>Ga0074193_1000041_pt1 | contig 229149 bp, 229 predicted proteins | sample EPASupsiteHSE605_FD_64523 | JGI IMG/M metagenome (GOLD analysis project Ga0074193, IMG submission 64523) | Bioremediated contaminated groundwater from EPA Superfund site, New Mexico - Sample HSE6-05 | ecosystem: Environmental > Aquatic > Deep subsurface > Groundwater > Contaminated ... | reverse complement strand
TCCAGTTTAATGAGGGATGGGTCTGCGATATAGGTTCTAAAGAGATCCATGACCAGGGTATGGATGTAATCCCCGAAATCGATGTGCTTTAAGTCTGTGGAACGGTAAAGTCTTTCATGGATTAATGCCATGGAATGGGCTCTTTTCTGACTATCCCGGAATATTCCACGGGCCTCTTCATCGGTTATGTAATCAGATTGGAGGTTAAGGAGGCTAGAAATTACCATCAGGTTGTTCTTCACGCGGTGGTATATCTCCTTCATTAACATTTCCTTGTCTTCCAGGGCCTTTTCCAGGGCCTTTTCCGCCCTTTTAAGGGCAGTTATGTCAATGAAACTTTCCAGTATGACTTCTTCACCATCCATGTCTATGGGTATCGCACTTTTAATGATGGGAATTTCATTCCCCTCTTTATCCAGAAGTATTCGTTCTGACTTGTCCAGGCACTGATCCATATCCAGGATAGGGCACTGATTTTTTAGGGAAGGACAAAGGGTATTTTGGCATATTTGACCTACCAGATCCGATTCGGAGGTGTAGCCCACCATTTCCAGTGCAGTTTTATTTACATGTTTGATTTTTTTGTCTTTCCCCACAATGATAATCCCAAAGGAAACTGAACTGAGTATCTTCCTTAGGTTTGCTTGGGAACGGGAAAGTTTCTCTTCTGCTTCTTTCCGACTGGTAATATCAGACATGCTACCCATTACCTTAAATACAATTCCAGAATCATCTTTTAAAAGTGTTGGATTAGCTAAGAGCCACCGGATACTGCCATCTGGTTTACGTATCCTGAATTCAACCCCCTCCGGACCAATGGCACTGGTTTCCCCGGACATGTAGCGGAAGAGTTTTTCCCGGTCTTCAGGAAGTATCATTTTTATCCAGGATTCGGGATCATGGTATAAATTTTCAACGGACCATCCTGTGATCTTTTCATGGGCTGGGGAGATGTATAGCATCTTCCTTTGTATAGGATCAAATATATAGAATATTTCATGGATTTTTTCAGCCATTTCACGGAACTTCTCTTCACTATCCATTAACTCCTTTTCCATCTTTTTACGTTCCGTTACATCGGCTATTATCCCAACAGCCCCTATTAAAGAATTTTCAGCATCATACAAAGGCCCAGTAGAAAGTTCAATGTTAATTTGTTTACCATCCTTCCGCTGGGCAGCCAAGTTCATGGTAACAATCCCTGAATTGAGGATTTTAGGGTAATTTTCCAGGAACTGTTCATTAAGTTTTTCAGGGACTGGGAGTAATGGTTTTCCCAGTACTTCCATTTCACGCCATCCGAAAATATTCTCAGCAGCAGGATTCCAAGTTTTAACATTACCTTCCAAATCCAGAGAGATGATTGCCAGAGGACTGGTTTTAATGAGAAGATCTAATTGTTCACTGGTTTCTTTAAGAGCATATTCTGCATTTTTACGCATTAAAGCTTCCACTACTGTGGTGGAAAGCGCTTCTACCGCGTGGCGGTCTCCCAAGTTGTATCCTGATTCTTTGTTGGCCAAGCCAATCATCCCCACTACTTCACCTTCACGGATCAATGGGACCAGCATATGGTTCTTCATGGCAAAGTGATCATGGGGAACCTCTTCCGGGTGTACAATGGGTTTATTGAATATAAGGGATCTTTTATCCTTCAATATTTGTTCCCATGCTTGGTGAATGTTTAATTTTTCAAGCATGGGCTGAATATCCATTTCTCCCGGGTTATATTGTCCATGTAATAATTGGCTAACAGCCAGGGTTGCCAGGCGTTTTTCAGAGTTTACTTCACTAATGAAACCAAATTCACTATTGGTTATGTCCTCACAAACCTTCAGGCAGGTTTGAGCTAGTTGGTCTCTGGTAACCGAACCAATGGTCTCCTGTAATATAGTCCCCATGCCTTTAAGGATGTTGTTCTGCCGTTCGATCAGGATCTCATAATTTTTACGTTCAGTGATGTCACGAGAAACCCCTAAAACTTTATCAACACCACCTTTTTCATTTTTAAGTGGTATGAGGAGAGTTTCCATCCAGATTTCAGTTTCATTAATTTCAATCATGTTTTCTCTTTTGAGGGTCTCACCAAGTTCAAAAACAATTTGCAGGGATTGGCTCTGTAGATCATAAGTTTTTGGGGGGAATAATTTCCAACGGGGCTGGTTGATTATTTCTTTCCGTTCAATTCCCAATTTACGAACAGAATATTCATTTATATATTCAACGTTGTCTTCAGAATTGATAATGAAAATAAATTCTTCAACAGATTCAGAAAGAGTGCGGTACAGTTTTTCACTTTCAGCCAGTTTTCCCAGAACCTTGTTAATCTCAGTAATATCAGTTAAAGATGCCACAGAACTTTTGGTGATTGGAATCTGAGCCATGTTCATGTAAATATCCTTAACGTTACCCCGGGCATCCTTAATCTGGAATTCATAGCTATTAAGGTTCCTATAGTTTCTAGATTGTTGAGAAATATTACGGTATTTGGGTAAAAGGAATTCCATCCATTTTCGTTTGCCTTCGATTGTTTCCCGACCATATCCCAGTAGATCCACACACTCTGAATTCATCTGGAGTATGGTGTTATCTTCCCCGGCAATAAAAGTTGCTGATCCGGTATTATCGAATATGGTGCGATAATAGGATTCAGATTCGTTTAATTTCTTTTCATTGTCTTTCAATTCCTGTTCTGTTTTTTTGCTTTGGGTAAGATCAATGGAAACCACATTTAAACCCAGTATTATACCAGATTTATCAGGAATAGGTTGGACGAAATTTTCAAAAACATTCCCATCATCCTCACTTTCAAAAATTAATGGTTTTTTATCTTTCAATGCTTTTTTAAATATTGATTTAGATTTTTCTACAGTAGATTCCGGTATTATTTTGAAAATGTTTAGCCCCACCATTTCTTGAGGATCTTTATGGTGCAGGGATGAAAATGAAGAATTTGCATTTAATATAATCCCCTGATCATTGATTAGATATGCAGGGTCAGAAATAACATGGGAAAATGCAGAGAGAACCCTAACTTTTTCCTTTAAATTTGAATTTTCTTTTTTTAAGTCATCAATTTCGGCTAACAGAGCCTTTTTATCTTCTAACATCAAAAACCTTCCTTTGATGCATTTAACATTTTTTTACAGATAATGAATTTTTAGGATAAAAACTTTGATTTTTACATTTAGGATTAAACTTTGATTTTTATTGTTTAAATATTGTTGCCTCTTATAAATATTGTTTTCACATAACATAAAATGTATACTCATCGGTGACAACCATGACCATACCTCAAAAAAATCCGTATAAAAACTTAAGAATTACCTTTAAACAACCCTTCTGGATTCAAAAAGTAATTTAAATCATTGAATTAAGACTGTTAACCCTAAATATTAACCTAACGATATATTAAACCCAAAAATCCATTGTTGACTGAAAATTTAAGGAATAAAGCAAAAATATATAGGATACAAATTAAATAAAGTAAACAAAAGTTTTTAAGGTGATATAATATGGATGTAGGTATGTTAACTGTGCAGTATCAAAACGGGAAAGAGGAATCATTTGACATATCCAGTGCTGAAGTGGATCAAATTAAGGTAATGGAAGACCGAATGATTATCAGTTTCAACAAAGACCCATCCACCAACCGAAATCGATGCAAGGTTATCATAACCAATAACCTGGCAAGCTATGAGATTTCACCATGTGATCTGGAAGGGCTGATTGTATCCTTCAGATAATAACCACAAACGGGGTATAATGGATAGCCCTAAAGAGGGGAATAAATACATTAGATGGGAATAAATAATCTAAAAAGGGGAATAAATACCATAAAAAGAGGAATGCAAACCCTAAATAAGGAATAAATACCTTAAAAAGGAGAATGCAAACCCTAAATAGGGAATAAATACCTTAAAAAGGAGAATGCAAACCCTAAATAGGGAATAAATACCTTAAAAAGGAGAATATAAACTCTAAAGATGGGAATAAAAATAATAAATGCATGAATGGAAAAATAAATTGATTTGTGTGAAATGATTTTATCTTAATTTTTGTATTAGTTGAATTTTTTAATAATTCTGTCTAGATTGAGTTTAAAAATTCTCATGTTTCACTGCATCTTCAGGGCAGTTATCCACACACATACCACAGAGTATACAGTTATCAGTACCCACCACCTTAGGGACAGAGTCTTCATCATCCTGCTGGAAGATACCCACCGGGCAGTTGCTCACACAGGTGCCGCACTTGGTGCACAATTCTGGATCAATCTCGATTTTAGGCATGAAAATTTTCCTCCCTTGAAAATAAATGATAGTTCTAAACTAAAATAATTTTTCACCCATTTGATTTTTCCCAATTTTTGCAACCACTAATCTTACACCTAAAAATCTTACACCCACTAGTTTTGAAGACCATTTAGTTTGCACCCATTTTTTTTAAAAATGAGTTACTTTTACCTAGATCAAGTAATTTCATCAAGTGTAAATTCTACATTAGACTCTCAATAATGGATAATTTATTCTTGATGTATGAATTCAATGAGGATACCAGTTAACTCTTCAGTTGCCTTGATGAATTCTCGAAATGTGGTGGGGTAACTGTTGGCACCTTGGGATTCCATCATAAGATCCCCAAATACCAGGCTAACCTCCCATTCATCCCCCTCCACACAACTATCCCCACAGTTGACCAGGTACTCATCATACCAGTCCCAGACTTTTATTTCATTCAGGTAATGAAGGTAATCCTCCCATTCATCATCATTGGGTTGGATTTCCTCTTCAAACTTATTATCGTGTTCAGAGAACTGTTTTAGAACTAAAATTTTGTTTTCCCACTTTAATGAGAAAAAATAACCAGTATTCAATACTTCATAGCGGATGGATAGCTTTGATGGATGTGTTTGGTTCATATCAATCAAATAACAGTTTCAATCAAATAACAATTTTTTAGGGTTATCCCTACACATGAGGGTTATATCTTCCCTGGGAATTCCGTGCTTGATTAAACTGGCCATCATCATCTGCATTCCCATCACCGGGCTGGGGTTGTGTTCCTGTCCAAAGTCGGTGGCCAGTATACAATGCTTGGCCCCCACCTCTTTTATGGCCTCGGCCATGACCAATGGATCCAGTTTATCATGCCGAGGCATGGTGGCCACCCAGCAGTGCTCCAAGTAAGCATTCCGGGCCATTTCCTTCTGTTCATCAGTTGATGCTCCCACCACCCCGGTTAAGGGATGGTTTATCATTACTTTTTCTACTCCCAAACTGCGGCACTCGTCCAGGACCTGGAATATCTCCTCTGGATTCAGGTGGCCGGTGGCCAGAACCAGGTTGTTTTCTTTTACCAGGTGTAATATTTCCTCCAGAGGATCAGGGTCCATCTTTATTTCCCGGTGATGAATGGTGGGTAGCCATACTATCTTACCACCCATGGAGGTCATACAGCGAACTGCCTCGGGATTCAAACCTCCTACGGTGAGATTTAAAGTTACACCACCCACCACTGGTAAGCCAGTGACCCAGTGGGCCAGGTAAGCCCGGCCAGCAGTGGGTTCTACATGGGATTTGATAACAATTGCAGCCATGCCACTTTCTTTGGCATCCAGAGCGGCTTCGTAATCGTTTAACAATCGGGTTTTAACATCGGGGCTGGTATGGATGTGGGTGTCCACCAATCCTTTGAGGATTTCTGCGGGTTTAATTTCTTGACTGGAGTTCATGCTCTTAGATTCAGAATATTTTAATTAAATGTACTTTTTAAGGTTCGTTTGCCTTTCGAACTTCCTGGTACAAATTACCCCCAGTTGAGTCCATGGTTACGATTAATGGCCCGAAATCTTTAACTTTTAGTTCCCAGACTGCCTCCGGCACCCCCAGATCCAGCCAGTGCACACTGTTGATCCTCTGAACCGAACTGACGTAGAGTGCAGCACAACCCCCCACCGCTGCCAGGAAAACCGCTCCGTTTCGTTTCAATGCATCTGCGGTTTTCTCATCCATTCCCCCCTTACCAATCACTACCAGGGCTCCCTGGTCCAGTACTTCTGCCTGGTAAGGGTTCATACGGGTGCTGGTGGTGGGTCCCACTGCCACCATCTGGTAGGTGTCATCGTCCTCTTTTTTTATTATGGGACCAGCATGGAATATGGCTGCTCCTTCCAAGTCCACTGGTGAACCAGTCTCAATTATACGTTTATGGGCACTGTCACGTGCGGTGTAGATGGTTCCAGTGATGTAAACTGAATCCTTAATTCTTAATTTTTCAGTGTCCTCCTTCATCAGAGGTGTTTTAAGATGAACAATCATTTTGGCACCTTTTTTGATTGATTTACAAATTCACAGTATTATATTAACTTTCTAAAATTATTCTGCAGACTTTAATTAAAATGAGAGCTTTATCCTCTGAAAACGGCCACAACCAGTATGATAATCAGGATAAGGATGACCACTCCCAATATAATGAGTGGGTCTGTTTCTTCATAAAAGAGGATGATCTTCTCCAATAAACTGGGATTACTAATTCTACCCTTTTTTTCATGAATAACAGTCATTAAACGTTCCTGTTCAAGTATAATATTAAGATATTTCTTTTGATGGATTACAGGGTCAATTACATCCCATAAGTCCTCTTTTTCAGATAATTCCTCAGTAAAAAAATCATCTTCTATTTCTATGGTGGGAAAGAAATTTTTAAGGGACTCCCTTCTTTCGAATATTCTACTTTGAAATGAATCAAAAACCTCTTTATTTTGACTGTGGTTGTAACTTTTTAATTCCAATTCATTATGTGTTTTACAGAATTCCAAAGGGTTACCGCACTCACACTTCTCATAGTCTCGGGGAGATTCACCTTTCTTTAATTGGTAGTATCCCCCGCAGTAATTGCAAAAGAGGTAACCACCACCCCGTGCATGAATTGATTTTATGGTTCCCTTTAAAACCATTGAAACACCTTGAACATCTTTATTATCAATTCTGATACTAATTGATAGCTCCACTTATAATAAATCAATTGACAATCTTTTATTTAGGACCCCTAAACCTGGGAGTAGATTTACAATTATTCCCGCCATGTTTTTTAACTCTCCAGGGGTTTCCAGTTATACCTAGTTATAGGTTTATCTTGGAGATATTAATGCTTTTTGGAAATATGGTTTCAGGGTCTTCGCAATAAAATGTGCCTTAGAACCCTTTGAAGATGGAACTCTTACCATATTGGAACAAAATCCGGGGCATTCTGGAATGGGGTAAAACCCCCCTACTAGATACATGTCAGTACATTTATTTGCTTTACATTAATGTTAGTTACAGGTAATCTGTTACAGTTTTTTCCCAAAAATAAATTTAAAAATAAATTTAATTTCAGGAAGAATTTTCCAAAAAATAGGGCAGAAACTCAGTTTAAAGATTTACTGGAGAACAATAATTTCATGAAACAATAACCTTAGTAATACTTATTTTAAATTATATATGAAAGATGGGTTAAGGTTTAATTAACTTAATAGATAATAATAGATAACGCTATTAATTTTAGTGATTTGTGAAACTCACCCTTAGAATCATAAAAAATCAAGAAAAATACTAAAACTATTGCCCATTAAGACTAAACTATAAATAAAGAGAACAGACTAATATATTAAGTCAATTATACTGTTATAACCAGATTAATCTTAAACATTTAATTATCCATCCTTTGTACCCATGAGGTGAATTATGTCCGCTGTTGATAATATTACTGATCTTTCCAAGTACATGGTAACCCTTCCCCCCAGTAGAATCTCCATTTTAACCATGACCTTTCTTAGTTTCCTCACTGGCGCTATTGCCGCCTACCTGGAACCTTTATCATCCATTTTTGACAGTATTGTTTACGGGGGATCAGCCGGTTTCCTGATCTTCGGACTCACCTCCATCATGGACGGGGCCATAACCCAGCCCCTGGTCAATGCCATGGAAGGCCGGCATATGAAGATGAAGCAATCCATGTTCGTATCCCTGATCACCATGGTAGTAGTGGCCTTAGTGTACATTATTGGGAGTTTAGTATCCACCTTAACTGTTTACAGTTATATTATTGATGCATTAATTCTAGGATGTGCACTGGCCTTTGGCCTGCGCATCTTCGTTATCTGGGGAACTTCCAACATAGGAGCAGTTCGATCCATTTTAATTTCTGCAATCCAGCCCATTCTCATTTTAAGTATGGTAGTAGTTATCGTTTTCTTAACCACCATCACCACCAACATCGGATCCTTCAGCATTATAGCCGTGGCCCTTAAGGGACTCATCGCCGGACTGATACTGATGATCGCTATTTACTCCTTCATGTTGGTGATTGAATCACCAATTAAACGCAACCTGGGAGTGGGAGGTCTGGAATTATTATCACTCTTTATAGCACAGTACACTGAAGGATCTCGGGCCATGGAAACCCTCTTTGAGGATATGGGAGAACCCATAGACACCCTGGTGGGTCTGGTTAGTTTCAAGGGTAAAAATGGAGTGAAGGGATTGTTCATATCCCCCTGCGTCCACCCCGGACCAGTGGGAAACATTGGAGGGGGGAATATGCCCACTGTCCTGGCTAAAAGCATGGAACCCTTCACCATGGTCAGCCACGGTCCTTCCACCCATGACTTTAACCCGGTAAGTTCCAAGGAGATCTGTAAAATCAAAAATGTGGTGGAAAAATCCCTGGAAAACATGGAATACTCTCCACTGGCCAGCCAGTTCATCCAGGTTGAACATGAAGATGCTAAACTGGGCGCCCAGTACTTTGGAAATAACTTATTACTCCTGGCAACCTTCGCACCACTAGGCTTTGATGATATTGATTTCGGAGTGGGCCTAGCCCTTATTAAAGCAGCACAGGGACACACCAAGGCAGAAAATGTGATCCTGGTAGATTGCCATAACTCCTTCAAGGGAGAATCAGGTCGCGTGCTCCCTGGAAACCCCGAGGTTTTCCATCTTATCGATGCAGTGGAAAAACTGGAAAAACCCTCAGAAAGTGAACTTAAAATGGGATGTGCCCATGACACCATCCCCGAGTTAGGTAAAAGAAGCGGTATTGGCCAAAGTGGAGTTAAAGTCATGGTTCTGGATGTTAACGGCCAGAAAACTGCTTATATCCTCCTGGATGCCAATAACATGGTTATAGGTTTCCGGGATGAAATACTCACTGCAGTGGAAAAACTGGGACTGGATAATGCAGAGGTAATGACCACCGACACCCACTTCGTAAACACCCTTTCCGGCGGGCACAACCCCCTGGGAACAAGGGACCGGGATGTTATAGTGGCCAAAACCGTGGAATGTGTTAAAAATGCTTTAGATGATCTGGAACCAGTACTGGTTGGAGCCGAAACTGTGAAATTATCCAGTATAAACACCCTGGGCCCCACCCATGCCACGGAACTGGTAACCACCATCAGCTCCATAGTGGCGGTAAGCCGTATAGTGGCACCGCTGGTGTTTGTACTGGCACTGATCTTCGTATTTATCTGGATATTCTACTGGGCCCTATAAAGTTGCCTTAAATAGTTCAAACATCCCACCTAAATGAGGATAATGGATTATACAAGAAAATTATGCTAATACCAACTTAAGGATTATAAAAAAACTGGAAAGGGGGATCACCCTAAATAAGTCCCCAAAACTGTAAAATGAAAATAACTTGGAAAGGGGGATCACAGGGAATAAATCATATAATAAAAAAAAATGTTCAAAGTGGATTTCAGATATATCTAGGTTTAATACAAAAAATAGGGCCAAATATATGGTTCATTAAAAAAAAATAGAGATATTTATTTAAAATAAGATTTAGGGGATGATTTATAACAGGTTATACATCATAACCCATACCAGTACCCATACAAAGAAGAAGGGTACAATTCCATTCCAGAGCCATCCCTTCATTCCACCAACTGCTTCCTTACCGAAAATTCGCTCGGATAGCTGTCCAGTTAAATAAAGGATTAATAGCCCTGCCAGGACTGCCAGGAATTCGTTTTTACCAAGAGCGCTTATGGCGCCAGTGGATAGTAAGAATGATATGGCTCCTGCAATTATAGCCAGTACTGCATGTATGCTGGTTAACTTAACTTCAATGTCCATATTTTTCCTCCGTTTTTAACTATGGTCATTACCATATAATATAGATAAAGGTGTACTCTCATGAAAGCAATGTCCAATGTTGATCTTTACGCCATCTCCCATGAACTCAATGAACTCCTGTCTGATGCTCGGGTGCAGAAAGCATACCAACCCACCAGGGACACCGTAATCATACGATTCCACGTCCCGGGGAAGGGAAGGGTAGATGTAGCCTTCCAGGCCGGTTTAAGGGTGCACACCACCCAGTATCCTCCTGAAAACCCAAAAGTACCACCTTCATTTCCCATGCTCCTCCGAAAGCATTTGAAAAATGCCACAGTGAAGGGGGTCCGGCAACATAACTTTGACCGTATCCTGGAAATTGACATCCAGAAGGAACATCGTTTTACTCTGGTTGTTGAACTTTTCTCCCAAGGTAATATAATACTTTTGGATGAAGAGAACCGAATAATTCTACCTTTGAAACACCGCCATGCCCAGGGCCGGAAGATAACCTCTAAGGAAGAATACCATTACCCCCCGGAAAGAGGTATACATCCCCTGAACGTGGAACTGGATGAGTTGAAGGAATTATTCAAGGATTCTGACTCTGATCTTATCCGGGCACTGGCCAGGAGTGGTCTGGGTGGAATGTACTCCGAGGAAATAATACTGCGTTCCGGTGTGGATAAAAAACAACCCGCCAACCAGGTCAGTGACCAAGAAATTGAATCCATCCACCAGAGTATGGTGGAACTATTCAAACCCCTTAAAACCTTCCAGTTCCAGCCACAGATCGTAAGGGAAGTTATTGAAGAGGACCAGCCCAGTGCCGAATCACCGGAAACTGCTGAAGATGAAGAAGGAACTGATAAAACAACCACTACTAGCCCAAGCCAGGGAAAAACTGATGAAAAAACAAAACCCGATGATAAAATAGATAAATCTAAGGTTAAAACTGGTAAAGAGGATGTTCTGCCCCTGGATATTTTAACCTACCAGGATTTCCATAAGGAACGCTTCGATACCTTTAACCAGGCTGCGGATGAGTTCTACAGTGGAAAAGTGGGTGCCGATATTAAGAAGGTTCAGGAAGACATCTGGGCCAAAGAAGTGGGTAAATACGAAAAAAGGCTCAGGATACAGGAAGAAACCCTGGAAAAATTCCAGAAAACCATAGTTGAAACCAAGAAGAAGGGTAACCTCCTTTACTCCCATTATTCTGAGATTCAGGACTTGCTGGACATTATTCACCAGGCTCGGGAGAAGTTCTCCTGGATGGAAATTGCCTCTAAATTTAAAAAAGCCCGTAAAGAAGGAATGAAGGAAGCGCAGATCATTGAATCCATGGATAAGATGGGGGTGCTCACCCTTAACCTTGAAGGGGAACGGGTGATTGTGGATGCCAACCTGGAGATCCCTGAAAATGCCGAGAAATATTATAATAAGGGCAAAAAGGCCAAAAGGAAGATCAAGGGAGTTAACATAGCTATTGAACGCACCAAGAAAGATGTGGAAAGAAAACGTAATAAGAGGGAAATGGCCCTGGAACGGGTGCGAGTGCCTCAGAAAAGGGTGCGTAAAGAGCTTAAATGGTTCGAGAAACTCCGCTGGTTTTTATCATCAGATGGACTGCTAGTTATTGGTGGCCGGGATGCCGGTACCAATGAATTAGTGGTGAAACGTTACCTGGATAACCAGGACATCTACCTCCACTCCGATATACACGGAGCCCCCTCGGTGGTTATAAAGAAAGGTGAAATGGAAGAAATCCCTGAATCATCCATAATGGAGGCAGGATCCCTGGCAGCATCATTCTCCAGTGCCTGGAGCAAGGGTTACGCTTCCCAGGATGTTTATTGGGTGCACCCGGACCAGGTTTCCAAAACACCCCAATCCGGAGAATTCGTGGCCAGAGGAGCCTTCATAATCAGGGGTTCACGTAAGTATCTCCGGGGAATACCCCTTAAGATAGCGGTGGGAATAGTGGATTACGAGGGAGAAAGGATCATGGCCGGTCCGGTGGAATCTGTATCCAAGTACACCGATAACTACGTGGTGTTAAAGCCTGGTTTTACCAAGAAAGAGGAAATTGCCAGATCTGTTCTTAAAAAAATAGACCCGGAAAGGATCCTGACCCTGGAAGATGTGATCAGGGTGCTGCCATCGGGTAAGTGTGATTTTGTGGAAAATCGGAGGAGGTAATCCCTCCACAAAAATCATTTATAAAATATTTAGGGAATCTATTCAAAGAAAGATTCTAAAAATATATTGAGAAACAAAATTCTTAAATAAATAGGAAAGGAAGTACAATTAAGTGCTCATGACTTTCCTTTTCTTTCCTTAATCTTCTTCTTCAGAATGTAGTTAATGTCAATCAGGTATTTTCCTTCTTCATCAGAGATTATCACCGATTCATCAGAGATCAAAGATTCCAGGTTCACCTCGTAGACCCCGTGTTCCTTAACCATTATGGTCTCTACTGAGTTTCCCTTTATTTCCTTGATTTCTTTGACCTTCCCTTCCTGATGGAATTCAAAGAATTTACTACCACAGTTGGGGCAGCCTTTAAGGATTAGGTCTTCTGAGTCTTCGTATTCCTGGCCGCACTTAATACATCGATGCATCACTACCACCGAGGCTTGCCACCATGGACAGGAAGTTGGACTTCCTTTTCACTGCTTTCATTACATTAGCCGGGCCGATAATGGTTATACCCACTGTTTTTTTCTTGGAAAGTCCGAAAAAAGAGCTTTCATCCTTTTCCAGGGTGTAGATGTCAATTCCCATGAAGTTTTCCACATCGATCTCGCGCATGGTGGTTTCAATGAGCTCCGCCTCTTCTTCTGGTGCGAGTCCACCCTCAATCACCAGGAGTTCACCTTTTTTAACCTTTTCCACGATCATGGATATTTTTTCAATACTACTCTGGGCTTTAAGGGCATCTGATGAGAGGAAATCCATTTTGAGACTGTTGGTATCAGCGTCATCCATAAGTATCACCTTTTAGTTAAACCTCTCCACCATGGCCTGGTACAGTTTATCGGTGTTTTCACCGTGGAGGGCAGAGATGGAGACCACTTTATGCTGGGGGAACACTGAGAGAATCCTTTCAGGATTGGATTCTGGTAGATCCACCTTGTTGGCCACAATTACAAAGGGTATTTTACGGGCCTCTAGGTTACCGATTATGGTAATGTTGGCCTGGGTCAGGGGGTCCTTGGTGGAATCAACCACTAAGAGAACACCAGTCACATCATCTAACCATTTAATAGCCTCTATTATGCCTTTAGTGGCTTCTTTAGCCCTTTCTTTGGCTTCCTGTTCAGATAGGCCATACTGTAAGAAGTTTTTATAATCGATCTTGGTGGCTATTCCCGGGGTGTCAATGATGTCGAAATCCAGTTCCACACCATCGTAACTTAGGGTGACCCTTTCCTGCCGGTAGACTCTCCTGGTTTCGTGTGGTATTTCTGAAACCAGTCCCAGGGATTTCCCGGTCCAGTCTTTGGTCATCCGGTTAGCCAGGGTGGTTTTCCCAGAGTTGGGGTGGCCGTAGAATCCTATTTTAAGTTTTTTTTCTTTTCCAATTAGTTTGTTGAAGATGTCTGTGAAGAATTTTTTTCTGAAAATGCGCATGATATCGACCATTAAATCACTCTTGGTAGGTTTCACCGGGTTTAAGCACTACTACTTTGGTCTCGGTATTTTTTTCAACCATATCTTTGAACTGGTTGGGGTCCTGTTCTATCGGTGGGAATGTATTGTAATGCATGGGTATTATGACTTCTGGTTCGATCCAACTGGCGGCAATGGAAGCCTCCCTTATTCCCATGGTATATCGGTCTCCGATGGGAATTAATGCTATTTCTGGACGGTATATGTCCCTTATAACTGTTTTCATATCACCAAAAATACCGGTGTCTCCAGAGTGGTAGATCTTCCGTTTATTCTCCAGTTCTAAGATGTAACCACAGCTACTTCCACCGGGCCCTATTCCATCTATGAAATCCATGTCTGAGGAGTGGATGGCATTGACCATGGTGATCGTTATACCGGCCACTGCAATGGTTCCTCCCATGTTCATACCCATTGTTTCCAGTCCCAGTTGGGAGAGGTAAACTGAGTGCTCATGATTACAGACCAGTAAAGCCTTATTTTCTTTGGCTAATTCCACTGCGTCACCGAAATGGTCCTTGTGACCATGGGTGACACATATAATGTTGGCTTTAACTTCTTCTGGGTCGAATGGGCAGGCCGGGTTGTCACGGAGGAAGGGATCAATCAGGATATCAGTATTGTCAGTGGATATGTGGAAAGCGGAGTGTCCCAACCACTGGATCTTCATTCTTTCAACTCCAGATCCACATCCTGGGAGATGCTCCAGGCATCCTCAAACATTCTTTCAATTTCCAGAATGGATTTTTTGTCCTTGTAGATAACTCCTACTTCATAACTCTCGTATATGGGGTCCGTGGATATTATGAGACCATTGGTATCATCAGCCACTACGGCCACGGTGTGCACGTGGGGCATGGTCCTGATCCCAACATCTTTATCCTGGAGGAGTTTTATTAATTCCACTGATGCATCATCGTCTAAGCTTGCTTCCTGGATTATCATACGGCTTTCGGTGTCCATGAACTTTTTGAGGATTCCCACATCAATGTTACGCACCCAGGGGTACATCATGAGCAACTTATTCTCCGCAGTTACTATGGTGTCCTTCATGGCTTCCTGCACATCCTGTGCCTCGAAAGACCATATTATAGATGGCTCGGTTGAATCTGTCTTTAATTTATCGATGGTTCCCTTGAAAGAATCTAACCGTTCATCGATGATGCTTTCAATGTCCTTAGCGTTTTGGATGTAGTTTTCCTTGAGTTTGTCCAGCCTGTTTTTAACGAACTGATCATCCCTTCCAGTTCGAGTTTGCAGTTCCTTGAGTCTTTCCTTGTCAGCGGTTTCCAGTACAGATTTAGGGGCAGGAACTCTCTTTTCATCTTTTTCTTTAATTTTAAAAGGTTTTACCTGAGGAGGTTCAGCTTCTTTTTTAATTGTCTCTTCGGAGACTTTTTTAACAGGGGCAATTCTTTTAGGTGCTGCTTTTGGTTTAGTAGCTAGATCCGGAGGTAAAGTAGTTTCTGCCTCAGTTCTTGGTGTCTTTTTTATTGCACTTGGTGTTTCGGTCTTTTTTTGAGGTGTTATAACCTTTTTAGGTTTGATGGCCTTTCCAGATATGGTTTCCTTTTCCTTGGTTACTGGTGGCGTGGTAGTGGTTACTGGCCCGAATTTTGCCTGTTGCTTAACCCTTGGTTTGGGTTTAATGGCACGTAATTCCGAAGACAGAGCTGGTTCTGATGGTTTTTTATCTTTAACCGGCAACTTTTTAGGTATTACCGGTGCGGCACTTGGTTTCTTGGCTTTTTTTGGCCTGGGCATAGCCCCCTTGGAGAAATCTATCCTGCTACCGAAGAAGATTACTAAAATAAGTCCTAAAACCGATGCTATTAACCCCATGAAAAAAGCTAACGGGTTAGGTGGGATGTTAAAACCAAGGTACATGAAATAAAAACCACCGATAACCAAGAGAGCCCCAAAAACGCTGACAATTAAGTTGATCATCTCATACCTCCGAATCTTATTATGTTAGGGATTATTTATAAATTATTAGTTTCATCACACACCAATTTTTATCATTCTTTCAATATGGGTCTTAAAAAAATGAATTTCTAATTCTAAATAGTGCATTAACAATTATTAATATTTTCCGGATTTTCCCTATACGACCATGCATTGGTTACTATTTTTTTTATCCTTGCAGTTTTCCAATATTCGCCGAGTTTCGAATGATACAGGCCGCGTCTTCGGTTCCCTGGTACTGGGAGAATATATCCTTAACCGTTGCTGCATTTCTTTGCAGATCCTGATCTTCCAGCAGGTGGTTGATCCGCTCGGATAATCTCTGGGAGGTTAAAGTGCCCATGTTTTCCACCTGGGCTATTCCATAGTTCTTCATTTTCATGGCGTTTTTCAGTTGTTCGGGATGATTTTCTATGGGAACCATCAGGCTGGGGATGCCTAGGGAAGCTATTTCCATGGAGGTGGTGTGTCCAGCCAGGCTCACCAGGAAGTCCGATAGTTTCATCCACTCCATGATATCTCCCAGGAAACGCTTGCATATTATTCCCGGGGATGATGCCAGATCCAGTTTTACCTGGGGCCCGGTTACCAGTATTAACTGGTCACAATCCAGGTCTGGTGCTGCCTGGTGCAGGAGGCTTAAGAGCTTGTTACCGAACTGGGATCCTCCCACGGTGGCCATTACTATCTTCTCCGATGATCCAAATCCAAATCGTTTCCTGAGGTCCTTTTTACTATCCATAGACTGGGGGTCCATCTTCAGGATGGGTCCCGTGAATTTGACCCTGTTTTCAATCTGCGAGGGTACCTCGTAGGAGTTTTCTATGTCCGGTATGATAATTGACTGGCAGAGGCGGGAGACATCCTTGATGAAACGTTGCAAGCCGTTTTCCAGGTATTCCAGGGTGCGGTCCTTTTGGTAATCTTCCTTGAGTTCTGGTGCCAGGTCATTGCTCACCAGGACGCAGGGTATGCCTAGCACCCGGCAGGTGATGGGGACTGAGTAATGGGAGTCTGATACAACCACGTCAGGATTGAATTCCTTGATTATACGGGATTCATGGTAGATGCTCTTCAGGAAAATGTAGGGTGCATCTATGGATTTGCGGGCGGTGTGTTTGAAGTTCAGTTCACCGGAACTCCCGTAGAACTTGATGGTGGGGAGTTCTTCCACCCGGTAGTCACTGTACTCACTGAGGGTCTGGTATCCAGAACCATAACTGGCAAAGAGAACTTCGTCACCCATTTTCTCTAATTTCTGGGCTAGGGCCACTGAACGGGATGTGTGTCCCATTCCAATACCACAGGGAATCAGGAGTACTTTCATGTTATTCCACTTTTCATCCTTGATACACAGTTAACCATTGGATACACTTATTAACCAATATTATAACATGTGAATTTCTTTAAAGTTAACTTGTTTAAAAAAAGGCCTTAACTGCTTTTAATAGTCCTTTACTTAGAATAAGATTGTAAACCTTTATAAATAAACTTCCTAATATTAGATGGAGATAACACTTTTATGATGCTCGTTTTTTATGAAAATTAGAAAACAAGAGATTGATCCCCTCATTAATTAGGTTAATTGTTTTGATAATTGTTTAACTGGTTAAAATAAAGTTAAAAAAACTAAACCCCCATAATAGGCTTGCATGACCTTTAAATGGTTTAAGGTTTTCCTTTATTATATTGTTATTCCTGTGACCGGACAAAGTCAACAATATTCTTGAATAATTCAAGAGAGCCCTTGTTGTTGCTTAAACTCCAAGCTAATTTGTTTCGGAGGGATCTTTTTTGATCTTCCCCAAGGGAGTTCATGTAGAAGATGGTCTGGTTAAATAGTGAGTCTGCTCCGTTGGGGTGGTTGAGGGTTCCTTCACTTTGGAGTTCATCCATTCTCCGGCGGAATATTCTTTTGAGATTCTTGGATGCCCGGTAAACCTCTTCGTGGTCATTACTTTCCATTTGTTTGAGGATGGTTTCAATTTCCACGAAGTCCATCCTGGAAACACCGAAGACAATGCCTTCTGGTCTTATGGACTGGATCCTCTTAACTCCGTTGTAGATTGTGAAATCGTAATCAGCTATGTAGATCTGCCCTTCACGCAGAAGAGCCATTAATGATTCGTTGAAGGTCTTGTCTGATGTGCCTATCCCTGATTTTGATCTTATAACCTCTAAGATCTTCTTTTTGGATAGTTCATCACTCTCTAAAACTTCCAGGATCAGTTTTCGTAAGTTGTAGTTTTTGGGCATGGTCACAACCCTTTTAATTAGTGTGTGATAATATGCACAAAGAAGTATATAAAAGATAATTAATTGTGAATCATATTGTTAGCTATCAAAAATATAGTTGGTTAAAAATTAGAATTGGCCATAGCTAATAATAGAAACAGATATATATAGATCAAGACCTACGATTTCATGTAGAAATAATACGGAGGTAAAAAAAATGAGCTTTTTAAAAGATGAAGGTGGACAGGGAGCAGCTGAATATATACTCTTGTTTGGTGGTGTAATCGTTATCGCAATAGCTGCACTTCTAATCTACAGAGCATACTTCACCAACAACTCTGGATTAGTTGCATCCTCAGATGTTAACACCGTAAGAAACAGCATGAACAAATAATAACACTTTTCATTATTTTTTAATTAATGATGATAGGCGTTAAGAATATTGTTCATGAACAACAACGCATAAATTTAAATAGTTAAAAATTTAAAGTAAATAGTAATACATAACACCCCATTGGAGGTAAATAATATGAACTTTTTAAAAGATGAAGGTGGACAGGGAGCAGCTGAATATATCCTATTATTCGGTGGTGTAATCGTTATCGCAATAGCTGCACTTCTAATCTACAGAGCATACTTCACCAACAACTCTGGATTAGTTGCATCCTCAGATGTTAACACCGTAAGAAACAGCATGAACAAATAATTAAATTATTTTTTTATCTATTTTTTTATTTTTTATTATTATTTTCCTGATGAATACTGGAAATATTCCCCCTATCTATCAGTTTTATTTTGAGTATGTAATTTAACCTAATGAAATCAATTTAAATTAAAATCAATAAAATTTTGATCCCCTATATATTAATTAGAGGCTGGATATTATTGATTTTTGCAAATATATAAATAAAATAAGAGATAGAAAATTTATTAGTAAATTAAAGGAGGGAGGATAACCATGAACTTTTTAAAAGATGAAGGTGGACAGGGAGCAGCTGAATATATACTCTTGTTTGGTGGTGTAATCGTTATCGCAATAGCTGCACTACTAATCTACAGAGCATACTTCACCAACAACTCAGGATTAGTTGCATCCTCAGACGTTAACACCGTAAGAAACAGCATGAACCAGTAAATGATTTGGGATCTCTTTGATTTTTTTTGGAGAACCTATTTTTTTCTTTTTATTAGATTGCATGCTAAAAGAAGAGTGTAATATTATATAATATAAAAACGATATATTACAATTACTTAAATAGATAGAAATTTTATCCATAAATAAAGTTATGGGAAAACCATAATTATCATTTAATCGTTGTGAAATCATGAAAAAGGACTTTCTTGATAACCAGGGGCAGGTAAGTGCCGAAATGGTCCTCCTAATAGGTGCTATACTAGTGATTGTAATTGTCGCCGGGGGATACATTGTGGGAATAACTCAATCCATAGCCGGTAACATTACCAGTGTAGTCGATACAGCAAGAGACACCACCATAAACCGGATGTAATTATAAAGATCCTTTGTGGAGGGAAACTCTTTCAAATCTTATTTTAAATTATTTCTATTTTATAAATAATTATTAAAAATATTCATCCACTCTGCCAGACTGCAGTACTGTTATTTTTATACTTTGATTTGAAGATGGTGGTATTCACACTCTCCAGCACCAGTTTGGTGTACAATGAATTTTCAAATCTCCTGTCAATTACAATCATTTGCGATTCATCAAACAGTACCACCACACAGAAAGTGCTGCTCTCATTGAGGTAAGTCTTATTTTCAGCAACACCATCTGATCGGATGACACAATAGGGCACTTGACCCTTATAGGTTGCACTCCCATTTTCAAGATCAATAGTTAACCCCGCAGGGCTGGTAATGAGGTTACCTTCACGCTGGATGCCCGCAAAGGTGTAAGTATAATTTTCACCACTGTTCTTTTCAAAATCCCAATCCCCGAAGTGGAATATCCAGAAACCCTTATCCACCATTTGAGTATAGGTCCATATTACATAAGGAGTTGGATTATCTGGATGAGAGTATAACAGAACTTTTTCAACTTGAGGTTGGCTTAAATTATAATGATTAAGCATTAAACCCCTGGCCGCTGCCTTATCCAAACCCAGAATGTTGTTAAGAATCTCCGCAGTCCGGGTTGTATTATGGGTGTATTCGTCCAGAGTTAAATAGGCCATGTCTCCACTGGTAGCCAGCATACTGAAGATACCTGCAGATAGATTTTCATCACTGGTATAGAATGCCCGGTCTATCCAGTATTCACGGGCAGTGGTGGGTGATTTAACCCCGTAGGGATATGCATTATCCAGTTCACGGGATTGAACCGTTTCAATATAGGCCATTCTACCATCCATGGAAACTGGGCGGTTGGCAATAGAAGTTATAATATGACCCGCTGGCCAGTTGGAAAATACCACGGTGTTGTTGGGAGTGTTGTAGTTTATCCACTCCAGTGAATCCCATAGATTATCATCTGCCCCGGGAGGCATTTCCAAGGTTTTCATGACATTAGCCACCGAAGGAACAATAACTATCAGGATCACCACCAAGGCCAAGATATGGGTTAAGTATTCCTTTTTCCAGAAGATTGAGAGGAGTTTATTGGAAGACTCAATATTTTTCAATGAATCAAGGTAATCCACACACAAACCAACCATGATCCCGGTGCTAATGGCTAAAGGAGGGACCATGATCATTATGAACCGAGCTCCTTTAAAAAGTGCTAAAAATCCAGTTAAAGTCCAGAGTACTAAGAAAATATAAAGGAATAAATTCATGGATTTAAGATAGGTCTGTTTGAGCTTTTTATTTAAGAGAATTCTTAACATCCACATTAAACCAAAAATACCCCCGAATAATGCAAAACCAACCCCCGAGATAATTCCTTCAAGGGTGGGTTTGGCTAATTCATTTACCGATAAGTAGATGTCTGGCCAGGGAGTCCAGGGACTCTGTGATCCAGTTAATTTAACAAATTCCAGAGGACCATAAAGTAATTTCAGTAGACTTAAAAATCCAGTAGTAACAGTTAAAAGGATAAGTGTAACTCCAATAAATGTTAAAAACACTTTTATGAATTCTTTTACAGGTTTACCCCTAATATAACATCCCAACACCCATAATATGCTGAAAAACGTTATTAAGTAGAAATAGTATTGCCATCCATTCCAGGCCAGTGCAAAAAGGAACATAATACCCCCGGCGATAGCAGCGAGGATTAAACTTTTTTTAGGGTTTTCATTGATGGTTGCTTCCCAAAATATCCACACCACCAGTAAGGGGAATAGAATTATGAATATATCCGTGTCAAACCAGCCCGGAACTGTGCGGATGAAATAAAAGGGTGCTAGAACTGTTAAAATACCGGCAACCACTGCCCCGTCTTCATTGGTTAGTCTGCGGGTGAAAAGATAGGCCACCACACCGGCCAGTGGGGCTATAACTGCAGATAACCAGAAACAAACCACCAGTAAAGGGACACCAGTGAAAAGATTTATGAATTTGTAGATAAATGTAGTGAGATATACAATCAGTGGGGGGTAGTCCAGGGGCACTCCAGAGGGAGCATAGGAATGCATATCCCATTCCCGGCCATCTATTATAACATCACCGAGGTAACCGTGTTTCAGGTAATTGTTGGTTAAACGGTAATTGTAGTATGAATCAAGTTCGTACATGTAGGGTAAGTTGTTTTCATCCAGGACGAATGATTTTTCTTCAACTGGAGTTCCAGTCACATAGGCGGATCCCAAGCGAAGGAAAGCCCCAATGGCGAATATTAATATAACAGCTGCAATTAGGGTTAGATGGCTCTTTTTCATTTTAAACAACTTTACCACTCAATAACTATTTATGAATTCAGTTACGATTTAATCTGGAATAAATCTTTAAGTTCTTTATCCTATTACCAGTTATCTCCTGGTAATTGGAAAGGGTTAGTTCATCTGTTGCAGACCACTGGAAGTAGTAATCAATGTTGTTTGATTCCAGTTCTTCCTTTAAACTGGCTTGACTGCGGTTGTGGGTTAACCCAAAATACCGGGATTCCAAATAGTAGGATATGGAAAGTGTTTCTGCCCACATGTCATTGGAGGCTATGTTCCCTTTTATTTGGTAATCATTTTTCAAGTTACTGCTTAATATGGGGATCTGGTTATCTGAACTTACGTAGGAAACCAATTCAATGGTGGGTGTCACCATAAATGACACCATTAAAATGATTAAAAGGACATTTTTTAACTTAGAATTTATAATCTGTGTTTCATGTAAACTGTGTAATAAATAGAACCCTGTTACCAATAACAGTATGCACACTGGCCATAAATAGCGCATTTCAACAAAAATTAGACAATATCCACCAGTGTAAATTAGTATGGTAGTTAAAAGATAAATTAGATTGTTCCTTATCTTTTCAAATTCTGTTTTGAATATGAGAATAGAACTCACAATCAGTATCAGTATAGATAGAAGAGAGAAATACTCCATAAAAGCTATTGATCGGGTTATATTTTTCCAGAAGACTTTTAACTGGAAGTGAAAGTATTCTGGTGATTGAAGGGGACTCCAGTCCTCTAGTTTAATGGTGGAAGGTTCTTCCCATATACTTACCGACTTTTCAGTGGGTGGTTTAATGAGTCCTAAAAAATAAATGGGATGTTCCTGATATTTGGGCCCTACGATTTCATGATTATAATCAGTTGCGGTTCCAATGGTTAACTTATCATACTTCTGGCTAATAGTACCAACCCATAATCCACTGATTACAAAAAAAACAGCTAATCCCAAAACAAAATTTTTTAATACACTCGATTTTCGGTTCTGGAAATAGTGGATCAGATTGAAAACCGTGAAATGGACCAGGAAAAATGGGAAGATATAACTTTTAGCCAAATATCCTAATCCTCCAATAAAACCCGATAAAATACCTTCAGATGACTTATCAAGATATTTAGGGTTGAATATAATGGAGAAATAGTACACCAGGATGCATGTAACCAGTAGATCAGGGGTAGCTCGGCTTAATGCGAAAAAAAGAATAATTGGCAGTAATGACACCAGTACTGCCCTTTTAACCCATATCTCCAGTTCATATATTTCAATAAATCTATTGACAGCTATTATGGTGAAAAATCCAGTAACCAAAGATATTGCCCGGGAAATGATCACCGCCTGGAAAGGATCATAACCAGATAATAAAAATGGGGCAATTAACCAGGAATAAAGTGGACTCCAGTAACCATTAATCGCATCGTTCCAGTTCCCAGTGGCGTAGTAATGGGCAATGGAGATATAGGAAGCTCCATCTCCCCCCACATTATACTGGAAAAAGGTAATGAGTATTAAGGCCAGGATAGAGTATACAGTTAAGACAATACTCAAATCCCGGTTCTGGTTAATAGTTGTTCTTATATCCATGAATCTCCCTTTCAGTATGTTGCCAGTTTAATCTGGGTTAAAGTTCGATTGTTAAAATCGTTGACTTGCAGGTATCCATCCGCCTGGTAGATGTTAATTTTTTGATGCTGATCCACAAAACCACGGGTGCCCCCATAGGTATTATCTGGATACAGTCCATTGGAAACCCTGCGACCAGTCATCCAGGCTACCTTCTCTGCCAGTTCCCGGTCAGTCCACAGGATCTCATCCTGGGATGTATTGTTTTCAATATACTCCTTTAAGGGCGCATATTCACCTTCAAATGGAGTTTCAAGTGCATCCCATCCTTTACCATGCTGGTTTGGCATGTAACTGAAGAAGATCACTGCCCCCATCATGGAAACAAAAACCATGACCAGGAGGAATAATGAGGAGATAATCCGGCTATGATTTTTATATAAATATCTATACCCCCTTTCAACGGTAAAACCTGATAAAATTGCCATTGGCAGGGCAGCAAATTGGAATCCTCTCAAGAAATCCCCGTTGAATCCAAATAAGCTGAAAAACATGACGATAACTGTGTAGGTAGTGAATAATTTGAACTGTCGATAATTGGAATTATACAAAAGATAAAGCCCAATAAATCCCAATATAAACACGACTAAAAAGATTAAAAATGCATATGACCCTGGGTGTGGCGGAACGAGTTTCAAATGAGTTAATGTATAAAAAGCACCACCAGTAACTAGCCGGTCCTTGAAATAAACCCAGTATCCGGCCCAAAAAAGCCAAAATGGGAGTAAAATTGCGATTATCTTCAGATTTGTTTTGTCCCGATAGTTGTCCACCAGATATAATGGTATGAAACAGAATAAAGCAATCATATGGGTCCACAAACCTATTAATGAGGCTATGAATGCCTTTTTCTTATCTTGGGGAATGTAGTATATGGTTAGGACTGCCAGTATTGGGATGTATGCTGCAGGTATGGCCGCAGTTAAGGTGGAAGGTGCAGGAACTGCCAATGCAAAAAGACCAGCGAAATATCCTGCAAAAATACCATACTCACGATTAGCAAACCAGGAAGCAACACCCACAGTTAATAGAACCTGAAATACAGATAGGAATGATTCAGCGAATCTGACCCCACCCACATACCAGAGTCCAGCATATACTGCGTTGAATAATGGGGGATGCCATACTGGCCTCCCCATAGGATAATAAGTGATACTGTCCCAAAATAGACCATAAAATGGATTTTGTAGTATTTCCCTGGCCCGGGCTAGATGAAACTCAGTGTCACCCCCCGCCGGGAAAAGGTAATAGGGGCGGAGGATCAGGACTATGCCCACTACGATTAGAGGTGTAAAGGGAATCAGTAGCTGGATCTTATCCTTCAAGTTCAATAAATCACCAAATCTCTTTTATCCTGTATATCAACTTATATTATGATTTATATTATTTAATGATATTATCTTTGGATGTGAAAATTGAGGGTAAAATAGATTAACTTTTCCATATTTGTGAGGGTTAACTTGGAATTTCCACCCACAAATATTAAACATTTATATATATGTAATAATTAATATTATGGTAGAGGGATCTTCACACCATTCTTGGGATGCTGCAAAATAATTAATAAAAAAAATCGCCCCCACTCCCCGTGGGATTTTATTTTATTGCAGCAGTGTGGAAATGATCCCTCACTTCAATTACGCCATCGGGAGCGAAATGCCCTTTATCAATGTTTTTTTTTCATAAATCAATTTTATAATTCATGATCAAATCTATGTCTTATTTATATTGGAACTGAACCTTCAGAGGGATTATAAGGCTGTAGTCCTTTTTGAGTTTTTTCTTGCCCCATGACGTTTACTAGGCGTTTTTGAAGGTCTGGATTGTTTTGTGTCAATAATATAATTTCATTCTGATAAGAAGCAATATTTGTTTTTATGTTGTTAATTTCATCTCCAGATGATGCCATAAAAATAAGCCCTCCTTCAATAGTCCCACTAGATTTAATCTCTTCATAGCCCCTTATTGCCAGTTGTTGCCACCTTCTTAGATCTGTATATTGTTTTAAACGTAACTCGGCATATCTTTTGGTAACATTATCTGGAGCATTATCATACATTGCCTTGAATTCAACAATAGCTTTATCTATATGACGCATACTCTCATTAGTTAACTGGATATTTTCATCAGTGGGTTTTTGTAATGGTTCAACCTGAGAAATTGCAGATTTTGCATCTACTATAGCATTATTAGCATTAGTTAAGTGATAATCATACATCATTGAAGTATACCATGGGAAAACAACAAAAACACCTAATAAACCTACTATTACAAAAATTCCGATGATGCTACCAATCTTATAATTTGATTTTTGTTTAGTCCAGAAATCAAAATAATCAGGATTTTCATATGTTTTAAGTGGTTTAGAAGTAATAGGTTCTTTTTTAGGATGAGAAGAAAATTTTAAAACTTTATGGCATGATTTACAGATTTTTGAATCTTCAGGAATTTCAGCTCCACAATTGGGACAACTAAATTTAATTTCTTCAAAATCATTATTTAAACGATCAAATGACTCTTCAATATTTAAATCGCCCCCACATTCGCATTGAAAATCTTCAGGGTTTTCATCCTCCATTAATTCGTATTCTTTCCCACATTCTTTACACCTTGCAATTACCAATTAACCTCCCCCCCCACAAATCAATAGACTCCATAATACTATATCTTTAAAATCTATGTTTGTTTGTTAGTTAAAATAAATATTACTATATTTTATAAGAATGATCATGATTTATTTTTAAATCAATTTTTATAACATTGCATTTGTCAGATTTTATTAAATAATCCACTGCTTTTTCATATCCCTAAAAAATGAATACTTTTCAAGTGCTCTCCAACACAACCCGGATGATACTTACCCCATATAGTAATGCACCCCTACAGGATAAAAAAATGGAGGTTTGATACTATATGAGAGCAAGTCAAGGAATACCACACGGCCCCAAAGCAAGACCATACAATCCTAAACTATTCCAAAACCACGAAGAAGTCATAGTTTACGAGCGAGAAGAATTCAGAAGAAACTACAACCAAATCCGTGACAGCATAAACCATATCATCATGACAGATCTCTGCCTGGACCGGGATGAACATTGGAAATTGATGGGTCACTGGCCACTGATCATGGAACGGATCCACTTCATCAACCAGGGATTAAATTCATTCCTCACTGAAAAACCTAAACAATGTTATCTGGATACATACCTGCATAGTCCAGTTAATGCCACTAATCATGAAATACGTGATTCTGTAAACATCCCTCAAATAGAATCAATGGCCTTGGACTGGTTGCAAATATAAACTAGTGATTGATTAAGATGAGATACAGTTACGGAACAGTTGACAGGAGAAACATCCTACTCTACAAACCACAGCTATTCCAAAAACATGAAGACCTACTAATATTTCCCTCCCGGGACTTGCAGAAATGGCACAGTGAAATAATGGAACTCCTGGACGGAATTTATCAAATTGATTCACGAAATCGGAATCCAGCAGAGTTTGTGGATATCGAGGATCTGAACCTGACCATCGGATTATTGAATAATATCAATGAGTGCCTGGAAAACGTTTTCAACCCAACCCCAGAACTCGACCATTCATATCAATACATCTCCCTCGTGGATGAAGAATACAAAAAACGCCAGGGTAACTTTTATGGCCGGTACATTGACAAAGTCAACAGACGAGTAATCACAATAACCCCTGAGATGAAGTGGAGGCATATGATGGAAATCCTGGATGAAGCCCATAAATTATGGGCTGAAAATAAAGACAGGAATAGAAAGTTAAAAATAACTAGGCCTAAATAAACAATTTAAGAAGAAAATAGTGTTTAGTTCTAATTTTCCTACAAACGAAACAATATTATAGGTCTCAATACCTAATTTAATTTAATTAATAACAGGGGGAGGAACATGATAGTAAACAAATTAAAAATCATTACTTTAGATAAAACTGATTACACTATTGAAAAAGGTAAGATATTTTTTGATGGAATTGTGGAAAAAATAACTATCAATCGTGAAAGCGGTAATATTATAATAAAATTTGAAAACAGTTCCGACTGGGAAGAAACCACTTTTATACTTTCTAATTTAGAATCCTATACCTATGCTGGGAAACACCCTCTTGAACTCCCAGTACATTGAAATAATTATTTTAAGAGATTAAAAAAATCCCTACACAGAAGAATGCAATCTGGTGTAGAATCGGATTTACAAAAAAATGAAATTTAACACCTGAAATCAGGTGGATATGATGGAAATCGTGGATTATGCTCATAAGCTCTGGGCATAGAATAAAAGTAGAAAACAGAGATTGAAAGGTTAAAAATTACAAGTACATTTCTTCTCTTTTGAAAAATTCCAGTAAATCAATACATTGAAAAGGAGTATCTTTATCAACATTTGTAGTATATCTGTCACGTATGTGGACATAACCACCTAATTTTTCACATACGGTTGGAATTTTGTGATTATGTTCTTCAGAATTACCATTCCAATCTTCCATTGTCACTACAACAAGATCATAAGCTTTTGCAAATGCAATTATTTCAGAATCTGCCCACACATCATTTGTTTCATGTCCAACTCTATACCAATCTGGAAATAGAGCTGATAAATTATTAAGCTCGGCTATAACAGGACCTCTAAGTAGTTGAAACATTAGATCATTATCATCAGCCCATTGTAATGCTTCAAAATTTTTGGCACGGATTTCCGTTTGTACTTGTGGTGTAGCTATAATTATTCCATCTTTTATCATTTCATCAAAGTTTCGCCAATGGTTTTTGAATGCATCTAGATCATAACGTTGATATTTAGATCTCCGTATAATTGCAGAGGAATCGACAACATATTTCCAATTGTTCATGATTCCTCCTCTAAAAACAGCTTCCGATTAAGTGCATAAAAAACTTCCAATGGAACATGTAAATAATTAAGAACATCATCTATTTGTATGGCTTTTTCATTATGTGCATCCAATACAGATTTAGTATAGAACATTCCATTTCTTCTTAAAGCTTCTGTTGCTTTTCCACGGTATTTTTGATAATTTTCATCGATCTTTTGTTCTTTTTTCTCAACCACATCTTCATCGAATTCACTAACATCTGACTGTAAAACATCTTCATCCACATCAATGTTTTCAGTTCCCTGTATTTCTCGAGTATCTACCTTTTGTTTGGGAGGTCCCCTCTTTTTTTGCCCTATATAATTCTTCCATTGTTCTTTATTTAGATAATATTCATGTGTTAAATATCCATTATTCAACAAACGCCTTACAATAACTTCATTACTTACTTTGAAATCACGTGATAACGTTGAGATTATATCATCTAAATCCTTTTTATATTTAAGTAAATCCATTTTCTGGCTTAAATCATTTGTAGGAACTAATATTTCGGCCGCAATTTGATTGCATTTTTTCTCAGTATTTGGAAGGAAATAAGTATTTATATCACTGAAACCTTCCCTTTTAATAATTAAGTGTGCCAATTCATGAAATAAGGTAAATTTTTGTCCGTTTTCATGTTCTTTGTTATTAATACCAATTATTGGTAATTTATCATGATATATGGCATAACCCCTCATATATTTAGGTTCAATATCATAAAATTGAAAAACTAATACACCTAATTGTTCTACCTGGTCAATCCAATAGGATAATTTTTCTCTATTTCTGTGGAATGCATTCATTCTAATTTCGTAACTGACTAATTTTGCAATTTCGTAAGTGTCTCGAGTTTGAATATCTTTAAAAGTAAAATAAGGAATTTCAAAGTCTTCCATTTGATTTTCTAAATTTAATAAGTTTAGTCTTTTAATTTCAGCTTCACGAAATTCAAAACTCATTTCTGGAGTTTCTTTCCGAGCTTTTTTACTTTGAACTGTTCGTAAATCAGGAATGCGCTTAGTGTAAACTGGCTTATTTACATTGAAAAACATTGTTGGAGGTCTTTTGTAGTGATTAGCTATTTCCACTAAATCATCATAACTGATATTTCCCGTGTTTTCCCATTCGTCAATAACATCAGGATCTACTTCCATTTTTTTAGCGATTTCTATTGTATCGTAATTGGCTGTTTTTCTAGCCCAAACTAACCATTCATTATTTGCAGTTACTGTAGTGGAACTAATTTTCTCACCTCCAATAAATTCTTAATATTAATTTAGGGAATAAACAATAAATAAATTTTTATATAATTATCTTCAGTTTTTTCCTTCAATTAAGTTATATCCACTAATAATAAAGTTTATCGTTACTAGTTCTAAGAGAAATAAAAAATAAAAAAGTCTCCTACACAGAAGAATGCAATCTAGGTGTCGGAATACGGCTTTCCAAAAAATGAAAATTAACACCTGAAATCATGTGGATGCATTGATGGAAATTTAAATGATACTCATAGGATGTTGAGTCAAAAAGAGGATAGAATACGTAGGTTAAAAATTAACAGAAACAAATAAATTCATAATATTTTTAAATCGGATTCATTAATAAATTAATAGTTTTATTGAAACAGGGGAATTTTCAAAATGGGGGATGTCACATTTGGTAAAAGATACTCCAAAATTCGATGCCAATAAATTAAAAGAATTATTAGTTAATGCTAACAAATTAGAACTCACTTCAGATAGTAATATTTTCAAAAGAAATTTAATTATTTATTCAATTAGGGATGATGGCTATGAAAGCAAAAAACCTAATATTCATTATGGTCAAGCAAAATGGAAAAATATTACTAAAACTGAAGCTGAAGAGTTAATAAATTTTTTAAATAGGAATATAACTCCAGAAGTTGCTGAAAATAGTGTAGATGAAGATAAATTGTATATTAATCTTATTAATCTCTTATTTGATACATTTAACGAAAATCAATTTAAAAAAGCAATGAAAAATGAAGTAACTGAACATATCCCCTATTTAAATGAATTACAGCTTCAAGAAGTTATAAATAATCAAGTAAGACTATGTGAAATTAAATTTAAAAAATTAGAAATTGTTAGATTAACTTCAACCATATGCTTAAAACTAGATGGAATAGATGAAATAGTTTTTTTAGAAACTGAAAATTTAACAGTTAAAATACGAAAATGGGATAAAATTCAAAGAAGCGTCTTTGCAACGAAATATGCCTATGTGGGTAACTGGTATTTCAATAACAATAAATCTCCTTTAGAATTAGAGACTTTCATTGAAATAGAACATACATTCCCTAAAGATAAATATGATGGGATTAATGATAATGATCTAAAACAATACTTATTCAGCATAATAGATTTAATTAAATGGAGCATTATGGTTGCTTCTAAATATCCTTATCCTATAACTGAAGGTACTACAATTATCCAATCAACAAGTTTTGACCAATTAAATACAATTAATCGAGATAATAATTTATGTACTATTTTTGTCAGTAAAATTGGTTTAAAACTAGATTCAAACATAGCAAAAGAAACTAAAAGAGTATTTTTGGATTATTTAAATATTAAAAATGTCTTCAATGATTTAGACTATGCATTAAGGTTTTTTGGAAAAGCATGCAATGATGAATTTAACAGAGATAAATTAATAGATGCAGTCACAGGTTTAGAAGTAATTTTACTGCCCGAAACTGAACAATTAGGTTACCAATTCCGTTTACATGGCGCCACAATTCTTTATACTCAATGGAATAAAAGTAAATTGAGTAGTTGGGAAAATAAGGACGAACTTTTTTGGAAAGAAGAAAATTTAGTAAACTGGTTTAAAAAGTTGTATAAGGAAAGATCAAACTCTGTTCATGGATCAACCTATGAATATACTGAAATTGATGTTGTTCCTGCATTATATGCACTTGCAGTGATTATCAGTGGTGTAATCTATTTACACAATAAAAAATGTCTTAATACTGAAAGTAGTAAAATTTCTGAAGCTGTTGGGATGTATGTGAGGAATAAAGCTGTGTTAAGAAATCCTGATTAAAAAATATCATATTAAAAATTAAAAAAATCCCCTACACAGAAATAATCCATGTAGGGGATGAATTACCAAAGTTTTGCTCCAATTGGTAAAAATAAATTAATTATTCTACTGCCCATCATCAACCAGTACCCATGCTGGATCATAAGCAATCACAGGAGCATCTGGACACCAGACATTTCCAGGTTCATAATTGCTCTGGCGACATGCAGCCATGTCCAGCCTGACAAAATATTTTCCAAATTTCTTAATATACACTTTGGGATACTGGTCACTGTCAAATTCCCCACCACAGATAATGAGCCTTACATGACCCCCGCTGGTGCATTGGACGTGTTCATAGTGAAGTTCATAGATATCACCTAACTCACTGTTTAGGATATCAATTATTTTTTTAGCTTGTTGACATGCATCTGTACAGTTTAATTCATCACCTGTGTTGTTGATGTGGTCATTGTCTCGGTCTGATACTAATTCTTCATCATAGTCTTTCCTGTCATCATAGTAACCTTTCCATCCCAGTCCTTTGCATAGGTTGTAATAGCCTATAGCATTGACAAATTCTTTTCTGAAGACACTTTCAGCCCGGATGTGTTCATAGGATTTGGTAACTGTCTGGCCAGTTCCCGTGATTTCTATGTAGTTGGGTAGGTTCTGGTTTCGTTTGTAGTGTGTGCAGGTGAATGCAGCTGCATATACCATTTCATTGAAACCTATTTTTCCCAGGTTGGTCCCGAGTGTGGCAGGTGCCCTGGCATTTGATGTGATGTATCCGTAGAGTCTGCTGAATGCATCCATATAATTATTGAATGGTATTTTTCCGGATGGGCTGGTTGGACTGGGAATGTTTGGGGATGTTACGGCTCGGACCTGTAATGGGTTGGGATTATTTGATTCAACTTGGAGTATTGCCCGGGTGGCCAGGTCCAGGAAAACCGGCATTTTTATTTGTGATCCTTGGATGGTCACATAGTTAGGTACACTTTTTTTGTTTGATATCCATTCAAAAACTCTCTCACCCGCCTCTAAGACGGTTGGCATACTATACATTGTCATTTTATCCTCCAAACGTTCGTTAATTAGCCTTTTAAATTAAATTTTAAAAAAATGAATATTCCACTGAATATCAATAGGCCCTGTGGATTTGTAACTCCTCTTCAATAATGCAGCCTTTAAACTAGCTTTTATCAAAAAAATTCGAATATTCCAAAGTTTTAATTGTTAAAAAAGATGTATATTGTATAGTTGAAGTGGGAGCTAATTTAGGGGAGGTTGGATAAAAGTGGATGAAATAGACATACCCGAAATAACTGAAAGATATTCAGGTATAATCAATAAGGTTGTTGCAGGATACGGGGTTGGTGAATCTGAAATGAAGGTTATAATGGCAGATGTTATTTTCAGTTTAAAAACAGGTCCCGTATCACCACCAGTTACATATGAATTTGCCCAGGTTACAATTCCAATTATCAATTTTATTTATGATTATGAAAAAATTCCATGTCTTGGTGTTTTTCAGAATGCTGATGAGGTCATCAAAACAAAAGAACTCCTTGAAAAAGATGGTATAATTACTGAATTTGAAAAGTTGGGTATAGTATCAGCTGAATTCCGGTATAAAGATAAGAATGTTCATTCAAGATTCACGGACATTGCGTCTTATAATAAATATTCAAAGCATAAATTTTCGAAGTTAATCCAAAATGGTTACTTGATACGCCAAGAAGAAGAACCCACCTTAAACATGTAAAATATTAAAATTCATATAAGTTTCAGAACATCACACCAACCATCATCCACAGGGCCACTGCAAAGATGGGCACTGGTAAATCCAGTTTTTGTGTAGTTATAAAATGCTAGTGTTGATTGTTGGCTGATATGTACATGGATATAGTTTACTGGCCAGTTGGCCTGGCCAATAGGGTAGAATGATTCCATGAAGTTGTATATGCACCAGGTTCTACCACCATCTCTTTTGAAACCAACAAGTGGGGTGCTATGCTCATCACAATGGAATGCAGGCTGACCACGAATAGTCATATATGGATTCCCACCAGCCCAATACCAATCATTCCCATCTTCTGATATACCGATCCATACCCCACCATAAGGATACCAGGGTTGGATTCCACGGGTGTCTTCCTGTGGCCCGAATTTCAAAACCACATTAAGTAATTCTTCCGGGTACACGGGCCGGGACAGTATAATATTTGTGGCATGGTATTGGTAAGTGTCATCAGGAGGAGAATGAGGCTGTGATTCATCACCATAACCATGAGCAATTGTCATACATTTTTTAATCGGATTCGGAGCTCCACTATGGAGGGCAACCTGGTCCCCATCCAGGGTGTGTACAATTATAACTTTATCCCCCACGGTGATGTCGCTTTTTCCATGGGTGACCAGGTCACCATTAATAGTTTTATGAACTGCTATCAGGTCACCTACTTCTGGGCTTTCTCCAGGGCCTAGGGCTGCGGTTCCGGCCTTGGTAGGGAATATTATTACTTTATCCCCATTGTTCAAATCGGCCATGGGTTTCTAGTCTCCTGCGTTAATGTCCCGGACGTTCTGTTTTACTCCGGTGCTAGTTGAAATATAAGTGATCCGGTCACTACTGGTACTTTTACTGGTAACTACTCCCACGTCTGATTGTATGTAGCTGACTTCTTTCCTGGCCACGGCCTGTACAACTTCTATCTCGTTTGGAATGCTGATCACGGTTTCATCAGTGGTTAGGTTCATGGTTGTGATGTTTTCCGGACCATTGTAAGTCCAGTCCACGACGGTGAATTTTTTGTCACTGTGATCATAGTCATCATGGAATATTATCTGTGTCCCGGGCTCGTAGAGGTTGAAACCAGCTAATACGAGTGTTCCACTGTAGATGGGATTACTTTTTTGGTCTAATTCTTCCTGGCCTTTTGCAATGATTTCATCCCGTGTGAGATTAGTATCCGAGATTATGTCTGGTTTGATGCATTTCCCGAACCGGTTACTGCTAGTCTCATTGGTGAGTGTGATTAGTTCCCCTGTGGATTCATCACCATAACGTACAGTTACAACATTTATTATTTCCCGGGCTGTTCCTTGAGGTTTGAAACTGATGAAGTTGTCATCGTTTTTGAAGATGTATTTTGCACCCATCCGGTCACTGTTGATTTCAAACCATCTGAGGTATCCTGAGAAGTCGATGAACCATCTTATTTTCTTCAAACCTGCTTGTTTTCGGTAAGATTCAAATAAACTGTTCAGTGCATCTTGTTTGGTGTTCCACTGGCCACACCACCGGGTGTTGCCTATGATGTTGTTGGTGGTGATCTTTAGATCTGGTCTTAGTGGTTCCTGGCCACGTCCAATCTGAACATCTGTATCAACCAGGATCATTTCTAAAACTTGATTATATGTGTAATCATCACCATCCAGTTCTTTACAGTCCAATTGGAATGGTTGTTTCACAAATAAACGGCCCTTATCTCTACCGGATAACTTGTATATTGTGCCATTCGTGGAATCCCTGTTAACATCCTCAATAACACCTTTAACTACTGTGAATTCTTCTTGAGTAGTGTCATAAATGTTATATTCGTATTCATCTCCTTCTAAGAATTTATAGGCTGGTTGGGCAACAGATAAGTTGGTTTCAAGGTTCGTGGCAGCTTCATTTATTCTCTTGGTGATTATACTATCTTTGAGAATATTTGTTGGAGTATAGGGTGATGCGGTGACAGATAAACAATCGTATTTAGTTTCAGTATCCGTACCAGTTTCATTTGATACTGTTAAACGGATACTATAGGTTCCAACAAAGTTAAAATTAGTCCTTGGGTTCTTTGCATTGCTGAAAACCTTCCAGCCCCCGCCTAGATTGTACTCCCATAACCAGGCATCAGGATAATTTTCAGAAGTATCTGTGAACTGAACAACCAGTGGAGTTTGACCACTGTTTTTGTCCAAGGTGAAATCTGCGATAGGTGCTGCAGGAGGGTTACTTTGGAAAGCATCTCCCTGGAAAGCTCCCTGTTGAAATCCAGGATCAGTCATTTTTTACATACCTATAAAGAGTGATTAATCTAATTGGAGTATAATTAAACTAGTACCTGATTTGTAGTACGTCGCTGTGTTGTTTGACTCACTTTGTCCTTTGAGTGAGATTGTGTGCGTTCCGGCTTCTAATGATAGGATAGCCTGTGTTTGTAACGCCTGGTTAACTCCTCCCTGACTTTCCCAGAAGTAACTATCATCTAGTAATGTACTGCCATTGTAAAGGTATAATCCACATCCGTAAGCACTAACAACACTTGCTTTGGCCTTTCCCAATATTAGGAACTTATGCATTTCTGTCAAAACTATTTCTTGACTTAATAGAGTTGTTTCTGTTCCACCTCCCATTGAGGTATTAGAACTTAATCTCAGATCATAACTGTTAATGATGATTTTATGTTTAGCATTCCAGTGTGCTTGTGGTTTGATAATTCCAGGTGTTTCGTCATCTTCAACTTCACTTTCGTATTCATGATAAATTCCAGATTCAACCATCTCTAATCACATCCCAAAAAAAGATTATTTTTATTCATAATAATGTCCTGCAATACGCAGCCCATGCTTGATTTCAGGGGTTATCCCTGGGAGGTATTTGGATTTGTAAATTAATCCTGCTTTGATTTCAGCGTCAAGTTTTACCTGCTCCCACAATTTAAGACTGCCCACCTCTGGAACATGTGTCTGCAAATGATGAATGATGACATAATCCAGTTTCATGGTAGAAGTTCGGTACCATCCGGCGTAGAGATATAATGTTAGTGGTGTGCTGTAATTTCTGCCAGTTGCCTCCTGGTACAATTCCCCATTATGATAGTTCTTGTAAACGTCCTTACTTTCCATCCGCATCTCTAAAACAGTTGGATAAGTTAGTTCACGAGTTACTGTGGTACATCCGTTACTTTGGAGGTAATGAGTACCGTTACTCACATAGTAACCTAACCAGTATGCGGGGTCCCAGCTTTGGCCTTCGTGATTAATTCCCATGGCTCTCCAATCGTTCTGACCCAGGTATTCATGTATTCCTAGTTCTAGGCTGAATGGTGGTGTCCATGTGCCGGCGAATGTTAAAGTTCCATTGGTAAGGGTTAATATTCCATTGCTAACGCTACGAGTTCCACTGCCACTAGGCCATTTAGTGGTATCGATAGTGTCTCCCTGGAAGTCATCAAAGAAAAGGTAAACATCCAATGGATCTGAAGTGGTAGTGGCTTCTGGATTGCCAGCGTAAACTGTGATTTCGAGTGGTGTTGATGAGCCTGGTAGATAAGGGATTTTTATGATAAAAGTAGCACTGATGCCATCAGTTTTACTCCAAATGTAATATCCTAGTTCTGTTGTTCCATCGAAGAATCTTATATCACCGAAATCTGGTCGCATGACATCTTCAACGTAGGGTATTGTTATGATGGCCTCGACATTGGTAAGAGGATCCGGGGATGTGCTGGTTACAAAGAAGTTATTTTCAACTGTGGGTGTTTCCTCGGTGTCTGGGATTTCCACGTGTAGTTTCCATTGTTTCTCTCCAGGTGTGGATGTGCTGGGTGGCTGGTATTTCACATAAAATTCTTGGATGGTATTGGAGCCTATGCTGAATTCCAATGAGGGTGTGTAGATGATGCCGTCTAGACTTAGAAAAGTTGATAGGTAAGTTTCCAGATCTAGGCCTTGTTGGTTTGTTTCAGAGGCTCTGGTGTCGATTAGTATATCTGTGCTTCCGGTTCCATAGTTTCCAACTGTGAATACTTGTATACGTGGAACCTCCCCAGGGTGGACACTTTCAAAGTGCACTTCTTCAATACTGTTACCTTGGCTGTCCATTAGTTTGAGGAATGTTCCCCGGGATTGTACTATAACAGTACCGGCCTTGGCAGTTGTGGTTGAGGTTGCAGCTGGACCGGTGATGGTTACATCAGTCATGCCTCTGCACCTACTGTATTCACTATCAGGCCTTCGGTGCTTAATTCCAGGGTGAAGTTTCCAGCAGTATCTGTCCAGTCTTCTCCGAAATCCCAGTAACAGATTAATGGTTTGGCAGTGTCTTCAACTCCTACAGTATCCACATAGAAAACAGCGCATCGGGCTGTTATACTGCTGCTCAGCCAAGTTATGTCATTTGAATCCAATTTGATTTTTTTAGTAACTGGATCATAAGTCACTGCGCAGTTGAATAATCGCTGGCCGCCTGCAATATATCCGGTTCCGGTGACTTCATTGGTGATGTCGCTTTTGAATTCATGTTCGTCCTGGTCTGGAATATAGGAACTGGTGCAGAGCATTACTTTGATATAATCTTCTTCAAAGTTGATCTTACCCAGCCAGGCATTCTTCTCCGCATTCCCATATAATTCAGCTGTTACAGTCATATGTACTCCACCCGTACCCATTTCAACCAGGCACCATGATTAGGATTATCCGTAGGACTATGGCCAGATGTATAAGCTTCTAAAATTGTTGGTGCTGTCACAGGGTCAAAAGTAAATTTCTGCTCCTGGTCTGGATGATTTTGGTTGTCATCATGACTATAGATCCAATCCCTACTTCCCTCAATACTACCAGGAACATAGATCGTTGCAGGTAATAGACATGCAGATCCGTAGAATGTTATAGATTTGATGGGTTTAGGTGCAGTGAGCTTCATGTACCCAATCTCAGTTCCATAAGCCCCACTTGTTTCTACTGCGTTTTCTTTAACCCAAACTCCGTTACTTTCGTAGTACCACTCATAAAACTCTATTTCATCATATTTGTGGTAGCCGTTGGGAGGATCTGGAGTGAAAGTGAAAACTCCTCCACCCTTTCGAACCTCATATTCAATCACCAACTCATATTCCAGGACACTACCTGGGTTATCTCCATCATATCCATCATCGGTTTGAACAGAAACACTGTGTAATGCACATCTTTCCCAGGTAGTATCATCAGCTGTCACTGAGATTATCTGACCATCCCGTACCTGGAGGTTAGTCCCACCATTTTCTAGAGAAGTATTAGTGATTCCTTCCGAGGAGATGGCATTAAACTGGTCCAGTTCAGTTACAGGATCTGCACCAATTTCCTCCTGGATGGCAGCACACTTCAGGGTGAGTGTTTTGTTCGACCGGTCATCCTTAAAGTCAGGTTCAACCCATGAAGGAGTTAACCCACCAATAACCCAGTTTACATAAGCCATAAGGTTTATCTCCTACTGTTAATTACATGAATTCCAGCATTACTTGCCTGCCCTTGCAATTTTGCAGCATTCATTCCTTCAACTACACCTTGCCCAAGATCCCTACCAACAGCCAACGGATCAGATCCTTCAGGAACTTTGATATCACCAGTGAACTGGACAGATATCCCTCCAGTACGGTTGTAAATTGATGTGGCAGAAGGTAATGCCGTGGATGTTACCATATTATTAAATCCAATATCTTCTAATGCAGAAGAAACCAGGCTTTTACTACTGGATAATCCACTTATCACTCCGTCAGTGAAAGTTCCCCCAATGCTTTCACCCCAAAGGTCAATGGTTTTTAGAGGTCCTTCTTTTGGTGGTGAAGCTGATTCAAATCCCCTGAATAACCAGCCGAGTTTAGCTTCTATCCAAGATTTAGCACCTCCAAGTGCATCTCCAAGGCCACGGGTGAATTCATTGATAATGTTCTGACCCCAGAGATACATGTTACCTGGTAGATCTATGATCCATTGAATTCCCCCCTGAACTGTTGCTACCAGGTTACCTCCCGCAGCTTGAACATTTCCAAGGGATGAATTGAATCCATTTGTAAGACCATTCCAGGAATTAGCACCATACTCATAAAGAGTTCCAGGGAGACCTCCAATCCAAGTCACGGTGTCATTAATCGTATTTGGAACATTGTTCACAGCACCCGCAACATTTGCATAAGTAGAATTGAATCCATTGGTGAGTCCGTTCCAGGCATTTGCTCCGTAGCCATAGAGTGTTCCTGGGAGGTTGGTAAACCAGATGGCAGTATTCCCCCATGCTCCCTGAAGATATGCGGGGGCATTTATCAGAGCATTATACATGTTCTGCCCAGTAGGTAATAGGGCAGTGTAGGCTCGTCCTGGGAATTTATACAATGTTCCCAGTGTGAGACCTGCATTATATGCGATTTGGTTAGTAGCATTATCAAAAGCAGCTGGAGCATTAGCTAGGGCAGCACCATAATCATAAGTACTCAAATAAGTGAATCCATCGGTAAATGGTTGGGTGAATGTTCTGAAATTACCATGTGACAACTCATCCCAAGTAGTACGTGCAGCACCCTGGATCCTTCCAAAAAAGTCCCCGGCCTGATTAGCAACATCCGGTCCAAACAAATTAGACCAGGCTTGTTTTGCAGAACCCATGCCTAAAAATGAATAAAATGAGTTTATTTTATCCTCTGCATATTGAATAGCCCCACCAACAACAGGAACACCTTTGTACAAATCAAACCCATATAATTCAATGAAATTTGTTCCCACACCTTGTTCATAATAGTCCTGAGCATTATACAACTGGTCCAAACCCAGAGTGACAATTAGAAGAACATCAGCAAGTCTACTGGCAATTTTAGGAGCACCTTTTAAAATTCCCTTGCTGATACCTTCTGGAATTAAACTTCCAACTTCTTCAGCTTTAACGGATTGACTGGATACGCGACCTATTACATCATCAGTATCTCTCCAAATGACATTACCCGCTTCATCTATGAGGGTTGCAGATTCAGACACTCCTTTACTAAACCCTTCACCAGCAGCCCTACCGACAGTTTCACCAACATCTCCAACACCTGCTGTTTTTTCAAGCATCTTCTGGGCAACATTCTCACTGGCTTTCCCTGCTTCATCACCCCATCCCATCCACGACTTTATCGTGTTTAGGATAGATTCACCTGCTGATTTAAAAAAATCGCCAACAGTACCTACGCCGTTCTTTAAAAATTGTATGTATTTGCCACTCCAATTTGCAGTAAGGCCTAATTTGTCGAGTGCTTTAGTAAATAAATAGGGACCTACAGCAGCAGCAGCGAGGATTCCTGTGAACGAAAGAACGTCTCCTCCTGTAAATCCAAGCATTATTCCAAGATCTTGAGCACTCACATAAACTTCTTCGAGGTCACTGTGTGCATCCCTTGCACTATCTGCTGTATCAGTCAATTTACTTGAATAACTATCAAATGAACCAACAGAACTATCCACACTACTTTGAGTTAATCCAAGAGAACTATATAATTTGTTTACATCCCCATCTGCAGCGGTGACCGCACTACGCATTCCCCTCATATTTCCTGCGTACTTTTGGGATAGCGCCCCTATTACAACGGTCGATTCTTCAGCAGATAACCCCATTTCAGTTAATTTAGGCCCTAATGTTTTAGCATAACTCGCAAATCCCTCTAAACCCCCGACAACATTTGCTTGTGCGTAGCCAGCTAGACCATAATATTCTGATAAGTTTGAAACATCTCCACCCAATGCTTTAATGTCTTTTGCAAACTGGCTTACCGCACTGCTTGATGCTCCCGTACCTTCTGCAATTTCATTCATTGCATATGCATTTTTTTCTAACAGATCAGCGCTAACGCCTAATTGGCTTAAAGCAGTTAGATAACTATCTATATCTGATATTGGAAATGATGCACTACTTAAAGATGTTTCCATTCTTTTAAGTTCGTCTGTTGTTAATCCTGTGTAATTTGATAGTTGTTCTATGTCTTGACTCATTCCATAGATTTGTTGAGCTGCTAATTCAGCAGCAGCACCAACAGCAGCGATTGTTAATACAGCATCACCCATACTTCCAGCTATTTCATTTCCAGCCTCCACAGCACTGGTCCCTGTTTCTGTTATCTCATTTGATGCGGTGTTAGCGTTACTTGATAGGCTTATTAATGATGATTCTGCAGGGCTGGCAGCCCCGAGACTTGAATTGATGTCTGATGAGGCGTATGTTGCAGAATCTCCGATGGCTTGTACCGAATTGCTTGCATCATCAGCAGCTATTGCAAGCTGGGATAAACCACTATCATCTACATTTACAGCTATGGATTTATCACTTATTCCATCCATGTCAGTTTTTAATGAGTCAAGGCCGGTGTCATTAACATTCAATCCCAGTTCTACAGTTCTATCTGGAACGTCCTGGATTTTACCGATAACTTCATCTAACTTGGCCAGAATATCAGAAATGTCTCCACTAATGGTAATGCCCAGGGTTTTTTCACTACTCATGAAATGAACTCCTCCAAATTTAAAAATTGGAAACTTTTAATACTAACTAATCTAAAAAAAATAATCAGGTAACTAGGAAGAATGGGGATTAATTATGGGTTATCTTATTTGTCAAAAATGTAAAGGCTATTATAAACTTCAGCCTGGAGAAAAGCCAGAAGATTTCACAGATACTTGTGCTTGTGGTGGAAACTTACGATATGCAATAAATATGGATGTTATAAATACTGAAACCCCTCCAATTAACAACCCTAGGAATGAAAAGAAGGAATATCAAAAATCCAAAAATGAAAATAAATCAAATAAAACTGAAAATAAAGATAATAAATCTAAATTAATTTCTTGTCCTGATTGTGGCCATCAACTCAGTAAAAAAGCCAAAACCTGTCCTAACTGTGGACGCAAATTAAATTATATAGATATACATGGCCATAGACGTAAAATGACAATACCTTTATTATTTACCATGATGGGCGGATTATTATTATTCTGTTTAATTATTTTAGGCATAGCCTTTGTTTTAAACTCAGATTTTATATTATTTGGTGATATTGGCATTTTCATTGTGGGAGTTATCATGTTATCATTGGCTTATAATGATAATAAAAAATATTTCAAACAACTCAAACAAACAAATTGACACATAAATTATGTAAATGCATTTCTATTTTTACTGTTTTGGTAGCCTCAGACTAATTAAATAATTATCAAAAATGAAATTGGGGGAAATGTAGTGATTGAAATTTATGAATACATCAATGTTAAGAAGAGAGCTGAAGAATTAGAATGTAATATTCCTACTGAAGTGACGGTTTTACCCGTAAATTTTGAAACTGTAAAATCCAAGACTGAATTTAAATATGAATTTATGTCTATGTATGTTACTAAAGTTATGAGGAATAATGAAATTAATGAAACTCCTTTAGAAAAAGAAGGAGAATCCCGAAATACTATTACTCAATTTTCTTTAGAAAGTAATTTACCTACTTTATTTTTCGCTGCTAAATTTATTGCCATGGTAGGATGCACGATTTTACTTAATTTAATTTCAAGTTACATTCACGATAAACGCTCAAAGAAGAAAACTAAAAGTGAGGATGTTATGGAATTAAATATTGTTACAGAAACTAAGTCAGGTTCTTATAAACGAATCCATTATAAAGGTTCTGATGAACATTTGGAAGAAATTAAAAAGATAATTAGAAGTGTTTACAATGAATAATGAAATTGATGAATTTTTTCAGAAAACGAGGAAATGTATCGAATCTAATAAAAAATATTTATTTTTAGCGAGGGGGAAAGAGTTTCAAGAGGCCGCGCTTCAAGAGTTGATGAAACTTAGGGATGAGGCAACTGTCATCAAAAAACATTACATTGATATTAAAGATGAAGAATCTGCAAATTTTGTGTTGGAACTTGAATGCTTAATTTTAGGGTTTATCAAAGAATTTGAGATGTGGATTCTCTTAAAGGAAGATAAGCCTAATGAAGCTTGGGATTCACTAATTGCTAGTCAAGTTGCGTTTTCTTATGTTGATAGGCATATCTTGGGGGACGAAGACGATTTAAAATTTTATTATAATAAATTACTTTACTTAGAAAAATTGCTATTTCCTCCTCAATTATTTCAAAGTCCTGGAGGTACTAGTAAAAATATTATTTGTTCAATATGTGGAAAAGATTTTGTCGACTGTGAACATATCTCTGGAAAAAAATATATGGGTGAGTTTTGTTTTTCTCTGATTGATGACATGAATCTTGAAGAAATTTCGGTGGTAGATGAACCTGCTGATAAGAGGAATCGAGCTTTTAATATAATTCAAAACGGAGAGAAAAGAGATTGGATGACTTGGGGAGTTATTGAAGATGAAGATGATTGAAAATGTTTAAAAATATTTATGAACTGTAATTATTCTTTTTCATGATCATTTTCAGATTCTCCGGGGAATAATAAAATAAAAAAACGTTGGATAACCATTAAAAATGTGATTAAGAAATGTATCACTAAAATGTAAATAATTAAACTTGCATACGGGCCTGTTTTATTAGTAATTAATATTAAAATCATTAAAGAAAGTATCAGAACTGATATTAACAAGGAGTATACTGAATCAGTGTATAAATGATCTGAAACATCAACTGAATCTTTAGTGAATGTTTCATTGTCTTTGAGATCTTTTCTTATTCCAATTTGAATAACAATTACATTTGGGAGAATAGCTGTAAATATTGTAAAAGCTACAAGAAGACCATTAATTGCATCTTTATTTAATAGAAAGTTCCATAATACAAGAACTAAAGAGATGAAGACAGGAATAATAAAAAATAGGATTACTATATTTATTTTATTTGAATCATCTAACAGATTTCGGTAATGTTGTTCAATGATCGATGAAAAATCAATTAAATCCAACATTATGATCTCTCCGGTACTTATTCAGTTAAATAATTTAAATATCCTTTAGACGTGCTTTTCATATATTCATATTCTGGAAATCCTTTTTCAAGTGTAATTTTTTCTTCATCTAATGGCAATACTTCTTTATATCCATTAGTTTTTTTCCCAAAAACTAAACTATGATCGGTTCCATCTATTCTCACACCAATCGAAATTTGATCATAATCTTCTTCAAAAATTTCAGCAAAGTTTGTTTTAACATTTTTAATAGAATCTGCTATATTTTCTTTATCAAAAAGGCCCTTTTTTGGGCTTATAAGAGAATATGTTAGTGTTTCTTTAATGTTAGTCGGGTCTCCCATTAATTGTTTTTTTCCTGTTTTTGCATTATATAATCTTTTTGCAGAATTTTTAGAAATTTTTCTACGGAACAGTTTAATGGTATAAACCCCTTCAGAATCTTGCAGTTTTTCTAATAATTTTTCCGAAATTAATGGTCTAATTTTAATTGAATAATTACTAATATCTTTAAACTTTAAAATTTCCTTTTTATCATATTTTTTTGGATCATTCAATTCATCCAAAAAAGAATTAATAGCCAATTCAATCACGGTTTTTATCGCATGAATACTAAATGTTTGTAAAATCAATAATGCCCTATCAGAATTTTTAGGAACATTCAGGTGAAAAAAATAGGGATATACTTCTGAATCTTTAGCCGTTCGGGCATTTTCTGTTAATTCTTCTTCCTCAATGTTGAAGAAATCAGCAGTGATATCATATTCGCCTGATTTGAATTGACCAAAAATGTTTCGCCCATCTGGTTCTACTTGATGAACATATAATGTCTTTTTATGATCCTCTAGTACTCTGTGATCTTTATTTTCAAGAAATTTGATGAAGATATCATAAAAATCAATTTTATTCTCCCCAATTTGATCAACAAGAGAATAATCATTAGTTCCTTTAGTTTTAATAGCAATAGTATATGGTATTAATTTAAATCTAGCAATGGTAACACCCTATCATAATTAAATATCATTATGCATAAATAATTTTCTAAAAATTGTTATTTCTGATCAATATTAGCATAAGTAGAGTATAGATGCTTCAAAAAGATGTCAATTTAAATAAAGGAAAGATTTGGGGACTTTATTTGGGATATCCCGTTTGTCAAAACTTTAAAGGGTATTATGAATTAAAATCTGAAGAAAATCCCAAAGAATTTAAATTCCCCTTAATATCCTTTTTTTGTCTTCGAAATCCTTTTTGTTGTCAAGTGTGCCTTCTGGGAAGTATTCTAGGTCACGATAAATTATGTCGTAGATCTTGATCATGTCTAATTCATAAGCATAGTCTTCTTTCCATCCGGTTTCACAGCAGATATTGGTCATTAGCTTTCTGAATTCTTCTGCTTCTTCCTGCGCTGTTAAGTTCTTTTTTCTTCTTATTCTTTTTCGGACTTTCCCTTATCATCATCCTGTTCTTTTTCTACTGCTTGGATTGACTTTTTAAGACCTCTTGGAGGATTAGCTAAAGATATCATAGTATTTCCAATTAACTTGGCATCCCCTTCAGTAATTTCAATATCTTCTATCTCATCAAGTTCAGATGATGTTTTTCCAGGATAGTAAAATCTTTTGAGCCCCCGCTGGGCGAGTAAAGCTAATGGTCCTTTCATTTCACCGTTTTCATCATAGAGCATTTGATTGGCTATTTCATCAATTTCATCATATAATTTGATTAAGTCCTGGAACTCTTCTTCAGTGAAATCTTTATCAGGTTTGATTTCACCTTCTTCAGTTCGGATGATTCTGTTAAGTTTTCCCTGGACAATCATTGCCTCATTTCGTAGATGTTTAACAGCTATTTCAAATTCTTTGTCTGCTGCTTTATATCCTCTTAATTCAATTTTATTACCCTCTATTTTTATTTTTTCAGTTGGGCAAAGTTGAGGTATTTTAATTCGTGCTCTTACCATTGAAAATATCCTCCTTTAATTCAAATATAAAAAAAAATGGAAGCAACTTTTTATGCTGCGTCCTTGAGTAGTATTTTGGGTTTGTCGCCTATGTTTAGTGTGAATGATGCTGTAATGTTGTCACCTTCTTTACCTTCAGGTAGTGTAGGATCTTTGGTCACTGATTCTAGGATGATTCTTCCCATGACTTCTCGGTCTATGGGGTCGTCTTCTTCATCTCCACTGTAGATGGGGATGTAGCCATAGAGTAATTTGGGATTGTCTCGGTGCTCATATAATGTGTATCCGGTTTCCACAGTTTCGGTTCCTGTGTATTCTTCATAATTCCCTAAGATGATCATTGCCATGTCGGAAAGAATTGCTTCTACGTCGAGGGTTGTTTCAATACCTTGGTATTTTGTGTATTTTTTCTTACTTCCCATTCGCCCTATTTTGTCTTTGTTCTGGTCTTCTTTGGGTTTTAGGCTCTGCTGGACATACACATCTGCTTCGGTCACACATTTACCATAAACTCCATCTGCACCTTCAGTTGTTGGTGCTGTGGTTAGTTCAACTGCACCATACACAGTATAATCAGTGTCTGGATCGGTGATGGTTTCTACACTAGTCACTGCTACCACAGTGTCAGTGGTTCCTTTTCTGGTTACGATCACGACATCTGCAGGCAGTGGTGCTATGGTCCTACCGTTTTTAGGATAGATAGGATAGTGAGTTAATGGGAATTGGAACACTTTGTTGGTCCCGTCGATGGTCCCGGTTAGTTGGACGAATGTGTCTTCTTGTGGCACTCCCAATACTAAAAGCATGTTTGAGCCATCTAGGGTGCTGTTGGCCATTTGATCTATATCTACTACTACCATTTTTTATTCCTCCTTAGGTTTTTCCCTTTTTCAGCCTCTTCTATTGATTTAAGAGCTGTTTCTTTATCGAATGTTTTGAATTCATCTCCAAAGTTTTCAATATAGTTCCTGGCAGATTGATAATCACCTGCCTGAGTGTAATGTTTTACAGTTTTTTCAAGTCCTTTCTGAGTCATTTTAGACATGAAAAAAATACCTCCATTGAATAGTTTTTTTTAATTCAGAATAATACAAGTGGATTCAAGAAATAACATATGCTGTTCTCTTTTTCGAGATTGTGAGGATGTATCCAACATAACCTAAAGTATAAAAAACAGGTGTTTTAGTGGTGCGTGGGTCTGCAAGGTTGATGTTCACCCATTTGGGATCTTTCCTGGTGGGTTTGATTGTCACCCCTGGAAAATCGATGATGTTCTTGTTTTGGAAATATGCTCTAGCAATATCACAATAATGTTTGCATCTATCCTCCGAATCATCATTCCTCCCTTTGACCCATACCTGCAAACCACCACTTACCTCAGCAACGAGTCCACCACCCATCCCTGAAGTTTTCATATTAGTAGTGTCAAGGCTGGCCACACCCATGGTTGTTCCATAAAGGCTTATCTTGGAAGGTCTGCTTTTACGGACATTTTTACCAAATAATGATGTGGCACTAGGAGCGTCTGGATCTTCAGGGTCAGGTATTGTTTCAGGGTCGATGAATGTTTTCACACAATTAATTAAAGCTGTGTGAACATCCCTGAATTGGAACAATCTTAACTTAATATCAGTCATGATTTTCAACTTCCCAAGAATTCATCAAGGAATTGTTCGCAGCGCGAGTCAACATCTGCATCTGAAGCAACTAGTGATGTACTAGGATAATCATTAGGAGGAGTACTGTTTCCAGTTCCATATTTGACATCATAATCCCCACCTAAGACTTCATTCAAATACCAAAACCACCACTTGCGCTGTTTTTCAGTAAGGAATGGTCCTAATATTGCATGGCCATTAACGATGGGTTCGAAATGGCCTGCAGCACTGAAAATGTATCTGACAAGTGCACTGAATGCTTCCCACATTGTCAGATCATTAAGTTGTTGTGTTTCACCTATGGGGTTTTCAGATTGCATATATTCTACTTCAATATCGGAAATGTCATCCAACAAGTTGGATGTTTGAGGCAATATGTTACCCAGAATCTCTTCCAGATATGGAGTTACCTGATCATCTTTGGTTGTAGAAATAGATCCCATTGATTCAGCATCTCCTCACCAGACTACCCACTGGTATTTTAACACTAACTGGATTGTCCGGGTCTTCTTTTTGGTAGCCTTCTCTGATGATTTCAATATAACTCTCCACCAGGAGATCTGCATCTGATTTGTAGTCCCGAGCTGCAGGACTTAATGTTTCATTGCCACTGTAGGCTGTGTTGAAAATAAATGCTGATGCGTATAATGTGCCGGCTTCGAGTAAGTTGTTGATTGGATCTTCTTCATCGATGGTTTCGGGGATGGTGGGAATTGGGATACTGTTCTTGCGTAGTTCACTGTTTATCTTGATATCAGCATGGGAAAGAGCCTTGGTTAATGTGGCAGTTGCTACTGGCTCTTCCATGTTTGCCATTACTTCATTTGTCAGGGTAGTTACTACCCCTGGATCTGCATAGGTCACCCCTTACTCCTCCTTTTTTTATTTGATTATTTTCTGTTTCTTCAAACCCAGATATAAGAGTCTGAAGAGTTTTTGTTCATTGATTGATAGGGTGCTTCTGTTTTCTTTGATTTTCAGCATTTCTTCCTCTGCCCAGCGGGTTACATGTTTATCTGTCCATTGTACGGGTAGTTTGGTTTCCCAGGCATAGTTCCCGGGTTTGATGTTGATCTCTGCATTGGTGGTTTCAGGGTCGTCTTTGTAGATGATTGAAACGGTGAGGAGTTTTTCACATTTTTTGCATTCGATTTCTTCGGGGATGTTCCCGGTTTTCATATACTTAGCAGGTTTGAGTCCGAGTTTCCGGCCACATAATGGGCACTCCATGGCCTTGATACGTTTTTCTTCTTCCTGAAGATGGTTCTCTATTTTCTGTGATTCTATCTTCGACTGTAAATCTTCAAGTTCCTCGGGTGATTTCTCTGACAGATTCAATGGTTTCTCGATTTCAACTTCATCTTTAGCCATAATTATTGCCTCCTAAAAAAAAAAATAGAGAAGAATTTACCCTATTAGGGCTGGGTCGATTAAGTTTTTCAGCTGCAGGAAACCATCAGTTTTCTTAACATGGAATGCCTGGTAAGTTTCGAGGTTGAAAGGATATTCACTGTTAGGCTGTAAATCGAAGTCGATCAAGTTGGGTTCTTCTTCAACATTCCTTTCAGCTATTCTCTTATCAAAACCACAGATTAAACCACCAGTTGAAGGGATTGATTTGGAAACGTAGATATTATCGGGTGTGGTGCTGAACTGTTTAGCAATCTCCTCGATATACACTATCCCACTTGCTGGTTGCTTTTTCCAAGCGTACCTGTAGGCCATGGGGCTTAGGCAGAGTTTGGCTTTCTTCCCACTGTATATTCCAGAAGCTTCATATTTTGCAAGTGCATCTATGATGTTATCTTCTGGGTTTCTGTTAACAGGAGTGTTCCACTCATAACCAGTTGTTACAGTGAAATCATCTCCAGCATCAGCATAGATTCCTTTAACTCCGGCATCGGTGTCTCCGTTGAATATAATATCATCAACATCCTCAGCCACAATCCTTGCACATTCAAGTGCTTCTTCGATGTTAAGGGCAGAAGTACCTTCTCGTTCGTAGGCTTCTAATTCTTTTCTATGAAGTGCGAATCCGTAGACACTTTCCATGACAGTTACACTGACCTGGGTTCTGTCTGCAGTTTCACGTGGAACTTCACGTACTCTGTAACCTCGCTTGGCTTTTCCGGTGAACTTACTGACCACTGGTCGTGTGACACGGCCAGTTCCTGCAGGAAGATCTGGGCCTTTTGCGATCAGATCTATCCCTACAATGGTTTCATCGAATTCACGGATTACCTCCGCATCGTAATAATTTACTAATCCATCTGGTAAACTCATCCTTATTCACCTCATTTTATTATTTTAACTGGGACAATATCCCCTGCATCTCCACCAACCATGTACTCCCCTAAAACACTGGCATCGGAGGTTCTGGCTGCCTGAATTTCATCAATCAATCCATTGATTAAATCCACCAGAGCATTGATTGCTCCTTCAACAGATGTGTTGTAGGTGTCCAGGGCTGTGTCAATAGTTGCCTTGGCATACTCGGTAGGTACAGTTGGTGCAGTTAGATCTGCATCTTCTGCATCAGTAAAGGTGGGTTCATCCTGAGCATATGCCAGTCCTGCAGTGGCACCAGGGATACATTTCTGCCCTGCAACTACGGTTTCACCTAATTTCACGTATACGACTCCTTTATCGTATAGTGTGGGTCTTTCTCCAGTTTTCCACTGGGTTTTAGGTACGATTCCTCCACTACCATCAGGTCCCATGCTGTCTTCTGAGGGTACAGATACGGCGATAGGTACTGATCCAGCAGTGGCCTTAACCACCTTGGTCTTATCTGTGGCATGGAATTTGGTTAGGTAGTAGTAAGGGAGTGCCTCTCCAGCTGCTACTTCTATGGCCATTTCATGGCCGTAATATGGTTTGTTAGCCATTTACATCATCCTCCTATTTTGTTCCCCTTTCACTGAGGGATTTTCTAATTTCCTTTGCCTTTTCAGCGTGTTTGTCTGCCATTTTCTGCATCTCATTCTCATCGGTGCGTGGTAGTTTACCAGCTGGAATGTACTTGGATGCTACTTTCCAACCCCTCATGGCAGTTTTGATACAGGTGTCAGGGTCTTCTTTGAGTTCATCCTCGGTGAAATCTTCCTCTTTTTCCAGGAATTTCAGGAGGTCTTCCTCGGTTTTCACATCTTCATTGCCCAGGTCCTGGGTTTTCTTCAGGGCTTTAGTTACGAGGTCGTCGTGTTCCTGTTTGGATATAGTTTCTTCACGTTTACCAACGGTCTTTTCTAGAGATTTGATTTTCTCTTTGTCTTCCTTGCGTTCGGCCTCGAACTCTTTCTTAATGTCCTCTTTCTGAGTGTCTAACATCTTTTGAACATCGTCTTTTGATATCATGTTTTTATTCACCTGTACACTGGTTGATGGGGTGGGGTTTCCACCAGGATCTCCCTCAGAGTCTTCAACTCCAAGGATAGATTTCAGGAATTTCTTCCCATCATCACTCAGGCTTTTTATTTTGTCTACTAATTTCTCATCCATCTCTTCCGGGATTGTTTCATCTACTTTGGTCAAATTACCGCCTCCGTTTGGTTTATCTGATTTAAGTATCCATGCAGCTTTTTCAATCATTTTAGTTACAATTTGGTTAGTTGCAGGTACTGGGTCACCTAGTTGAACTTCATCTTCCATACTGGTGTCCCGGGTGTATGGAATCTGATATAAATCTCCAGAGTCTGTTGAAATGATAATTGATTCTGGCATGGTGTATCTGAGATAACACTCTCGTTTGATCCAGCCACCTTCCATTGTCTCGCCATATTTCTGGTCTAAAGCTTCGTTGATATCGTTCCTTACGGACTCGTAAGCTTCTTCCACGTTGATTACAGATTTTTTCACATTGTTACCCTCCGGGTTTTCAATTTCTAATGATTTCATGATTTGAGTGCACATAGGACAGATTTTTGAAACATCACTTGCTGTTCTTCTAGTATCCCATGCAGCAGGAGTGTCTGTTAATGCAGCACGCATAAGGAAAACATCATCAATCTTAGTGATTCCTGTCCCATCATCTTCGAGAAATGCTGTTCCTTTTCCATAGATACTGCCCCCCAAATAACTGCCAGAATTTTCTAAATCTCTTATGGTTTTCTCCCATTCTTCCCTAACTCTTAGATCAACCCATAATTGTTTAGATTCATCAATCCACCCATCAGTAACAGGACCTATGATTGATTTTAATCCTTTTTGATGTGAATCATCAATATTAATTCCTTTTAATTCATTCCCTTGAACATTCAATCCTTTAATTTGATTTAACATGCTTTCCAGAGCATTTTCAGTCATCTGGTCATTCTGTAAATCAGGTTGGGCTGTACTTATCGCAAATTGAGTGTGATAATAGCCATCATCACCTTCATAGCCTTTGATTAAAGGCATGGTGAAATTGAAATCTTTATTTAACAAAGCATTCTTCATGATTGATTTCTCCTTATAATTGTCTAACCACTCCCGGGCTGTTTCTTCCGTGAATTTAGAAGTATCAAAAAGGTAATCAATATCCTCTGATTTCCCACTCCCCCGGAGTAATCCTCGTCTGGCCGTAACACCTGCACCATGGTTGGTGGTGCCTGTGATGTTGATGTCACCTTTATTATTCCGTCTGAAATCAGACAGTGGATGGTTCGGGTTGGATAAGATGATATAATCATCAGTCTTGGCTGTTTTGATAAACATAAGCTAATGGACTCCTTAAAAAATAAGATATTAAAATAAATATTATTCAAGATTGGAAGAACTGGAATACTTTTTTAAACAAATTCCTCAGCTTTTTACTGGCCATCTGGGTGAAACTATCATCAACACCACCCATACTAATCCCATCATCAACTTCACCAGGTAAGATGATAATTGGATCTCCAGGTTCACACCTGCAACCATAATGTGGTGGTTCTGGGAATTCATCAGGACGATATGGGCCTTTAGCTTCAAGTTCAAGACAATCTTCACAAGTACTATCATCACCCACAGTGACCCATGGAATCAGGACAGATTCATTATAATAGGCTTCAAGTTTCCCATTTTTCTCTGCTTCCACCCCACCAAACATTCCCATCTGGTCAGCGATTCGGGACTGATTGCTGAATGATATATTTTCCACAGTATTCGGATCCATCATCCGACTATACTGTTTGGCCTCCTCCATCATCTGATTAAGATGAGACAATTCCTCAGGGGAGAAAGTAACAGCCTGCTCAATTGCGGGGAGGGATTGTTCTGGGATGATTGCTGTGATGTAATCCAGGCTTTCAATAGTGGCAGTGGATGTTTCACCAGTACTGGCCAGCACCGTCTCCATTTCAGTGGATGATAATGAGCCGAGAATGTCTGTGAGTGCAATGATACCTGCAGTTGCACCTATGAAAAGAAGTGAGTTATCTGATTCATCTGAAGCTTTGTTGAAGGTTGAATCGTATTCTTCTTCAAACTCATATTCATCTTCAAGGTCAACCCGTTTTTTTCTTCGAACCATAGGCTTCCTCAAAGTATTTTCTTCCTAAACGTTCATTTTTCAAATCCAATTGAATAGTTGTACCTATTTTTTCAATACTAAACTTCTGCCAGGCGAGTAATGCTTCCCGGGTTGGCTGGGATTTAGGAACTTTCGGATTTTTAATACCGAGTTTTTTAAGTTTCTTAATAGCAAGTTCCAAGTTTTTATCATAGATCAGATTCACATGTTCAGCTGCTATTGTCTGGCCTTCCTCGATGAATTCAGTGATGAGAGTATTGATTTCTGATTCAACCTTATCTTCATCCCTGGAGGTGTCAACTTCTTTAACATTTTTGTATAATTTTTGGAGCAGATCCTGCAATGCTTGACGATATCTGAGTTCATCCTTACTAGCCGTGCCTTCACCCAGATTCTTATTAGCTTTAAAATTAGGTGTACCAGGGTCCGCAGCTTTGGAAATGATACCTGCATCATATAGTAGTGAATGGAAGAAATCTTTATCTGAGAGAACTTTTCCTTTCAATTCTTCTTCTAGTTCTTGGCAACGGTCACACATAGCATCAGCTCATGGGGGTTATTTTTTTTAAGAATCAGATTATCGAAAAAGAAAGAAAAAGTTTAGAAGAACTTGACAAGGCCACGTTTTTCAAGGTACTGGTCCACTGATTTGACCAGGTTAGGATCCACTTTTTTCTCCTGGACAGGGGTAGTATAAGATGGGGTTGTGGTCTGGTTTTGTGGCATTGGATCCAGATCCTTCCAGGCATCTCCTCCCATGTTGGGTTCCATGATCATTCCCATCCATTCTCGGATGTCTGGTCTGCTTATACTGTTTGTGGGCCAGATATTGCTAATAATCTGAGATAATTTGAGTAAATCTTTACTGAGGAAGGGATTGTATTGGACCTCCAGGTAACCTTCATTGATTTCATTTTGGAATAATATTTCCTGGGCTGTGTTTTCAATAATTGGTGTGAACACCCTGTCCCTGACACCGTTATTCATCACATTCACGAATACATCGTTCAGGGTTTCCAGGGTGTCCCGGTTCACATATTGAGCGAATAAAAGTAAAGGTAATGGAACTTTTTGTTTGAATGCGATTGACTCCAGTGTTTGCCTTTCCAGGTCGGATAGTTTAACTTCTTTACCGGCCCAGCTGGATTGTTCGACTTTCTCCCAATCCATATTTACAACAGTACCGCCTTCTTTCTCCTGTTTCCGGTAGAACTCTGCAGTGTCATCCATGTATTTCTGGGCCTCAACTGGGTCTTCTTTTATTTTCTGACCATACTCTGTTCCAGCTATCTTTTCACTGTCAATGGTGACTATTCGGTGCATATGGGAGTATATTCTTGCCAGGCTTCCACGGTGATGGGGGAACCCGGCCAGGGTTCTGAGGTCTGTGATGGAATTGTTCAGGTCACTGTTTCCGTAGGTGCTGTGCTTTGCGAAGGGATTGTTGGTGATATAGATTACTCGGTCCTGTTCAATTGGCACTGTTCCAGGGGTTCCTACTTCACCTGTAACTTGCTGAACGAATGGTTCTATACCTGCACGGTCTGCCATGACCTTCCTAAGGCTGGCATCGGTGAGTGTCATTGGGTTGATGCTGTCGGCTCCGGTGATTTTTTCGTTTTTGTTGAAATAGAAATCACCATTCAAGTCATAAGTTTTAACTAAACATGCACGGCCCAGTGTACGGTAAAACATGTCAAGTTCCATCATTGTCCCATGGAAGTCCATTTTCTTGAATCTTTCATCAACTATCTTCTTAGCTTCCTGGCCATCTTCCTCATCCCGGAAGCCTTTGGGTTTTAAAGTCCAACCTACACCGAGCTCCACATACATCTTGATATCTATGAATGGCCCGGCACCTCCACGGAGGTAATGGACTAGTAGTTCTGCTTCACTGGGAACAGGATAATCTGCTACTTGTCTGTATGCCCAGGTTCTGAAGTGGGGGTCGTACCTGCGCATGGCCCGGCTGAGTTGATCAACTACAGTGTTGCTCATCACAGGGGGGTTCATTTGTCGTTTATTTTCTGGCATGATTATCGTCTGCTCCTAAGGTGTGGGTTGAATGGTATACGTTCGGGTGGTTGTTCACCATAGAATAATTCGTTTAATCCTCCGCTGAGGGTGTCCACCTGGTCATCGTGGATTCCCTTGGTAGGGAATGATGATATTTCATTAATGAATGTGGTTATCCAGCTTGCTCCTTCTCGTATTTTCAGGTGGCCATGTTTTATGAAACTAACAAATGCTCTAGCCCGGTCTAGTTTGCTTTTTCGTTGTACGTTGTGGCCTTCAAAGTCAAATCCGGGGAGGTATTTGCTGAAGGTGTTCATCACGTAACTGGCTGATGCTCCACCTTCTTTTTCTATCCGGATCTTGACATTAATCCGACCATATTTTTCTGCATCTTCCCGGGCAGTTTCCAGGATAAGTTCTTCAGCTTCATCTGCATCTTTTCGGAATCTTACAATATCTTCAAGGTAAACTTTACCAGATTCACCCAGGCCCAGGAGCATTCCCACGGTCCAATCTGCTCCTCCCTGTTTGGTGTCATCTTCTTCCTCGGTTGCGGCCAGATCCCAGAACCTTACCCATTGAAGTATTTTTTCAGTGATAACTTCATAGAGCCTGTTGGCCTTGGTGAACCATTTCCGTTTGAAGAGTTTACCCTCGGGGATGGCATTCCAATCACCATGCTTCCACTGCCTCCACAATACAGGGTCACTGTCTTCAATCTCAATAAAAATCTCTTCATATTTATCATGGTCCAGGTAAGGGTTGTCAGTGTATTTACTGTCAATGAACAGGCCCGGACCATCAATGAATCTTTCCTTGAAATAATCATGACTAATACCACCCGGGTTACCTGTGAAAATAATCCTTATCGGGAGAGGGTCATTGATTTTTTTACGATTGGAACCTTTTATTCTGGTGATCTTGTATTCCGTGAAAAGTACAGCTTCATCGAAAATTAGTAAATGGAATTCACTGCCCTGGTATTTGTCAGCATCCTTGTTATACTGAACATGGGCAAACTTAACCTTAGCACCACTGGGGAAGATGAAAACCTTATCAGCTTTATCCCAACGTGGAGCAATACCTGCCTCTTCAAGTAGGGGATTCCTGTCTTTACTCAGCCAGTCCAAGGCCCGGTCCATTATGGCCCCCGGTGCTGAAAGGTCAGGGTAAGTTAATCTGAAGATACCAGCTTTCCATTGAGGATAATCAACATATTGAAGTGCAGCTATGAGGCTGGCCTCAGACTTACCACCACCACGAGCACCACCATACAAAGTGGACCCATTAGTAACTAGGAGTAATATCTGTTGAAAAAATGGAACAACAGGAATATACGCATTCAGAATAACCGTATCATAAAAATTATCCTTCTCATCCCGGGACAAAGACTGCCAAAGACACCTAACCCGATCATCAACCTCGTACTGCTTCTCCCAAACAGTAATCTTCCAATCAATCAGATCTTCAATACTATTTATCGCCGGCTGCTGCTTCTGGATCGTTCTCAGTTCCAGGTTCACCCTGGCCTGCAACTCCTCCGAGTTCGGGATGGCCACTGTCAACGCTGTCATGCTCTGCCTCAATCCGCCGCAGCCGTTCTAATCCCTGGGCCTTAATATCAAAAGTACCCGTGACCGAAGTCTCAGTCTTATCAGTAGCCTCATCCTGTAAAAGTAATGCCAATTTCACAATCTTATCAACATCACTAACCGATTTAATCTCAACCGGAGCCTCACCAGCATCCACCTTAGCCTTCCAATCATTGAACAACTTATGAACATAGGACAAGTAATTGGCTTTATTGTCTGCAATGGAAATGTTGGTCTTCTCTTCCACCCGTTTACCAACATCAATGTTGCGCAAGTGGACCCTTTCTTTCCATCCTAATTTTTTATACCAATTCCAAAAGGTCCGTTCAGATATCTGAAACTTATCTGCAACTAAACTGCAATTTTCTGCAGATGCGGCACCACCCAGCTGGTAAAAATAATCAAAAGCATCAATGTGTTTCTGTTTCTCCCTCATAGTATCCCCTTCTTTTCTGCTGATTAGTTCTCTTATGCTCTACGACGCTGCTTAAGACCCAGATCATAGATCATATGGATCCTAGGAGGGATTCCTTATTGTTTTAAAATACTTGCAGATGAAAGAATATGAACACGACCAGGGATACGTGCGAGAAAACATACTGATCTATGTAGATCCTGACTTGGAAGAAGAAAAATATCAAAAAGTCCAGAACATGATGTATGGTTACACTGGAAACAATGGTGAAGTAATAGACATTAAAATCTTTAAAAATGAAGAAGGCCCTGGAGCAACAATCTGGATGGTGATAATATGCTTCAAAAGTCTACTAAGGCTTCTAAAAGTTTCTGATGAAAATTATTCACAATTTATTCAGAAACATAAGAATGCTTTTACTGATTATTACAATAATATTTAAATGATATTATTAAATTGTTAAATAATGTTATAATGGAGATATTAAATGATTCATTGGGAAAAAATATTGATAGGTTCAATTTTAGCAGTGATTCTTTGCCTGATTTTTCTTATTGGTTTAAATGAATTGGGATTCAGAAAAGTAGGATATATGGTTCCAATAGCTTTCTTCCTAGTGAGTTTATTTGCCGGATACACTACTGATGGAAAATATGCTAAGGAAGGAGCAATAACAGGATTATTGATTGGGTTAATTGGGGGTTCCATTTGTGCAATACTTGGTCAGTTAGCTTATTTTTTTGATGGCATTAATGTACCTATAAACGCAATGATAATAATTATAATGAGTAATACATTATTTAATGGAATAGTTAGTGCTTTTGGTGGGCTAATCGGTATTATTTTAAGATTTGCGCACGTTAAGAACCATAATGATTCAATATAAGGATTAAAACAACTTGTCTTTTTATTATTTCACCAATTGAACTTTTTGTCCTGTAAATTCTTCCCATCTGTTGATAATCACATCACAGTAGTGCGGATCCAGTTCCATTATATAACACTGTTTTTTAAGTTGTTCACAGGCCATGAGGGTTGATCCACTTCCTCCAAATAAATCAAGAACTGTATTAGTGTTATGGTTAGAAATAGCCCTAGCAGCTAATGCAATTGGTTTTTGAGTTGGGTGGTACTCGTTCTTTTGACTACGTTCAATATCCCATACCGTGATTTCATTTGAGGGGCCATTCCAATTAACAGTGTAACCTTCTTTGTAACAATAGTAACAAGGTTCATGTTTTTGTTTGTATTGCGCACCTAAGGCTCCATATTGGGCCTGGTTTTTGTTCCAGATAATTTCACATCGAATTTTATAACCTGCAGCAGTTGCAGCAGTTGCAGCTGCACTCGCTTTAACGCCAGCGTGCCATAAATATAATGGAGCTTCATTTGTTGAAAATTTGGCAGCCATTTTACAACAGGGCATATAAAGATCTGTAGATTCATCCCCTTTCAATTTTTTACGAGGAGTCATCGCACCCCCTGAATAATCCACCCCATAAGGAGGATCTGTGAAAACCATATCTACAAGTTGCCCATCCATCAACTTTTTAACATCCTCTAGTTTGGTGCTGTTCCCACACATTAATCGATGCATTCCCAACTGCCATATGTCTCCTTTTTGGCAGATGCTTTCTGTAACTTTATCTTGATCAAACTGATCTTCAATAATATCATTCGGCTTTTCTAATTTGCTTTTAATTTCTCGAAGTTCTGTATCTTCAAAACCAGTTAATGCTGTATCAAATCCTGCGATTTCTAAGTTATGTTGTAGTGGTTGAAGTTTACCATAATTCCAATTAGATAATTCTGCAAGTTTATTATCAGAGAGCATCAATGCAATTGCTTCAGATGAACTGTGAATATGTTCTACTCTACGGTAAGGGACCTTTTTTTGATGTAAGATATCAGTGGCGGCTTCATAAGCTCCATGGCCAATGAGAATGTAATTATCTTGGCTGATAATTATTGGACGTCCCCAATCCAATTCATCAATACTTCTGGCTATTTTCTGGATCTGTTCTGGTGTGTGTTCGTTGGGATTATCAGGGTGTGGTTTTATTTTATCCACAGCAATCCAGGGTGTCTTCTCAGTCAAAATTCTTTCTCCATGATAAATTTTTTCCATACTTCAGAGAATTAGCTTATTTGTCATGATTAATTTTAATAAATTGAGTATTGAGAATACATTAACGTCAATAAAAACTTACTTATATGAATGGTAATAAGGTAGGTCTGCTTACCAAAATGCTCCATTTTCTGAGGGAACTTCATTTTAAACTAAGAATTAGTTAAAATATTGCACTTGAAAAGTATCAACATGTCATTTACTAAACAATCAGAACAGTTTGGAGGATAGCAAAGTTTAATAATAAAAGAAGGTAATAGGATAAATTATGTAAAATGAAGAAAAGAAGTAGAAAAGATGGGGTATTAAGGGGAAGATGCAGCAACATCTATCCCCCATAATTCCAAAAACGTCCATAACAAATTGTTGGAGCAAAATTGTCAGGACTTAACTTATGCTAAAAAATATGCTAACACCCCTTAGCAATTAAAAGTTAAAGTTCATAATATTTAAAATTTTGGGATTAATAATTCTCCATAAATATCTACTTTTTTTAAATGGAGGTATTATTAAGTGCCAAATAGTGGAACAAAATTCATTGGAGAATTTTTTGGAATTCAACCTGTATTAGATGTGGTTAAAGACTCTGAGAGTTTTACAAATTCCGATAAATATTTGAAAGATCTGCAACTATACCAACATAATCTCCCTCACGCAAAACACATTCCATTTCCAAAAGATCAAGGTTTTAAATGTCCGGAATGTAGTTGCAGAGTATTAAACCATGATTCAAAGATGGGCGAACATAGCTGCTCACGGTGTGGTTTAGTAATTGAGAATGTATCTTATTCTGAAATCAGAAATGATCAGCATATCCAAAAATCTCATGGAATACTTGAAGAAAATCCTGGAATTTATCAAACCAATCAATTCCATAATAAAACTAAAGATATGGATAGTGGTTGGAGAGGTTATATTTGGCTGGAACAAATGGAAACATATACCAAAACTGGTAAAGTTCCAACTTCCGGCCCCATTGTAAATGCTAATCCATATAAAGAAGGCAATAGTTTTCCATACACCACGAAAGACGTGTGTAATGTTCTTAATTATCGGAAAGCCTACATAAGCCAAGAAGGTTCAACTCAATGGAGAGGAACCAACTACAAACCAATGAATAATAAAATTGAACTGGCAAATAAAATCCTAGCAAAATTAGGATTCAAAATTGAAAAATATCCTCAAATGGCAGAACGGATTTTTTACATACTAAAAAAGTATAAACTTACTCAAATCCATCCGAAAAAGGATAAATCAATAGTAATCACTGGAATCGTTTATTATGTTATAAGTGAATTCTTCACCAAATGGGATCCACCATTAGGTCGTCGTAGTGGTGTTATAAACCAATGCAGTAAGAGAGAATATGACTTTATTCTATCAAATATGAACAGACTAAAGACTAAAAATAAATGTTGGCTTTGTCAGAGCTTAGAATATCTTTAAACTGTTTAATAAGATTTTTTTTAAACAGGTGCTTATAGTATACTGAGAAGGAAAGTGATTTTCTAAAAATCATTTTTTTAATAGATCTATCAAGCTCACCCCTCCTACAGTAAGGGTGAAAAAAGTTAAAGGAGGTGAAAAGTCTATGGCTAAAGAAAGGATTAACAATCCCAAGGTCCATGCAGATTATCGCATTCGCCAAAGAAATTCTAAGAATGGGCGAAGGGGCCAAATTATGGGCCGATATCATGAAAAAGAATAATAAGGGGAGGGTACCCCCTTAGCATTCAACAGTAATTGCAGTAATATCACTACTATTGAATATCAGTGTCTTTCCTATATATAACATTATATCGAAAAATTTTTCCTATTTTTTAATTTTTTTATTTATTAATTCATTAACTGTAATTGAGGATGTTAAACCTGTATTTAATTAAATTGTTATTCATTGATCCAATGGAGGAATATTATGAAAAAAATAACTGTAATTATAAATGGAACTCCTAAAACTGTGGAAAAAAGAGATTATACATTTAAAGAGGTAGTTATATTGGCTTTTGGTAGTTATGACGATGCTGCCAAAGATTATACGATGACATCAACTAATAAAAATGGGAAAAATCCACGAAGTTATTCGGTTGGGGACGAAATTAAAATGAAGGAGGAAATGAGAATAAATGTTGACTCAACTAATAGATCATAATCCTGATCTAAAAAAACTAGAGGAAGATTACAATATCTCAATCATTAATAACAACATAGTTATTGATGGCATTCCTTATGTGAATACTAACAAGGAGATAAATTTCGCTTCTATTTTCTGCCCATTTAATCTTACTGGAAGTACTATAACACAGCAAGATCATACTGTATGGTTTACGGGTGATCTTCCTTGTAACCAAAATGGAGATAAATTGCCTTTTGTTATTAATAATAATAAAAATCAGTTGACAGAAAATATTGTTGGCCATTATCAGTTATCTTCTAGACCTGATAGTGGATATCCTAATTTTTATGAAAAAATGAAAAGGTATATTACTTTATTATCTGCTCCTGTTCGGTCTATCGATCCAAGTGTGAGACCTAAGAATTTTGATTATGTTTCTTACGAGCACGATAGTCCATTTAATTATCCTGATACAAATACTGCTCGGGCAGGAATAACTATGATTAACAACAAATTGAAAAATCAAAAAATTGCTATTGTCGGTTTAGGGGGTACTGGGGCGTATATATTAGACTATGTCTCTAAAACGCCCGTTGAGGAGATTGCATTATTTGATGGAGATCAACTAAAAAATCATAATGCTTATAGGATGCCTGGAGCAGTACCTTTAGAAGAACTAGAAAAACGCCAAAGTAAAGTATCCTATTTAAAAAATAAATATGAAAAATTTCGTTCAGGTATTATTAGTTTCGAAGAATATATCGATGATAATAATGTAGACTCATTAAGATCGTATGATTTTGTTTTTGTTGCTATTGATAACTCAAAAGACAAAGGAAAAATTGTTGACTTTCTTATCGAGTTCAAAATACCTTTTGTAGATGTGGGGATGGGAATAACTAAAATTGACTCTGGAGATTCATTAAGAGGTCAGATCAGGAAAACAATGGTCACTCCTGAAAATATGAGTTATTTAAAAGAGATACCTGTAACTGAACAAGAAGATGAAGATAATCTTTATACTCAAAATATTCAAATTAGTGAATTAAATGCACTTAATGCAGCATTAGCCGTTATAGAATGGAAGAAATATTTTAAATTTTATAACACGATGGATATAACATTCAATTCAGTATTTATTATAGATGAAGAGTTGATTAATCATGGATCATAAGTTTGTTGATACTATCCCCGAGGAGATAGAAGATGGTATTCTCTATGTTTCACTAGAATATAATGTTACAAAACATTTATGTCCTTGTGGTTGTGGAGCAGAAATAGTTGCATCTCTTGCTCCTGCTAGATATCAATTGAATTACGATGGTCAAACAGTTTCATTAAAACCTTCTTTTGGTAATTGGCTCCATGAATGCGAATCCCATTATTGTATCATAAATGATAAGGTTGTTTGGGAAAAATCCATGCCTAAACATAGGAGAGAAGCAGTAATTGAAAAAGATAAAAAGGATCTAGAAAAACAGTTTAATCCCCCAAAAAGTTTAATTGAACGTGTTAAATCTTTTTTAAAACTTTAAGCATTGTTAGTTAAGTCAACATTTATTCTCATATTTTCCTTCATTTTAATTTTATCACCAATGGAATAAAGATGATGATCATTTCCTTCTTTAATTGTAGAAGACATCGTATATTCTATATGAACCTTATCATATCCTGCTAATTTAACTACTTCTACAAATGTATAATCTCTTTTTTCCACAGTTTTAGGAGTTCCATTAATAAAAACAGTTATTTCTTTCATGATTATTCCTCATGAAATTTTAAAACTAAATCACATTGTTGGAAACTTCAAATTTTATTGAAAAACTAGAGTAATATTTTATTTACCACATGGTTCATTTCCAAATTTTTCCTTGGTAACTTTCTCTAATTTAACTAAAAATTCTTTATATTCCTTTTTATTGCTTACTTCACCATTTAGGCATGCAACCCATTTTAGAAGTAAATCTGAGTTTGTTTCTAACTTAGTTAACCTGCTCGTGATACTAACAAGCTGTATAATTAAAAAAATACAAAGGGTGATGGTTGGTGCTAAAATTGCAACCATGAGTTCTATTGTTTGCATAAGTCATGCCCGCCCCTCTAGAATTAAGCAGCTGAAGTTGTACCTATAGGACTTTTGGTGACGAACTTGTCGATTGCAAATGGTATCATGAATGCTGTGAAGAAAACTAATAGAAAATCAGTTAACATATCCCCACTGAGTGGAATCAATCCGGTTAGTAACGCTAATAATGCCCCACCTATCCCAGTGACAAATGACATAATTACTCCGATCTGGAGCACACCATTCACATAGAATATACCAAATTTGTATCCATCCATCTGCCAGACCTGGAGAAAAGCACCAAGACCAGCCGCTATCAATAAAATATCTGCTGGAATAACTACCATACTATTATACCTCCAAAAAAGTTTTTTATTAAATCAAGAGTCCTAAAATCAAATATACAATAACTATAATGAAAACGAAGATTGAAAAGTAATGTTCTGAGCGTAGAATAAAAATCACATCCTTTTAAGCCCTAATAAAAAGTTAGATTGTACCAGATGGTTAGGAAAATGAAGAGAAAGACTAATAGAATAATTGTGACAGATAGGATGTCTTTATTCATTTGAATCAACTAAAAAATAAAGAATAATTAGTTTATTAGTGGCCCTATTGGCACGGAGAGAAGAATCTGCAGATTTAAAAGAGGGGGTAGTATTTTTCAATCATTTATGTTACCACAACACAAAATATGAAAAAACACTTGGGTTTTTGTTGATATTTATTTTAAGTTAATTTTTTTTAACTATAATTCCCTACTCCATTATACCAGGGCCACATTATGGAAATAAAGGATTTCATCATATGACTAGATGAAAATATTTACCATTCAGGGGTGAAAGTCCCATAATCAACCTCATCATGAGGATTATACGTTGCATCAACATCAGAATAATCAAAACGATTACCCATGGGATACTTCACCCACCTGCCATGAGTTTCATGAGGCGGACCAGACAATACCAGACCACAATCATCACAGAATAACTCATCATGCTTTTTATCATAAGTGACTGCCCTTCCACCGCACTTAGGGCAGCCATCAACTTTTTTAACTTTCTTCTTCTTCAAGATCCGAGTAAAAGCAAGATACTCCGGGTTTCCATATATTGTGAGATGACCCTGACTGCAATCACGTTTAATACCAGTTTTAAATAACCTTCTTGTCCTTGGGTTGGATTGATCTAAACACTCCGGACAGATACCATTCCGGACCAGTTCCAACCATTCAAGATCTTGCTCATATATTGCCAGAGTACACCAACCTCTCCCACTACGTTCCTCTTACCATAATAACATGGCAAACATGACCGAAGAAAGGAGAGAGTTTAAAATTTAAAAATAAGGATGGAAATTAAAAATTATTATATTGCCTTATCCTTCTAGTCAAGGCCATTTTTTCCTGGAAGAACCTACTCAACTTTGTCAGGATATTAGCATATATCTCTTCAGTTAAACCAGCCTCTCGTGCTAACTTGTAATGAGATAAAGGCCTTTTTTTAGTATTGCTAAATTTAATATAAAAAATAACAGCCAAAGTAACAGTTTCAAACTTACAACGCCCACACAACGCCTTAGTAGTCGGTCCTTCGGTAAGGATCCATAACACCTGCTTCTGGAGATCACCAGTGATCTTAAGATCATCCATCTGGGTTAATGCGGTCCGTATTTTCTGGTTTTCTCTCCATTCTTTTTTCAGATCAATATTCACAGGATTAATCTCACCTGGTTGTTTAGTTCGATACTTCCATAATAGGAAGTTTATATTTCTAGATTCCCTTTTCACTTCTTGTGTAACCATCATCTGCATCTATCCCTCTTTACGGCAATAAAGGTTTGGTCATCCCTAGTTTACTATAGTAGAGGAAGGTATTTAAATATCAAAAAAATACTAACTAGTGGGAAGGATGAAGCAGGGGGAGTTATTGAAAACGTTTTTTCTACAAAATATCTCTCCATATTATGTATCGGATTTGGTCGTCCCCTAACATAAACACGGTAAAGATACAAAGAAAAAGCCCCCACAAATCAATCCCTCTGCTTATTACCTTCCTTATCATGGGAAGAGGGGATGAATTGACAGATGCACCAGAGGAAATAATAGAATTAGTTGAACAATTCCAACGCAATATTAAAGCTTATAAAAATCCCAGCTACAAAGAAGAACAACTCAAACAAGAGTTTATAAATCCATTTTTCAAAGCACTAGGTTGGGATGTTGATAACACCTCACGAGCAGCACCACAATACAAAGACGTTATTTTTGAAGATTCAATAAAAGTAGCCGGAGGTACAAAAGCACCCGATTACTGTTTCACCCTAGCTGGCCGTAAAATGTTCTTCGTGGAAACAAAAAAGCCATCCGTTAATATTGATCAAGATATTGCTGCATCATACCAACTCCGGCGATATGCTTGGAGTGCAAAATTACCATTATCTATCTTAACTGATTTTGAAGAATTAGCAGTCTATGACTCAAGAGTAAGACCCAAAAAAACGGACAGAGCCAGTGCAGGTCGAATTAAAATATTGAAATTCACTGACTACATTGAAAACTGGGATTACCTCTACAACCATTTCTCAAAAGATGCCGTATTGAAAGGATCATTTGATCAATACGCAGAATCCACCAAAAAGAAAAGAGGTACCACCGAAGTAGACCAGGCATTCTTATCCGAGATTGAAAACTGGAGAGAACTCTTTGCAAAAAATATCGCACTAAGAAATCCAGATCTTACAGTTGAAGAATTAAACTTCGCAGTCCAACAAACAATCGACCGCATAATATTCCTCAGAATGTGCGAAGACAGAGGAATAGAAAAATATGGTCAATTATGTTCATTAATAAATGAAAAAGACATTTATATAAAATTTGGAGAAATCTGCAGAGAAGCTGATGCTAAATACAACTCAGGATTATTCCACTTCCAAGAAGAAAAAGGAAGACCAAGCACACCAGATGAACTAACATTAGGACTAAATATTGATGATGGAGTTTTCAAAGTAATATTAAAAAGCCTTTACTATCCAGAAAGCCCATACGAATTCTCGGTACTACAACCAGAAATTCTAGGAAATGTATACGAACAATTCCTTGGAAAGGTCATCCGATTAACATCAGGACATCGGGCCAAGGTAGAAGAAAAACCTGAAGTAAAGAAGGCAGGTGGAGTCTTTTATACTCCTCAGTACATCGTAGATTACATTGTTGAAAATACTGTGGGGAAACTCTGCCATGGGAAAACACCTAAAAAGGTTTCAAAACTGAAAATATTGGACCCTGCCTGTGGATCTGGATCCTTCCTTTTAGGAGCATATAAATATTTACTACAATGGCATCGTGATTACTATTCTAGCCAGAAAGATAAAAAAAGACTCAAAGACAAAATATACGAAGGAAAAACAGGAGAATGGTTCCTAACCATTCAGGAAAAGAAAAGAATCCTTCTAAATAATATTTATGGTGTGGACATTGATGCTCAAGCTGTATGGGTTACTAAACTAAGCTTATTATTAAAGGTACTCGAAGGAGAAAACCGTGATGCCTTAGAATTTCAACAAAAACTCTTCAAAGAAAGAGCACTACCTGATCTAGGCAACAACATAAAATGTGGGAATTCACTTATAGGGTCCGAAATATACGCTGATCCAAATCTCAAACTATCTGGAGATGACATTAAAAAAATAAACCCCTTCGATTGGGAAAATGAGTTCCCTACAATCTTTGCAGAAGGTGGTTTTGATGCAGTTATTGGGAATCCTCCATATGTAGATGTAAAGATATTGGGAAACGATATAAAAAAGATTCTTTCTGAACAATATATGGCAGCTAGTAGACGTTTCGATCTATATGTGCCATTTGTCGAAAAAGGCTTACAATTAATCTCAGATAAGGGTTTATTAAGTTATATTATGCCCTCTATGTTTACACGTAGAGATTATGGGATAGATTTGCGAAAAACAATTAATAAGTTAAGTACTGTCGAACATGTTGTTGATTTTGGTACCAACCAAATTTTTAAGAAAGCTACAAATTATGTTGGCATCTTTATTTTAAGTAATTCACGAAAAAAGAAACATGTTCCTATCATAAGGTGTGATAATAGTGAATTAAATACATTTGAACTGAAAAAATGCCTCAAAAATGATTTGGATGGTGTAAATAAATTTTCAGCACCATACAAAATATTCAATACAGATAAAGAATGGTATCTATTAGATGATATTGAGCTTGAAGTTTTTGAACGTTTATTCATGTCCTTCCCTCCGCTTAAATCTATTTTATTATATGCCAGTGAAGGAATTCATAGTGGCAAAGATGAAGTATTTTTCTTAAAAACTGAACTAGCAAAAAAATTGGATTTAGAATCTCCACCTGTTTATCCATTGGCTAAAGGAAAAGATATTCATCGCTATCAGTTTGTAGGTGATTTTAACCATGTAGTAATATACCCATACGATCTATCTACGGGGGTAGTTATTAATAAGACAATTATGAAAACTAATTCTCCAAACACTTGGAAACATCTCATTAATTCTAGAAATCTCCTTAAAGGCAGGAAATATTTCGACAAATCTGGGAAAGAATGGTATGAATTATGGTGTCCTCGAGATCCTATTTTATTTACTTCTTCTAAGATAGTTGGGCCTGAAATCGCGAAAAAAGGAGAATTTACATTATCTAATGACTATCTTTTTATAAATAACAAATTGAAAGCATTGATTCTGCGAAAAAATGTCGATGAAAAGATTGAATACATAATAGGATTATTAAATTCAACTTTATTAACGTTAATTCATAAAATCATCGCTCCGCCTAAAAATAGAGGATATTTTGAAGTTAAAACTGGCATAATTAATAAACTCCCTATTCGTACCATAAACTTTGACAACCCTGAAGATGTAGCTCTACACGACCGTATGGTCAATCTTGTAGAACAAATGCTACAACTCCATAAAGACAAGGAATCAGCCAGGACACCTCAAGAGAAGGAATTAATCCAACGTCAGATTGATGCAACTGATAAACAGATTGATGCATTGGTTTATGAATTGTATGGGCTGAGTGATGAAGAAATAAAAATTGTTGAAAAAGTTTAAATGGAAAAAAAATAATCACATGAAATGGGGTTTTAGTATGGATTATGGGGAATCTATTATGGATTTTGATGGGAATCTTGAAGAATTTGAGAGAAAATTATTTAATAAATATCGTGAAGATTTAAAAGATTACTTAATAAATAACGACTCAAATGCATTAGACAATATAAATGACTTAACAGATGGTAATTTATTATCATCACTTATACTAATAAGATCCTTTGAATCACAAGAACAAATAAATAAACTTACTAAAGTATTGATATTTTTTACTTTTGTGTTAGTGGCTTTTACTGTCGTTCTAGCATTTTTAACATACTTGTTATATTTGAAAGGATGACCTGTTTTAATAATTAAAATTCATAAATTTCATCTGATGTACATTCAGATATCAAACAAAAAAAAGATTTCCCTTGATTTCAACTACAATCTACATTATGATTTAAATCAAGGGTAGAAATATATAGCTGACAGATAGAAATAAGAATTGTTGAGAATAGTTATGAAGAATTAATATGAATAATTTATTAAAATGATAGCACGTTTTATATAAATTTAAGAATCTTAAAAAAAATTAAGATTTTTGTTGTAGATTCAGGAATTTGGTGTAGCCATGACTAAGAAAAATATTACTTATCCTAAGGAATACCAAAAATGGCTACTTAAAACTCATAAAGTAAATTCATATGAACAAAGGAAATTTTATGAATCTGCATCGGCTAAAATGAAGTATGATTTTGATAATTCAGTATTTTGGGCAGATTTTTCCAAAAAATTAAAAGATTTTAATGATCAATATTATGAAGAATATAATTATCATCTATTAATGCACAGAGATTCAGTTCCTAAGATTCTCATAAAACCTTTTGAATCTTTTTTAGAAAAAACTTACAGAAAAAATGTCTTAAATAATAAAAATTGGCCTGATGAACCTGATGGCGGTTGGTTAATTCCGTTTGAATGGTATACGAAGATAAATGATATTTTAAGGACTTGTATTGTAGTAAAATATTTAGATGGTATCCAGTTTTTAATAGAAAAGATAAACACACTTGCTGCATCATGTGAAGTTGAATGTAATTGTGACCTTGAAGCTAGAATTGATGGCTATTATGCGGCACACTTTAATCTAACATTTCCAATTGAAATTCCAATTGGTATGGAAATTAAGAGAATTGATGTTCCAATAGAAATTCAGATAACCACGCAGCTTCAAGAAAACATAAAACGGCTTCTCCACGAACATTATACTAAAAAAAGAAAATTAAGTAGCGATGGTAATGATTGGTTGTGGGATTATTCGAGTGACGAATTTTTAGCTAATAATTTAGGCCATATTCTACACTATGTTGAAGGAATGATCATGGAAGTTAGAGAGAGACAAAGGTGATAAAATGGAACAAGAATTTAAAAATTATTTAGAACGAATAGGTTTTACACCAACATTAGTCACCAGAGTTGAGCAGATATACAAATATTTTATAACTGAATTATATCCAAATATGGTTATTGATATTTTTGTTGAAGATTATTATAATAGCGAAAACAGTCGTGATTATGAGTCTTTATTCTTTTTTTTAGAAAATGGAATAATTTTTGAAGTAAAAAATTTCAGAGTTGAAGAAAATTTTCTATTTTTCAATATATCTAACCACATAATAAATATAGCAACAAAGATGAATGATTACCATCTCAAAGAAGATAATTATGGTAATGAGTCGAAATTCTTAGTAAATTTCAACACAGACCAACATGTATATGTTGAATTAAAATCCGCAAGAAACAATTGTGAACAACTTAAAAAAGTTCTACAAAATTATTTGATCCCCAATATGAAAAAATAAACTAGAAACTTTAGGTCAAATATAACCGACCTCAACGCAGAAGATGCCCCCCGAATACGGACATATACTGTACAATACATTTTTCAATCTGGTTAATATCTTCCAAATTAACCCTGTATGTGCGTAGGTATGTTTTCTTGCGTTCTGCCCATCCAAATCATCCCCCTATTCTCCTAATCGTCTGATGCATTGTGCGTGGTCTTCATCCTCAGGTTTCGGATAAATATACGCCTTGAAACTCTTACCGGGATCAAGAGATCCGAGAATCTTCTTAGCTTTACAGATACATTCCTCAGGAGTGGCCGTGGTGGCCATGACCTGTTCTTCCTTACATTCCACAATCACAATCTTTGCTTTCATCCAATCACCTCAACTGTTTCTTTCTCATTTTTTGCTTTCTGGTTCCACCGGATAATCCCCACAATGGCCAGAATAAAATATATACTGAAAAGTACTGTCATCTCATAAGCCCCTAAAAAGTATGTTCGAACCGCAAATGCAGCATTCGTGAATCCCCATATAAAAAAACATCTAGTGTCCTGTTCTATATTCAGCACCACTCCTACCAGGGCCACGATGGTGATGGTCCAGTAGATAATCCAGGTCCAATTCACTAGTAAAAAGGAATATAAATCCATTACATAGTCGCCTCCTTTTGTCTGTAAAATTTCACACGGTTCATGGTCTTCCGCTCCAGTAAATCCAGTTCTGTTAGTCGGTTGAGAACTAATCGGGAGAATGATATACTGTACTGCATGATACTTTTCATCTGCCTGGCAGTGAACCATCCATGGTCCTGGGAATAATCTTTGATACAGTTCTCCCACCATTCCAGTGCCTTCCGGTTGATTGATTCATGGAATTTTCTACCACTGCAGGTGCTGCAAATGGCCCTATGACCATCCCTGGAATCATTTGCTTTATGGAAATCGTGTAATGGTTTGACCTGGCCGCATTCCTTGCACTTTTTCATCCCCACTGGTATCTCATCAACTAAAGGTAAGGGGATAGGTGGGGGATTGGTGGGTTGATGTAAACCTGCCAGTCTTGGTGGTATGGGACTTTTCCCGAGGATCCGTGGACGTTTCCGGACAAGTGGCTGGTTTTTTATACAATCTTCACATTCAGCTTCCTGGCGGTGGCCAGTGGGTTTCATGGGAAATTTCTCTAAAGGTAGGATCCGGCCACAGGTGCAGCATAGTTTATTTACCACGACTAGGCCTCCTGAATATTGATGTCAACCGAGCCACTAGGCTTGGGATGAAACCTTTAGGTGGTTCTCTGAGGTGGCCAATGCCCATGATTTTGATTCTGGCATTCACTGCCCCTTCGCTCCGGCCAAGTCTTAAACCTATTTCATCCGGTTCCAGGGTGGTGTCCCTGAAGAATTCCAGGAGTCTTTGATCATCCCGGGGTGACCATTTACGCCGGCTGTTCCGGGGCTTAACAGTACCATTCTTACGGTTTTTCATGCTTCGCAGATGTCTTCCAATGGCATCTGCACTGCGCAGGTGCACATCATCATGGAAGTTATGCAACTCTTTGAATCTTTTTGATATTTCATCTGGTTCTTTACCTTCATTCACCGATTTAATCAACATAGCTTCTTCCCTTTCACTCCACACTGGTCCTTTAGGCATCTTCTACCACCACCATGTCTAAAATTTTCTGAGTATAATCAACATCCACAAGGCCGTACAGGTGGACCTTACCTCCCTGGTTCACATCACCCAGGATGATAATCTTCGGGTTCCTGATCAAGAACTGGCCAGCCCGGTCACTATCCACCTGCACCCGACTGACATCGTACTCCATCATGAGCCTCTGAACAATAGTCCGACTAGTCTGCGGCCCTCTTCTTCTTATGATTTCCTCAAAAGCCTTCTGCAATCCTTTCTTGGTTGAGACTTTAGGGAGGGGATCCAATTATTTCCCCTCCTCCTCTTCGGTTTTCTTCTTTTTCACTTCCTCCGCTAGTAACAACTGCACCTTCGTTAAAAGACCCCGATTGTTTTTTAAAAGTTTTTTAGCGCAAGTGGCAACTTCTTCCTCGGTGGGGCTGAGATTGTTTTCAGAAGTTAAGCTGATAGCACATTCTGCGATCAAATCCCGGGCCAGTACAATGTGTACATGGTCTAAAAGTTCCAGGTCAGGTTCATCCTCACTCTGAATGATTTTCTCCGCATAGCCTGCGATGTCCAGAATACTTGGATTCTTGTTTCCTTCACTGTCCAGGAAGGTTTTACAATCCTTAATCAGTTCCCGTGCTCGGGGATCATCAGCTACCATGGCCATCCCGGGACCCGGTTCATGTGATGTTTCCTGGGATGGGGAGTCTTTATCTTCAGGTTCAATTTCCTGGTCACTCATCACCGTGAACAGCTTGGTTGGTGCTTTAAATCCCGGGTTGACTTTCTCCCCGCAGTAAATGATGGCTACATTAGCCCCGATAGGTATCATGCTCATTCGTTCATCTAGGGTGATGCTGCCAAATACAGCTACACGGCCCTGGAGGCCCACAGGCCTCCCATTATCCTTAAGCGTGCCATTGTCTGTGAAATAATATTTATTCCGATGATAACTGTCAGCGTCTTCTTCTCGTTCCAGGTATTCTCCCTCCAGGACTTCCCCGATAATTTTTGGTCTCCAAACCCCATCTGGGGCTTTTATCTCTTTCATCCCCTTTGCCTCGTATCCTTTTTTGATTGCTTTGATTTTCTCTCTCTGTGCTTTACTCATCATCTTAAACCACCAACAGGATTGGTTTCATTGTCATGGCCACTGCAGCTAAAAATAAAAATAAGAAGAATAGGGCCAGGATTAACTTCTTCAAATTGTGCCGGTTACGGGTGAACCATCCAGGCCTACTGGGCAATAATGATGCGTTCCTGGTAGGTTCAATCCAGCTAATCCCACACTTGCACTTGTATTCATTGAAATCTATCTCCCGACCCTGACGGTTGCAGGCTGGACATCTAGCAGCCATATTATACAACCCCTTCACTGCAGTTTTCACATTCCATGTAGGCAGCTGCAGGTTCACCAGGACAGATCCGGGTGTCCGGAGTTCCAGGGTCAAAATGTAATTGAACTTTTTTATCCTTAGAAAAAGGTCGAATAGTCTCCCCACAACTAAAACATTCCATGGGGATTTCCTCCCCATACAGACACAATCCATGGAAGACTTTCTTAATGGCCCTGGTGGCCTTGTCAATGTCCAGGGTGTCTTTGTATTCTCGGAGGATCCGTCGGATGTTTTTATCCTCTGTGGTCATTTGGCCACCTCAGCTGGGATGAAGTTTTTAAATCGTTCATGGGCTTCTTTGATAGTAGTTATAGATTTGAATGGTTTCATGGGGCATCTGACTGCGCATATCTCAGCATGACAAAATTCTTCACCAGTGGCCATGTCCAACCCACACTCTGCCCGGGTATCATTACATCGGGATTCAAAGGTACTTTCCAATTCTAAGAGAACACGTTTCATGAAGTTAGACATTATTCCACCTCTTCAAAACCTATACATTCCACTAACCAGATCGGATCGAAGTTGAATGGCCATAAAGCCCATCCACCCCGTACACCCTGCTCATCAAATTGAACACCCATCCCTCCAGAGATGCGGATCACTTCTTCTTCAGCTGCCAGTCTCCTGATAACTGTCCTGTAGGTTCCACAATCCATATGCAGGACATCAGGATGTTTGCAGCTGGAGTGCCTACTATTTGGAACTGTACCTCTGTGCTTGCATTTTAAACATGCATTTGACATTTTTTCAGACATCCTGATCATCCCCTTAAAATGCAAATCTCCCAAATACGGCCATCTAACCATCTCAAATACACCCGAGTACCATTAGAAACAGGTTTATCCGGAAGATCCGGTAATTCATAAAAATTCTCCGGACAACTATACTTATCCTCAGTAACCTCACGGATCTTGAGAATCTGCTTATTCGGATCCTCAGTCTGAAGAATCAACTGCACCCTAGTTACACTGTCAACCTTGTACTGCTCCACCATACTCAGACCCCCTCCCGGGCTAAGGGTTTTCGACTATATTCATCCAGACGATGGTCAACCATGTCCATTTTACCTGCACCACACCAACCGCAGCTGTGGCCACGTGGTTCTTCCACGGTTTCAGCATTCTTATCAAAATTCATCATCCGCACAGCCCGGCAATTGGGCAGGTGACTGCGATTATGATTCTTGTTAAAAATGAAGCTCATGTGGCCACCTCCACAGGGTTAGTGGCCATGTCACTGTTTTTCTGGAACTTCATCCTATGAATCAAATGCAAGAAGGCCCTGGCGATGTCATCCTCAATTTTGATGTAGGCATCTGTATTCCGGACCTGGCCCGAGAAGACCAGGTGACTGACATCCACCAGCTGGACAATATTCAACTTGGCAGCATGCCTGGAGATATTCCTTAGATCTGTCCTGGTCAGATCCCCTGCGATCTCTTCACCCTTACGGAAAATTTGGAAATGAGAACCATGACAGGTGATAGTCAGATCCTTCCCAGACTCCAGGGTGATGATCTGGTTCAGAACCTCCTGGACACGGTGGTTGAGTTTAGGTGCCATCCTAATCATTCCTCCCATTTCTGTAAGACAATTGTGTGAACGATTTCAGGGAACTCATCATTCGGAAAAGTAATTACTACTGTTTGCTTGGTTGCCCATTGTGGGATCCAACCATCTTCTTCATGAGCCTGAAGTTCCTTTTCAAAAGCAGATTTAGTTTCTTCCAGGACCCGAGTTATCATTGGCATTATAAATCAGCCCCCGTATTTTTCCCTCATGAGCTCCAGCTCTCGGCATTCAACACAACATTCCCCGCCACTTTGGCATTCCATCCTGCAACCGTTTCTCTGCATTTTAAAGTCTCCAGATTTTATTTAAATTCGGATTTTGGTCGTCCCCAACAAACTGTAGGGGGGGTGAGGGAAGACATGCCCAGGTTCTCCTCCCAGGATTCATGCTCCCCTGCACCTACTATATTGCTACCTTTATATATAATTTACTATTTTACTACTTTACTACATTTTATATTATTCCACCCCGGGTGGTTGCAAAACTTCATAAAAGGAAAATTTCTCATCCCCCGTATCTTGTAGGATACCTAAAGCTAGTAAATTGTTAATGTGGGTTTTATGGGTTCTTGTATCTTTTAATCCGCATTCACGCATCATCCATTTACACAATACGTTAAAAGGAACTTCTTCGCCAGGTTGAACCTGGTTGTAAATCTCATGGATTAAAATTTTATCATGACTACTTATTTTGTGCGTGTGTGCACTGCCGTTTGGACAGGTATCCCCCTCATCAATCAGATCTTTATATCTTTCAGGATAATCCTTGTAATTGTTGCGCACTAAATGACTTATTAGGGCTAATTCTATTTCGTAACTATAAAATGAGCGTTTTTTCCTATATTTATCTTCGACGAACTGTTTAAAATCTTCAATTAATTGTTCATCTTCCAGGCGTGCGTGGAGTCTTACTGTCATTTAGACTCCTCCTGTGATGTTGGTTTGGTAACCTTGAGGTGGCTTTGTGGCTTCCTTTAGGTTGCCTATAGGCCGCCTAACTTTGTTCTTTATTATTATTATATTATTATTATATATATTATTATTACTTATTATATCATTATTTTTAGAAAAGAAGGAAGGAAAACCGTTTTTCAAGAATCGATATATATTCTTTTGAAACCTTTTAGCACTCACGCACAATTCATGTATTGTTGACATATTTTTCAAACTCCAACATCTGATTGCAGTGGTACTATTTTGCTCCTTTAATATATAATTTACTATTTTACTACTTTTTATAAAAATATTAAAATAGTAAAGTATAAAAGAAGCGGACTTTAAATATAGTGATAAAGTTAAATGCACGGAGGTGAAAGTAGTGTCAGAGACAAAAACTGTAGAAATAGTAACAGGTGACACTATGCCCCAATCAGCTGAAGTAAAAACTAATGTTAGAGTTCTATCTGAAAAATATGAATTGCTCAAGGATATCAAGTCAGAAACAGGTATCCCCATCAATGCCTTAATAGCTGAAGGGATCGATTTAGTTCTTGTTAAATATGAGGATGAATTACTAAAAGCTGTTGAAAAGGCCCAACAGAAAGCTAACGCTGTTGAATCAGTTTTAACAGGAATCAAAAAAGATAATGAATAATTTTCTTTTTGTTTCCAGGATCCTTGTCTGTTTTTATTTGCTGTGCTATTGTGATAATATTTTTTCTGAGTTTTAGCGTATTGGCTGTTAGTTTTATATCTTGTTTTGATTATATTATTCAATTGCACGCACCTGGCAACATGTGTGTTGAAGGAGCCATGGAGAGATTAGTATGTATCTTTCTTTGTCGGGAATTTTGTATAGCCCTCCATGGCAACGTCCCCACATAATTTTTTCATATGGTTCTTTTACCTGGGTTCCAGGTGCAGCTGTAATCATTATATTCTACACCTGTTGGTTGATTATTTCAAACCCTAAATTGAAGAGTTTCTCGTTTTCTAGTCGTATTTCTTCCCTGTTTGGGTCTGTTTCTTCGAGTGTTGCGAGTATTGCATAATTGTTTTTTAAAGCGAGGTTTATGTCTTTTAATCTTACATGGCATTCGCTAAACTGGTTTGATTTGACAATTGGCATTTTATTTGGCCCTCCTTTTTTTGGGGTGGAGTTTTAGAATTAGTCTTTTCAAGGATGTTGGCCTCCAACACGTTTTTGGTGTTGGGGTCGTAGTTGTAAAATAGAAAATTTAATTAGTCTTTTTGTAGTTACTTTATTTTGCAGCATCCATATCAGGCTCCTTAGTTCGGTATGGTGTAAGTCTGCCATGTGAAGTTCATAGGGGTGTGAAAAGTTTTGACGACCCGGATCTCCCTATGAATTTTTCACATGTACAACTTTTTTCTTACATAGTACTGGTAGCTTGTGGACGGTTATTAAGGATCAAGCAGTAGAGCATTTGAGAAGTAATATTATTATTTATTAAACATACCATAAATCAAGAAAAATTAAAAAAAAGAGTAAGTCATTTATTTTTTATTTCTTAGTTGATTCAGCCTCATGAATTCTTTAAATTCCCTGGATTCTTCTTCTTTCTCTCGTTTATATTCTTCCCACGCCTTTTCTTTCTCTAAATGCCTTTCCTTTTCTTCCTCTCGTTTCTGTTCTGATGTTTCATACTTCTCTTCCATTTCTTTAACAATCACATCAGTATTGTCAATGACAGTGACCTCTTCCAGGAATGTTAACCGATGAACTCCGTTAAGATATGATTGTAACATCTTTGGTGCTTTGCTTTTGAAATAATTCTGAGTTACTCCTGGCTGTTTATGTCCCATCATTAACCGGATATGTTTATAGTAAACTTCAGCGTCTTCCATTTCGTTAGCGAAAAAGGTTCTGAAAGATTTTGAGGTAACGAAACCAAATGTTCCAATTTTTTTATCTTTCCATCCTAATTTTCTATTTAGACTATGTAAATAGACGTTAAGTGCCCTGTATTTTATTATTGTTTGTTTTTTGTATTTGCGAAAGATGGGTACATCTTCACTGGCAGGTGGTTGTTCAGTGAAATAATCAATTATAAAATTAAAACTTTCTGGTGAAGAGAATGTGATATGGTGTTTGTTTGTTTTGAATCGCCACATCCGCCAAACAGGTACAATTCCTTTTACTTTTTCATGTATTTCATATAATCCATCGATATCTTTTACATGATAATCCTGTTTGGTGATTTTGAAATAATAGTTCACGGCTAATATCAGTTCTCGAACACTGATGCTGGTGGCATCACTGTAGTTCATTGCACTGCTGGCCATGAAGCTGAATAATGCCCGGTACTGTGCATTTGATAGTGATATTACTTTACGTATGGCATCATGTTGTGGTAGGTCTTCGTAAAGAATGTAATAGCTTTCAGGAACTCCGGAAACTGTTTTTTTAGGAGTTTGAATCTCGAAAGAATGGTAAAATGTTTTCACATTTGCTACTGTTAATTTTTTACTGTAGTCTGTGAGTCCTCTATCTTTGAGAAATTCGATGAAATCGTTGAAGTATTTTGGTAAACTTCTTTCATCCATCCAATCAAATTTAACCTGTTCCTTTTTAGCTTCTTGGATTAATTCAGATGGACTTTTCCCAGTGGACTGCACATATAAAGTTAAATCTCTTATATACTTCTGTTTTGTGCTTTTTTTCCATTCTTTTAGGTTTAAGAAGTAATCCATCTTTGGGTCTTCAGCGATACTCATATTACTGCCTTTTAATCATACATAATACTATCACTACCCGGAGAGGGTGTGATAAGTATTTTTTATTTTACGTACAGTAATTTTGATGAGTAAAATAGATTAACTACCAGTGCACTAATATAATGATTACCAAGCGATTACTAAAAGTGGTTGAAAGTATAGATAATAATCCGAGGTTCTATGTCGTTATTTAAAAATCCATGGGGATCCAGTGAAAAGGTTAATTTCAAAAACCTCTTTTTTGGAGTGGATGAAAAAGATCCGGACCGTCCGAAAGTCCATGAAAATGTAACTCTGGGAGTTAGTTACAAATTCAGATCAAAACCGCCCCAGATTGGTAAAAATGCATTGCTGCGTTCCAACACCGTCATCTATAATGATGTGGAGATTGGTAATGATTTCCAGACTGGGCACGGAGTATTAGTCAGGGAAAAGACAAAAATCGGAGATAAAGTACTTCTAGGAACCAATACGGTTATTGAGGGACATTGTGAAATTGGGAGTAACATAAGCATTCAGTCCAATGTTTACATCCCAAAAAATACTTTAATTGAGGATTATGTTTTCCTCGGGCCCTGTTCCTGTTTCACCAATGACCGATACCCTTTAAGGAGCGACCAGGAACTGGAAGGCCCCGTAATACGCAAAGGAGCATCCATTGGAGCTAATTCAACATTCCTATCTGGAATAGAGGTTGGGGAAGGGTCCATGGTCGCTGCCGGGGCCATTGTGACCAGGGACATACCACCCTACTACTTGGCTATAGGGGCACCAGCCAAGCACAAACCATTACCCAAACATTTCAAGAAACTGAATAAGATTTAAGGGAATTTATCACGGGACATACCCTTCCTTCTATTTTTTCACCTCAATAAATTGACGCTTTCAACAAAGTTAACTCGTTTTAGATTAGAAATTTAATCCTTTTTTGTGAAAAACTTATATCATTCTTACCCCCTAATTCTAATTATGGAAGTTTCATTAATCTTACCCATGTACAATGAGGAAGATAACGTCATTATCACCCTCAATGAAGTTAAAAAGGTTCTCCAGACCTATGAACGCTACCAGATCGTGGCGGTGGATGATGGTAGCAGTGACCGGACCCTGGAGTTATTAGAGGAATACGCTCGAGAAAACCCGGAACTCCTGGTACTTAAACATCCCGTGAACATGGGCATGGGGAGGGCACTTCGAACTGGTTTTGAGAAGGCAGAAGGGGATGTAATCGTTACCCTGGATGCGGATTTAAGTTACGAACCCCAATACATCACCCAGCTCATCCAGGAACTCCACCAAAATCAATTGGATATTGTGATTGGATCCCAGTACATGGCTGGTGGGGAAACTGAAGATATTCCGTTTATCCGTCTTTTTGTAAGTAAAATGGCCAATAAAATCGTTGGATACGCCCTGGATAAAAACATAAGCACTGTAACTGGAATATTACGTGCTTACCGGAGGGAAGTTCTTGATTCCATAGAAATTGAGGCTGCCGGGACTGAGATAAATCCAGAAATACTTTCAAAGGCCATAGCAATCGGGTTTGAGGTTAAAGAGATTCCAGTAAAACTTAAGGGCAGGAAATTAGGGGAATCTAAAATTCAATTCAGATCTACCACTATTTCACACCTCTTATTCACATTCTATGAAAAACCAATGATTCTCTTTGGAGTTATTGGACTTATAATGTGCATTATAGGAATCATAATCGCCATATACCTGTTTTATCAGTATTTGATTGGTACTCTAGATCCCACCAGGCCATTAATGTTCATGATGGTTTTGATGATACTTTCCGGGATACAGATCCTTATTTTCGGTTTTGTGGCCACCCAGATCAGTCTCTTGAAACGTGAGATATACATAATTCAAAAAGAGAACAAGTTGATGAGGAAGAAGCTGAAGTGAACTTGCCATTTTCTTTTTAAATACTTTTAATTATTAGGTGTTTTTCAATGGACAATCCCCGTGTATCGATTGTAGTTCTTAACTGGAATGGGTGGGAAGACACCACAGAATGTTTGGAATCCGTTTATCAAATTAATTATCCTAATTTTGATGTTATTCTGGTTGATAATGCCTCAGAAGATGATTCTCTGGAGAAAATCAGAGAATATTGTTCTGGTAAATTGAAGATTGAATCCAGTTTTTTTAGGTATAACTCGGGAAATAAACCGATTAAAGTCAGAGAATATAGTGAAGATTTTGAAAACTCACAAGAATCCCTAAAAATCGAAAATTCAACACTCCCCCAACTCGCACTTATAAAAAATAAAAAAAACTATGGTTTTCCAGGGGGAAACAATGTAGGGCTGAAATTCGCTCTTAAATTTTTTAATCCAGATTATATTTTGCTTTTAAACAATGACACTGTTGTTGAAGAAGATTTTCTAGGGGAATTAATAAAAAAAGGAGAATCAAGGAATGATATTGGTATTCTAGGACCCAATATCTACTTCTATGATGAACCAAACATCATATGGAGTGCAGGTTGTAGGATATCGTGGAAGCTGAGCCGTGGAATCCAGATTGGTACCAATGAAGTTGACGAAGGCCAGCACAACACTGAAAAAGAAGTAGAATATGTCAGTGGCTCTGCGTTCCTTATTAAAAGAGAGGTAATTGAAAAGATTGGCCTCATGGATGAAACATATTTTTTATACTTTGAAGAGAGTGATTGGACTCTTAGGGCCAACCAGGAAGGATATAAGAGTTTATACGTGCCCTCAGCAAGTGTATGGCATAAGGTATCACGATCAGGGGGAGGGATATCCAATCCCATAGGATTATATTACATAACCCGTAACCGCTGGATATTTATGAAAAAATGGGCTAAAAAGAGTGATTATTGGGTTTTTGTGATTTATCAGATAATAGGTGCCTTAATTTTCCCAATAGGTCTCAGTTTTTATTATAGAAATTGGGGTTTATTTAGTGCTTATTATAATGGATTGAAAGATGGAATTAGTTCATAAATAATCGTTGTAGCACGTTACAGCACGTTTTAAGTGATTTAAAATTCTGTCCCCAGAGTTATTTAAAGTCCAAAAATCATTTACTACTTCTATAGAATTTATAGCCAGTTTTTCACGTTTTTCATGATTTAACAATAGTTCTGTGACTGCTTCAGAAAATTCCAGCTCATCTCTTTCGGTAAGAATACCATTTAAACCGTCCACAATACTTTCTCTCACCCCACCTTCTTTCACTCCAACAACAGGGGTTCCACAGCTCATGGCTTCTAATGGCACTAAGCCAAATGGTTCGAGATATGGTGCATAAACCACTAATTTTGCTTTGTTGTATAATAAAATTAGTTCATCATCATCAATCAGATTTAATATATTCAATTTAACATCTAATTTAATAGCCAATTCTTCTAAATAATTTTTCCAATGCACATTACCCTGATCAGAAACGATAACTAATTTGGGACGTAAATTATCGGCAATTTTTGATAAAGATCTTATAATAAACTCGAATCCTTTTTCAGGCAAACATTGCCCGACTGAAAGGACAAAATTTTCTTCTTCAACATCTTTTGGTTTGAATAGATTTGTATCAACTCCTAAATATGAAACAAACGAATTAGTACCATAACTTCTTAAAATAGTTTCGTGAGAAAAGTAAGAATTTGCAATAGTATACTTGGAGTACTCAGCTATTTTCCGGTCGTTATTAACCATACGTGAACCGTATAATTTTAAACGTAGACTTTCAGAAGTATTCTTAGTTTTTAACCCCGCATTGGTATAAAGTCTTTGCGAAACTGTTTCGCGAAAAATAATCGGCTGCTGACAGTAGTATACATGAGGTTTTTTTATGTATTTTAAAATAAAAGGAGCAATTGTGTGTCTATCCTGTTCACAGAGGACTACATCATAATCATCTTCATTTATAATCTCAGCAATATTTTTTTGGACCTTTTCAAGGTCAACTAATGAAACTATGGAAGGAAAATATTTAACTACAGATAAAAAATATCCTAAAGCTGTATTTTTGACAGGGAATGTTTTTAAATTATTAACAATATTTTTCAAAGGCAAATAATCTTCATTAGCAGTTGAAGGGAGGAATACATCAACCTCATTTTTTTGGGATAAAAAATTAACTGTATTGTACAATGCTCTTTTGGCCCCACCTGAAGGTAAGTTATGAAAGACAGCAATTTTCATTTTTTCCCCTGATAAACCCTTAAAACTTTGAAGAATGACCATATTTTTAGTCATTTCCTTGAAAAATTCCCTAAAAATATTATAATTGAAGAATGCTAATTAATTTAATTTTTCACTATTAATAAATTTTGTTTGAGGTCAATATTAATCCGTATACTATGAAGAAAAGGTGTAATCTATTTATAAGTTCTTTTTTATCTTACAATAATACGTATCCTTTTTAATTATTTCAAAAATTGCCATCTATAATCCATTATTAGACTTTAAAAACTTCATTATATTTGCCCATGTTATTATCTTAAATTATCCTCATTAATTAGATTTTACTGTTACTCACAATATAAAAAGATTTAATAACTTAATTTTATGACTTAATAAATATGTAATATGAAAAAATAGTCTCGTATTTATTAATTAATATAGTCCAATATAAAAGAATTCAACAATATCACACTAAAAACTTTAAAAAAATATTTAGAGGCAACTAAATGAATATTGGTGTAATAAATCCTGAATTAATTTACCCAAGGGGGGCAGAGAAACAAGCTTGTAAATTATGCTACTTTTTAGACAAAAAAGGGCACGAAGTTACGTTTTATACTTTTCAAAAAGCAGAGAACTATATTTTTGATCCCCTACTTTCTAATGTGGAAATAATATCTATAAATAAACCATGGATATGGACTACACACTGGACAATAGATGATTTAAGGTGGATTTATTTGATTCGAAAGCTTAGTCAGAAACTCGGAAATCATGATATAATAAACGCCCACAATCACCCAGCCCAATGGATCTCCAAATATACCGATACACCCGTCGTTTGGATGTGTAATGAACCATACATGTATTATGGATATGACAAATTTATTTTGAAATTTGTTCATAACAAAATCGAAAGTAAATTATCTTTAAATACTAAGTTAATATTGGCTTTAGATCGTAAAATGGAAGAAATTATTAAAAAAATGTACCCCTACAAAACAACAAAAACTATAGGGTCAGGAGTAGACTTAGAAAGAAAAATTAAACACATAGAAAATGATTATTTCGATTCAATTTTCGTTGGACCAATCCACCCCCAAAAACGCCCATTAGACATAGTAAAAGCATTCGCACTTATAAAAGACAAAATACCCAACATAAAATTACATTTCGTCGGTGAAATCACCTCACAAAATCTAAAAAAAGAAATGGAACAAATAGCCAATGCCAACAAGTTAAATATTAATTTTTATGGATACGTTTCCGATGAAAAATTATATGAATTATACGATACTGCAGACATCGCGATTTTTGTACCTGAGTCCGAACCCTGGGGTATATTCCCATTAGAAACAATATTAGGCGGCATACCCACCATAATCTCAGACCAGTGCGGTTCTAGTTGCCTAGTTGACAGCGATTACGTGGTTAATAAGGGAGATATCTCAGAAGTTGCTCGAAAAATTTTAGAAATATATAATGGTGTTAATTCAAAATTTATAGAACGAAATATGAAAAAAAATCTCTTACAAAACTGTTCATGGTCGATCTACAGTGCCAAAATTGAAAACATTTTGAAAAAATCATTAAATGAAGATTAATTTATAATTTTAACTATTCGAGGTATAATAAATGGATATCGGAATTATAAATCCAGAATTAGTTCATCCAAGAGGAGCTGAAAAACAAGCTTGTAAATTATGCTACTTTTTAGACAAAAAAGGGCACGACGTTACTTTTTACACATTTGAAAAGAGTGATGATTACATTTTTGATCCACTTCTTTCTAATGTGGAAATTGTTTCATTAAACACCAAATGGTCGTTAGATTCTTATTGGATGGCAGAAGAATTTCGGTGGATTTATTTGATTCGAAAGCTTAGTCAGAAACTCGGAAATCATGATATAATAAACGCCCACAATCACCCAGCCCAATGGATCTCCAAATATACCGATACACCCGTCGTTTGGATGTGTAATGAACCATACATGTATTATGGATATGACAAATTTATTTTGAAATTTGTTCATAACAAAATCGAAAGTAAATTATCTTTAAATACTAAGTTAATATTGGCTTTAGATCGTAAAATGGAAGAAATTATTAAAAAAATGTACCCCTACAAAACAACAAAAACTATAGGGTCAGGAGTAGACTTAGAAAGAAAAATTAAACACATAGAAAATGATTATTTCGATTCAATTTTCGTTGGACCAATCCACCCCCAAAAACGCCCATTAGACATAGTAAAAGCATTCGCACTTATAAAAGACAAAATACCCAACATAAAATTACATTTCGTCGGTGAAATCACCTCACAAAATCTAAAAAAAGAAATGGAACAAATAGCCAATGCCAACAAGTTAAATATTAATTTTTATGGATCGGTATCAGATGAAAAATTATATGAATTATACGATACTGCGGATATTTCAATTTTCGTCCCGGAACTACAACCATGGGGTATATTCCCATTAGAAACAATATTAGGCGGCATACCCACCATAATCTCAGACCAGTGTGGGATCATTGATATCTTACCCACAGAGTTTCCAATTGTGGAAAAGGGGAACATAACACAATTAGCAAAAAAAATATTAGAAATTAAAGAAAATTACGCAGAACATATGGCTAAAACAATGAATATGTCCAAAATCATATCTAATGAATATTCTTGGGAATCTTATACCAAAAAAATACTGGATATTTTTGAAGTAATGAAATAATATTTTTTATTCAATAAACATGACGATGCAGGAGAAATAAAATGATTAAAGTCCCTGTTGGCGATTTCAAGTTAGGAAAAACTGAAAAAAGTGCTATAAAAAAAGTTTTAGATTCTGGAAGAATTTCCGAGGGTTTAAAGGTTTTTGAATTCGAAAAAAAATGGGCTAATTATGTTGGCACTGAATACTCAACAGCAATAAGTTCTGGAACTTCTGCTTTAATTGCAGGACTGACTGCGTTAAGATATCATGATGATCTGGAAATAAAACCGCAAACAAAAGTTATTACCACCCCCATCACTTATATCTCTACAAGTAATTCAATTGTTTTAAGTCAGTTCAAGCCAGTTTATGTTGACATAGATAAAGATACTTTTTGTATTACTCCAGAAGCGATTTCAGAATATCTTGAAAAACTTGATGATCCCACTGATCATTCCGTGATACTACCTGTTCATTTAATGGGATATGCTTGTGAAATGGATAAAATAAATAAGATAGCAAAAAGATTTGGGTTAGTTACATTTGAAGATTCGGCCCAAGCCCATGGAACTATTTACAAAGGAAAACGTACAGGTTCATTGTCATTATTATCTGCATTTTCATTCTATATAGCACACAATATCCAGGCAGGTGAATTGGGAGCTATAAATTCTAATAATAAAGAGATTATGGCTTTAATAAGGAAAATTAAAGCAAACGGACGCATGTGCGACTGCACCATTTGTCTTAGAAATGAAGGAAAATGTCATCGTATGAAAACTTCTGATTCAGAAAACGACTTTGATCCAAGGTTTGCGCACGATATTATTGGATGGAATTTCAAAGTCATGGAATTCCAAGCAGCTTTAGCTACTTCACAGCTTGAAAAGGCTGATGATATAATGAAAATAAGATCAGATAATGTCAAATATCTGAACGAACATTTGGAAAAATTTGATCATATTTTAAAACTACCAAACTATGATTCTAATGTAAGTTATTTGGCTTACCCCCTTTTGATCAAAAATCCAGATATAATTTCCAGAAAAAAAATAAGATATGAGTTAGAAAAGAAGGGTGTAGAAACTAGACCCCTATTTGGAAGTATTCCAACACAACAAATAGCTTATGAACATATCCGAGATGATTATAAAGGAAAAATCCCAAATGCGGATTATGTTGGCAAAAATGCATTTTACATTGGCTGCCACCAATATTTGGAACAAAATGATCTAGATTATGCAATTAGTGTTTTAAAAGGGATTCTAAAAACAATTAAATAAATTTGCCTTTTACAAGTTATGATTCTAAGAAAAATTAGTAATATTAAAAAATTAACTCGTATAATCCATTAAAAACTCCCCTAATACATCATATCTAATTTGTTACTATTTAAATACGTTTTAAGAATTTGGAGAAAAAATGACAATTATTTTAGTTGTTCCTGAACCAAAGGAAAAATTTACTCCCTATGGGCCACCATTAGGACTATGTTATATATCGGCTTATTTGAAAATGAAAGGGATTTATGATATTAAAGGCATAGATTTAAATATAGATTCTGTGGAAGAACTAAAACGATTATTGGCAGCGGGTAAGAATAATATTGTCGGAATTTATTGTGCGACCAAAACTTTCGATGAATCATTAGAAATTGCTAAAATAGCGAAGGAAAATGGTTCAGTAGTCGTTATGGGAGGTCCACATCCAACATTATGCCCCGAGGAGATTCTCCAGAATAAAAATACTGATTTTGTTGTTATTGGCGAAGGAGAAATTAGCTTTTATAAGTTAGTTAATTCAATTTCTGAAAATAAATCTTTTGAAAATATTGAAGGAATAGGATACAAAAACGATCTGGGAGAGATGGTGATTAATAACAATAACAAATTCATAGATAACCTAGATTTATTTCCTTTTCCAGATAGAAAAATATTTAATCAACATAAATATCCTTCACAATCTATGACCGCAATGGCCACTAGGGGTTGTCCTTATGCTTGTACAAACTGCAAACCTGCACTTGATTTGATATGTGGAAGATATAGGATTCGCAGTGTAGAAAATTTAATTAGTGAAATTAAAAAAGAGATAATCGGTACATATAATTACACTGCTGTACATTTTGTGGACAATGATCTCACTGTAAATAAGAAATGGGTCACGGAATTTTGCACTAAAATAATTGAAGAAGAACTAAAATTTACTTGGGGATGTCAAGGAGGTATTAGAACTCTGGATAAAGAGTTGATGACTCTCATGAAAAAGGCTGGATGCATTAATATTGGAATTGGTATAGAATCTGGATCTCAAAGAGTTTTAGATGAAATAATTAATAAGAAAATCAATTTAATTGAAGCCAAAAAGGTAGTAGATTGGGCTAATGAAGTCGGGATCGGGATCCATATATGGTTAATGATCGGAATCCCTTTGGAAACTTTAGAAGAAACAATGCAAACAATTAAATTTTCTTCTTCTCTTAGTGTTTCTAGTATTGGATTTTCTATTAGTACACCATGGCCTAAAACAGGTTTTTATGAAATTTGTGAGAACAAAGGCTTTTTATTAACTGATACGTGGGGAGAATATAATGAAAAATTATATTGCAAAATTGAAACAGAAAATTTTTCTCCAAAAGATATAGAAAAATACCGTCAAACAATTTTTGGAATATTTAAGAACAAGAAATGGATAGTTGATAAAGAAAACTTCATTATGTATAATCCATACTATAACAAAAGTTATATGGGTATTATCAGGAGTAAATTTATAATGTCAATAATTCCTCTTTTTGGTGAGGAACGTTTGAGGAAAATATATGAATTTTTTAATCCAGATAACTAAACTGTCTTTGTGTTATTAAAGCCATAATTAGAGACTAACTTAACAAGTCAAGTTTGTTGAAAATTCAAAACTGAACTGGTGGGCAAGTGAGTGCAATCCACAGAGTGGCAAAGAATACAGCAGTGTTACTAGTTTCCCAGATTTTGAGTTTTACATTAGGATTTTTATATTTAACGTACAGCGCCCGGTATTTAGGGCCCGAAAACTTTGGAATATTGTCTTTTGCCATATCATTTACTACGATTTTTGGAATTTTTGCAGATTTAGGTTTAAGTCAATTAACTGTTAGAGATTTATCCCGGGACCATATTTTATCTCAAAAATATCTTGGCAACATAATCGTAATAAAAATAGTTAGTTCCATCATCATATTTTTATTAGTTTTCTTAATTATTAATCTCATTAACCAATCATCGACCACGACAATTGTGGTTTACATCATGGCCATTTGCGTATTAACGAACTCCTTATCACAAATATTTTATTCAATATTTCAATCATATGAAAGAATGGAATATCAAGCTATAGGAACTATATTAACTAGTATTTTTTTGCTCTCAATGGCATTATTAGCCATATATTTCAAACTGGACTTGGTTTTTTTTGCGTTGATTTATTTAATAGTAAGTATCATACTTTTAATTTATAATATCACAATTTGTCTTTGGAAATTCATTTCACCTAAAATTGAATTAGATGTAAATTTTTGGAAATTGATCCTTTCAGAATCCATTTTTTTTGTGTTGGCATCCGTATTTACAGAAATATATTTTAATATAGATTCTGTGATGTTATCATTGATGATTGGTAATGAAGCAGTAGGTTTCTATAACGCCGCATATAGATTGATTTTTATTTTACTGTTTATACCAACCGTCTTAATAATTTCAATTTTTCCATTGATGTCAAAACACTTCGAATCTGCAAAAAACATCTTGAAAATGGAATATGAAAAAATATTTAGATATTTATTTATTTTAGCGCTGCCAATATTTATATTTGGAGTTTTATTTGCCGATAAAATTATTATAATAATTTATGGGTCAAATTATACAGCTTCAATTGGCGCACTTCAAATTCTTATTTGTGTTATTCCTGTTATTTTTATAACATATCTTTTTGGCAATTTATTGGGAGCAATTAATAAGCAGAGACTTGTAGCTATTATAACAGGTGCAAGTGCAATTTTTAATGTTATTCTGAATATTTTATTAATTCCAAAATTCAGTTTCTTTGGTGCCTCTTTAGCTACTGTTTTAACTGAAATTTGTGTTTTTATAATAATGTTTAGTTATATATCCAAATTTTTCCATAAGATCTCAATCACAAATAATGTTTTGAAACCATTAATAGGCGCATCAATACTAGCAATTTTAATTTTAATATTTAATTATATAAACTGGATATTAGCCTTTGTTTTAGGAATTATAATTTATATCCCCATATTATACATGTTAAACATTGTTGGAAACGAGGATATTAAGTTAATCAGGGAATTAGTTAAAAAAAGATATTAATAAGTAAAAATAACTATTTTTATAATGTCATTTATTGAAAACTGTTTATAACAAAAATATTTACAAATTTAATGATTAACTTATTTTAATGATTTATAAACAGTTAAATAATTTTCAGCAATTATATCCAAGCTGAAATACTTAAAAACTATGTTAAAACCGTTATTACCGACTTTACCCAATGATTTTTGGTTTTCAATTAACTTGGAAATAATTTGATAGATTCCCTCAAAATCCTTTTCTGCTATTAAAAAACCATTCAACCCATCATTAATTATATCCAGAATTCCCCCAACATCAGACCCAATCACTGGAAGCCCACAAGCCATAGCCTCCAACAAAACCACACCTAAACCTTCAGTATTCCCCTGGGAATCCACAATAGACGGCAACACAAATAGATCAGAAGAGTTGTAAATCATCAATAATTCCTCATCAGAAACATTCTTCACAATTTCAACTTCATTCCCAAGATTTAATTCATATATTAATTCTTTCAACTTAGATTCTAGAGGCCCTGATCCAACAATTTTCAATCGAGCATGTTCATGTTTTTCTAAAACAAGTGGCATTGCCCTTATGAGGTATTCGAATCCCTTTCTTTCTATTAAATAACCCACTGACAGTATTTGGAAAATGTTTTCGTCTTTATAAACATCTAAAGGTCTGAAAAAGTCAGTATCCACTCCAAATGGTATCACATCGATCTTCTCCCCATCTAGACCTGCTTCCAAACAGAATTTCCGGGTGGCAGTACTGTTAGTTATGGTCTTTGAGGAATTATTTACCAGCCAGCGAAGAGCAAACTGCATATGGTATCGTTTGGAAAGATGCACTTCTTCTCCATGAATGGTGTTTATGTAAGGTATTCCATAAAGTTTTTTTAGGAATATTGCACCCAATCCATTGGGAATAGGCCACTGCACATGAATAACATCCATTTTCCTTAGTTTTAGCATGGAATAAAATACATTAAAGAAAAGGAAGGTTAGAACTTGTATTTTTACTAAAAATCCTTCTTTAACATTGTCGATCATCCCCGCTCTTCCCGAGAGTTTTTCAAATCTTCGGGGGTAGAAATAGTGGAACCTTTCCACGTGAACTCCTTCCAAGGTGTATTCTGTTTCACCACCTGTGTAAGGGGCTAAAACATGGACTTCATGGCCTTTTTTTGCAATCTCCTTCATTAAACGATGCACGAATATTCCATGGGGATCATCCTCGTAATCAGGGTAAGCAGATGTTATGACTCCAATTTTCATGTGATAATAACCATTTGTTGAATTTTTTATTGATTTCTTTGGTATAATATTAGTAAACCGATTTGTTTAATGGGATGGTAATCGGTGAAGTTGAGACCCTTTCTCATGGAGAAGTAATAGTCTGCATTATGGGATTCTAATTCGTTGTTGTAGGCTGCTATATCCTGTTCAGTGAAGTTATAATCCTTCGCCCCACAATAAAGAATCTCTCCATCACGGTATATTGGCATTTTACTCACATTCATCTGGAGGTACCATCCGGAGTATGGCCAGAAATCTGTATAAACCACCTTGTTTTTATAATCAGAATCATACTGCATGAACCATTCACTGATAGCTACTGATTCCTCATTCATGGCCTTCAATTCCTTGTTAGCTTCCTGTATCCCTGAAAATGAGGATAATGCAGAGAAAATTACCAGGAGGGTTATGACCAATGCAAAGATCACTTGAGTGACGTTATAATTTTTAATTTTAAAACCAAATTGAGACACAGTCCAGTTGAATCCCCTCATCATGAAGTAAACTGTGGGTGGGGCCATACTGACAAAGTAACGGTAATCTTTGATGATGTAGATGCTGTGGAATAGGAAAAATGTCCCAAGCCATGATAAGAATAGAAAATCGAGATCAATATTTTTGTATTTCAAGATTTTTATCCAATCATAGAGCAAGTAACACCAGATAAAAAATATGGATTCTGTTATAAGGTAATGTGCTTTTTCTATGGTTAAAATCAGGACAATTGAAACTATTAAAATTGATAATAACTTTATTTTACCATTATTTTCTAATAAACTCTGGAAAACACCTTTATTCTTTTCTCCAGATGTTTTTTCCATTTTATCTTTGAAACGTCGGAATATGTAAACCATTACTCCCAATAATATGACTAGAAGAACCCCAATACCTTCAGGCCCTATTAATGAGGGTAATAATTTTACAAAATAGAAGAAATCAGTGTTATAGGCAAAGTGCATTCCTCCCGCTGCAGATCCTCCGGAACTGGATCCGAAAAAGTCAAGGAATGGATAGATAGGGCTGCCAAAATTAGCATAAAACATGAACACCGGAATTAAAAGTGCAAATGAGATTATTATGCCAATTAAGATATCTCTTACATATTTTAGCCCTTTAATTTTTTCCCAGTTAATAATTAAATATAAGAAAACAGGGAAAATGAGTAAAGCCATTGAAAACCGGGTTAAAAAGGAAACCATTGCCAGTGGAAATGATAAATAGAATAATCTTGAGTCTTTTTTAACTGCCAGTACTGTGAATAGAAGGGCCCATATGGATATGCATACACTGGGGTTATCAGTGAACCCGGCACCAACATAGGTGATGACAATTGGGAAGGTGGCAAAGATTAATGCGCCCAAAAAGCTGGTCAATCCATCAAAACGCAGCTTGAATAATAAATATAATCCAATAACGCCCAGAACAAATATTATACAATCAATTGCTGCAATTGGCCATAGCGCCAGACCATCAAAGCTATAATAAATAGCAGTTAAGAATGATAAGAATGGTGGACGTAACAGGTCAAAGTAGCCAATATTTTTACCGGCCATCAAAGCAGCATTGGCCATGAAATCATAGGTATCCCACACTGGGCCAATGGATGTTTGAATAAGGAAGCAGTTGTAGGTGATAAAACCAGTGATTATCGTTAAAAATATTAAATAGAAAATTGTAGAGTTCTTTAAAAGCCCTTCTTTTAATTTAAACAATTAATCACCTTTGACCTTATCTGTAAAGTAAATAACCTCATTCATCAGGGGAATCATAGCCATCAAAACACACTGCTCTGTGTTACCAGTACGGTCCAATAGCCCTCTACTCAAATGGCTAACTGCACCTGTTTTCTGCCCCAACTGGTCCACCCCAGTAACCTGGTCCATCACATCCCCCACTTCCATACCACTAAGAACTTGTTCTATAACCATTGGAGGGTACTCAAAACCAGCACTCACCCCCAGAGTGGTTTTTTCCCCATCGTAGATGGCACACCACTGCAAATCCAAGTAACCAGTTATACTGTTTGGTACTTCCAGGAGACCGGATTCTATACCCACTGCAAGATCGTATTCTCTGGAAAATGCATTTTTAGCCCGGTTAATTGCTCCCTGAATGGTTATCTCTAATCCTATAGGCTGGTCCGGTACACCGGAATCAACATCTGTTGCTTCCACTTCCAGTTTTGTGTAAATCTTTTCAAGCACATTCAAGGTGGCCTGGAGCTTAACTGGATTTTTAGATCCCACTATAACCTTCATTTTATTTTCTACCTATTAATTATAGTTCCCACCTGATCTATCTCACCCCTCCTTATACGGGTGGAGGATATAGGTTTACCATCCTCGGCCAGGACCATGCTTATAGTGATTATGTCCAGGGGTTTCATTCCCTTCTCCCGGCGTATCTGGTTTATCTTGAAGGCTGTGGGTTCTGTCTCAGGACTGACCACAATGGCATCTACAGATTCATCATCTATGGTGACCCCATAAGGGTCTTCCAGTCGAGATATAATGTAATTCGAGTGTTCTTTAAGTAGGGAGTTCAGGTTGGACATCCTCACATTGCAGGGTTCGATTTCTCCCTTCATACCCCCAAATTCATCAGAGGTGACTCCTATCAGTACCTGTTCACCGGCCTGGAATGCCTTTTCTATGAGTAATCGGTGGCCCTGGTGGAATTTATCAAAGGTTCCTCCCACTGCCACCTTGTTATATTTATTAAACTTCATTCTCTCTATCCTTAAACTAATTATTAATGTTTAATAGTTTATTATTTTCTTAAAAACTTGAAAACCCCTAATGGGGATGATCTTAACTGATTGATAATGAGTTTTAACTAATTTGATTATGTAGATATCTTGATTATATTGGTGGTCAAGATAATAAACTATGCTCCTGGAACACAATGTAGTGGTGAAGGATCCCCTCAAGGTAGGCCTTCGCTTCGCATCATGCTACCCCAATCTCTACCGCAGTGCCATGTCCTCACTGGGTTTCCACATCATCTACGACTTTTTAAACTATCCGGATGATGTTTACTGTGAACGGGTGGTCTACCCCTATGGTAAGAGCCTGGAAACTGGTTCTCCCCTTAAGGATTTTGATGTGGTAGGGTTCTCCTTACAGTATGAACAGGATTACCCCCATGTCCTGGAAATGCTCCGGGAGGGTGGTTTACATGTTCGCAAGGAAGATAGGTCCCCTGATGATCCATTGATCATTGCTGGTGGTCCCTGTGCCAGTTCCAATCCCCTGCCCATGAGTAATTTCATCGACCTCTTCCTGGTGGGTGATGGTGAGGTCATACTCCCTGATTTCCTGGACAAGTTAAGTGAACTGGATAACCCCCGGGAGGAGATGGATGCCTTCCTGGATGTGGAAGGAGTGTTCATCCCCGGTAGCAAAGTCAAACTAGTTCAAGTGGAGGATATGCAGGATGCTTGGCGTCCCATAAAACAGGTTTACCCCGAAACCGATAACCCGGAACTCATCCCTGCCTTTGGCAGATCATTCCTCCTGGAGGTTTCCAGGGGATGTGCCCGGGGTTGTCGTTTCTGCATGGCTGGCTGCATTTACAGACCCCGCAGAGAAGTAGATCTTAAAACCCTCATCCAGACTGCAGAGGAGGGTAGAGTTGCCACAGGATTAGACAAAATCGCCCTGATTGGGGGTGCTGTTTCGGATTACTCACAGATTGAAGAGTTATGCCACCAACTCCTCCAGCGTGATTTCCAGGTCACCACACCATCCCTGCGTATTGAATCCATTTCCAGGGATCTTCTGGAAAGCTTGAAGGAAAGTGGGCTTAGAACCATTACCATCGCCCCTGAATCCACCTGGCGACTTAGAAAGGTGGTGAATAAACCCATCACTGATGATGACATCCGTAGCACCATGGCGACTGCCTTCGATATGAACTTTAATGTTAAGCTCTATTTCCTGGTAGGACTCCCCACGGAAACTGATGGTGATCTAGAAGACATGGTGGATCTGGTAAAGGATCTTGAAGTTATGGCCCCTCACCGTGATTCACTCCGCATAAGCGTCAACCCATTCATACCCAAACCCCACACACCCTTCCAGTGGACAGAGTTCAACCTCAAGGATATAAAGAGCCGGGTGAAGTACCTGAAAAAACACACCAAAAACAGGCACTTCAAGGTGGAAAATCCCAACAAATCACTGGCACAATACGTATTGTCAGTGGGAGATACCAATTTATCATCCATCATTGAAGACTCGTCCAATAGAAAGGTCCCCCTGGGTGAGTGGAAGAAACGGACACCCCACTGGAACTTAGGAGACGTGCTTCCCTGGAAGGATATTGATGTTAACATTGACGATGAATTCCTGATAGATGAATATAATAAGGCATTAAATGGAGATCTTACACCTTGGTGTGAGACTTTCGGGTGTTATAATTGCGGGGCCTGTGATTAAAGGAAAAGTTTGATGATAAATATATTAAAGCTCATTAAAATAACTCGTTTGATAAATAAGTAACCTAAATAAAACGGCGATTACCATGAAACCTTCTAAAAGAGTTCAATGCATTGATCTGTCTGGAATTCGGAAAATGTTCGATATGGTGGGGGAAAACTCCATCAACCTGGCACTGGGCGAACCAGACTTTGATACACCAGCCCATATTCGTGAAGCAGTTAAGGAAGCCCTGGATGAGGGTTTCACCCACTATACTGGTAACACTGGCATAGTGGAATTAAGGGAAGCCATAGCCCATAAATTACAGACGGAAAACCATATCCCCACCACACCGGAATCAATCATTGTCACCGTGGGAGCCAGCGGAGCACTATATTCCAGTGCCCATGCTCTGGTAGATGACGGGGACGAAGTGATCATCCCCGACCCGGGTTTTGTGGCCTATGATGCCTGTGTGAAACTAAGTGGAGGAATATCCATACCTGCACAACTCAAGGATGAAAATGATTTCCGCATGATACCCGAGGATGTGTTGGAACTGGTAACACCTAAAACCAAGGCCATTATAATGAATTCACCCGGCAATCCCACCGGTGCGGTCCTGGAAAAGGAAGATGTTAAGGGTTTAGCAGACATTGCCACTGACCATAACTTGACCCTGATCTCCGATGAGATCTACGACAAGATCATCTATGGTAAGAAGCATTACAGTCCGGCAACCTACTCCGATAACGTGGTAACCATCAATGGGTTCTCCAAGACCTATGCCATGACCGGTTTCCGCATAGGATACCTGGCAGCCCCCCCATCATTAACCGAGGAACTTCTAAAAATCCACCAGTACAGTGTTACCTGTACAACCTCCCTGGCCCAAAAAGCAGCACTAGCAGCCCTCAGCGGACCTCAGGATAGTGTGGGTGAGATGGTGTCTGAATTTAAAAGACGTAGGGATCTGGTGGTGGGAAGACTGCGTGATATGGGAATAAAATGCAACTTACCACACGGAGCCTTCTACGTTTTCCCCTCCATTGATGATCCAGAAAAATTCGTAGAAGAAGCTCTTAAAAAAGATGTGGTTCTGGTTCCTGGCACTTCCTTTGGCCAGTATGGTGCGGGACACTTCCGCATATCATACGCCGCATCCTACCAGGATCTAAAAGAGGCCATGGATCGTCTGGAGTCCATAGGCTGGTGAAAAAATCAACCCTCCAGAACATTTTTTCTTCATTTTTTTTTAATCAAAAGGATTTCAACTTCAAAATGACAAGTTAATTCCATTATTTCTTTTATTTTTAATTCAAAGGGATGAATATCACACTAAAAGGACAATTTAATTAATTTTTTCTTTAATTTTTAACTTGAATTGTTAATATTTCAGTTAATGATAAAATAATTGCTTTTTTTTGAATTTTTAAAAGTTAGGCAGCCCTATCACGAATTAGATAACCCTAACATTCTATTTTCAGCAATTAGGGAATCCTAACACCCCAATAAAGGGAAAAAGATATATATGTCCGTTTTCATATCTTAATCCACTCAGATAATGTTTTCATTTAATTCATGACAAAAAAAATAATCCACCTAGCATGGAGATAACCACGGTATATATGGAGAGTAACAATGGTAAATGAAATGGACCTGGAGAATATCAGAGGAATCACCGAGGAAGAAGCAACCCAGAAAATTACAGAATATGGTTTCAATGAGCTCCCATCAACTGAACAGAGATCCATCTTAGCCATTGTTTTAGAGGTAATCCGGGAACCCATGTTCCTCCTCCTTATTGCCTGTGGTGCTATTTATCTTGTTCTGGGAGATCTTCAGGAGGCGTTGATGCTCCTGGGATTTGTATTCGTGATCATGGGGATCACCTTTTACCAGGAACGTAAAACTGAACGTACCCTGGAGGCTCTCCGTGATCTTTCCAGTCCCCGGGCACTGGTCATCCGTGATGGGCGTGAGAAGAGGATTCCTGGACGGGAAGTGGTTACCGGGGACATAATCATGCTCAAGGAAGGTGACCGAGTACCTGCAGATGGGGTAATCCTGGACTGCAGCAACCTACTCATCAATGAATCTTTCCTCACCGGAGAATCAGTACCGGTGCGTAAGGTGCAGTGTGGGGGTTTAATGGACATGCACCCCCCTGGTGGTGATGGGCTTCCCTCCATTTACTCCGGAACCCTGGTGGTGCAGGGTCAGGGAGTGGCCCAGGTCATCTCCACCGGCCTGGACACGGAGATAGGTCGTATTGGTAAGCGCCTCCAGAGCCTGGAAACAGAAGACACCAGCCTCCAGAAGGAAACCCGTGCCCTGGTAAGGAACATGGCCCTCCTGGGTGTGGCCCTTTGTGCCGCGGTGGTGGTGATCTACGGAGTCACCAGACTGGACTGGCTTAATGGTTTCCTGGCTGGTATAACCCTGGCCATGGCCATCCTCCCGGAAGAATTCCCAGTGGTTTTAACCATCTTCCTGGCACTGGGTGCCTGGAGAATAAGCCAGAAAAACGTCCTAACACGGCGTTCCCATGCCATCCAGGCACTGGGATCCACCACCGTCCTCTGCGTGGATAAAACTGGTACTTTAACATTGAACCAGATGTCGGTGGGTAAAATCATGAATGGCACTGACTTTTATGATGTGACCAGTGACACTAACCACCTTCCAGAGTCCTTCCATGAACTGGTGGAGTTCAGTATTTTGGCCAGTCAACGGGACCCCTTTGACCCCATGGAGAAATCCCTTAAAAAGTTTGGAAATAACACCCTCCAGGAAACCGAACACCTGCATGAGGACTGGAAACTCGTCAAGGAATACCCCTTATCCCAGGAACTCCTGGCCATGTCCCATGTTTGGCAATCCCCAGATGGTGAGGATTACATAATCGCCACTAAAGGAGCACCAGAAGCAGTGGCTGATCTCTGCCACATGGAACCACAAGAACTGGAACAATTGTCCCGTAACATATCCCAGATGGCCAGTGAGGGTTTGAGGATAATCGGGGTGGCCTGTGGATCATTTACTCAGAAAGATCTCCCTGGAAAGCAGCATGACTTTAACTTCCAGTTCCTGGGACTGGTGGGATTCCTGGACCCGGTTCGTGACGAAGTACCCCAGGCAGTGGAGGAATGTTACCAGGCTGGCATAAGGGTGGTAATGATCACTGGAGACTACCCTGGCACTGCCCGGAACATAGCCCAAAAGATTGGACTCAATCAGCCAGAAATGGTCATCACTGGGGATGAACTGGATGCAATGGATGATGAAACCCTGAAAGACCGGGTTCAGGATGTTAACATCTTTGCCCGTATGGTGCCCGAGATGAAACTGCGCCTGGTGGAGGCCTTTAAATCCAATGGCGAGACAGTGGCCATGACAGGGGATGGTGTTAATGATGCCCCGGCCCTTAAATCCGCCCAGATAGGTATAAGTATGGGTGGGCGTGGTACTGATGTGGCCAGGGAAGCATCTTCACTGGTTTTATTGGAGGATGATTTCTCATCCATTGTGGCCACGGTGAAGATGGGCCGCCGCATCTATGACAACCTAAAAAAAGCCACGGCCTACATCTTTGCAGTGCATGTTCCCATCATTGGAATGTCCTTTTTACCAGTACTCTTCCAGTGGCCCCTGGTATTATTCCCAGTGCAGATCGTGTTCCTGGAACTCATCATTGACCCGGCCTGTTCCGTGGTCTTTGAGGCAGAACCTCCTGAGAAGAATGTTATGAATCGCCCTCCACGAAGTTCCAGTGAAGGATTATTCAACCGGAAAAACATTGGAATGAGTGTTCTGCAGGGGATAGTTGTGCTCATATTTGTCCTGGCCATGTACCTGGTGGGTCTTAACTGGCATGGAGAAGCCAGTGCCCGTACACTGAGCTACATCACCCTGATCTTCGCCAACCTGGCCCTCATACTAACCAACCGTTCCTGGTCCCGTACCATATACCAGACACTACGCTCCCCCAACCAGGCACTCTGGTGGGTTTTAGGAGGCGCGGTTATATTTTTAGCAGCGATCCTGTACTTCCCACCCCTGCAGCAAATGTTCAAATTCTGCCCCCTCAGTTTCTGGGAGATACTCCTGTGCTTGGCAGCGGGTATGCTGAGTGTATTATGGTTTGAAGGATTTAAATGGTATAAAAATAGGGATTAAACAATTCCTTCACTATTTTTATTTCCCTGAAAAACATAGTATTTAAAAACATATTATCATGGGGGAGTTATTAAATGAAAACCGCTACTTCCACAATTAAATCAGAAATTCTGGATAAATGTTCATGTCTAGGAATACCCATGGTGGGCTTTGCACCAGTGGAACAGTGGGAAAACCCCCCTGAAGAGCTCCCGCAACATTTTTCCAACTGGATACCCAGAGAGTTCTGGCCCCAATCCATTTATCCCGAGGCACGTACAGTGGTGGTGATTGGTTTACCAGTGCAGCTTCCCATTGTGGAAACTGCTCCTTCTATCTATTACCATGAACTCTATGAGACAGTGAACATCTTGCTGGATGAGAAGGCCTATGAAATAGCTAACTTCCTTAATTTGAAGGGATATCCTTCCATTTCCCTGCCGAGGGATGGTTACGGTGATATTGAGGTACTCCTGGAAAAACCCTTAACATTTTTTTCCCATAAACACGCTGCTTACCTGGCTGGTTTAGGATCCTTTGGTTTGAACAACGTTCTCCTAACACCAGATTGGGGGCCCAGGGTGCGTTTTACCAGTATATTCACCACTCTTAAAATGGAGGGAACCCCCATTCCCGGTGATGATCTGTGCACCCGTTGTTTATCCTGCGCGGAGAACTGTCCAGTGAGGGCTATTGAATCAGAATATTCTGATAGGGGAACATCTGAAGGTGAAACAGTATCCAAAACGGATTTCCCACCCTTAATAAATAAGATATCCTGTGCCACCCGCAGCCGGAAACTGAGACGAGAATACCGGTCCCCTTGTGGCTTGTGTATCAAAGTATGCCCCGTGGGCCAAGACCGGGAACTCTTTAACCGGGAAAACACGACTATTTACACTCAGATGGATGGTTTTGAAAAATATCATCAGGCCTGGGAACATGTGCGCAGTTACGGGAGTAAGAAATAATATTTTCATATGATAGGGAGTTCCATCCATAAAGAAGATATTTAAATAATGTTTCAGGGTAAATATTTATTCTTGATGAAACATTCATCTATCGATAAGTGGAATATCATTCCAGTGATTAGGTGAAGATCATTTTATTTAGAATTTATACTAAACTTAATTAAACCAAAGTAAAAGCTTATTAAACTAAATATGAGCTTATTAAACCATATTAAGAGGATTTTTCATGAGTTACCGTTTTGCTCGTCGTATGAATAAAATACCAAGGTCTTTTGTCCGGGAAATTTTGAAGGTCACCGATGATGAGGATATGATTTCCTTTGCTGGTGGACTTCCCAATCCCCAGTCCTTCCCGGTGGATGCCATTAAAGATGCCACATCCCGGGTTCTAACTGAAGATGGTGATAGAGTTCTCCAGTACAGCACCACTGAGGGTTACCGTCCTTTAAGGGAACTTATAGCCCAGCGATATAAAAGGCAAGGTCTGGAAGTGGGAGGGGATGATATTCTGATAACCAATGGGTCCCAGCAGTGCCTGGACCTGGTGGGGAAGGTTTTCCTGGACCGTGATGATGGAGTGGTTATGGAAAGACCCACTTACCTCGCTGCGATACAGGCCTTTGGATTGTATGAACCACAATTCCATTCCGTGCCACTTCTGGAGGATGGGGTAGACACCGATGCCCTGGAAAAAACCCTGAATAAGGAAGAAATCAAACTCTTCTACTCAGTCACCAGTTTCCAGAACCCCACGGGAATTACCTACTCAAAGGATAAAAGACAGGAAGTTGCGGAAATTCTCACTGAACACGACTCCACCCTGGTTGAAGACAACCCCTACGGTGAAATACGGTTCATTGGGGAAAATATACCCCCTATAAAGTCACTGCTCCCGGATTCAATCCTTTTTGGAACCTTTTCCAAGATCGTCTCCCCGGGTATGAGGATGGGCTGGATTGTGGCTCCTCCCGAGGTTATGGATAAACTGGTAACTGCCAAGCAGGCCTCTGATCTCCACTCCAACTACTTCACCCAGAGGGTGGTCTACCAGTACCTCCAGGATAACGATGTGGACAGCCATATCCAGAACATTAGGAAACTCTACAAATCCCAGAGGGACCAGATGGTCCAGTCCATCAAGGATTACCTGCCAGAAGGGGTTAAACACACTGCCCCTGAGGGTGGGATGTTTTTATGGGTCACCCTACCAGAAGGTATGTCAGCCATGGACTTATTCGAACTGGCCCTTAAAGAAAAGGTTGCCTTTGTACCCGGAGAAACATTCTACACTGAAAACCCTGAAACAAATACCATGCGGCTGAATTTCTCCAACTGCTGTGAAGATGAGATCATTGAGGGAATGAAGAGACTGGGAACTGCCATCCAGAAGATGGAAGGCATTTAGATTAGAATTAATGAAATTTCCGAATAAATAACTCTGAAATTAATGATAATTTCTGAAGTAATTATAAGCTTGAGGTATTAAATGAAAATCAATTACATATGTCCCTTAATGTGCAGTGGAAGACATCCAAAAATCTCGCCAGTTCTATGAAGAGGTTCTGGAGCAGGAGGTGGAAATGGATCACGGGGCTAACGTGGCCTTTAAGGGCGGTTTTGCCATCCACGACGCTAGACACTATCAGGGACTTTTAGGGGAATCAGACCCCATAGATACCCGAGTTAAGAAGAATTTTTTAGAATTGTACTTGGAATCTGAGGATTTGGATGGTGTTCAGGACAGATTGGATTCAATTAACACTAAATTCCTCCACAGGATACGGGAGCAACCCTGGGGGCAGAGGGTTATGCGTTTTTATGACCGGGATGGTTATATCATCGAGGTGGGTGAACCCCTGGAATTGGTGGTGAGAAGGTTCGCCCAACAGGGTTTCTCCAGGGAAGAGGTATCCTTAAAATCTTCCATGCCCCTTGAATTTGTGGATATGGTTCTGGATCAAAAATAATTTCTCATAACCCCTACCAGGAAATAAAGATCAAAAACAGTGATGAAAACTACCAGAACCAGGATATTCCAATTTACAAGTTTGGTTGCCCTTTCTCTTTTGGATGTGCGACTGATAAGAAGGTACATACCCACCAGTGAGGGGACTAGTGACATCAATGCCAGTAACTGGAAGTTGATCCCCGGGAAGATGCTGGAAAGAGACAGGAGTATGAGGGACAGTGTTCCCAGCAACCCTACCAAACCAATAACTATGAAACCTTTTTTTCGCCCGTTTTTCACTATAAAAGTCTTTTTATGGCCTTTTTTATCACCCTCCATATCCGGGATTTCAACACTTAAGATAAAACTAGTCATGAAAATGACAAATGGCAAGGTGAACAGGACTATTTTTAAATCCAGGTGCCCGTAAATCGCCACGTAACCTGCTGCGGGTAATATGAATCCACTCAGAGCAGTTGCAATCTCACCAAATCCCCTGTAAGATAGTTTTAATGGGGGTGCTGAGTAGTACCACGCCAGGAAATTCCCAAAAATGGCGATTAAAAGGAATGTTGAGGATGAATAAATAAGTGAGAAAATCACAGCCAGGGATAATGATAGAATGATTAATATGATTCCGAACTTTTTTGCAAATGGCCGGAGCTCCGGATTTTGAACCAGAACACCACTTCCTCCTGCAAAAAGGGTGGGCTGGTTGTAGTGATCCACCTCAAAATCCCAGTAATCATTGGTGTAGGAAACCGATAGATGGGCAAATAGTAAAACTGTGTATCCCCATAGAAACCTATCCCAAAAAAAAGGCGTGTTTAAAAATATTGCCAATAGTGCACCGGTGGTAAAACACAGCAAACCAAATAAAAGAAATGGTAAACGCCCCAGTTTAAGGATTAAACCTATTTTATTTAGCCAAATTACCCTTACCCCCACAGTTAACTGGTTTAAAATTAATTTCTATATATAATTTGTACTGTGGATATTCTTATTTTTTCCCATTATTAGGTCAATTAAACTTCCAAATTCTGGTTAAAGCAATGACGAAAATTTCAGTAATTGGCCTTTAATTGGAACTGGTCAGGGAGTTCATACTAAATGGAACAATCCCTAAAATTAGTTTTGTTTATGAGAAACCAGGACCTTATCAATCTGGTGGCCATCCATATCCACAACTTCAAAAGTAAGGTTCCCTGATTGGAATGATTCCCCGGTATTTGGTATTTTACCTAAATAATTTAGTATAAAACCGGCTAGAGTTTGGTAAAATTCCCTTTCTTCATCAGGTAAAGCTTTTACACCCAATGTTTCCTTAAATTCTTCGATTGATATAGCTCCGTCGATTAACCAGCTCCCATCTGGTCTTTGGATAGCTTTTGGTTCATCTGGTTCATCAATGGCTGGAATTTCCCCAACAATTGCTTCCAGGATGTCGTTTAGGGTGATTAATCCTTCAATGCTCCCGTACTCGTCCACCACAATGGCCATGTGCACATTATCCTGGGATTCCTTAAACAGGTTGAGGATGTCCAGAACATCGGAACTTTCCGGGACTATTATGGGACTTTTAAGGTACTCTTTAAGAGTGTTCCCATTTTCTATTTCCACCTCAAAAAGGTCCTTTAACTGTATTACACCCAAAAAGTTGTCCAGAGAATTTTTTCCCACTGGAAACATGGCTCTTTTACTTCCGGTTATTTTTGCTTTAATGTTTTCCACGGAATCATCCACATCTAGCCAGGTTATCCCTGTTTTGGGGGTCATGAGTGAGCTGGCTCTTCTATCATCCAGGAGGAATACTCGTTTTATTATGTCTTCCTCTGTTTTCTCGAACTCCCCGGTTTGGGTACCTTCTTCGATGAGGAGTTTGATTTCTTCTTCGGAAGCGTTTTCTTCCTGTGCTTCCTTCACCTGGAGGATCTTGAGAACTGTTTCCATGGATAAACTGAGTAAAGCAACTAGTGGTGATGCGATTTTTGATAGGTACTTCATTGGCTTGGCAATCTTCACCGCAATTTGTTCCGGGTTGTTCAGGGCTATTCTCTTGGGAACCAGTTCCCCCACTATCAGGGAGAGGTAGGTGATAATCAGAACCACTATTAAAAATCCTAGTGCTTCACTGTAGGGTTGTAAAAGAGGGATGCCTGCCAGGCTACGGGATAGGTTTTCAGCAATGGTTGCACCACCAAAAGCACCGGCTAAAATACCAATTAGTGTTATTCCGATTTGTATGGTGGATAAAAATTGATTTGGTGATTCTGATAGTTCGATGGCGATATCCGCATTTTTGTTCCCGGCTTGGCTCATCTTTTGCAGTTTTATCCTTCGGGATGTGATTATGGCAATCTCAGAAAGGGCAAAAACACCATTTAGGATCACTAAAATTAGAATAATTAGAATTTCCAGATATATTAAATCCATTGATTATCCCTGCGTGTGCATCTATATTTTCAGAAATGTCATCAGTAGAGTTATTTTTATATTACTTTAACTTTTAGATGAATAAAGCCTTGGGTTAATAATTATGAAACGCAGGGGACGGGATTTGAACCCGCGAGATCCAAAGGATCATGGGATTAGCAGTCCCACGCCGTACCAGGCTGGGCCACCCCTGCATATGAATATAAAAAAGTGGTAGTTAAAACATTGTCAACCCTACTATTTAAAGATAGGGGATTTTTCTAGAATGGATTTTTCATTATCTATTGGTGATGGTTTATAAATGTTTTTAACATCTGGGATCATACCGGAATTAATGGTTTACGTTATATTTTTTTTATTCACCATATTTAACGGTTGATTGGTTTTATAAGTTTAAGTGGGCGTGTTCAAGGGTGGACAGCCCTCCTGGATGCTGGTGATCCTGAATCCCAACTCCGCCCCGTTACTCCGCAAGCATCAGCTGTCTAAGGTAGAGCTGCTTCTTTCCAGACCTGACCCGTTCCCTTGGTTAAGACAGTTTACTCCAGCCCTCCAGCTGAAGCTCTGCCACCACTAATCCTGCGGGACGAGGTTTCTACGTTGAGATACTGGGCCAACACCCATTCAAACTGCCGCCCCTTGAACTTCGACTGCACCATATAGGGGATGTGCGCTTACAGAGGACCCCTGACCCTCCAGTCTAGCCCAGTTAATGTTGGTACTGATGGTATTTTAAGGTTACGATCAAGAAACGAAACTGCCGAGTAAAAAAAGTTAAGGTTACGAGCAAACTGTCAGTTGAAGGTAAGTTTTACAACTTTAAAAATTTCCAAAAAAATGGGGAATTTATATGGAAGGTTTTAAATCCCTTAATTCCTGTGTTTTATCCTTAGAAAATGTGTATGTAATACTTGGGTCAAAAATATTTCAACCATCCCCATCATAATTAATAGCATGGAATGGCTCCTTATAATTGGTGTGGTTATCAGTGTCTACATGGCCTTCAACATCGCTGCCAATGACATTGGAAACTCGGTGGGGACAACTGTGGGTAGTGGTTCCCTTACCATGCGAAAAGCCCTGATCTTGGGTGCAATATTCGAATTTATCGGGGCGATGTATCTAGGAAATAATGTGATAAAAACTGTGGGTAGTGGGATAATCAATGCCGACCTCCTGCCTGCTGCTGGGGCTTTTATAATCACTCTGGCCGCTGCACTGTGGATAACCATTACTCTTATTAAAAAAATACCCATATCCGGCTCCGATGCCATTATCAGTGCTGTTTTTGGCTATGGCCTGGTAACGGTGGGTATTAATAATATGAACCTTAATGTTTTAGGCCTTATCCTGGCTAGCTGGGTTTTATCCCCTCTGATAGGGTTGACTATAGGATTTTTACTCTATTATCTTCTTAAAAATACGTTTTTAGATAAAGTTAAGGATATTGCAGTTAAGGGTCGTTTGGAGAAGGTTTTCTCCTACCTTCAGATTGGTAGTTCTGCCTTCGCAGCACTGAATGTGGGGGCTATTGACATTGCCGTGGCCACTGGTGTGCTCTATTATGCCTTCGGAGCCAGTACCGGGTTGGACATTAAATTCATCGGAGCCCTGGGAATTGTTATTGGGATTCTGGTGGCTGGGGGGAGAATCACCGACACGGTGGGGCGGAGAATAACTGATCTCATCCCATCAAGGGGTTTTGCAGCACAGATATCCGCAGCATCAGTTGTTTTCCTCTTCGCCACTCTGGGAATGCCAGTTTCACCAACCCAGACCCTGGTGGGAACAGTTATTGGAGTGGGGTTAGCTAGAGGTACCAGAACCATTAAACTGGATGTGATTAAAAACATTGCCACCACCTGGGTTGTGACCATTCCCGCCTGTATTGCCATTTCTGCAGGTTTGGCCATCCTATTGAACTATTCAATGAATTGAAAAATATCCCTAATACATTAAAAAATTCACTTAATTTTTTAGAAGAATGAATAAAAGAATATTATAAAGATTTTTTCAATGAATAACAAGCTAAAAACTTCTTTTTCACGATTCCAGAAACAGCGAATTATCGTGAAATTATTTAGAACTGTTGGTAATAAAAAATATATGCACTAGATCATAGATAATTATTAAGTTATAGGCAGGATCTTTTTGATTTTTATAGGAGGGAAATAATGAAAGCAGACGCGGTTAAGATTGCAGATGGTGTGTACTGGATTGGAGTTATTGATTGGGATATCCGGGATTATCACGGTTACACCCTTAAAGGAACCACATACAATGCCTTCTTAGTATTTGGAGATGATGAGGTTGCAGTGGTAGATAACACTTATCCGGGTTCTTCAGCCCAGTTATGGGGTAGGATAGAGGATGCTTTTGCCCAGGAGAACCGGGAATTGAAGATCGATGTGATTATCCAGAACCATATTGAAAAGGATCATAGCGGTGCACTATCCGAGATTCACAAGCGTTTCCCAGGGGCCCCTATTTACTGTAGCCAGGTGGCAATAAATGGTTTGAAACAGCACTACCCAGTACTAGCAGATGCTGATTTTCATCCAGTAAAGACCGGTGATACCCTGGAAATAGGGGGCCGTGCCCTGGCCTTCCTGGATGCCAAAATGTTACACTGGCCAGACAGCATGTTCACCCTCCTCCTGGATGAAGGTATACTGTTTTCCAATGATGCCTTTGGCCAGCATCTCTGTTTCAGGGAGCGGTATGATCATGAAATACCAGAATACGTGTTGATGAATGCTGCCCAAAAGTTTTACGCCAACCTGGTGACCCCGGCCTCTATGCTGGTGGTGCGCAAGCTGGAGGAGGTTAAGGAACTGGGGTTGCTGGAGAAGATTAAAGTTATCGCCCCGGCCCATGGTCAGATCTGGACTGATCCCCTGAAGATCATCACTGCCTACACCAACTGGGCCACTGGCCAGTGTAAAGACAAAGCAACTATCATCTATGATACTATGCATTATTCCACTCGTATGATGGCCCATGCCCTGGCTGAGGGTCTCATGAGTGGGGGTGTGGATGTGGCCATGTACTTCATGCATACTGATGAACGTAGCGAAATGGTTAATGATATCCTGGATAGTAAAGCCTTGCTTCTGGGAATACCAACTCTCTTCAACGGACCATACCCCAGTGCCGGAGACCTGCTCTATTACCTGGAGGGCCTCAGCTTCCAGCGCACCGGAGTTAAACGATTAGCAGTTACCTTCGGATCCAAGGGTTGGAGTGGTAAAGCCGTGGACAAAGTAGCCGACACCCTAACTAAATGTGGATTTGAAGTTTTAGATAAATATGAGGTTAACTATGTACCCACCGGTGACCAGTTGGATAAGTGTTACCAGATAGGTCAGGAAATGGCTGTGAAGATTAAAAAAATGTGAGAGTAACTAAATAACTTAAGCAGATTTAATGGGGCTTTAGGAATTTAATGAATACCGGACTAATGTGAAAAATTAAAATAAAAAATTCAAGAGGGAAACTGGAGGGTGAATCATGCGGGAACTGGAATTTGAAAGTGGACTGGACAATGAGAAAAAAGTGATGGTAACCATATTCTGGACTAACCGGAAGGCTGCACGGACTGAAGGCTGTGCCCCGTTCCGTATAAAAAAAATACAAACTCAAAACGAAACCTACACTCCTCAGGGGACTAAACTGCTTAAAATAAGTGGTGATATCATGGCAGACATGGTTGAAACACTGGATGCTGGTAAAGCCATACCCATGGAGTTCAATATCGGTGAAGAGATCCTTAATGTTTCTCTCAGTTCAGATTCTTTCTCGGTTTCTGCTCAAAAGAGTCCTGAGATAGAAGAGGAAATAATTGAAAAACTGGAAATGGAATTAACCAAGAAGTTTCCTAATTTATGTGATTCATTCACCCCCAGAGTAACTCCTAAGAGCTGATAAAAACAAAATTCTCTTTTTTCTTTTTCTCAGAACCTTCCTCAGATTGAACCATTAGAATCACCAGATAGTTTTGTTTCCTAATAAATTAATTAAAAAATATCAGTCTATTCAAACAATCAGAACTTATTCTAAAACTCAAAGTAGACCTATAAAAAAGAATTAAGCCTATTACAAAACAAACAAGTAGCCTACTACAAAACAAACAAGTAGCCTATTACAAAACAAATCCGTAGTTTTAAGCATACACAGAAACTAATCCTCCTAAATCAATAAGAAATATTTTAGATAGGGATTATTCATTCATATCAACTGCAAGTTATTTAGACATTTAAAAAGAGAAATGAATGGAGAAAAAGGTATTAAATTTGGGGTAAAATGTTAAATTTTGATGGATCTTATTATATCCCCATCGGAAACAATACCCACTAATTCATGATCATCCAGTACTATTAGCTGGTTGATTATACCCTCATCTGAACCGTATTCATGCATTTTCCGCACTGCAGTGGCCAGGTCATCTTCAGGAGATACATAGATTACCTGATCAACCATCACTTCCCCTACAGTGGTTCCCAGTTCATATTTATCCAGTATCAGGTTGTGGCCGAGATCAGTAGCGGTGACAATCCCCACCAGTTTCTCATTATCATCCACAACTGGTAGTGAGCTTATTTTGTGCTTCATCAGTTTTTCAAAGGCAAATACAACATCTTCAGTGGGAGGGACAGTTATAACCGCCTGGCTCATTACATCCTTAACCTTTAGTTTCTGTAACATGGTCTTCACTTCCATAGGTTTTAGTAATATCTTCAATAATCGATTCAATGGTAGTAGTGATGTCAATGTTTTCGATCACTGGCACATGGTACTTGTTGGCCTGACTCTCGAAATATTTGTGAGTTCTTCTGATTGCTCCAAAGTAATTCATGTACCTTTCAAGGGGCCTTCTTGCCCATTGTTGCCTGCACCTTGAGTAAAATCTGCCTTTATGAACTTCTTCATCTTCCAGGGTTAAAATGAACATGTGCACATTGTCCCGTGAAACCAGATCTTCCCTGATGAATCCGGGCACTATGTGGACTCCTTCAATAACTATGCTGATACCTTCGGTTATGGATCGTTCAATAACTGCTTCCACACCCACACTCACTGTATCCACATGATCTCTGAATCCTATTAATACTTCATCCAGTTCTGGGGGTGGTGGTATGCGGAGGGAGCGGTAAGCAGTATAGCTAGATTCATAGATGGTGGGGAGAAGGTCTTTCGATGCGATTTTACGCATTACCTCCCGTATCATATCTGTACTGATCATGTTACGGATTCCCAACCTGTTGGCCACCTCGAATGCTATGGAGGAAGTTCCCACTCCTGATGAACCCCCTATAAGAATAACTAAAGGGTCCTGACACTTTCTTATTCTTTTCCAAAGCCCGTATTGGACTGCTATTTCACTATCTTCTTCTTTGAGCCTTTCACGGACGATATTCACCAAGTCATCCAGCTTGATTAATTTAACGCCATCTTTTTTGAGTTGAGCTTCGATCTGGGAGGAGAAAGTGTAGGCCTTGTTGGGATCCATTTCCGCACGGGTTAAAGACCTGGCTAAAACTCCCTTGGAAAAGGGTTCCCTGTATTTTTTCCCGCTTACTTCTCCTTCAACCATAATCATTAATCTCACCTCAATATGGGAACAACGTAAAGATTTAAAAAAATCAAGATATTATTTGTCAACATCATTTAAATCATTTTCTCTTAGGATTTTTTTATCCCGGAAACATTAAAAAGCGATTGTTGACTTTAAAGTTTTATAATTTCAGTTTCGATTTTTTCATCTTGGGAATCGTCTGGAATTTGAATTAAACATGCATGGCCTTGGGATAGTTCCCCTGGGTTTACGATGGTGGTTTTACCAATCTTATCAGTGCCACTGGCTTCGTGTATGTGACCGCAGATGTTCACCGTAGGTTGCACATCTTCAATTATTTTACGCAAGCTCTTACTCCCCACGTGCACCCCGGAAGGTAAGAGGTCGGTTTTGGTATTGTAAGGTGGGGCATGGGTGATGAAGAGGGTAATTTTTTCATTTTTTATCTTCTCAATAGCCCTTTTAGCTTCATCATAGATTTGAACCTCCTCAAATTCAAGGGGGGTGTCAAAGGGTGTGGGGTTTGATCCTCCAAAGCCGCATATCCCTATGTTTCTAATTATCACGTTCCTGGCATGGATATTTATGGCCTGGGAGTTGTCTATGTTGGTATGGATTGATTCAGGGTCACAGTTTCCAGGTATGGCCATTACCGGTATTTCGAATGAACTGATTTCATTTAATAGATCCTCTCCCAATTCTGGAGGGCCGAAATGGGTTATGTCTCCGGCTACAATTATCAGATCCACTTTATTATTCTCTAAGTAGGTGATAATGGGTTTTATTTCACCATGGAGATCGCTTACAGCAAGTATTTTCATAGGTTTTTCCCCTTAACTTAAAAAATTGAGTTTGAACACTTCAACTTTTTGAACACTTCAAATTGAGTTTAAACACTTCATCTAATGTAGGTTGAAATCTAAATGATCTATTCTTAAAGAATTGTATTGGGCTTAAAAAATTGTATTGGGAACGAATCGTGAAATATCCCCACATGATCATTTTCTTTATTCCATATCCTTTAGTTGTTCCTTGAAGAATGAGGAAAGTTCCTGTAGACTTTTCTTAATATTTTCCTTATCCCCGTACACCACCAGAAGGGTATCTTCCTCGAATTCAATGATGACATTTTCGTATTCTGCAATTTCCTGAACCCTGTCTTCAGATAGGGGGGCTTTGAAGTTCATCCGGACCATGGAAAATCCTGATGGGGCGCCAACCACAAATTTAGACTCTGTTTTCTTGGGCGGGTAGACTATTTCTCCCCTTGAAGCTCTTAAAAGTTTATCTGTCCATGTGTCAGCGTATTCTGAACCTAATTGTTCAGCTAAAGTCATTAGAGCGTCCTGTATTGAGGTTAAAAACTCATTGATTCGTTTGACCTCCACCTGTCTTTGAGGGTCGGTGGGATCCACCTTGTAGAAGTTAATGGTGGTTTTGGCCATCTGGATGTTTTTGGTGATTTTTTTGGGAATCTCAATGTCCTTCTTTCTAAGATCAGTGAGAAGCTCCACCAGCACCAGCCATGTCTGTTCTGCTGGTAATTCACTCATAGGTAACCTTCCAGAACCTGTTTTGAGCGGTGGTTGAGTTTGGCATCTGCGGCCTTAAGCTCCTCATCGATCTCTTTCATGTTTTTGTATAAGTCTAAAAACAGTACATGAACACTTTCTGTGCCTGTAATATCAAGGATAGCAATATCATCATTTTCATTTATTGTTTTATCATCTATAGATGCTTTGTACTGTACAAAAGGACCGTATTTTTCCGGTAATTCCATGTATTTGAAAACTCCGGCTAGAGTAGCTACGAACAAAAAAACACCTCTTTATAAGTTGGGTTAATTTTTAGTTAAAATTAGTATCTAATTAGTATTTTGAAAAATAAAAAACTTATGGGTGGAAAAAAAAGTTGAAAGGAGAATGTGTTTATTCTCCACCAGTTATTTTGTCCAGTTCTTCTACTTCAGCAGAGATGTAGCCTTCTTCACACTTTTCAAGTGCGGAATCTACACAAATCTGGTGAGCATCGACAGTTAGGTCGTCTTTGCTGACTCCCATTGCCAGTCCGTAGAGTTGTGCCAGGTGGAAAACAGGTATGTCCCAATTTTCATCATAGGCTTTGTTTACTTCGGTCTGTCCTACATCGAACTGTAAGTGGCAGAATGGGCAAACGTTTACTATGGCGTCTACTCCTGCTTCTTTCATGTTCTGGAGTTTTTCACGGGTGAATGATAGGGTTACATCAATATCTCTGGATCTTACTCCACCACCAGCTCCGCAGCACATCATTTTGTCCCGGTAAGGTACAGATTTTGCTCCGGTTACTTCCACCAGTTCATCCATAATGGTTGGCTGAATTGGGTCGTCGATATCGATTTCTGCACTAGGTTTAAGGAAGTGACAGCCGTAGTGTACTGCAACGTTGAGGTTTAGAGGGTTAGTCACAGTTTCTGCTAGTTTGTCCAGTCCAACATCGTTGTAGAGGATTTCAGCAAAGTGTCTTACGTTGATTTCACCTTTGTATTCGCGGCCGGCTTCGGCTAGAACAGCGTTGATTTTTTCTTTCATCTCTTCATCTTCGTGGAGCATGTGGTTGGTTTCGAATAATGATCCGAAACATCCATTACACTCGGTTAAGATGTCGTTACCCTGTTCTTCGGCTATGGTTATGTTCCTGGCGGCGATGGCAGCCCAGGTGGTTCGGTCGAATGATCCGAATACTCCTGGTGCTGGGCAGCATGATGCTCCTTCCATGTCCTGTAGTTCGATGTCCAGTTTGTCAAACATGATCCGGGTTGCCTTTTCAATTCCAGGGTACCGGTTGTTCATTATACATCCTAAGAAATATGCGAATGCCATTTTTATCACCTTATTCTAGTTCTCCTGTTTCCCAGTTGTAGCCAATGAGTTTGTCGAAACCAGTGGCTTTAACTATTGTTTGTACTTCTTCCAGTGCTTCTGGGAACTGGTGAGTGGTTGGTGGTAGTTCATCTAGACCAACACTTTTTCGTAGTGCCATGGTGGCGTCGTTGATTGGAACACCGTGGCCGGTTTTTGTAACGAATAATCCGGTCATTTTGTGTGCAGGTGCCATGAAACCAGCCTGGGCAGCTTCGTTTCGTATGATCTTAACAATATCCACGATTTTAATTCCACGTGGGCATCTTTCCTGACATTCGTAACAGGTGGTACACATCCAGATGGAATCATCGGATATTACATCTTCTTTGAGTCCCATTACAGCCCTTCTAACTACTCCCCTTATTCGGTATGGGGTTCTCCTTCCTGATGGGCAAGCACCAGTACAGGTACCGCACTGGAAACATATTGCCACTGACTCTGCGCCAGCATCCATGATTTCCTGTTTGAAATCTTCATCTACATCTGCACGGGTTATTAGATTTTCATCACTTTGCAGTAAAGTCATGCTTTCACTCCTTTCTTTTTTTGGCTTTTCTTCTGATTTGGCTGGTTCTTCAGCTTCAGATTCTTCAGCTTCAGCCTTTTCCGGTTCAACTTCTTCTTGAATCTTTGTATCAGGTTCTGATTCCGTTGTTTTTTCTGGTTCTGATGTTTCAACAGTTGTTTCTGAAGGTTTTTCCTCAGTTACTGGTTTTTCTTCCACCGGTTCCTCTTTGGCTTCCACCGGCGTCTCTTCAGCAGGGTTTTCTGGTTCTGTTGATTCTGTTGGTTCTGATTTCTCAGGAACTTCTTTGACTGTCTCTTGTGTTACTGTTTCTTTTTCTTCAACCGGGGGCTTTTCTTTCTCTGATTTTGCCACTTTATCTTTATTTTCTGGCTCTTCTCCGCCACTAAATACGTTTTTTAAGCGATCTAAAAAGCTCATTATATTCACGCCCCGGTCATCCTACGGTTCTCTTGGAAAACCATGTGATTTCCAGTTTAAAGTCTATAGTTTAGAGCTATATAAAGGTTGCTAAAAATTAGCCCACTGTAACCTTTTGGGTTACACCAGGATGGGGATAAGTGTATTAAATTAAAATACATAAAATAATCAATGGATTAAATTGATGTTTTACTAATTGATATTTTGATTACTGAATTATTAAAAAAGAAACTGATCACATGTTGGAAATAAAATCACACGACGGACCGGCAAGGAAGGGAAAATACCAGACCACTGAAACACCAAATTTTTTAGAATTCAATTCAGAGTTAATGGTTCCTGATGAACCAATGCCCTATGATGTACCTCGAGAAATGGCAGAATGGTCAGTGCATAACACTCTCAAACATGCCGAGAAAGGTGATGTTAACCAGATGGCAGTGATTCATGGGTCTAAATACCCTAATCTTCGCCTTGAATGTGCAGCGAGGCTAGAAGAATTAGGTTATAGGCTTTTTATGGTGGCTAATCCTGAAGAACTGTTAAGAAGACCCCAGGATCTTTTGAAGATAATAACCAGCTTGCGGCAGAATATGAGTCCTAATTCAGCCCTATTTTTCCCCTTTGTGGAACTGAATTTCATACCCTTACTGGTTTATCTGGGTGTGGATTTATTCGGAACCTCCAGCGCGGATTTTTATGCAAAAATAGGGGTGTTGACCACTCCCCACACTAATTACGACCTAAAACAGTACCCGTTATATGATCTAAACCAGGGTGAGTTGAAAAAATATAATCGTGACTCCTTAAACTTCGTTTTAAGGGAAGTGCGAGCAAATATATTAAACGGAACTCTGCGTAACCTGGTGGAAGAAAGATCCTGCTCTTCCCCTGAAGCTATGTCTGCCCTAAGGATTTTAGACAGGGATTATGCAGGTTTTGTGGATAGTTACACCCAATTATACTAATCAAATGTACCTATCCCCTACTTATTTACTCATCCCCTGCTTATCATCTTTAAATGAATCATTAGCATGATCATAAGAATCTTATTATTCTCATGATTCAATTACTCCTTTAGGAATTTTAGCTTAATTATTTAAAAAAAATAAAGTTCCTTGAATATTTATTTTTTAAAGGATTCCACCAGGTAATGGTATTTACCAACTTCTGTGGTTCCACCAATCTCAAACCCATGATCTTCCAGAATTTTCTCCACATTTTCCGGGCTTAAACGAACATCGTAGGAGGGCCCTGGAGGTCCGTTTGCTTTGATAAATTCCACCACTGCAAAGGTACCACTTGGCTTTAGTACCCTTCTAATTTCAGTTAGAACCGGTTCTAACGTGCCTTCACTGGCAAATCCATGGAGTACATTGGCCATAACACACTTGTCAATTATATTAGCCTCCACTGGGATGCTGATGGTCATATCCACGAGAATCACTTCAATATTCCCAATTGAAAGTTCATCCATCTCATTTCTGAGACTTTCCAGACTGGGTTCATAGGCATCCAGAGCGTAGATCCTGCCAGGGGCTTTAACTATTTTTGAGGCTGCCAGGGAGATGTATCCATCCCCACAACCAGCATCCATGAAAGACTCACCTTCAGCTAAACCAATAGCCCCTAAGATACGGCTAGGATCCAAAATATCCCTTGTTGATTTACCATGATGTTTATGACCATGTTTTTCTGCCTGCATATCCATCAACTCCTTCTACTTAAGATTGATTTTTCATTATCTAATCAATTATTATGTTATTCCACCAACTAGAGCCGGGTGATTTAGTTTTATGTCTATTTTTATTTTAGTTTTCTGCCTTTAATCTATTTTTTGAAAACAACAACACTCCAATGATGAATAGAACAATGGTTAACAGTAGTGCCCATCCCACCTGGTAGGCTATGGTATCCCATCCTCCTCCAAAGGTTAGTGTGGATCGGAGGGCGTTGAGGATATGTGTCCATGGAAGTAGATCGTATACCTGGAATGGTTGTCCCCAGAAATTGGCGATCACTACTTGGGGTAATGGGAAAAATGCTCCAACCAGGAAGCTGGTGGGAACACTGATAAGGGTTCCCAGATTGGCTGCTTGCCGGTCGTTACGAGCAAAGGCAGCAATAATCATTCCCAGAGATATGGATGCCACCCCTCCAATGATTCCCACTAAAATTGCCAGGAAAAGGGTGTAAAAACCCCCCTGCCAATGGAATCCAATTAAAACCGCAACTGTCAGGAGGATTATAACCTGTGCCGCGGCGATGAGTGACCAGGGTATTAGGCCACCAAATAAAAGGTCAAATGAAGTCATTTTAGAGAGTTTAAGCCTGGCAAGTGTACCTTTTTCCACTTCACGAGTTAGGCCAGCGGCCACAGTGGTGGTTAAAAGTAGGATGGCAAATACAATCATTCCCGGGGCCATGAAGTCAAAGGTGGTGAATGACCCGGTTCCTGGAATGGATTCAACTTTAGTCTGCAAGTAAGAGTCAGTTTCAACTCCCGGAGTGCCAGTTAATGCCTTCTGTATTTCATTCAGGAGTTTATCCTGGTATTGTTCCAGTACACCTGTTAATATTCCCTGACTCACCCCAAATCCAGTGTAACCCGTGTCTCCCCTTATAATTATGGTAGATGTTATATTGGCAGATGGTGTGGTGGTTGTCTGCTGATTCAGGGTGCTGGTGATAAGTGCCACCACTGATTGGGAGAAGTTAGGGGGTATGATTAGCTCGGCATCTGCATCCCTTGTTTTGAGTTTCTGAAGAGCATCACTTTCTGTGGTCTGGGTGATGTTGAATAGATGTACATCACTGTCAGGGTAGGTGGATTCTTCCAGGATTTTAGTTAAATTGTTCCCGAAGTTCACCTGTTCTCCGGTCCCAGGTATGGTTGCCCCGGTATCGTAGTTTACCACACTTATCATGTGGGGTTGGTTGGTCTGACCCATTCCCCCAAAGGCAAATCCAAATACCAGCATGAAGAACATGGGAAATAGTAGAATCATTACCAGACCACGCCGGTCACGTATTAGTTCTTTGAAATCCTTTTTGGCTATGCTTATAAACTTCATATTCCTACTCCCTCAGCCCAGTTCCAGTTATATCAATAAATACATCCTCCAGAGTATTCTGACGAATTGATAGGTCCAAAACATGCACCCCAGTGGTTTCCACCCTGTCGATGATCTGGGGGAGTTTGCTAACTGCATCCAGGGCACGGACATTCAATGCATCCTCAATCTCCACCACTGAGTGGACATCAGGCATATCCTCCAGGATACTGATCACTTCCTGTTTTTTATCAGGGTTGGAGAGTTTCATTTCCACCACATCCCCTTCACCTATCTCTTTTTTTAGGTTGGTGGGTGTGTCCAGGCGGAGGAGTTTACCATGGTCAATGATGGCTATACGGTCGGATAAACGGTCGGCTTCATCCATTAAGTGGGTGGTTAAAATAACTGTTTTCCCTTCATCATCCCTTAGGCTGCGGATGTAATTCCATAAAACCCGACGAGACTGGGGGTCGAGGCCTTCGGATGGTTCATCCAGTACTACAATGTCTGGCTGGTGCACCACGGCCATGGCCAGGTTCAAACGGCGTTTCATACCCCCAGATAGCTGGGTAACCACGGTGTTTGCTTTGTCTTGCAGGAAAAGATCATCTAAGAGTTTTTGCACCCTAAACTTTAATTCCTCTTTGGGAACCTGGTACATGTCTCCCATGAGCATGAGGCTTTCCTTGCAGGTTAAGAAGTCCCACAGTACCAGTTCCTGGGGGCAGATACCAATGGTGCCCTTTTCAACTTTTTCCACACTTTCACCACCAATGAATATCTGTCCGCTGGTAGGGCGTAAGAGTCCCACCATCATATTGATTGTAGTGGTTTTCCCAGCCCCGTTGGGACCTAAGAAACCAAAAACCTCACCCTTTTTTATTTTTAAATTCAAATTCTCCACTGCCCGGAAATCACCGAAATCCCTGGTGACATCCCTGGCTTCCATTATAATATCATCAGTCATTGCATTCCTCCCCTATAATAATACATGTTATGGTAACGTTATTTATGATAATCAGCGTACCCTATTATAATGGGTATCATAACTAATCAATGAGATCATTTAGGAAAACTCACGGACACAGGCAGATTAATTTATACCCCCTGATATTCACTTTTTATTAACTTTTCCCATGGACTTATATTCCCACCTAATGAAAGTAGATTTATTCCATGAGATATAGATCAATATATGCAGATAATTAAAGAAGACAACCCCTGTTTAATTACCTGATTGTAAAGGTAAAAATGAATATTTTATTTAAAATTATTTAAAGGTGGTATAATGATTGACCGGATTGAAGTGAGTATGATCAATGAAAGTGTGCATAACTTCCGAAGGGGAGAGTTTGGAGTGGAATCTATTGAAATCCACGAAAAACGTGGTTTAATTGAGATTATTTACGGGGCACAGGAGACAGGGCGTAAGATCGTGTTAATTCCCCTACAAAATGTGGAAAAATGTGAGTTTACTGATAAATATGTAAGTTCTGAAGAATGAAGAGTTTCAGAACAGAAAATAGTTTCATAGGATAGTATTTCAGAATTAGTTAATAGTTTCAATCGAATATATTTCAGAATTAATCAATTAGTTTCAATAGTAATTTCAGACCAGCTAATAGTTTAAAAAGCTAATCCTGGAAATTCCTGATGATTAACTCTTTTATTTCCCCCCTGCTGGATGTGTTGGAGTTAATGTTACGTTTAGCAGGCACCCGATCGATTTCATACCCATTATAGAGTTCATCAAAGAAATTATCTTTTAAATCATGATTTTTAGGGTCGCTATTACTTAAAATTAAATATGCTCCTTTTAAATCCATTTCTCGGTAAAAATTTGCCAGTTTTTCCTGATCCTGGTCATTGAAGCGCTCTCGGGAGTAACTGGTGAAGTGGGAAGTGCTGTTTAAGGGCCTATAGGGAGGGTCCATGTACACTAAGGTGTTCTTTTCAATGAAGTGCCGGGCGTGGGTGAAGTCCCTGCACAGAATCTCAGTTTTTTCAAGGGCATGATGTACCGCTTGTAAGTTTCCTTCATCACAGATGGTAGGATTTAGGTACCTGCCAAAGGGCACGTTGAACTCACCCTTGCTATTGATACGGAACAGTCCATTGAAACAGGTCTTATTCAAAAATATCAAGGAAGCAGTTCTCTGGATCCATTCATCACCATAATTCTGATAATCCATTAACCTCATTTTACAGTTATATTCCTCCCGTATACTGTAAAAATTTTCTTTCCTTGCCTCTTCACCTTTCTGGAGGTGTTCAGTTTCCATATCCTTCAGGAGGGTCATGAGTTTTCCCACATCACTTTGAATTACCCTGTAAGCCATGATTAATTCCGGATTGACATCCAGAATAATTGATTCTGTAACCCGGTAATGGTTTTTCAGGAAGAAAAACATGGCACCCCCTCCAACAAAGGGCTCCACATACCTTTCAATAACCCGACTTTTCAGTATAGGTTGGGGTAATCTCTTTTCAAGTTCAAAAAGAAGCTGAGTTTTGCCCCCCGCCCATTTTAAGTATGGTCTGGCAACATCAAAGTCCTTTTTAATTGAATTTGTAGCCATTTTTAAAAATCCTTATATATTTATTGGTTGATGAAGTTTTTATCCCATTATTATTAATTTTTAAGACACTAAAACTTATTGCCGAACGTTTTAATCCCTTAAACACCCTAATAATCTTAATATCCGTTATATGAATTAATTTACATCTAAATTGATTACTGTATTTAAATTTGATTCTATATCTAAATTAATCTAATGAAATTCCATTCATCTAAATTTAATCTTCTTCCAGAATGTATTCAGGTGCGCTCCCCAATACAACCAGTCCCTCGGCCTCCAGAAAGTGCAAATCACCGGGTATCATAATGCAGTGCAGTGGACCTCCGAAATCTTCCCTGATTAGGGTATCCACACGGTCTGCACGGACCAGTGGCTCCGGAGAACCCGCACGAGCAATCACCACTGCCAGGGTATCTTCCGATATAAGTCCTTCCTTTCGTTCCCCCTCCACGCGCCGGAGGTATTCCAGTCCTTCATTGGCAGTCATGTAGTAATCCCGGTGGGCTTGAATATCCAGAAGAACCAGGGTGTGCAGTCCCATTTTTTTATTCTCCCCAATAACTTGATAGGGTGAGTGTGGGAAGTAGTTTTCTTCTGGGCGGGGTATGGTGGTGACTTTACCGAACTTGTATGCTTGTAGGCCAGCAATACCCGGAGCTGCCGAGAGGATGGATGAAGCGTGTATGACCCTGGTTTTAATACCATTCTTGCGGGCCTCCATCAGGATGTCCGAATGGGTAGTGGCCATTAATGGGTCACCAGCTGTTAGGAACGCCACGTTCTTATTTTCGGCCTGTTTAATGGGCAAATTATCTTCTTCAACTTCTTCGCGACGGAGTATGTTTATGGTTACTCCTGCCAGACTTTCCAGTGAATTTAGATCACCACCAAATAGACGGGCAGTGTAAAATTCAGCGTATACAACATCAGCGGATTTAATGGCCTCCAGACCATTTAAGGATATGTCTTTTTCATCGTAAAGTCCCAGTCCAACCAGGTAGAGCATTTTTTTCACCTTCAACATCTAATTATGGGATGGGATGTTTATAAAATTTTATTTTAAAGTAAACATAAAATGTAAAACATCATACAAAATGAAATATTCCTAAAAAAATAATAAAAACAGGATAATTAAAAGGAAAATAGGATAAATAAAGGAATCTAAAGAAAACTAAGGGTAAATAAAGGAACAGAATAACTAAAATTTAAAGATAATACTAAAATTCGAGGAATTCCATGATTGGATTAAAGGTCCCTAAAAATGAAGCTAACCGTATCCGCATACTCCTTCAGGAGAAATCAATTCTGGATCATAACCGGAAGATAAGACGCTGGGAGGAATATGTGTATTTTCCCCTAAATCAGGAACCTGATAATGTTTTTTTGGAAAACATAGGGCTTCAAATGGATAATATTGTGGATGCTGAATTTGAAGAACTTAGAAGACGACCCCGGAATGTGGAAGATTACCTCCAGGGCAAGATACCACGGGAAAAGATGGATGAGTTCAAAAAATCCTTCGATATTATGGGGGATGTGGTGATCCTGGAGATCCCCGAAGATCTGGAGGAGGAGAAGTACCTCATTGGTGATGCTGCCCTGAAATTCACCAAAAGAAAGTCTGTTTATCGTAAAAAAAGTGCCATTAAGGGTGTTGTCCGCACCAGGGAATTGGAACATCTTGCTGGTGAAGATAACCCTGAAACAATCCACCGTGAATATGATTCAAGGATAATGCTGGATGTGAAGAAAGTCTACTTCAGCCCCCGTCTGGCCACCGAAAGACGGATCATTGGTGACCAGGTTGCTGACGGGGAGTTAATTATTGATATGTTCACGGGGGTGGGTCCCTTTGCCATTAACATTGCCCGTAGATCACACCTCCCAAGTGTGAAAATTTACGCCATAGACATCAACCCATCCGCAATTCACTACTTAAAGGAAAATATTAAGTTAAACAAGGTGCAGGGAAAAATTAACCCACTACTGGGGGACGTGGCCGAAGTTTTAAAGGATCTGGATGTGAAGGCAGACAGGATTATTATGAATCTACCCGGAACTGCCTCTGATTTCCTGCCAGTAGCAGTAGAGCATTTAAAATCTGGAGGAATTCTGAATTATTATCAGTTCAGCCGTGACTATGAAGATCCAATTAAAAGGATTGAAGAATCAGCCCATCCCCGCCAGGTTGAGGTTCTGGGGAAACGGAAGGTCAAATCCCGAAGTCCAGGAGTGTGGCATGTGGCCATCGACGCCAGAATCACCTGAGACGGGCTATCTCATAATCTACTGAAAAAACGTGCACCATCGAGATGTTTAAATTAAAATAATTACTCTAAAAGAGTAGAATCCCATATTATAAGAAATATAAATATCGATAACAATTAAAGGAGCTTTCATGACTGAAAATCAATTACCAGAAGCTGAGGATCAATGGCCAGAATTATTGGAAGTGGAATACTCATTCAGTAGGGGAGGGCATAACTCACTTAAATTAGTGGAAGGAAGACTTTTCTTCTTTTCAGAAGCAGATTCGCATTTATCTGAAAAGAACGAATACTTGACAATGGTTTCCATACCCGTAACAGAAAAATGGAACCATTTCTGGGATGATCTGGACCAGTGCAGTGTCTGGGAATGGGAGGAGTGTCTAGCATCCGGGGATACGGAAGAAATCCCATCCGGAAATGATCAGGAGTCTTGTCATTGCCATGATGACAATTGTGACTGTGATTCTCCCCCGGTAAATAGTCCCAATGGGGAATACATCAATAATGGAGACATTCCTATTGAAGGAAATATTTGGCAGATAAAGATAATTCATGGTTCCCGAACCATTTTCTGTAAAAACTGGTGTTTGGAAGAAATAAAAGCAAAATCAACCCATGAATTTTTCCAGGCTCTGAAAAAACTTTCCAGAGTGGATATTACTCAACCCTTTGAGGAATTATCAAAAAGATTGGTTTCTGATTAAATTAATGAAATTTTAACCACCAAAATAGTGATTAAAAATACATATGGAGTAATAATAAGTATTTAGTGTAGATAGTTATTTTTAATATTTTAAATGGGAAACCAATCTTTATTAAAATCGGATTAAAGTTCATATACTTATTAAATCCTGATAAAAGTTCATATACTTATTAAGTGCCGTGGATCTTATTAATTTTACTATTTTCTTAAAAAATAAGGGTTCCCTTCCCCAATATATCAGAAAGGATCCACTATTCCATCTTCAGTTATAATACCAGTTATGAGGTCGCTTGGAACCACATCAAATGATGGATTACGAACTTCAGTACCTAATGGTGCTGCAAGACATCCTGCAAAGCCCAAAACTTCCATAGGGTCTCTCTCCTCTATTTCTATATTGCATATACTATTTTCACTGTCGAAGGTGCTTTTGGGTGCCGCTACATAGAATGGTACGTTGAATCGTTTGGCTGCCAGGGCCACCATGAGTGATCCTATTTTGTTGGCGACTCCACCTTTAGCCACACGGTCTGCTCCGATGATCACCTTATTTATCTGTCCTTCCTGCATGAGGCGGCCGGCAGCACCATCTACTATCAGTTTCACTGGTATGTTTTCCTGTTGCATTTCCCAGACACTTAATCTGGCTCCCTGGAGTACTGGTCGGGTTTCATCACACACCACGCTGATGTTTTTCCCCTCCTCATTGGCTGCGCGGATAACCCCTAATGCTGTGCCGTAATCCACACAGGCCAGTGCCCCTGCATTGCAGTGGGTTAGTATGGTGTCATCATCATCGATCACTGCGGCTCCGTATCTGCCCATGCGCCGGTTGGTCTCCATATCTTCTTCATACATTAGTAAGGCTTCCTTAAGAGGATCTTCAGATCCCATAACTCGGTCCACTGCCCAGAACAAATTCACGGCTGTTGGCCTGGCGTCCTTCATCTCCTGAGCTGCTTCTTCCATATCTTCATCGGCCAAAAAGGCCAGGGCCATTCCAAAGGCAGCTGCCACCCCAATAGCTGGGGCTCCCCGGACAACCATTGTTTTAATGGCAGTTATAACATCTTGATATGTTCCGCACACAAGGTATTCTGTTTCATGGGGGAGTAAAGTCTGATCTAATAGGTAAAGAAGGTCATCCTTCCAGTACATGGTTTTCATGGTTAATCACATCCAGTTTCTAAAATTTATATGATTATCTAATTGATATTGAAATAATATGATTGATGGGGTAATGATTGATAATAGTACATTATAATCTGGCGAAAATAATGATTTAAAACAAATTTATTCATAAAATAAAAAAAATGGTTTTAAGGGATGGTGTATCCCTAGTAATGGCTGGCAGGGGTCATGTCCAGATGTTTATCTTCTTTCCCAGGCACTCCGTAGGCATCAGCCCGGCACTGGGTGCAGGCACGGAAGACCGGTAGGGTCTCTTCCACTTTATCCCGTACATTGGAAAGCTCTTCGCATCCTGGTTTTGGATAATCCTTCATTTTGTATAATGGTATGAGGGGTATGACGTTCATCAAACTGGCGCCTCGTTTTTTAACTTCTCGGGCAATGTCCTCGATGTGTTCATCGTTGAGTCCTGGTATAAGGACACTGTTGACCTTAACCACCACTCCCAGTTTGGATACTTTCTCGATTCCTTCTAATTGTTTTTGGGAAATGATTTTGAAGGCTTCTTCTCCCTCATAGACCTTACCATCATAGACTGCCCTTGAGTATATTTTTTTACCGATTTCAGGGTCCACTGCATTGACAGTTACCGTGATGGTGCTGATGTTTACTTCAGCCACTTCCTCAGCCATATCTGCCAGGAGGAGACCGTTGGTACTCATACATTTTATGAGATCAGGGAATTTTTTATCGATTATACGGAAGAATTCCAGTGTTTCTGGGTTGGCCAGAGCATCTCCAGGTCCAGCTACTCCCACCACGCTGATGGGCATTTCCTTGATGACCTTGGCAACATGGGTTACTGCTTCTTCAACAGTCATTACCCTGGAAGATACTCCGGGGCGTTGTTCACATTTATTGAGTTCGCGGGTACAGAAGTTGCACTGTATATTACAGCGAGGCGCGATGGGCAGATGGACTCTTCCCACCTTATCATGCATTTTTTCATTAAAACATGGATGTACACGGGTTATATGTGCGAATTTGGATTCATTCATAGAAGTTCCTCCCCCTTTTTTTTGGTGGGATGATAATATTTAAATAATTCCATAGTAGTTTTTAATCCCTAATGTTAATTATTATTAATATGATTTTTTATTCTCTTTCATTTTTTTAATGATCTGGCGAGTTTTTTCCAGGTATTCTTCCTTGATGTACTCATCGGAACAGGTCAAGGCGATGATGTTACCCTCAGAGTAATGATCCACCACCCGGAATCCTTCAGGAATGATCCGGAAGATGGCATCATAGACCTTCTTTTTCAGGTCTTCTTCAGGGTCGTGCACCACCATTCCTTCCAGTTTAATTTGAGGGTCATCAATGATGACCTCGAATCGGCTGGGTTGGTGTATTTTGTTTCTTCCTTCAATTTCCCAGAGTTTTTTCAGAAGTTCGGGTAGATAATTTTCATCTTTGATCCTTATGAAAGCTTCGTTTGCTTCGGCATCGTACTCGTATTCGGCAAAGTCCTCCATTACCACTGGAGGGGCTGTTTTCTCATACTGAACCACGATGATAAAAACTGGTTCACGGGGATCCACGTATATCTGAACATCTTTCACTGCGCGGACTACCTGTACTTCCTGTAGTACATGTCTCAGGATCATGTCGTAGACTTCACGCCCATTTTCATCGTAGCATTCTACCTGCATTTTGTAATCCCCTGGGTTATTTTTTTGCCCCAAAATCTGTCTTATCTCCCAATCCAGAAACAAGTAGGGCTCCCCCAACAGCTCCAATGTACTGGGAGTATTCTGGTACAATAACATCCATTCCTCCCAGGACTGTGCTGACTGCATCTACCAGTCCACCGATTAAACTGGTCCCCCCCACCTGAATTAGGGGCTCACGCACATCAATTTCCTGTAATTGCTGTTCGTAGACCTGTTCAGCAACAGAATGACAGGCTGCTGCAGCTACATCCTCTTTAGCACCACCTGCTGCCAGAGATGTGACCAAATCCTGAATACCGAATACTATACAGTAACTGTTGAGGATTGCTTTTTTGAAGTCTCCCTTGAGAGCAAGAGGCCCCAGTTCACTTATATCCACCCCTAAACGTCGGGCGGTGATTTCCAGGAATCTTCCAGAGGCCCCGGCACATATTCCCCCCATAGTGAAGTTGTCCGGAATACCATCGTTGACTGTGATTACCTTGTTATCCATACCACCAATGTCCAGAACCGTGGCTTCACCTTTCTGGTGTCCTGCCAAGTAAACTGCCCCTTTGGAGTTAACAGAGAGTTCTTCTTGAATAAGAGCAGCATTCAGGTGTTTACCAATGGTTAACCGGCCGTAACCAGTGACTCCCACCCCATCCACATCATCGAATTTATAACCGGTTCCTTCAAAGGCCTGGTCCATCCCATCTTTGGAACAGCCGATAACATCAGTAGTTGGCAGCCATCCCGTGCCTATTATCTTGTTATTTTCCATTAAGACCACTTTAGTAGTGGTTGAACCAGAGTCTATGCCCAGGGTCAGTCCTTCCTGTTTTTCCCTGGCCAGTAAGCTTTTCCGAGCGACAATGGTGGAGAGTGCTTCCATTCTAATGAAGAGCTCATCAGCCTTGGTTCGTTCAGTGAAGGAATATGTAACCACGGGTAGGTTAGTGTTCTCCTGTATGAAACGCCTTACTTCATTTCGGACCAGGGCTCCTTCAGCACACCGGAAACAGGTGGCAATGAAAACTGCATCTGCATCTGATTTTCCTTCAGCCAGGGACATTGCCCTGGCAATCATTAGTCTTATACTGCTACTGGCGGCGTTAAATCCGAACTTATGGTATGCTTCATCAATATAGTCCAAGTCTGCTTCAGGAATAATGATTTCTGCTCCAAAGGTGGCTGCTGCCTTTTCAATCTCCTTCTGAACCCCACTGTACTCTGTTCCACATGAAATTTGAGCTATTTTTACCATATTATTCCTCCACCTGCTCCTTGGTTTTTCCTTCTCGAGTTTCATCGGACTCTCCAGCTCCATCAGGTTTGTCTAACTCGTCCAGGAATGTGTTGATCCGGTTAACCACTTCCATGGTTTCTTCTCTGGTTTCAGGATAGTGGATTTCCAGAACTGGAATACCTCTCTTGCGCAGGAAATACATGGAAAGTTCATTGGTACGGGCACATCCTATGCATCCAAAACCATATGGAGCGTCTTCCATGATTATGGCTGCTTCAGCTTCGTCAATGATTGGTCCGAATATGGCCATTCTTCCCCTTACTCCCGATGGAACTTCAATTGCCGCATATTTCAATCCTTTGATGGGTTCTTCCTCAGTGATGTTAAAGGGAGGTGAGTCTATTTCAGGATCAGTGACCTTTTTACGGATTTCTTTCTGTATTACCAGGGGCTCATGACCTCTTCGTTCCACCATATCTGCCAATATCAGTGAATTAGGTGGGAAAACTGCTATTTTCACTGCAAACCACCCCGGGATTCTTTGAACTCTTCTGGTCTTTTTGTAATCTCCATTATATCACTGTAAATACCCTTAGTTATGTCCACTACTCCCATTGCTGCGATTATTTGTCCTTCTTCCACTATAGGAACCACTACCACAGGAGTGCCTTCATATTCCCCGCTTTCAGGAATTTTTTGAACCATTTTACCATTTTCTAAAACTTCTTCTAGGATTGGTCCGGTGTAGTTATAGTCCAGAACCTTTCCCTCTTCAATACGTACACCTGGATTGTTAAGTGTGCGCATGGTCATGGGAAGTCCGTTTACCAATTGGTGAATGGCCAGGGCCATTGGTACTAGCTCTTCTCCTGTTGAGGATGGATTGATATTCATTTTTCACACTCCTGGGCTATCTTTTTAAAATCATCAGGTGTAACTTTTTCTTGCTCTTCCAAACTCACTTTTTCCGGGTTTTCCAGAGCGTCACACACATATTCCAGTAATTCATATTCCTTTTCTAGCTGGTGGAATCCTTCCCTAGCGGCACCCCTTTTAGCACGACATCGCCTAGGGTCTCCTGGTGGGAATCCTCGGTCTTTGGTGAAAATGTTGGATGGGTCCAGTTTTCTTATTCGATTCACTGCTTCTAACACATCCTTTTCTTCCCCATGTATTACTGCACCGTAACAGGTGGATTTAATGGTTAGGGGTAATTCTAGCATGTGCAGTTTTCCCACCAGTTCGCTCTGGCTTAGCTGGGCCTTTGGCCCTAATACGAACATCCTGGTGACTTTATCTTTTTCTGGTGACATAAATGGTGTCCCCCTCTTTGTATTTCTCCAGATTTTCTATTCCTTCAGCCATTCTCCCAATTATATTGGTTCCCTGGAAGGGTTCTCCAGTAGGGCCAAATTCTTTGTTATCCTCAAATCGCACCCCCACCATACCTATATGGCGGCGTGACATATTAGTAACCCCTATTTCTCCTGCTTTCACCACATCTTTCGGAGTATTTTCCGGTATTAATCCCTTAGATTCCTTGGGAACATCCTTGAACATTAACAGTTTCATACCTGGGAAAGCAAAGTGAACCTTTAACGATCCTACTGGTGCATCCAGGAGTCCGGTGATTTTCTGGAAATACCAGGTGGAACGAGGTGCGTCATTGTATAATTCCACGTGAAGGAGGTCTTCTTCCGGGATGCCAAAGGTTTTCACTTCTCCCTGGGCAATGATGTCCATGGTGTAATGTGGTTCCTGTCTTACCACCACTGCTCCATCATCATGCAGACCTTCACGGATTTGTTTCACACCATTTTCCTGTAAGAATTCTTCAGCCTCTTTTTGAGTCATGGATAAGGTCATTATCCGGGTGGGGGATGTTTGAATAGTTACCTCATCACCGAAACTTGCAATGTCCAGTAATTGCATCCCATTTTTTACTTTTCCCAGTACATTATGGGATGGGGTGGAAACACGGTCCTCACGGTAAATGTAAACCCGGCCCACACCCTTTCCAGTATTACGGAAGGTTATGGTTCCCCTTTTACGCTGGTCAATCTGTTCGGCTTCCTTTTCCAACCCCTGTAATGCATAAAATCCAACGAATGTGTTGGAATCATAGTCCACACGAACCTTTCCTGAATCCTGGAGGGCGTAGAAGTGTTCCACTGATTGGGGAGATTTGGGGTTAGGTTCAACCTCTACGTAGGTGTATACCTGGTTGCCATCTTCCAGCTCGGTTTCCAGATTAGTGATTGCCGCACTTTTAACTATACTTTCCCTTTCCATTACTGGTTTAACTTCTAATATTTCATCATCATCAGTTAGTTTCAGGATGGTTCTTTTCCCCCCAACAACCCTGGCAAACACTCCCCTGTTTTCTTCAGGAGCACCATAAACTGCTTCATGCTCCCCTATGGACAATATGAGGTGTGTGGCATCTGCAGTGAATCCAGAAAGGCTGAAAAGAACATCCCAACGGTGGTAATGGTAAGTTTCCCTACTGGGGGTTAGTTCAGTGACTATTGGTCCAATTGCCACCTCTTGAGATGTGGTCCAACGTACTCCCATTTTAGAAAATTCTTTGTAACGTTCTTTCCAGGTTGAAACCAGATTTAGAGGAGCCCCATCAAGTATTTCAATTATGATGCTTCCCTTGTTGGTTTTCAAACTATACTTGTTAACGTGTTTTTCTACTTCTTCAGTCCCCTTAACCAGTCCCAGAACGCATCCGGGCAGATAGGGTGCTCCCACTGCATCAATGGCATCCTTTATTGTTGATCCTTCAGGGAGTTCTATTTTTTCTCCGTTGACCTTCACCAGCATCAAATACCCCTCCTAGGGATTTTCATCATGTATTCCAGTGATTCTATCAGTGTAAAAGTCAAATACAACCTCTTTATCATTTCCAGAGGTTAAATACAGTTTCTGGTCAGATATTATGTTACCAACCACGTTGGTGGTTATGTTGACTTTTTCCAGGATTTCTATGATTTTCTGAACGTTTTCTTCCCCTGCTGTGAGGACAAATCCTGATCCAGGGTAAAGCTTCAACCAGTCCTCCCAGTTCACATCACTGTTGCGGGGTATTAGTTCCAGTTCCACTGTGGCCCCCACATTTGAGGTTTCCAGAAGCATCCCAAGGGTCCCCAAAGTTCCAGGGTTGCTTATGTCCTTTCCAGCACTCAAAAGGTGTTGTTGTGCAATTTTATTCATGGTGGTGATCTGGGCCTGGACCAGTTCTGCACTTTTCATGGTGGTGGTGTCCCAGTTAAGGTGGAACTGGGGATGTATTGCACCGTCCAGGTCTATTGCCACCAGTACTTTATCTCCGGGTCTGGCACCGCAGCTGGTGATGATATCCGCCCGGTTCATTATACCAGTTATGGACACGTCCAGGGAGTTGTAGGGCGCATCAGGGTGAACATGCCCACCTACCATGGGTACGCCGAATTTCTTCACCCCTTCATTAATTCCATCCATTATCTGGCGACATATATCTTTATCCTGGGTGGAAAGGACGTTAGTCATTCCAATGGGTATCCCGCCCATGGCAGCTATGTCATTCACATTTACCAGTACTGAACAGTACCCTGCCCACCAGGGATCAGCCTCCATTAACTTTCCCCACATACCATCAGCAGCCAAGAGAATTACCTGATTGTTGCCAATATCCAGGGCAGATGCATCATCACCGAAGCCAAGAATAGTTCTTCCGGCAATGTTGTATGTTTCTTCCAGGAGCCCGGTAACATCTTTTATAAGGTTTTTACGAGTAATCCCCTCAAAACTTCGTATAGAATCAACAAGTGACTTTAAATCCAAGAGTGCACCTCGATTTCATTTATAATCCAATTATCTTATTTATAATCCCATATATTCCACTGATTTCTTAATAATTCAATAAATCTACAGATAAAGATGTGATTTTGGGTTTTTTACTGATAACCAATGACAAGCCTGGTTATCCCATCGGAGATCATTATAATTTATTGAATTCAAAAGTTTAGATCTCCTTAATTACCACCGTTAACTGTACTTAACCTGATATTGACTGGTTATATTACTAATAATCTGTAGCAATTTACTTTTAAAATTTTCTATATTTTCTATTTCTATGGTCTCTTCACGGTTGAAAAGTTCTAAAAAGATTTTATGACCCACCAGATCATCCCAACCACTCTCAAGTTCCACAATCAAAGAACCTTCAGCTTTATAACCTTCTTCAACAACTTTATCCACATCTCCATCAGTTATGCCAATTATTGGTACATTGAAACGGTAAAGGATATCAGCAGCAACCAGTGTGGTATCATCCCCTACTGTAACCACCATATCTGCATTTTTCAACCTGTAAATATCCTCCGCAGCATGGTTCAAATAAGAAATAGTGAAATAATCTTTAGATTTTTTTGATTTCAATATTCGAGGTTTAACTCTGGATTTGCGTAGCAAACCAGTTTTCACAATGGCTTTTTCAAGTTTTATGGCTCCCAGTTTCTCCACACCATGTTCCTTGAGTTCTCCGCCTAAAAGCTGGATTATAATACCATTTTCAGCTACTATGGCAACCTGTGATGATGTGGATTTTCCGATGACGATTCCGTTGACAAATATGTTTTCCCCTGGAGAAACACCGGCAATTTCCCGGCAGATGGAATTGGACATTTCCTTACAGGGATCTTCTGAGAATAGCTTTTTATGAATATCCTCCGGTAAAACCAGTTGCAAACCCATTTTTTGGGCAATTTCTTCAGCCAGTTTTATCTGGTCTTTTCTCCATGACACCACACTGCCATCATCCTCCCCAGGTCTTTCCATTTGTATCAGGGGGGGTTGATCATGGCAGTTGTGGTAAACCTTGTATCCAAAGGCATGTCCAGTTACACTGGATTTACCATAATTTATGAGGAAGATAACATCAGATTTTTCATCCTTGAATTTATCAACCGACTGGCTGGGGAAAAGCTTCTGACTGATATCAATTTTATCTTCCAAATGAGCATCGATGACCGCAGTTCTTCCCATAGTTCCACCTAGTCGTGCCCTGACCGTACCGTAATCCTCCAGGAATTCCAGGAACTTCTGGGCATGACCAGAATCAACTATTTCTGGTCCGTGCACCACTACACCAATCTTCATCATCTTCATACTTCACCCTTAGAACCTCTATGTTTATTATAATTACCTCCGAACAGTTCAGGGGCAATGTCTGTGAAATTTGAATCCAACATTTCAAACCTCTTTTTTGTAAAAATATCTTATAATACCCTTATAAGTCTAAATAAATTTAAATAAATGACCAATAGGAATGAATCATCAGCAAAAATGATTATTTTTTGATCCGCTTACGGTAAACATTTGCTCCACATATTTCACAGTCCTCCCAGCCATAATCCGCAGGATATTTCTTACGACAGCCCCTGCAGATCTTGATCCACCCATAGACTTCCTGGATCCCCTGGGTTAAAACACCCTGGTAGGGAATTTTCAGAATTTTCAGAATGTTCTGTATGGAATAATCATCAGTTACCACCAGGGGATGATACTCTTTCTTCAGATTTACTGCCAGGGCCACTAACGACAAATCTACTTCAGATAACCTTAGAATATCACCTGAATTTTCAATTGCATTTTTCACCTGGTTTAGTGAATCTGCATCCGGTTCTTTGATAATGAGTTTTCCATCATCCAAGGCAGATTGCACGACTATCTGGGATTTTAAATCCTTAATTTCGGATAAAACACCACTAATTGTGATATTTTTATGTTTTGAAGATATAAATCCCCCAATAATTCCAGATGCATCTAGGACGTAAATTTTCTCTTTCATGTTTCACCAGAATTCCAGTATTACCCAATATAATATCATCATTCACGTGGACTAAATCATTGAAACGGCCTAATCAATATTTAATTTTAAATTTTAATATTTAATAATAGTTTTTTTAAACATCAGCTTCTTTTAAAATTTTTTAACAACTTGGGCATCACTTATGAGAAATGTTTTTATGTGCATAAAACAATAAATTACTTGTTAAGGGAGGGTAACATTAGACTCCTTTCACAATTTTTCGCCTGCGAAAAACCGCCTCCGATTTGGACCTAATGCCCTCCCTTACATTAAAAGTGAAAAAAATACTTTATTAATGCTTATTTAGTTCTGATATCAGGAGATTAAGTCCGTAAAATATTATTAATTGAATTTTCAGCTAATAATTATCTATTATCCCTTAATAATGGAATAATAATAGACCTTGTCAAATATTAATTAATTAATATTACTTTAAGATTTATGACCCTGTTGTCATGTAAGTTGCACCCATCTTATTTTAGCCTTATCCCATTAATTTAATATTCCATTTTATAGTTATCTCATTATAATCAGTAAACTAGATCTGTCTTCGAATCAGTGAACTTGATCTATTCTTAAAAAATTACATATTCAATAGAATCGGGAAGTTGGTCTAATGAAAAGCAAAACCATGGAAGAACATAAAAAACACAGCCCATTGAGAGTTAAAGTGGGAATAATTACCTTGAGTGACTCTAAATTTGATTCATCCCAGGAAAAGGATTCGAATTTTGTTTCCAACCCTGAAGATCTCTCGGGTAAAATTATAATAAAATCACTGGAAGAACTGCATGAAATAGTATCTTACCAAGTTATACCAGATGATGCCCGCCAGCTTTTAGAGACCCTGGATAATATGAAAAATTTGGGTGCTGAAATTATTATCAGCACGGGTGGTACTGGAATTGGTAAACGAGATATCACCATTGAAACCATAACCCCCTTATTTGAAAAGGAGTTGAATGGCTTCGGTGAAATTTTCCGATCAGAAACCTATAAAGAACTAGGGACTGGTGCTATAATGACCCGAACAACTGCCGGAGTCTGGAAAGAAACTCTACTGGTGGCATTACCAGGTTCACCCAATGCAGTTCAGTTGGGGATGAAAATAATAAAACCAGAAATGGGGCATCTGGTGAAACACATGAAACATTAACTTAGGGCAATCCACATTAAATCAATAACTAAAGGTAATCCTCAAGACCAATACCCCTAGTACTAATATCAAAGCCCTATTTTTTCAAATAAAATCAACCTAAAATTTGGTTAAAAATGTTCTAGTAAACTTCAGAATGTTAACTTCAGAATGTTAACTTCAGAACTATCTAACATCACTAATTGATACCAGGGGCTCTAGGATCACACCTTTCTTTTTCAGGTGTTCCACAGCACCTTCTTCACGATCCACAATTACGAAGGTTCTTTCCACTACTCCCCCATTATCCTGAACAGCTCGAACAGCTTTTAAGAGGGAATTACCAGTGGTGGTAACATCTTCAACAACTATGACCCTGTCTCCTTCTTTCAATTCTCCCTCAATAAGTTTTGATGTCCCATAACCCTTCTGTGCCTTGCGGATCATGAGCATGGGGATGCCAGAGTGAAGTGCCACCGCAGTTGCAATGGGCACCGCCCCTAGGGCAGGTCCAGCCACCAAATCAATTTCATCATCATGGATAATGTGAGAAATGATTTTCGCCACCTGAGAAAGGATTTCAGGGTCAGTGATGGCCTTTTTCATGTCCACATAGAAGTCACTCTCCCTCCCGGATGAAAGGGTGAATTTACCGAATTTGATAACCTGATTATCCCTTAATAAACTTATTAAAAGGTTTTTTTCCTGTTCAATCACCATCATAATCATTCCATTTATTTAAAACATTTTTTTATACGATTATTTGGAGTAATTATTATTTAATGAGTAAAAATACTTTTTTTTAAATTAAAATAATTATATAGGGAGAATATCCATGTTGAGGATAGGGAAATATCCGTGTTTGATTATATGGAAATCCCGGTTAGAGAAATATTTTTCACTTGAGATAAAAAAATAATTCTACTAAAAATTACTCCTTTTATCGGTATTAGAGAATTTCAATCCCCTTTGACAACGCTGGCATACTCCCAGTTTCCATTGAAAACAGTTCCCACAAACAAGATTACCACATAGGGAACAAGTGTACATTTTACCAGGCTGCCCACAGATACTACATATTCCTCTAACTTCCAAAGATGCCACCACCCAGGTTTTAGAGTGAAAATTGTATTTGCATACCTTATTAATAATTATATTAACTTAGAATTCTCCGATTAACTTAGAATTGACTATACAATTCATACCCCGAAAAATGCTTTTTGGAATATGAGAATTCATCAGGGGTAAAAATATAATTATATTATAAAAAAATTGGTTAGAATACCTTGAATCAGTTAAAATTCATAATTGGTTCCTTCATCCCTGCTTTTAAGGAGTATTTTATCCCCAATCTTACTCACCATATCATAAGGAACAATTGTTTCACCTTTAGACAACCCTAAACCCTCAGATATGCCTCCTTTTCCCACAATGAAGGCTTCAATTTCATTGGTCATGAAATTTACTTCCACATCCCTAACTTTTCCAATAACCACTGCTGAACTGTCTAAAACTTCTTTTCCAACAATTTCTTGCACGATCCTCATGGTCTCACCTCAGATAATATAAAAATGTAGTTCATAATTTCTCTACCAAATTAAGCAGATCATAATTTTAATCATATAAATTAAGTTTCAAGATGTACTTATAGTTTCAGGGACTCTAAAAATAATACTCTAAAAATAATAAATGTAAAAACCTGAGAATAATTAATCCATTATTTTTCCCATTAACCAGTAATGATTTGAAAAATAATCCCTTAAACCGTTAGAATTGATTAATTTTTAGTAATAAATTGATTTTTAAATAAAAAAAATCATTTTAATAAAAAAAAAATGGTTTAGGAGGTTTTTTAAACTCCCAAATATTCATACGCCTTCGAAACATTTTTCCATGTGTTCTTTGCTTGGTTTTCTAGTCAAAAGACTTACTACTATAGTAACTACAAACGCAACTGGTAAGGCAATAATAATTGGGTCAACTGTTGGCCAAGGAACTGAAGTAGTAAGGACAGCTTGACCAGTTAGTGCTTTTGCAATTCCCAGGGCTTCTGCCGATTTTTTGTACTCGAATACCAGCCAGAACAAGCTGATAATGGTTCCCACCACCAATCCAGATATTGCCCCGGTTTTGGTACAACCTTTCCAGAAAAGGGCGAATACATACATGGAGAGGAATGCTGCTGCGGTTATGGAGAACCACATTGAAGTTCCCACTGCTATAATGTTAGCCGGTAAAATGAATCCCATTATAACTGCAATGATCATGGCTATGGCAATTCCCAGCCGGGCAATCATTACCGATGCTCCTCCCTTTTTATTAGCCAGTGTTTCGTAAATATCTCGACCTAGTGCAGTTCCCTGGGTGTGTACCTGGGCACTGAGTGTGGACATGGCTGCGGAGAGCAATGTAATCATGAATAGATAAGCAAACCACAGTGGCATGGCAGTGGTAATGAAGGCAGGTATTATTTTATCGGCATTACCCCCTGCTGCTTGCATTGCTAACTGACCAATCTTGTCATAGAAATATACATTTGATAAGGCCCCAACTATGAAAGCAGTTCCAGTCATTAGAAGAATAAAAATTCCACCTACCAAAACAGCCCGGTTCAGTTCTTTGTTAGATTTCACAGTCATGAATCTTACCACTAACTGTGGTTGGGACAAGACCCCTATTCCCACTCCCAGGATCAGTGTACTAACCAAAGTCCACCAGAATGGGCTTCCCAATGCGGGCATGGATGTCCACCCCGTGAAACCAGTTGCAGTTGCAGTTGCAGTTGCTTTGGCCGGTACGACATTTACCAGGTTGGTTAGAGCCTGGTTAGCATCCACTACTCCACCTAACATCCAGTAGGTAGCCGCCAGAAGGATGAACATTCCCACAAACATTATGGTACCTTGCAAGGCATCGGTGTACATTACACCCCTTATTCCGCCGAAAATAACGTACAATGCAACGATAACTGCCAGTACAACTAGAGCAATATTATAATCTATACTAAGAGTTGTTTCAGCAAATCGGGCCATACCAATTAGAACCACCGATGCGTACAGTGTCATTCCAAAGAATATGACTAGTCCACTGAAATACTGTATAAATTTACTATCAAAACGTCTGGATAAAAATTCGGGGAAAGTTAGGGCTCCTAAATTGTGTCCCATTTTCCGGGTGCGTTTTCCAAAGAATACAAAGGCTATGAAAATACCCACCAGTATATTCAGGAATGTGAGCCATAAAAGTCCCATTCCATAGACCCCTGCAGTACCTCCAAAACCAACAATGGCCGCTGTACTGATAAATGTCGCCCCGTAACTTAAAGCCATAATAAATGGATGGGTTTCCCTTCCTGCCACCAAGTAATCATCGGCAGTTTTGGTTCGCCTCCAGGCCACATACCCCACGTAGCCAGTTATAACTAAGTATATTAAAACTACAATACTTAATATCAATAGATCATTCATTTAATCCACAACCTACATTTTTATTAGGCCTAAACAGATTTATTCATCGTATTCATCCCAAAGACCCAGTTCTTTTTCTTCCATTTCCTTTTCTTTTTCATGCCATTCTATTTCTTCTTTTATCTGCTCTTCTTCATCTTCGCCGCCTTTATTCCAATTTATGATACCATAAACAACACATAAAAGAGTTACCAGAATGCATCCAATATATGCACCCCATATCCAGGGATCATTTATTCCCAAAACCATTTTTTCACCTCCTTAAAAGCCCGCTTAATTCTATTATTATTTATCATTATAAATTAAATGAACAATACTTTAAATATTTTTAGGGATTTATCCCGTCCATCAAGAACTCCTAGTTGCTTGCAGATTATTAAAATAAATATTCAATGAAAAACATAAAAACATAATATCTACAACCTTCATTGGGATGATATTTGACCAACTGGGATGATATTTTACCAACTGTTAAAATTTAATGAGGGTAGAAATAAAACCAACTGTAATTTTAATGAGGGGCATGAGGTGGGGTATAAATGATGACAGAACTGGCTTCCATAACATTCCAAAAAGAAAAAACACCAGAAGATTTGATTGTGCCGGAAGATTTTGTTAAAGACTTTCATTTTTCCAGGGAGGATCACTTGATGATAATGCTACGGGTGATAGGAAAAGACTCCAAAAAAGTGAAAAAATTCTTTGAAAAAAGTGAAAAAGGAATATTTATTCTGAAAACGAACCACATGGCCCCTGATAATGCCCATGGAAAACAAGTGTCCGGGAAATTCGAGTTAAACTCCATTTACATGGATGAAGGGCCTCCCCTCTCCGTAGATATCAATCAAGAGATTAGTATGGTAAGGACTATTCTGGACTTTAAAAAGATAAGTTAGATATTAAAAAAAATAATAACTAACTCTTTTTTATATTTTAACTCCTTTTAAATTTTTACCAGTTATCCTCGAGTAAACGCTTTATTACTGAGTTTTCCATTGATTGTATGCAAAGTTAAGCAGTTCTATGAACTCATCAGTTGCTTTTTGATTACCGGCAGCATTGGGATGGTCATCACCATTGTGGTATGGTGATACACCATCATAATTTGAGGCATATACATACTCTATTTCTCCATTCATCCAGCGGTGGTGGGAATTGGTCTCAGAGAGTACTGCGTAGAAGTCAAATACGAATACATTTTTGCCAGCATAATCATTCAACCATCCATTTTGCCGGTCTACCAGCCAGTTACACAGTTCACGTGTAAGCGGGTAACTGCTGACTGTGGTTTCTCCAGGAGGGGTGATCAATACAAAAAGTTTGTTAGGATGGGCGGCAAAATAAGTTTTTAAGCTGTTGTAAATGTTCTTTTCATCAGTTATACTGCTTCCCACTTCACTTAGAGGGTAACATGATTTGAACATGATTATTTCATTTTCCCCACCGGGATTGGCTATGGTGTTGGTGTATGCAGAGTGATAATTGTTATTATAGACATAGGGCATTTTTTGATCGGTGAACCATTCTGGCCAGTTACCAGTATCGGTACGGTCACCCAGGTTGTCTCCAGACTGTGCATCCCAGCCATAATTGGTCTCAGTAACGTAGTAATTGTTGCTGTTTAGGGCTGTACCTAAATTCCCATTTCCATTGGCCAGCCAATTACTTCCACAGGAATGGTGAATAAAAACCAATTTTGTGGTGGAAGTTGGCATTGCAGTAGGATCACCTAAATCCGGGCTTATAACCTGAACCCATGGTTTGACGGTTATACTTGCCGGCAGATTACCACTGCTATTATAAGAGCTTAATATGGAGCTGAAAAGGTATATCTGGGACATGTAACTAATTTTTCCCAATCCAATATAACCATAAGGTGGTGCCTGGTGATTGTCATTCATGTGGTTAGCAATTCTCTGGGCGAAATCAAGGTATCCTTCCTGGTTCAGGGTGCCTGCAGTTAATTGTTCTTCACTGAATCCAGGTATGGTATCATCCAGCAATGGCATGGACCCCCAGTTATTGTTTTTAATGGATAAAATGGTATTTGTTGCTAAATGTAAAAACTGGGCAACGTTAATGTTATTGGTTCCAATTTTAACTGTTTGAGGCATGGTTTTCGTTGATTCTATGGTATTTTTCAACTGGATGGCGGTTGTGACAATTTGTTGTGGGGTGAAAGTAACCGGAGGCACATATAAAATAGGAATATTCTGCGCACTCCAGGGCTTCACAGTTACCTTAGCTGGTAAACTTCCAGTGGAGTTATAGATACTTAATATTCGGGTGTATAAATATACTTGTGAGGAATATCCGATTTTCCCCAGCCCTATATAACCATAGGGAGGTGCCTGATGGTTTTGATCCATATGGCTGGTGATTCTCTGGGCAAAATCCAAGTAATCCCCAATAGTCATGCCCCCACTGTTTAATGATTCTTCACTGTATCCTGGTTTCTCATCATTCTGTAACAAAATTGGATTGGTATTATTGTTCTTTAGTTGAACCGTTGCTTGTGTGGCTAGATGCAGGAACTGAGCTACATATATGCTTATTCCATTAACGGTGACTGTGTTGGGTATGGTTTTGGTGGTCTCAATGGTATTTTGTAATGTTAGGGCAGCGGTGACAATTTGTTGTGGGGTGAACGTGACAGGGGGTGTGTAAAGTATGGGTATGTTGGATGGGGTGAATGGTTTCATGGTTACGTAGGCCGGTAGAGATCCTGTACTATTGTATACACTTAAAACACGGGTGAAAAGGTAAACCTGAGATTGATAACTGATCTTACCCAACCCAATAAAACCATAAGGCGGTGCCTGATGATTATCATTCATATGCCCAGTAATACGTTGCGCAAAGTCCAGGTAATCCAATTGACTCATGCTACCGGTACTTAATGATTCTTCACTAAAACCAGGCTGATCATCAGATTGTAATAAAATCGGATTTTGATTGTTATTTTTTAACTGCGAAGTGGCTTGAGTAGCTAAATGAAGGAACTGGGCCGTGTAAATGGTAACCCCATTCACAGTAACCGTGCTAGGAACAGACTTAGTGGATTCAATGGTATTTTGCAAGGAAACCGCAGCAGCAGCAATCTGCACCGGAGTGAAAGTAACCGGAGGCACATACAAAATAGGAATATTCTGCGCACTCCAGGGCTTCACAGCTACTGATAATGGTAGGCTTCCGGTACTATTGTATACACTTAAAACACGGGTGAAAAGGTAAACCTGAGATTGATAACTGATCTTACCCAACCCAATAAAACCATAAGGCGGTGCCTGATGATTATCATTCATATGCCCAGTAATACGTTGCGCAAAGTCCAGGTAATCCAATTGACTCATGCTACCGGTACTTAATGATTCTTCACTAAAACCAGGCTGATCATCAGATTGTAATAAAATCGGATTTTGATTGTTATTTTTTAACTGCGAAGTGGCTTGAGTAGCTAAATGAAGGAACTGGGCCGTGTAAATGGTAACCCCATTCACAGTAACCGTGCTAGGAACAGACTTAGTGGATTCAATGGTATTTTGCAAGGAAACCGCAGCAGCAGCAATCTGCACCGGAGTGAAAGTAACCGGAGGCACATACAAAATAGGAATATTCTGCGCACTCCAGGGCTTCACTGTCACATAGGTGGGTAAAACAGCAGTACTGTTATAGACACTTAAGATACGGGCAAATAGATAAATTTGTGATTTGTATCCGATTTTTCCCAGGCCAATATACCCGTAAGGAGGTGCTTGAAGGTTGTCATTCATGTGACCATTAATTCTCTGGGCAAAATCAAGATAACTTTCCTGGTTCAAGTTACCGGTGGATAGTTGTTCCTCAAGGAATCCTGGTAAATTATCGTTTTTAATCGGGATAAGGCCATTATTACCGTTTTTTAGTTGGATGGTTGCTTGAACAGCCAGGTGTAAAAACTGGGCCAGATTGATAGAAATTCCATTAATTTTTATGGATGATGGTAAATTTTTGTTTAGTTCTATGTAGTTTTTAACATCTAACGAGGCACTGATTATCTGGTCAACTGAGAATTGATTTATCTGATTATTATTAATGATGTTGTTAGAAGAGTTGGAAATATTTATAAGGGAATATTTAGCCGAGATGGTGTTTCCGGTTATGGTGTTATTATTGCTATTATTCTGGAGTACTATGGCTACGTTACTGCCACTGATGGTGTTTCCACCATTAATCATGTTTCCAGTTGATTGGTTGAGGTCTATCCCTTTTTGAAGGTTGTTCTGGATTTTATTATGATAAACAGTATTATTTTGGCTTTTCTGGATTTTAACACCGGTGTCTTTGTTATTGGTTATAGAATTATCAGTAACAAGGTTTTGACGGGAATTTTCACTGATAACAATTCCATCCTGATTACTGGAAATATTATTTTTTTGGATGGTGGTGTTGTTGGAACTTTGAACTGAAATTCCAGTTCCAGTGTTACTATTTATACGGTTCTCTTCTATTTTCACATCTTTGGAGTTTTTTACAGTTACCCCGGATGAACCTTGAGTAATGGTGTTGTCCTTCAAGGTGTGGTTGTTTCCCCCTTCACAGTACACTCCACTGGAAGTACTGCCATTAATTTGGTTTCCAGTTATGCTGTTATTTTTGGTTTTATTTCCAATGTAGACACCTACAGTATTGCCAGAAATATTATTGCCAGATACTGAGTTATTATTTCCAGAAACAAGTACTCCTATCTGGTTTCCAGTTATGTTATTTTGGTTGATGGTGCAGGTGCTTGCTCCTGAAATTACAATTGCTGATGAAGAAGTAGCACTCTTTAAGATGAAACCACTTATTGTGGAACCATTTCCCCCACCAGTAATGTTAATAATAGGATTTAAAGGATTTGATGAAGTTATTATGGAGTTAAAACCACTCCCTAAGAGGTTTACTTGCTGGTTGATTACCAGATTTTCATTGTAGTTCCCAGTAGCTACCCGGATGGTTCCCCATGAATTAAGGGATGATAAAGCAGCCGTGATGGTTTTCATTGGCCCTTTGGTTCCGCCCATGAATGTGGGGCTGGTTCCGTCCCATGAGTCATTGCCCTGGTTGGCATTGACATATAGATCATCATTCAGTACCCGGTTACTGTTGTACCAGGCTTCAGCAGCTGCTGCATTGTAAACCGTGGTTTGGCTGGCTGATGGGAATTGGCCATTCCAGTCACCTACAAATGCGGCATAACCATTATTATTACGCCATATCTCCACCCCATTAAAGAGGGTGGAAGTGGTAATTTTTTCGTAATTTTGATTGTTGGCATCCTGGAAGTTACTGGCACCGTTTAGAAAATCATAGATGATCTCTGCACCATTCCAGGCTGTGGCGTAGTAGTTGGCGTCAGCACCAGTAAACATCTGGGCGAAGTTATAGATGGTTTCAGTGGGGTTGGCCACCTGGCTATTATCTTCAACCCAACCTGTGGAAAAACAGGCGTGGAGTAAAAATACAGGAATTCCTGATTTGAATGGGGCGGTGAAAAGATCACTATCCCATCCTTCCCTCATCTGGTTGCCGATTCCCCATATGAAATCATCAGCACCTACCAATGAAAATGGGGGATTTGCCGTACCCCCGGCATTATTATAATTACCAGACTGGTAACCTCCGTGCCCGGCATATATCACTGCATCTGCACCAAACATACCCTTCAAAATATTTTCAGCAGTAGCATCATCCCTATACAGATCAAGAACTGGATAACCTCTCTGCTTAAGATCAGCAGCTAATTGACTAGTTTCTTGATAACTAATGGGAAAATCGCTTGCTGAATCCCCAATGATAAGTATATGGGCCTCAGATGTTTTTATTGTTCCCGCGAGACAGAAGAATAGGAATAAAAGTATAAAAGCCTTTTTTATATTAATATTTTTAACTTCCAATTTCACACCCGTTATTTGCTGTTACTATACACTTATAGAATTAGTTAGTCTTCACATAATAATAATATGTATATAATCTTAAAAGCCCAGATAGGAATTTTTATAAAAAAGATTAATGATCCCTAACCCCTACCACAACCTAAAACTTGAAATCTAAATCAGAATAAGGTTTTGAAGTCGAATAATACATTAATTAATGCCATATAACAGAATTAAATCATAAAACTAAATCTTTTGCTGTGAATATTTAAAATAGTAGTGGAGGAGATTACCTTTAAGAAAAATTGAAGTATGACCCCCCCCCAATAAATTAAATAACGATTTTTTTAATACATAAACATATTTTTAACATAACTAAACCAGCCCTACGTTAAATTTCTATTTTAATGATTTTGAAATATTTACCACTATAAATTGTAGTTCCAGAACTGGTCAATGAATCAACGATTTGTCGTGTTTGATCGCTTGATCCGGCATTCTGACCATTTCCACCAGCTTCCTGAGGGGGATTGGTCCGGTTAGTCTGATTTCCAGAGGATTGCATATTGTTTAGGTTAGGTGGGTTGGTAGAGTTAGAGGACATTTCCCCGGCAGGTCCAGGAAACCTGGAAGTCATATTTCCAGGATGTCCACTGGTGTTATTGGCCATTACTCCAGAAGGCGTATTATCTCCCTGCATTGAATCTAAAGGGGTCTGTAATCCACTGTTAAGCATGGGAATCATGTCTAAAGAATTGGGAAGAATTGAAGGCCCATATGGTAACAGGAAGCTTAAAGAATTACTGTTAGAACCTGATCCTGGAGTTTTTGAAGGATTTGATCCTGAATTCTTACCGAAACCATCTTCAGAAGATGTTTGATTAGTCTGGGAACTAATTGAGCAAATAGTACTATTTTGATATTCTTCCTGAATTCCTTGAACATTTTCCACCACAGTGACATTGTTTCCCACACCCACATCGCCCAGAACATATTCCACCCAGTACTTATTCTGAAAATCTGAGGCTACAATGACCATGTTTTCATTGGTGGTGTTGGCAAAGCTGGCTTTTATCTCCAGTAATTCCCGGTACTCGTCGGAGGTTATGGTGGGTTCTAAACTGTTGAAAGACTCTGAAGCAGTGAAATAACAAGAAAATGCAAAAATCAAGGAAACCCCCAGAACTAAAAATCCAACCAGTGTTTTTCGAGCTGGTGTTTTTATAGAATACCTGGCCATGAACTCGGTTTCCATGAACTTCAATCCTAATGGAACCAGAAGGCCAATGGGCAAAAATGAAATCAACAAGAATCTGGATTGGTAGTCAGATGCAGGGATCATTACTAAAAATGCTAATAAAACAGCTAATGAAATGTAAATCCATGCAAGTAGTGTATTTTTATTCATTCTTAAGGATGGAACAATGCTAGGAGATATTGAGGCCTCAGAATATAATAGAGAAGCCTCAGGAGATATTGAGGTCTCTGAAAAAATTGGAGTCCCAGAAGAGATTCTAGGGATCTTCTCCTTCAATCCACGGTTAAGTATGATGATGGTGGCCCCTATTCCCAGTAAGTAGGGCACACTTAAGAAGATCATTCCCGATACGGGGCTAATCATACCCATCCCCCGCGTAGTATCAGTTGCAGTTGAAGAATTAATGTAGGATAAAACCGTACCAAATTTAGTGTACATAACTGGATATGTTAAAAAAAGGGTGATGAAGAAAGCTATTACCAGGGCACTCAATATTCCTAAAATTTTAAGGTCAAAAACTGGTAATCTATGGGTTTTGAAAGTTTTGAATAATATACTAAAGATCAACAGTGAGAAAAAGAGGGTTACTGCCACTGCCCCAGTGTAGATGTGCGTCAGGAGGTTGAGGCATAGGAAAATTACGGTTAAAACACCGTACTTTTTCCAATGGTTAATATCTTCAAACCATTTCACTGCTAAGTAAAGGAATATGGAAAGTAAAAGAACTCCCACCAGGTTCTGTAAATAATCTCCCAGCAAGGCAAAATAGTTTACATTTACGGTTATCATAAATGAACTGAGGAGGGCCGGGATCTTTGATCCTTTAACTTTATTATTGAAACATTCCGTGAGTAAAAATGCAGGGAAAACCAGCAGGGACCCCATCAATGCCATTCCTATTTTAACACCTAAAAATGAGTTCCCAGCTAGAACTACAAAGGGAGTTAAAATGTAATATGCCAATGGAGGATCATTACTCATTGGAAATCCGTGTTGCAATATATTACGGACCTGTATATCATAAAATGCGCCGTCGATCCCGTAGGATAAAGAATAACGAGTTAAGACAAAAATGTCCAGGGTGAAGGAGAATATGAAAATGGCAATTAACAGTAACAGCCAGTGATGATCTTTAAAATAGTTGATGATATTGGTTTTTGAAATCGAAACATCAGACCTGAAAATAGTGAAATCAGTCATTTTTCTCCCCTTTTCCTGTATTTATTTACTTTATTAAATTTTAATTAAATTTAGGAGACTCTAAGACTTGAGCGGTTGAAGCGGTTGATTTGAAGAGATTGGAGCTTAGAGTCCCCACTTATAACCAAATAAAGGGTTATCATGTATTTTTAGTGGCCCATAGTATCATTTGAACCAGTAGCTCTGAATTTTGAGGATCGAGTTCTGGGTGAGAACCACTTAAAAGAACTCTGCCAGAACCATAGTTTTCCCCTAAGATTGATGAATAACCTTGGTAACCAGTTTCTGTGTCAGTGTAAGTGGCAAATGAAGTTGGACTGGAACTGGTAGTATACATGACCGGGCCGTTTTGATGATGTAAATTTATTTTTGAGGATCCCAGTAACGTGCTTCCAGCGGAGGTGGGAGTGATTGAAACTAATCCTTCATAAATCACGTTAATGGTATTCACGTGAGATGCCAATCCCCATCCCAAATAAGAACCATCAACGCTGCTTGATGCAGCATAAGCACCAGCACATATCCCCAAATAACCATTACCTCTGTTTAAAAATTGTTTAATGGCATCTTCATCAATAGTGCTCCCTTCAACATAGTTTGCTGAGTTTCCTCCCGGCATTATTAAAATATCATAGCCAGATAATGTGTTGGAATTGATTTCACCGGTAGTGGCATAGTCAAAGTATACCCCACTGGTAAAATTCATGTTATTACTTTCATCCAGACAAGCCTTTATACCAGCCACACTCTCTTCCATGGACCCATCCCCATCAAATATCAATACTTTAACCACTGAAACTTTATTAGTTGCATTGTTAGCCGTGATTTCATCAGAATCCCCGGGAAGTCCCACCACAAAAGTCAGGGCAGATAGAATAATTAGGGATAATGCAGATATGAACAAATTATTTTTGCTTATAAAAATCCCTTTTATCATAATTCCTTTAATTATAAACCCTCCAGCATTACCTATGCCTCTTGATGTTTATTTTCTAAAATTAATACATAAAAGTAATTTTTCCCAGATTTAACCGGAGTTTTACCGGTTCCGTACAGTCTACACCCAAATCTTTACCAAATCTAAGGAATAATTCACAGGGATGTTTTTTAAAAAAAGGAAAAATTGAGCCTACAAAGACGAATAACCTTAAATAATAAGGAATAATTCTAAAAAAAATAGAGTATGCCCTTGCTTAATAAATAAACAAACCTCAATTTATAATCTAAAGGGGCACCCATAGTTTTCATTTTATACCAATAAAATTAGTCTACAAACTTAAAAAAAGATGATTATTAATAAATTAACATTTAAGGAATTGATAAACCTTTAAAGAACTGATAAACCTATGAAAAAGAAGAAAGGGATTAAGTGGGGATTATTTCCAGCTTATCTTCAAAAGTGCACTTAAGGCTATCAGTTGGCTTATGTTGATGAAGAATAAGGAGTAATCAGTTCCAGGTTCTACTCCTGGAGGCAAAGGTGGTGGGGGTGGAGCCAGAAATCCCATGGAAAGTAGATTTTGGATCAGTAAAAACGTTCCGAATATTAGAAGTCCCAGTGTGTATTCAGATTTCCATTTTCGGTAATTCTTCCAGTATATGGACAGTAGAATTACAATTATTGATATGTTGGCCAATGCCACGGCCATGCCCAGATATCTTAAAACCATTCCCAATCCTCTCCTATCTATCCTATTTTTTTCCAGATTCCTTCCAGATCTGTTTGAATGAATCTAAATTTTCCTCCATTATACTGGAAAGCATGTAAACTGTACCGTACTGCCCCTCACCACAGGTTATTACAATATTATTTTTATCCAAAACATTTAAATGATGTTTAACAGTTTTATAATCCAATTTAAGGCATTTAGCAAGCTGATTAGCATTATAAGGTCTTGAATTGAGTTCATTGATTATCCTGGCGCGATTGATCCCCCCACGCGTTCCAGCTATCAGCCACCAAAGTAAACCTTCCATAGTATCACTAGATGATCATCATTCATTTATTTAACTGAATCTTAATTAGTTATTTCATGACTACTCCCCCACTACCCCTAACCCCAAAATATCTCACATTAATAAACTAAAAAATCAATGCTTGAAATATATTGGGTAAAATAGAAATTCATGATTTATAATTAGTTAGATTTTTCTAATTAGAGAATTTGTACTTAATTAATTTTTACATCTAGATGTGTAGTGAATCAGATTGTTTAATGGGCAATTATTATCATGGCCAATGCAATGGACACGAATCCTATGCTCAATATGATTAATGTAACCTTATCCAGTTTTCTTGCTTGTTCCTCGGATCTTTTTATTTTATTGTAACTTATGGATAGGGAGGACTCCAGTAGACACAATGAGATTATAAACAATCCTAATCCGTTTATCAAATGACCCAAGGTTATAATCCCGGTGGGGGCCAGATTGGTAATGAGAACCATGTTGGTTATGCCTACAAACATTGCACTGCCCTCCATGGAAAAACGCCCCTGGAATGATACGATCAAAAGGGACATCAAAGCAGCGAATACCGCTACAAAGGTGCCCAAAAGGGATACAAAAAGAACTGTAAGGTCCTCTCGGGATATTAACATTCCCACCCGCAGTTCCGAGGATAATATCCTCCTGTTGGGATCTCCCATGGTAGAGTTATAATAGTAGGGTTTTTCAATCACGTGCAACCCCTTAATTGTATATCCCGGGACATAAACTCCTGATCCAACCGAAGATGATTCATTATCGGCAATATATACCAGTTCATCTCGTCCTAGGTTTTTATCCTGAATATTAATGGCCAAGAACTGAGTATCCACTGGGAAACGGAATACGTCAAATTCTTTGGTTACAGTTGATGTCACCTTATACAAGGCAAATTTTTCATCACCATTGGAACTGGTTCTTACCAATTCCTTTTTATCAATACTTCCATCCATCACCTGGAATGTGTCACCAGGAGTAAAGTTTCCGGCCCATTTAAACCATATGTAAAAATCAATAGTCCAGATGTTATCTTTAATGGAAATGGATTTGACGCGATCAATATAAATCCCTGTAGTTACTTTATCTGCATCTGCAGGGATCATGTAATCTTCTGCTGTTAAACCCGATTCAAAAACATCAGGATTAATTTGTTCAGCTATGTTACTGAACTCATCAGTGGTATTGGTATAAGTAAAGTAGATCAAAAAAGAACCCACACCCATGAGTACAATAATCAATATCACAGCCCACAGACGGATTATATCAGGTCCATCTGAACCATTACCCGATTTAGATGGAGGTTCAGCTTTTTTTAATGGCTTTTTACATGACGTGCATAATTTAGAATCTTCAGAATTTAGAGTTCCACAGTGGGGGCATTGGATAATTCCTGTAGTTTCATTCAATTCTTTGTTTTTGGTAAGTTTTTCAACATAAAGAGTCTTCCCGCCGCATTCACATTTATCACTGAAATCCTCCGGAGATTCTCCAGGTTGGAGTTTGTAATAACCCCCACACTCCTCACATACCAAGTATCCCATTAGGCCCCCTCCTCCCATGAAAGCAAGATGTTTCCAAGTAAGAAAAAAGATTTTAAACCATTAATATTTGGATTTGTCAGTTGATTATTCACCCATATTAACCACCAAAACGCGGCGATATTCTATTAATATTGAAAGTCTTTAGCAATAATTTTATGTCCTGTTACCTACTTAAGTGTTAATAATTACTGGAAAGATAGCGTACAGGAAATCCTTGAAGAGAGTATTGAAAGAGATAGTTTTGAAATTCATAATGGATTGATTTTTATGAGGATTTCAACATTACTACCCATAACCCAATGGGGTCGGAACTACGATAAAACCTGGTTAAGACCAGATATTATTGCAGGAATCACTGTAGGAGCTTTTATAATTCCAGAATCCATTGCATATGTATCTTTAGCTAATTTACCCCCTGAAGTTGGATTATATTCGGCGATGGTTGCGGTTCTGGTCTATGTAATTTTTGGTACATCCCGTCAGTTATCCATAGGTCCCCTTTCTACACTTTCAATATTAGTTGGTTCTACACTGGGTTCCTTAATGATCCCTGGTACTGCTCAGTATGCCCTGATTGCATCCCTGGTAGCAGTTATTGCTGGCCTCCTGGCAATCCTATCCTGGGTTTTAAGATTAGGTTTTATAGTCAAATTCATATCCAAACCCGTGCTGACTGGATTTCTAACAGGTATAGCATTATTCATTACATCAGGTCAGATTTCAAAACTGTTCGGAATATCTGGAGGTTCTGGAACTTTTTTCCAACGAATATATTACTTTTTAACCCACATAGATCATACAAACCTACCATCCCTTGCCATTGGATTGGGGGGAATCATTTTCCTGTATTTAGCCACCAAAAAATTCCCAAAACTTCCCAATACCCTTTTTCTGGTCTTAGGATCAATTGTACTCATCAGCGTCACCAATCTCACCTCCCTGGGAGTGAAAGTAGTGGGGCATATCCCCCAGGGATTACCTTCCATTATCATTCCTGATCCCGCACTACTGGATGTTAACGTACTTATTACCCTAGCCGCCACCGTCTTTCTCATAAGTTACATGGAAGGATATTTATTCGCTGCTGAGTTTGCAGCAAAAAATAGGTATAAAATTGATAAAAACCAGGAATTATTAGCTTTAGGATTGTCAAATATTGCGGTTGGGTTGTTCCAGGGATTGCCTGTGGGTGGGGCACTATCTAGAACTGCAATAAATAATGACAGTGGGGCTAAAACCCAGCTCGCAGGAGGTGTATCCGGATTAGTTATTCTCCTGGTCCTGGTATTCTTGACCGGGATTTTTACCAACTTACCGGAGACTATACTGGCAGCCATTGTACTATTTATTATTAAAGGCCTGGTGGACATACCCCATTTGCGTAATATCTATAATTTTAGTAAGATAGAGTTCATCATTGCCATCATAACCTTACTATCGGTACTATTCTTTGGTGCACTGGAAGGCATCGTGATTGGAGTGATATTATCAGTGGTGGGGTTGATTAAGAAAATGTACAACCCCCACATTGCAATTCTTGGAAAAATGCCCGGTAAAGACCAGTTTTTAGATATTAAACGACGCCCAGAGGCTGAAATAATTCCAGGAATACTTATTGTTCGGGTGGATGGGTCCCAAATATTCCTAAATACAGAAGACATAGAAAATAACATTCTAAACCTGATAGATCATGAATATAAGGACACTAAACTATTTATTCTAGATTTTGAGGCTACATCATTCATTGACCACTCCGGAACTCAAATGTTAGAGGAACTCTATGATGAACTTAAACTGAGGGGAATAAAAATAAAAGCAGCCAATATGTATGGTCCTCTGCGTGATTCTCTCCAAAAAACGAAATTAGAAAAAGAAATTGTAGAGAGTGATGTTTCTTTAACCATAGAGGATTGTATTGAGCTTTGGGAAGCATAAAGTCGTGATTAAATATTTCTGGTATTAAATACAATTTATTTAAATGAATTAATTATCATTTTATCCAGAATTTATGTACTTAGGGACTAATTAAAAAACCCCATCTTTTTTAAAAAAAAAACATATTAAGAACCCCTATTTTTTTAGTAATATGCAAATTGTTTTATTCATGGAAATTAATAAAATAATTAGAGTATTTTCTATTTAGGCCATGGAAATTGAATTGAGATGATTGAAATAAATTTGGATGAGTAGGAAAAACCTTTCAAATAATTTATCTCCCAACATTAATCAAAGGAGCGTATTGAAATTAAGGATATTAATAGGGTTGAAAAAGCGGAGATCGATACTAAACATTCCAGTGCTATTCTTAACTCCATCTTTGAAGGCCCTGAAAATATAATCGCCTTTTCACTTGACCATCATTATCAATATATTTTCTTCAACCAGGCCCATAGACAAACCATGAAAAATATTTGGGGCGTTGATATTGAGATTGGTAAAAGTATGCTCGACTACATTTCCTATGCTGAAGACTGTGAAAAGGCAAAAGTAAACTTTGATCGTGCGCTTTCTGGTGAAAATTTCATTGTAATAGAAGAATATGGGGAAGAAAGTCTCAGCCGTAATTACTGGGAAAATATATACAACCCTATTCAGTCCGATAACATAATAATAGGCCTTACTGTTTTCTGTATAGACATAACTGAAAGGCAAAAAGCAGAAGATGCACTTAAATTAAGTCAAATTCGACTGGAAAATGCCATGGACCTGGCAAGGTTAGCCAACTGGGAATTTGATCCTTCTAACAAAATTCTAACCTTCAATGATCGATTCTATTCCATGTTTGGTACCACTGCCGAAAGTGAAGGTGGTTACCAGATACCGCTGGAAAATTATATTAATAAATATGTTTATCCTGATGATGTGCCCTCAATTGCTGAACTGATAGAATCATCACTAAGGGAGGGAAGATCAGTTTTTGGTAAAGAAATTCACCACCGGGTGATCAGCAATGATGGTAAAATCAGGCATATGGCTATTCACATTAGGGTAAATCCCGCCACAGAAAAAGAGAGTGCCCATGTTTATGGAACAATTCAAGATATTACAGAACGTAAAAAGGTTGAAGAAAAACTTAAAAAATCCTTAGATGAAAAAGAAGTTCTGATAAAAGAGATACACCATAGGGTTAAGAATAATTTAATGGTAATATCCAGTCTCCTGAATCTCCAGTCACAGTACATAAAGGATAAAGAAGCCCTTGATATTTTCAGGGAAAGTCAAAACCGTGCCCGCTCAATGGCCCTCATCCACGAACGTCTGTACCGATCCAGTGATCTTAAAAGGATTGACTTTGGAGATTACATACAGACCCTGGCCACTGATCTGTTCCACACCTACGTAACTGATCCTGTTCGGGTTAAACTAAATATGTGTGTGGAGAATTTAATGGTGGATATTAACACCACCGTGCCCCTGGGACTTATTGTCAATGAACTGGTGACTAATTCAATGAAACACGGATTTGCTGGTGACGTGGATGTTGAGATCAATATAGACTTCCATAAAGAGGGTGATGAATTCGTACTGGTAGTTGAAGATACTGGTGTTGGATTTCCCGATGATATTGACTTTAGAAATACATCAACACTGGGTTTACAATTAGTGAATAATTTAACCACTCAAATCAATGGGAAAATTGAATTAAATAAAGATAAGGGAACTAAATTTAGAATAACCTTTAAAGAACAATACACCTAACCTTTTTAATTTTTAAATTACTTTTAATTAAAAACTAAGATAGTAAAGAGATCATTAGAAACAATGCTTGGAAATATTTAATAACAGCCCCTTTATCCATTTTCCAGGCATTTTTGAAAATCAGCCAGTAGTAACATTAGATTGAATCCTTTCTTGGTGACCATGTAGTCCCCCCGTTCATGCCTTTGGAGAATAAGATCACCTTCCAGGAGTTTCTGGATGTGGAACAGTAGATTACCTCCACGAAGCCCAGTGAGTTCAGAAAGCGCAGAGAAGGTTCGGGTTTCGGATACCATAGATTTTAATATTTGCAGTCTCTGTTTATTGGATAACGGTTCTAATGCATTTTTAACAATATATTCCTCATTTATAGCAGATATTTCAGTTTTTGTTTCATCATTGGAATTGTATATTTGTAAAGAGCCTATAAGGTTTATTTGCTTTTCAAAAAGAGAATTAACTTCATTAAAACAAATATCACAATTATCAAAGGATACTTGTTTCCGTATTTGGCTTAATTCATCTCTTTTTCCAGTGATAATTTCATCTGAAACCTTTTCATTTCTAATATTTTTTGAATTATCCTCTAAAAAATCTGTGAACAGTGATTTGCAGGTGTCTCTCATGGGGCATGGGTCAACCATTCCCCTTTCCAACCCTCTTTGAATATCATCAGATAGGTAAGCAGTTAGGGAGTCGATAAAATCCTTTCTTAAATTAGCCATCATTAGATCTAAATATTCCTGATTGGATCTTTCCATTAATCGCTTAATATCCTGGTGTATTGCCTCTAATTTGGCTGGTGTATCGTAGATTTTAGAATTTTTCATATGATTCACATTCCCCTGATGTGTTTATATAAGGAAGATTTCTAAAATAAAGTTTCTTCTTTAACCTTTAGAGTCATGCTTGTGTATAGAAATGTACTTAGTACATTTTAGTGACGGTTTAGTATATATTCCTAATTAACGATAGTTATAGATGGGATTGATAACCCACCGGAGATGATAGAAATGGGAGTAAAAGAAGAAATACACGCACAGATTGTTGGAGCACTGGCAGGGGCGAAATTTCCCCTGGAAACACCTGAAGCCCTCTTAAACGCGTTCCCTGACGGGGCGGATACTACTTGCAAGTCAGGAGATGTGGAACTAAAAGCCGGAGACGCAGGCCAAGTGTTGACTGCTGATGATTTTCCCTTTAAATCCGCTCAAGATGTGGCAGATGTGATAGTGGAAAGAGCAGGGTTATGAATAACCCTATTTTTTTTTAAAAGGTAATGATAAAATTTTATAAATATTGAAAAAATAAATAAAGAAATAATTCCCCTTTTTACCGATTTCCTACAGCTGCTGTAATATATAACCCATAACAAAATGTTATCTGATTTAACTTTGAAAGCAGAATAAGTGTTAATGCTAGCCATAAAAACGGATAATAATGAAAACCACACAGGATAACGAAAACAGAACTGATCCATAATATTATGTGAAGTAAATCCAGCCAATTAGAAAAGTAGGATAAAGTTATTAAACCTGCATTTAGACCACATAACACTTTATAATAAAATTAACCAGTTATTATTCGACTAAAAATTTTTCGGAAACTTTTAAAATACTATTTTACAAATGATTATGTATGGATAAAAATAAAACATACACCAAGGGTTCCGTGACTTCCAAAGATGGCACCATTATTGGTTATCGGCAGATGGGCCGTGGACCTGGCATTATTCTACTTCATGGTGGGGTGAATGCTTCGCAAAACCTTATGAAACTAGGTACCCTGCTACGGGATGAATTTACAGTATATATCCCTGATCGCCGTGGTCGTGGCATGAGCGGACCCTACGGAGAAGATTACAGTATCAAAAAGGAAGATGAAGATCTTGATGCCATTCTAAAAGGAACTGGTGCACATTATGTCTTTGGAACAGCAGATGGTGCGCTTTTTGCTCTGCATGCAGCGATCTCATTACCTTCTATTCATAAGGTTGCTGCCTATGAACCTCTTGTTTTTTGTGGTCAGCCCGGGTTGGATGATTTTAAAGCCACTATAGAACACTTTGACCAGAACATGGCCAGTGGAGGGGTGGCTAAAGCAACGGTAGGTCTTACCAAGGATTCAGTTAAAATGTTCAAGATTATCCCTGATTTTATAGCTATACCCATTGTAAAACTAATACTGTGGAGAAATACCAGAAATATCAAAGGAGACGATGTAAAATACCAAGATATTCTCCCCACAATGCACAATGAATTACAGCTGGTTAAAAATACAGAAGGAACACTTCCAGAGTATAAAAAAGTATCTGCAGAAGTATTATTACTGGGAGGTAGTAAAACACCTCAATTTTTGAAGGATAGCCTCAACGCCTTAAACAAAACAATACCCCATTCTAATCTGGTTGAACTTAAGGGCCTTAATCATGACTCTGCACAAGACTATGGCAAACCAAAACCCATAGCGCAGGAATTAAGGCGTTTCTTCTGAAATCCTATGATTTAGAAAATCTAGGAATATTCGGGTTAAAATAGTTTTTCAGATTCAAATAATCTTATTGAACTATCTAAATCATCCTTGCTTGATTCAATAATTACTATAGCCGACTTTAATTCATCATCTTTATATTTTTGATCAACCATTAGACGATGGATAACAAATCCTATTATAGATAATATGGCCATAAAAATCAAAACAAAGAAAATTAACGATAATAAATATTGGTGGAATGTAAGATTTTCAAGGGTAGTGAAAGTTAAAATAAAAGCAACTAAGAATGCAAAAATAAAGCAGATTGCAATGATTAATAACAATTTTTGATCATCACTCGCCCTATCCTTAAATGAAGAATAAGCGGCTATAGACAGGGAAGACCCCGCTACACTTAAAACCAAAAATCCCGATATTATGGTGTTAATATCCATTTTTTGCACCTTTTTATTTAATGACAATCTTGCTGGAATACTTCTTCTTTTGTTATGGGACGAGCATATTTCATCATTCTACTAAAAGCTTCATCGTATTTTTTTATGAGTTCAGGTTGTGCATTCTTTATCCCTACCGATCCCCGGCTATTGTTGTGTCGATGGGGTTTTTCAATGTATAAATGATCCTTATTAAAAATCATGAAATGATTGGTGGGTCTTCTGGGCAAGATTAAATATTCAACATTCTTATATTGATCAAGAAGGGTGTAAATTTCCATTTTGTCCTCAGAAAATACCTTAGGACCACTTATAATAGTTATCGATCCAAATCCATGATAAGCTGCGTGTTTAATTATCTCTCGTTTACCATCGCTGAATTCTCCACATATCACATTGAGTTCTAATTCATCACCGATTTTTTCTTTAGTTTTTAGATTTTTCAGATCTTCAATCAGATTGAATCTCCATAATCTTCTTTTATATCTTTCTGCACGGTGAAAAAGAACAATTTCTCCCCCATAATGCCCACTATAATGAGGATTATACCTATAAATTAATTTAATTAATATAATAACCACTAATACAGCTAAAATCATTACCATCCCAAGTACTACATAATCAAACTGCATTTTAGGCACCTTTATCTGGAAACAATGTAAATATAAATTCAACCAAAGATTTAGATAATAAAGAATTAATTAAGAATTCCTACTCCCTGCAGTTATTATAAATATTACAATGTTATTTTGAATATTAAATAGTAAGAAAGTACTATCCTGATTATTTTTCTCCTCTTGGGATCATTGATAACCATTCAAGTACTTTATCGGCAATATCTTCAGAAATATCTTTAATCAAGTCTTTTTCACTCCAAGCACATATTTCTGCCTCATCTATATCGCCAACTACATCTTCCATGCGGTCTTGATCACTGTAGGTTCCCATCTCAGATTCACAGAAACTAAAGATTTTGTCATGATTTTCAAATATAACATCCCATTCTTGTGAATCTCTAAGTTCCCAATACCAATAATAGGTTTTAATGGTCTCTTCTTCAGGATCTTGTTTATCAGTTCCCTCTTCTTCCGCATAACCAACAATTAAAACATTATTATTATCCAAATAGATGTGTTTCTCCCAGATATCCTTATCTCCCTGCATTTTCTCCGATTCTGAGTTTTCTATCAGATCTACAAGTTCTTTTTTGCCAATCATCTTAACACCCCCTCAACTGATAAAAAAAATGTAATTGTTCCCGATATGGACTATTTAGAATTTTCCAAATGGAAACTATGAATTCTGAGATTTTGTTTTTTAATACTACCTGTTTTATATTTCCTATTTGGAATGTGATGGGCTCAAAAAGTTTCTTTTTCGCCGCAATCCCTACATTTCCAGTGACTAAATCCACCCCGGGCCTCATAATAATCCCAAATCGTTTCTTTTTTACATCCTGGGCAATAGTTCCGTTTTGTTTTCTGAGACATCTCCACACTTCCCTCATTAATTTCCACACTTCCCTTATTATATTATAAATTTTATCACTAATTAAGATTATTAACCGTCCAATCCAATTTACCGAAACCTATCCCTGAAACAATAAGTTAAACTAAAATAGAACCCGAATTTGCTCAATGAATTTGTCAAATTGATCCATTTGAATGATTTCACTTTCTTCATTGAAACATAAAATAATTTAGAAAATTAAAGGAAAGATTAAATTATAACAAAAGATTACCCAAAAAAAGAGTTATTAGACTAAAGGAACACTCCCCACACTTAGATAAAGAGTGTTTTGGATCTACAATTTTATACTCTGATTGTTTTTGAATCGGTCGGTTATGAGTTAATGTTTAGAAAAGAAATTCTCAATATCATCAATAAATTTCAATGTACCCGTCTCTATCTGCTGGGTTAAACTATTTAAATCTGAAAAATCCGGATCATCAATTAAAACGTGTTCCATGATAGAATCAACACCCAGGGTAGTTGATGGAATATGGTATTCATCCCAATTGCCTACTTTTATTAGTTCCCAGTATCTACTTTGAACCTTTTTATTAGATCCTGCTAACCAGACTTCAAATCTAAAGGTTTCATGGACAAAAACAATGGCTATTTTAAGTTTCCTATTCTTTAATGACCCGGGAGAGAAAGAAAAATAGGTCATGTCCATATATCCATAATAAATGCCGGATACGAAATATTCCGGGTATCTTTTTTTAAAATACACTCTCAGATCCATGATATATTTCATCAATCCCCGGTAGGCCTCCTGAATGTAACCCCTATCCAACTGTTTCCTATATTCCTGCATATATTCTGGGAAGGATTCCATAATATTATCTCCAATCTATGAGTTTATGAAATTTTTATGAAACTAACTGTATTTATCGCCATTATTAAAACACTATTTTAATCATTCAAACATATATAATATCTTATTAGAGAATATTATGCTAGGAAACAGATATTCTTGAATGCGGGGGGCTATTTTGTGACTGAAATGCTTTTAGAACGGGGTCAACTAAAAAAAGAAGTGTATACATTTTTAATTATCACTTTCACGGCCAGCTTCATTTTTTCCTTTGCCATGTATTTGATTTTAGGCCCGGTATCGGTTCCAGTACCTGAAATATGGTTCATTTCACTCCAAGCCTATATGCTAATACCGGCCACTGCAGCTATAACTTGCATGATACTCTTTAAATCTCATGCTCTGACTAAGGAAACAAAAGTCATATTCTCATTCTTCCTGATTTATGTTGTTCTTTTTGCATTTGAAAATTATTTTCAGCCAATTATGGGAACAATTGGTTTGCCTCTGGTTGCATTGCAGCCTACCACTACCACAAATATTCCATTTATTTCAATGATGGTTGCCATATTAGGAATCCTAACTGTACTTCTACTGAACCTTAAAAAGAAATGGAGAGAAAATCTTAAACCATCAAAACTAGCCATAGGAGAAAAATTTTTGAATTACTTGATGATACCTTTGATTCTTTCATTATTCATTGTTGGGACTTTTTTTCTCAATTATATTTCTGGATTAGGTGTTCCGACCAAAGAATTTAACCTGCATATATTTTTTAGCACTTTAATATCCAGTTTAATTCTGTCATTTTTCGTATTATGGCCTAACTATTTTGGAGAAGAATATGGGTGGAGAGCATACTTGCAGGACAGGTTATTTCCCCTATTAGGCAGTTATAAAGGCGTTTTATTACTGGGTGTTATCTGGGGCTTGTGGCATACTCCGCTGATACTGGTTGGGGCAATTTATCCCGGACAACCCTTACTTGGAATTGTTTTAATGGTCCTTAATACTATTGTAATGGGTATCATTTTAAGTTATGCTGTTTTAAAAACCGGAAGCATATGGATAGCAGTAATACTGCATATGATTGCAGATACAATTTATCCAACGGCTGGATTTTTCATTGCCACATCCACTAATCCAATATTCTCATTCGGAACCGGAATCTATGGTCTTGCATTATTTGCAGTTTTTGCACTAATTCTGTTAAAGTCTAAAGTCTGGAGAAGGAATGAAAAGTTCTGATTAAATCTTAATAATAAGAAAAATAGAATTTTAAGGGAAATCTGCCCAGTTAAGTGAAATTTGGATCCCTATTATAACTCCAATATTGTTTTTAATCATTTAAGATATTATTTTATTTAAGTTAGCCCATTTTCTAGCTGGTGCGGTTAAACACAGATGAACCAGCCGGAGGAGTAGTGGTATAATTTTGTACAGTAGTTTCTAACTGGTGAGCTGAACCATCGTGTATGTCTCTAAATTCTAGGGGCATATCATAGACCGAATCCAGGAAAACACTGGCATTCCAATGTTTTAAATCATTGGGCTGGGTGTTATGACCATAGTAACATTTCAGTACATTATTTTCAAGGGTTATGGTTAGGTTTCCGTAGAAATCATTACTATAAACACCAGTGTAAGTGGCCAGACCCAATGGTTCAACTAAAGGAGGTGTAGGATCGGGGTATGGCACTGGTTTATGCTGGTCTTTATAAATTAGCCATGGATCAGTGACCTCATCACCCTTTAATAATAAGTTCAGCTTAATCAGTATAGCATTGTTGAAATCCTGCCCAGTAGGGCCAGTATTAGTCAAAGATACGAGACCTATCCCTTCTTTAAGGAAAACTGAAACTGATGTTTGTGAAGAAATGGTATCACCAGCGTGACTGAGGAGTTGTTCATTGACACACCATCCCATGGCATACTGTGTAGTATCTGTATATTTTATTTGGCCAGTACGGGTTTCATCCAGATCCTTCTTAGATACTATCTGCACACCATTGTACATCCCGGTGTCTGCAATTTGAAATTTAAGCCAGTTAGCCATTTCACTGATGGAACAACCCAAAACTCCCGCCGGCCCCACCTCATCAATACCTACAGTATGGTAGGGCAATAAGGTTCCATTGGAAAGATGCAGATAAGGGGTAGCATGATCAGGAGAATTAAAGAAATCATTTACCGTGGCTGTTGATGAGGTCATACCCAAAGGATTAAGGAGATCCTCTTTAATTAATTCACTCCAGGTTGTTCCAGTTGCTCTAGCAGCACAATACCCTGGCAAAGCATAGATTATATTATTATAAGCGTAGGTGGTGTTAAATGGGGTGGCATTTTTCACATAACGGAGATTGAAAAGCATTCTGGAATAAGAATCATTGAAAAGTATCCACTCCATGTCCTGGCTGTATCCGGGTTGACCACTGCGGTGGGAAAGACAGTCCCGAATGGTAATTTTACCAGTTGCTTGAGTATCGTACATCTGGAATTCAGAAGTATCTGAGAAATATTTGGATATTGGATCATCCCAGCTTAATGAACCATTACTTACCAGTTGAGCTATATTTGTCGAGGTGAATGCTTTACTGCAGGAACCTATCTCAAATAAAGTATTAGGACCTACGGGATCTCCAGATGCAAGGTTTTTCACCCCAAGACAGTTCATGTAAACTACCTTATCACCTTTTACAATAACGATTGCTGAACCAGGTATTCCGGAATCAGGGAAGATCGAGTTCACGTAGGCATCAAACAGACTAATAATACGATTCATTGGATCTGGGGTGGGCACCGGGCCTGGTGAAGGACTCAGTGCAGATGATGATAGACTACTAACTCCTGATGATAAAGGGATGAAAGTTAATAGGGGATTAGTTGGAGGAAGAATGTTAGTATTGTTGGGGGCGGTAGTATTGTTTCCAGTTTGGTTAGCCGTGCCAATCATACCATTATCAAATGATGTATTGGAATTAAAGGGATTAAAAACCAAAACACCCGCCACAACAACAACTAACAAAAAACCAATGAATACTCCTGCCACGATCCTACTATCCATCCACATATCCCCCCATAATGAATATATATTATGATTTAATATCAACGAATATATAAGTAATTCGATATTTTACTAAATGTGAAATACGAAAATTAATTAAAAGATGTCTTTAATTAATCAATAAATAAAATTATTATTTTTCGTCTGCAATAAAATGCCCAGTAATGCTTCATCTGAATAAAGGTTAATAAAACTGATGTATGCATAATGTATTTTCTATGATAAAAAAAAGCTCATTAACATTCAAGAATTAGTTAACCATAAACCATAAAAACCTTTTTAAGCCATTACCCCTAACTAAATATTATATTAAGACATTCTATTACATTTATTGAATGGGGGGGATTATTTTGGCTATGGAACTTTTAGAGAGGGGGCAAATTAAACAAGAATTATATACATTTTTGATTATTACATTTGCAGCGACTTATTTACTGGATTTTATTGTATATATGATTTTTGGTGTGAAAACAGCTGCTAATTCAAGTGTATGGGGAATTACAGGCATTGCACATATGTTGTTTCCAGCTACTGCTGCAATAATCTGTATGGTTTATTTTAAATCTCATGCTTTAACCAGGGAAACTAAAATTATATTTGGATTCTTTTTGGCATTTACGGTTTTATTCTTCTTTGAGGGCTATTTCTATAAAATAATTGGCACCACCAATTTTTTACCCCTTGAATTACCCCTATTTTCATCATTAATTGCAATTTTGGGATTATTAACCGTGCTAATACTAAACTTGAAAAAGAAATGGAGAAAAGGACTTGAACTCTCCAAACTATTCATGGGGAGAAATCTTAAATATTACATCATTATGCCCCTAATTTTTTTAATTATACTTATTATGAGTTATATTTTAAACTATATCACGGGATTAGGACTTCCTGCAAATGAATTTAACTTAAATTTATTTTTTACAACATTTATCAGCCTTTTAATTACTGGTGCCCTATTATTATGGCCAGCAGTTTTTGGAGAAGAATATGGGTGGAGAATTTACCTTCAAGACAGATTATTCCCATTATTAGGAGGATATAAAGGTGTCTTAATCTTGGGGATTATATGGGGAGTTTGGCATAGTGGAACTATTTTACTTGGAAATAATTACCCAGGACAACCCATTCTTGGAAATGTGGCAATGATCTTATCAACCATTGTTATGGGCATTATTTTCAGTTATGCTGTTTTAAAAACCGGTAGCGTCTGGATTGCGGCATTATTGCACTTGATTACGGATATGACACAAACACCATCCGAATTATATCTTGCTACCTCAATTGATCCAGTATTATCATTTGGCTCGGGAATTTACGGTTCGGCACTTATGGCCGTATTTGCAATAATTTTATTAAAATCCAAAGTCTGGAAAACAAATGAAAAAATTGGCAGTGATTAACAGTAAAACAAATAAATTAATCGCTTAATGGATTAAATGAAAAAAAACTAAAAATAAGTATCAATTTATAACTAAAAAACTATGAAAGCCCTGACCAGGACCACCCTAAACTGCAGACAAAGGCATTCACATAACCCATTCTGGAATAAGATATTTTTCCCAATAGTATTTATTTAAATTGATTTTTTCGCGATTTTTACAAAAAAATAAATAAAAACTATTCAAACTGTTTTATTACCTATCTGTGCGGTTAAATGTCACATTTTCTGGTGTATTGGTTAATTTTACGTCTACTTGATGAGCGGTTCCACTAGAAATATCTGTAAAGTTGAAAAAGTGATTATTCTTTTGTTCTTCGAAAACATCGTAATTCCAATGTTTTAACTCATAAGTTCTGCTATCCGTACCATACTGACAAATTAAAGTGTTATCATATGTTGTTATGTTTATATTGCCAAATAAATCATTGAAATAAACACCAGTATAACCGCTTAAAGGTAGTGTTTGATCTACTATAGGTGGTGTTGGAAGTTTAGGTTTTAGTTCATTAGTGGCCCAGTCGTAATTGCGAGTCCATGTATCAAAGTTAAAATCACAATTTATCAAATTCTTGAATTTATCATTGCAGCTTTTCTTGAGGGAGATGCCGTAATATCCTCCATTGGTAAATATTGCTATTGCTAAACCTTTAGCTGGATAAAGTGTAAGGTGGGTATATTGAGCAACACTAGCTCCTTCATGATATAAAGTGCCATCTGATTTTAGGTGCCATCCCATACAGTACCATGAAAGTGGGTTTGTATTTTTAGGAGTCTGCCCAGTTCGTGTTTCATCTAATTCCGTTTTATTTAATATTTTTTGTCCATTGTAATATCCTGTATCTGCAATCTGGAATTTAAGCCAATTTGCCATCTCACTTATTGACATATATATACCTCCTGCTGGTCCAACACCATCAGGAATGATATCATAGGGCACCAATGTGCCGTTTTTAAGAAGTGTATATGGAGTCACGTGATTTGATGAACTGATGAAATCCCAGTAGCTTGTTTTGGTATTGGTCATTCCCAATGGATCAAGTAGGTCTTTCTTAATTAGCTCATTCCAAGACATATTATTCGCCTTTGCAGCACAAAAACCAGGTACAGCATAAAGTAAATTTTGATAAGCATATGTAGAACGGAAGGGTGTAACGTTTTCAAGATATCGGAGGTTATAAAGAGAAGTAGCAAAACTATTGTTGAAGTAAGTATAATAATCATCTCCACTATTTTCCTCCAGTCCACTCCTCATAGTTAGACTATCTCTAATTGTGAAATGATTAGTAACTTCATTGTTATACAATTGGAATTCGCTGGAAGATAAAAAATACTTAGTTATAGGGTCACCCCAGCTCATTAAACCTTGACTCACATATTGGGCAACATTAGTGGCACTAAATTGTTTAGTAAGTGAGCATATTCCAAATAATGTATCTTCATCAACTGGTTCTCCGGATGCTAAATCTTTAACTCCAAGTGTTTTCATGTAAATTATCTTATCATTTTGAACTATAACTGCTGCTGCAGCAGGTATATTCGCATCTTTAAATCTGGTTTGAAAATATGCATCAAATGCAATGATTATATTTACCATGGGATCTGGAGAAGGTCCTGGATCTGGTGATAGGCTTTCTGAAGATGAATATTGGCTATTAACTCCAGATGATAAAGGGATGAAAGTTAATAAAGGATTAGGTGAAGGAAGAATATCAATATTGTTGGTAGTGGTGGTATTGTTTCCAGATTGGTTAACCGTGCCAACCATACCATTATCCAATGATGTATTGGAATTAAAAGGATTGAAAACCAAAACACCAACTAAAGCGACAACTAACAAAAAACCAAGGAATGTTCCTGCTAAAATCTTACTATCCACCCCACATACCCCCATAATGAATAATATAATAATTTAATATCAACAATATATAACTACTTTCAATTTTTTCCTATAAAAATATGAGCACATTAATTAAAAGGAGAGTCTTCAATTAAGATATTGCATCATACCAGTACCCCCACCCTACACTGCATATTTTATTCCAAAATAACGAATTATAGAGTTCACGGCAAGTTTGGTAACTTAACTGCGACAAAAGTGCCAGAATATCACATTTCAATGATAAAATAAAAATGCACCTCAAACATAACAACATATTATCCGCCATTTATTGGTTAAATTTATATCAAACTAAAAATACAATACCAGATAACAATAGGATATTGATGATGGGGGCATTTTTTTGACTGAAATAGTTTTAGAACGGGGACAACTTAAAAAAGAATTATATGCATTTTTAATTATCACTTTTGCAGCCACTTACATTCTCCAATTAGGTATTTATGCCATTGCCGGTTCTTTATCATATTCATCTCCATTGTGGAGTGTGGCACTTTCAGCTTCCATGTTCATGCCGGCAATAGTTGCCATATTCTGCATGGCTTACTTCAAATCTTATGCCCTGACTACAGAAACAAAAATTATATTCACATTTTTCCTGGTATATGTAGTTCTATTCCTCTTTGAAAGCTTTTTCCCACCAATTATGGGAAGTATAATGGATAAACCGCTCTTTTCGAGTATTGTTGGTGTTTTTGGAATTTTAACTCTAATCATACTGAATTTAAAAAAGAAATGGAGAAATGGCTTAAAACTCTCAAAACTATACTTTGGAAAAAATATCAAATATTTCATTATTTTACCGCTCATTTTTTCTGCAATACTCATTTTAACTCCTATTCTTTATTATATCTCTGGATTAGGCTCTCCGACCACAGAATTCAACCTTTACATGTTTTTTACCACATGGATACCCAGTTTAATTTTGTTTTTCTTCATATTATGGCCCTCCTATTTTGGAGAAGAATACGGGTGGAGATTTTACCTTCAAGACAGACTATTTCCACTTTTAGGCGGTTATAAAGGCGTTTTAATACTTGGTATCATATGGGGATTATGGCATAGTGTACTCATAGTGTTGGGACATAATTATCCTGGATACCCCATCCTTGGAAATGTTTTAATGATTCTTTATTGCATTGTACTGGGTACTATTTTTAGTTACGCTGTTTTGAAAACTGGGAGCATCTGGATTGCAGTAATACTACATTTAATTAATAACAAAACTGCCCCCGTGGCAACATCATTCATTGCCAATTCTGATAATCTTATACTGGGTTCTGTTATTGGAATTATGCTTTTAGCAGTATTTGTACTGGTGATTTTAAAGTCTAAAGTTTGGAAGATAAATCTTCCAGTTAATGAAAAAAATAAACAAATAAATTCCTGTACTCTGTTAGAGGAATTTGAAAACTCATAGAAGTCTGCAGTGGCATTGTTCATCCCTATCGGTTTAAAAATCATTTCTTTTATCATTTTATGCCAGGAACTGTACCCTAAACCCGCATTTTCAGCAACACGATACGCACACTCACCGGTTAGGCAATACATAATATTTTGATACTGAAACGTGCTTCTGAAGACTGTGTTATTTTTCTAAATAACGCATCCTGTATTGAACATCCGTATATGTATTAAAATACATCCACAATTGATCACCAGAACTGGCAGGTAGACCACTGCAATGGCATAATAAGTCCCGTATGGTGATTTCATCAGAAATTTTATGTTGTATAACGGAATTCTTCGGGAGTGAAATAACTCCTTATAGTGTCATTCCATGCATAATACCTAAATCAACAAGCTGGGCGATATTTGCTGAGTTAAAGGCCTTACTGCATGATCCAATGTGGAATAACTTGTCTTCATTTACAACATCTTGAGCCCCATACTCTTTTACTCCCAGACATTTTTGGTAAATTATTGCATCTTTTACTATAACTATGACAGATGCTGGAATTAGGTTCTCGCTGAAAAACTTCTGCACGTAAATATCAAACTTGGCTAACATGGTATCTAGGTAAGAAGGAGTAAATGGCAGTGTAGTGCTTGTTGTAACTAAGGCCTCCTGTGAAGAGGGAATAAAAAGCGCATTAACTGTAGATAAATGAGAAGGCAAAATTACATCATTATCTGTATTGTTGTTATCAGTTTGGTTAACCGTGCCACCCAGTCCATTACTAACTGGTGAGGTATCAAAATTTAGAGGATTGAAAAGCAAAACGATCACAACAGCTACCACTAAAACAGAACTCAATAATAGTCCAGCTGAGATCTTAACATCCATCATACCCCCCATAAAGTATCTGTTTTTAGATCAATTATAATATGACTTATTTTTTTCTAAAAATAACTGTACTTAATAATAGATCTTTTTATTAAAGTTTAAAGCTCGTGGCCAAGCCGCACCCTAACATGCGGATACTTTTCTAAAAATGTTAAAATCTTCCCCAGAGTCTTTTGAGCCATTTCCACATCCCAGGTGTAATCACTGGGAGCCACACCCAGTTCTAGATTTTCCTGAATGAAAGCAGCATCCATGGTAAGGAGAACCGGACCATCCAATCCATTTAAAATAAAGGAACTGTGTCCAGGGGTGTGTCCAGGTGTATAGAACGCCCATAATGACCCATCACCCAGCAAATCTACAGTGAAACCTAAATATGGCATTTGCTGCGCATGGGTGTAATCAATTTCATATAGTTCATCTAAACCCTCTAAAAAATCACCATGGACTTCTACATGGTATTGGCTGTATTCTCCTTTTCCAGTTACGTAGCGGATATCTTTAGGAAGTTCCCTGACTCCTGCAGCATGGTCAGAATGGAGATGACTTAAAAAAACCATCTTAGGATTAATATTATTTATTGCCAAATGACAGGCTATATTTTCATCTTCATCCTGCAAGTATTCATCAACTAAAGTTCCCTTTAACCCCCCACACGGGTCATTGCAGTAGGATGAATCCAATCCCACATCCAGTAGAAAATCACCATATTTTTCATGGTGGACCCAGTGGGCCAGAATAGGTACTTCTAGTTCTTCATCAACCATAACCGGGGCACGGGGATGATCCGGGTTGATGGTGCCTCTACGGTTAAGCACCACTGCCCCGGTTTTAAAGCTCTCCACAGTTACCGGTCTTGGATTCTGGAAAACTTCATCCCAACTTTCATGATCTGATTTTTCAAAGAAAAAAGGCCATATTTTCATTTTTTCCCCATATTTCTCAGTTTTATAAGAATTTAATATGCTGGAATTGTAGGGTGGTAAATTGATAAAATGAGGAATACAGGGATTTCCAAAATTTAGTTCAGTTTCCCTTATCCCAATCCTAGGTTATTTTCCTTTTAACTTACCCACACCTTGGAAACATTTGTCAATGAACTCCTTTTCAGGGGGTTTAGTGAGCAGGCTAACCACAATAGTGACCACAACCGCCACTGGCAGGGCCACGATCATGGGATCCACTGTTGGCCAGGGAACCGATGTGATGATGGTTGACTGGCCAATTAAGGCTTTGGAAATTCCCATTGGGTCGGCTGTTTTTTTGAATCCGAACAACAACCAGAAAAGACTTACCAGTGCTCCAGAAACCAACCCTGCAATAGCACCTTCCTTTGTGGCTCGTTTCCAGTATATTGCTGCCACATAGATGGCCAGGAATGCTGCGGCAGTGATACCAAACCATAGAGAAGTTCCCAGGGCCACTATACTGGAGGGTAATATGAATCCCAAAACCACCGCAATTAAAACTGCTATCACTATTCCAATTCGGGCCATCCTTACTGATGATCCTCCAGTTTTACGGACCAATGTTTCGTATATATCACGTCCGAAGGCGGTTCCCTGCACATGGAACTGTGCAGAGAGGGTAGACATGGCTGCAGACAAGAGAGCCACCATGAATAGGTAAGTGAACCACAGGGGCATTGCCGCGGCAATAAATGCGGGTATGACCTTGTCCAAGTTACCCCCTGCTGCCTGAACCGCGGTTTGTCCGGTTGTTTGGATGAAATAGACATTGGAAAGAGAACCCACCACATAGGCGCCGAAAGTTATGGCAAATATGAATACTCCACCAATTAACACTCCCCGGTTTAATTCCCGGTTTGATTTAACAGTCATGAAACGAACAACCAGTTGAGGTTGAGATAACACCCCAATACCCACTCCCAGGATCAGACTGGAGACCAGTGTCCACCAGAAGGGACTGCCCAGGGAAGGCATGGTTGTCCATCCCGTGAATCCAGTGGCAGTGGCCGCTGCAGTTGCATTAGCCGGCACTACATTCACCAGATTGGTGAGGGCCTGATTTGCATCAATTACACCACCCAACATCCAGTAAATTGCTATCAGGAGGAATATTGTTCCAAAAAACATTATACTACCCTGTAATGCATCGGTATACATCACCCCTCGGATTCCTCCGAATATAACATAAGCAGCAACTACTACGGCCATTACCACCAGAGCTATGTTATAATCTATTTGGAGGGTTGTTTCAACAAACCGGGCCATGCCCACTAGAACCACTGCAGCATATAATGGCATCCCAATGAAGATAACTGCACCGGAGAAGTACTGGATGAATTTACTGTCAAAACGTCTGGATAAAAACTCAGGGAAGGTCAGGGCCCCTAAGTTATGACCCATTTTCCGGGTGCGCTTTCCGAAGAATACGAAGGCAATGAATATCCCAATGAGGATGTTTAAAAAGACTAACCATAGGATTCCCATACCATAATTGGCAGCTACCCCTCCAAATCCAACAATAGCTGCGGTGCTGATGAATGTAGCCCCATAACTCAGGGCCATGATGAATGGGTGTGTTTCCCTCCCTGCCACCAGGTAATCATCGGCACTCTTAGTCCTACGCCAGGCAACATAGCCCACATAACCGTTTATCAAAAGAAATATCAAAACAACAATACTCAAAATCATTAAGTCCACATAATCACGACCTGTTCCTTACCGGCACCTTAATCATTATTATTAATGATTAATGAATTTCTGGTGCCAACATATAAACTTTGACTTATTATAAGAGATTATTATCAGCCCCATTTATTGTATCATTAATATAGCTTAAAAGCATGGGATTTACAGGTATCTATCAAATTTAAATAAGGTTAACAATAAAAACCCATCATTACCCTTAATTAATTTGGGTTAAAATAGATAGGGTTAAATTATCTTTAGATTAATGAATGAATAATACAGGAAAAAGGGGTAGTGAAATAATTGAGTGAAGATGGTCCTCCTCGTTTAAGAAAACCCGGAAACGGTGCTAGTAAAAATGATGCATCATCCAAATTAGGTAAAGCTAGTGCTGATATTAAGGAAAAGGTTGGTTCTTTTAAACTTAAAAGGGGAAATTCTTCCATTTCCACTAAAGTTAATTCCCTTAAATCCAAAAAAACTATTAGGAGTAAAAATGGTGATGGAAGTCCAACTAAACTAAGATTACCACACTCCAAATCTCAGGAAAAGTTCAGTTTTGATGGATTTAGGAGAAATATAACAAAATTATTAAGGGAAAAATCCATCCTGAGCATTATTGGTATTATTATTTTAATTGTCCTGGTGGTTAGCACCGCAATGTGGGTGATAAATGATAAAAATACCACCACAAACCAAACTAATAACACCACCCAACAAGTAGAGGCTCTTAAAAACCATTATAATGATGGTAACATCTCTTTTGACTATCCTGAAGGCTGGAATGTTTCCAATAGCACACAAGCTCCCCTGATAGTTACGGTTGCTCATGATGAGAATAACAGTTTCTCAGTCTTTAAAGAGGACTTGGGAACACAGAACTTTACATATAAAGTGGCAGCTTGGCGTTCAAACATTTTAGCAAATGGTATGATTTACTACGAAGGTGACCTTACCATTGACAACACCACTGCCTATGAACTGGAAGCAAATTACAAACCAGCAGATAAGGTTTTCACCACCAGGGGGATAGCCTTCCAAAAAAACAACACAGCATACTTTTTAATCTTTGTCTTTGACAAAGCCCTTATTGACTATAAATACGAGATGGATAAAGTGATTAACAGTTTCCATGTTAATACCTGAATTGATCAAATCCAATTGGGGAAAATAGGAACTGGAGAATGAAAGTTTAATTTGAAGAATTAAAGATTTAAATCCAAATGAAGAATTTTAATTCCCTTAAAAATGTTAACAATTACAAAATTAATGGATTCAATAAAAAAAAATAGGACTGGCCGGTAGATGGAAATGATCTGGAATGAAGAAATTGAATGCATATCTAAAGAGGAATTGGAGAAATTACAACTTAAAAGGCTGCAGGACGTGGTGAAAAGGGCCTATGAAAATGTTCCATATTATAGAAAACGTTTTGATGATGAGAGCATAAAACCAGAGGACATTAAAACCCTGGATGATATTCAGAAACTCCCCCTAACCACTAAAGATGATCTTCGCGCAGCTTATCCTTTTGGAATGTTTGCGGTTCCCCGTCAGGAGATTGTGGAAGTTCACACTTCCTCTGGTACCACTGGAAAACCAACTGTATCTGGATACACACGCGAAGATCTGGATATTTGGAGTGAAGTCATGGCCAGGGGTTTAACCATGTTCGGACTCAACGAGGACGATCTCATCCAGAACACCCATGGTTACGGCCTATTTACCGGGGGTTTTGGTGTTCATTACGGTGCCCAGAAGATTGGGGCCACAGTTATACCTATTTCAACAGGGCAGACCCGTAGACAGATCGAAATAATGAAGGACTTCGGAACAACTGTATTGATAGTCACACCTTCCTATGGACTTTACCTGGCAGAGGTGGCTGAAGAAGAAGGCTTGAAACGGGAGGATTTAAAGCTGAAATCCATTGGTTTTGGTGCTGAAATGTGGACGGAAGAGATGCGCCAGGAACTTCAAAAACGCTTTAATGCACCAGCATACAATATTTATGGCCTAACTGAAATCATGGGGCCCGGGGTGGCCCTGGAATGCCCAGAACAGGATGGTCTCCATGTTATGGAGGATCATTTCTATCCCGAGATCATTGACTCGGAAACCTTGGGAGTTCTTGAAGAAGGAGAAAAGGGGGAGCTGGTCATAACCACCCTAAGCAGGCATGGGATGCCAATTATTCGTTTTAGAACCAAGGATGTTACCAGTCTCAGGAGGGAAAAATGTGCCTGTGGTCGAACCCATGTCAAAATGGAGCGGATTACTGGTAGGACCGATGATATGCTCAAAATCCGTGGAGTGGCAGTATTCCCATCCCAGATCGAGAAGGCCCTCCTTAAAATGGATGGTATTGAACCACACTACCAGATCATTGTCACCAGGCCTCAGCACCTGGATGAAATGGAAGTTCAGGTCGAAACATCTCCAGAACTCTTTTCGGATGAAGTAAAAGAGTTGGTGGGGATTAAAAAGAAAATCGAAAACTTCATACACAACGAAATTGGTTTAAGAGTTACTGTAACCCTAGTGGAACCAAAAACACTGCCCAGAAGTGAGGGTAAAGCCGTCAGGGTTATTGATAAACGAGGAATAGAATAATATTAAACCGAATCATGATTTAGATGAAATAACCGGAAAGTTTGGGCATTTATATTAAAAGAAAATTAATAAAAAAAACATAACTGGAGAATCATTCCAATAATGGGGGAATCTTAGTGAAAATAGAACAGTTATCAATATTCTTGGAAAATAAGAAGGGTAGGATGAGGAATGCTTTGGATGTTCTTTCTGATGGTGGATTTAACATCAGGGCCCTGTCCATTGCTGATACTTCTGATTTCGGTATTTTAAGGTTAATTGTCCCGGAACCGGGTAAGGCCAAAGAGATCCTGGAGGAGAATAATTTCGTGGTGAAAATGGGACACGTTATTGCCGTGGAGATGTCTGACCAGCCAGGAGGGCTTAGCACCATTTTAGGGATACTGGATGACTCAGACATTAATCTAGATTACCTTTATGCCTTTGTGGATGAAAAAGAAGAAAGGGCAATTGTATTACTCCATCCCGAAGATATTGAAGCCGGAATTGAAGTTCTTAAAAAAGGCGGGGCAACTATAATCCCACCAGAGGATGTTTACGAGTGGTAAACTTCTTCTAATTAATATTTTTTTATAATAGTTGTTTATATGGATTTTAAATTATTTTCAAGTAGATTTGATTATTATAATTATACTTTCAAATAATAAAATTAAAAGGTTGTTTAAGTATTAGTAATTAATTTTGTTTCTAGTTTTTAGGTAAATTCATTCAATATCCAAAAAAATCAGAGATTTGAGGAACAAAAACTGAATCCTTCCTCAAAGGCCTCTAAATTTATGGGAATACTCTTTTCTGGAAGGTTGTCCTTCATTGATTCTAGGATGATTTCCTTATCCAGTGGAAAGTCAGGTACTGCGGCTGCAGCACCCAGCAGGACCATGTTAGTTGCCAGGATGTGACCAGCTTTTTTGGCGATACCATCAGCATCCAGTGCAATGACTTTATGGGCATTAGACTGCAATTGATCCATTATAATGGATAGTTCAGGGTAAGGATGTTCACTTTGCCGGATGTTAAAGGGATAGATTGGTGCAGTATTCATAACCACGTAACTATCTTTATTTATCATGTTTATGGCCCTGAGGGCTTCTAATGGTTCAAATGCCAGTAAAAGGTTTGCTTTTCCTTCCTCAATCAGGGGGCTGTGGGAGTCTCCGATCTTCATCTGGGTGGACACCACACCTCCACGCTGGGACATTCCATGTATTTCACCCACCACCACTGACCGGTTACTTTTCATGGCTGATTCACCCATAATAATCGAGGTTTTGATGATTCCCTGTCCACCTACTCCAGAAATATAAATATTGTAAGGGTTCATTGTTTTCCCTCCGCTTCCATGTGACTATCTATTTTTTTGACCCTAATTGCCTTTTCTGGACATGTTTGGACACATACACTGCATTTCCGACACATTAAGGGGTCAATCCTTATTTTATCATCTTCATTGGTGTAGATAGCCGGGCAGGTGAGTTCCATGACACACGTATCACAACCAGTACATTTATCATCCTTAACATCCATGATGATATTTTTACCCTTCTCTGGCTTGCCCTTAATTAACATGCAGGGGTACTGGGAGATAACCACCGCCACTTTATCGTACTGCAGGGCTTTTTTAAATATTTCCTTTGAATTACGGACACTTAGGGGGTTGATGATCTCCACCATGTCCACTCCACAGGCCTTCACAATCTCCGGTATGGACATTTCAGGTGCTTCCAATCCCATGCCATCCACTGGTAAGCCCGGATGTGGTTGTCCACCAGTCATGGCCGTGGTGCGGTTGTCCAGTATCACCAGGACGAAATTGTTCTTGTTGTGCACTGCATTGATTAGTGGGGGTATCCCGGCATGGAAGAAGGTTGAATCACCTATAAAACTCACCACAGTTTGATCTGTGGCTTTGGAGAATCCGCAACTGGTTCCAATGGATGAACCCATGGATAACAGGTAATCAGCAATTTCATAGGGGGCTTCTATGCCCAGGGTGTAGCATCCAATGTCAGTGGGGAAAATCAAGTCATCCAGGCCTAAGTCTTCTGCTGCTTTTTTAACTTCGAAATAGGCAGCCCGGTGTGGGCAGCCTGGGCAGAGGGTGGGTGGTCTTTTGGGAAGTTCGATTGGACTAGTAGCATTTTCAACTGGCATTTCCAGTCCCATCATCCTGCCCACTCCCTGGAGTACAATATCAGGACTGTACTCGTATATCATGGGCAGTGTTCCATCTAGTTTACCGTGAACTATTCTGTTGAGCTGGTGCTTGCCAATTATTGCCATAATTTCTTTTTCCATTATGGGGTCAACTTCTTCCACCACCAGAACCCTTTCTATGTTTTCCAAAAATTCCAACACCCTTTTTTCAGGGAAGGGGTATGAAAAGGTTATTTTAAGGACGTTCACCGGCAGTTCATAATCTTCCACCACGTCCATAACGTAGTTAAAGGCACTGCCACTGGTGATGATTCCCACACAGCTCCCCTTATTAAGGGCTTGATTTAAGGAGGAATTATTGGATAATATTTCTATTTCCCCCATTTTTTCAACCAAATTCCGGTGCATTACCCTGGCAGACTCTGGTACTGGCACGAATCGCTGTGGATCTTTTTCAAAGTGTCCCTTTGTTTTAGGTTTTTCTAAAGCACCCAGTTCCACTACTCCCCTCATATGGGAAATCCGGGTGGTGGTGCGCAGAATAACCGGTACCTCAAATTCTTCCGATAATTGGTAGGCGTATTTCATTAAATCCTTAACTTCCTGGGGGCTTGATGCTTCCAGGAGGGGTATATTGGCCAGTCTAGCGTAGTGTCGGTTGTCCTGTTCATTTTGGGATGAAAACATGGAGGGATCATCTGCGGTGAGGATCACCATTCCTCCCCGGACACCGGTGTAGGCCACACTCAGAAGTGAGTCTGAAGCCACATTAACACCTACATGTTTCATGAAAGTAAATGATCTGAGTCCCGAGGCAGCTGCAGCTGCAGCTACCTCCAGGGCTACTTTTTCATTGACTGAAAACTCAAAGTAAATCCCTGCATCTTCGGCAAGAACTGATAAAACGTTTCCAATTTCTGAAGAAGGTGTTCCCGGGTAGGTGCTGGCCACAGAGACTCCTGCTTCCAGTGCACCGCGGACAGCGGCTTCATTACCCATCAGGAATAGTTTATCCTTCTCTTGTCTGGTGAGAATTTCTTTAAGGTTCATGGTATCTTCCTGAAGATAAAATAATAGTTAAACTATGTTTTAAATAATTACAATTTATTTTATGATTTTTATTGTAGTTTAAGAACAGTATTTTGTGAAGACCATTATGAGGTCTTAGTAAATGTTTTTGAATATTTGACTATATTTAGGTTTAGGTTCTAGGTTTTATAATTTTTTAATTTTCAAAAACAATTTTTTTAATCAATTTCTCAATATTTCTGTTCTTTTTTCCAGAATGAATGTTACTATTAAACTGGATTGCACTATCTAACTGGACTATTAAAAGACCATTATCAATTCCCAACATTAGATAGATAAGATCCCACTAATTCCTTATAAATCGAGCTATTCGAAGGTATGACTGGTAATAAAACTAAGGATGGGTGTTCGGAATCATGGTAGATGGTTTGGTGGGCTACTTGCCATTGGGTGTCTGTGGCAATGGGGTTACCAGTGTTGGGGTTGGGGTGGAGGAGGGGATAGGCACTGGAGGATATCTCCAGGCGAATCCTGTGGCCTGGTAAGAAGACGTGTCCCATGTCAAATAGTTCTATCCTGTATTTTTCAATTTTGCCTGACTCTAGAAGGACTTCTCTGTCAAATCCCTGCCTGAACCTGGCCCTTATAGAGCCCCCCGATTCATAGGTGCCCAGATTGATAGCAGTTCCATTGGGGTATACATCCATAAGTCGGGCCACGAAATCTGTGTCTTTAGCATCACTGGCAGCATACAACTCCACTGCCACCGGTCCTAATATCATGACCGGTTCTTCCAGCGAGGGTGTGGTGTAAATTAGAACGTCGGAACGGTTTTCAGTGTTGATAGAGTTAATAGCAAAACCCCCTAAAGTGACGGGTCGGGGATTGGTAGGGTCATAGGTATAATTATCTGAAACTACTGTTGAATTAAGATTGGCAGTTGAATTTAAGATGCTGGAATTGTTAGCTGCAGTGCCAGATGTTAAGTTCCATTCCAGGAATCCATTACCATTTAAAGTATTGGCTGGCCCCCTGCTGTTGAGGTACAGGGGAGTGGTCCTCATATCCTCAGGAGGATAATCTGTGAGGTTTATCCATTTACTTAAACCAGTAATGTAAACTGTGGCCCTAGGGAAATTTAAATGTCCCGTTGAATTAGTAACATTTGAATTGTTAGTATTGGAATTATTACCAGAGGTATTGGAATTATTAGGGGCGTTAGAATTATTTCCAGAGGAGTTAGCAGTAGAACTAGTTGAATTTTTAAGGTAATAGTCAAAGAATGCCAGGTGTGTGGCTAAAACATCACTTTGAGCCCCGGGTACTGGTAAGTCACCGATTTGTGAAAGCTGCGCTGCTGGTTCGAAGGTTCCAGAATGTATCCATGGCCCTACAATCAGGTACTGATCACTCCGGGTGGAATTCCTTTTTAGGCCATTCCAGTAGAATAGCGCCCCTGGCTGGTCCGCATCGAACCATCCACATGTAATCAGAGTGGGCAAGTTGATATTGGCAAAATCCTGGTCTGTGAACTGGATCCGTTTCCAGTAATCGTCCAGGGTGGGATGTTCTAGGAATTGGCGGTAAAGGGGAACTTGAGTCCCGGTAGCTTCATCTGCAGTTAATAGTGGACTGTGGTTGAAGATTGGAGTCCAGTTAAGGTTTTGTGTGTTTAAATCAGTAGTGCGGCCGTTGTTGGCCAGGGTCCAGGGCAGGGCCCATCCCATATAGAAAACTCCTCCAATGGATGGTATTTCTTCCATGTACCTCCCTGTTGCTGCGGTGGGTGCAATACATACCAAGTGTGGTGGTTTTTCCCGTGCAGCCAGCCACTGGTCAGCCCCCATGTAAGAGAACCCCATCATGCCCACCTTTCCATTGGACCATGATTGATTGGCAGCCCATTCAATGGAGTCATAACCATCCTGCCCCTCCTGGAAGAGGAAGTTAAAGCTTCCCTGTGAGTCTCCCTTCCCACGCACATCCTGTACTATAAACACATACCCATTTCTGGCATAATACTCACCCATGCCGGTGTAGTTCATATAAGCAGCACTCCGACCGTAAGGAGTACGTATCATAATAACTGGATAATTCCCACCATCCTGAGGCAGCCAGATATCCGATATCAGTTTAACACCGTCACGCAAAGGTGTTTCCTGCCCCATGATAGTTTTAACCGTGTGATTCACTGTTTTATTGGTGTTGTTGGGAGTAACATTCTGGGAACTGGTTAAGTTAGTGGTGTTCTGAGGGGTGCTGGACTGGTTTTGACTGTTATTAGCGTTATTTGTTAACTCAGGAGTATTTCCAGCGCTTTGACTTTCATTTTGAGATTCAGGACCCTGGAATTGATTTAAAATAGATTCTGTGCCAGTGGTGATGGATGTTTCGTTGTCCGCTAAGAGGACCACCCCTGATAAAACGCCTAGAAAAGCAATGAATGTTATTAATACTATTGCAAATGAAGTTTCTTTCATTGTTCCCCCCACTAAATGGTTGGTGAAAAGTTTAGCAAATTAAAACCATCAAATCTAGTGATGAACTATATCTAATAAAAGATTATTTGAAGGTTGTATTATAATTAACTCTGATGAAGATTAAAATTCAGGATATTGAGGTAGAATACCATGTTTTCCACCGCAAGGTAAAATACGCCCGTCTTGAGATTAAAAACGAAACAATTAACATTATACTACCACATGGATTTAATGATTATCTGAAACTGATTAAAAAACATGAAAAATGGATTTACCGGAAAATATCACGGATTACTAGGCTTAAAGAAGAATCCAAAACCCGTGAACTTAATTTAACACGCAGCAAAGGAGAATTTCACAACCTGGTTAAATCAATGGTGGATGAAATGTCCCGAAAAATGGGTCTTTCAGTAAATCGGATAACATTTAGGAAAATGAAGACCCGTTGGGGTAGTTGCAGTTCTCTGGGAAATGTGAACTTTAACACTTACCTCGAATATTTACCAGAAGACCTCATCAGATATGTGGTGCACCATGAAGTGTGCCATCTGAAGGTGAGAAAACACAACAAGGACTACTGGGATCTGGTTTCCTTAACCTACCCCGATTACCAAAAGTACGAGGATGAACTGTCTATCTACTGGTTTTTAGTGAAAGAATTGGATTAGCCCGTGTGAAATTTATAAGGATTTTTTTTCAATTATTTGATTGTAGTTGATGTAATTGGGGTCAAAGGAATAGATGTAAAATTGAAATATTTCTAAAAAACACATTTTTATTATAATAATTTTTTATAGGAATAGGGCCTAATATCTATTGATTCTATTTTACCCATAATAGAGAATTAAAATAACTATAATCCCATGGGAATGGGACAAATGAATAGATTGAAAAACCAGTTTAAATTCATTATATCATAGAAATTAAAGGATTGAAGGATTAAATACGTTTAAACAGCTAAATAATTACCAAAATGGAGATCAAATGATAAATATAAGTGTTATGCGTTACCAGCCTTCAGAGGATGAGGAACCATACCTCAAATCATATTCTGTTGAAAATAAGGACAAAATGAAGGTTCTGGATGCCTTAAACTACATAAATCAAAATCACCAGGCTAACATTGCCTACCGGTGCTCCTGTAGAGCAGGTCAATGCGGCTCCTGTGCAGTTAAGGTTAATGGAGAAATGGCCCTGGCATGTAAAAGGGAGATAAAAGATGGGGATGTAATAGAACCCATCAACTTACCAGTTATAAAGGACCTGGTTGTGGACCGTAGCCAGATAGAGGGCAAAGTTAAGGATATGGGCCTCTTCCTGGAGGATGAATGCGGAATTAGTGAGTGTCCGGCCATTATAGATCCAGATGAACTGACCAACACTAAGAAATTAAGGAGTTGTATAGATTGTTATTCCTGCCTATCCGCCTGTCCGGTCCTGAAGGTGAATGATGAATTCGCAGGCCCATACTTCATGCGTTACCTGTCCAAATTTGCCATGGACCCCCGGGACTGTTCTGACCGGGCTGAAGAAGGATTTGAAGAAGGGCTTTACTGTTGTACCTCTTGCTCTAAGTGCGTGGAAGTATGTCCCAAGGAAATAAACACCTTCGGAGGGGCTATTGAAAAATTAAGGGAAATAGCTTGCCAGGAGGGTATTGGACCCATGCCCGCTCACCGTTCGGTAAAGGAACTTGTTGAAAAAACTGGCAGATCAGTGGAGCCTATGACAGAAGGTCCCATGAGGGATGGTTTCATCAAAACTGTTAACTCGCAAAAAGCCAAAGATACTGATAAAAAAGATGGGAAAGAGAAAATCGCACTTTTCACAGGCTGTTTAATGGATTATCGTCTTCCAGAAATTGGAATGGCCCTCATAGATGTTTTGAACAAGCATAACGTTACAGTAGATGTTCCCAGCCATCAGGTCTGCTGTGGCTCTCCCCTCATTCGGACTGGGCAAACTGATGCCGTTGAACAGTTGGTTCGGAAGAATGCCAAGGCTTTTGAGGATTATGATACCATTATCACTGTCTGTGCTGGTTGCGGAGCCACCTTGAAAAAGGATTACCCTCAGTACGGTGTAAAACTGAATGTAATGGATATCAGCGAATATCTGGTTGATAAACTTAACATAGAAGATATGGAACCCGTGCCTATGAAAGTCACCTACCATGACCCCTGTCACCTTATTCGGGGTCAGGGTATCCTGGAGGAACCCCGGGAGATTCTCCGAAAAATTAAGGGTGTTGAATTTGTGGAGATGGAAATTCCTGACCAGTGCTGTGGTGCTGGTGGGGGTGTGAGATCTGGTAAACCAGAAATAGCTGAAGCACTGGGCAGTGCTAAGGCAAAGATGATTGAAAAACTTGGTGTGGATGCAGTGATCACCATATGCCCTTTCTGTGAAAATAATATCAGGGCCTCCCTGGAAAATGAGGGTTTAGACTTGGAAGTTATGAACATACTTAAACTCCTGGAAAAGGCATACCATCCGGAAGCATGAATTCAACTACAACGGTCATTAATCAAAATTATAAAAGATATAGAGACTATAAAACATGATTTACGTGGTTTTTGTGGAGCCAGAAACTCCGGGAAACATAGGATTTTTAGCGCGTACCATGAAAAATTTCGGTTTAAAAGATATGGTACTAATAAATCCCTGTCAACTTGAACACGACTCTTACTATAAGGCTATGCATGCCCGTGAAATCGTTCACAATCGCCAGGAATATCCTTCCCTAGCAGAATTTCTAAAAGAAAAGGAGATAGATTTTGCAGTGGGAACAACTGGTACTGCAGGGGGAAGTTATAACATCCCCCGTATTGCAGTAACCCCGGATAACCTCGCCCAATCAATAAATGTGGATGGAGATATTGCACTAATAATGGGAAGAGAGGGTGACGGTCTAACTAATGATGAATTAGAACTTTGTGATGTTATAGTTTCAATTCCTACCCATGAATCATATCCCATCCTGAACATAACCCATGCTGCTGCCATTATATTCTATGAATTGTTCAAGAATGAAAAAACATATCCTGTGGAAGATTTAGAAGAAGCTTCACTGGAGGAAAAACAGGATTTAATGGGATACATGGATAAAGTACTGGATAATCTGGACTATCCCCCTCACAAAAAGAAAAATGCTTCCACAGTTTTCAGGAGAGTGATGGGGAGAGCATTTATATCTGGAAGGGAAGCCCATACCCTGAAAGGGATGTTCAGAAGGATAAAAGATCGAATAAAATAATTAATAGATACTGAATCTCGGGCAATCAGAGAGAATTCCCACCACCTCTGGAACTATAAAAAAATGACACTTACTAACTAAAAAGGGAGAATGTGGATAAAATGGCTATTTTAAGTGACCAGGATATTATAAAATATTTAGATGAAGGAAAAATCACCATCGAACCCCTGGAAGATCCGGCAAGGCAAATTCAACCATCTTCAGTAGACCTGCGGATTGGGAACGAGTTTAAAGGTTTCCGTATTATCCGGAAACCCTGCATCGACCCATTGGACAAATCTGATCTGGAGTCTTATATGGAGTCTTTCCACTTAGAACAGGGAGAAGCATTCATCATACACCCGGGGGAATTTGCACTGGCCACCACCTACGAAGCTGTTAAACTCCCTGATGATCTGGTGGCTCGTGTTGAGGGGCGTTCATCTATGGGGCGCCTGGGAATAACCATGCACGTCACCGCAGGATATATTGACCCTGGATTCCAGGGAAAGATCACACTGGAAATATCCAACATAGGCAAAATGCCAGTGGCCCTTTACACCGGCCAGAGGGTTTGTCAGATAGTCTTTGAAACTATGACCAGCCCATCTTTACGCCCCTATGGCCATCCAGAAAGGGATAGTAAATACATGGGTCAGGATCGGCCGGTTACCAGTAAAATCAAACAGGACTATGAGATTCGGGACCGAAAACAGACTAAATTACTTTAATACATGGAATAATATTATCTGAAATCTATTTATCAAATAAAAAAAATTTATCCAAGTAATGAGAGGAAATTGAGAGGATTACAAAATGAAGAATGAAGATGTTATGAATATTGCCAAGAAAAGAGGATTCTTGTGGTCATCATTTGAAATCTACTCTGGATCGGCTGGATTCTTTGATTACGGCCCCTTAGGAGCAATTTTGAAAAATAAGATAATGAACAAATGGAGAGAATATTACTTGGTGGGTGAAGGATTTTATGAGATTGAATCACCAACCATCATGCCTGAAGAGGCACTTAAAGCATCAGGTCACGTTGATCATTTTAACGACCCCATGACAGAGTGTAAAGACTGTTTAGAAGTTTTTAGGGCTGATCATATCATAAAAGAGGCCATTGGTCAGGAAGTGGAAGGTCTTGAAAACCAGGAACTCACTGAAATATTATCATCCGACCATCAGATCCTTTGTCCTCGATGTGGAGGCCACCTTACCCATGTCTGGAGTTACAATCTAATGTTCCAGACCCTTATCGGGGCCAAAGGTAAAAAAACTGGTTACATGAGACCAGAAACTGCTCAGGGCATATTCATACCATTTAAGAGATTGTTAAGGTTTTACAGGGGTAAACTTCCCTTCGGTGTGGTTCAGCTAGGTAAGGCTTACCGAAATGAAATTTCACCCCGCCAGGGGGTTATCAGGCTCAGGGAGTTCACCCAGGCCGAAGCAGAGATATTTGTGGATCCCCTTAACAAAAAACATCCCCACTTCCATGATGTGGCCCAGCAGGTACTTACCCTGTACCCGGCAGAGACACAGGAGGAAAAAGGAGAACCTATCAAAGTCACCGCTCAGGAAGCAGTTGCTAAAGGTGTGGTATCCAGTGAGATGTTAACTTATCAGTTGTGTCTGGCAGACCGGTTTATGGAGGAATTGGGAATACCGGAAAATGTTATAAGGTTCCGTCAGCACATGAAAACCGAGATGGCACACTACGCCATTGACTGCTGGGACGTGGAGATACACACTGACCGGTATGGTTGGGTTGAAGTTATTGGAATCGCTGATCGGACTGATTTCGATCTCAAATCCCACAGCCAGCACAGTAAAGAAGATCTGTCTGTTTTCATGGAATATGATGAACCACAAACCATTACTAAACTGACTGCAAAACCAAATATGAAAAAATTTGGCCCCCTCTTTAAGGGTAATGCCCCCAAAATAATGGAATTCCTTAAAAATACAGATGTTGCTTTAATTAAAAATGCCTTTGATGAGGATGGTAATTACCAGTTGGAACTGGAAGGGGAAACCTACCAGTTAACACCGGATATTATATCATTTGAAGAAGTTGAGGAAACTGTGAGGGGTGAAAAGATATATCCCCATGTTATTGAACCTTCATATGGTATTGACCGTATAACGTATTCTGTTCTCCTACATGCATTTACACAGGAAGATGACCGTAACATTTTCCATTTCCCTGTAGATCTGGCACCAGTTGGAGTGAATGTTTTCCCTCTATTAAACAAGGATGAACTGGTGGAAATAGCAGATCAGATAAGGGATGATATTCGTGGAGACGGCATAATAGCCGAAGTGGACACTTCTGGAACCATTGGCCGCAGATACGCCCGTTCTGATGAGATAGGAACACCATTTGCCATTACAGTCGACCATCAGAGTTTAGAAGATGATACAGTGACCATCAGAGAAAGGGACAGTCAAAAACAGGTGCGAGTATTGATATCTGAAGTTCCTAGTAGAATTAATGATTTGATGGATAAAAAAATAAATTTCAGTGATCTTTAAGACATTGTCTTAAGATCACCCTATTTTTATATATTCCTTTTAGGTTAGGTACGACCTTGAATAAAGAAAAATAGTCCCTAAAAATTAATTAACCCTCATTTACCAGAGCTTCCAGTTCTTCTTTAGGGATCATCTGGGCTATTTTAAGTTTAGTTGGGCAGCGACCCAGTTTTATGTCGTGCTTTTTGGCTATGGCTTTGAGATCTTTCATAGTGGCCTTTTTGGCCATTTCTTCCACATCCACAGTCACACCTCCATTTAATGTAAAGATTTTGTGAAAATTGTGAAATTCCATTAATACTATAAGGTTAAACTTCTTAATTAATTTTGGAGAAATTATCATCTAGCACCTATTAGGGATGTGGTTGATACGTTAATGATGGTAAATGATTTTTATTAGTAGATTTTTCATTAAAAATCAATTCTTAGTCAAGTTAATTAATTATCGGAGTTGAATAGTATGATAGATGCACATATACACGCGGACTGCAGGCCTTATGAAGATTTCGAAACTATGGCTATTGCAGGGATAGAATCTGCCCTTACATTAGCCCATGACCCCATGAGAATGACCACTTCGGCAGTGGTTCTGGATCACTACCACCGGATACTGGAAAATGATTTTAAACGAGCAGAAAGTAATGGTATCGCCCTTAAAGCAGCCCTCGGACTTCACCCTCGGAGTATATGTCAAGATTATCGGATGGTGCTTCGTAAACTCCCCTGGTTCCTTGATCAGGAGGAAGTAATTGCCATTGGAGAGATTGGCCTTGAAACTGCTTCTGACCTTGAGCGGGAAGTTTTCCGAACTCAACTTCTAATGGCAGATGAACTGGATATGAAGGTAGCAGTACACACTCCCCGGCAGAATAAACGAGAAATCACCATTAAAACCCTGTCAATCATTGAGGGAAACATTGATCCTGCCCTGGTGGTGGTGGATCATGTGGATTCATCTATCATTGATTTGATGGCTGATTTTGGGGGAATGCTAGGAATCACTGTGCAACCACAAAAAATGACACCCAAGGAAGCTGTTGAACTTTTAGACTTGATATACCATGATTATGGTCCAGAAAGGTTTATGCTGGATAGTGATATGAGTTCTTCACCCTCAGATCCATTATCTGTGCCAAAAACTGTTCACCAACTTAGATTAGCTGGCTGGGATGATAAAAAAATAGATAGGCTATCCTGGAAAAACGCATCTGAATTTTATGGTTTTTAGAAGATAATCTACCATTTATAGGATTATCAGGGCTTTTAGGGGATAACTCCATTAATAATGTATCCCCTGAATATTAGTTTAGATAAAAAAAGTTCTACTATGTAAAAAAATATATGAATTCATAAGATTTAACTATTTATTTTCAGGTAATATACCCACAAACTTCTTGATCCGTTCCATGATTCCTTCTTTATCTGGTTGAACAGGTTTGTATTGTTTTCCAACCAGGTCAGCTGCCAGTTGCATTATTTCATTGCTTATAGGGGAAGCTGGGTTTAACTCCATCACTGAGCTTCCCAGGGCTATGGAACGATCCATCTCCCGGTCATAGGAGATCACCGAAATCATTGGCACTTCCAGTATGGATTCGATTTCATTAACTGAAAGCAGGAAATTATCATCGTACCACATGTTCAAAACAAAACCAAGGATTTCAATGTTAAGTTCATTTAAGAGTATTCTGATCTTCAAGGCATCAGCAACTGCAGGCATGGTGGAATTGGTAACCAGTATGGCCTCAGTGTCCTCGGGTAATGCTTCAAATATGTTGGAATTAATCCCCGAGGGTAGGTCCATTAGGAAGATATTTCCATAGGAAGATATTTCTTCCATTATCCTTTTCCATGATACATAGTTAGGATTGATGGTTTTAAGGGTTTCAAAGTGCATACCAGTGGGTATTACCAGAGCTCCCTGATTCACTTGGTAAACACAATCCTGAACCGCTTTATCACGCATCAGGACATCGTGTAGTGTCACTTCTGGATTTAAGAGTCCGGTGATTACATCCATGTTGGACATCATCAGATCCAAATCCAGCATGACCACTTCTTCACCAAAAAGACTCAGAGCTACGCCTAAGTTAAAGGTGAGGGAGGTTCTTCCCACTCCCCCCTTTCCAGATGCTAGAGCAATAAATCTCGACATATTTATTCCCTAAAACTTAATATTAAAATATTTTTATCTCCTGCCGAGTAGTCCTTCCACAAGTTTGGATATGACGCCTTTTTTATCTGGTTCAATTGGCTGGTACTCTTCACCGATAAGATCGGCTCCAAGTTGCATGATTGCATTGCTGGTGGGGGATTTAGGATTTTTAACTACTAAAGGTTCTCCGAATGCTGCTGCCCGGCTGACTTCGTTGTCTTCGGGGATTACGGCTATTACTGGTACTTCTAGTATGGTTTCAATTTCGCTGATGGTGAGGAATGTTTTATCGTGCTGTTCCCGGTTGATAACTACACCCAGGATGTCCACACCCAATCGGTTGGCCACGATTTTGGTTTTGAGGGCATCACTGATGGATGGTACTTCAGGAGTGGTGACTAGGATCATTTCCTGTGCTGCGGCTATAGCGGCTAGGGCATCCTTTTCCAGTCCCGCAGGAGCATCAATTAACAGAATATCGGCACTTTCAATGAGTATTTCCAGTGCACTTTCCAGGCGGTCCATTTTGATCTTACGAAGACCTTCCAGTGATATTCCAGCAGGGACCACCTTAACTCCTCCAGGCCCTTCATAAATGGCATCTTCAATATCTGCATCTCCTGAGAGAACATCGTGCAGAGTCACTGATTTTCCTTCCATACCCAGGATCAGTTCCAGGTTAGCCATGGCTACATCTGCATCCAGAACTATGACCTGTTCGCCATAGGTAGCCAGTGCCACTCCTAAATTTGCAGTGATAGTTGTTTTTCCAACTCCGCCCTTCCCTGATGCAACTGTTATCACTCTTGTCATCCAATTTCCTCCTAAATTTATTTCCACCTAACTTTTTTCATCTTAAAATTATGTATGCAATTATCGTTAATATTGAATCCTTTTTAGGTTATTATACTAACTGAATTCTACGTTAATTTCGAATTTCTCCACCACTTCAGGGTACTGCCTGAAACTTTTTTTAATGGCAATCTCAGCTATGTTAATGATCTGTCTTCTAAGATTAACTGCAGTGCGGTTCTGTCCCATGATTCGGTTTAGGAACCCTTGGCTTTCATATTCAGTGATGATATTAATGGTTCCACTTAGTTCTTTGTAATTATCAAGGAAAACCATGACTTCAGTTCCCTTGATTTTTGGAATACCCAATACAGATTTTTTTATGAGGTTCATCAGAACTAGTTCAACCCGTTCCACATCGTCATCATCAATAATACCACCCTTATATGATTGGAGCAAGTTTTCCACATCATCATCCTGAACATCTTTAATACCATACTTTTTAAGAAGTTCTGAGCGGTCTACTGGTATTTCCTCAACCATATCTTGAGTTTCAGAAGATTCTGATCCTATTTCGGCCATATCTGGTGTTTCTGATTTAGTATCAGCCATTGGTTGTTCTGATATATCTTTAATTGAAGAGTCAACAGATTCATCCAAAAACTCAGAAGGAGAAGAATCATGCAATTCATCCACTCCCTCATCTTTAGGGAGCTCGTTTAGAGCTTTATCAAGCTTATCAGCCACTGATGATTTTTCAACCTCGGCTGATGAATCTGCCTCAGCTTCATCCAACCCTAAAGAAGGAGCTGAATCAACTTCTTCATTTTTTTCCACTTCTTTAGGCGGCTCTGGTGAAGATGGTTGTTCCTTTAAGGATGTATCTGGTTTTTCAGCTACAGATGGTTCAACAACATTTTCAACTGATTTAACATCTTCAGATACATTTTCAGAACTAGCTTCTACTTTATTGGATTCAGTGACTTCCGGTTCTTTGATCTGGGAGGTTACTTCTTCTACCGGTTCTTCAGAAGTTCCGGTGGATGTTTTTTTAAGTTCACCAATTACATCGTAAACTTTGGAATCTGCTTCTATGGTGTATGGTTTGTTGAGATCAAGTAAATAATTCACTTGGGAGGGCCCTATATCAAAGACCTCAATTAATGTGTTTTTATTACCCAGAGCAGAATTTATTTTTTCCAATGCTTCACTTTTTGAAAATCTACCATAGGAAGCAGCGACCTGTTTTCCATCTTTATAAAGAATATAACCTTCTTCTGAACCTGAAGTTACTCTAATAAACCCGTTTTTATGATCTTTAGCTAGATCTTCCATTAATTTCGAGAAATCCAGCTCGTCAGCATATGAAACCATTGATGGTTTGGTTATGGGCATTTCCATTTATACATCTCCCCATATCCTTAGTAATATCCCCTAATTCCTTAACAAATTATTCATATAATTAATTATCCTTATCCCAAATAAATATAGTACCTATTGCAATTAGCATGTTTCATATTTACTTGCGGATCAGTTTTATTTCTGCAGGAGTTACTATTATAATGTTCCTACCATTCTTACATAATAGGATAGCTTCTCCCCCATCATTATCTCTGAATGCCTTTAATTTCTCCCCGGCTAGTTTAAAATCATCGGGAGAATCCTTTTCCAGGATACTGATATCCATGATGATTGGATTTTTTTCCTCCAAAACCTGGGCCAGAGCATAATCAAATTCATCGAGATTATGGATTTTCATTAAAATTATCTCATAGAATGAGTGTTCAGGGACAATAATAGTTTCCTGATCCTCTTTCCCTTCCTCTTCTTCCAAGCCGAGATTTTTCTTTAAATAATCCATGATGTCCTTCATTTTTTAACGTCCCCTATACCTGTATATTCAATTATCGCATCTAATAATATTGACCCCCCACCATGATAAATGTCAGCAGCAGGAAGACCATATTTCTCCTGACACTCCCTAAAAAGAATGGTTCTGGACTTTTCTTCAGTGTAATTCCTTAAATTGAGAGAAATTCCCACTACCTTTGTGGGTTCCATGGCCTCTATAGCTCGGATCTCTTCATTGATCCCCACAGGGTGACGGTAAGGGTGGTTAAATCTGTGACAGACAATGGTAGCAGTGGGTTGTGCACCTACCAGTATAGCAGCTGATAAACCCCTGGGATGGGGGTTTCCCCTTTCAGTGAGACTGGATTGGCCTTCCACAAATATGATGTCCGGATTCTTTTCTTCCTCCAGATGTTTTATGCCACCCATTACTGCAGAAGCAACATCCATCACTGACAAACTACCCGCCCGGAAATTCATATCCACGGGTTGTTCCAAACCCATTTCATCTGTGGATATTATACCCGGGTTTAATCCAATCTCCTGTGCTGTTTTACCCAAGATACGTGTGGTGGTTCGTTTTCCACATTCTTGAGAGGTTCCCCCCACAAAAACAACCGGTGTTTCCGGTTTATAATCAAGTTTAGGAAGAACTTCGGTACACCTTTCAGGGGCAGTACCGAATAAAGATCTTATGACATCGAGACGAGGGCTTATCTCTTTTAACTGAACACCCTTGGACCTGGCAAAGGCCTGTAAAGATTGATTGTTATACAATGGTAGGGATCTGAAAGAACAAACCACGTTAAGACCCAAATCAATAGCCTGAACCGCGTACTTCAGGGCAGATCCTTCCGCACCAATTGGCAGCATTATTGCCACACTACGGGCATCAGTGTTACTTGCTACTTCATCTAAACTGGATGAGATTATATGATTACAAAATTCTTGACCTTGTTTTTTCTTACTGTCATCAATAAAGCCAACAGATTCTATGCCTGTAAAATTTGAGAATTTTTCCCCGCCACCACCGCATCCAATGATTATAAACGGGTTTAGTTCTTGCAAATCCTCAACAGAAGTTACAGAATACAAAAGATCACTCCTCTTAAATTTGGTGAAATAGGTTAAATATTACATTACTTATTTATTTAATAAATGTCAAACCAAGATATATACTTTAGGTAGCATGTAAATTCTATTGTGGAGGCAGATTATATGATAGAAAGAATACTTAAAGATTTAGGACGGATAAATGGGGTAAGCGGATCTTTAGTGGTTGGAAAAGACGGTTTGATTATAGAAAGCGAAGTTCCGACTGATATTGATTCTGAGTTAGTTGCTGCAATGGCTTCGGCTGTTTTTGGTACTGCAGAACGTTCTGCAGAAGAAATGAAACACGAACCACTTCAGCAGGTCATGATTGAGGGTAATAAAGGTAAAACCCTGATGATCGATGCTGGTGAAGGTATACTGGTTGTGATTGCAGATATAGATATTAATCTTGGCCTCATCAGGATCGAAATGCGCCGTAGTGCTGAACGAGTGGTTGAATTCCTAACCTAAATGGAGTATATGGGAATTCAAAAACCATGCTAGCAGTTCATCACTTGAAAGTCATCATTTGTTTTGTTTAATCCAAAAAAAACTATATGAATGATTTTTAGTAAGGCGACCAACTAAAAAAAATAATCAACATATAAATGGGGGTAGCACTCTTGAGAAAACCTTACGTTATACTCATTGGAAGTGCTTCTGGGATTGGAAAATCTACCATAGCTTCTGAGTTAGCTAAAGAGCTGGGAATTAAGCATTTAATCGAAACTGACTTCATAAGAGAGATAGTGAGGGGCATAATTGGCCCTGATTATGCACCTGCTCTTCACAAGTCCTCATTTGATGCTTATGTAACCCTGAAGGATAAACAGCGATATGATGGCAATACTGCCAGTTTAATAAGTGCTGGTTTTGAAGAACATGCTTCTTTCGTCATACCTGCTATTGAGAAGGTTATAAAACGGGCAGTTGATGATTATGATGATCTGGTAATTGAAGGAGTGCACCTGGTTCCAGGATTTTTAGACATAGAAAAGTTTAAAAAAGATGCATCCATCCATTTTTTTGTGCTCACCGCCGATGAGGAAGTGCACAAAGAGCGATTCGTCAAAAGAGCCATGAAGATAAAACGTGGTGGTAAACATCTGGAGTATTTCAAAGAAAACCGCATAATCAACAATTACCTGGTTAAACAAGCCCTGGAACATCGCATTCCAGTTATCAACAACCTTGGTATTAATGAAACCAAAAAGAGGATGCTCACCCTTATTAAAGAGATCTGTAAAGAAATGATATTCCGTCATTCAGTAGATCAATTGGAATTAGAGACTGATATCATCCTTAACAAATACGGTGGGCGTATAATGGATGTTTCCTACTTCCTCCCTGGTTTTGGTGAGCCACTGAAAAGGAAAGTAAATGTATACGATCCGTCTGAGGCCCAGAGATTCATTAAACTTCTCCAGGAAAATCCTAAACGTAAAAAAGATCTGGAAGGGCTCTATGAACTTTCTGGAAATGTGCACCGGCATAAAATATGTGCACCTGACGAAGAAAGCCTCCAGGCTATGATCAAAGAACTGGAATATAAGGGACTTCTTTATCAGCTTGATAAAAAGGAATGAATCACCTAAATTAGGGAATAAATCACCGAATCATACCAAACACAAACACTACAACCCACTGATTGACAGTAACAAAAACAATACCTCCCGTTAATGCCCTAAACCACAACAAATATCCCTAACAAAAGTACTCATTACAATACTTAAAACACCAATATACAATTAATATATATCATGCGGATCATCCCTTTAATTATACAATGATTGAATTTTTGAATTCTTTTTTAATTTTTAAAAGAAATTGCAATAGGAATGCAGAATTAATAAAATAATTGAAAAAATATTATACCTAAAGAGTAGTGTTAAAGTAAAAATAATATATTAGGAGTCGTAAATTTGAGTAAAATGTTTGCAGACTGCCCCATATGCAATGCAAGTCAGAGTGTGGAAGTCACCACTAAAACAGAGGAAATCCCCTACTTTGGAGAAATCATGGAATCAACCATGCTATGCAGTGAATGCGGGTATAAACATGCCGATACTATCTGTATTGACCAAAAAGAACCAGTTAAGTACACTTTAATCATTAGTAAGGATAATTTAAACGCCAGGGTAGTCAAATCACAGTCAACCACCATAACCATACCCGAAATAGGACTTAAAGTGGAACCGGGACCCCAATCCCAGGGATATGTTTCCAATGTTGAAGGAGTTTTAAACCGTTTTGAAAAAGCAGTTAAGACGGCATTATCCTGGACTGAAGAAGACCATGCTAAACAGAATGCCGTTAAAATACTGGAAGATATTGAAAAAGTGAAAAACGGTGAAAAGGAAGTTACCCTGGTAATGGAGGATCCATTTGGCCATAGTATAGTCATGGCTGATAATGCAATAAGGAGTGAATTAACCGTGGAAGAAATCAAGAATCTGAAAACTGGATTCACCACCTTTGAAAATGAAGAATTGGAAATTAATGAAGATGAATTAGATGAATAATAGATGTTAAACAATTTTTATTAGAAATATGAAATTAGATATAAACCAGGGAAAATACTATTAAAATAATGGATTTAAAGATATAATAAAGGATTATTAAGAAGTGCATTAATTATATTTATTAAAATTTAAAATTAAATGGATATTTAATAGGATATTTACTAAAAAAAGAAAAATAAATTTTATTTAAAGGTAAAAACTAAAAGAGTTTAATAATCCATGAAAGCAGGATCTTCCTCTTCTTCATGGACATCTTTGAGTTTGAGTGTCTTTTTAACATCCATTGAAAGAGCATCACAGTCAGCCTTGATGGCGTGTAAGTGCATTAATATCCTCTTTTTCTCCTCATTGATCCTTTCAATGTTCTGATAAGGATAAATGGATTCCTTGAGCATTTCATATTCAATGGTAGTGTAAGGATATTCATTGAGCTGTTCACAGACTTTTACCAGCACTTCTCCCAGGAACTTGTTCATTTCCACCTTAACTCGTTCCCGGATCATCTTATCCCGGTCTAGGTTCTGCTTCATCAGACGTACGACTTCTGCTTTGGCAAAAGGCAGACTTTCTCCTTCTTCATCGTTTTCAGAATCTTCTTCAGTAATTTCATCAGACTCAACAGCTTCTTCGGAGTCAATAATTTCTTCGGTTTCTTCCTGAATAATTTCCTCGTTAAATTCGTCTTCTCTTTCGTCGTACATGAAAAATCTCCTTATTCTTTAGATTTAAATTCTTTAAACTCAGTTAAATCCTATGTAAATGGTCTTATATAAAAGTATGGTTTAAATGATGGGTTACGTGTAAAATTTATGGTCATTTTTGATGGAACCCCATTAATAATTGAAGGTGAAATAAAAATTTCCAATAATATTACCTAATTCCCATGACTCAAAGTACTTGCGAATATATAAGGCTTAATGTATTTTCTCCAAGTCCAAGCTTAAGTCTAATGATCTTGCAGAATGGGTGATGTATCCCGTGGAGATCACATCCACACCAGTATTTGCATACTGGACTATGTTATCCACATTTATACCACCTGAAACTTCAACTATGATCTTATCCCTGAGATTTTCCCTTTCAAGAACCTCCAAAACATCTGACACTTTAATGGGATCCATATTATCTAGCATCACAATATCCGCACCTGCACGAGCAGCTAGAAGAGCTTCTTCCAAATTTTCTACCTCAATTTCGATTTTTTTGGTGAAACTAACATATTTCCTAGCCCTTGATATTGCCTCTTCAACTCCGCCCACCAGAGCTAGATGATTATCCTTTATCAGCACACTATCATCCAACCGATAGCGGTGAGTATCTCCCCCACCAGATCTTATGGCGTTTTTCTCAAAAAATTGGAGTCCAGGGGTTGTTTTACGGGTCCCGGCAACCAAAACATTGGGATTCACGCTGTGAACCATTTCAATAATGTTTCTGGTCAAAGTGGCAATACCACTCATACGCATCAGGAGATTGAGCACCGTTCTTTCAACACTGAGTATGCTGCGAGGATCGCCTGATATCTCCATGATGATCTGGCCATTGCCTATGTTATCACCATCCACCACCATAACATCCGTTTCCACCTCGAACTCCGTGAATATCGCTACTGCCAGGTCAACACCCGCAATCACTCCCCCTTCTTTGGCTATGATCTGACCTTTAACCTTTAATCCTGGTGGTATTAATGCACGGGTGGTTATATCTTCAAAGCCAATATCATCGTAAACCAATTTAGCCAGGTCCTGCCTCATAATGACACCTATTAAAATACTCCCTATAATATATTCATTGAACTATAATTTATTCCACATTTAATGAAATTAACTAAAATATACATTTAGCCACTAAAATTTTTATATACCTAAAATTATTTCTAAACTAGTCTACAATAATTCTAATTACTTATAATTCTTTATAAAATACTGAAAAATCTTTGTTCTGGTTTATATTGAATGAAGAATATAAATTTTCACTAGATTCACCCTACCCAGTTTCATTTCCTAAAACTAAAAGAGCATTTTTATAAAGTCCTGAATAAATTTTTTAAGTCTCCGGACAACTTTTTCACAGGAACATATGTATAAGGACGTTGCATCGGACTTGTATAGTACATATGGTATAGGGAATAGGGACGTTGTATAAGGACGTTTTATAGGGACATCGTATAATAAATTATTATAACTATAAATTATTCAAAAAATAGTGGCAGCCAACACTTTCATAGATTGTAGAACATTACATCTTACTAATTAATTAATCCTGGCTTTAATGGAGATAATTATACATAATTAGAATAGAGTAATCTGTTAATATCATATAATTAAAGAAAATAGATGGAATGATATTGGAATTATTGAAATAGGATATCTGTAAGTCGAAGATTAGGATTATAAAATTAAAAATAATTAGGATAAATCAGGTTATGGATTAAAAATAATTAGGATGAATTGATTATGGAGTTAACATTTTTAGGAACCTCATCCGCTCTCCCTACCACTAAAAGAAATCATTCCGCCATTGCTTTAAAGGCATTTGGAGAGGTGATGCTTTTTGACTGTGGAGAAGGAACCCAACGTCAGATGGCTCGAATTAAACTGAGTCCCATGAAGGTGGATCACATCTTCATCACCCACCTCCACGGTGACCATTTCCTGGGATTGCCAGGCATGATCCAGTCCATGGCCTTCAGAGGCCGAAAAAATCCATTGTACATCTACGGGCCAGAGGGAATGATAAAAACTGTGGAACAAATTAAAAATCTGGGTTACTATGCTCTATCATTCCCCATATATGCTTACGAGATAAAAAAAGGAATTGTTCTCCAGACCGATGAATATATGGTGGAATGTTGTCCAACTCACCATTCTGTCATTAACTTGGCTTACTCGGTTAAAGAAAAAAGATCTCCAAAGTTCCTACGAGAAAAAGCCATTCAACTGGGATTAAAACCAGGCCCAGATTTTGGTAAACTACAGAAAGGCATCCCCGTAGAATTAAATGGGGTTCTTATAAAACCAGAACAGGTTCTAGGAGAAGAAAGAAGGGGGAGGAAAATAGTTTACTCTGGAGATACCAAGCCCTGTTCAGAAATGGTTGAATTCTCATTACATTCCGATTTACTGATACATGAATCAACCTATGAATCGTCTCAGGAGACAAAAGCCCTGGAAAATGGCCATTCCACCACCACCCAGGCAGCGAAAATTGCTAAAGAAGCAGAAGTATCTGAATTAATTCTCACCCATATCAGCACCCGTTACCGGGATAGTGATAGTTTAAGAAAGGAAGCAAGCCAAATATTTAGTAAAGTAATGATGGCCGAGGATTTCATGACCATAGAGGTGAAACGCCATGAAAAATTATGAAAAGATGAGTTACAGTGGAAAGGCAAATCACCCCAACCCTGCGGAGGATTATCATGCCCAACACTGACCCATTATACATTGATCTGATTAAAATTGCCATAATCCTCATATCCTCATTTATCATTATTAAATGGGCTATTTATATTGTTAAGAAAACAGGAACCCGGTTTAATTTTGAACCGACTTTGATTCAAGTCCTAATTGAAATCATCAAATATTCAATAATGGCGGTAGCCATAACCGTCGTTTTGAAGGAACTTGGGTGGGATATAAGCGCAATAGTCCTCAGCCTAGGTATTGTGGGTATAGCCGTTGGTTTCGCGGCCAGAGACACCCTATCCAACTTCATCGCCGGCATCTTTATACTGGCAGATAAGAGTTTTAGAGTGGGGGACATCATTGAAATGTCTGGCCAGAGTGGTAAGGTGATTAAATTGGGTTTAAGAGTTACCACCATCAAAACTGTGGATAATAAAATCATAACCATCCCTAATTCCACTTTTTCCAAGAATATATACGTTAATTCCACTGCCCAGGAAACCCGTAGAGTGGGATTAGATGTTAACATCCCCTATGAGATGGAACTGGAAGAAATTGTTAACTCTCTGGTGGAAACTGCATCCAATTGTAGATGGGCACTCCCTGAACCAAAACCAAATGTGCTTATAAAAGAGATGACAGATACCGGTATTAAAGCAACTCTTAATGTCTGGGTCAGTGACCCCTGGAAGGTAGCCACCTACCGGAGCCAGTTAGCTTTAAAAGTTAAAGGGCTTTTGGTAATTGAAGATGTATCATGAAAATGTCTCCATATAAGATTTTCTCCATTGTGATAATAGTAGCGTGTGTCACGCTGGCAGCAGGCATAGCCATGGCTGGCCTTGATCAGATGCAAAACGTTACCAAAGCCCAGAAAAGTGTTAAAGATTACCAGGAGAAGATGAGTAACCCGGTGAATGCATTGGACCCTACTGATCTCACCAGTTCATATATCAATGCCCGGTTAATCATCCCCAAACTCAATGTAAATGCAACTATCCGATCCGACACTGTGAATGCATATAACGCAGTTTATCATTATCCTGAAAGTGTTATGCCAGGTAAACCTGGTGAATGTGGTATTTTAGGACATAGAACTACATATTCAGGATTATTTACCAATATAGCTTCCCTGGAACCTGGAGACCAGGCTATTATCAAAGATTATGCTCAGAAGAAGAAATTTGTTTACGAGGTCACCTCCAATGGAGATGATATCCGTTGGGACTATAAAACCAAACCCATTAGATTTTCACAGGAAGGTCAGGCACGTTTACTAATCGTTACCTGTTATCCCCCCGGTAAGAAGCAAGCCGCATGGATAACCCATTTTAAAATGGTTTCAAGTAGTGACTTATGATTTAAATACTCTTTTTGAGAGGTAAAGATTTCATTGAATTTTTTTAACTGTATTCTCTATTATTAGAACATTTTAAGTTAATATGGCTTCAAAAATACTTTAATTTATGATTAAAGCCCATGAAAATAAAATAAATCCAAATAATCCTTTGGATTTCTATCTTTAATAAAATAAACCCCGAACTGTTCGATTACACAATACTTATTAGTTATAAATATTCATATTATTAGCAAATATTATTGACAATTAATGTGTAGTTATAACACTTATTAATGAGAATTGGCCATTATTATATACAATACTAATCATCAAAAAAAATAGGTAAGTTACATAAGGAGACATAATGGTTCAGAAAAAGGAAAAGAGGAGTTAAAATGGTTGAAATCCTAATAGATGAAGATGCATGCGTGGGATGCGGATCCTGTGTGGATGACTGCCCCAACGACGTGTATAAAATGAATGAGGAAAGATGGAAAACAGAAGTGGTTAATGTTGACGATTGTATGGCATGCCTCTCCTGTCACGAAATCTGCCCAGCACAAGCCATGACTCACAAAGATATCCACGTGGCTAAAAGACTGTACATTGACCGCAGAGTCAACCACGTACTGGAAAGAATTATCTGAGGCGTTAATATGGCAATACAAGAAGTTAGAGGGACATTTAAACCTGAATTAATTCCAAAGGAAACTGGTGGAGACATTGATGACTATGAAGATGCACTGCATGTGCTGATGAAATTCATGGGATCCATGTCCAGTGCCTTGGAACAGGTTTCAGGAAGAGGTGCCAACGCCATTGTTTACCAAGCAGGTAAAAGAATGGGCCACGATGCCGCGAAAATGATGGAAAAAACCGACAACTTGGAACAGGCCATGGATGAAATGGGTGAAGTTCTGGGACATGAATTTTACTATCGGATGTGGAAACCAGCTGGACAGGAAAATTACACCATCGAAAAAGGAGATGAAACTGTTGTAAAACTTCTCTTCCGTGACTGCGTTGTAAGACAAACCCTCCGAAGAACGGGTTTACCGCAAAAAGGACCATTATGTTACCTTTTATATGGTTATATGGTTGGAGCAGTGGAAGAAGTAATGGATATCAAAGGAAAAGTGGACATAGATCACGTAGGCCCCAACGCATGCCTTAAAACCCTTACTATTAAATGGGGTGGTAAATAATGGTTAAAATAGCCCTAGAAGCCCTGGCCAGCTGTTCAGGATGTGAAGTTTCCATACTTGACCTTCACGAAGATCTGGTGAAATTACTGGATCAGGCCGAAATAGTTTACGCACCAATATTAATGGATGTAAAAGAAGTGCCAGAAAATATTGACATCGCCATTGTTTCTGGTTCCGTCCGTAACGCTGAAAACAAGGAAAGACTGGAAGAACTCCGGGAAAAATCCAAATACCTCATTGCTTATGGGACCTGTGCCTGCTATGGTGGTATAACTGGCATGGCTGACCTTTACACCTCTGAAGAGGTCACATCACGTACATATACAGACAATGCCAGTACAATATCCGCCCCACTCCCTAATGAAGTGGTTCCTGAACTATTAAGCATTGTCCACCCCGCAGCAGACTTCACCGTAATCGATGGATTCATACCTGGCTGCCCTCCCAAGGAACAACTAACCCACGACATTCTCATTCCACTCATAAATAACGAAGCACCTGATGTTCCGAAAAAAAGTGTCTGTGCCGATTGCCAGCGCGAAATGGAACACGTGGAATTTGATACAATACAGCGTAGAATTGAAGGTGAACCCGAACCAGGGAAATGTTTCCTGAGCCAGGGATATGTATGTCTTGGTTCAGTAACTTTAGGCCGCTGCGGTGGTCTCTGTACCGAAGCAGGAGTTCCCTGTCACGGATGTGGAGGTCCGTCCCTGGATGTTTTAAGGGAACCAAGCCACGATATCTACAATGGAGTCATCAAGAGAATCGCTCACATTTCCAAGATGCCCGAAAAAGATGTGGAAAACCAGCTTTATGATATTGGACATGTTATCTACGGATTCGTAATTGGAAGCAAAACCATGGAGGATAAACAGGTTTCACTCATCCCTCAACTGGTTAAAAAGTGAAGTCAAATTAATGGTGATATTATGAAAAATATCGAAATAAGCCCGGTAAGTCGGATTGAGGGTCACGCCAAGATCACAGTGCAGGTTGACGATGCAGGTAACGTGGCCGATGCCCATTTCCACGTTATGGAAATCAGAGGATTTGAAAAATTCCTTGAAGGTGCAGCAGTAGAAGAAGCACCACGAATAACACCAAGAATATGTGGTATATGCCAGACCGCACACCACTTGGCAGCAGCCAAAGCCACCGACATGGTATTTGGACTGGAACCCCCAGAAACAGCCAAGAAACTAAGGGAACTCATGCTCCTGGGACAATACATACACTCTCACTCACTACACTTCTACTTCCTAGGTGCCCCAGATCTGGTTATGGGTCCTGAATCAGACCCCGCCATGAGAAACGTGATAGGGATTCTGAAAAGTAATCCAGACCTGGCCATGATGGCTATTAAAACCCGTAAAATAGGACAAGCCATCACCGGAGTTGTGGGAGGTAAGCCCATAAGCCCAGTAACTGCCATACCCGGCGGACAATCCAGAGGCATAACCAGCGAACAACAAGCCAAGTTATTGGTAGAAGCCAAAGACGCAATAAACCTAATAGAACAGGGTGTTGATGTAGCTAAACCATTATTTGCCCAATACAGTGAGGCTATTGATGCACTTGGACCTGTAGAAAGTCATTTTGGTGCACTAACCAATGGTGGGTCCATTGAATTCTACGATGGTCCGGCGAAAATCATTGACAAATCTGGTAGCCAGGTCTATGAATTTGCTGCCGCTGATTACCTGGACTATATTGAGGAAAAAGTTCAACCATGGTCCTACCTGAAATTCCCCTACCTGAAACAGATCGGATTCCCAGAAGGTAATTATCGTGTGGGTCCACTGGCACGACTCAATGTGGCCGAAAGTATACCTACTGAAAAGGCATCTGCCCTTTACGGTGAATACAAGGATCAATACGGTATTGCCCAGAACGCTCTCCTATACCATTACGCCCGTTTAATCGAGTTGATGTATGCTGCTGAAAGAGCAGTAGAGCTCCTGGAAGATGACAGCATAACCGGTACTGACCTGCGCCAGCAGCTTTCAGAACCGTTAATGACCAAGGAAGAAGCCAAAGAATCAGGTGAAACCAAAAGGGGTGTGGGAATGATCGAAGCAACCAGAGGAATCCTCATCCACGACTATGAAACCGATGCAGGAGGATTCATTAACCGAGCTAACTTGATCGTTTCCACTGGTCAGAACAACTTATCCATGGATATTGGAGTTAGAGAAACTGCTAAACAGATGATCCACGGCGAAGATGTTTCAGAGGGACTTAAAAACAAGTTGGAAATGATTGTGCGGGCTTATGACCCATGTCTTTCCTGCGCAACCCACGCCATTGATGGAAGCTCACCCCTACAAGTGGACATCTACGATAGCGAAGGTCAACTGTTGAAAAAACACTTACTCTGAGGTTCTTTTTTAAAACCTCAAATCTTTTATTTTTAAAATTAAGCATTAATAATAATTTGAATTTATTAATAGTTAATTTATTAATAGTTGAATTTCTCTTGAATCAATTTTAAAGAACATTGAGGCCCAGTTATATTTTATATTATTAGCCTTTAATACTGAATTTCAGCCAATTTTAGATAATATTATTTCTAACTATCAATCTGAAAATTGACATTATAGAAATTAATGAATAAAAAATAATGAATTATTTTTATTAATTGAATTAATTAATGAATAATTATCGGTATGTATAACAAAAATATTAAGTATTATTTTGGACTCTGAATCTTACTATTTTAGATCTCTCTTAAATCTGAATCACTTTGTATGTAGGTTTTTTTAAGTCCAGTGAAAAAAACGATAAGCATAATAAAAAGTTACATTAAGAATATGGATAGGATAAAGTTATCTTTACTAAATCTTGTGATCCAATGACTGACACCCATTTAAAGATGCAACTGGAAAAGGCTACTGTAGACTTGGATAAAACCACTGATGTGGAGGGTATCCTTATTGTAGCCAGTGATGGGCGGATATTACACCACAACTTAAGGGTTGATGTGGATATAAATCTTTTCGGTCCCATGTCCCAAGTTATTTCCAGCTCCTCCCTGAGGCTTTTAAACTCATCTGGCCAGGGTGAAATGGAAAGAGTGCTGGTGGAGTCATATGGGGGGAAAGCACTCTTTTTAAGCCTCGATAATGTCCATTTAATCATTTTAATGCAGAATACTGCAAACGTAGGGATGGTAATGGTGAATGCCAAAAGGGCATCCAAAACAATACGTAAATTGACCCAGAACCTTGAATTAGAAGTTCCAGAAGAGGTACCAGTCGAAGAAATGCCAATCGAAGAACCAGTACCCCCATTAACAACAAATGAAACAGTTCCGGAAATAATTACCGCACCCGAACCCCCAATCGAAACACTTGCTGCAGATGAAAAGCCAGTAGAAATAACCAGGGAAGAAACTCCAGACATAAAAGTGGGAACAGTTACTGGAAAGATTGAAGATCAGACCCCTGTTACCCCTGAAATACATGTGCCTCCTGTTGAAGAAAGTGAAGTTCCAGATAAGGTCGTTGCCAAATCAAGTGTGTTAAGTGATAAAGCTGTGGAAGAAACCAGCCCTGAATCAGTTGGTGAATCAATTTTAGAAAGAACGGAAAAAATAACTGCAGAACCTATGGGGGATATAACTGAATCCCTTTCTGAACCTTCGGTTGAGGAATCATTACCAATGGATACAGAGACAGAAGTTGAATCTGAGTTGGAAACTTCTGAAACTGAAGCTGAAGAATTAATTGAGGAAAAATCCAGCATACCCACAGTTAAACCACCTATTTCATTCCCATCATTACCAGAACATGTTGAAATACCTGAAGACCCTGAAAAACGTTCTCAACTCATATTAGACATTTATGAATCAATATTCCTGGCTATGTCCATGGGTGCGGCCAAGATCATGGGTGTTGCTCCTGCCAGAGGACTTACCAAACAATTCTTACCCTTTGAAAAGTGTAAAAGGCTCCTGGAGAACGTTGATTTAAAGAGCAATGCCACCATTGATTTTGCCCAGATCAAGAAAAATGCAGAAGAAATCCCAATCCCTGAACGAGAAGAAATCTTCATCAAGGATTTCAACCGTATGATCGAAGTCATAACTGAAAATTATGGTAGAGTAATGGGTTACGAGGCATTCCGAGGTATGGTAAGACCCGAATTCCAGGAAATTAAAAAATCATATGGCAAAGCAATGGATGAATTGAACATCAAAAAAAGCATACATCCAGAAATTGCCCATTTATTCACCTAACACTTGGAATTTCTAGAAGTTGGAATCATCCCGTTTAAAAGATTAATTATATTGGGGATCAACATTTTAAATTTAAATAATTTTTTCCAATGCAATGATCAAAACCAAATAAAACAATTTATAAGTTTGGAATAAACTTTTTTTTAATAATAAAGTAAATTTTACCCGTTAAATGGATTAATAGACTGATAATGTTCAAATTTCAAAACTTTTTAAAATACCAGTTACATACCAATAGTCATATTACATTCACAAAAATGTTAAAAGTAAAAAAACGGTGATAATCATGAACGGACCATGGGTGGAGAAATACCGACCACAAGACCTGGATGAGGTTGTGGGTCAAGATCACATTATACAAAGACTTAAACAGTATGTAAACGAGGAGAGCATGCCTAACCTCATGTTCACTGGCCCGGCAGGAGTGGGAAAAACCACCACTGCCATTGCACTGGCCAAGGCAATGCTGGGCGAATACTGGAAACAGAACTTTCTGGAGTTGAATGCCTCTGATGCCAGGGGTATTGAAACTGTGCGTAAAGATATTAAAAGTTTCTGCCGACTAAAGGCAGTTGGTGCCCCATTCCGGATTATATTCCTGGATGAAGTGGATAACATGACCAAGGATGCTCAACACGCCCTCCGTCGGGAGATGGAGATGTACACCAAAACATCCTCATTCATACTATCCTGTAACTACTCATCCAAGATCATCGACCCCATACAGTCCCGGTGTGCCATATTCAGATTTGCACCAATAAAAGGCCACCAAGTTATCCAGAGATTAGAGGTAGTTGCCAAGGCTGAAAACGTTAAATACGCCCCTGGAACACTGGAAAGTATTGTTTATTTTGCAGAGGGAGATATGCGTCGGGCAGTTAATATACTGCAGTCTACTTCATCCATGGGTGAAGAAATAACTGAAGAAACTGTTCACGATGTGGTTTCCAAGGCAAAGCCTAAAGATGTTCGCCGGATTGTTAACCTGGCTCTTGATGGAGATTTCATGGGTGCACGTGAACTTTTAAGGGAGGTTATGGTAGTTCAGGGTACCAGTGGAGAGGACATGGTAACCCAGGTTTATCAGGAAGTCTCCAGAATGGCTATGGACGATCTTATCAGTAGTGAAAATTACATCAACCTGGTAGAACACATTGGGGAATATGATTTCCGGATAAGGGAAGGTGCTAATCCCCGGATACAATTAGAAGCTCTTTTAACCAAATTTTTACCAAAGGAAAAGGCAGATTAGATGTTGTGGACTGAAAAATATAAGCCCCGGAAAATGGATGAAGTTCTGGGAAATAAGAAAGCCGTGGAAGAGGTTGATGAATGGGTGGAGAACTGGGAACATGGCAAACCCCAAAAATGTCTTTTACTCATAGGTCCTCCCGGCACCGGGAAGACCACCCTGGCCCATTTAATAGCTGTATACTTTTCGGACCATATTGAACTCAATGCCAGTGACAAGAGATCCTACGATATTATAATGAACACTATAGGAGAGGCATCAGCTTCTGTTTCCCTCTTTGGCCAGGGAGGTCTTAAACTTATAATTCTGGATGAAGTGGATGGACTCCATGGTAATGAGGATCGTGGGGGTATAAGGGCCATAAACAAGATCATCAAAGAAGGTCATCATCCCATGATCATGATGGCCAATGACCCCTACAGTAAACGTATACAGAGTCTGAAATCTAAATGTCAGGTTATAAACATTCGCAAAGTACATACCAACACCATTGTAGCGCTCTTAAAGCGAATCTGTGTTAAGGAAGGGATTGACTTTGAGGAACACGTGCTAAGGACACTGGCCAAAAGATCCCGTGGAGATCTCCGGTCCGCAATTAATGATCTGCAAGTGATTGGTCAGGGAAAGGACTCCATAACCCCCGATGATCTGAAAGCAATAGCTGAAAAGGATGATATCAATAATATCTTCGACTCGATACGTACTGTCCTCAAAAGTAAAAATCCTAAGAGAATCAAAGATGCCCTACGCCTGGAGGCTGATCCTGGTTTTATACTGGAACAGATTACCGAGAATATTCCTCGGGAGTATGAAAAACCAGAGGAGATTGAAAAAGCCTATAATGCAGTGGCCGAAGCCGACGTGTACCTTGGTCGGGCCTTCCATACCCGGCATTATGGTTACTGGAAGTATACCTATGATCTTATGGGTGTGGGAGTGGCCTTGGCCAAGGATGAAACCTACAAAAAATTCAGCAGATATGCCAGTTCCACATTTTTCAGTAAACTGTCCAAAAACCGTGCTAAACGTGATCTCAGAGACAGAGTAGCAACCAAAATTGGAGCAAAGCTGCACACATCCCGAAAGGTTGCCATTGAGAACTTCCCTTACTTTGAGATAATGTTTGAAGGGGATGACTTGGCACGGGATCTGGCCGACTACTTCGACTTGGATGATTCAGAGGTGAAACAGTTCCGGAGTAGGAAGATAAAGAAGAAGAAAATTACCAAGGCCTCTAAATCAAAGAGTAAAAGTAAAACTAGTGGTAAAAGTACCAGTAAAAACAAATCCCCATCTAAAAAATCTTCCAAAAAAACCGTTGAGGCTGCAGATAAATCTTCAAAGAAGGTTTCTAAGGGCACTAAAGAAGTAGAAACAAAGAAAATTCCTCAAGATTCCAAAAATAAAAACACAACAAAAATGGAACATAAAAAAAAGAATGTTCCCCCACAATCCACTTCTGATGGTAATAGTGACTCTGGAAAAACTGAATCCCAAGAAAAAGGAAAACAAGTTTCACTTTTTAGTTTTAAGTGAAAATTTGCTATTTTTAAATTTTTTTAAATTACTGCTTAACTAATTTTAGAATGATAATCCCAGTGTAAATAATACCATCAACACCAGGAATGTATTTGCAACCGGGTCGGTTATGCTGGTGGATAAAGGTATAACAATGTTATCGGGATCCAGACCTTTTCGGTAGGAAATGGTATTCAGGTAGAATGCAATTAAAAGCATGATTGGTGTGAGCATCAATCCCGCGGAGGTGCTGATGAAAACCATTTTAACAAGTCCAACTGATTCTACACCGATAGCTAAGGAACCAAAGTAAGCTAAAATACCTATTAATGGATAAATGATTATTGCTAGGATTATAATAATGGCGAAGTTTCTTAATGCTCCTTCTGTAGGTCTTAATGAAGATTCTATGGATCCAATATGTAATCCAGAGGATAATCTTGCCCCCAGGATACTTACCAGGTCTCCACTTTCACCGGAAAATAAAGGTACCAAGGCCAGAATGCTGGGATTTCCTAAAATAGTTGAGAAGCTACCGTTTAAAATTGTACCAGCGGTTGTTCCAAACAGTGACGCTAAGAACAGAGCAGGAGTACTATGTACAATAATCTTTTTAAGATGACTTCCACTTTTAATCCCATAAATGAAGCCCATAATTCCGATTATAATGAATATTACAAATAAAATTGTATCTGCATATCCATTCCTTATCCATAATAATATTTGTACTGCTAAAAGGATTGATGGAATAGTAAAAAGGTCTCCAGAAGCTGCAATTAATGGGGTTGTTACATTGTCCGGATCCCATCCATTCTCATAACTTTTTATAGAGATTAAAATAGTTGCCGGTAAAAGCAACGCCCCTGAAAAAATCCCTCCCAGTACTGAAATGACTGTGAAGTCCACGATGCTAATACTTTCAAATCCGAGGAGAATACAAAAACCCTTAGCCGCAAATGCCAGGAAAATTGACATTATAATAGTCAGTATCATTGCGGAAATGATGTTCTGATTTAATATGGGTGATTTTTTTAATTCAGGCGTTAAAGTACCAATATGGAGGTTTGAACCTAATCTTGACCCTAACGCACCAAATATGTTCCCCCTCATCCCAATTGCTCCTGGAATTAGAACAAGAAGGCCGGGAAGCATTTCCAGAGTATTAGTCATTCCACTTAGTAGGATACCCGCTATTAAATCTCCGATAGCACATATAAAAAGGGCGGTGAATGTTTCGCCCAAAACCCTTGAAACATCTCTAAAAAAGTTAGTTATTTTACCACTTATTATGAAGGGAATCTGGAGAATCTGTAAAGACCTTTTTGAAACTAGGACTGATAAAATTACCATCCAGTTTAGAATGATTTGTATTAAATCGCCAATCTTCTTCAGTAGCTTCTCCGTCCATTTCACCTAACCACCCTAAAATTACAATACGGGCTGATTTTACTAAATATAATCCTAATAAACATCTTAAATCATTGTACTTGCCAAGTATAATCTGATTTTTCGACATCTCTACCTTTATTTTACTATTAAAGTGCGGGAATGTCTTCCTTAACTCGTTCCATTACTATCATTTCAGTCAAATCTTCAACACCCTCAATTGAACGGATTTTTGAATTGATCAATTGATTTAGGTCCTCAATGCTCTTTACCCAGACTTTAATTAGAATATCATATTCTCCAGATACACTGTAAACTTCTGACACTTCCTTAAGCCTTGAAAGTTTTTCTTTAACTAATTCATGTTTTTCAGACTCGGTCTGGATAATGATTATGGAAGTTATTTCCAGGCCAATTTTCTGCCAGTCCGGTATCAAAGTATAACGTTTTATTACGTTATTTTCCAATTTTTTAAGCCTGTTAGATATGGTTGCATCGGGAATATCAATTTCTTTTGACATTTGAGATATTGTAATCCTCGAATTCTTAATTAAGGAACGGAGTATAGCTAAGTCTACATCATCCATTTTTTCCAACACCTTATCATAATACTAAGTAGATATATCCACAATACTTATAAAGATTTGGGAATATTACCAAAAATTTTTGAAAAAATGAGTATTTTTCTAAATTAATACTCCCAATTTAGAAATTTCCGAAATATTACTCAAAATAATTGTGAAAAAATAGTCTCATTAAAAATAGTCTCATTTAAATAAAAAAAATAGATTAATGACTAAAAAAGGCTTATAATAATCAATAAACCTTAATATCCTAATCTTCAGTAAATTCTTCGTATTCAAGATCTTCTAGCTTAGTTTCCCCATTTGCGAGTTGTATAAGCAGAGATCCTCCAGTTTCGTTTCCTTTAGCGATAAGTGAATCCCCAGCAGAAAGCATGGTATTTTTATCTGGACCATAAATCCAGGATTCATTTCTCCTTATAGCAATAACAGTCATCCCAGTCCGAGTAGCAAGCAAAAGTTCTCCTAAAGATTTATCAGTTAGTTCTGAACCTTCAGCTATTTTTACCCGCATTATAACTTCGTCTGACTCTTCCATAACCATTTTAAACACAGGATGTGGTTTCATATCCTTTAAAACCAGATCCGCTATATCTTTTGCCGAATCCGCTATGGTTTCTGCAGCTTCCCCAACTTCAAGAAGAGCAGTTAATTTTTCTGCATCCTCCACTGTTCTTGCAGCGAGAAGTGATTCTTTCTTAATTTGGTAGTTAAGCCTATTAACTTTGTTTTCAAGTTTTATAACTTCTTCTGCAGCATCTTTACTGTTAAAAAGTAGTGCAGAATATGCTAAATCCACCATTAACTCGGACATGTTCTTCATTTCAATTAAAATGTCCTTAATACTTTTGGGCACCTTTCATCCTCCAGATATTCTAGGGTTTAATAAACTATAATATGAATACTTTAAAAACCTTTTCATAATTTATCTAAAATAGGAGATACTTAAAAAATGATCGATAATATTAACATTTTATGGAGATCATATCATCTGAAACTTGAGAACAGGATGAAGACTTGAAAAAAGGGATGAAGACTTGAAAATTATAGATCTTGGAGAATTATAATTAAAAGTTGGTATACAGGTTCAAAAAATTGAAAACAATGATTACAATCCATTTGTTAACTTAAAAAATATCAATACTCCCCACAAGAATAACCATAAAAAGTTATATTAAGGTACAGTAATAGCTAAACCAAATAATAGCTAAATTAAATGGTTAAGGGGAGTATAAAATATGAATAAATCTAATTTTAGATGTGAAAAACAATTACTGCGCCTTTTGGCTCTAGTTATGGTTATGGCAATCACGGTGGGTTCATCCTTTGCTGCGACCATCTATGTCAGTACTCAGGGGAATGATGCATGGAACGGACTAGCAGCCACCTACGATTCAAGCACAGGTAATGGGCCTAAAGCAACCATACAAAACGCAATAGACACTGTGAATGATAACGGAACTGTATCTGTTGCTCCAGGAACCTACTATGAAAATCTGTACATCAACAAGGATGTTTATTTAATGGGAGCCGGTCCAGACAACACTATTATTAATGGTATGCGAAAAGAAAGTGTTATACGATTATTCGGATCCACAATGGAACCATTCAACCAATTCGCTCTCACCGTAAACGGATTCAACCTTGTCAATGGGAATGGAACTTATGGTGGAGGAATCTACAATTATGGAGGCATTTTATTCCTGATTAATACAAAAATCACTAATAACATGGCTACTCACGGGGGAGGACTCTACAACTCTGGAACGGCTAGTGCAGACAGTGCAACCACAATAACCAACAACACTCCCGATGAAATCTATGGATATCCACTTACACCGCTTACCTCCGGGGACATTTCCCAGGATGTAATACCATCAGTTAACTGATAATAGGTGTTTCCAACCATTAAGCAAATGATTTTATCCAAAAAAGATTCTAATATCTCTATTTTTTTAAATTTTTTATAAAAAAATTTGTTTTTCATTTTAAACTGCTAAAAAAAAATTTATTTATTGATTTCAGTGCTCCTTTAATCATGATCATATTCATTTGAAAGATAAACTGCAGAACTCATCATCTTTTCCCTCACATCAGGGATAAACTCCTCTAAAAACTCCAACATGTCCGTAGAAAGCCCTTCTTTATCTTCAAAATCACAATGTAACCCTTCAATATCTGCCCAGGATTTTAACCAAGACCCTGGAACATTAACGAGAGGATAGATCATTTTCACCCCGCATTTCTCAGAGTGGGAACTTAAAAGGCCTAATTTATCCCCATTGAGCATGGATTCCAATATGTGCTCCACCTCCCGGTCAAGGGTAAGTGGCAGGGCCACGACATCAATATCTTGCTTTTTCCCCTTAAACTCCAGTCCACTAAACACATCTACTTCATCATCCCCAATGATTAACTCCACACCATACTTTCTAGTGTAAGGCTCCAAAACCGTGTGCAAAGTCAGATTAACACAATTTTTGGGACCTGCCAGGAGGATCCTATCACGAGGGCGCAGCGCATCCTTCAAAACACGGGAAGCACGGGTACAAATCCTCTGGAAAACCTTGGATCTCCTAACCTCATAAGCAGTGAAGTTCTCCAGGAACAATTCTTCCTTTTTACGTGAAAACCTTGATAATCTGAGATTATTAATATAAACCTTTTCATCAACTATACTAACAAATCGAGTCTCCACACCGTTTTTCTGGAGGAATTTAATCACATTCTGTTTCCTTATCATATGTATCCTGCCAATCCGAGGTAGTTAGTCAATTGACTTTGAAATTTAAATTACAAAGTTATCCATCATTAATCCATCACTTAATGATTTAATCTCTTAGATAGTTGTTATATTCATAGTAAATGTATATTCATAGTAAATATGATCTTCTAAGTGCAAATTTTTAAAAGGCATATCTAAGGTGGGGTGAAAAAGGTGAGTAAATTGACAAATATCGAAGGATTTAAAGAAATAATAATTAAAATTCCCTTCGAACACAATGATCTAAATGTGGTAAACCAAGAAGAAAATTTACCCCTATTTGAGGAATTAATAGAGATTTACATAAAGTCCAGTCCATCTGAACAAAATTCTATGGAGACATTTGTTCGTAATCACCGGGATTTAACATACAAACTTGTTCACTGGATTCCACCATATCAGGAGTCTGATCCAGGGCGTTATGTGAAGTACCGCCTTCTTTCAGCCACAATAAGGGATGGGATGCCTGATTTTCGTGATGATCTTCTTGAACTGGTGCACTTGTGGGATTTTGCAGAGGAAAAAAGATTGAATGCCCGGGAAATATTTGAGGAAATTAACAATATCAGTAGTTCTTCTCTTTTCTACCAGGTAATGGATCCCCAGCGTAGAGAAGAGTTGAGATTTTAAGATATCGAGAATGACAAATTAAATGAAAATATGGTTGATGTTGAATGACATGTTTTTTTATTAAGGAAGATTAGATAATATAAGCAAGATGAGTATGCTAAACAAGATGAGGGGCTTGTTATGTTTAAAATCTTCGGCCGTAAATCAGATGAAGTAGGGGAAAGGGAACTTCTGGAAATAGAAGTAACTGAAGGGGTGGACTGTCTGGGTGACTTTACCTTCAACTTCCACTGGCAGCACAGGGGGGAAAAACTTGATCCCAGTTGGAAAATACCTGGAAATGATTTAACCTTTGGTGAAGTTGTGGAACACTTGAAAAACAAGAAAGATGTGCGCATTAATGGTAATGCCGGGCACCGTCTTGCATCCAGTATGGGGGTGGATCTCCAGTACTTTGGAGGATCTGGTGGTGACATTCCAGTGGGAGATATCTATGTGGAAGGAGATGTTGACACCCGTATGGGGATCAGCATGACCAGGGGAAACATCTACGTTAAAGGAAAGGTAAAGGAACCTATGGGAAACTTAGTTGAGGTTAAATCTCAGAAGAAAGGTTACCGGCAGTTTAGAAGCATAACTGATATTGCCACCAATGGATTGGGAGGTGACAAACTGGTGGGTTGTCAGTTTGCCGGGAAAAAGTTCATTATAGATGACGGTACCGTGAAGGACACCGTGGGGGCCCGTTTAGATGTTGAAATGGAGATCGTGAAAAAGGGAGATGTAGATCTCTCCACAGGGATACTCATGCGCCAGGGTACCACCAGAATAAACGGAAATGCTGGGAAAAATACTGGGGCCCTTTTAAATGGAGGTACAATTATTATTAATGGGGACACCGATGATTTTACAGCCATCGACATGATTAAAGGTATTATAATCGTTAATGGAAATGCGGGAAAGTTTTTAGCTGCTAAAAAGAAAGATGGAATGATTCTCGCTAAAAATGGAAGTCCCATACCACCGGCCAGTGAAAAACCTCTCCAGAGTGATGACCAGCAGTTACTCATTGCCCAGGGTCTCAATCCCCGTGGTTTTAAGAAGTTTGAGTAAGAAAGAAAAATATTTCAGGGAATGTCAAGAATTTTCAGTACAAAGAAGCAGTGAAATAAGGCTCTAATTAATTTTTAAAATAACTAGAATATCTTTAATATCTACAAAACTAGAATACAGTTTAAATATCTACAAAACCTAGAATCCTTTTAGATATCTACTTAACTAAAGAATATTGAACTAATTTTTGAACTAATTAAAATAAGCCTTTAATAAAAATTTAAGGGAGGGTTTTTAAGCCTCCCAGTGCAGATGGTATTTTTCGAACTGTTTTTCCAGGACTACCACCAATATAAATCCAATTACCGCCGCCAGTATCACTGGTATCATGGAGTCCATTGTGGTTGTAATCTTCTCATAGGGTAACCTTAAGGTTCCTATCATCAACCCCACCAGGAAAGCCATGGTCACTGATTTATGATGTTCTAAAAGATAATCCAGGAGGCGTGAGAAGGATAAGATTCCGATCAATGCCCCCAAACAGAATGTAATTATATCCACAAATTTAAGCTGATTCAAGGCTGCCAGCATGTACTCATACTGGTTTAAAAGAAGCAAAAGAAATGCTCCAGAGATACCCGGAAGAATCATTGCACATATAGCCACCATTCCCGATAGGAAAATAATTGGCAGAGTATGGTTGGCCTGTATTGGGTTTAATCCCACGAATATTATGGCAAAAACAAATCCAATTGCCAGGAAGGCAATGTTCTTAAAGTTAAGCTCATCCACATGCTTGTAAACGAAACCAGCTGATGCTAATATGAGGCCAAAGAAGAATGCAAAGGTAGGTGCAGTGTAAACTGTAAGCATGACTGTCATAACCTTAGACATGGTTAAAACGGCCACCCCTATTCCGGCCAGTAACGGTATGAACAGATTGAAATCCCATTTCAGTAGTTCTTCCTTAGATTTTGCAAAATCCCCCTTCAGAGCCGCTAAAATGAAGTTAGCATTTATCTGACTGATGGCGTGAACCAGTCGCTGGTAAATACCTGTGATCAGGGCCATTGTACCCCCAGAAACTCCAGGGATCACATCGGCAGTGCCCATTAACAATCCTCGCAAGAAGATTAAAATCGTATCCCGGTATATCTCAATTTTTCGCATAAAAATTCTCCTACTTACACAATATTTAAATCATTAAGTTGTCAATTGTAAATTCACAGTTTCAGTTTGATTTATCCTTAATTAACATTCAATGTTATTCAATTGATCTTAGTCCATTTAATGATTTTTAATTAATAAATCTTTACAAAAGAGGCTCTCTCATGTTCAGTCCTGTGGAATTTTTAAGTGAAACAGCAATCAATTTGATAGAATCTTTAGGTTACTGGGGTGTTTTCATTGGTATGACCATTGAAAGTGCCTGCATACCCCTTCCCAGTGAAATTATTATGCCATTTGCAGGATACGTTGTATGGGAGGGGCAAATGACGCTCTGGGGAATCACACTGGTCGGTGCACTTGGAAATCTTTTCGGCTCCCTGATTGCATATTATGTGGGCTGGAAAGGTGGCAGACCACTTCTTGAAAAATACGGTAAGTACGTTCTCATCAGCCACAGTAAATTAAACCTCGCTGATGAATGGTTTGAAAAATATGGTCACGAAGCAGTTCTCATCAGCAGAGTACTCCCTGGGGTAAGGACTTTCATCTCCCTTCCTGCCGGAATTACCCACATGGACTTAAAGAAATTTATCATATACACATTCTTTGGTTCCATACCCTGGTGTTTGGCCCTTGGATATGTAGGGGTGTTCATGGGCCCCAACTGGACTAATCTCCAAGATTATTTCCATTATCTTGATATTTTAGTGGCTGTTGGAGTTGTGGCATTTCTGGCTTACTTACTTTATCATTATCGTGGAAAAGAACACTTAGAATAAGATATCTAATTGTAGAATAAAATCTAAAAACTATCTATTTTTTTAGGATTAATAAAAATCCATATTAAAGACTTTAAAACCACAAATAAATCAATATTGCCAGGAACAGGTAAATCAATGCACCTAAAGCAATGGCCATTAGCAATCCCTGTTTCGGTAAGAAATAGATAACCGTGATAAGGTAGAGAACCCAAAAAGGGGTTAGAACAACGAGTCCCTTGAGAAATCCGATGGTGGCAGGGCTACCGGCTTCAGAGTAGATGGTTATGATGCTGAGGGTGGTGACAATGGGAAACATGGCAATGAAAGCAGATAAAATACCCTTATCTTTACTGCCAAAATAGGTGACAGTTACCAGGATCGAACCACCTATTAAAAAGTAAAATATGTATTTCAACCATTCCAACATGCCAAAACCGCTTGCCTACCTATTATTAGATTTTGTTTCTAATTGCTCATTGTGAAATTATATGCTTTTAAGTTTAATCAATTTCTCTGGAGATTCAATTTAATTATTTGAATCCCCATGGATTCATTTTTAGTTGAAATTGATTATATTTATATACTTGGTTCCTTACTATTAATCGCTGAATAAAAAAAATAAAAATATTGAAAAAAATAAGAATTTGAATAAATTAATCAGGTAGGTGTATAAATTGAGAAGATTCTTGCTAACACTTCGAATATGGTTAGCTACTGCACTATTATTTGGTATACTCTATGCCATAATAACCGTAATTTGCACATATCTGGGCTTTGGAACACCCCTAATATTCGCTATAATGGCAATTGTGGTTGTTTTTGCCCAGTACATGCTGGGCCCAGTCATGGTGGAGAAGGTTATGGGTGTGCATTACGTGTCACCACAGGAAGCACCTAACCTGCATGCTATGGTAGATGAACTGGCCATGAATGCAGGGATTCCCAAACCCAAGGTAGGAATTGCCGAGACTAGCATCCCCAATGCCTTTGCCTTTGGCCGCACCAAAAGGGATGGGAGGGTCTGTGTTACCCGGGGTATTCTGAGCATCTTGGATGAGGAAGAGTTGAAAGCAGTTCTGGGACATGAGATCAGCCACATCCGCCATAATGACATGGCCGTGATGACCCTCATCAGTGTAGTGCCTCTAATCTGCTACTGGATATTCATCAGCACTCTCTTTGGGGATAGTGATAGTGATGCTGGAATAATTGGAATTGTGGCCCTGGTAGGCTACTTATTGGGACAGTTACTGGTGTTATTTGTGAGTCGAATTCGGGAGTACTATGCAGATGAGGGAAGTGTGGAGATCGGTGGTAAACCCCACAAACTGGCCAGCGCACTTTACAAACTAGTTTATGGATCTGCGAATCTGGATAAAAGACAGGTGAAAGAAGTGGAGGGGGTTAAAGCTTTCTTTGTCAACGATATCTCCGATGCAGGGAATGAAATAAGGGACCTCCGAGAACTGGATTCTAATATGGATGGAGTAATTAGTGAAGTAGAACTGGCAGAACTTCGTAACATGAAAACCAGCATAAAAACTGGAAGTAAGATCATGGAATTGCTGTCCACCCACCCCAACATGGTGAAAAGGATTAAACGGTTAGCTGAGCTAAGCGATACCTAATCAACACTCTTTTTTTAATTTGAACCAACACCATGATTTGAAAAAAAATCTTATTCTAAAAAAATCCGTAATTGGATGAACAGATTATAAAAATTATAATAATTTATTTTTAAGAATCATGAAATTTATTTTTTTAAACTAAAAACGAAAATATGAAAAAATAGAGTGATTGATCTAGTCATCCACTCTAATAAACCTTCACTACCCCTACAACATTGGTTTTTGGGAGCCAAGTGTCTAGAGGTGTTTTTTCAATGGTTACTACTTGTTGAACTCCGTTTACATTGCGTATCTGGTTTCCCACAATTTCCACTTGTCGATTATCACTTTTAAGGTAAACCTGAGTGCCATTAATCTCTGCTACCCTTTTTACTATGAGGTTATATTCAGGATGGCGGGCCACCACCAGATCCCCAACCTGGAAGTCACTGGTTTTAAGTACCATAATCTGCTGCCCATCCTTCAGGGTGGGTATCATAGAGGTTCCCTTGACTGTGGCTGGCATGGGGAGCTGATTTTCCCCGAACTGTGATTTGACTTTCACTTGTACGGTGTAGTTATATTTACTGGCAATATTCTGCATATCTGTCTGGATAGAACCTAAACTACTATCTACATTCTGAACATCTGCCAGGGCCTTTGTCTTCATCTCTTCCAACATTCCATCTGGAACTGGAAACAGCCATGAAGATGATGATTGAACTGATACCGCGGTACCGTTGGTTTCAATTGTAATATCGATACTGTGATTAGCCTCGATGAAACCTGTTATAAATCCAGCTCCGGCTATGACCACTAAACCTAATAATACAATGATAATTCCAGTTCTGAGTTTCACTTAATTGCCAACCCCTATTAATTCATTAATAATCTTTTGAGTATGATTTAGATTCAGTTGTCCTGGTGCAGAACCGCTCCCTAACGAGGCGTAAGTAATGGGAGACCCTAAAAGTGGAGCAACCACCCTTGTGTATCGTCCCATCTCCCCCATCGCTATTCCAATGGTGTTTTCGTATTGGTTGACTACTTCCAGAACATTAAGAGTGTCCTGCATATTGTGGGGCATGACTGCAAACTTGGCAATGGATCCCAGTTCCTTCTCTCTTTTAACAACCTCCAAAAGTTCCTTTAAATGAGGGGTTTTCTGGAAGTCATGGAAAGATATTATTGTAGATTTAGCTGCCTGAATAACACGAGAACGGTATTTTTCATCAGTTTGAAGTTCTATATCCACATAATCTGCGTGATCGGCAACCTCAACTAATATTTCCGTTCTTTCAGCTTCAGACCCCATGAAACGACCTCCCTCTTCTTTCATCCGGTTGGTGGCAATGAGGGGATAATTTATCTCCTCCATTAAATGGATGATACTTTGAGGATCGGTGTCTAGAAGAGCATCAATCCGAAGCTCCACCAGGTCTGCTCCTGTTTTTATAGCTCCACTTGCAACTTTTAAAACACTTTTCCTGTCTTTTTGGAGTATTGGAACGCAAATTAAGGGTTTTAAAATCATCGGCATCCACATCCTAGTGATATAATCCATGGTACTTATTTATTATGCGGTAGGAATCCATGTGTACTGAAATGAGATTATAATATTCGTGAACCATGTTATTTATTTATTTCTGCACCTTACTAAATCTTTTTGAATCAGTAGATTATGTGAATCATTTCATTCATCATTAACTTAGATCAATGGGATTTAATCCTGATTTCATAAAACTGTGTTCATTGAATTATTCAAAAGATTATGTTAGGTTAAACATAGGAAAATAACCTTAAACACCGGGACCTAAAAAGAATCTAGAAGAAATGTATAAGAACAAGTTTTCACCATATTATTCTCACTAAAATTTAATCCATGGATTTTATCCATATAATAAATCATTAATTAACTTTCTAACAATTCAGGTGATGATTTGAAGATTACCGCTATTGGTGCAGATATTTCCGGAAACGATGTTTCATGCAGTAAAAATCTCATTAAAAACATAGAAAATAACATTCCCCTCTTGCTAAATAAAGGAGCCTATAAAGCCGCTCTTACCAACATCACCGGTGATGATGTGGTTATCAGTGCTTTTGTGGAAGATGACCGACTGGAAGAAGTTAATCAGGGTATTGTGGAAATTCTTCGCCAGAATGCCGAGGATCTGGGAGACATAAATGGAATTTCAGACACCCTAGAAAACGCTGGCGAAGGAATATCCTATGCCGAGGCAAAAATAAGGCAGGACCGCTATCCTGATGCCATTATCATGGCCTTTGACACCTATGGTGGTGAGGGATTTGTCCATAACGTTGCCGATTCTGTGATAAAAGCCGCCAGAGGTATGGATCAGGTTACCGATATTGGGGGAAGTAGTTTGAACCACAATCAGGAAATACCTGGCGTGGGATACGTTTCTGACGAGACCGATGACCCGGTGGTAGTAGTGACTGTTGAAGATATTGAAAGTATAGGTGTAGTGGCCGGGGCCATGATGGGAGCTGCACTTGGTAATAAAAACGTTTATCTTGTTCGTAGAGGTTCTCCATCCTATGTTATCCCGGGAAGCGTAATCATATCCATCACCGCCTACATGAACGGGAATGTAATGGACCTGGCAGTACCCCTTTCCAGCAAAATGAAGATTTTAAAGGTTTAATATGATTCAATGCATTTCGATGAAAAATTTAAAAATAGAATAATAAAAAATAGATATGTCTTTTAATAATTCAAAGGAAGTGATACAGTGATATTTCTTGACGAAGACACTCGATGTGTTGTGCAGGGCATTACCGGTAAACAGGGCTCTTTCCACACCAAAAGCATGCTGGAGTATGATACTAATATTGTGGCCGGCACATCACCCGGTAAAGGAGGCCAGGAATTTGAGGGAATTCCGGTCTACAATTCCATTGCAGAAATTAAAGAAGAGATGGATGTTAACGCATCCATAATATTCATACCCGCCCCATTCGCCAAGGATGCTGCCTTTGAAGCCATATCCCAAATGGAACTGGCCGTGATTATCACTGAACACATCCCAGTCCATGATTCCATGGAAATAGCCCAATACGCACGTAAAATGAATTGTAAAATGATTGGCCCCAACACCCCGGGTATTATAACCCCTGGAGTTGGTAAAATGGGGATAATGCCCACCCATATCTTCAATCCTGGAGATATTGGAATTGTTTCACGTAGTGGAACTTTAACCTATGAAGTAGCCAGTCAGATCACCAATGCAGGTCTGGGTCAAAGTACCTGTCTGGGTATTGGTGGTGACCCCGTGGTGGGGATGGATTTTGCAGATGTGCTCCAAAAATTTGAAGATGATCCTGGAACCCATGCCATGGCCATGATCGGAGAGATCGGAGGTAATGCTGAGGAAAAGGCTGCAGAATACATTGCTGATAACATCACCAAACCAGTTGTGGCTTACATTGCCGGTAGAACCGCTCCGGTAGGGAAGAGAATGGGACACGCCGGTGCCATAATCGAGGGGGACAGTGGAACAGCTGAGAGTAAAATGAAAGCCTTGAAAGCTGCAGGGGTGGAAGTGGCAGAGCAACCTTCCCAAATTGCAGACATAATGGGAGAAATAATCTAACAAAATAAAAAACCTGCATATAAATCCCTGAAAACAAATTAAATCAGGTTATATTCACTTATTTTTACCAAAAAAAATATTCATAACTTTGAGCCAATTTCTAATTGTAGACTGGAAATCACAAAATTATCACTAACAAAAATCACAGGTATCAACTAAACGGTATCAACAAACTATTTACATTCAACTAAGATTATTTCCCTGAACTTATTTCATCACCGGAAAAACATTTAAGGATGGTTTTTATGGCTAACAAAAAAGAGATTATTGAAAAACTGGTTAATGGAGAATTGAAACTCCACCAAATTGAAAGTTACACTGATAATATACAGGAAGCAATTGATGTGAGGAAAGAATTTGCAGAACACATATCCGGCACTAATTTAACTCATCTTCCCAATTACTCCCTGGATCTGGCGGAGGCCATGAAGAGGAACATTGAAAACCCAATAGGAACTGTGCAGATCCCAGTAGGACTGGCTGGGCCACTGCACCTCAATGGAGAACATGCTCAGGGAGTTTATTACGTTCCCCTGGCTACTTCTGAAGGTGCCCTGGTTGCATCCATCAACAGAGGTTGTTCTGTCACCCGTGAAGTCGGTGGCGCTAATGTACGCATAATCGATGACAAAATGACCAGAGCGCCAGTTATACAGGCAGAATCTGTTTCTGAAGCCATTGAAATAAAGAAATGGATTGAAAGACATTTTATAGAGCTTAAAGAAGCCGCTGAAAGTACAACACGTCACGGACGTCTGGTGAAAATTGACCCCATAATCGTGGTGGGCCGTTATGTTTATCCCCGTTTCACTTACACCACCGGTGACAGTATGGGTATGAACATGGTCACCATTGCCACAGACAAGGCCATGGATATTTTAACCAGAGAAACTGGAGCCCACGTACTAGCTCTAAGTGGTAATCTCTGTGTGGATAAAAAACCATCAGCAATAAACTTCATAGAAGGAAGGGGAAAAACTGTAACTGCCGATATTACCATTCCCCGGGAAATTGTGGAAAAGAAACTTAAAACCACGCCTGAATCCATTATGGAAGTGAATATGGCTAAAAATCTTATTGGCTCCGCCATAGCAGGGAGTATGGGTTTTAATGCCCAGTACGCCAATATGATCGCTGCCCTATTCCTGGCCACGGGACAGGATGCAGCTCACGTAGTGGAAGGAAGCCTAGGAATAACCACTGCCGAAGTTAAAGATGGTGATCTGTACTTTTCAGTTACCCTCCCTGATCTTCCCCTGGCCACAATTGGAGGTGGAACCCGTCTGGAGACTGCACAGGATTGTTTGAATATTTTAGGTGTGGCTGGATCCGGTAATGTTAATAAATTTGCAGAAATCGTTGCCGGAACTGTCCTGGCCGGGGAACTATCATTGATGGGTGCACTGGCTGCCGGACACTTGGCGCGGGCCCATAAGGAGTTGGGTAGGGGATAGATCATATTAGAGCCTCCCTGAAAAAAAGAATGACCTAGATTAAATTTTTAAATAATTTCTATATTTAAATAATTTCATAAATCCTATATACTAGGAGTAAATCTGAATGAACATCCGCGAATTTATAACTGAATACTTTAAAATGAGCCGTTACGTGGCTCTGGGAACCATGGACGGAATCCTGGCAGTTATGGGCGTGACCCTCACTGCCAGTGGTGTGTCAGCTGCCAGTGGAATAGAACTTTCCAACTTTGCTGTGGGTTTGACTGGTCTTTCCACGGGAATAGCTCTTGCAATGTCCAATTCATACGGATCTTTCATTGGTGAAAGGGCAGAAGAAGTTCGTACCCTCCGGGAACTGGAACAGAAAATGATGCTAGATGAGGGTAAACTAGATGACACCCACATTCACCAGCAGGCCAAAAAGCGTATATACATGAGTATGTTCACCCATGGATTCAGCAGTTTCATTGGCTCATTCGTACCAGTACTACCCTTCCTGCTCATTTCTGAAAGGATAAATGCCATAATATGCACCTTGGTACTCTGCTTCGCGGCTTTGATCATACTGGGTGTGTATCTAGGTAAGGTATCCCGTGAAAGTTTATTTAAAACCAGCGTTGAAATCGTACTCATTGGGATTCTAATCAGCGTGGTCTGTTACCTTATTGGGGGAGGGCATGGTTAAATATCCAATTACCCCCATAAAAAAGGGCGAAATGTTATAATTAAATAAAAATTGATGTATAAACTTTGATCATAATTAGTAATAATAAGACAATTAGTAGTAGTAATAATATATCTAAACAATTTTTTTAAATACTCTTTTTTATTTAATTACAAATCATACTGTTTTCTAACTAAAAAATCATACTGTTTATTAACTAAAGATCATAGAGTTTTATATTCCATTTACCTAAAAACAAATACAGTATTCCACGCATTTCAAAAATAAATACAGAAACTATAGTATTATGTTAGGGGCAATGATAATATGGCAGATAAAAGTAAGTATGTGATAGATCTTAAAGAAAAAGATTTATCCATAGAAAAAATAGGGGGCAAAGCCCTTAATCTAAACAAAATGTCTTTTGCAGGTTTTAATATTCCCCCTGCTTTTATTGTCTCCGTGGATGCCTATGATTCTTTTATTAAAAAGGAATTAGAAAGTAAAATATCTAAAATTCTTAATTCTATTGACTTCGAAAAGGAAGAATCCTTATCTTATGGGTGTTCATCCATTCGCAACATAATAAAAAGTGAAAAATTGCCTTCTGATCTGTTTTTAGAGATTAATAATAATATAATGAATCTTCCAGATGGATATTATGCTGTAAGATCATCGGCAGTAGCTGAAGATCTTGAAGATGCCAGTTTTGCCGGCCAACTGGATAGTTTTTTGAATATAAAGAAGGAGGACATTCTAGAAAAAATCATTGATTGCTGGAGATCCTACTGGAATGATCGTGCCGTGAAATACAGGTATGACTCTTCAATAGGACATCTGGACACCGAACTAAGCTCAGCAGGAATTGCAGTACTGGTGCAAAAAATGGTGAACGCCCATGTCAGCGGAGTGACCTTCACTGCCAATCCAGTAAATAGAACCAATGAAGTGGTTATTGAATCCACATGGGGGCTTGGTGAAGCCATTGCCTCAGGCATAGTCAGTCCGGATATTTTTGTTTTAAATAGGGAAGGTGAGTTAATTGAGAAAACTATTAAAACAAAAAAGAAAGGATACTTCCTCAACAACGGGGAAAACTCTTTAACCCCTATAAAAGAAGAATATCAGGAAAAATCAAGCCTCAATAATCAGATTCTTAAAAAAATACTGGGTATTAGTACTGAATTAGAGGAATTTTTTGGGGTTCCCCAAGATATTGAATGGGCCATGGAATGGGAAGATAAAGAATTGAACAACCATGAAAATAACACTTCAAAAATAAGTAATGATAAAACTAACACCCCTAATATCTATATTCTCCAGTCGAGGCCGGTAACCACCCTCACTGATGATAGGGAGAATGATGATATATTGTGGACACGGGCCTACGGAGATGAGTACTGGGCTGATGCTACCACACCCCTCTTTTACGATGTTATGGGTAAGATGCTCACGGATTACGTGAATCATGAAGGTGCCCGGATAATGGGTTATAAAGAAATAACAGATTCCAAACTCTTAAAACTCCATAAATCAAGGGTTTATTTTAATAGCTGGGTTTTGGAAAAAGCTTTTTCATATTATCCCAAGTTCGCCCGGTCTAAAGAGTTGTTGAATTATTTTCCCCTGGAAGATCAGGGGAGAATATCAGAATATCCTTCCATATTGCATAAAACTTTACTTTCACAGATTTTAGTGGCTATTCGCGACCCGGATGGGATGATGCACCGGACAGATAAAGCATACCGTAAATGGGCCCAGAGTTTTATGGGAAAATGTAGAGCATTCGATGCAACTAATCTGGAGAAACTAAGTGACGCGGAACTCTTATCACTTTATAATGATATTGAAACAGCCGGTATTAAACACTACCAACTAATAAGGTACGGTATGGTTTCCCATTCCATAGCCACCAACTTGATGATCAAAAACTGGCTGGTGGAATGGTTGGATGATAATGACGGTAGCCTCTATGCTGGTTTGATTTCAGGATTAGATGATAATAAAACAGTTATAATGAATATCAGATTCTCAGACATGGCTAAAATTTTAAGAGAAACCCCAGAATTATCATTAAAAATAAATTCCATAGATGATATATGTTCCTTAGGCGAATCAGAGATTAATAACATAATTTCATCTAATTCCCATTTTATGAAAGAGTTTGATCAGTTTATTAATGATTACGGGCACCGATCCAATACTCGTGAAATACTGTATCCCCGATGGAGAGAAGATAAAGCCTACGTGTTAGAGGTTATTAAATTATTGTCCTCTTCAGACTTAGATTTAAGGAAAAAAGAACTAGAAAGTCGCAATAATAGATTTAAAACAGAAAAAGAAGTTTTATATCGGATAAAAAATCAGAAAGGCGGATTTTTCAAAGCAAAACTATTTATATTAGTGCTTAATTTAGCTCAGACCTATCTAACTTTCCGGGAAAATCAGCGCTTCTATTTAGATCACCTCCTCTTCCGCCAGAGGTTGATGTTACTGGAGATGGGAAGGAGATTAGCATTGCAAGAAGTTATTGATGATGGAGATGATGTTTTCTTCCTTTTTGAAACCGAATTATTTCCTTTTTTCGATGCTAAAAATTCATATAGAAACCATTCATCAATAAAAAATTCTTTAAAAGATGAATTAAACGAAAATGGATTAAATAAAGCTGTATTTAATGAAAATACTGTTTCACAATTAAAACATAACGAACTTAAAGATAAAATTCTGAAAAGGAAAAAGGAATTTTACAAATATAAATCATCTCTTCCACCAAAATTCATAAAGAACGGGATTGAATTTGATGATACTGTCACTGAATACAACCAAAATGCAATTTATGGTGCAGCGGCAAGTCCCGGAACATTTAACGGCATTGCCCGAGTGGTTGAATCCATTGAAGAATTATCGAACCTGGAAGATAATGAGATCCTAGTGACCAGTAACACCGATCCGGCTTGGACTGCGGTATTTTCCAAAGTGGGGGGCCTTATTACAGAAACCGGGGGAATATTATCACATGGCGCTGTGATTTCTCGTGAATACAGAATACCCGCAGTTACTGCAGTCAAAGGTGCCACTAAAATTTTTAAAACTGGTGAAAAGTTAATTGTGGATGGTAATGAAGGAGTTGTATACAAAAAAGAATAAAATTACTATAGAGTATACTGATAGTTAACCTGTTAAAACTTGTTAACATATCCTATTACCGATTAACAATTGAATAGGAATATTTATAATAAATTGCAGTGAGGGATTTTTATGGATCTTGATTTAGAACGTCTGAAAGAACATGAAGAATGGAATGAGAGCTATTATTTTAATTTTCATGATAAAAATAATGATTTAACTGCCTTTATGCGAATCGGGAATAAGATCAATAAAAATGAAAAGTCAATGTTCTTCTTTTTAATGTCACCCCACATGGTGGCCGGGGTTAAGTTGGAAACTCCCTGCAATGATAAACCATTGAATATTGCAGGTTTAAATTACGAGGAAATTGAACCTGGGAAGTGGAGACTCAGATATGATGGTTCAATTTTTGATCCAACTGCAAAAGTTCCCTCGGAATTCAAAGTTAAAATGGACGTTACCTGGGAAGCTTTAAACCCGGTTATGGATTATGTTGAATGTGTTGATGATAAACAGACTGAAATGTCCTCTAACGTTGCATCTGAACATTACGAGCAGTTTGGAAAAGCCATTGGGAAAATTAAAATTGATGACAAGGTATTAGAAATTACGGCCATGGGTGAAAGGGACTTGAGCCGTGGTGTACGGGAATGGGGATCTCCAAAGATGTGGATGTGGATTAACTCCGAGTTTTCCCATGAAGAGGCCTTTAACATAACCAAACTTTCCGTTGACGAGGGAGATATTGATGCCGGATATTTCTATACCGATTCCGTTAATAAAGCACTGGTAAAATCAGATATTGATCTGGAATTTAATAACGGAATTCCTTCCTTGTTTAGAATGACCTTATTTGATAAAAAAGGTTCCGAATATTCAGTTGTAGGTGAAGTTGTTAGATTTGGAATGATTCCAGTTGATGATAAAATGATTCTCATTGAAACTCTTTCCAAGTACTCATGGGAAGGTAAAGAAGGTTATGGCATAGCTGAATTTTTAGTTCCTAAAGTTTTAACCTGACAAATTCTTTTTTACTTTTTGTTCTATACTTATTACAATATAATAACGGAAATAAAGTTATAAAAATACTTAAAAATCATTTTATTCACTTGCCAAAGATCATTAAATCATTTAAAACCCCCAGTGAATTTATAATTCCATCAACACACGATAAATTCACAAACCCAACTCCACACTGTAAAGTTCCTCTACCCTTTCCACATGTATCAGGTAGGCATCTTCTTCAGTGAGTAGACCAGAATTTATTAGATTCCGAGTGCGTCTTGGGACGGTCCTGGGCCCCATAACCGCCCCGGGCCTTGTAAGATCGTCAAGATAATCTGTTTCCATTAAGAAATTCTTACTTTTCCCTAGAGCCTCCCGCATAACCTCCCCACTGGCAATGAGGGAAGGAGTGAGGCCATGATTTTCCCCTGGAAGGACCAGTGGTCCTGAAAAATGTTTAATAACCTTTTTTTTCTTCGAACGAGCTTTACTGGCCATTTTTGCAAATTCACGGAACCCTTCCTCTGTGGAACTTTCAGTGTGCAGTTGCACCGGGCAGTCTGCCTCCCGGGCCAGTTCCATGGCGTAGATCATAAGCCGGTTATGTGCTTCCATCTCCTCGGGGGAGACTGGATAGTGTGGTCGGCCTATTTCACCAATTCCCACTGCTTTTTGTTCCAGCACCATATTTTGTGCGGTTTCCAGAGCCCCTTTCATAAGTTCTTCAGCCACTGGCAGTTCCATTCCAGATTTTACACGTCGGCTGAGTTCAGCAGGATGCGCTCCCACAACTGCAAAGGCCTTAACCTCAGTTTCACGGTTGATTTCATCCACGTATCCCACCACGAGTTCCATTGCCTCAGCAAAATCACACTGCGGACTCACTGTCCAGGTGGGCTTGTTGGGGATGATCATGGCAGTTCCCCCTGATCTTTGAAACTTTAGAGCAACTTCCAATGGCCCTTCACCGTTTATGGGGTCTACGTGTATATGGTTATCTGTGGATGGTATGTTGTCCATGGTAATTATCTCCAATGAAGTCAATTTGATGAATATTTATAGGATTCATTAATCTATAGCTTAGATTCATTCAGAATTATGGTTATCAGTAACCAAGTTCCCGCATCAGTACTGTTTCAAATACTTCAACTGGCGGTTTTATCCCCGTCCAGATACGGAATGCCTCTAATCCCTGGTAGATCAACATTTTGGTTCCGTGAACTACTTGGGCACCCGCCTTACCTGCTTCTCGGAGGAGGGCAGTTTCAAGAGGATTGTAGACAATATCATTCACCAGCAGATTATCATGCATCATATCCGCGGTTACCACTGGTTTATCATTATGATGAGGATACATTCCCACTGGTGTGGTGTTAATGAGCACATCTGCATCTTTAAGCTCCATGGCAAGTTTATTATCCAGTTCCAGACAATTCACAGAAGCATTGGATTTTTCGGTTAGTTCGTCCCTTAGGTTACAGGCTTTTTCACGAGTTCGGTTGGCGATTGAAACTTCCCCAGCTCCATTTAGGATTAACTGGAAGGATATTGCTCTTGCTGCACCGCCTGCCCCTAATATGATTATTTTTTTACCTTTGATTGGTTTTTTTTCTTCAATGGCCTTCACCGCACCAAAGCCATCAGTATTATAACCAACAGCATGGTTTCCAGTGAATTTAACTGTGTTAACAGCACCTATAAGCTCTGCCACACCCTCCAATTCATCAAGGTATTTAATGACTTCTATTTTATGGGGTATGGTCAAGTTAAGACCCTTAATTCCCATGTTCCTAGCACCCTCCATTGCTGGTGAAAGTTTTCCCTGTTTAACATGAAAAGGGACATAAACATAGTCCAGTTTAAGCTGCTGGAATGCAGCATTGTGCATGGGAGGGGATAGACTATGTTCTACAGGATCTCCCATTATTCCTACTAGGCTAGTTTTTCCAGTTATCAATTTAGATCACCACTAAGATTCTAAATAAATTCAGAACAATTCATTATAATATAGATCAATACGAAAAGGTCTTTTTTATCATTTTTACCCTCTATTCATTAATATGGTTTGTAACCTATAAAACTATTACAATATTAGTGCTGGTTTATAATCCACTGGTTTGAGGATGAAACAATACTCCTAATTTATCATATGAATTCCAAAAAAACAAATATGATTCAGAACATAACAGATTAATAAATCTACTATGTAGAGATATTCGCCTAAACTTGATTAATTCCAGGAAAAATGAAAGGGGTTTGTGTATATGGTACTAAGTGGTGTAAAAGCCAAATTACTGGTAGTTGATCATGAACAGGATCAGCTAGCTGCCATGGTAAGTTCACTAAGATCTGCAGGTTATGAGGTTTTAGAAGCTGTGAATGGGACGGAAGCACTGGATCATGCCCGGGAAACTCATCCCGATCTAATTATTTTAAATATGATACTCCCGGATAAAAGTGGGCTGGAAGTTTCCAAGGAAATAAAATCAGATAAAGAACTACTGGATACTCTGGTAATTTTAGTTTCCAATGTGGAAATCTCTCCTGAAAACAGATCCAAATGGCTTGAAGGAGGAGCAGATGGATGTTTAACCAGACCAATCTCAAAAGGAGAGATTTTAGCAATTGTTGAATCAATGCTTCGCCTTAAAGAATCAGAGTCAAAGTATAAGTCCATATTTGAAAACACTGGTACGGCAACCATAATTGTAGATGAAGATAGAACCATATCCCTGGTCAACAGTGAATTTGAACAGCTTTCTGGCTACTCGAAAGAGGAGGTAGAGGGAAGTAAAAAGTGGATAGAATTTGTTTCTGAAGGAGATCTGGATAAAATGATGAAATATCATGATCTGAGAAGAGATAATCCAGATTTAGCTCCAAGAAACTATGAAATTAAATTTAAAGACAAAAATAGCAATCTGAAAGATATCTTCATCACTGTGGGTATGATTTCTTTTACTGAGAAAAGCGTTGTGTCATTACTGGATATAACTGAACGTAAAAAGACTGAAAAGGCATTATCCCGGGAGTTAAAGATTAATTCAGATTTGGCAATTTTATCCAGGAAACTTCTGGGATCAACGCCCATGCAAGATATCTCCGATCTGGTCTTGAAGTATGCTCAGAGTTTTACCGGGAGTAAATTTGGCTTTGTAGGTTACATTGACCCCGATACTGGTTTTCTAAGATCTCCCACTATGACTCGTAATATATGGACCGAATGCCATGTGAAGGATAAGAGTGTAATTTTTGAGAAATTTGGTGGATTGTGGGGCTGGGTTTTAACTAACAAGCAACCTATTCTCACCAATCAGCCCAATGATGATCCCCGATCCACAGGGACACCAACTGGACACATTCCCATTGAAACATTTTTAGCGGTTCCAGCGATTGTTAATGATGACTTAGTGGGTATAATTTCACTTGCAAATTCAGAAAAATATTATAAACATGACTTGGAAGTTTTAAAACGTTTATCAGATTTATACGCCATAGCAATCAGCCGGAAACATTCAGACGATTCCATGAGAAAGAATGAAGAAAAATATCGTAACATAGTCGGAAAATTCCTTAAGTTACACAATGAAATACTGATGGAAATATCAAATAGATAAATCAAGGAAAAGTATTTTAGGGTATTGTATGGCTAAAACAAAAAAAAATAAGCTTGATGATGAACTTTCAGCAATCATGCAAGTTGGACAGATAAAAGCCTGTGGAATTATTTCTAAAGAGGGGCTTTTGATTAGTTCAAAAACACCTCCCGATGTAGATGGGAGAATATTCGCCGCCCTTTGTTCAACTATAATGGGGGCTGCAGAAGCTGCATCTGGACAAATGAATACCGGGAAAGTAAGCGAAATATCTGTTAAAACTGATAAAGGAATTATAGTTCTAATACCTGCAGGTGAAAAGGCCATATTAACTGCACTAACAGATACTGAGGCACAGTTAGGTTTAATCCTCTTTGAAA
>Ga0074193_1000037_pt1 | contig 232410 bp, 210 predicted proteins | sample EPASupsiteHSE605_FD_64523 | JGI IMG/M metagenome (GOLD analysis project Ga0074193, IMG submission 64523) | Bioremediated contaminated groundwater from EPA Superfund site, New Mexico - Sample HSE6-05 | ecosystem: Environmental > Aquatic > Deep subsurface > Groundwater > Contaminated ... | reverse complement strand
TTGAATTGTTTATCATGTTGTTTTGCCATAATGAGATCCTCCTTCAGTACGATTATTTTATCGTATCATGTTTTTATTAATTTTGGATTTTCTCATTTCGATTTGTACTATTTTTATTCTAGCACCAGTGAGCTAATGAAATATGCATATAACGAGTGTTTGGATGAGCTTTTTTATATGTTTCAAGAACACTGCTTTTTCCAGCACTATACGCACCGGATATTGCAACATTTCGGATCTCCTCATTATCAAATACAAAATTTAATGCATCATCATATATCTTCAGGTCAACATCGTTTATTGGTGTCAATTTTTGAAAATTGAATTTATCCTTCCCCATAGGGTAACCTCCCAACTATTTTATGTGCATTTTCTCATTGCAAAACTATTTAGAAACAAGAGTGTTTAATAAGTCATTTTTTATGCCCGAAAACTTCCATCATCTCTTTTTTTAGTACTGGAACAGGGATTGGTTTTTGAACTTATGATGATACGATTATGTTGTCATGAGCTTCTACCATGATCGTTGATCTGCAAGGCTTATTTTACCCGAATCTTACCGGTCAACAACTGTTCCATCAGCCCTTTTTTCAACTGGGCGAAATTCTCTTTTTCTTTTTCATAAAGGCCTAATCGGTCATCAATAGTAAACAGAATTTCGGCGATGCGGTGCTGTTCATTTTTTTTAGGTAGACAAATGTTAAACTTTTGAATTCTCGCTATTGCTAATTTTGGTTGTGCCCCAACAGTTCTTTCATTTGAGATAACATTCTGAATGTACTGCGATTGTAGATAGTACATTAAATAGTTTTTATCGCATTTAATATTACATATTTTATTTGCATTTTCTGTTAAATTAGCATTATCGAGTTTTTCTGGAACTGAACCCACGATGCCAAGTGTCCCTGCAACCGAAATAAATAAATCATCTTTTGATATTTTATAATTTTTTATCACCGGTTCAATTTCAACCGGAACATATTTTATGTCACTATCATCTATACTGCCTTTTGACATATCTGCGACCCGGATATATGGAAATCCAGAGTCTTCGTCAACTAAAGCATGACCTTTTGGCAGTCTTTTCCCACCCTTAATATCTGCAATGTCCTTTAATTCCACCACTTCCCAAGTCTTTGGTATCTGCCCAATCACAGTATCTTTAAACTCAGTATGACCGATGCCTCGGGTCAAAAGGGATTGCATCATAGCTTTTTTTAAAAGCTGGGTATCCGCGATAATGGCATTCAATTTTTCTAGATGATCGTTTACGGCGGTCAGATTTTTGGCAATGAGGTGTTGTTCTGGAAGAGGAGGAACCAAAATTTTCAATTCCTTTAAAGCAGTTAATCCAATTCTTAGACGCGTAGTTCCTGTGCTATTCTCAATTGCTTGTTTTCTAAAATATCTGCTATTAATTGAAAACAAACAATAATCTACATCAAATTTTAAAGGATCAACTTTTAATCTAATACCGTCTGAACACATGATATATTTTTCATGGTATGAAGGTATTTTACATGCTCTTGCAACAGGATCTGCCATTTTAGCAAGTATTAAATCACCTGGAAAAACATTTGAATTTAAAAGCTCATTCGCTTTCTCTTCTGAAGTAAATATTTTTGATATATCATTAAATTTACCGTCACCAATATTTTGTAATTGTATTACACGAACACCTTTTGCTGTATAATCACTAGATTTTAAATCCGAACCAAAAGGACCACCAGTATATGAATATCTATCTTTTTTGTCTGCCAAATCAATTATTCGTTTTACCTCCCATCCCACCGGCAATACCCCAATGTCCATCTCTTTGTACGTAGCTCTAATCTCTTTCATCCCAGTCCCCATTATATCCCCTTAAAGCCTAATTGAGCCAGAAAGTCGTTGATAGTCGCCTTGGATGCGGCCAGTTCAGTTTCGTGCTGGGACAACCGGGCTATCACAGCTTCTATATCCACAACTTCCTCCTCCTGAGATGTATCCACATACCGGGTTATATTAAGGTTATAGTCATTTCTGCGGATATCGTCCAGGGTGACCGGAATGGCAAATTTATCTTCATAGCCGAAAGCGTCATAAGCACTGACAATATGGTTAATGTTTTCCGGGGTGAGTTTGTTTTTATTGCCGTCCTTAATAAAACCCTGGGAGGCTTCAATAAAGAGTACCTTGCCCTTGCGGTCAGCGGGTTTGTTCTTATTGAGGATGATCACGGCGGCCGGGATTGAGGCACCGTAGAACAGGTTCTGAGGAAATCCGATGACGGCTTCAAAAAGATCGTCTTCCAGCAGGCCTTGGCGGATCTTTCCTTCTTCTCCACCTCGGAACAGAATACCGTGGGGCACTACCGTGGCCATAATTCCTTTGGTGTTCAGGGATGCTAACATGTGCTGAACAAAGGCTAGATCTCCGTAGCTTGCGGGGGCAACCCCATAGTTGAAACGGCCGTAGTCGTTTTTCTGGGCGACTTCCCTGCCCCAGTTTTTTAATGAAAACGGAGGATTAGACAACACCATATCGAAGGTCCGAAGTACGGAACCATCGGTGTTCTGAGGGTTGCGGATTGTGTCGCCTTTCCAGATAGTGGCACCGGAGACGTCATGGAGAAGCATATTAAGCTTGGCGATAGCCCAGGTGGTGAGGTTGATTTCCTGACCGAAAAGCTGGAGGTTTCTATGGTTCTGACCCTGAGCTTTGACATACTCGATGGTGGAAACCAGAAAGCCGCCTGATCCTGCACAAGGGTCATAAATGGTCAGGTTTTCGTGGGGCTTGATCAGTCGAACCATAACATCTTTGATCTGGGTAGGGGTATAGAATTCTCCTCCTTTTTGTCCGCCGTCATCAGCAAACTTCTTGATGAGATACATATAGGCATCACCTAGAATATCCGGGGATATAAGTCCTTCATTGGAAAGGTTCATCGAATCAAAGATCTGAATAAGCTGATTGAGCTTGCCATCGGGCACCCGTTCTTTGTCGTTGTAGTTAGCAGTGGTAAGCACCCCCACCAGTTCAGCATTCCGTGGTTCGTCTTCGATGGCCTTAAATGCCTTATCCAGTTCGGCACCAATGTTCAGGTTCATGTCTTTGAATTTGGCCCAACGAGCCTGTTTAGGAATAAAGAAATTCTGATAGGCTTTGGGATCTTCTAACACCTGCTCGAGGGCATCCAGTGGCAAATTTTTAAACTTGATTTTTTTGTCAGCATGTTCCTCGTCAAACTGGTCGTTGATCCGTTTAAGAAACAGCATCCCGAAGATATATTCCATATACTGGGTTGAGTTGAGGGTACCTCTGAGAACATCGGCACAATCCCATAATTTTTTCTCAAGGGTGGCAAGATCCAGCTTAATGATTGTTTTCTCTGAAGTGATATTTTCCATTATTTTCTCTCTATCTTTATTGATCTGGCAGGTTTCCCGCAGTTTTGTTTCTTTTTTATGAATATTTGATGGTAAATATGCCATCTCAGCATATTATTATAATTTTAACGCTTTTAGCGTAAACAGGCAATTAGTTTTCAAATATTTGTCAAAATGCTTCAACTTTATTGATTTTTTCTATTTAGCAAACATTGCTCTTTTCTTATACAAAAATAAAACCCACAGCATTATGTACTGTAGGTTTAGCATATAAATACAATTGAAAATCGTCGGTTTATTTGTTAATCTATGTGCTTTCTAGTTTTCAACATTCAATAATATCCGATAATAACAATCAAATTATTAGCAAACAAGTATAAAGTCATACGGAATTCTCTCCGTCATGCTTTATCCGACCGGTGAAGTTTTACATTCGGACATCCTTCAAAAGCTTTATCACTGATATCCTCTATGGTAGAGGGTAAGTAGACATCTACTAAGCTAACACAGTCTTTGAATGCCCAAGCCAAAATTTTTCGGGTTCCCTCGTTGATTCTTACTGTTTTCAGCTGAGCACACTCGTTAAATGTGAAAGCAGCGATCCGATCAACACTGCCGGGAATATCGATTTCTTCGATACCACATCTGGTCATGGCATATTGCCAAAAATCTTTGAGATTAGAAGGTAATTTCACACTTTTTAATTTCTCACATCCGTCGAAAATGAATCCTCCAATCTCTATGATTGTATCTGGAAATTCTACACGCACTAATTCTTTATGTCCTTTAAACAAATCATCACCAACGATAAGAATATCTTTATCCGCTGGAATAATTGCTTCTTCCCCGTCTCCATTAGCTTCCATTAAGCACATGCCAAAATCTTGAGTTTTATAATAATACTGATACATCTCTTATTTTTCTCCTTACGTTTCAAGGTAATATAATTTTGCATTATAAATGTTTATTGGTTCCTGTTTTAGTATAGCATAAACGAAGTTCAAACTGCTTATTTTGAATCAATCTCGCTGACAATATTTTTGCACACTTTTCCATCCCAGCAATATGGTTTGAATCTACTATTTTGATTCATTATAGTTTTGTAGCTAGGTTTCTTATTAAAGAAATCTTTATTTGATATTTATGTTGCTCTTACACAGTAATAAGATACGAAATATTACAAGATTATAACATTTCGTATCTTATTACTGTGTAACAAAATCCGTATATGCGATTACACACTTTATGAAGTAAGCATATACAGCCGTCAAAAACGAAACCGCCAATCTCAATGACAGTATCGGGAAATTCTACCCGCACCAATTCTTTGTGCCCTTTGAATATGTCATCCCCCACAATTAGAATATCTCGGTCAGTAGGAATGATGGCTTCTTGCCCTGATCCTTTGCCCTCCATCAGGCACATCCCAAAATCCTGTGTTTTATAATAATATTCGTACATTAGCTTTTCCCCTCTTCATTTGCTTTAAATTTTCGCTCTCCGCCAAAATCAAAATAAACCATGATCAACAGACAACGCACATTGGTTTTCATTTGTGAGTATAGCATAAAAAGGTTTAAAAAAAACACCCCTATCGGGATCTACCCCTGTAAAAAATTTCACTGCTCTTAAAATTACTATTGACAAAAAAGTAAACTGGCAGTACAATAGTACTGTAGTTAATTAGTCAACTAACTAACTAATATTCTCGAAAGGGGGTGTCCCTTTGCAAATAAATTTCGAAGATGAACGCCCGATTTTTGTTCAAATTGCCGATGGCATTGAAGACGCCATCTTAACTGGAGCGTTTGAGGAAAGCGGTCAGATTCCATCCATAACTGAATTGTCGGTCAGTTATAAAATCAATCCGGCCACAGCGCTTAAGGGCATCTCAACCCTGGTTGACGAGGGCATTATTTTTAAAAAGCGGGGCGTTGGTATGTTTGTCGCTCCCGGTGCGGTTTCAAAGCTGCGGGACAAACGCAAAGAATTATTTTTCGATCATTATATTAAAAAACTCATCGAGGAAGCAAAAAAATTAGGTATCACCAATGAAGAAATATTGGGAATGGTAGAAAGAGGTTATCAGGAATGAACGGAATAGAAATAAATGATGTGACAAAAACATTTGGTGACACATTAGCTTTGAATCAGGTGAGCCTGACTTTTGAGCCCCATAAAATATACGGATTATTGGGTCGAAACGGCGCTGGAAAATCGACCCTTTTGAATATTATCACCAATCGGCTCTTTGCCGACAGCGGCCAAGTTACCATCGATGGTTTGTCTAGCGTTGAAAATGACATGACCCAGGGGCTGCTCTATCTGATGTCAGAAAAAAATCTGTATCCCGAGAGTATGACCTGTAACGAGGCTTTCAAGTGGACTAAACAATTTTTCAAGGATTTTGATTTGGATTATGCACTCAACTTAGCCAAGCAATTTAAACTTGATACCAAGAAAAAAATCCGATCGTTGTCGACTGGTTATACTTCTATTTTTAAAATCATCACGGCCCTTTCGGTTAACACCCCCTATGTCTTGTTTGACGAACCGGTATTGGGCCTGGATGCCAATCATCGGGAAATGTTTTACCGGTTATTGATCGAAAAGTATAGTGATAATCCATTCACAGCGATTATTTCCACCCATTTAATCGATGAAATTGCTAATCTGCTGGAGTATGTCATGATTATCAAAAACGGTGAAATTCTGGTGAACGAATCCTGTGAAACCTTACTTAGTAAAGGCTATTCCGTTACCGGTACAATCAAGCATGTCGATACCTTTATTGCCGACAAGGAAGTCATTGGCGATGATGTTCTGGGCGGATTAAAAACCGCCACTATTATTGGACCGATTAATAAGAGCACGTTACCTGATGGGATTGAGATAACCAATTTGGATTTGCAGAAATTATTTATCAAACTAACAAATGAGGAGTAAAGTAATGAAATTGAATGCAATTTATAAATATCAGCTTACGGATCACCGAAACGCTGTTTTAATCTTCTGTGCGGTCATCCTTGCAGTGCTGGCGCTTGTTCCGATGCAAATCACCTTTTCATCTGATGTCCTGACGACGACTTATGAATCCACCCAAATATCAGGGATCGATATGGCTCCCGCCGTTTTTCTTTTCATTTGCGGTCTGAGCGCTTTTAAGGAAAGTTTTCTGTTTGCCCTGCAAAACGGCATCTCCCGAAAATCTTTATTTGTAAATCGGATCTACGTCGCAGTAACATTAGCAGTGACGATGGCGCTATTTTCATTGCTGCTATTGGCACTAGGAAAATTAATCGAATCGCCATCAAGTGGTATTGCGTATTCCAGCTTGTTGAGTATGATCTATCAATCCATAGGAACCGTTCCATTCAGCGGTCTATTTGAATATCTTATCAGTTTTCTTTTTCTGACGGTTCTTTTTATTGCCGCTCAAGCACTTGGTTATTTGATTACTGTTGCCCTCTATCGGATGGATAAAAAACAGAAAATCAGTTATATCGTTGGTTTTTATATCGTCATCTTTGTGATTTTACCGATCATCAATATGTTCATATCTGGTCAGATTTCAACCATCCTGGTGAAATTTTTAGACCTGTCCATGGGTATTTCCGCCCAGAACCCTTTTATTGGAATGTTCTCATTGACACTCTTCAGCATCATCGTAACTGGATTAACCTGGGTACTTATCAGAAAAGCCGTGGTAAAGAATTAATCAAAAAACTAGTCGTGATTGTCCTATTTATCTGGGACAATCACGGCTACTTTTTTTCATCCTTTTAGTTCGGTTCTTATTTCTAAAAGTACGCTTTCCACGCCGGCAGTTGACGCATCATATTTTCCACTGCCTTTTCTGCTACAGCTTCGTCAAGTCCCTGGGTTTTGACGGTGAAACTAATCAGGCTCTGCTTCTTTTTTTCAAAAGAATGCATCGAACCATCTGCATTTTCACAATAGACACAATAATCCTTACTGGTGTCACCCATCGCAAAATCGCTTTCTTTCTTCATTGGCATTCCACATGCTATACAGGTTTTCATCATTTTCCTCCTGGCATCTCATTTAATATCGATAATTACCTACCATTAACAATAATCAGTCATTCCCAATCGATTGCCGGATAAATCTTCAAATTCAACCGCATTACCCGTTCCAATTTGAAATGGCTTACTTATAAAACTCACCCCATTATTACGAAGCCGTTCATACTCATCATTGACGTTATCCACAACAAACCAGATGGTCGGTTTTACATCCGGGAATTTATTTTTTTCCTTTAAGATAATCGCCGGTTCTTCATCGCCAACATTAAACGCAGCCATGCCCTTGTCTGAAAAATCAAACTTTAATTTCAAACCCAACACATTGGAAAAATAGTTTTTTGCTTCTTCCAAATCATCCACCGGAAGAAAAAAATTATCGTAAGCTTTCATATCATTAATTCCTTTCATTTTCTAATTAATTTTATATAGTTCAAAATCAATTCATCCTTATGATCCGTTAGTACTGAGCCTGCTGCAAAAAGATAGTTATTGGTAAGATAATAATGTATCAAACCTAACCAACTGTTGAAAATTATATGCATTGGTATTTCTTTGATTGCCTTTTTTTCTTCATCACGTTCGATCACCTGATTAAGATGAAACGAAACCACTGACTGGATATTAATAAAGACATACTTTGCTTCTTGGGGCAAAATGCTAATTTCGGAAATAAGCCTTTTATAAAAATCTTCATAACGGATCAGAACATTAATGTGTGCTTCTAAAAAACTCTCTAAACTTTCATCCTTTTCCGAGAGGAGATGCAAATGCTCATTAATTTCAGATCCAAAACGTTCAAGTAAACAAATAATGAGATTATCTACCGTTGGAAAATGGACAAAGACGGTTCCGTGAGAAACGTTCGCTTCTTTTGCTATTTTATTGGTCGTGGTACTAAACCCTTCATCCGCATACACTCGATAAGCAGCATCTAAAATCAGTTTTCTGGTTGCTTCTTTTTGAATCTGACGTTTCGTTTTCATTTAATTGACTCCAAACTCATTGACTTTATACTCATTGTAACTAATTATGGTGCAGGTGTCAAGCAGTTATTTTTTTGTGCTTAATTTATCAAAAATTCTAAGCTGATCAAGGTTAAACTAGCTACTGTTATGTTATTGTATACGTAGATGAAAGAAATAATTTTTTAGCCATAACCAAAATAAAGATGATATGGAAACCGAAACGATGAACCAGTTAAAGCAAAAAGTAAACCAGATACCACCGCTTCCCGGTGTTTATAAAATGTTAGATTCCGCCGGTCAAATTATCTATGTCGGGAAAAGTAAATGTCTGAAAAAAAGAGTGAAATCTTATTTCACTAAATCTCCTAAGCAACCAAAGATTGAAAGAATGGTTTTTTTCATTGATGATATCGATTATATTGTCACTGATACCCATTTAGAAGCTCGACTGCTGGAATGTCAGCTGATTAAAGAGATCCAGCCATACTTCAATTCGCAAATGAAAAACGACAGAAGATATTTCTATCTGAAGGTTACTAATTCAGCCCATTCCAAGGGATTGTCGATTGTTCCGGAACGAGAAGATCATAGCTTTGGACCGTTTCGGAGAAAACAAGCAATCCAATCATTGATCGATATGTTCACCCACCTCTTCCCAATTGTTCAAGATAACCACCGTTTCGATTTTCAATATCATACGCTGCCTGAGATCATGAGCCTGGAAGATTTTATGAAAAACAGACAGACTTTGATTCAGATTTTTTCCGAAGACCTCAAGTTAAACTGTTTAATTAATCAATTGAAGCTTTGCATGAATAAAGAGTCGGCCCAATACAATTACGAAAGAGCCACCACATACCGGGACCTGATCAAAAGTCTGGCTTATATCAGCCATATTCTTCACGATTATAAGCACCTGACAACCAGAGATATCCTTTTAAAAATACCGGTACGAGATGGTGAAAAGCTCTTTTTTATTTCAAGCGACAGAATAGTATTGAAAAAGTATTTTCCAGTTTTGACCCAATCAGCGATTGATACTTTTTTTAATGAAGGCAGCCGAATGAAATCTGCACTTGTCCCCATCCCGGATGAAAAAGCAGGGGTCGATTTTCAGAATATCCTCTTTTCTGAAATCCAAGCCCTGCCAGATGAGTGGATCTTGAAATAATTCAATTCGCAAAAAAATTGGATCTAACTTGTTCATAAACAAATTCATCTGTCGTTAATCCCAGTTCGGTGTGAACAAGCCATCCGCTTGCTTTTTTCGACCCCAAAACTCACCGAATGCTGCTCCCCCCAGAATTAACACTGCTCCTACAACCTGAATGGATGTTAATCGTTCCTGGAGAAAAACCGCTGAAAAGAGCAAGGCCGAAAGTGGTTCCAGATATCCCAAAATAGCCACCGATTGGGCCGGAAGCTGCTGAATTGATGAAAAATAAAGATAACATCCGATTCCGGTGTTAACGATCCCCAATAATAAAATGGGGGCGATATCTGCAGACGTAATGGGAATCACCAGCCCCTGTTTGAGCACCGTAAATATTGCGACAATGATAAAACTTGCTACGAGCTGCCATACCGCGTTTTCAAGCCCGGTTATATTGACCGCCTTTTTGTTGAAAATCACCATGACCGCATACATCAACGCGGCCATTATTCCACAGAATAATCCCCAGGTCAAACCGCTTTGTATCAGCGTATCGCGATTGACCAGAAACATGCCCAGCACCACACTCAAAAAACCGATTATTCTGGCAGATACCATTTTTTCTTTAAAAATTAACGGCGCCAGTGCCATCACAATTACCGGCCCGCAATAATAGGCCAGGGTTGCCATACTGACCCCGATTTGCGCGTATCCTTCATATAAAAACATCCAGCTTGCTCCCATCGCTGCGCCGGAAATCAACAGCCAGGCCAGATGCTTTTTGTGTTCCAGTCCCTGAAACTTTCCCCTGGTGATTAAAAACACCGCGCCCAGAAATAAACTGGCGATCAAGGTTCTCAAAAAAACTATTTCATAACTATTCAGTAAAATCGCACTGGCCACAATTCCATTTGTGCCAAAAAGCAATAACGCCGCGATATATTTAAGATAATCTCTTTTCATCTCCATCAATAATATTAGCCTCCCGATAATCCTCTTTTTGTTTTAATACTTCATTCTTTTTAATATTCAAAAAGCTGTGTATAAAGCTGTGTATATAGTATATCATTGTCTCAATCATTACATAAGCAGATATTTATTATGTTACTTTGATAAAACCCAGCACTGGCGATTAAACGATTTTGGGATTACCTGCCTGATCGAGAAAAACTGTAAAAAAAAGAAGCCCCGGAAATGAAAGTCTCAAATCTGGCTGCTTCTTTTTAATTTGTTTAGTAATCTTCACTTTCTTTTTCTTCGATGGTTCTTAATGCTTTTCTCAAGACATCCTTGATCCGCTCCTCTTTGTGGTTAGGAATGGGGATCACCTCATCCAAAGCATCCATGATGATTCGGATTTTATCTTCTTTGCTCATTTTCATTTTATTATTTCCTTCCTGATTTCTTAATGATACAACACTATTATAAACACTTAGGCATTACGAACACAATTAAAATTACTACATTCTGCTTCTTTTGATTATTTCAATCTCGCTACACCAGAATCCACAGCGGCCTGATGGACTGCTTCAGCCACAGCCTTTCCAACCCGGGGATCAAAGGCTGGTACGATAATATAGTCGGCACTCAGTTCGTCATCACTGATTAGCTCGGCAATGGCTTTGGCAGCGGCAACCTTCATCGCTTCGTTGATGTCACTGGCTCGGGCATCCAGTGCCCCTCTAAAAATGCCGGGGAAAGCCAGGACGTTGTTAATCTGGTTGGGATAGTCCGACCGTCCCGTTCCGACAACCCTTGCACCGGCTTTTATTGCCAGCTGAGGATCAATTTCCGGATCTGGATTGGCCATCGGTAGGACAATGGCGTTTTCAGCCATGGTCTCGACCATTTCGGCCGTAACGATGCCCGGTGCGGAAACACCGATGAAAATATCGGCACCGTTGATGGCATCGGCAAGAGTCCCTTTTTTGTGATGTTTATTGGTCATCTCGGCTATTTCCTGATGAACCCAGTTACTATACTGCTCGTCTTTTGAGAGAATACCCTTGCTGCTGCAGGCGATAATATCCTTGACGCCGACATTCAACAACATCTTGATGATCGCTGATCCAGCCGCTCCAGCGCCGCTCATGGCTACCGTCACCTGCTGCCATTGTTTGCCGACCACCTTTAGGGCATTCATCAGCGCTGCTGTCACCACCACTGCCGTGCCATGTTGATCATCATGAAAAACCGGAATGTCCAGTTCTTTTTTTAAGCGTCTTTCGATTTCGGCGCATCTGGGCGAGGCGATATCTTCCAGATTAATCCCACCAAATCCCGGTTCAATCATCTTGACCGTCTGGATGATGACTTCCACATCCTGGGATGGAATACAGATCGGAAAAGCATCGACGCCACCGAATTCTTTGAATAAAACGGCTTTTCCTTCCATTACCGGAAGGGCGGCTTCTGGACCAATATCGCCCAATCCCAACACTGCCGACCCATCGGTGACCACTGCCACCATATTTCCCTTACCAGTATACTTATATACATCTTCCTTGTTCTTATGAATCATCCGGCAGGGCTCAGCCACCCCCGGGGTATAGGCCATCGACAGATCATGCTTGTTTTTTACCGGAACCTTACTGTCAATACTCAGCTTACCCTGCCATTCTGCATGCAATTTTAATGCTTCTTCTTGAATTCCCATTGTGTCTCCTTTATTTCAACGTTTTTATTTCCTACTTTTATCTATACCCTGTTCTACAAAAATAATCAACATGTCAAGATAGTCTGACAATTATATGGTGCTCTAGCTTTTTTCGTTTACCCAGATAATTTATGTTTTCCGTACCCGACTTAGCGCTTTCGACTAAAATTAAGTGTTACTGAAATTATAACATTTATGCCCCAAGACAATCTACATTGATTTTTAATCATTGTCATTTGACTTTGAATCCAACCTCTTATATAATACCTTTGTTGAGTTCATACACATATTATCCACTCTGAAGAATCTGTGCGGTTGTCATATCCTCACAGACATGAGTATCTTTCCTTGACCTCAAAATAAATATTACAGGAGGCACAAATGTCAATTTTCACATTCATTATCCCAGTTGTTGTCGTATTGTTAGTGATCTCCATCTTAACGATGAGCTACGTCAAAGCTCCTCCAGATACGGCCTATGTCATATCTGGTATTAAACGGCGTGTCATCATCGGAAAAGCGGGAATCAAGATTCCTTTTCTTGAACGGGTTGACAAACTGGACCTCAAAATGATGTCTGTTGATGTCAAAACCGGTGAATCGGTGCCAACCAATAACTTCATCGATGTGATGGTCGATGGCGCAGTAAAGATCAAAATCGGTTCATCACCAGAAGCAATTTTACTGGCTTCCGAGAACTTCTTGAACCAATCAACTGACGCAATCATTCCCCAGGTTAAAGATGTTCTTGAGGGCAATGTCCGTGAAATCATCGGCTCACTTGACCTGAAAGATATGTTAACTGATCGAAAATCCTTCTCTGAAAAGGTTCAAGAAAACGCTGTTCCGGATCTTAAGCGGATGGGACTTGAAATAATCTCCTTCAACATTCAATCGATCCGCGATCAGGCTGGCGTGATTGAAGACCTTGGTACCGAAAACAAGTCACAGATCAAAAAAGGCGCGGCTATTGCCCGTGCCAACGCCGAAAAAGAAGTCGCCATCGCCGAATCGGAAGCAGCTAAAATTGCCAATGATGCCAGAATCAAGGCAAATTTGGAAATTGCCCAAAAGAACACCGATCTGGAAATCCGCAAAGCCGAATTAAAACGGCAATCTGATTTAAGTCAGGCCCAAGCGGATGCCGCTTACCAAATTGAGCAGGAAGAACAGCGAAAAACGATTGAGACCAAGACCCAGGAAGCCAACATTATTAAACAAGTAAAAGAAATTGAGTTAGCCGCTAAAGAAGTTGAAGTTCGCGAGCAACGATTAAAAGCTGAGATCAACAAAACTGCCGATGCTGAACGATACCAACGTAACCAAAAGGCTGAAGCCGATTTGTTTGAAAAGCAAAAAGAAGCGGAGGCGAAACTGTTTATTGCCGCCAAAGATGCTGAAGCCAATCGATTGGCCGCTGAAGCTGATCGCTACGCCAAAGAACAGGAAGCTGCCGCCATTGAAGCCAGAGGTTTTGCCGAAGCTGCGGCAATCCGAGCTAAAGGTCTGGCCGAAGCCGCCGGAATTGATGCCAAAGCTGAAGCGATGAAGAAATACAGCGATGCCGCCATTATGGAAATGTACTTCGATGCCCTTCCCGAAGTTGCCCGTAATGTTGCTGCACCACTTAACAACGTCGATCGCATCACCATGTATGGTGATGGCAATTCCGCCAAAATGGTCAAAGACATCGTCAATACCATGTCACAAGTGACTGAAGGAATCTCTGAAAGTACTGGTATTAATTTGCAATCGTTAATTTCGGGATTTTTAGGCGGTAAAATGGCAACACCAACCGAGGCCCCCACTATAACAGTAAGCACAACAACTGCAGCCGCAGATAGTGAACCGTTTAGCCCTGATTTAACAACCGCATTTACGGACCCAATCCAACCCACTCTTTCAGAAACCAGCACCGAAGACCCCGAAACAGAAGTCTAATTCCTGTATATTAATTTTCCACCATTTAGTAATTAACGCCATTTTTTGACGTTTCCCTTTCCTGCGTAGTGGAATTCAAAAGAAAAGCACCTGCTTTTGGTGCTTTTCCTGTTTTAAATGGTGATTTAAATTTATCGTTAAATAATCCATCAATTCATATCAGGGGGTATCTCCGTCATGAACACTTTATCCTTTTTCAACAATTTGTTCGGATTAGAAAATTCACCAGTCGCTCAATTGTCACTCTTTCTCGGCGGTGGATTTTTAATGATCCTATTCTTTTTTCTAATCTATTATGTTGTTTTTCGAGTGAAACATGAACCACCAGAAAAAATCAAACGCCTGTCTGACGAATCCCCTTATCAGGATCTGGCGATGCTTAACGCAGCTGAAAACATGAATTCATCAGCGCTTCAGGATCGCTGCATCCAGGAACAGGTCAGGCTACAAAAATTAATTGGTTTATTAAAAACTGCCAAACGGCGGGAATCGCTTTATCCGCAGGAAGCTATTCTCGAAGCTCTGGAAGCGGTTGTTTTAAAAGTGCGGGACAAAATCAGCAAAGATCCGAACCTTCAGGTTTTTCCGCAGTATGCCCGTTATCATGCTGAAACCGCCACTCAACTACTCAACACCTACCTTGATTTAGATCGAACCCAAGATGAATCGGTAGAAAACATCAACAAGATCAGAAATGAGATCATTGCGACCTTTCCGCCACTCCTTGAGTTTTATCAGGACTATCTAAATCGTTTGTATGATGCTCAGTATTTTGATGTGGCAAGTGATGTTGAGGTGGTAAAGTCAATTGCTGAGGATAAGCAGGATTTTTCAAGAAAGTGATCTAATCTGGGTACCGACCAGATACTATCAGAATAAACATCAAAAAACAGCGCTAAATTAGTGTCACAAGTAAAATAAAAACCTCAAGGATCCATTTAAAAGGGATTCTTTGAGGTTTTGTTATTTGTTCCCACTCAACCAAACCAATGGGCTTTTATTTCTATTATTTCATGCGGTTTCTGGTTACATTTCTATCTTATTTTCACTATTTCAACATGGTTAATCCTATTTTTCAAATTTTTTATAGCCAAAATAGAGCCACTCTTTGTCAAAGATTAAATATTTATCACTCTCATGATTTTTTCATTATCCCAATCCCTTATGTTTACTTTTAAATTTCTACAAATTAGCTTTAATAGAGTCGCATACACTTCTGTTGGGTCTTCTTTTCCATTTTTTAGTTTATTTAACGCATTTCGCTGTTCTCCAGCTTTTTCCACTAAATCTGTTCTCGACTTCGGTAATTCATGAATATATTCGTCGAGTTCCTTCAGTTCAATTTGTCGACTTTTAATAATCTGCTCTTGTTCAATCGCTTTTACTAAATTTTCGTAAGTTTTAAATATCTGTTCATCATCATTAAAAATAATAGGTACTCTGTTTAAAGCTTCTATAATTTTCGTTTTATCCTTCACGGGTGTCAATAAATGCTTATATCTAAACAGATCATCTAATAAACTTAACTTTATATTTTTATCCTGTTGTCTTGCATTACCCCATATGGAAATCCATGCAGCCAGAAGTCCAGAAACCAAAGCGGATACAGCAATTGTAAATCCAGCCGTGACAGAACTGCCACCACTATTGAAATAATTATCATAAACCAGTTTCCCTATAAAAAATAAGTGCTTATAAATCTCAACTATTACAGACGGTTCCAATACATTCACCTCACACATAGTTTTTCAATAATTATACTCCTGCATGAGAAAGTTTACAATAAGTACACCTAAAAACACCTTCATTCTCGTTCACCTCATATAGTACAGACTTGGGGATTTAATTTTAACATGAAGATGCCGTAAAAATATAGACCTCGTGCATCATAGTCGATTTATTTTTTTGTACCGCTTACTTTATAAACAATTAACTGACATCAGCTGTTGATCATCTGAATCCGTATTGTAATACATCATCCGTATGTTTACGATGTTTTCCCACGAGTATTCTTTTGCAATCCGAAATGCTTTTTTACAAATGCTTTGATATTTTATCTCTTCCATGTTCAAAATTTCCAGAATTCCATCTGCCAGTTCTTTTTCATTTTCACGTTCAACAATTTTTCCCACCGCAAATGATGGCAACCCACCTACCCGAGTAACAACAACCGGTTTTTTACAGCCCATCGCCTCTAATGCTGCGATGCCAAAACCTTCTGAACGGGAAGGCAGCACGCTTAATCTGGCGATATTATGCAACATAGCCAACTCTCGTTGGGACCGCTGACCCAGGAACAGCACATTTTCCATATGCATTTTTTCCTGTTCACTTTTACTAAAGCTGTCAAGTTTGCCACTGCCCATGATTAAAATATAAGCCTTTGTTTTTTCCTGAATATATTTATTTGCTTCTAGAAGCACATCAATCCCTTTTGTTTTAGAAATTTTCCCGCAAAATGTAACAATTGGATAATTCTCTAAATTCGGGTATCCCATTTCACACATCACCGCTTGGCGATCTACTTGTTCATCTGGCTTAAAGATGGTCTGATCATAGCCATTACCAGTAACAATAACCCGTTCCGGATCAACATCATACAAGCTAAGGACTTCCTCTTTGACATAGTCCGAAATCGCAAAAATATATTCCGCTTTTCGGGCTGACTGAATTGTTATGTGTTGCATCCGTCGATCATACAAAAACCCCAGTTGATCACTGTGATGGGCAACACAGATATATTTATGGTCCATCTGATGAATCAAATGATCCAGTGCCCAGATATGCTGGCATTCAATCACATCTGGTTTAAAATCACTGATTACTTTTTCAAGTTCCTCTTTCATATAGCTGAGATAGGCCCTCAGCTCTTCATCCGTTAAATTTTTAAATGTCCAGGCATCTTTATGGTTTCTGGGATTGGGGTCTTCAATAATTAAGGGGAACGTATAAAGTGGAACGCCCTTATGAATTACTGGAAATTTAACGATTCGGTAGGTTTTTTCATCCCCGTAGTATTTTTCAAAGCCGTTTCCTGGGAAACCGCTATCCGGAAAAAAGGCCATGACTTCATGACCTCTCCGTTTCAATTCTGTCATCACCCCGTCAGCAACAGTACCGCTTCCTGTTCCCCAGGGACCTGTATTTGTGATGAGTATGCGCATCTGCTTATTTCCTTTCTCTACAAAAGTTGCAAATAATTTTTCACAACTGCTTCCCATGAGTAGTAGTCAATACTGACCTTTCGGGCGCGTACTCTGACGGCCTGTCTTTCCTGACTGTCCATGTTGCTATAATAATCAAGCAGTTTAGAAATATTATTAGCCAGGTTAAAAACTAGATTTTTATTTAAACATAATGAGTTCAGTTTTGTCTTATCAAAAATATCGCTGAATTCATTAACGTATAATTTAATTGCCTCTGAAAAACCACTATGGTTGGTTTGCACTGGGATGATCCCTGATGAAAGAGCTTCAGCCGCCACAAGTCCGAATGCTTCAGGAAAGATTGAGGGCGCGACAGCTATTTCCGAACAAGCGATAATGCTCTTTAAATGATCATGACCTAAAAAGCCAGTAAATACAAATGCTGATCCAATTTCTTCTTTAGCGGTTGCGAAATAATCCCTGGCAAAATCGCTGTCAGCTAATTTCTCTGCTAGTGAAGAAAAGAAGTTAGCTGAATGAGGATCAATTTCTGAATCGTAACACTCCGGGTGTGCGATCAGATTAAGATAACCCACCTCATCGCCCTGATTTAATGCATCAATCATTGCTTCAAAATAGGATCGGGAAGAACCAAATCCTACAAGTATAAAGCGAACGTCTTTATGCCGCTTCATAATCAGCGGTGCTGCCGCAATTAAAAGCTGAACGCCTTTTGTCCATAAATATTTTCCATAATATAATACAATCTTTTCATTCTCGAAATCAATTGCTTTTAATTTGCTGATAATATCACGATCCGTTTTCCAGATGCCTTCGTCTGAATCAGGCATATCTTTTGATATGCTAGTAGTTTTTTCAAAATCAGCAATCAGAGCATTGATCACCATTTTTTTTTCACTGCTGTTATTTAATGTCATAAATTTATCCAGATCAACGCCTCCTGAAATAGCAACCGATTTTTCTTTGACTGTGCTGTCATAATTGAAAAATTCCAAAAACTCATTTTGTGAAAATTGACTCACAAATCCAATTTTGTCTGCATTTTCAATTGCTTCCCAGGCGTAGTCTTGGAGTAATCGTTTTTTTCTTACTGCAAAATTTAAGCAACTGCCATGAACCGTCATGACGTGCAGACATTTACTTTGGCCTAAATGGCTTCTTGCCAAATAAACAGGCTGCATAATGGTATGGTTCGTCCAAACTAGATCGGTATGAGTATTTTTAATCGCGGTATCAATCGCCTGCCGGTTATCTTCAATATAATCTTCAAGCTCCCCTTTCGAACAATCTGTAAAGGTCTTTACATCATATCCCTGATATTTATCATACACATATACCGGTAAAAAACCATTGAGGTTGGGTCGATATAAATCACATTTACCCAAATATGCCGTCTCTTTATGATAGACCATCTTAAACATACTATTCTCGGCATTAAATTCAAATGCTTTTTCAATAAAATCAAATTTTTCTGGTTCATTTTCTTGACAAAACAACTTAACCTGATGACCCATCTTACAGAACTCCCGACAGATATTTTCAACAAAAAGGTTGCTACCGGTTCCTTTTAAAAAATATCCATGTACCATTACAATTTGCATAAATTCTCCCCATTCTATATTATTAAAATCAATTATATTTAGCAATTTTATTCTTAATGGCTTATACAGCCTTATTTATACCCAATCTTATACTATTGAACCAACTAAACCATGTATCTTACCAAATTAAAAAGTCTCACCGAATATCAAAACATTCTGCATCTTGCTCTCATAATTCGCCTATGCACGCCATTAGGCTAACACTAAATCTTCCATTTTTTTTGCCGATTCTCCCTCAAGCACAAAAAAAGCAAGTGGTTATGATCGCCTAAAACAGCCATTTAATCATAACCACTTACTCGTTGTTATCTTAATTAATATTATAATCTTTATTTATTTTCAAGCCCTGCTATTATAGCATTCAACCGGATTGCAGTAGATGTCTACCTTATTCCCACTCAATCGTTGAGGGTGGCTTGCTCGTTATGTCATAAACAATCCGGCTAACATGCTTCACTTCATTAACAATTCGGGTGGAGATGCTTTCTAACACATCAAAGGGGATTCGCGCCCAGTCGGAGGTCATACCGTCAACCGAGGTAACGGCACGCAGGCCGATGGTGTAGTCATAGGTTCGTTCATCACCCATAACCCCGACACTGCGGTTTCCCGGCAGAACCGCAAAGTATTGCCAGATTTCTTCATCCAGACCAGCTTTGGCAATCTCGTCTCTAAAGACAAAATCGGCTTCCTTCAGAATATCCAGTTTTTCTTTAGTGATATCGCCCATCACTCGGATGGCCAGACCCGGCCCCGGGAAGGGTTGTCGCCAGACCAGATCATGATCCAGTCCGATTTCTTCGCCAACTGCTCGAACCTCGTCTTTAAACAGATTTCGCAGCGGTTCAATCAGTTCAAAATTCACATCATCCGGCAGTCCGCCAACGTTGTGATGGCTTTTGATGACGGCCGCATTTTTGGTACCGCTTTCGATGACGTCAGGATAAATGGTTCCCTGCAGCAGAAAATCGATGTCGTTGAGTTTGCTGGATTCTTCCTCAAAGACGCGGATAAATTCCGTGCCGATGATTTTTCGTTTTTGCTCCGGATCACTGACACCTGCCAATTTACCAAGGAAACGATCTTCGCAGTTCACCCGGATAAAGTTCATGTTAAAGCGGTTTTTAAAGATTGCTTCAACCTGATCACCTTCATCTTTTCGCAGCAGACCATGATCGACAAAAATACAGGTCAGCTTGTCGCCAATGGCCTGATGCACCAGGGTCGCTGCAACTGAAGAATCAACGCCGCCGCTGAGGGCGCATAACACCCGACGGTCGCCAACCTGTTCTTTGATGGCTTCAATCTGTTCCTGAGCAAAGTTATGCATGGTCCATAAACCTTCACAGCCGCAGACATCATAGATAAAGTTATTTAAAACTTCTTTGCCATATTGGGTGTGTTCCACTTCGGGATGGAATTGAACCGCGTAGAGCTTGCGTTCATGACACTCCATCGCGCCGGTCGGACAGGAGTCGGTCGTGGCGGTGATGCAGAATCCTTCCGGAATGGTCTGGATATAGTTGGTGTGACTCATCCAGCAGGTTGATCCGTCGGGAATATCTTTAAACAGCACCGAGTCTTTTTCAAAATTCAGCGCTTTTTTCCCGTACTCCCGAATATCGGCCGAATCAGTGACGCCTTTTAGCTGCTCGGCCATCAGCTGTGCGCCATAGCAGATCCCTAAAATTGGAATCCCCATGGTGTAAATTTCCGGATCACATTGTGGTGCTCCCTCTTCATGGACGCTGGAAGGTCCACCGGTGAAGATAATGCCCTTGGGATTTTTCTGGCGAATCTCATCAGGAGTAATATCATAGGGAACAACCTCAGAATACACTCTGGCTTCACGGACCCGTCGGGCGATGAGCTGATTGTATTGTGCTCCAAAATCCACAATGAGAATAATTTCATCTTGGTAATGCTTTTTTATCATAAATTCTCCTAAAATTGAGCGCTATTGTAGTTAGGTGATTCTTTGGTGATGGAAATATCATGAGGGTGACTTTCGATCAGACCGGCACTGGTTATTTTCATAAACTGTGATTTTTCTCTTAAATCCTTGATGGTTGGGGTACCGCAATAGCCCATTCCCGAACGAAGCCCGCCAACTAATTGGTAGACGGTATCGGCCAGTGGTCCTTTGTAGGGAACCTTTCCTTCAACCCCTTCAGGAACCAGTTTTTTTTGGCCTTCCTGGAAGTAACGGTCAGAGCTGCCATCTTTCATAGCCCCTAAAGAGCCCATACCGCGGTAGGTTTTAAAGCTTCGGCCCTGGTAGATAATCGTTTCGCCCGGGCTTTCATCCGTACCGGCGAAAAGACTCCCGATCATAACCACATCCGCGCCGGCGCCAATGGCTTTTACCACATCACCGGAATACTTGATCCCACCGTCAGCAATAACCGGAATATCGTATTCTTTGGCAACTTCAACCACGTCTAGGATAGCAGTAACTTGGGGAACCCCAATCCCGGCGACAACCCGGGTTGTACAGATGGAGCCGGGGCCAATCCCGACCTTTAGGGCATCAACGCCAGCTTCGATTAAATCTTTGGCGGCTGCTCCGGTGGCAATGTTTCCGACGATGAGCTGAACATCGGGATATTTTTCTTTGATCGCTTTAACCGTTTTAACCACCCCGATGGAGTGACCATGGGCGGTATCCACGACGATGACATCGGCCTGGGCTTCTACCAGGGCATCAACCCGTTCGAAGGTGTTGCTGCTGATACCGACGGCGCCGCCAACAATCAGTCGACCACGATAATCTTTAGCAGCGTTGGGATATTTAATGCTCTTTTCAATATCTTTAATGGTGATCAAACCTTTTAAATTGTTTTCTGAATCGACAATGGGAAGCTTTTCGATCTTGTATTGTTTCAAAATGGCTTCCGCTTTTTCCAGGGTGGTGCCCTCTTCAGCGGTAACCAGGTTTTCTTTTGTCATGGCATCCTTGATCTTCTTTTTAGGATCACTTTCAAAACGCAGATCCCGGTTAGTGATGATTCCCACCAATTTCCCGTCAATGGTAATCGGAACCCCGGAAATACGATAGCGGGACATCAGCTCCAGAGCATCCCCGATATTATGATCGGGTGATAAGAAAAACGGATCCACAATAACCCCGTTCTCTGAGCGTTTAACCTTGTCAATTTCAAAAGCCTGTTCTTCAATGGTCATATTCTTATGAATAATCCCGATGCCGCCTTCTCTTGCCATGGCAATTGCCAGCCGTCCTTCGGTGACAGTATCCATACCTGCACTCATAATGGGAATATTCAGGGCAATTTTCTTTGTCAGACGGGTGCCAGTGTTTACGTCCCCTGGCAACACTTCTGATTTTCCTGGGATTAACAATACATCATCAAAGGTAATGCCTTCCTTTAATATCTTCTCCAACCTTGTACTCCTTTCGAATTCAACTCTCGCTTAGATACAAAAAAAGCAGACAATTGGCCATTGCTTTTCATCTGCTTCATGTATGTTCTGTAATCTTATATTATGCTGTTTAGTCTAACACAATTTGCTTAAATGTGACAATGATTATTTTTTTGGTAACGTTATCTTTTCTTGATTTCGCTAAATTTTAAGGCTAAAACAATAAAAGTGATGGATTCTCCATATCGGCTTTAATATCCTGCAGGAATTTTGCTCCGTCCACCCCATTGGCCACCCGTTGATCCAGATTCAGGCTGATTTTCATCACCGATCGAACCACTGGTTCACCCTGGTGAATACGGATCCGCTGAACCACTTCGCCGACACTGAGGATGGCACTGTTGGTCTGGTTGATGATGGCGGTAAATTCCCGGATCCCATACATCCCCAAATTGGTAATGGTAAAGGTGCTGCCCTCTAACTGATCCGAGGGCAGCTGTTTGTTTTTAACCGCCTTTAAGAGATCGCCCCGACTTTTGACGATTTCGACAAAGTTCATCGTCTGGGCGTTTAGGATCACCGGAACAATAAAACCATGTTCGGATTCAACGGTTAAACCCATATTTACATGGGCATGGGCAACCACCGCATCATCTTCCCGTCTGGCATTAATCAGCGGATGTTTCACCAGTGCCCGGGATGTTGCCAGGAGCAGAAAATCTGTATAGGTACAGCGGTATCTGGCCTGTTCTTCAATTTTTTTGGCGATCTTCTTGCGGAGGTCCTTGATTTCGCTCATGTCAATTTCCGCAGTTAAGCTGATAACTGGTGTTTCCGCATTGCTTTTAACCAGGTATTTTCTGATCGTTTTCGACCGGACCGGCCGGGTCAGATTTTTTCCAGCTTTGTCTTCAGCTAGGGCTGGTTCCTCTATAGTCGCATTGGCTGTTGCGATGATTATCGCTGCTGGCATTTCTAGGTCTTGATTGATTTCGCTGCTTTCAGCGATTTTTTCTATTGCGGCAGCCGTTGCTTCAGGCTCTATGTTTTCAGCAGCTATCCCTACCGGTTCCGCCTTTTCGGTCGCAGCGCTTTCTGGCTCAGTAGCTTCTCGTTGAAAGTCTTCTGGTTCAGCGGTTTCCGCTATCGCATTTTTCGGCTGATTCTCTTCGAGTTCCGGCGTTTGGGTTATCTTGGGTTGAGCTATGATGCTTTTTTCTTCGCTGACCACTGCTTCAGTGGCTTTTGGAAGACTGGTTGCCGCTGCTTTGACATCATTTTTATTTTTGTCCTGAACCTGATTTTTTCTTGGCAGACCCCGGGATTTCTTGTTTTCCAAACCCAGCTCTTCCAGTTCGCTTTCATAGAGCAAATGCATCGGTGTTGGCTTAACAATAATTTCTTCCCGTAGCGGCTCTGCTTTTAAATCGACAAACGGAACAAAATCCAGCGCTGAGACTTTTGTCACCACATCGGCATCTTTAACTTCCCGATTTTCATCGTTCTCATCCACAAAGGGCACAAAGTCCAGCTCCGGATTTGGCACCTTTTCGATCTTCTGATTCATATCTTTCAGTTTTTTACGGGACACCGTTTTGTTATCAGGAATTTCTTCCAGTTTCACGGGAGTTGAAAAAAGATTATCAGGATTCCCGGCTATTTTGTCCAGACTTGTTTTAATCACCACTGGTTCTTTTGATTTATAGTCAAATGTTCCTGGTTGAATGACCACCAGTTTTTTTACATCATCGGTTTCAATTCTTCCGTTTGGTCCGGTACCGGTGGCCTTGACAAGTTCCACTTTAAATTCCCGGGCAATTCGTCTTGCCGCCGGGGTTGCTCTGACCTTTCCGGCTCGAGGATCTGGCTCAACAATCTTTTCCTCGAGTTCTTCAATCGCCTCATCCTTGATGATTCCCCGAAGAGCTTCTGACGGTTGCTCTTTTATGCCTTCTTTGATGGTTTCTTCCAGATTTCTTTCCAGCGCCTCAATGGCTGCGGTCAGTTTTTCTTCCAGATTTTCTGCCACCGGGTTTTCTGCCATAGGATCTTCGGCAGAAACATCTTCCAATGGTTCAATCATTTCTGCTGATGCTTCTGTCGGGATCGCTGCGATAGTCTCATTCTTTACATCGACAGCCGCTTCGTGAAGCACTTCTTCCTGCTTATCGTCAGCAAGATCTGGGTCAATTTTAATTGTTTCCGTCAACGCTGCCGTGGCTGTGTTTGTCAAGTTTTCCGCTACCATATCCAATTTCTCTTTCGGTAATATTATTTCATTTTCCATCATTGTGCCAACTCCCTACTCGCGGTTAAGGAGACGATAAACGCCATGAACGAAATCGTTCCGCTGAGGTACCGCTACCGCCTCTAATTCCTGGTTAAAGGGAATCGGGATATCCAACCCGCCTAAACGGATGATTGGCGCGGTGAGATAGTCAAAGGCTTCGCTTTCGACCACCCGGGCGACGATTTCTCCGCCAACGCCGCCGGTTTTAACCGCCTCATGGGCAACAATCAGACAGCCGGTTTTAATGACCGATTCAATGATCGGTTTCATATCCATCGGATACAGGGTCAGGGGATTGAGAATTTCCACCCGGATCCCTTCTTCATCTAAAAATTCGGCGGCTTCAATGGCTTTCGCCAGCGTGGTGCCATAAGCAACGATGGTGACATCCTTGCCGGGACGTTCAACAATGGTTTTGCCGATTTCCAGGGTATAATCTTCATCAAGCGGAACCAGACCGACCGCATCATAGAGCATCTTATGTTCAATAAAACAGACCGGGTTATTATCCCGGATGGCTGCTTTTATCAGTCCTTTGGCCTGGGCCGGGGTGGATGGCGACACCACCTTTAGTCCGGGCACATGGCATAACCAGGCTTCCAGACTCTGACTATGCTGAGCTGCTGCACCAGTGCCGGAACCGGCCGGCAACCGCAGCACCATCGGCACCTGGGACTGGCCGCCAAACATGTAGCGCATTTTAGCACCCTGATTAACCAGCGCATCCATCCCGAGGGTAATAAAATCCATAAACATCATTTCACAAACCGGACGTAAGCCCGTGGTTGCCGCCCCTACCGCCGTCCCGACGATGGCACCTTCGGAAATCGGGGTATCCAGAATCCGTTCTTCGCCAAACTCTTCCAGCAAGCCCTTTGACACCCCAAAGGCACCGCCGTAGACGCCGATATCTTCACCTAAAAAAATGACATCCCGATCCAAACGCATTTCTTCTGTTATTCCCAGACGGATGGCATCGCGGTAGGTCATTTTTGTCATATCATTTGTTTTCATCATTCAACCTCTCACGCATATACATCTTCTAAAATTGTGTTGAGCTGCGGCTGCGGACTTTTTTTGGCAAATTCCACGGCCTGCTCAATCGAAATCCTGGCTTCTTCTTCCATCTTCAGGATCTGCTTTTCGGTAAAGATCCGATTTTCCCGGAGATATTCTTTCATCTTCAACAGCGGATCTTTTTTTTGCCATTCCAGAACTTCGCGTTTATCCCGGTAAACCTGTTTATCACTTTTGGAATGGCCGCTGTAGCGATACGTTTTGGCTTCAATTAGCACCGGACCCTTCCCAGCTCTGGCATAACGCAGCGCTTTAGTGACGGTATTGTAAACATCAAGAAAATCGTTGCCGTCAATGGTGAGGCCCGGCATATTATAGGCTTCGCTGCGGTCTGAGATGTTTTCGATATTCATATGATTTTCAATCGGATTTGACATCCCATATTGATTGTTTTCAATGAAAAAAACCACTGGCAGCTTCCAGATTGAGGCCAGATTCAAGGATTCATGAAAGCTTCCCTCGTTAGTAGCGCCATCCCCGGCAAAGCACAAAACAACCTTTCCGGTCTGATGGTATTTTTGCGTCAATGCCGCGCCGCAGGACAGGTTAAAGCCCCCGCCGACTACGCCATTGGCGCCAAGATTTCCGTTTTCTACATCAGCGATGTGCATCGAACCGCCCTTGCCCTTGCAGTAGCCGGTATATTTCCCCAAACATTCGGCCATCATCAAATTGACATCCAGGCCAAAGCCAATCGCCTGGGCGTGACCACGATGGCTCAGCGATACCAGATCGCCCTCTTCCAGCGCCAGACAGGCCATTACCCCTGAGGCCTCCTGACCCATGGCCAGATGAATGGTTCCATGAACCTGGCCCTTTGAAACAAGATCGTCCAGCTTTTCTTCGAAATACCGGGCCTGATTCATTTTATAGTACATTCTTAATAGAAGTTCTTCTGATAATTCAATCATGGTTTCCTCCACATTTTCACAATTTATTTTTAAAAAGGTGAATAACCCTTAGTATTTTGTTTCGTGCATTTCCATTATATCTTTTATTCCCCAATAAATAAAGAATGAAGCGAAAAACTGCATAAAATAACAGCTTTTTTCACTTCATTCTTTATTTCTATTAATAATCTTTTAATTTTTTCCGTCCGCTCACTGGTTTTCGGCCATTTGCCTGATGATCGATTCAGCGATCGTCAAATCCTCCGGAGTGGTGATTTTAATATTGGTATAGTCGCCAACCACGATTTTAACCGGAATCTTCAGCCACTCCACCAGAAAGGCATCATCGGTCCCGGCCACTCCCGAGGCAAGGGCTTTTCGATGGGCTTCCTTAATCAGATCATAATCAAAGGTTTGGGGGGTTTGTATTTCGACCAGATAATTGCGATCCGGGGTGTGTTCGACAAAACCATCTTTATTAATTACCTTGATGGTATTTTTAGCCGGCACGCCCACCACCGTAGCCCGATGTTTGAGGGTTTCTTCAATACTCTTGCGAATCACCGATTCCCTGATCAGAGGTCTGGCGCCATCGTGGATCAGGACAATCCGGGTCTGCGGATTCACCACCTCTAGTCCGGCATAAACCGACTCTTGCCGGGTGTTGCCGCCGGCCACCAATTTGATCTTGGTATAAGAATCGGTCCCGATGACCTGCTCCCGGCAAAGATCCAGTTCTTCTGGATTAATGACCAGCACAATTTCATCAATCAGCGGACAGTTTTCAAACGCATCCAGGGTATGAGCTAAGATCGGTTTTCCGTTTAACTGCAGATACTGTTTGCTGACCGATGTGTTCATCCGCCGACCTAATCCGGCGGCCGGGATGATCACGCTGGTTAGAGTTTTTTCCATGTTTGCCACCTTATTATTAATTATTAACATCGCCTGAAGCTGACGGTCAAAGATGACTCAAAAGTCAGACCTCTGCTCCAGCCGAATATGTTTGCGTTTTTGGCTACAGCGAATTTAATATCTGTGCCACTTTTTGATTGTCTGTTTTCAAAATAATTTCCCGCTGCTCCGGCGTCTCCAGATGGGATACCAGGCAGATTTCCAGCTTGGCCTCAAACTGGTCTTGTAAGACCAGATCCGGCCACTCCAGTAGCAGCGTGCAACCCTGGCTAAGGTAATCTTCAAAGCCCATCTCATAAAGCTCATCCGGATCCTGGAGCCGGTATAAATCAAAATGAAAAACCCGGGGCGGATCGCCATATTCATTGACTATCGTATAGGTGGGACTGGTGACCTCATCAGAAAGACCCATTCCGGCCACAAAACCTTTTGAAAGCAGGGTTTTTCCAGCCCCCATTTCACCTTGTAAAAAAATAATCAGGGGGAAGTCGATGGCTTCCCCCAGATATTTTCCAAAATCAAAGGTTTCCTGACTTGATTTTGTAATGATTCTTTTTTCCAGCATCTTAGTCAACCTTTTCTTGGGATCCTGTCTTTTCGTCACTGAAATCAATGATCTCTTCCTCGTTGTTGTCATCGATAATTTCATAATCCACTTCAACCACATCCTGATCCTCAATTCGCTTATTGCCAGGGAGTACCACTGTCAGAAGGATATAGACAATGATGCTGAGGATACCCGGCACAAACCGGAGCACAAAGGGCAATAGGAACAGCCCTCTAAAGACCCATGGCGAAATATTGCAGTATTCGCCAAGGCCAGCACAAACACCGGCCAGAATTGCCCTTTTTTTACTTTTCACTAATTGTTTTTTCATTATTCTTCCGTTCTTGTAAACTTATTTTTGTTGATAGCCGGCCATAAACCGTTCCAGCCGATCCATGGTTTCGATCAGATCTTCGGGGTGGGGCAAAAACACAATTCTGAAATGATCCTGATGTGGCCAGTTAAAGCCGGTGCCCTGGACCATCAGGACATGTTCTTCTTTCAGGAAATCCAGGGCAAACTGGACATCACTGGTGATATTAAACATTTCCATATCTATTTTGGGAAAGACATAAAATCCCGCTTTTGGTTTGACGCAGGACAGACCCGGAATCGCATTGATCCGCTTACAGACAATCTCCCGCTGCTCATACAGCCGCCCCCCGGGTTTGAGCAGATCATTCATGCTCTGGTATCCGCCCAATGAGGTCTGGATCGCATGCTGTCCCGGAACATTGGAGCACATCCGCATATTGGAAAGCATTTTGATACCATCAATATAGTCCTTGGCCCCTTCCTTGTTGCCGGTCAGAATCATCCAACCGACTCGATAGCCGGGAATCCGATGGGATTTTGACAAGCCATTAAGGGTCACCACCAGCACCTCCTCGGTGAGGGTGGCCATGGGGATATGAACCGCATCATCATAGAGAATTCGATCATAAATTTCATCGGCAAAAATAATCAGATTGTTTTCTACGGCCAGATCGACGATCCCATCTAAAATCGCTTTGGGATACAGGGCGCCGGTGGGGTTATTGGGGTTGATGACCACAATCCCCTTGGTATTGGCGGTAATCTTGCTGGCGATGTCCTCGAGATTGGGATTCCAGTCGTCTTCTTCATCACAGGTATAATATACGGCGGTTCCACCGGATAGGTTGACGGCTGCCGACCACAGTGGGTAATCCGGTGCGGGAACCAGAATTTCGTCGCCATCATCGAGCAGTGCCTGCATACAAAAAAGAATCAGTTCACTGACGCCGTTGCCAAGAAAAACATCATCCACCTTCAGATCCATCAGACCCTTGGTCTGATAATGCTGAACCACGGCCTTCCGGGCTGAGAAAATGCCCTGGGAATTGCAATAGCCTTCGGCGGTTTTCATGTTATATTTAATATCCTGAATAATTTCATCCGGGGCATTTAAATTAAAGGGGGCTGTATTTCCTGTATTGAGCATAATAATGTCAATGCCGTCCCGCTCCATGCGGTCCGCCTCTTCGACCACCGGTCCTCTAATATCATAACAAACGTTGTCCAACTTCTTCGACTTTTTCACAGCTTTCATCACTACACTCAACTCCTTTAATATTAAATTTTAGATAAGACTATTCCAATGTATGGTCCTTTTTCATTTTTTCGATGATGTTGCGGTAGCCTTTGCCGTGTTTGAGGCAGCGGTTGACCCGGCTGATGGTTGCCGAGCTGGCCCCGGTCAGTTTTTCGACATCGATAAAGGTTTTTCCCTGGGACAGCAAGTAGGCAATTTCGAACCGGTGCGCCATGTCTTCGATTTCTTTGATGGTACACAGGTCTTCGAGTAACAAATTACAATCCTCTTCGGTTTCAAGGGCTAAAATCGCCTGGGCCAGGACTTTTCTCTTTGCATTTGCTTCCATGGAGATTCCTCTTTCATTTCTGATCATTCATTTTAGATGATAACAGAAATTTTCTTCCTAAAAAATTTTATCCATTGACACTTAATCTTATCTTTAGTGTATAATATGTTATCATAACACATTGCTGTAAAGAAATAAATTGAAAGGTTGAACTTTATGAAATTATATAATACCCTGACCCAGAAGAAAGAAACCTTTGTCCCCATTGAAGCCGGCAAGGTCCGTATGTATTCCTGCGGACCCACTGTTTACAACTATTTTCACATCGGCAACGCCCGTCCCTTCATCGTTTTTGATGTGCTGCGACGATTTTTGGAATATACCGGTTATGAGGTAACCTTTATCCAGAATTTTACCGACGTCGATGATAAAATCATCAACCGCAGCCATGAAGAAGGGATTTCGCCGGGCGATGTTTCGGAAAAATATATTCAGGAGTACTTCACCGACGCTGATGCCCTGGGCATCAAACGGGCCTCTGTTCATCCCAAGGTCAGCGAGCACATGCCAGAAATTATTGCGATGATCAAAACCCTGGAAGAAAAAGGTCTGGCCTATAACGTCGATGGCAATGTCTACTATCATGTTGATGCCTTTAAAGACTACGGTAAATTATCCAAACAGTCCATTGACGATTTAAAATCAGGCGCCCGCATTGACGTCAATGACGAAAAACACAGTCCCCTGGATTTTGCCCTGTGGAAAAAGAAAAAAGACGGCGAACCCTATTGGGAAAGTCCCTGGGGCCAGGGACGACCGGGCTGGCACATTGAATGTTCGGCGATGTCCAAAAAACATTTGGGCGAAACCATTGATATTCACGGCGGTGGCCAGGATCTGATCTTTCCCCACCACGAAAATGAAATTGCCCAATCAGAAGGCTGCTGTGGCAAACCCTTTGCCAACTATTGGGTGCACAATGGCTACATTAATATCGACAACGAGAAAATGTCCAAGTCCAAGGGCAACTTCTTCACCGTCCGGGATATTGCTAAAACCTTTGATCTCGAAACAGTGCGGATGTTTTTACTGATGGCTCATTACCGCAGTCCGGTTAACTTTAGCGAACCGTTGCTGCAACAGGCAGCCAGTGCCCTGGAACGTTTATATACTGCCAAATTCCAGATGGTATTCTTGCTCGAAAACGCCACCGCTGAGACGGCCACCGAAAAAGAACAGGCCTGGATTGATTCTTTGGTCAAATACAAAAGCGATTTTGTCGCTGCCATGGAGGATGATATCAACACCGCCGATGCGATTGCCGTTATTTTTGAGCTGGTCCGGGATCTCAACTCCAACCTTGATGCCGCTTCTTCCAAACCGGCGATCATTGCCGGTCAAAATATTTTTACCGAACTTACCACCGTTTTAGGACTGGCGGTAAAAGAAAAAGAAACCAATCTTGAAGCGGCTGTGGAAGACCTGATCGCCCAGCGTCAAGCCGCCCGCAAAGCCAAAGATTTCAAACGGGCTGATGAGATCCGTGATGAACTGCTGGCCAAAGGCATTGTCCTGGAGGATACCCGGGAAGGTGTTAAATGGAAAAAAGCCTGACCCCAACACCCCCAAGTCCCGATAATCTGGACATCATCAAAGCCACCATCGAAAAAAGCTATACCATCGAACAGGCCGCCGCCATGAATCCCCTGGCCCTGGCCTATATCGGTGATGGGATATTTTCGGATCTGATCCGAAAATATCTACTCAGCTGCGGTCATCAGAACGTTAATTTCATGACCAAAACCTCGATCAGCTATGTCCGGGCCAGTGCCCAGGCCCACATCGTCCGGGCACTGCTGCCCGAGCTTTCCGAAGCCGAGGAGCGGATGGTTAAACGGGGCCGGAACACCGCCTCCCAGGTCCCCAAAAACGCTAACCCTGCAGACTACCGCTATGCCACCGGGTTTGAAACCCTGATTGGCTACCTCTTTCTCTGCGGTGAAACCGAGCGCATGAAGAACCTGATTTATCAGAGCATTGATGTGATTAATAATCTGGCTATAAAGTAAAAAAAGATCTTCAAAAGTCAAATGACTTTTGAAGATCTTTTTTGTTTTAGTTTTATTAATTTTTTCGGTTTCAACGTGGGGGTTAATTTTGCCCCACCGGGGAAGCCTCCCAGGTATCGAAGATGTTTCGCTGATACCAGCGGAACATGAACAGCTCATAAGCCAGACAGAATATTTCTGAAATGATAAACCCATACCAGACCCAGTCCAATCCACCGGCCTGAGCCAGCAGATAGGTAACCGGCAAGAGTACCACCATCTGCCGGATAAAAGATGCGATCATACTGACATAGGCTTTTCCAATCGCCTGAAAGCTGACCCCAATCATAATCGAAATCCCGGCCAGGGGAAAGGCCAGACTGATGCTGCGCAGACAATTGATGCCGATTGCCATCATTTCAGCTGAGGGGTTAAAGGCCATCATAATCTGGGCCGGGAAAATCCAGAACAGTAGCGTGCCAATCGTCATAATCGTCAGCGCCGCGGTAACTGCCACTTTCAGGGTTTCATTAAACCGTTCCCGGTTTTTCGCCCCATAATTAAAGCCGAAGATCGGCATGGCTCCCTGACCCAGGCCAAAGATAGGCATAAAGATGACCGACTGAATTTTAAAGTAAACGCCAAACACTGCCACAGCCGACATCCCGAATCCGGCCAGAATCAGATTGTATCCGGTAATCATCAGCGACGCCAGCCCCTGCATAATCGCAGCTGGCAAGCCGACTTTGAAAATATCTTTGATTATTTTCGGATCGTAATGAAACACCTGATAGTCCAGTTTGAGATAATTCTTACTGCTTTTAAAAATTATCAGCAACATATAGGCCATTCCAAAGAGCTGGCCGATAACTGTGGCAATGGCCGCACCGGCCACCCCCAATGCCGGGAATCCAAACCACCCGAAAATCATGATCGGGTCCAGAATAATATTGGTAACCGCACCGATAATCTGTCCCACCATCGGTTGGATCATTTCACCACTGCCTTGTAATGCGGCATAAGCCGCCTGGGTAATAAAACTACCAAAACAGAACACGGTGACGATCATCAAATAAGCTCGGCCCTGGGCAATAATGTTGGCATTGTCAGTAAACAAACTGATAAATGCTTCCGCTGTAAAAAATCCCAAAATACCCAACACGGCCGCGATCAGCATCGCCAGCAAAAACCCATGCTCTGCCACATTGGCAGCTTCGTTCTTTTTATTCTGGCCCAAGCGCCTTGAAATGGCCGAATTTATTCCGATTCCCATGCCGACAAAACAGGAGATGATAACCATCTGAATCGGAAAAGCCAGAGAAACAGCGGTCAGCGCTTCTTCCCCGATTTGTGCCACAAAGATACTGTCCACGATATTATACATGGCCTGAATCATCATCGAAATAATCGCCGGTATTGACATTGAAAAGAGTAGCTTCGGAATTGGAACGACTCCCAATTTATTCTTTTTTTCTGCTTGAGTGTCTTTCATCTGGCACCTCCTCCTTATTTTATTAAATAATCTAATAAATGCACTAATGAAAAAAACCTGGATCCAAGGACAAAGTCAGCCTCACACCCAGGTTCTATTGATACGTTAATTATTTCTTCTTTTTAGAAATTTCAACTTTAACTTTGCGTTCTTTGATTATTTTTCCGTTTAATTTCTTTTCAACTTTTTTGGCCTGTTCTTCATCGACATCAACAAAGGTAAATTTGTCGTACATGTCAATGTTACCTACTGCTGAAGATGGAATTCCACATTCTCCACAGATGGCACCCAGGATATCCCGCTTTTGGGCATGATCCTTTTCGCCAACGCTAATGAAAAGACGTTTGGTTTTTTCTGGGCCAGCTCTTCGTGAACCACCATCTCTGGATCCGCCATCCCGACGACCGCGGCCATCCCGGCCATCTCGGCGTGGTGCTGAGTCAGTACGTCTTGGTCGTCGTTCCATGGTGTTAAGGTCTTCGGCTTCTGACAGCGGCAACTGCGCCTGTAACAATACTGCCGCAATGGTTTCAGCAGTGTAGCCTTTTTCCACCAGATCGTCAATAATTTTTACATAGGTATCTAAGATTCCCTTTTCGGCACCCTTATCAGCACGAATCTTGAAGCGTTCGTGGAAATGGGCAATCTTGATATCATTGATCACGGCGCTGGTGGGGATTAAATCCCGTTCAATGCTTTTTTTGGTATAGTCGGTGATTTTTTTCAGTCTGAACTGATCTCTGGATCGTGCCAGGGTCAGCGAGATTCCGCTTTTTCCAGCCCGTCCGGTTCGACCAATTCGATGGACATAGTATTCTTCGTTATCCGGCACATCGTAATTAAAAACGATATCCACGTCATCTACGTCAATCCCCCGGGCTGCTACGTCAGTGGCAACCAGAATATTCAGTTTACCACGGCTGAAATCTTTTAAAACCGCCATTCGGGACATCTGACGCATATCGCCATGGATTTTATCCACCGAATAACCCAGTTTTTTAAGATCATCGGTGATTTCATCCACATATTTTTTGGTGTTGCAGAAAATCAGCGATCGCTGCGGTTTGTAAACATCCAGTAAGCGGGTTAATGCTTCAAACTTGTGGTGATCATTAATGTTAAAGTATTTTTGTTCGATGCTGGTCGCTACCATGTTTTTAGGTGAGATTTCCACCAGAACCGGATTCTTCTGGTAGGTTTCAGCGATTTTTAAAATCGGTTTTGGCATCGTTGCCGAGAATAACACGGTTTGAATTTCATGGGCGATTTCGTCAAGAATCAATTCAATATCTTCCCGGAATCCCATGTTTAACATTTCATCAGCTTCATCTAAGACTACCATCGAAACATCGGTTAATTTCAATGTTTTTCGACGCATATGGTCCATCACGCGGCCGGGCGTGCCCACGACGATCTGAACCCCGGATTTAAGGTCTCTGATTTGAGCTTCAATGGATGCACCACCGAAAATCGGTAATACCTTGATGCCTTTTTGATATTTTATAACTTTTTTAAATTCGTCTGAGACCTGTACTGCCAACTCTCGGGTTGGACATAGAACTAAAACTTGTACTTTCTTTATGGAAGGGTCAAGCTTTGTAATGGCTGGAATAGCAAACGCAACAGTTTTTCCTGTTCCTGTTTGTGATTTTCCAATGAGGTCTCCTCCCATCATCAATTGTGGTATCGCTCGCTCCTGGATTTCGGTCATTTCTACAAAGCCCATTTCTTCGATGCCTTGCAGTAGTTGTTCATTAATTTCTAATTCTGTAAATTTCATTTAGTATCCTTTCTCGAATATATAACATCTTATTCTAAACCAAGTTAGGCAATAAAGCAAGTTTGTTTTAATTATTATTAAGAAACCATGCTTCTGACTCATGTCAGATTCAAATTATTTCCGGTTTGGCACCTTTATATAAAATTTCTAGCTATCAAATATATGAATGGTGTATAATCTATTCATACACATATCATGTGTTTATCTTATTCATTCATACTGAGATTATGAATAATTTTTGGAGGAAACACCATGTCTACTTTTGGAACACGATTAAAACGACTGCGAATTAATAAGGATATGACCCAGCAGGATTTTGCTGAGCATTTTGATTTAAACAAGAGCTCGATTTCCAAATACGAGAAGGATAAAAACCTTCCCGAAAACCAATTGCTTGTTGAAATTGCAGATTATTTTGATGTTTCGGTTGATTATCTACTCTGTCGAACCGACAACTCGACATCACTCAATGATGCCAAGCTCAAATCAGAGGGATCATTAAACTCAGCTGAACAATTAGTTAAACCATTGGATATGAAAGATCTTCTGGGGCTTTTCGGATATGCCATGACCAGTGAAGACGGTAAAAAGGAAATTCTTGATTTTATTAATTTCAAACACGAAGTTCTGGTTCAACACTACTCAAAAAAAGAATAGTAATTAAAAGAAGCTGTTTTTCGACAGCTTCTTTTTTTTTACGTCGATGTAATAATTGTCGGTACGGGGTTTATTCATTTAACCGATCGGTTCCATTTTTTCCAGGCTCTTGAGCCATTGGGTGGCATGAGCATCGGAGGGCATGCGCCAGTCGCCCCGGGGTGAAAAGGATACCGAACCCACCTTTGGTCCGTCGGGCAGACAGTTGCGTTTAAACTGCTGACTGAAGAAACGGTGGTAAAAGCTTTTCAGCCATTTAAAAATCACTGCCTTTTCGTAGACGCCATCAAAGGCTTTGCAGGCCAGAAAATATACTTTTTCCGGTGAAAAGCCATGACGCACCATTTGATACATAAAGAAATCGTGGAGTTCGTAGGGACCGACGGTTTCTTCTGTTTTTTGGGCAATTTTTCCATCGGCATCCGGGGGCAGCAGTTCCGGGGAAACCGGGGTATCCAGAACATCATAGAGTATTTTTTGAATGTCCGCTTCCAGAGAATGATCCGCCACCCATTCCACCAGGTAGCGAATCAGGGTTTTGGGGACACTGCAATTGACGCTGTACATCGACATGTGATCGCCATTATAGGTGGCCCAACCCAGTGCCAGTTCGGAAAGATCGCCGGTGCCGATAACAATCCCTCCCAGTTTATTGGAAAGATCCATAAGAATTTGGGTACGTTCCCGGGCCTGAGAATTTTCGTACGTTACATTATGAAGCTCGATGGGATGTCCGATGTCGTTAAAATGAGCAGTACAGGCGGCGACGATGGAAATCTCATGGAAGCTGGCACCCAGACCCTTGATTAGCGCCACGGCGTTATCGTAGGTGCGGTCAGTGGTGCCAAAGCCGGGCATCGTTACGGCATGAATTTTTTCCCGGGGGATATTGAAGCGGTCACAGACACTGACGCAGACCAGCAATGCCATGGTGGAGTCCAGTCCCCCGGAAATACCAATCACCATGGGCGCATTTCCGATATGAGCCAGGCGGGTTGCCAAACCCATGGTTTGAATATTGAATATTTCTTCACACCGTTCACTCCGGCGATTTGGGTCGGCCGGAACAAAGGGCTGGGGATTCACCTCCCGGTCAAAATCATTGGTACCTGGGGTTTCAAACTTAATGGTCCGGTAGGTATGATCGTCTAGCAGATCAACCGAGTCCCCGAAACCATGCTGCATTTGCCGGTCATGGGTCAGAGATTCCACATCGATATCCGTAATCAACAGTTCATTCCCGAGGTTAAACTTGGGCAATTCCTTAAGTAATATCCCCCGTTCACAGATGATCGCATTGCCGCCGAAAACCAGGTCACTGGTAGATTCCCCAAACCCTGCCGAGGTGTACAAATAGGCGGCATTGCAGCGCCCGGATTGAGAGCGGATCAGTTCTCGGCGGTAATCGCTTTTCCCCACCACCTCATTGCTGGCTGAGGGATTAAGAATCACCGTTGCACCAGCCAGGGCGTGAAAGCTTCCCGGTGAAATAGGAACCCACAAGTCTTCGCAGATTTCGATCCCCACCACAAATTCTTCCCGATGAACATGCTGAAAAAGCAGCTCAGTTCCGATCGGAACCATTTGGGAACAAATGGTTATTTCTGTCCGATTCAGGGATTTTGATGAGGCAAACCAACGCTTTTCATAAAATTCCTGATGGTTGGGAATATAGGTTTTTGGGACGATCCCCAATATTCTGCCATCATTGACTGCTACCGCACAATTATACAGACTCCCACTTATGGCCAGGGGCAGTCCCACCACCATCAGCATCTTCTTACCGTCAGACCATTGACAAAGGCTGTCCAAAGCCTTTACCGCGTTTTGCTGAAGCTCCCGTTGAAAAAACAGATCACCGCAGGTATACCCGGTGATCCCCAACTCCGGAAACAATAATACCTCCACGCCCTGATCCCAGGCTTTGCTTGCCAAAGCAATGATTTCACTGACGTTATATTGACAGTCTGCCAGTTTTAGTTTAGGAACAGCCCCGGCTATTCTAAAAAAGCCATATTTATGCATATAATTCACCTTATATCTTTTTTATTTTTCATTTAATTTTAGTGGATGACTTTCATTATATCCCCATTTATGACTCATGACAATCTTATTTTATTTTCCACAGCCTGTGTTCAACCACATCTTTTTTATTAACAATTACCCTGTGCGTTGTTTTTCCATTACATTGGCGCTATTGGTGGTTTCCCTATTCAATCAACAAGGTTATCCACATTGTCCACAGGGAAAACCGATGTTCTCCACAGTTTTATACATTTTTTATCCACACATTTAAAGTTATCCACAATATTTCTGTTGGTATATCTTGTGTATTTCTTCATAAAAAAAATCAAGATCTAGGATCTCGATTTTTTTATCAACTATTATTTTGCCAATAAAGCCGCTTTTACAAAGCTCTGAAACAACGGATGGGGTTTATTGGGACGGGATTTAAACTCTGGATGAGCTTGAGTAGCCACAAACCAGGGATGGTCTTTTATTTCAATCATTTCCACAAGCACCCGGTCAGGTGACATTCCTGAGAAAACCAGCCCCTTTTCTTCAAATTGTGGAATAAAATCGTCATTGACTTCATAACGATGGCGATGACGTTCGCTGATATTTTTCTCACCATAGGCTTCCAGGGCTTTTGAACCTTCCAGCAATTCGCAGGGGTATAATCCCAAACGCATGGTGCCGCCCATATCAATGATCTTCTTCTGTTCTTCCATCAGATTAATCACCGGGAATGGCGTTTCCGGATCCAGCTCGATACTATGGGCTCCGGCAAGTCCGGCCACGTTTCGGGCAAACTCGATGACTGCCAGCTGCAGACCCAGACACAGACCTAAAAAGGGCACCTTATTTTCTCTGGCATATTGAATGGCATGGATCTTGCCTTCCACCCCGCGGTGGCCAAAGCCGCCGGGTACAATGATACCATCCAGATCTTTAAGCACCCGGTGTACATTTTCCTCGTTGATGTCTTCGGAGTGAATCCATTTGATTGCAACCTCAGAATTATTGCCGATGCCACCATGACGCAGGGCTTCTGCCACAGAAAGGTAAGCATCGTGAAGTTCCACATATTTCCCGACCAGCCCAATGGTGACCTTATTTTCCAGGCTTTTGGCCTTTTTAACCAGGTCTTTCCATTCAGTCAGGTCTGGTTCTTTACAATCGATATGCAGTTTTTCGCAAACCAATTCAGCCAGACCTTCTTTTTCAAGCATTAAGGGCACTTCGTAAAGTTCCGCGGCATCCATATTAACAACCACGGCTTTTTTATCCACATTGCAGAACAGTGAGATTTTTCCTTTTAAGCTGTCATCTACTTCTTTTTCCGAGCGGAGAACAATAATATCCGGCTGAATCCCAATACTTCGCAGTTCTTTGACCGAATGCTGGGTTGGTTTTGTTTTGAGTTCGCCAGCCTTTCCCAGGTAGGGAAGCAGGGTAACATGGATGTATAATACATTTTCAGCTCCCAGATCGCCCTTGAATTGTCTGATCGCTTCCAGATAGGGCAGACTTTCGATATCCCCAACAGTTCCGCCGATTTCGGTGATAACCACATCCGGATGGCTGTATTCGGTGACCCGCAGGATTCCATCTTTTATTTCATCAGTGATATGGGGAATAACCTGAACGGTCCCCCCCAGGTAATCGCCCCGACGTTCTTTTGAAATAACATTCCAATATACTTTTCCAGTGGTGACATTACTGAACTTGGACAGGTTTTCGTCGGTAAATCGTTCATAGTGACCCAGGTCCAAATCAGTTTCTGCGCCGTCATCGGTCACAAAAACTTCCCCGTGCTGATAAGGACTCATGGTTCCGGGATCGAAGTTTAAATAGGGATCAAATTTCTGGATCGACACCTTGAGCCCTCTGGACTTAAGCAATCGCCCCAATGAAGCACTTGTAATGCCCTTTCCTAAAGAAGATACCACACCACCAGTGACAAAAATATACTTTGTTTGCATTAATTTACAGGCTCCTTTTTCTTTTACATTTTCGTATTATTCCAACAAAAAAATCACTGCAAAAAATGAGTTTTTTTTTTGCAGTGATGCAATTAACAATACTATTAGTTTAACATTTTTTTTTAAAAATACAATAATAATTTTGTTTTGAATAACAACTTTTTAATAATACCATTTTTTTCTTAAAGAATAAAGAAAAAAACACAAATAAAATGACAAAGGGAACCTAAGATTACAAAAATATGAAACAATTCGTGAAAACCGAAGTTTTTGCCAAAGTTTGGTTTTTTGATGGCATAGATGACGCCGCCGATGGTGTACATCACGCCACCGCCAACCAACAGCATAAAGCCCGGCAACGGCAGCGCCTGATAAAGGGGCCCTAAAACAAACAGAGCAAACCAACCCAAGAAGATATAGAGTCCGGTTCCCAGCCATCGGGGCATATTGATCCAGGCCACTTTGAGAATAATTCCGACTAGCGCCACGCCCCATATCGCCACCATCATGGCCACCCGCATGGTTCCAGTCAGGCAGAGCAGACAAAATGGCGTATAGGTTCCGGCGATCAGAATAAAGATCATCGCATGATCCAATTTCTTCAGATGTAAAATTTTTTCCTGATCACCCTGGGAGGCATGATAGGTAAAGCTGGTGCCATAGAGACAGATCAACCCGACCCCAAAAGCCAGCACGGAGATCAAGGTCAATGGGGTTACATTATCTTCTGAAATAATTAAAATCAACATCGCACTGATCCCAAAGACGGATAAAACCGCGCCCATTAAATGGGTTAATGCATTCATTGGTTCTCTAAATTGATTCATATTTTGTCCTTTCCGTTACTGAATAGTTCTTTTCTTTCACTATACCACACTTTTCTAAGTTCATGCAACCACGATTCCACTTCGCTCCACCGCGCCAAAAACACCCGGAAAATCACTTGCTGACTGAACCGGGTGCTTGCTTCTATATGTGTTTAATTGCCTATACTTTACGAACCGCCACCCCGTCGAAATCATCATGGGTGGTAAATTGACCGGGGGGAATAATGCAAAAACCTTCAGTCCATTCCCCGGTTACCAGTTTTTCCAGCGGTGAAATACTGCCCTGGTCCACCACTACCTCCAGACCGATCAGTTCACCGATATCATTCACCCGGGGCAGATGATCAGCCACCGGGTAGGCTCCGGTATCGATGAGCATCAGATTTTTATAATTTTTGAACATAATGTTCATAACCCGCCTGGCCCGGCTTTCACCGTATTTTTCGAGATTGTGCTGGAACTCCTTATCAAGGGACTTTTCTCCCTTTAACCATCCCTGGGTTAAGAAATAGGTGGATGTCCGGATCCGTTCCAGGTTTTCTTTTTCTGAAAGAAGAATATCAATGCAATCCCCATAGCGGGGAATAATCAGAGTCGCCTTTTCGCTTTTTAAACCCAATAGTCCGTTTCCGCAGTTGCCATAGGCAAACAAAAGCTGGTCATAGTCAGCTTCGGTTTTGTCAATTTCTTCCTGGAGGGCATTTTTCAATCGTTCCGGGGAGTCATGGAGCAAATTGGACATCCAGACGATTTCCAATTCCGCTCCGGTTCGTTGTAACGCCATTTCAACCTCATCCCGGATGGTTTCACAGGCGATTAATAATCTCTTCATTTATTTTTTACACCTTTTTTCTGTTTACTCTGCCAAGAGTATTATTTATGGACTATTTTTCTGCACTATACCCAGTATAACCAAGAATCCTTTGTTTTCAAGGAAAAATTCAGATAAAATTTCCCCTCGATAATTTTTCGTCGATAAGCGACTTTATGTTATAATATCATCGTCAATTAATCTTAATATTAGGAGAAGAAAATGGATAAAAGTTTGTTCCGAAAAGAAATTCTGGCACGTCGTAAAAAAATTTACTGTGCCGACACCGATGCTAAAATTATCGAACAATTCCTCGATAGTGATCTTTATAAAAATGCCGACTGGATTATGGCCTATGTGAGCTTTGGGACCGAAATTTACACCCATGATTTTATCAAGCGCGCCTTAGCCGATGGCAAACACATTGTCGTTCCTATCTGTAACATCGAAGACCATACCGTTACTCTGTCAGAACTCATCAATTTTCCCGACGATCTGGAAGAGGGCCATTACGGGATTCTCGAAGTTCGTGAAGATTGCATGCGGATTGTCGACCCTAAAAAACTTGATCTGGTCATGGTTCCTGGCTGCGCTTTCTCACCTTCTGGACACCGGATGGGTTTTGGTGGCGGTTATTATGACCGCTTTTTGGAAACCATCAGTGACGATTGCGTCACCGTTGCGCTGATTCGGGAAGATTTTATTTTCGAAAAGATCCCCATGGAAGAACATGACAAAAGCGTTCAGTTCATGGTGACCGAAAAATGCGTCAATTGTTGTCCCATCCAGGAGGCCTAATTTAACATGAACGTTACAGAAGCCATCAGCTACATTGAAGCAACCCATAAGTTTGGCACCCGATTAGGTCTGGAAAGCATGAGCCTGTTACTGGATGCCATGGATAACCCCCAGGATAAACTCAAGTTTATCCACATTGCCGGCACCAATGGAAAAGGGTCCACCTCCACCATGATCGCCACCATCTTAACAACCGCCGGATACAAAACCGGTTTGTTTACCTCGCCTTTTCTGGAAGCCTTTAACGAACGGATTCAGTTAAACAACGAACCCATTGACGATGACAGTCTGGTTGCCGCCACCATTTTTGTCAAGGAACGGATTGAAGTACTGATGGAACAGGGCGAACCCCATCCCACTGAATTTGAAATGGTTACCGCGGTGGGGCTCCAGTATTTTTATCAAAAGCAAGTCGACTTTGTGGTTCTGGAAGTTGGTTTAGGCGGACGACTTGACGCCACCAATATCATCAAAGATCCGCTGGCGGTGGTGATCATGGGCATCAGTAATGACCACACTGATTACCTGGGAAATACCCTGGCTGAAATCGCCTTTGAAAAAGCATCGATCATCAAGGACGGATCCGATGTGGTTGTTTATCCCCAGGATCCGGAAGCCTTAAAGGTTATTCTTGATTTTGGCGCCGCTAAAAATGCCAATCTGGTTTTGGTTAACCCGAATGATATTTCAGTTTTAAGCCACACCACCCACAATCAGACCCTGAAATACCTGGGTGATCATCTCTATCTTGATGGCTTCGAATTAAAACTGCTGGGCGACCATCAGTCCCTGAATTGCCTGACTGCGTTGGAAGTCATTGCCCTGCTTAATCGCAAGGGTTATCCAGTCAGCTCCGGACAGATTAAAAAAGCTCTGGCCGCCGTTGTTTTTCCCGGACGTTTTGAAATCTTCCTGGAAAATCCGGTGGTCCTCATTGATGGGGCCCACAACAGCAACGGGATTCAGGCCTTTGTTAATAATATGAAGCAATACTTTCCCAACCGTACCATCAACTTGTTTTTTGGGATGTTGGAAGATAAGGACATCGAAGAATCTTTATCCTATCTGGTTCCCATCGCCAGCACCATTCATACCCTGACCCCCAACAGTGACCGAGCGATGCCGGCGGAAAAAATGGCCGCACTGATCCACAATACTTACGGAAAAAGTGTCGACTTCTATGATACCATGGAGACCGCCGTTAACAGCATTGACTTATCCAAAAAAGACGAGGTTAATGTTTTTGTGGGCTCACTGTACATGATCGGCGAAGCCCGAACCCTGATCCGAACGAATTTACTATAAAACTAAGCTGAAAAGTTACAGTCATTAATAAAAAGTAGGGGCGATCGCAGATCGCCCCTACTTTTTATACGTTTTTCTTAATCTATTGTGTCAACGCACTGGTCAGCAGTTTTATCACCGCTTCTTTGTCCGGGGCATGAAAGAGTTCGTTCCGGATCACCGTGGCATGATGAAGACCCTTGGTATAGGCAGCCAGATGCTTGCGCATTTCCCGAAGCCCGGCGTCTTCATTTTTTAAGAGCGCCAGCAAGTCGAGGTGCCGAATGGCGACCTGAACCCGTTCTTCCGGAGTCGGTTTGTCCAGCACTTCACCGGTTTGCAAATAATGGTTGATTTCGCGAAAAATAAAGGGATTGCCAATGGCTGCCCGGCCGACCATCAGGCCATCCACTCCGGTGGATTCGAAGGCTTTTTGCGCCGCTTCACCACTGTTGATATCGCCATTTAAGATAATCGGAATCCCGGCATTTTTCTTGACCTCCGCAATAATTCCCCAGTCGGCCTGGCCCGAATAATACGCTTCCCGAGTCCGCCCGTGGATGGTTAAGGCCGCTGCCCCAGCCTCCTCCACCCCTTCGGCGATAGCGCGGATATTAATGCTCTGCTCATCCCAGCCGATTCTCGTTTTGACAATCAGCGGCTTTTGGGATGCTTCCGCCAACGCTCTGACGACCTTAAAAAATAACTCCGGCGTTTTTAACAAGGCCGAGCCTTCACCATTCTTGGTAATCTTAGGGGCCGGACAACCGGCATTGAAATCCAAAAAAGCATAATCGGTGTCATTGATATAATCGCTGACGACTTCTGCCAGAATATCCGGGTCGGATCCGAACAGTTGAATCCCCGCCGGCGCTTCTGCTTCACCGGTCAGCATTAAATCGGCTGTCTTATGATCTTTATAATATAGCCCCTTGCCACTGATCATTTCTGAAAAAACTACCCCAGCCCCAAATTCTTTGGCAATCAACCGAAATGGCAGATTGGTATAACCTGCCATCGGCCCCAAAAAAAGAGGGGTTTCAATTGAAACATCCCCAATTTTCAGTGATCTATTCTTTTGTGCTCGTTCTGATTTTATGTTCATCGGCTGTCCTGTTTATCTGAAATTTTTGTCATGGATAATCTTCAGTCCTTTTAGCGACAATTGCGGATCATAAACGTTGATGGATTTTGTTTCCTGGTAGAAAAGACGGCCATAACCACCGGTTGCCACCACCTTCATATCCTTGACCCCGGTCTCTTTTTTAATCTGTTCGATGATATACTCCACCTGACCGATATAACCATAAACCAAACCGGCCTGCATGCTGGTGACGGTGTCTCGAGCCAGTATCGAGGCGGGTTTTTTGATTTCAATATTGGGCAGCTTGGCCGCATTTTTCCACAGCGCATCGATGGAAATCTGAATCCCCGGGGTGGTCACGGCGGCTGCAAAGGCCCCATCTTTGGTGACATAATCAAAGGTTGTTGCCGTTCCAAAGTCGGTCACAATCAGCGGTCCACCGTAAATGCTGTAAGCCGCAACGGCGTCAACGATCCGATCGGCCCCCACTTCGGACGGATCCGAGGTGTTAATGGGCATTCCGGTTTTGATTCCTGGCCCCACCACCATCGGTTCGACACCAATATATTTTTTGATACCATTGGTCAGTGAGTACATGATGTTGGGCACCACTGAAGCAATGATCACACTGCTGACTTCCTCCACTGATATTTCCGAGTTTCTAAAAAAGGATTTAATCAACACCCCATATTCATCTGAGGTTCGCGGTGTTTTGGTGACAAATCGCCAGGAATATGGAATTTCATCGCCGATCAGTACCGCCAGTTCTGTATTTGTATTTCCGACATCAATACCTAAAATCATATTTCCTCCTAAAGACTGGTTTCCAGCTTTTTTACAACCTTCTCGTTGAATCGGGCTTTGTCCACAATAAAGCGCTGGTGAATAGCTTCACCGACTTTTTCCACGGCATCCCAGGCATCAATGTCAAAATTCAGCGCCCGCTTTTCGATGGATACCAGCGTCGCTTTGACCCGGATTTCCATTCCCACTGGTGAGGCTGCCATGTGTTTTAATTCGATGAAGGTTCCCACCGTGGTATTTTCTTCGGACTGGGTTGCCTCCACCCCTTCAAACGCGGTATTCTCCATCCAGGCCACCAGTCGGGGCGTTGCCAACACTGCTTCGCCGCCGCTGCCTAAAGCCTGGGCGGTATCTTCTTTATTCACAAAAAATTTCTTTTCATAACTGGTTCCAACTTTCAGTTCTTCCATTTCATCCTCCATGTCTTGTTATATCAATTTTATCCGATCTCAACACTTAATATCTTAAGAATAATATCTTAAAAAAAGCCGTTAAAAAACGGCTTTTAATTTATCTTAATTATTCAATTTCAGCTTCGATCTCAACTTCAACCATTTTTTCATCTTCCAGTTGTTCTTCTTCTGGTTGTTCGGCTTCCGAATGTTCTTCGAACAAAGCTCTAAATTCTTCACCAGTTACGGTTTTATCTCTGAGTAAGCGGGTCGCAATTTCTTCCAGCTTTTCATGATGGGTTTCAAGAATCGAACAGGCCCGATCATAGGCATTTTCCACAATGGTACGAATTTCCTTATCGATAACAGCCGCAACTTCTTCACTGTAGTTACGAGATCTTCCCAGATCCCGGCCCAGAAATACTTCGCCGCTTTCCGGATGTCCAAAGGTCATCGGTCCCAGATGCTCGCTCATTCCCCATTCGGTGACCATGCTTCTGGCAATGTGGGTAGCTCGTTCAATGTCATTGCTGGCACCGGTGCAGATATCATCCAGGGCAATTTTTTCAGCTGCCCGTCCACCCAGCAGCCCACAGATATTTTCCAGCAATTTGCTTTTACTCATATGCTGACGATCATCGTCCGGTAGCGACAGGGTGTAACCTGCGGCCATTCCCCGGGGAATAATCGAAATCTCATGTACCGAGTCACAGTTAGGCAGAAGATGCATCACAATGGCATGTCCGGCTTCGTGATAGGCAGTGATATGTAAATCGTCCTGATTAACGACCTTGCTTTTCTTTTCAGGTCCGGCAATAACCCGTTTAATGGCTTCTTCCAGTTCAACCATCGTGATCAGTTTACCGTTATGTCTGGCCGTCAATAGAGCTGCTTCGTTCATCAGGTTTTCCAGATCAGCTCCGGTGAATCCCGGCGTTCCTTTGGCAATGGTACCCAACTCCACTTCTGGAGCCAGAGGTTTGTCTTTTTTATGAACATTGAGAATTTCTTCCCGGCCTTTTACATCAGGTACACCAACTGTAACCTGTCGGTCAAAACGTCCCGGTCTCAGTAACGCCGGATCCAAAATATCCGGACGGTTGGTTGCTGCAATGATGATAATGCCTTCGTTGATACCGAAACCATCCATTTCCACCAGCAGTTGATTCAGGGTTTGTTCCCGTTCATCATGTCCGCCGCCGAGGCCAGCGCCACGATGACGACCGACCGCATCAATTTCATCAATAAAAATGATACAAGGGGCGTTTTTCTTGGCATTTTCAAACAGGTCCCGAACTCGGGAAGCTCCGACCCCAACAAACATCTCGACGAAATCCGAACCACTGATGGTGAAAAACGGCACTGCCGCTTCCCCAGCCACCGCTCTGGCCAGAAGGGTTTTCCCGGTTCCCGGAGGTCCTACTAATAAAATTCCTTTGGGAATCCGAGCGCCCAGTTTTCGGTAACGATCCGGTGCTTTTAAGAAGTCAACAACCTCTTCAAGCTCTTCTTTTTCTTCATCCGCACCAGCGACGTTTTTAAACGTAACCTTGGTTTCTCCCTCAACGTGAAGCTTTGCCCGACTCTTTCCAAAGGACATCACTTTACCGCCGCCGCCACCAGCCTGTTGACTGAAGACCAGGAAAAACACCACCATTAAGACAATCAGCACCACCGACGGAATTAATGAAATCCACCAGGAATCCTGCTGTTTGGTAATGGTTACTTTGACATTATTTTCTAAAATATACGGTGTTACCTGTTCATCTATTACATATTGCGGTACCACTGCCTCAAATGTTTCGCCACTACGTAAAACGCCAGTGACATTTGAGTTGTTTATTTCAATCTCAGCGACCTGATTGTTATTCAATTCGGTGAGTAACTCGCTATAAACAATGGTTTTAACCTCTTCCTTCATAGGGTTTAAAAAGGTTACCGCAACAATAATGATTAATAGAATTACTAAATAAAACCCAATCATCTTAAGGTATTTATTCAAAAAACATCACTCCTCTCAAGTTCGAATTTTTCTTTTCACTGCTATGCTTATTCATACACTTCTCGTTTTAAAATCCCGATAAAGGGAAGGTTTCGATACTTTTGGGCATAATCCAGACCGTACCCAACTACGAATTCATTGGGTATTTCAAAGCCGATATAATCGGCAATAACCCGCTGTTCCCGACGCTCCGGTTTATCCAGCAGCGAACAGACCTTCACATCTTCAGCCCCCAGGCTTTCGAAGCGGTTCAGCAAATATTTCAGTGTATTTCCGGTATCGACAATATCTTCAACCAGCAAAATACTTCGACCTTTAACATCCATCGATAAATCACTCTCCAGCTCAATAACTCCGGAGCTGCGGGCTTCCGCACCATAGCTGGATGCCTTTAAAAAATCGATCTCGACTGGAATCGGAATCTTTCTGATCAGATCGGCCATAAAAACCGACGATCCTTTTAAAATACCAATTAATATCGGGTATTTCCCCCGGTAGTCTTCTGTAATCTTTTCTCCAAGTTCTGCGACACGCTTTTCCAATGCCTTTTCATCAACCAAAATTTCCTGAATATCGGCTATCACACTTTTCTCCTAACATAAGGTATGTTACCCTAATTATATTTTTTGTATCATCATTGGCCAGGAATCGCTGGTTTATGGCATAGCCCAAAATCCACAACACCTCAGCCTCCGTCACCAGCAGCGGAATTTCATCCCTTCGATTTCGGTCGATTTTTTTATCGATATAATACTTTTTAATGGATTTCTTGCCCGTCAAACCGGCGGGATAAAAATAATCTCCGGATTGGCGGCTACGTAAAACCAATATGTCCTTTATTTTATCATAATCAAAATATTTTTCACTATGATTTTCCATTTCTTTGGAAAAAAAACACCTTTTTTTTCTAAATTCATCCTGGCTAACAAACTTTGTCTCCAATATCAGACGTTCTTTAGAAAAAAGATAGGTTTTATTTGGAAGAATCCGCTTGGGTGGTATTATCGAACCCTCAGCTTTTTGTTTTTCTGCCACCATAACCCGGTCATAACGGCGCATTATTAGGATATCATGAGGGAAGTGGATTTCCCATATAGTTTTATCGCTCTTTAATAAACTATGAAAAGCAGTGATATGATTGTACTCAATTTCCTTTAAACTACCCTTAAATTTAAAAATAGACCGGCGTAAAATTTCTTTTTGAACGACCGGTTCTTCTCTTAACCACAAATCACGGTCAATGACTACCATATTCTCTTTTGAGGCCAGGATCTGGTCTTCAATCTGATCCACATATTTCTCGAAAAATGCTTCATATTCATTGGCAATTTTTGTAAATTCATTAAAATGGACTTCTGCCCCGGGATTGATCTCTAAAATCATGGGCATAATATCCAAACGAATTTTATTGCGGGTATAATCTCTTTGAAAGTTGGTGGCATCGGTACGAAACGCCAGTTTATGGATTTCACAATAATCCAAAATTTCTTTTTTCTGCAAACAGAGAAAGGGCCGGATATATAAATTGTCGCGGCTGGATTTAATGCCGGACACCCCCTTAACCCCAGTGCCCCGAATCAGCCGCATCAGCATCGTTTCGGCCTGATCGTTGATATGATGGCCCATGGCAATCCGATTGTACCTGTGATCCTCGGCAATGGCGATAAAAAAGCCGTAACGCTCTTTTCGACCCGCCTCCTCGACGGAAATCTTTTCCACTTGGGAAATCTCCTGGATATTCCGCTGTCTTGAGAAAAAGGGAATCTTTCGCTCCTGACAGAAATTTTTCACAAACACTTCATCTGCATCAGCTGCCGGTCCCCGGAGACCATGGTGAAGATGAGCCACGCCAATGGAGATCTGAAACATACCGGCAAATTTGTCCAAAAAATACAATAAAGCCAGCGAATCTGCTCCACCGGATACGCCGATGAGAACATGATCGCCAGCCTCTAAAATTCTCTGTTCTTCAATATATTGAATTACTTTTTTCTCCATGGTTTCACCACTTCAACAAAATTCTCTATTCTAACTCTTTTAATAAAACTGGGTAAAAAAAATGGTGGTCGCAACAGGGCTCGAACCTGTGACCCCCTGCTTGTAAGGCAGGTGCTCTCCCAGCTGAGCTATGCGACCACGAAAATTTAATACTGGTTATGATTTATACAAATTAAGTGGTGACCCCTAGGGGACTCGAACCCCTGTTACCGCCGTGAAAGGGCGGTGTCTTAACCGCTTGACCAAGGGGCCACAGATTGTATAAATTTTTTTATGGTAGCGGCGAACGGAGTCGAACCGCTGACACTACGGGTATGAACCGTATGCTCTAGCCAACTGAGCTACGCCGCCATGAAAAAAAGGATTTGTATAATTGGTTGCGGGAGCAGGATTTGAACCTACGACCTCCGGGTTATGAGCCCGACGAGCTACCAAGCTGCTCCATCCCGCGATGTAATTAATTGAGCAAGTTTAATGTGGCAATTTCAAAAGTGATCATTTTAAAAAGTGGTGCCGAGGACCGGAATCGAACCGGTACGGTCGTTAGGACCGCAGGATTTTAAGTCCTGTGCGTCTGCCAGTTCCGCCACCCCGGCACTTTTTCGTCTGTCCCCTTGCTCAAGGGACAAGTGTTATTATACGCCTATTCAAACCCAAAGTCAAGCTTTTTAGAAATATATTTTTTATTTATTTTTCCATGACAAAATGGCGGTATGCTGCGCCTTCAAGGTTATCATAATCACAGACTGTAAAAATAGTTTCGCCGGTAATTTTAAAAATATTCAAAAGTAAAAAAGCCCCGGCCAGAATAATGTCGGCCCTTTTTGCTTCCAGACCTACCATATTTTGCCGTTCTTTAATGGTTTTACTGGCCAAACTATCAATCATGCGTTCCAGCTCGTCTTTGGTAATGGTGCTCTCATGAACCATCTCACTGCAATAAGTCTTCAGTTCCTGCTTGATGGTCGAAAGACTGGTGGCGGTTCCACCAATGCCAATGAGTTTATAGGGTTTTGTCGGTAAAAAGCCCCGGGTTCTTTTTTCAAACTCGGCATATATATTCTCATTCATCCGTTCCAGTTCCTGAAAAGTCGGCGGATCGGAAAAAAGATATTCTTCGGTACAGCGAACACAACCCAGATTGATGCTCATCATTCTTTTTAGTTCGTTGTCTTCCCCATATATAAATTCGGTGCTACCGCCGCCGATGTCGAAGATCAGGATTTTTTCTTCAAAACACTGGGATACTCCAACAAAACCAAGTTCGGCTTCGGCTTCTCCAGATATAACTTCAATTTCAAAACCCAGTTTTTCTTTGACAGCATCAAGATAGGCCGCCGTATTATCGGCATCCCGCATGGCGCTGGTGCCAAATAAATAAAACTCTTCGACCCCGTAATCTGCGGCAATATGCTTATATTCTTCCAGGGCTTCCATATTTCGTTTTTCCGCATCGGGATGGAGTCGCCCAGATTTATTTACCCCCTGGCCCATCCTTGTATAGCGAACAGATTTATTAACCCGAACCAATTTCCCCTGGTCATTTCGAAAGATCAGCATCCGGGTGGAATTGGTGCCGATATCAATCACGGCCAGATGTCGTTTTTTTTCTTTTATTTCAATCTGATCAAGTTCAACACCATCTAAATTACTCTCACATTTATTGTTCAACTGTTTGCCCATCACTTTCTGCAGCATTTTCCTGGGTTTCCACAATGACTATCGTTTCATCCGGATAATACAAACCAAGATATTTACGTGCAAAGTTTTCCACATAATTCTTACTGCCCATTTGTTTAACCTGTTCATCTAGTTGATTGCTTCTTATCTTTTCATTTTCGATTTCTTGCGCAATCTGGATCTTTTGCTGATCCAGTTCATAGATTTTTATAGCATTGGCCAGATAGATGTAGGCGGTAAACAGCACCGTCACTACGATTGCCAAGGCAATGATCATTCGACGCCTGATTAGGCTTTTCGTTTTTTCATTCATCTTCTTTTCTTCATTTCCGGTGGAGCAGTTTTATAATTCCCGGTACATGTCTCCAGCTTTTTCCTTAGGAGCATGTTCCAGCAATTCCAGCACCTCTACCTTTTGTTCTCCGTCTCCATAACGGATGGTAATAATATCCCCGGGCTTCACCTGATCTCCCGGTTTAGCGACATTGTCATTAATGGAAATACGACCCCCATCACAGGCGTCTTTTCCGACGGTCCGACGTTTGATAATTCTGGCATTTTTTAAAAATTTATCAATTCTCATGGATTCCTCGTTATTCTAAATCAAAAAGCTTAAAACAAAACCCTTACTTAAAACAAAACCTTAATAAAACAAAAAGCCAGAGCATTGCCCCGGCTTCTGTAACTTTTCTTACTTATTTACTTCATCCTTAAAGCCTTTGCCTGCTTTAAAGCCTGGGGCTTTAGAGGCCGCTATTTCGATGGGCTCTTTTGTTCGTGGGTTAAGACCTGTACGTGCTGCACGTTCTCTAACCTCAAAGGTTCCAAAACCTACCAATGACACCTTGTCTCCATTTTTCAAGGTATCTACCACAGTGTCTAAAAAAGCACCTAATGCTTTTTCTGAATCTTTTTTTGATAAACCCGACTTTTCTGCCATTTGGGCAATTAATTCTGATTTGTTCATTTTTTCCTCCATCTGATAGTTTCCAGTATTCTATTGTAATATTATAAGCGTGTTCACATGCAAATTACAAGTTTTTTTTGCTTTTTTCCGTTTTTTCCACTCTTAAAGCCCTTTTGACCGATTCCAGGCCTGGTCCAATTGCTCAAAAGTATAGTCATTTAGAGATTTTTTCTCTTGACTGGCAACTTTTTCCATTTTTTCAAACCGTCCAATGAATTTTTCAGTTGCCTTTCTTAGCACTATCTCTGGCTGAAGTTTGAGCAACCGGGACACATTGACTACTGAAAAAAGCAAGTCACCCAGCTCTTCTTCGATCTTTTCGGGATTATTTTCCTGCAGCGCTGCTCTCAATTCGAGGCTTTCCTCATCGATTTTTGCCAGCGCGGCCGTTGGCTCCGGCCAGTCAAAGCCGACTTTTGCGGCTTTTTTCTGAACCTTGTAGGCCTCCATTAAAGCAGGCAGGGCTTTCGGTATTTTTTTCATTTCCGACGCCAGTCCGGGGCTTTCCAGCGGTTCTCCCGATTCGCCCTTTTCCAGCCGTTTGATGGCATCCCAGTTTGTTTCGACCTGATCCGGATTAAAGCTGGCCTTGTCAATAAAAACATGAGGATGGCGTCTGATCATTTTTTCATTGATCCCGCCAATTACCTGGTTGATGTTAAAACGGCCAGACTCACTGGCAATTTCAGCGTGAAAGACTATCTGAAATAAAACATCGCCTAATTCTTCAGCCAGATTATCCCAGTCCTGATTATCGATGGCCTCTAAAACCTCATAGCTCTCTTCCAGCAGATAATTTTTCAAACTTTCGTGGGTCTGGCTCCGATCCCAGGCACAGCCGTCGCTGCCACGCAGCGCTTTCATCAGCTCTATGGTCCCCTGAAAGCCCTGATAAGCTTCATTTGTGGCCGGAAGATAAAGGCTGGTCAGGTGATTGATAGCCTCCACCCGGTCCAACTCATAAAGACAGATTTCCAGTGACTTTTCGGCCTCGGGAATTCCTGAATTGATCAGCAGAACCACCTTTTTTTCGGGATCATAAATTTCCATTAATTGCAGTTTGAGCTCTGAAGCCATATGCTGATCGTAAACCTGGGTTATCAAAGCCCCGATCCGGGGATCCGGAGGATTCTTGACGCAATCAAAGGCATCCATAATTTTTAGTCCATTTATCGGATCTTCTTCCAGACTGTTCAGGGTCACATCGACAAAGCTTACACCCGGATAAATCCGATAGTTGATGTCTGCGGCTTTTGCCGCAACAATCAGTTTTTCGACTGTTTTTTCACCAAACAGAGGGTTACCGGGAACCGCATAGACCAACTTTTGCGTTGTTTTAGCCGTTTCGATAAGCTTTGTGACGATTTGATCATAAACCGCCTCAAAAGAGCCTTCCTGCTCATAATAGCAGTCAAAGCTTTGATAACTGATGGCTTCATTCTCAATAAAATCCATCACCGGATGAATTTTTGTTCTAAAAAAATTGGGACTCGCATCTTTTAATAACGCTAATGTTTCCAGCGTGATCTGGCCCGGACTGCCCGGTCCCAAACCAACGATATCGATATGGTGCATGCTTTTATTTCCTTTCTGAATCGATTACTGATGTCGGATCCGTCGTTTTTTACGACCGGGTACCAGCCGCTCAAGCCGACGAAAAAAGCTTAATAAGGTTCGGCTTCCCGGCAGCACCCTTATTTCGTCTGCCGTTATGCCTTTGATCAAAACCAGCACAAAGGAGTAAATGAAGATGCCGATGATAACCGCCATGATAATCCCCATAAATCCGCCCAGCAGTGCGGTAATCCCCTTGTAAGCAAAAAATACGACAATTCCCATCACCGTGGCAGCAACCAACGGTTTCAGGGCGGTGTGGATAAAATCCACCTTGATGTGGGTATAACGCTTAACCGATGCGTAGTTGGCCAGGGTCAGATAAATAAAGGTAATCATACTGCTGATGACAATCCCCTGAATATTGAAAAAAGGGATCGACAAAAATATCCAACCGGTGATAAAACGGATAATGATGGCCACCCCCAGATTGATCAGGGGAATCCGAAAGCGGTCGATGGATTGGAGGATGCTCTGAAAGGTGTTGGAGAGCATCATAAAAATCGTCGCATAAGAAAAGGTGCTTAAAATAAATCCGCCGTAGGGCGATCCCGGAAAAAGCAGATCAAAGATGCCGTAGGACAGCACTGACAAGCCGATGCAGGAGGGAAAGGCCACCAGTAAGATAACCCGAATCGCCAGGATAATTTTTTCATTCATGGCCTTCCGGTCCCGCATCGAAAATGATTCAGAAATCGCCGGGATCATCGCCACTGCCAGATTACCACTAATGATTAGTGGTATATTAATTAATTGCTCAACATTGGTAAAGTCACCAAACATCATCGTAGCGGTGACCTCATCGATGCCGGCCACTCCCAACCGGGATACATAGATAAACGAGTCAACCGTCGAAAACATCGCCACCAGCGCTGATGTCAAGGTGACCGGAATGGAGATTATCACCAGTCTTTTTAGCAGGGCCCGGTTGGAACGCTGCCGTTTACTGGTTCTTGTTTTCAACAAGTGTTTATTTTTGGTGACGAAACCATAGTACAGATAGGCCAATAAAATGGCCGCCACCAGGCCGCCGGCGGTGGCACCAAAAACGGCCCCGCCAACCCCCAGACCAATGCCAAATTGACCGACAAAGGCCCAACAGAGCACAACCCCCAGAAACACCCGAACAAGCTGCTCGAGAATCTGGGAAACCGCGGTGGGTGTCATAATCTGAAAACCCTGAAAAAAGCCCCGAAAGGCCGATACAAAGGAAATAAACAAGGGCGCCAGAGCTATCGCCACCAGAGCCGGATAACTTTCCGCCGTCCAGTTAGCCGTTTCAATGATCCATTCCGCCCCAAAAAACAGGAACAGGCTGGATAGCGCGCCCAGAACCGCCAGGATCAGGATCGATAGTTTGAACACCCGATGGGCGGTGGCATATTCATTTTGGGCAATGCTTTCGGACACCATTTTTGAGATGGCAACCGGAAAACCCACAGTGGAAACCATTAGCAGCAGGTTGTAGATGCTGGTGACATTTCCATAAATCCCATTTCCATAGCTGCCCACCATCTGGTACAGGGGAATCTTAAAAAAGAGGCCCAACAGCCGGGATAGGATCCCCGCCGCGACCAGAATACTGGCACCCTTTAAGTAATTTGATGTTCGCTCAGACATAGATAACCTCTTTTGTGCATTTACGCAAATCCCCGACGGTGCTTTGCAGATTGTTTTTTATTATATCTTATCAACTATTCATACACAACCAAAAAGCACTGAAACTCAGTGCTTTTTGCGGTGATATTTGAATTATATTTAGATTTTGTTTTCGTAAACTTTAACGTTCAGTTCTGTTTTTAACTCTTCCAGATAAGCTGCCGCTGGGGTTACGATATCGTTGATTTTTACTTTAAATTTGTTCATCAGCTTGGTTTTAAGCTTGTCAAATTCGGCGGTGACTTTTTCACTTTTTAAGGTTTCGGTGATTTCTTCTTTTTTATCTTCCAGACTTGGTGTTTCACCGGCCTTTTTATCGTAAACATAGATAACATGGTAGCCATAGTCGGTTTTAACTGGCTCGCTGACGGTATTCAATTCCATCCCGAAGGCGGCGTCTGAAAACTCAGTAACCATGGTTGACTTAGTGAATGCGCCCAGATCGGCGGCTTCCTGAATACCGTCGGTGGTCTGATATTTTGCCATAATCGCATCAAATTCCTCAACTGTTTTGGCATTCTTGGCTTCGGCATAAACCTGATCGGCCAAGGCTTGCTCGGTGGCTAAAATATGTTTGGCCGAAACGGTGCTGGTATCGTAGGATGCTTTGTTCTCATCGTAGTATTTTTTGATCTCGCCATCGGTAACTTTTATCGTGCTTTCCAAATCTGCCTGAACCGCTTTTGAAATGGCAGAGGCGGTAGCATCCTGTTTCATGAATTCTTTAAATTGGGTAATCGTTAAGAATTTGGCATCTAAAAACTGTTGCAATGCCTCATCACCGGGTAGCAGATAATTGACAAATGCTTCCTGGGTGGTCACATAGCTATCAATATTTGTCTGATCTGCTGTCAGTTTCTTTTCTTCGGCATATTGGGCCAGGGCTTTTTGTTCAGCAATCGTATTGAAGATCGTTTCATTGGTGGTTTTCATGGTTTCTTCATCAGTTCCCAGGGCTTGTTGGGTTTGGTAATAGGTCAATAATTCCTCATTGGCCAGACGATAATTATAAACATCTTTTTTAACCTCTTCTTTACCAACAGTTCCGACAACCGTGCTTAATTCTTTGCTGGGATCAGCTTTTAAGGTATTGTTATAGTTTGTTTCCATAGTGTTGGCATAACTGTAATCCAACAGGAATTTATTCAAAAATGCTTCAAATGATGCGGAATCGGTGTTATATGTTTCTAAAACCGCTGCATATTTTTCTTCTCCCAGGGTTGTTTTCAGTGATTCCAACATGCTGGTCGCATTGGCGGCAATCCCTGTTTCATCCACTGTAACACCGTCTTTTTTCGCTTTGGCGGTGAGGGTTTCAACCCGAACCAAATCATCCAGAATATCTTTTTTCAGCTCTGTCAACTCCGTATCTGTGGGGAATGTCATGCTGCTGGCATCAAAATACATCTGATAATATGCCATATAATTGTTGAAATTCTCTTTTAACAAAGGGGTTCCATCAATGACTGCGATTTCCACCTTCTTATCCTGTTCAGGATTTACCTTAACCAAACTACAACCTCCGGCAAAAAGACTGACACAGATAACGCCGGTCAGCATCAAAGCCATAATACGAGATTTCTTCATTTTTGTTGTTCTCCTCTTCTTTATTAATATCATATAAATTAAGACCTTGCCTAGTTTAACATACTACAACTGGACTTTACCTTAATTCTTTGACGAAACCAATCGCCCAAGAAATTCACCTAAGGCTTTTAGGTAGGCCTGATCCTGGTCGTGTTTTAAAACGATCCGCCAGCGGATTTGATCCCCTTTTCCGGCATTGAACTTAATATTATGGGAATTAAACAGTTCCTTCATCAATTCCGGATCGGGAATGGGAATTTCCTTTGAATTGTCAAAGGTGAATAAAACACTGTTTCCCCGTTCCCGAATTTCAGTCATTCCCAGCGATCGGCCCAGGTGTTTGATCATCGCCAAAGTCATCAGATTATAGACCCCATCGGGGATTTCCCCAAAGCGATCCAACAACTCATCCTCCAGCTCGTCGTAATCCAACTGGGATTTAACATAGGACAGCTTTTTATAGATATCGTATTTAAGTTCCTCGTCTGAAATATAATTCTCGGGAATATAACTGCTGACATTGAGGTTGATCATCAGCTCACTGGCCGCGAAATCCATTTCTTTGCCCAGCCGTTCATGGATAGCCTGATCCAGAATCCGGCAATAGAGTTCATAACCGATGGTGGCCAGATTGCCAGATTGGGCCGCTCCCAGAATATTTCCGGCACCCCTGATTTCCAGATCCCGGAGGGCAATTTTGAAGCCCGAACCAAAGGCGGTAAAGTCTTTAATGGCCTTTAATCGTTTCTGGGAAATTTCCGAGAGCACCTTGGGCCGATGGGTCACATAGGTGTAACCTTGAAGATCAGATCGTCCCACCCGTCCCCGGAGCTGATACAATTGCGAAAGACCCATATAATCACCATTGTCGATGATCAGGGTATTGGCATTTTTAATATCCAGTCCGGATTCGATGATGGTGGTGGTCACCAGCACATCATACTCCCGTTCTAAAAAATCCACCATGATGTCTTCCAGTTCCTGACCGGTCATTCGGCCATGGGCCACCACAATCCGGGCTTCCGGAACCAGCTTCTGAATTTTTCGGGATACTTCAAAGATATCGTGGATCCGGTTGTGGACAAAATAGACCTGACCCTGTCTGGCCAATTCCCGCTGCACCGCATCTTTGACGATGGCTTCATTATATTCCATGACGTAGGTCAGCACTGGCCGGCGGCCGGCCGGGGGCTCGTCAATGACACTCATATCCCGAACCCCGATCATCGACATGTGCAGAGTTCGGGGAATCGGGGTGGCACTGAGGGTTAACACATCGACATTTTCTTTGAGCTGTTTGATCCGTTCCTTATGCCCTACCCCAAATCGTTGTTCTTCATCCACCACCAGTAATCCCAGATCTTTGAACTTGACGTCTTTTGACAAGAGTCGATGGGTGCCAATGATCAGATCCACCTGGCCAGCGGCCAGTTCCTTTAAGGTTTTATCCTGATCGGATTTAGACCGGAACCGGCTGAGCAGGCCAATGCTGACCGGATATTTGTTGAACCGGTCCAGGGCGGTCTGATAATGCTGTTGGGCTAAAATAGTGGTGGGCACCAGAAAGGCCACCTGCTTGCCCTCCATCACCGCTTTAAAAACAGCCCGCAGAGCGACCTCGGTTTTGCCATAGCCGACATCGCCGCAGAGCAGCCGATCCATGGGCCGGGTCGATTCCATATCTTCTTTAATCTCGTCCACGGCCTGGAGCTGGTCGTTGGTTTCCTCATGGGGGAAAGCGTCCTCAAACTCCTGCTGCCAACTGGAATCCGGACCAAAGGCATAGCCCTTTAAATTCTGGCGTTTGGCATAAAGGGCAATCAGTTCGTCAGCCATTTCTTCAACCGCGGCTTTCACCCGGGATTTGGACTTGCTCCAGTCATTGGTGCCTAACTGGTTAATTTTCGGCTTTTTCTCGCCGGTTCCCACGTAAACCTGGATGGCATCCATCTGATCCACCGGACAGTAGAACTTGGCATCGTTGGCATATTCGATGACCAGTAAATCTTTAATGGTCTCATCGATTTTCAATTGTTCAATACCCCGGTAGACCCCGATGCCGTGGGTATCATGGACCACAAAGTCGCCCTGGTTCAATTGCGTAAAGGAATCAATTTTTCGTCCTTTTGGGCGGCGGCGTTTTTTCCCCCGGGTCGATTCTTTGATAATTTCACTTTGATTGATACAAATGAGCTTTTCCCCGGTCAATTCAAATCCGCCGCTGATTTCGCCAGTGACCAGCTGAACCCCCGGCAACGCCGCATTGGTAAAGCGGTGAATATCGGCATCAGTTAAAAAGCTTTTGAGCTTTTCCAGACCGGCTTCATCCCGGGCCCGCAAATGGATGATGGCATCTTTTTCCAGCTGCTTTTGGACAAATTGAATAAATAAGGGAACCTGGCCTAAAAACGAATCGTTTTCCTTCACCCCTAAATCCAGGGCGATCCCTTTTTTACCCCGGGATGTGAATAAGTGGAGTCTTAACTGAGTTTGGCGTTCCAGGGTTTTTTCAATTTTTGAAAAAGAATAAAATTTGTTTTTTTCTTCGGGAAACATCAGCTGTTCGTCCATCAGGGTCTGAAAATCGCTGTGCAGTTTATTGACAAAAACAGCCTGAGATTCTTTGATCCGGGGCGGTTCATCCCAGATAACCAGAGCGTTTCCCAGATAATCGGTGAGCATTCCCTCGGACTTGATAAAGGCAAAGAGAGTCTCATCATGGCCCCCCGGATCTTCGCTGATCCGTTCAATCAGCGCCTGATAACCGGGGATCTCGCCATAATTTTTGGCTATTTGTTTCAGAGCTTGGGCCCGTTCGTCTTGATCTAAAATAATTTCCCGGCCAGGTAGAATGATCACCTGCTCCACTGAATCAGTTGACAGTTGGGTTTGGGGATCAAAGGTCCGCAGTGATTCAATGGTATCGCCAAAAAATTCAATCCGGTAAGCGTCCTGACCAGTGGTGGAAAAAATATCGATGATCCCGCCCCGGTGGGCAAATTGTCCCCGGGCCTCCACCTGGGAGACCGGTTCATAGCCCAGTTCAAAAAGACGATTGGTCAGGACGATGGGATCCCAGCTGTCCTCCACTGCCAGCGAAAAACCAAGGCCCAGAAATTTTTCTCTGGGCATTTGTTTCTTTAACAGGGTTTCAGCCCCCATCACCACCACAAAGCTTTTATTCGATAACAGTTTTTCAAATACGACCAACCGCTGATGATTGATTTCCTGACTGTGCACGTCGGCAAAATAGTCATGGATGGTCTCTGCCGGGAAGTAAAGCACCTGATCTCCAAGGATTTTCTCGAGATTTTGGGCTGTTTTCTGGGCCTGATAATCGGTTGCCGTGACATAAAGAATCCGTTTTTTCTGCTGCCCGAAGATCAGCCCGGTGAGCACTTCTTTAAAGCTGTTATTGACATTGGAGAGATTGATGATCTCTCCCGGGGACAGGTTATGGAGTATGGTTTGGATCGATTCGACCTTCAAGAGGTTTTGATAAAGTAATTCCATGATCTCTTCTTTCATTTTTAAACACGGATAGCCCGGGTTTTAAACCCGGGCACCTGTTAGTATTCTTTTCGCACGTCTTAATCGTTGTCTTTTGTTCTGAGTCTTTTATTCTGATTTTTCCGGTTCTTTTGTTTCTTCGCTCTTTTTTTCTTCGGTTTTTTTTCGGACATTAATCCGGTTCATCGCCAGATCAACACCGTCCTTGACAAAAATATCCACCCCTTTTGCCGCTTCGATCACGGCATTTTCCATGGCTGGAAATTCGCTTTTGGGAAAACGCCCAAGAACATAGTGAACCAATTCTGAACCCAGTCGGGGGCGACCAATGCCGATCCGGATGCGGGAAAATTCAGGATTTCCCAGATGCTGAATAATCGACCGCATGCCGTTATGGGTCCCGGCGCTGCCCCGCTGGCGAATGCGCACATCCCCAGTGGCCAGGTCGATGTCATCATAGATCACCAGCAGGTTTTCGATGGGGATATCATAAAAATTCATCAGCCCGGCCACGCACAGGCCACTGTTATTCATATAGGTAGTCGGTTTGGCCAGCATAATTTTGTGTCCCTCTTCACGATAGACACCGGTTACGCCGTTTTGTTCTTTCTTTTTGATCGTGATTCCTTTTTTATCGCTGAGATAATCCAGGGTTTCAAAGCCGATATTATGCCGGGTTCCATCGTATTCTTTGCCAATGTTTCCCAATCCAACAATCAGATGCATCGGCTATCCTATACGTATCTTCCCACAAAAAGCTTACTCAGGGATCGACCAAAATGGACATAGTCAATGGCCCGGCCGAAAAGGGTTCCGGTGGAAAGAATTTTTATTTTGTCGATTTGTTTTTCCTTGGGAATACACAGGGTATTCAGGGTAACCAGTTCTTCAATCGCCGAATCCTGAATTCGCTGGATCGCCGGACCGGAAAATACCCCATGACTGCAGGCAGCAAACACCGAATTAGCACCAAGTTCGATCAGGGCGTTGGCCCCGGAAGTAATGGTGCCGGCGGTATCAATCATATCATCGATCATGATACAGTTTTTCCCTTTAACATCCCCAATAACATTCATAACTGCCGTTTCATTAGGGCGGGGACGTTCCTTGTCGATGATGGCAAATGGACAATTCAGGCTTCTGGCCAGTTTTCGTGAACGCTTGACGCTGCCCACATCCGGAGAAACGACGACCATATTTTCCAATTTTTTGTCTTTATAGTATTCCGTAATCAGGGCACTGCCTGATAAGTGGTCCAGCGGAATATCAAAGAAACCCTGAATCTGGTTGGAGTGGAGATCCATGGTGATGACCCGGTCGGCACCGGCGGTGGTCAACAAATTTGCCACCAGTTTGGCGGTGATGGGATCTCGGGATTTAGCCTTACGATCCTGTCTGGCATATCCATAATAAGGGATCACGGCATTAATTCGTCCTGCTGAAGCGCGTTTCATGGAATCGATGAGAATCAGTAATTCCATTAAATTTTCATTCACCGGGGTTCCGGTGGACTGAATAACAAAAACATCTGCGCCACGAACTGATTCAAAGACATTCACGCCGATTTCCCCATCACTAAAAGAGACCACCTCAGCGTTACACAGCTGGACTTCTAAATATTCGGCAATTTCCTGTGCCAATGCAATATTTGAGTTCCCAGCAATAATCTTAATTCCACTATACTTTCCATCCATGCGTTTTATACCTCTTCTTAATCTTCTCTATTTTCTATTTTTTGTTAATGATGTGATGTGTTACTTTTTCAAATAACCGACCTTGTTGACCTGTCTGGCCCTGGCAATCGCCAGACTATCTTCAGGGACGTCGTCAGTTATCGTCGAGCCAGCGGCGATGTAGGCACCTTCTTTAACCGTTACCGGGGCAATCAGATTGGTGTTGCACCCGACAAAGGCATTTTTTTCGACAATGGTCCGGTATTTTTTCTTACCATCGTAATTGACAAAAACCGTGCCGCAGCCCAGATTGACATTTTCGCCAACGTCACCATCGCCGATATAGGTCAGGTGGGAAGCTTTTGCGCCGTCACCCATAGTGGAATTTTTAACTTCCACAAAATCCCCAACCTTGCAGTGCTTGCCGATCTGGCTACCTGGGCGGATATAAGCATAGGGTCCGACGTTGGTGTAATCGTCGACGCTGCTCTCCAGAATTGTGGAACTCTGGATAGTAACGTTATTCCCAATTTTTGTGTCAACTAACCGGCTATTTGCCCCAATTACACAATCTTTTCCGATCTCGGTCCCGCCTTCCAGGATTACCCCGGGATAGAGGACTGTATCCTGGCCGACCAGGACCCGGGCCCCAACATAGGTCGTTGCCGGATCGATGATGGTCACACCGGCATCCATCAGTTTATGGTTAATCCGCTTTCGCATCACTGCTTCCGCTTCGGCCAGCTGGACCCGGGAATTGATGGCCTGGATGTCTTCGGGATCGGAGGTCACATAGGTCCCGGCAGTTTTCCCCATTTTCCGCAGGATCTCGATGACATCGGTGAGATAGTATTCAGCCTGGACATTATCCGTTTTTAATTCCGCCAGTGCCTGAATAAGGGCCTGGGCATCAAAACAATACATCCCGGAATTGATTTCTTTGACCTGTTTTTCGACTGTGACGGCATCCTTCTCTTCAACTATTTTAAGCAGCTCACCGGCACTGTTTTTGATCATCCGGCCATAACCGGCGGGCTGATCAAATTCGGCTGTTAAAACCGTGGCGGCATAGCCCCCGGTTTCGTGGGCGGCAATCAAACCGGTCAAAGTTTCCGCTCGGATCAGCGGGGCATCTCCGACCAGCACAATCAGGTTTCCCTGGAGCGCCTCAAAAAAGGGCAGCGCCTGTAGGACTGCGTGTCCAGTACCCAGCTGTTCTGGTTGGAAATAAGTCGCTATCTGTGGTGACAGGCTTTCTTTAACCTGTTCGGCCTGAAACCCCACAACAACTCCAATTTCTGAAATTCCCGACGCCTTGCTGACCTCAATTACATAATTCAGAATATTCTCCCCGCACACCTGATGGAGTACTTTGGGTTTTTGGGACCGCATCCGGGACCCTTCACCGGCAGCCAATATGATGGTTTTTGAATCGTTCATTTTCATCTCCGCTACTTTTATAATTATTAACAACAAAAAAAGGGAAACGCTTCCCCCTTTTTCTTTTAACTTTTTAAATTTTTTATTCTTCTTCGTAATCTACTTCTAGTTCAACTGCTGCTTCTTCTTCATTGGTTACTTGGTTATCCTCTTCTATGGCCTTTTCGTAAGCACGCAGGACACTCTCCTGCATTTCACGACGGGTACCCATGTTAATGGGATGTGCAATATCCTTGAATTCGCCATCCGGCGTTTTTCGACTGGGCATCGCAATAAAAAATCCGCTTTGACCCTCAATTACCTTAATATCATGAACAACAAATTGATCATCAAAAGTAACTGAGACAATGGCTCTCATTTTTCCCTCTGGATACGTTTTCCGTACTCTTACGTCTGTTATTTCCATCTCGTAAGCCTCCCCTTTGAAATAAAGTCACATGTCTAATTCTAGGTATATACTAACACAAATTCAACTATATTAAAACAAAAACCTTAAATATTTTCCATTCTTATTATTTTCAAAAAGGGTTTAAAAAAAACAAAAAATTTCTTTCATTTATGGTTCTGTTTAATACCTTCGCATTGTGTCTTTAGACGCTGCGCTTATTTAAGTTTTCAGCTGTCAGAATGCAGGGAAACCCGCAATCCGGCTTCCAGGTTTTCATCATCCATCCAGATCAGCGGGGTGAAATTTTCAACCAGCTTTTCCGCCGGGGATCGGGTTACAAAAATAACACAGATTCCCATCACCTCGGCGCCAACCTCTTCCATCAGATTCGTCATGCCTTTGGCGGTTCCGCCGCCCTTCATAAAATCATCAATCACCAGGACTTTTTTATCTTTCAGATCAATCCGTCGGCTCAAGTACATGGTCTTAATTTTATTCGATGATCCGGAGATATAATTGACACTGGTGGTTGCCCCCTCGGTTACCCGGTTGGAACGACGGATCAGACCCATCGGCACATTTAAATAGTGGGCTGTTTCCATGGCGGCAGGGATTCCCTTGGTTTCGGTGGTGACAACATAATCAATACCCATTTCGCCATATTTTGAAGCAATAATCCGGCCAATATTTTTAGAATACCGGGGATTTGAGAGGATATCGCTGTAATAAACAAACCCGCCCTGAATTTTTCGGGCCGGCGACTGGAGCTGATCGGCAATTTCTTTGAGGATACTTACCTCTTCTTCCCTGGTGACCTGGGGATGATAAACCACCCCCCCGGATGCCCCGGAATAGGTTTCGACATAGCCGGTACCGGTTAATTCAATGGCATTTTTGACAATCGCCACATCTTCGCAGACACTTGATTTTCCAGCTTCCAGTAAATCAGTAAAATAATTATAGCTGAAAACCTCGTTGGGATGGTCTGACAATATTTTCGTGATAACACTGATTCTTTCATTCTTTTTCATTTTCCACCTATGAAGGATTCGATTAAAATCCGAACATTATTCTCAATATCTATAATATTATTCATATTTCAATGAAAGTGCAAGTTTTTTTTAATCTTTACTCAATGGAAACACCTGTGTTATAATTCGGTTTAAAGTGTTTTTCCCGATTTTGAATGGTATTTTGATTATTTCATACATATTCTTAACCAATAAACAAACACTTTCAGATGAATCATTAAGAAATAATTAAGATTTTATTACCGAATTAAAGGAGCTGATTATTTGAAAGCACAACTAGAAAACAAATTCAACCGACCCATCAATAAATTATTCTTCATTGGAATTGGCGGAAGCAGCATGAGTGGCCTGGCTACGATGTCTTTATCCCAAGGTTTTTCCATTGAAGGTTCTGATATGATTGCTTCATCCTACACTGAGAAACTGGAATGTCTGGGCATCAAGGTCCATATCGGACACAACTACGAAAACATTCCTGCCGACACGGATTGTGTTGTTTATTCTGCTGCCATTCATGAGGATAACCCGGATATGGTTAAAGCCACGGATTTGAATCTTCCCAAAATCGAACGTTCGAGTTTTCTGGGTCTTTTTTCCCACATCTTTGATAAAACCATTGCGGTGGCCGGAACCCATGGCAAAACCACAACCTCCTCGATGGTTGCCTGTCTGCTCCAGCATGCCGATCTGCGGCCCAGCCTGAGTATTGGCGGCAAGCTTGATGAATTCGGCGGCAATGCCATTGTTGACGGAAAAGAGTTTTTTGTTGTGGAGGCCTGTGAATATGTCGACAGTTTCCTGACAACTTCCCATTCCATCGGCATCATCACCAATATCGAAGAAGATCATCTGGATTATTTTAAAGGTGGATTAAAGCAGATCAAGGAGTCTTTTACCAAATTCGGTAAAATCCTGCCCGCCGATGGATTGATGATTGCCTATGGGGATTCCCCTGATGTTCTGGATGTTGTCACTGATTTAGCCTGCCCGGTGACTACCTATGGCTTAAATGAAACCAACGACTGGTATCCCACCAATATCGTTTATGATAAGGTCGGCAAGCCCAGTTTTGATGTCTATAAAAAGGGTCAATTTTATGGCCATTATCAATTAATTATTCCCGGTCAGCATAATGTCCTCAATGCCCTTTCGGCCATTATCTGCGGTGACTTCCTCAGTATTCCGGTGGAAACCTCGATCACTGGCATGGCAAAATTCAGCGGCGCCAAACGCCGTTTCGAATTCCGGGGTGAGGTCAACGGTATCAACGTTTATGAAGATTATGCGCATCACCCCACCGAATTAAAGGTTGTCGTGGATGCCTGTCTCAACTATGAACACCATAAACTCTGGGTTGTTTTTCAACCGCATACCTATTCTCGGACTTTCTTTTTCTTTGATGATTTTGTGGACGCTTTTGCCAAAGCCGACTACGTCATTCTCAACGATATTTATTCGGACCGGGAAGACAATGACTGGAATATTTATTCCGAAGATCTGCAAAAAGCCATCGAAGCAAAATATGGCATCCCAACGGTGACCATTTCGGCCTTTGCAGATATCGTCAATCATCTGACTGACCACTTATGCCCGAACGATCTGGTTCTTGTGGCCGGTTCCCAAACCATCAATCACGTTGCCTTTGATCTGGTCGACAAGTTAAAGGAAATTCATAAATCTTGACATTTTTTCCCAACAAGAGTATTCTAAAGATAGAAATAATTTTACTTTAGGAGGCTTATATGGAACAGTATAACAATAAGGCCATTGCTTCCCTTGTGTTGGGAATCGTATCCTTGGTTTGTATCTTTTTGGGCTATTTTACCATTATTGGTATTGTTTGCGCCATTATCGGTTTAATTTTTGCCATCCAAATTCGCAAAGCTGGCGAGTTGGAAGGATTTAAACCAAACAGTATGGCCACTGCCGGTTTAGTCCTCAATATCATTGGCCTTGGCTTGTGTGCATTGGCATTCATTGCCTGTGTCGCCTGTGTGGGTATCATCGGTACGGCAGGACTTTACTCCTGAGCGACGCTATTTTAAAATAGGACGAGCATTCGTCCTTTTTTTATATCAAAAATTAAGGGAGAAGACCATGTATCCAGTTATTCACTTTTTTAATTATTCCATCCCGACCTTCGGCTTATTATTTTTGCTGGGAACCGGGGCGGCTTTTTTATTGGGCGTTCAAACTGCCAGGAAATATGGCATCTCCACCATGGATGCCATGTTTTTCGGTCTCTTTGGGCTCATTGGCGGTATCACCGGTGCTAAGCTGCTGTATATTATTGTCGATTTGCCCAATCTGATCGCCAGCCCCGAAACCGCCCTGATTCGCCTTGCCACCGGTGGTGCGGTTTTTTATGGCGGCCTGCTCGGCGGGATTCTGGGAGGCTATCTTTACACCCGTGTTTATCATCTTGATCCCATCCAATTTTTTGACATCGCAGTCCCCTGTTTAGCATTGGCTCAAGCCTTTGGCCGGATTGGTTGTTTTTTCAATGGCTGCTGCTATGGGATTCCCTATGAGGGTCCCGGCGCTGTTCATTATCCAGTTGGCGCCTATCCGCCATCAGGGATCGGTCTGTTTCCCGCCCAGTTGTCTGAATCGACCTTTCTTTTTGTGCTCACCCTGATTCTGATGGTGGTGCTGTGGAAAAACAAAACCCCTGGTTTTACCACCGGCTTCTACTTAGTCGCCTCTGGCCTCTTCCGTTTTATCAATGAATTTTTCCGGGCCGACCCCCGCGGCGCCATCGGAATTCTCTCCACCTCCCAGTTCATCAGCCTGCTGATTGTTGCTTTGGGGATCCTGTTTATGCTGAAAATCCCCCAGCGGGTCTATGAAAAACACTTGAAAAATTAGTTATTTGATTAACTTTAGGGTATAATTAGGGTATTAGATTTTTTAGGAGGTTTTGTTATGAATATGTATGATGATTATCTGGGGGATATTTCTTCCCAGTCTGACAGTTTTATGGCGATCATGCCGGTGATTATGTCAGTTCTTGGTATTATTTTAGTCATTAGTCTTGTGATTGGTGTGATTTGCTATGTTTTTAATTCTCTTGGTCTTTACACCATGGCCAAAAACCGAAATATTGATAACCCCTGGCTGGCCTGGATTCCTTTAGCCAGCAATTATCTGATGGGCGAACTGATCAACGATGATGTTTCCATCAGCACCTGGCACATTCCCTATGCCAAGCTCTTTCTGCCTCTGATGGGTCTGGCCTTAACTATTGTCATGATGATTCTTGGATTCATTCCTTATCTGGGTGCCTTTATGACAATCCTGTTATCCCTGGCGTTGAGTTTCTACTATTTCACCGCCCAATTCTGGCTCTACAGCATTTATGATAAAGATCACCGGGTGCTTTATCTGGTCCTCAGCATTATTTTCCCTTTCCTGGGTCCGATTTTTGTATTTATTATCCGCAATCGCGATGCCTACGATGAACGTCATCCGGAAGGAATTATTACCGAGGCTTATGATTCCAAATCAATCCTGGCCCTGTCACTGGGGATCTTCTCAATTGTCAGCTTTATCACTTTGATGGGCAGCGGTCTGCTCACCGGTGCTGTCGGTCTAATTTTTGGGATGATTGCCATGAAGGAACGAAAACTTCAGGGTCTGCCCACCGGCATGGCCATGGCTGGCCTGATTTGTTCCATCATCGGGATGGCCTTTACAGTGCTGATGATCTTTGCCTGCGTAGCCTGCATCGGATTAGGCGGCATGGGAATGCTGGGTGGTCTGATGAACGACATGTATTACTAAGCAGTTTCAAACGACTCTTTAACTAACATTTCTTAATAACAGAAAGGTGAACATTAAATGTCGCAGCAACAGTACGGCCTGGTTCTCAGTGGCGGCGGTGCCAAAGGTGCCTTTGAAATGGGCGTATGGAAGGCCCTCCGAGAGTGCGATTACTCACTGGGGGCGGTTATTGGAACCTCTGTCGGGGCAATGAACGCCGCCATGATTGCCCAGAATGATTATGAAATTGCCATGGATTTCTGGTCCAATCTGACCATTAACCAGGTTCTAGATTTAAATAAAAGAATGACCAATACCTATGTGGATCAATGGTCAAAAGTAAGTTTTGATGCTTTCAGAAATGATTTTTTAGCGGCTCTTTTTTTCGACGGTTTGGATATTTCACCGCTGCGTTACAATCTGACCCAGATGATTTCTGAAGAAATCATCCGGAATTCGCCCATTCGCTTCGGACTGGTAACTGTTGATATTACCAGCCTGAAACCACGTCAGCTGATGATTGAAGATATTCCCGAAGGCCAGCTGATCGACTATTTATTGGCCAGTGCCGCCCTGCCCATTTTTCAGAAACAGGAAATCGATGGTAAAACCTATCTCGATGGCGGTTTCTTTGATAATGTTCCGATAAATTTTATGCTCGAGCAGAATTTCAATCAGATTATTTCAGTAGAATTCCCGGCTCCCGGAATGCGAAAATGGGTGCGGGATAAAAATGCTGAAATTATTACGGTTAATAATTCAGAATATCTTGGCGGAATCATGAATTTTGATTCCCGACAAATCGAACAGAATATTCAATTGGGTTATCTGGATGCCATGAAAGTATTTGGACTTTTGGATGGCCGGCACTTTTATCTGAATACCAGCAAATGCAATACCTATTTTGGCAAGTTTATCAGCACTTTGGGTCTGCCGTTATCAAACCGGAAACAGTTGCAAAAAATGTTGGCGCTGCTCAACTTACCGACCGATGCCAGCCAAAGCGATATTTTAAGAGCGCTGGAAAACCTGTTGAAGAAAACACCTTTTAAAAACCAACCCCTTGGCCTTTCAATGCTTGAAATTGCCGGGAAAAGCATGGGTGTATCCCGATTGGAAAACTATTCCATCGATTTTTTCATTCAAGCCATTCTAAAAGAACTTAATCGGCTTTTGGATGAAAACCTCACCCTATTGGATAATCCTAAAATTATCGGGACTTTTTTAACCCCATCCAACAGCAATTTTTTGCGCTACAATTTTATCACCTTTTACATCGTATTTTTGAGTATCCGGAGCGATCTCAGTCCAGAACGGATGTCAACCTTTTTGAGCAAATTTTCGCCAGATATTGCCCTCGCGATGATTACTGTTTTTTATATCCATGAAATAATCAACCATTAAAAAAAGAGCTTTCGCTCTTTTTTTAATTACAATTATAATCCACAGCACTTTTTGTACTTTTTGCCGGAGCCGCATGGGCATGGATCGTTTCGACCCACCTTCACTTCATTCACCACGGTTTTTGATCGCTTATAATCTTTTTCCAGCTCAATCCGTTCGTCTTCGGTGAAAAAATTATCCCATTCTTCCAGGGTATAAAGCCATTCCGCCGGAACTGCCAGCATATTTTTATAAAGCTTGGCAAAATCGATTTCCAGCTTGATTTCAGAATCCAGTTCAATGGTTTCAAGATCAATGGGTGCTGTCAGACTATCGCTGATGCCATCCAGAAAACCCATGTATTGGGGCGGAACCATATTGCTTTCGTTAACCAGATCTTCTACCTTACCGGAAATGGTTGTGATTTTCTCACCGAGAATCTTCTGGTATAGAACTTTTTCATCGGCACAGTATTTTTCCCAGAATTCATTTTGCTCTTCCTGGGTGCTGCAATTCTCTTCTATGTAGTTTTTCCACGCATCGTATAAACTCATTCAATTTCTCCTCATAGTAATCTAGTCTTATTATATCCCAAAACCACCGGGAGTTAAACCATTTTCTGACAAAACCCCTTAAATTACTTCACCCGTTCAATGGTAATGGGATTCACAAAGGGCGGCATGCTCATACCGACCTGGTTTTTTATAGTCAGTTTAATTGTCTGGCCTTTCTCCGGCATAAAATCCAAGCTATCAAATCCCTGCATGTTAACCCGAGCCTGATCAAAATTCTCGTTGTCCAACACCGTTACCAGTAACTCTGTGTCACTGACTTCATCGATGGTTGCAGTAAAGCTGATACTGTCTGCCATTTCATCCGTTTCCGTCTTGGCGCTGCTGTTACAACCGACAACTAACCCCATTACCAACATAATCACGACTGCCAATTCAATTCTTATTTTCATTTTCTCCTCCTAAAATATTTTTTTCTTCATCCAGACGATTTTTTTATATCAATAGCACTGGGCAGATTCAATTTAAGTTAAAGCTCTTGTTGATTATAATCGCATTACAGTTTACAATGATTGTATGATAAAAAATGAAGAAAGGAATATTAAATTGAAAAACAACAAACCAGACCAGACCATTATAAAAAACCACAAGAATCGACCCGATGAAGAATTGGTCTCGGTCTTGATAAAATATTTAAGTTTTGCCTTAATTGGCGCGGTTATCTTAAATGTTACCCTGAATCTCATTCTGCTGCCCATTTTGGGCGACTACCTATTTTTAGGTATCCTATTCACAATTATACCCAATTTATTGGCTTTTATTATGATATCCCATTTAATCCGCAAGAAATTAGGCTATCTCAAAACCCTGCAAAAGGGCTCTGAGCAAGTCGCCGCTGAGAACTTTGAATCTTATATTCCGCTTCAGGGAAATAACGAACTCACTGATATTGCCAATAACGTGAATCTGATTCATGATTTATATGAAGCTAAGAATAAGGCCGAATCCCTTGCCAAGATGGAAAATCATCATATTATCACGACTGTTTCCAATGAGATCCATGCCCCTTTATCAGGTATCATCGGTTATCTTGAACGTATTCAAAACCCCAATGAACATGACTTTTCCAAAAAAGAAGCTTACTTGAAAATCTCCCTGAAAAAAGCTTATCAGATCATCGCCTTTATTGATGATCTTTTTGAACATGCCTTTACCGACAACGGCAAAGGCTACTACCAGTTCAAAGTCTATAACGGAAAACCCCTGATTCATCAACTGCTGAATACTTCCACCCAGACTTTGAAAGAAGCCGGATACGATGTTGTTGAGGAAAACTGTATCGAACGGGATTTCTCCCTGTGGGTCGATCTGGAACAGCTGCAACGGATTTTTGACTATCTGACTGCCAATGTTATTAAGTACGCCGACCCTGACAAGCCCGTCGATTTTGGCCTGATCCTCAATAAAAATGAACTCTGTATTATTCTGCGTAATAAAACGATTAATAATCCGGATGCCGCTGGCAAAATGGTCATGGACGCTGAGGGTTCCAGCCTGGACTCCTGCCGAAAAATCATCACCCGCCATCAGGGCCGCATCGACTACTATCAACTGAACCAGCTGTTCAAGGTTGAACTGATTCTGCCCATTCATCAATAATCATTTAAACTATTTAAGACTCCAATCTGGGGTCTTTTTTTATTGTCAAAAAGTCTTAAGAATTTGAGTAACCTGATCTTCATAATTAAAGCTTATACTTAAACCATCTTAATAAACAAATGCATGTTGGCGATTGACGAAACTGCTGCAAGCGTCGTTGCCGATTTGCGCTAAAGAATAAGTAAAATTAAATAAAGTGCTTGACAATCACCGCAACTCGTATTATTGTATTAATTACTTAATACAATAATACGAGTTGCGACAACAAGTAACTAGTTTTTTAAATCCAAAACCAAAGTGAATCAAAAGGAGAAGTTATGAAGAAAAAAGGAATTATTTTATGTGTTGTGATTGGGGTAGCCCTATTGGTTGGCGGGGGTGCCTATGTTTATGCCAATTCCCAGCCCACTCCGGCGGTTGCAGTTAAAACTGCTCCACTTTCAAAAGCAACCCTGCAAAACACAATTTCGGCCACCGGTGTGATTGAAAGCTATAACAAGGTCAAAATCAGCGATACCAGCAATGATAAAATTGAAAAAATTTATGTTTCGGTTGGTCAATGGGTAGCCAAAGACGATTGGTTATGTCAACTCTACAATAAAGCCGATGACAGCTACAGCTATGTCAAGGCTACCACCAACGGAACCATCACCGCCATGAATGCCGTCAAAGGAAACCCCGCCAATGGCGAGCTTTTTACCATTGAGGACACCAACGACCTTAAAGTTCGTGGTAAAGTTAAAGAAGCTGATTTGAATCATATCCATGAAAATATGCCAGTGCTGGTAAAATCCGATGCTACCGGCGATAAGGTATTCCCGGGGAACCTGACTAAAATCGCCCCGACAGCCATCAAAAGCGAAGCTACCACGGCGAGTGCCGCTGCCACCAAGGCCGAATTTGAGGTTGAGATTGATCTCCCCACCGATACCACCGGGCTAAAAATCGGAATGACCACCCGCCTAAGTATTGTCAGCGAAGAATGCGCTGATGTCTTCTGTGTTCCCTTCGAGGCCCTGGTGATGGATGATTCCGGTCAGTCCTGCATTTATGTTGCCAAAGAAAATCCCGTCGAACAGGGATCCTTCACCGTCGAATCGATTCCGGTAACCACTGGTCTGGAAACCGATTCGCTGATTGAAATCGCCGGTGATCAGCTCAGTGATGGGCTGGTAATTATTTCTCAACCTCAGACTGTTCAACCGGGAATGGTAGTTTCTGTGGAAGCCGGGGCATAAATGATGAGAAATAAAATTATCGAAATGCGGGGGATCGTCAAATCCTATTATTTGGGAACCCCCAACGAACTGGAAATTCTTCACGGCATCGACCTGGACGTTTACGAAGGTGAGTTTTTATCGATTGTCGGCGCATCCGGTTCCGGCAAATCGACCCTGATGAATATTCTTGGAGCCCTGGACCGTCCCACTAAAGGACACTATTATCTCGATCATCTACCCATGGAAAATGTCCGGGATGATGGTTTATCACAAATCCGCAATAAAAAAATTGGCTTTGTCTTCCAAACCTTTAATCTGATCCCCCGTTCCACGGCTTTAAAAAACGTGGCCTTGCCAATGCTTTACGGTGGCATACCCCGCAGCGAACGGTCACGACGAGCCGCTGAATTACTCCAATTAGTGGAGATGAGCGGTCGTTCCCATCACCGCCCCAATGAATTATCCGGCGGACAAAAACAGCGGGTAGCCATTGCCCGCGCGATGGCTAATGATCCCGCCATCATTCTGGCCGATGAACCCACCGGCGCCCTGGACACCCATACCGGTCGCCTGGTTATGGATATCTTTCACCGGCTTCATCAGGAACAGGGCAAAACCATTATTCTGATTACTCATAATGCCGAACTGGCTGAAGAAACCGAACGAACCATCCGACTTCGGGATGGTTCGATTGTCGACAACCACCGGAATGGTCATTATCAATTGGAGGAACGCTATGAATCTGTTTGAAAATATCCGGCTGGCCCTGGAGGGCTTGCGGGCCAATAAAATGCGGGCCCTGTTAACGATGCTGGGAATCATCATCGGGATTGCTTCGGTTATGGCCATCTCCACTCTGGGTTCCGCCATGACCGGCTCGGTCACCAAAACCATGGATAAAATCGGCGGGAAAAACATTATGGTTTCGCTGTCGCCTAAAAATTATGATACCCAGTCCACCCTTCAGGAAGAAGATCTGATTACCCAGGATGAACTTGATGCTTTTAGAAGCACCTATGCCGATCAGATCAAGGCCATCAGCTTTTCCACCGGAATGGGCTCGGGTCAGCTTAACAGCGGCTTCATTCATAAAGATGTCAGCATCACCGGTGCCAGCCCCGATTATGGTCTGGTCAACAATATCAATCTGGTTCAGGGCCGCTTTATCAGTGACCGCGACATGGATGGAACCCGAAATGTCATCATCATCGATACCACTCTGAGAAACAATCTGGTCGGCGTCGACGGTGATGTGATCGGTAAAGAAATCCAGGTCGATACCAAGTCCACCAATGAGACTTACACCGTTATCGGCGTCTACGAAAAACTGGTGATCGATAACCCCTTGTTCTATATGGGTGATGATACCCGAATTGAATGCTTTATTCCCATCACCACCGCTAAATCCCTGAATCCGGATACGACCAATCTGAATGGCTATGAAAATTTTACCATCATGGCCACTTCCAATACCGACTCGGCCGCCTTCGCGCTAACCACCAAGGATTATTTTGTTAAGGGGTTGGGGGCATTATCGGACTTCACCATACAGGCTGAAAGTTTGGAAGCCATGGCCAGTGAGGCCACCGGTATGCTCGCCACCTTATCCCTGGGGATCTCGGTTATTGCCGGAATTTCGCTGTTAGTCGGCGGGATTGGCGTAATGAACATTATGCTGGTGTCGGTCACCGAACGGACCAAGGAAATCGGCATCCGCAAAGCTTTAGGTGCCCGTAATTCGGCGATTCGCAGCCAGTTTATCATTGAGGCCATTATTATCTGCCTGATCGGCGGAATCATCGGTGTCGGTCTTGGCTCGGCCCTGGGAATAATGGGCAGCACGCTGATGAAATTCCCGACGAATCCGCCATTTCTACCGATGATCATTGCCCTTTGTTTCTCTATGGCCATCGGTGTCTTCTTTGGCTTTTATCCGGCCAATAAGGCAGCTAAGCTGGATCCGATTGATGCGCTGCGGTATGAGTAGACGCACCGCTTCACCTGCATTATAGATTTATGGAAATTAAAAGCTTCATCCAAAGCTCATTTTTAAGCGATGGATGAAGCGAACTTTGTCTTCTAGCAGGTATAGATTTTTTCAAAAGTGACGGTCTTACTTTCGAGCTCAACCAGGTATTTTTGGATTTTTTCTGTCAGATTATCGGTATTACCGCACTTTCTTCCGCTACCAATTGGAGCCACTATTTTCATGTCACTTTCTTCCCTTTTTCCCGCCGCAAATTAAGCGTGGCTGGCGCCAGCTAGTTATCCAGGTCGTTTGACTCCATCTTTTTGAGAGTTTCGAATATAATAATATTCTCACTTCAGCCTCACTGTTTTTCTTTTACACTGCGGATAAGCGCAACCAGATCCTGAGCAGGTCTTTCAAAACCCAAAGGAACCAGCACCAGCACCCGATCGCGATGTTCCACTTTGCCACCATAGCGCAACCGTGAGATACTCCAGTAGAGTACCTCCACATAATGGCGATCGTCTTTGGTGACCAAACTGGCATCAATGGCTTTCAAGTCTTCCCGTTCATTAAAAACAGGCATCATATTTCCCCACTTTAAAAAATTTCGACCGACTATAGTCATGCAGGGAACTTTCAAAATGATTCGTCTTAAATAAAAAAAGTAAACAAATTGGGTGATAAAAGGAAATGAGACCGGTAAGAGCAACCACAACCACTGCCAAAAAGGCGTTTCTGGAAACTGAGCATGAAGCACCACCAAAAATATGCCCCCTGTCATTCCAAGGCAACCTGCTGTGAATGGTGCTATCCACCGATTACCTTTCTTCTGCCAGTCAAGAATAGTTGCTGCCACGAGTTTGGTCTCATCTAGGGAATAATTAAAACTTGTCAAAAACTGATCAGGATTAAAACGCGCCCTGTTTTTATCCCTGATATAAAGTGCCGGAAGTAATATGTAATAAAACAGTCCTAAACCGATTCCGAGACCCCAGACCAGCTCAATCTCCGTGAAAAAGCCTATGCCAATCGCCGTTGCAGTTGCCATGGTCATCATTGTCGTAATCCATTTTAAACGAATCCTCATCATTTTCACCCAAAAACCTTTATAATTTTGTTCATTATAACAAACAAGTAATGGAAAAGTCTTAGCTTTGCCTAAATACTTTTCATTATTTCATAGAGCCTTCGGGTGGTATTCACATTTCGCACCGTCATTTTTTTATAAAGATCCGTACCGACAATTTTGGTCAAGCTGCTACGGGTGACATTCTTTCTCTCGACCGACCAGATAATTGCACCGGTGGCCGGTAAGGCGGTATCAATACCGGGTTTGACGGTCAACTTTTCCATAACTGCAGCTTCGTCCAATCCGCTTTCCAAAAACAACACATCACATTTCATGGTATCATCATTTTTCCAGTCGGCAGGTAAGGTTTCCATCAAGCTTTCAAAATCATTCAGACTGCGAATTAATACCGGAATGTCCAGATCATACTCCAGATAAATTTCCTGACGCAGTTTCTTTTCCAACCCATCTTTGGTCTGGTGATCGACAAAAACCACATTACCGGAATTAATATAAGTCACCACCGACTCCAGACCTAACCGGAGAAAGGTCTCCTTCAACTGTTTCATCCCAATTTTGTTTTTTCCGCCCACATTGATACCTCGTAATAAGGCAACATACACCATAATAACACCTCCTATTCAAGTTAGGGAGTCTGACAATGAGATACTCAATCATTCACCAATAATGCATTTCTAACCCATCGATGGTCTTTAACTGCAGCAGCCAGGATGCTCTCCTGAATTTCCCTTGCCCCATTTGATTTACAAAACATACAACAATCCTTGCTCCATGTCTGCACACCGTGAATTCCCTCTTCATTATTATTTCTTTTTTCGTTTCATACAGCGAATCCGCACCTTTATCTCCGGATTTACCTGTCGCGATTCGGTGATTTTCTGCAAGGCTTTATTATAAGTAAAGTCATCCAGATCGTTGGCCTTCAAATAAATCATCGTCATTTCAGGGAAAACCGTAAAACAGCTGGTAATCGCCCAGGCCACGGCCATTTTCACGTAATAGTTGTCACAGTCAATGGCATTAAAATTTCGAAACATCGGCTCCAGATAACGGTCTTCGACAAAATAGGTAATAAACATCACCACCCCGAAGCGGATCTCGTAAACCTCATTGGATTGGAGATATGGCTGTAAAAACAGCCATACCTCCTCTTTATGTTTTTTCGTGAACTTCAAACCAGTACAGAAACTGTCACAGATTGACCAGTTGTCAATTTTGGGAAGATAGGCTTTGATCAGCGCCAGCCGTTCGGCCAGTTCCATATCGGCATAACCAATTACCATCCCCTGCAGCAGGGTTTCCTCAAAGCTGTCATCCCGGGCTGTTTCCAGATAGATCCGCCAGTCCGCTTTGGCAATCCGTTTGCCGATCTTCCTAAGCGCTGGCAAACGCACCCCTAAGATCGTATCGGTTCCCGGTGTCAAGCTACTGGAAAATTTTCGGTATTTTTCATCGGCCAAAGCCAACAGCTCATTTTTTATATCTTTTTGATCCATCGTCTTTTCCCCCCGTTATTTCCGACAAACTAAAAGCCCATATTTTCAGCAATTATCATTGCCGCCGAAAATGGGCTTTTGCTGTCATTTATTTTAATTTCATCGGTAAACCGGCAACCAGCAGATAAGCTTCATCAGCCCGGCCGGCCACCAGCTGATTCATCCGCCCAGCGATATCCCGGAAATAACTGCCCAGTTTGTAGGCCGGCACCAGGCCCAGACCCACTTCGTTGGAGACAACAATCAGGGTTTTATCCTGACAGACGTCCAGCAGTTTTTCCACTTCCATCTTTATGGCAGCTTCGATTTCACCCACCTTTTCCATGGTGCAGGTGTCATAATCCACCGGAAAATCCAGCATATTATTGGTGGTCATCACCGTCAGGCAATCAAACAGAACGATCTCGGCTTGTTGAAAAACAGGGTTTTCTGTCATTGTCTGAAAATCCTTGTATTGTTCTATCGTTCCCCAATGATCTGGCCGCTGCGCCTGATGTTTGGCGATACGGTCCTTCATGCCATCGTCAAAGGCGATCGCCGTGGCAATATAAGCGACTGGCTTGCCCGATTCCCGGGCTAAATTTTCGGCATAGGTGCTCTTGCCGCTGCGGGCACCGCCGGTGACAAATATTAACTGCCCCATTTTTAATTCCTCCAATTTTTAAGAAAAGTCAAAAGCTTGGTATTATCTGCTTCTTTTTTAATAGCAATCCGAAAATATGAACTGTCCAGACCGATAAAATCTTCGCAGGTTCTAATGGCCATACCATCTTTTTCCAGCGCATTCTGCAGCTCAGCCACGGTTCCCTGTAACAGTCGACAGAGATGAAAATCAGCGCCACTGGGATAAACCTTCAGGCTTTTGATTTGGCTTAAGGCTTCAAATACCCGCTTCCGTTCGCCCTGAATATAGGTTTTGGTCTGTTTAGCATAATCTTTTTCATCATATACACCTGTAGCTGCAATCAGTCCCAGGGCATTAATAGTCCAGGGCTCCTTAAAGCCTTCCATTTTTGCAATAATCGGGCCAGTCCCAACTCCATAACCAATTCGCAGACCCGGCAGGGCATAAAATTTGGTCAGGGACTTTAAGATAAAGACCGACTTCTTTGCTTCTTTAATCAATGACAGGCTACCACTTTCGTCAGAAAAATCCATGAAGGATTCATCCAGAAACCAGCTGATTTCCGGAGCCGAATGCTCTAACATCTCTCTGATAAAGTCCTTGGCATAAACCCGGCCGGTGGGATTATTGGGATTGCATAAAAATACCGCCTGGGGCTTTTCGTTTTTAATCACCGCCGCTAATGCTTCCGGGTTAATGGTAAAATGATCCTCCTCAGCTAAAACATGGTGGACCACCTCCCAGCCGTAAAGCTTTAGGGCCCGTTCATACTCATTAAAAGTCGGCTGCACAATCAGGGCCTTCCCCGGCCCCATGCTGCGGGCAAAAAGATAGATCAGCTCAATGGCACCATTGCCAAGAATGATATTCTCTGGCAGCACCGCTAGATCGTCAGCGATCTTCGCAATCGCCGAAACACCGGTGATCTCCGGATATTTCACCAATTCATCGATACCGGCGATCAGCTTTTCCCGGACTCCTTCAGGAATTCCCAGGGGATTGATGTTGACGCTGAAATCGAGCATTTTTTTATTCTCACCCTGATATCCGCCGTGTTTATTCATAGCACTCTCCAATTATTTTAAATTCACTGCTTTTCTCAATCTTCTCAAAAAGAAAATATAATCACTGCCATTAAGGTGGCAAAAACCATCAGGACAACCTCGCTGCCATACATAATGGTAATGGTTTCGCGAATATCCAATATTTCCAGCGGCGTTTTAGCGTCCCCAATGGTCGGTTTTTCGAGGATTTCACCAAAATACTGGTTGGTTCCCCCCAGCTGTATCCCCAACAGCCCCGCCACTACCGATTCCGGATGGGCTGAGTTGGGACTCTTGTGATTGTGACGATCTCGTTTGAAAATACGACAACCATCGTTAAAGGTATATCCCAAAAACATTCCGGCAACCAGCATAAAGATGCTGCCGAGTCGGGCCGGAATCAAATTGACCAGATCGTCAAATTTTGCCGAAGCATAACCAAAGTCCTTATAGGGCTCCTGAACATATCCGACCATCGAATCCAGGGTATTAGTGGCCTTGTAGAGCATTACCAGGACCACCGGATTCAACCAGGGCACCGGCAGCAGCACACCCAGCAACATATAGAAAATCGGTGCCAGGACCCCATCAATGGTATTTTCGGCAGTAGTTTCCACCGTCGCCCGAATGATTTCCTTTTCTTTTAGTTCTGAGGTATCGCGACCAACGAGATAACCAACCTGAACCCGGGAGACTTCAATATCCCCCCCCATTAAGGCGGTCATCACTTTTTGCACTTCAACCGCCAGCGTTTTTGCCGCCAGGGCAGTTACAATCAGATAAAGGTTGAAGATGACGTACAGATAAATATTGATGCTGTACAGCAGCCACTGCAGACCAAAGACAATGGCGCCGGTGAGACCCAAAACTAAAAATAAAAGCAAAAATCCTTTTGCCTTACGATGCTTGCCATGATTCAGTTTTTTATTTAAAAAGCCGATGGTTTTTCCCATGGCGACGATCGGATGTGGCAGCCAGGGGGGATCCCCGATCAGCCAATCCAGCAATACGCCGATAAGTATCAGTAAAAACCAAAAGCCTCCCCCTAAACCCAGGGGAAGTCCTTCAATTAGATTCAATTTTCTATTTCTCCAATGATTTCCATTATTTTTTTCATATCCAGATTCGCTTCTACGGTCTCTGCCAGCAGATCATATTGTTCTTCTTTAAAAGCCTTAAAATCAAAGGCCGTGGGACCGGCTTCGAGATTCTTTTTGACCCGCAGGGCTTCAATGATTTTTTCTCGTAAGCCATCGTTGTCAAAAATACCGTGGAGGTAAGTTCCCATGACGGTGCCATCTTCGGCAATCACGCCATCCACGGTACCATCTTCCAGAATCGCAAAGGGTTTGGCATTATCCAGCGCTTCGCTGGTGCCCATGTGAATTTCGTAGCCTTCCACTTCCATGTCAACCAGTTCCATTCCCATGAAGTTTCCCTGAACCTTGCCGGAAGTCCGGACGGTTCGCTTTTCTTCTTCAATGGTAGTAACGATGTTTAAAAGTCCCAACCCATCAATACTGCCCCGGGTTGATTCCACCTGGAAGGGATCCTTTATTTCTTTACCAAGCAGCTGATAACCGCCGCAGATGCCCACAATCGGTACCCCGCAATCATGGATTCGACGGATTTCATCACCCATTTTGCTGTTGATGACATGACAGGTGTCGTCAATGGTATTTTTACTGCCGGGGATTACCAATAAATCCGGGTTGGCCAGCTGCAGATCGCGCTGGTTACGGTAGTATTCCACCTTCACATCAGGATGCATTTCAAAGGCGGTACAGTCGGTGAAGTTGGAAAGGTGCGGTAAATAGACCACCCCAATCGTGATCAAACCTTCGGAATTATTATCGAACCGTTCACTGACACTATCTTCATCGTCAATAACAAAGCGTTTGTAGGGAATAACACCCAGACAGGGCACATTGACCATGTCTTCGATCATTTTGATGCCGGGCTTCAACAGTTCCACATCGCCCCGGAATTTATTGATGATAAAGCCTTTAATCCGGGCTCGTTCTTCGGGTTGCAGCAGCATAATCGTACCATAAATGGAGGCAAAAACGCCACCCTTGTCGATGTCGCCGATCAGCACCACCGGGGTATCCACCAATTCTGCCAGTCCCATGTTGACGATGTCGTTATCCCGCAGGTTGATTTCAGCCGGGCTACCGGCCCCTTCGATGACAATGACATCTTTGCCCTCAGCCAGTGCGTCATAGGCCGAAACCACAATTTCCACCAGTTTGGGTTTATGGGCGTGATAATCCATGGCATCCATATTAAATTCTGCTTTTCCCATCAAAATGACCTGACAGCCGACGTCGGAGTTTGGTTTAAGCAACACCGGGTTCATTTCAACCTGGGGCTCCATCCGGGCGCACTCGGCCTGGACCACCTGAGCCCGGCCCATTTCTTTGCCATCTTTGGTGATAAACGAATTAAGCGCCATATTCTGGGATTTATAGGGTGCCACATGATAACCGCGGTTATCGAGTATCCGGCACATGGCAGCAGTGATGAGACTTTTTCCAACTGACGACCCTGTACCCATAAACATAATATTTTTTGCCATGTTTTCTCCTTTTTTCTATCTAAACCTGATTCTTAATGATTTTTCAATGCGCAAACGACGGCGTCTTCCACTGTCGAAACAGACCGGGGGTAAGCAACAGCCGGGCGGCTAATAAATAAAATTTTAGCGTCGACCAACCGGGCCGCTTCGATCTTTTCACGGATGCCACCAACGTCGCCGCTATCTTTGGTGACGACGAAGCCGATGTTGTATTCTTTCATGGTGGCGACATTCATTTCCACTGAGAAAGGACCCTGGAGAGCCAGGATATGTCGGGGCTTATAGCCCAGGTTTTCGCATTTTTTTAGCACCCCTGCCGTCGGCAGGACCCGGATATAGGTGCGGTCTTTGGGCAGTCCTTCAAAGGCTTCCAGTTGCCGGCTTCCGGTGGTCAATAAAATATTGCGGTCGCTCTTTCCCATCGCCCCGGTCAGATAATCCCGGGCTTCTTCGTAGCTGTTATAGGCGACAATATCCTCTCCCTCATCGATATTCGATGGTCTTTCCAGGCGGATATAATCGATATTCATGGCGTCGCAGGCCCAAATAGCATTTTCTGAAATTTCCCGGGCATAGGGGTGGGTGGCATCAATACAGAGATTGATATTATAAATGGTGATTGTTTCCCGCAGCGTGCCGGCATCCAATTGTCCTGAAATCTTTGTCAAAAGGGGATTTTCCGAGATCTGATCAGCCGCAATATTGGTCAGCGACGAATAGCAGACTTCTTTCCCTTCTTCAAGCAGAAGATCGGTTAATAATCGGCTGTCAAGGGTTCCTCCCAATACCAGAATCAAAGCTGATAACCTCTCGGAGTAATCATTTTTAGCTGATCCCGGGTCACATAGGTTTTGGAATTGCCGATTATAACCATCGAAAACATATCAATATCTGCTTCGTTCATTTTTTTCAGGGTTGTAATCACATAAGACTCATCTTTACGTTTAGCATTACGAACAATGCCCACCGGGGTTTCCGGGGTTTTATATTTCAGGAGAATTTCCTGGGCACTTTCAATATTGTGGGGACGGCCTTTGCTTTTGGGGTTATATAGGGTAATAATAAAATCCCCTTCGCCGGCACAGTGAAGCCGTTTTTCAATGACGGCCCAGTCGGTCAGCAGGTCACTGAGGCTGATGACGGCATAGTCATGCATCAGCGGTGCGCCCAAGGTTGATGCAGCGGCATTGGCGGCCGAAATCCCGGGAATAATTTCAACTTCGACATCGCTGTTTTTTGCTTCAACGATTTCCAGCATGATGCCAGCCATTCCGAAAACACCGGCATCGCCGCTGCTGACCAGACAGATTTTTTTGCCCTGTTCAGCCAGTTCCAAGGCTTTTTCACAACGGTCAATTTCCCGGCGCATCCCCGAAGAAAGCACTTCCTTATCGCCAATTAAATCGGCGATAATATCAATATAGGTTTTATAGCCGACAATAATATCCGCATCTTCCAGGCTGGCTTTGGCCGCCTCAGTCATATGTTCATACAGTCCGGGACCAATCCCGGTGACATAAATTTTGCTCATTTTTTCTCCTTTTTTTAACAAGGTTGATTTTTTCTAATTTTCGTCCAGCCAAACCGACAGGGTAATCCCACCCAGTTTCTGTTTTTCCAGCAGGCATTTTCCGAAGCCGGAGGCGACAAAGCCGCAGGGTTCAGAAACGGCATATAGGCCAGTTGTTTTAAAAACGAAATCTGAGGCTTCAAAACGACTTTGGACCATTTGCACCATTTCATTGGGGATGATGACTTTTTTTGCGGCAAAGAAGGTACAGGCTTCGATGATTCCCGGTTCATCGGCTTTCAGACCGATGGTGGCCAGGGATTTTATCCCTTTTTCATTGATATTCAGGGCTGCCAGGGTCTCCTGGATGGCCTGAATGATCCGTTCTCCCGGAGTATCCCGGCGACAGCCGACTCCCAGAACCAGTTTCCGGGGAACCAGCTTGACATTGGGAACTGGCAGTTCTGCTTTTTTGGTATCCAGCGTTGTAATAATGGCGCCCAGATATTTATTTAGATTATTTAAATCGTGCACTGTTTCGATGTTCTTGGGCAGAATCACCGCATCCAAGTCGCAGTTCTCCTGATTCACAAAGGCGATCGGATCGCCGTTTAAAATCAGCGCGGTCACATCTTTGGCATCAGTAAAATTATCAATCGTACAGTTAATTTTCTGCGCCAGCACATCCACAGCCATGGTTCCCTTCACATCAGTGCCGGTGGTAATAACCGCCAGGGCATCCAGTCGTTTGGCCACCAACCGGGCAGCATCATTGGCGCCACCCAGATGGCCGGACAACAGACTGATCACAAACTCCCCGTTGGTATCCATGACCAGAATTCCCGGATCTGAAGATTTATGCTCCAGATGGGGGGCAATCGCCCGGACGACAATACCGGTTGCCATGATGCAACAGATGATCTGGTACGCTCCGATGATGCTGCCCATAAAGGTAGTAATATCGGTGGTGATGATTTTTGTGGTTTCGTTGGCGTATTTTTCTTTGGTGTAGATGTGGCATTCCCGGTCATCCAGATGTTCTGCCAACCGGTTTGCCAAAACCATGCCATCCTGGGACAGGGTGACAATGGCCCACTTTTCCGTTTTCACGATCTTATTCAACCCCTTGACGGTATTCATGGGTAAAGCTGGGATCATAAAGTTTGGATAAGCTGTATTCATCGCCCAGGAAATCACCAACTAAAATTTGGGCAGTTTTGGTGATATTTTCGTCTTTTACTTTTTGAGCAATAGTCTCCAGGGTTCCCATGACAATTTTCTGATCTTCCCAGGTTGCCCGTTGGATAATGGCAATCGGAGTCGTTGGGGCATAATGCTTCATTAATCGCTTAACCACATCGTCAATCATTTGGACCGACAGGAAAATACACATGGATGCCTGATGCGATGCCAGATCTTCCAGCTTTTCTTTTTCCGGAACGGGAGTTCGGCCTTCCAAACGGGTTAAAATAACGGTTTGGGAGACATCTGGCAGGGTAAATTCTTTTTTAAGGGCTGCCGCTGATGCCACAAAGGAGCTGACTCCAGGGATTACATCAAAGGGAATTCCCAATTCATCCAAGCGGTCCATTTGTTCCCGGATGGCACCATAAATGGATGGGTCACCGGTATGAACCCGGGCAATTTTTTTACCTTCTTCAGTTCCCCGTTTAATCACGGCGATAACATCATCTAAGGTCATCGATGCGGAATTAAAAATTTCGGCATCCGCTTTATGACCGGCTATAATGGCTTTATTAACCAAAGAACCGGCATAAATAATAATATCTGCTTCGTTGACAATTCGTTGACCCTTTACGGTAATCAGTTCTGGATCTCCTGGGCCTGCACCCACCATATACACTGTATTCATAACTAATTTCTCCTAAAATTTATAATGTCCCTACATTTCTGTAACGGGTTGTGCTTTCTTCAAGTGATCTAAAAACATATTCTGAATGCCGGCATATTCACCCAGGCCTTCCAGGATACATTCAACTTTAAAACGTTCATCTTCGAGGACCGTTTTCCAGGAGTCTTCTTCATCACTGGCCATGTCATTAATCGCGTGATCACCTGCCACCAGCATAAATGGTGCCAGATAAATCTTTTTATATTTCTTTTCTTGTAACAACGGCACAATGTTTTCCAGCTCCGGGAAACCTTCCACAGTTCCCACATAAACATCCTCATAGCCCTTCATTTTAAACATATAATCCAGGCAGGGATAGGTGGAATTGGCGTGATGATCGCTGCCATGGCCCATATAAACCAGGGCTTCGCCTTTTTTAAGCTTGGGCATCTGCTTCATCACGATGTCGACGGTTTCTTCGTAATCTTCTACCGTGGTTAACAGTGGCCGGCCCAGGGTCAGGGATGCAAAGTCTTCTTCAAAGGCCTTTAGTTCTTTTAACGTAATGTCGTATTCATAGCCATTGATGATATGGGTGGTTTGACACTGTACGTGGGTATAGCCGGCTGCTTTAAGCTTTTTAAGGACTTCTTGCGGGGTATCCACGCTTTCGTTGTCCCGGGTCTTCAGTTTGTTGATGATCATTCGGGATGTGAAGGCTCGATAAAAATCATGGTCCGGGAATGCTTCTTTTAAGCGGTTCTCGGTCGCCTCGATGGTTTTTTTTCGGGTCTCAGGGTAGGATGTACCAAAACTGATGACCAGTAACGCTTTTTTTTCCATTAAAAGGTTCTCCTATTTTATGTTATTATTTCTTTTTATTTCTATTTTGATTCAGATAAAGACAGTAATGCCTGGTAGTGATCGGCGATGGTTTTTTCGATGTCCGCTTTGGTGTGGGCGGCGGAGAGGAAAATACCTTCGAATTGGGCTGGCGGCATCAGGTTGCCGGCATCCAGCATGGATTTGAAATATTTGGTATAAGCCTTAGTGTCCGAGGTCATGACGGCAGCATAGCCATCGATGGGGACATCGGTAAAGAAGCAGCAGGTCATCCCTTTAAAGCGGACCATCTGGGCTTTGACCCCGGTTTTTTCGATGTTGGCCTTAAAGCCGGCTTCTAACAGCTTGGCATTTTCTTCCATTTCGGTGTAAACCTCGGGATGATCCCGCAGGTAGGTCAGGGTATTTAAGCCCATTTTCATGGCGATGGGATTCCCGGACAAGGTTCCAGCCTGATAAACACCGCCTAAGGGTGCCACGGTTGCCATGATATCCCGACGTCCGCCATAGGCGCCGACGGGCATACCACCGCCGATGATCTTCCCTAAGGTAGTCATGTCTGGTTTAATATCCAGGACTTCCTGGGCACCGCCGTAAGCCAAGCGGAATCCGGTGATGACTTCATCAAAAATCAGCACCGTTCCTTCAGCTGCGGTGATTTCCCGCAGCTCTTTCATAAAATCCAGATCCGGGGCCACAACGCCCATGTTACCGGCCACCGGTTCGACGATGACGGCGGCAATTTCGCCGGGGTTTTCGGCAAAGAGGGCTTTGACGCTGGCAATATCGTTATAGGTTGCTACTAAGGTATCCTTGGCCGTTCCCGGGGTCACCCCGGAGCTGGTCGGGACTCCAAAGGTCAGGGTGCCGGATCCGGATTTAACCAGCAGGCCGTCGGCATGGCCGTGGTAACAGCCTTCAAATTTGATGATCTTATCCCGTCCGGTATAGCCTCTGGCGACCCGCAGGGCACTCATCGTGGCTTCGGTTCCGGAACTGACCATCCGCACCATTTCCATTGACGGATAGGCCTCGGTAATCAGTTTGGCAACCTCGACCTCAATGGCGGTTGGGGCTCCAAAGCTGGTTCCTTTTTGCAAGGCTTCCTGAATGCCTTCAAAGTAAACTGGTGAGGCATGACCTAGAATCAAGGGACCCCAGGAACAGATATAGTCGGTGTACTCGTTGCCGTCGACATCATAAATTTTGGCACCTTTGCCGTGGTCAATAAAAACCGGTGGCATTTCCACTGATTTAAACGCCCGCACCGGACTGTTGACGCCGCCAGGTATATACTTTTCAGCTTCGATAAATAATTTTTCTGATTTTTCTCGATTCATAATATCTCCAATATATGATCATATTTTTCGTCTGAATTCCTGATTTTTATCAGGATGAATTCAACCCAAAATTACGTTAGCTTTTACACCAGCCACACGCTCACACTTAGTGACTTTACCAAATTTTAAAAAATTTGGGTAAAAACGTCACTGATAATCCTTCAACATGGCCTGCAGTTCTTTGGCAAAATAAGTGATGATGATGTCGGCTCCGGCCCGTTTAATGCTGATCAGGCTTTCAAAAATAGCCCGGCGATCCATCAGATCGGCATCGACGGCGTTTTTAATCATGGCGTATTCGCCGCTGACCTGATAGGCAGCCATTGGCAAGTAGGAAAGTTCCTTGCCCTTGGCAATAATGTCCAGATATGGCATGGCTGGTTTGACCATCACAATATCGGCGCCTTCGTCAATATCCAGGACCATTTCCTTTAGGGCTTCCCGGGAATTGGCCGAATCCATCTGATAGCTGCGGCGGTCGCCAAAGGATGGGGCCGAGTTGGCGGCATCCCGGAAGGGACCATAAAAACTGGAAGCAAATTTGGCCGAGTAGGCCATAATCGGAATCGATTCATAACCGGCCCGATCCAGGGTTTCCCGCATGTGGTCAATGCGACCGTCCATCATGTCGGAAGGAGCGACCATATCGGCTCCGGCTTCGGCGTGACTGAGGGCGGTTCTGCTTAAGGTCTCTAAGGTCTGGGTCCGTCGGATCTCACCGTTTTCTTCAAAGAAACAGCAATGTCCGTCACTTTTATATTCGCACAAACAGACATCGGTAATCACATACATTTGTGGATCTACCTTTTTAATCACCCGAATGGCTTCCTGGATCAGACCGTCGGCCACAAAGGCGGGAGTGGCTTCGCTGTCCTTTTCGTCGGGGACGCCAAACAAAATGACATAACGGATGCCCAGTTCTTTTAGCGCCAGGGTTTCTGCCCCCAGCATATCCAAAGACAAATGATACTGATCTTTCATGGAGCCGATTTCTTTGCGCACTCCCTGTCCGTCTACTATAAACAGCGGATAAACGACATCATTCATGGACAGCTGGGTTTCTCTAATTAAATTCCGAACCGCCGTATTTTTTCGTAATCGTGTTGGCAACATATTGCTGACCTCCTAATTTACTTCTTGATAATTACATGTCCCGTACCGACCAATTGTTAATCTGTTGTCGGTACTAGTTCAGCTCTTTTACTCAAGTCTTATTTCTGAGCATCCTTTAAAATCGCATCCAGCATGCCCTGGATGGTGTATGTTTCGGCTTCGATGTCGACAGCGATACCCAGTTCCAAGCATTTTTTTGAGGTCTGGGGACCTATCGACACCGCTTTTGCGGAGTTGATGGCGTCAATGTGGGTGGCGCCGATTTTTTCGACAAAAAACTCGACGGTGGTAGAGCTGGTAAAGGTAATATAATCAATTTCTTTGTTTTCAAGCATTGCCAGCGGATCAACATTCGCATGATCTTCGCGGATGGTTTCATAGCTTTGGATCTCATCGACCGGACAGATCTTCGATAATTCTTCGACCACATAGATCCGGGCATTTTTTGATCGGGGAATCAGTACCCGACTGTCTTTGTTAAGCAGTGGCGCCAAACCGCTGACCAGTTCTTCACCAACATATTTATCCGGTACAAAATCAGCTTGCAGGCCTCGGGCTAAAAGGGCGTTTTTGGTGCCTTCCCCAATAGCGGTAATATGCAGATTGCCAAAGGCGCGAGCATCTTTGCCGCAGCGGGCCAGGGAATCAAAGAAAATTTCCACGCCGTTGATGCTGGTAAAAATAATATGGCTGTAGTCCGTAAGGCACTTCACCTTTTCGTCACAGGCTGCTTCATTAATGGGGACAATTTTGATGGTTGGGAATTCAATGGCATTGCCACCCAACTCCGTGATCTTTTCAACCATCTGGGAGCTTTGTTCCCGAGATCGGGTGATAATAATATTTTTTCCAAACAATGGTTTTTCATCGAAGAACCGCAGTTTTTGTCGCTTATTGACAACTTCGCCGACGACAATCAGGCTGGGAGCCGTGATTTTTGCTGCGGTGGCAATGTCATAGATGGTGGTCAGGTTTCCGGTCACGACCCGCTGATAAGGGGTGGAGGCCCGATGCACCACAGCCACCGGCATTTCCGGATTCATGCCATTTTTAACCAGTTCGTCACAAATCTTTTCCAGATTTTTGACGCCCATTAAAAAGACAATGGTGCCCTTGAGCTTACCCAGCACCGGCCAATCCAGATCCGATGCACCGTCGTAGGCGTTGGATTTTAAATGTCCAGTGATGACATGGAACGAAGACACACAATCCCGGTGGGTAATCGGAATCCCGGCATAGGCCAGTCCGCCGATCACCGAGGTAATCCCGGGGATCACTTCAAACGGTACCCCGGCGTCGTAGAGGTCTTCCCCTTCTTCGCCGCCGCGGCCAAAGACGTAAGGGTCGCCGCCTTTTAAGCGCAGGACCAGTTTGCCTTCCAGGCCTTTTTGGACGAGTAAGGCATTGATATCTTCCTGGCGCATGGCATGGTTGCCGGCCCGTTTGCCGACATAGACAATTTCGGCATCGGCGCGGGCGTCGTTTAGAAAACTTTCATTGACCAGGGCATCATAAACCACCACATCGGCTTTAGTTAAAATATCTTTAGCTTTAACGGTTAAGAGACCGGGGTCCCCGCAACCGCCGCCGGCAAGATAGACCTTGCCCGGTTTTGTATGCACCGTTTGATAACATGCTGCTGCTAATTGTTTTCCCAAATTTTCTGCCTCCTCAGGTGCTCCCTCAATGGATCGGGTGACCACATGACTGCCGTCTTCCAGACCATAGAGTCCGTATAATACAATGGTATCTTCGTTTATTTCACAAAACGCCCCCACCGGAATATGACAACTACCGTTTAAGGCATTTAAAAAACTCCGTTCGGCGTTCATCTGGATGATGGTGTTTTGATCACTGATGGCAGCCATCAGTTCTTTGACCGTTTCGTTATCTTCCCGGACTTCCACCGCCAGGATTCCCTGGGCTGGCGCCGGGATAAAGGTGTTCTCCGGCAAGGTCACGGTTTGGTAGGCGGGATCTGCCAGACGGCCAATTCGTTTCAGACCGGCAGCGGCCAGAATAATGCCATCCAATTGCTGTTCTTGCATTTTGCGAATCCGGGTATCGATGTTGCCGCGGATCCCCACGATTTCGACATCCGGCCGCAACTTTTGCAACTGACAGATCCGCCGTTTGCTGCCGGTTGCTACGACTGCGCCTTGTGGCAACTCATCCAGAGTTGTAATCTGATGTGGCGTCAGCAGCACATCTCTCGGATCTTCCCGAACGGTTGGAACCGTCAACATCAGGCCTTTTGGCAATTTTGACGGCATATCCTTCATACTGTGGATAGCCATATCGATCTCACCGGATAGCAGCGCATCTTCCAACTCCTTGGTAAACAAGCCCTTGTCGCCGATTTTATCAAGCGGTTTATCCTGAACCAGATCGCCTTTTGTTTTAATAATCACCATTTCGAAGTTTATCTGCGGGTGAGCTTTGGCCAACACATCAATCAGCCACTGGCTTTGGGTGCGAGCCAGGGTACTGCCTCTTGTTCCAACTTTTATATTCATTTCTCTTATCTCCAATTGTCAGTTATTTCCTAGTTTTGACCTGAGTTCTGCATTGGAACATCGGGACAATTCTTTAAGTTTTTCGGTTTTTTCGTTCGGGGCACCGTCGCCGGCTAAAACGGCCTGACGCAGTAATCGCAATAAGGCGGTTTTTTCAGTATAGCTGTCATCATAGCGGTCGGCCAGATCGTCGACAATGCGCTTCGTTAAAAAAGGACTGGCCCCTTCGGTACAGACCGACAGGGTTAAATCGCCTCGGCGAATGACGCTGGGAAAAATAAAATCCGAATCCTCGGGATCATCGACCCGGTTGCACCAAATTTTTTGCGATTGGCAGTCCCTTTTGATCTGCTGATTCAACTCGCGATTGTCGGTTGCCGCCACTGCCAGATCGATGTCAGCAAGCTGTTCCTTGTGATAGCAGGCATTAATCAGGGTCAGCTGATTATTCTCGGTTCTAATGATCGCCTCAGAAAAATCGGAACTCACGGCGATAACCTGCATGCCGTTTTCCAATAAGGTGACAATTCGTCTGGCGGCAACCTTGCCACCGCCGACCACCAACACCTTTTTGTTTTTTAAGTTAAATAACAGCGGTGTCATCATTTTGCTGATCTTCCAATGGTTTTTTGTCCTGGATTCCCGGGAACAGGTAGGTCACGGTTTTCTCGATGCCGATAATTTCCTCTTCACACTCCAGCGACTTAAGCTGTTTAATCGGCGGCATCACCATTTCCCGGAATTTAGAGCGGATCACCTTGGCCAGATACACTTCTTCTTTTTCAGTCAGCTTTAACCGGCCACAGAGATTTTCAATGGTTTCCTCGGCCAGTTGCCGGGAGGTTTCGTTCAAATCCCGGACCATGTTATCAACCTTGGCGTGGGTCACCCAGGACAGCAGTCCATCGATTTCATCTTGAATTTCCGCCGCTATTTTTTGGGCGATCTTGACCCGATAAGCCATTTTTTCATCCATGATGTTTTTAAAATCATCAATCGTCAGCAGTTCGACCTTGTCAAGGTTACCAACCGCTTCTTCGACATCCCGGGGCAGTGCTAAATCGATAATGATCAGCGGTTTGTGTAGCGGCTTCATTTCATCAGCCTTCAAAATAACATGAGGTGATGCGGTGGCGGTAATGATCACATCCATCTCGGGAATGATGTCATAGCGGTCTTCATAGTGGATCATCTGGACGTTTTCATGAATCGCTTCGCATTCATGCATATTATGAAAGGTCCGGTTGGTCATATAGGGGTTCTGAAAACCCTCCGCCTTCATATAGCGCAGCGCCAGCACCCCCATTTTTCCGGACCCGATGATCAATATTTTTTTATTCCCATAATCTTCGGGATACTCCCGTTTGATATGCTTCACCGCGGTTGAACTTAAGGATAAGGGGGTTTCGGATATTTTATAGTCGGTTTTTACTTTTTTGGTAAAGGTGATCGCTTCGCGAAACATTTTCGTCAGGTATTTGCCACAGCCCTTGACGGCCTGGGATTTTTCCAGCGCATCCTTGACCTGGCCCAAAATCTGATCTTCCCCCAGAATCATGGAGTCCAGACCGGTAACCACCTCATAGAGATGGACCATCGCTTCCCGCTCTTTTTTGACAAAAAGATAGGGCGCCAGTTCTGCCGATTTTTCACTGAGATAAAAATCGGTTAAAATTTTCTCGGCCGCGTCGATATTTCGGGTCGACACGTAGATCTCACTACGGTTACAGGTCGAAAGAATGATCACCTCGGCAATGTCCTTTTCATTTAAAAGAGTCCGGATGGCTTCATTCAGGGTGCGATGGAGAAAAGCCCCTTTTTCCCGAATTTCCAAAGGCGTATCCTTATGATTAATTCCCGCTACTACCAGTTTCATCCGTTTGAACCTCCTTTTTCTGATTCCTGATCGCTTCTTCCAGGGCGGCAATGCTGCGAAACCCTTTAATCCCCAGACACTGTTCCAATCGGGTCATCGTTGCCTGTTCCAGACTGGCGGTTTCCAGGGCTTCGGTATTTTTAAAAACCGCGGTGGTTTCACCTTCCACCAACACGCCACCATGATGGAGCACATAGGTATAGTCGCAAAACTCATAAATAAAATCCATATCATGGCTGGATAAAATAATCTTAATGCCCTTAGCTAAAGCCCCTTTGATAATGGCTTTGACCCCGGCCTTGCTTTTGGGGTCCAGTCCCAGGGTCGGTTCATCCATCAGGATGATCTCCGGTTCGACGGCTAAAACGCCGGCCATAGCCACCCGTTTCTTTTGTCCATAGCTGAGATAATGCACCGGCCGGTCTGCCAAAAGCGAGATTCCGGTGGCTTCCATCGCCGCCTGCACCCGCTCATCAATGACCTCCGCGGCCATGCCCATGTTTCTCAGGGCAAAGGCCACATCATCATATATTCCGGAATAAAAGACCTGCTTATCCGATTCCTGGATAACCAGCCCAATCGATTTGCGAAATTCATAAAGATTTTTTTTCTTATAGGATAAGGGTTCTTCCTTAAAAAAAACGGTTCCCTCGGTGGGCTTGATCAACCCAATCAAGGCCGACATCAAGGTCGATTTTCCAGCACCGTTTTCACCGATGAGGGCGATGCAATTTCCCCTGGTTCCGTCAATCGACACACTTTTGAGGGCCGTGGTGCCGTCCGGATATTGATAAGTCAAATTTTCTGTTTTAATCATTTTTAAGACCTTTCCTATAGCTTACATGAAAGTCTCCCTGATATTGCTTTAATTCCAGGGTTTGGGTCATCTCCTCGTAGCTCTGGATGGCCATGAGAAATAAATTGCTTAACATCATTGCAATCGATTGGATCGCGACTCTTAAATTACGATAGCCAAACCGCAGTTCCTGGGCGGTTGCCATGAGTTTAATTTTATCCCAGTAATCAAAGATGAAACGGTAGGTTAAAATAAATATTTCTAAAAAAGTATTGCTGATATGGGCTTTTTTCATGACTCCGGCAATCTGCATCACCGGGGTTGTATAAATTAAAAAAAGCATACAGGAAACCCCTGACATGGCTCGGCAGAAAACCAGGCTGGCCAGCACCAGATTGGTGCTTGTGATGCCGATGGTGAACTGAAAAAAGTCAAATGCAAATAAATAATCGCCACTACCACTGGTCCCACTGGAGATAGTAAACAATAGCGCCAGGGCTCCGGGGATAATAAAGAGGGAATCAAAAATCAGGGTATGCAGATAAATCCGCACCGGAATTTTTGCCCACAGCAGGGTACAACCCACCATAACACCAAAAACCCCTGCCATATACAGGGGTTCATTGATAAAAAAAACAGAAAGGAGCATGACTAATGAAACCACTACCTTGACAGTAGGATTGGCATTGCTCAGTTTATTGGTATGGGCAAAACGATCAATCATGTTAGTCTCCTTCTAAGCTGCTGTTAATATTTGGCTAAGCTGATTTGTCAGCCTTTTCATTTTTTTTCGATTTTTTATAAAGGTAGAAAAAGCAGATTCCCAGTCCGCCGACGCCTAGTAGCTGTTGGAAATGAAATAGACTTTCTTCCATTTCGCCGGGATCAAACAAGCTTTCAAACCAGGGTACGTAATTTCCATCGATTGCGGTGATGGCGGTTCCAGCGGCATCATCTGCTCCTGAAAACTCGGCGTCCGGCAAAGCAATCTGCGGGATAATAATCAGTGCGCCAATCAGCAAAACCAGAATAATTTTAGTTATCGGTGAGAGTTTCATTTGAAATAATCCCCTTTTCTTTATATTGGTAGATGGCATTGACCACCAGGACCGTTAAGATACCTTCGATAATGGCCAGTGGTATCTGGGTAATCGCGAAGATACTTAAAAACTTAACCATTGAAGCCGCAATCCCGCCGATCGGGTCGGGGAAAGCCAGGCCCAGCTGGATGGATGTCGTTACATAGGTTGCCAGATCAGCTATAAATGCTGCTAAAAAGACAGTTAACGCTTTGGGCACATTGAGTTTTGACAGCCCTTTGTAAATCCCGTAAGCCACAAAAGATCCCACAATTGCCATTGAAAAGGCATTGGCTCCCAAAGTTGTCAGCCCGCCATGAGCCAGCAGCAGCGCCTGAAATAACAGTGCGATGGTACCAACCACAACGGTGGCAAAGGGTCCCAAGACAATGGCACCCAAACCGATCCCGGTCATATGAGAAGAGCTACCAGTTACCGAAGGCAGTTTAAACGCCGATAGGGCAAAGGTGAAAGCTGTCGCAATGGCTAATAGAACTTTTTGCTCGGGTTTATCTTTAAATATTTTTCCTACCTGATATAATCCGAATGCGATAAACGGCAGGGATAATACCCACCAGAAGACAGCCCAGCCAATCGGCAGAAAACCTTCCATAATATGCATAGCGTTGACTGGCTGTGATGCCAAAACGACCATAAAAAACACAATACCAAAAATAGTAAAGTTTCTTTTTGTGCTTTTTGTTTTTTTTGCTTTTTTCATTTTTACCTCCAATTATTTTATATCAACCAGTAAAAAAGAGCGCGAGACACTGCCCATTTCAATAGACACACTAAAAGCCGATGGTTTCATGTACTCAAATCAAAGAAAAACAATAATTCCTTTCCCTTTGAATGTTCGGTTTTGCTAGCTTGCGTAAAGTATTCAGTGAACTCATTACTGCCCGAAAAAAAAACCTTTCACCCACATTGCTATGGGAAAAAAGGTTTTATCATTACACGTATCCATTGATTCCAATAACTTAACGCTACAGAACCAACTTTTGTTAATGTTACTAACTTCCCTTTTCCCTGGAAGGACACTTTAGTACATCATTTTAGTAGGTTTCCTGACTTATAGCTTTTATTCTCCTCGCCTTCCCAGACAAAACGTGCCCAGTGACATATTAAGGAGACATAACTAATTACAGTGACCGGATCGTTCTGGATTCTAACCAGATTCCCTCAATGAAATTTTCATCCTAAATGATTTTTTACATTTCATATTTAATTGTGTTTATATTATAACATGGATAAGATAAATGTACAGGTTTTTTTAAGCGATTTAAGGCTAAAAAACGGCTTTTCAGAATGGTTGCCGGTTATTTATTTTTCAAACCGATACTTCTATCTATCGCAATAAGGCCCGGAAAATGCTACAATAGATTAAAATGACTGTAAACCTTTAAACCGAGGAGATAGTATGATGGATAACCTTAAATTTAAACGAACCATGCCTGCCGTGTTTGCCTTATTAAACGCCGCGGATGACCCTTCTCGAATATTATATTATCAGAATATTTTAACCTGCATGTTTGCTGCCCCACTGCTCTTTTGCGGAGTTTTTGCCAACATCATTGTTGTTTATTTTTTCTGGAGCGGCGATTTGACATCGGTGCTGGTGAACAGCGGGATATTTTTACTGCTCGGCTTAACCTTTGAGCTGATTTCCCGGAAAGAAATGGACATTGATCTATTTGATCATCTACTTTCTCTTTCCCAATCCATCTGTCTGGCTTTTATTGTGGTCCAATACTACCACATCATTGGTCCGGCGGTATGGACTGTTTCTTTTGTAATGATTATCATTGCCATGATGCGACTGAAAATAACGATGCTGTATTATATCGCCGCAACGACTTTTATCTGCGGACTATATGTAACCTTTCTTCTGCCTGTGGATGGTTTTCAATTTGCCCCAGTTTATTTTCTGATTCAGAATGTCCTGTTCACTTTCGTGTTCAGCCTGGCTGCCACAGCCTTTTACATGAACCTGAATCGATACGATAAGGCCATGGAGCGACTGAATGCGGTGATCACCCAAAAAGAAAAAATTGCCGGACTGTATAGAAAATTAAATCTGACCAAACAGACCCTGGCAAACCAGAATCGAGAGCTCCAGACATCCAATGAAGAAATCAGAAAAAACGAAGAGCGCCTTCATTTTCTGGCTTATTACGATGGTTTAACCGAACTCCCCAATCGCAAAATGATTCTGGAACGCTTGCAATTGCTCGTCAATCTTTCTGAAAATGAAAAATCAGCCTTTTTCATTGTCTTCATCGATTTGGATAATTTTAAAAAAATTAATGATACCATGGGTCATCTTTATGGTGATGATTATTTAAAATACACCGCCACGCGCCTGAAGGAACTTGTCCATGAAGATGATTTACTGGGTCGAATGGGCGGGGATGAGTTTGCTTTGATCATTCAACGAAATATCAAAGAAGATGCTGCCTATAACTATGTGGAAAGCCTGCGCAATGAGCTTTGCGATAAAATCAAAACCAGTTGCTCAGAATTTAAAGTCAGCGCCAGCTTCGGTATTTCGGTCTTTCCTCAGGATGGTAAAGATCCCATTGAACTGCTTAAGAGCGCTGATACATCGATGTATAAGGCCAAAGAGCTGGGTCGAAATAACATTCAATTTTTCAGACCGGATATGAAAGAAGAAATTCTCAATAAGATCCAAATGGAATCTCTGCTCTTAAAGGCCTACGAGAATAAGGAATTTTTCATTGAGTATCAGCCCCAATTTAATGCCGAGGATCATCGTATCCGCGGCTTTGAAGCCCTGATTCGCTGGGATTCCCCCCACTATGGCCGGGTTGCCCCGATGAGTTTTATTCCCCTGGCTGAAGAAATGGGGCTGATCATCGGCATTGGCCAGTGGGTGCTGTTAACCGCCTGCCACAAATTTAAGGAATTGGATAATCGTTTTGATCAGAACCTTTGCATTTCTGTGAATGTTTCGGCGGTTCAGATGCGCGACAAGAATTTTGTCGACATTGTCAAAAAAGTTCTTGATGAAACCAACATGGATCCCAAGCAGTTGGAATTGGAAATAACCGAATCTCTTTTTATTGACCACATCGAAGAAACCATTGCCATGCTCAATGAAATAAAGTCCTTAAATGTCCGAATTTCCCTGGACGATTTCGGCACCGGGTTTTCGTCCCTGAGTTATCTCAGACGGCTCCCCATTGACACCTTGAAAATTGACAAGTCTTTTATCGATGATCTCACCGATAAGGATTCCTCAATCCGAATCGTCGGGGATATAATTTCTCTGGGACATAATCTGGATGCTCATATTGTTGCCGAAGGGATTGAAAACAGCACCCAACTGGAATATTTAAAAAATCACAACTGCGATTGTATTCAGGGCTTTATGTTTGGCAAGCCGATGTGTTTCAAAGACGTAGAAGCTTTATTGGAAAAAAATCCCCTGAAATAGGAAACGCACAAACTACCGTACCGACCAATTGTTAATCTGTTGTTCGCCGCGGAATCGGACAGGCGATGCCGTGTCCGCTCCGATGCGTACAACATGATGTAACAATTGTCGGTACTGCTTTTTGCGTATTTACCTGTAGTCTCAGTTTTTTGTTTGCCGCAGTTATTCTTAATGAATCATCTTATAGTATGATCGGGCGGTGAGCAGATAGACAACCGTATAAACCAAGGCATAAACGACGACGCCGACCAGTGTGCATAAAAAGATCAGGGGTATGTTGGTCAGCCGGAAGGCGGCCAGCATTTTGGTTATCACCGGGAAGGCAAAGGCGACGTGGATGATGGCGCCAGCCAGGGGCAGGAAGAAGACCATCAGAATCTGTTTACCAATGGTTTTTTTAACCTCCGTTTTATCCATTCCCACCTTCTGCATGATCTCAAACCGTTCGCTGTCCTCATAGCCTTCCGAAATCTGTTTGAAATAAATAATTAACACCGTCGCCATCATAAACAGTGAGCCCAAAAATACCCCCAGAAACAGGAAGCCACCAAAGAAGAAATAAAGTTCCGTCAATGCTTCATAAAGGTTTTGGATGTCGATATCCGGATTGTTCTGGAGCACTGCTGTCCGCAGATTGGCTGAAAAGACGTTGAGGGTGTCCTCATCCCCATCCAGATTGAACATCAGGGCATGAAGGGTGGTCTGCGGATCATCGTCATTTTTCATGGTTTGATAAATGGCATCCATGAGCGCATCATCTTTGACAATCAGGTAGTAGGTATGGCCCATATCCTGGGTCTTTTTAAAATCCATCGGAATGGCTTCGAGCTGCTCGGTAATAAGATACTGATCATCGCCAAAAACAATGGTCTGTTCGCCATAGTTGTCACCGACCGAAAAAATCATCATTTCATTCCCGGCCAGACTTTTATTGGCACCGGTTAAACGGTTATAGTCATCCAGCGGAATCAGGGTTATGTTCGAGATCCGTTCGTAATACATGGCGTCGGTGCTTTCGTCCTCGACCATATCCTTCAGAAAATGACTGCCTTCCTGAAAAGCTCGAAAATGAGCCAGATCAAAAGAAATTTCATCGTTACTCCTCACCTTTAATTTATCTTTTTCTGATTCAACAATCGCTTTAACTTCAGTGAAATCGGTATTGGCCGCTTCGCCGACTATACTGACATCCAGCGGATAAAAATCCCTTCGCATCCCTTCCTGACCAATATATAGTGACACGGTGGTGGAAAGGGTAACCAGCACCATGGTACTCAGGATACAGATATTGGCCAGGCCCACGGCATTTTGTTTCATCCGGTAAATCATCCCCGACACGGAAATGAAATTCCGGGACCGATAATAGAACTTTTTATTCTTTTTCAGTTGTTTCAGTAGGGTAATGCTCCCGGAGATAAACAACGCATAGGTTCCGATGATGACAAACACCACCGCCACAAAGAAAAGCAGCAACGCCTCAAGCGGGGTTTCCACCGAAAGGGCAATCCCATAACCAGTGCCCAGAGAAATAATCCCGATCAGAGTGATAATCCAGGAAGATTTTGGTTCCTTCTCGCCATGTTGTCCGCCTTTTAAAAGATCGATGGGGTTTGAGAGTTTCACCTGTAAAAAATTCGTCAGCAGGGTCAAGCCAAAGATCGCCAGAAAAACCCCGGTGGTGATTAACAACCCCCAATAATCAATATGAAAGTTTAAAGGGCTCTTGAAATGAACGATATTCAGCAGCAGCAGAAACAGCAGTTTTCCAATCAGGATCCCGCCGAGGAGCCCCAGCGTCAGGCTGATGACCGTCACAAAGACGGTCTCATAGAATAGCACCCAGGCGATATGCTTTTTTTCCAGTCCCAGAATACTGTATAAACCCAGTTCCTTTTTGCGCCGCTTGATTAAAAAACTATTGGTATAAAAAAGAAAGATGACCGCAAAGATACCAATCACGATGATGCCCAGAAAAAGAATCATTTTCAAATTCGTGGAACCGGGCATTTGATCCAGCCCCTTGTTGCTATGGATCGAAACCATGGTATAAAAAGCCATGATCGATCCGATGCAGGTCAGAATATAGGGAATATAAGTATTCCCGTTTTTTTTGAGATTAACCAGTGCCAGTTTGGGATAAAAAAACTTATTCAAGTTCCTCACCTCCGGAAGCCAGCACCGACAGGGTAAAGGATATTTTCTGATACATATCGTCGTTGCTCATCGAACCCCGATAGATCTGATTGTAAATCTCTCCGTCCTTGATGAACAAGACCCGGTTGGCATGGCTGGCTGCCGCCACTGAGTGGGTGACCATCAGAATCGTCTGACCCAGGTCATTGATGGTTGCAAAGATCTTCAGCAGATTCATAGCTGCCTTGGAATCCAGGGCGCCGGTGGGTTCATCGGCCAGCACCAGTTTGGGCTTGGTAATCAGCGCCCGGGCCACCGCGGCCCGCTGTTTTTGCCCACCGGAAACCTCATAGGGAAATTTTTGCAAAATATCTTCGATTTCTAATCGTCTGGAAAGAGGCTGAAGCCGATTGTTCATTTCCTGATAATTTTTTTGGGCCAGCACCAGCGGCAAAAAGATATTATCCTGAAGCGAAAAGGTATCAAGCAGATTGAAGTCCTGAAACACAAAGCCCAGGTTATCGCGACGGAAGGCTGAGATCTCACTGTCCTTGATGGTGACAATGTTTTTGCCATCCAGAAATACTTCGCCGCTGGTGGGTTTATCCAGGGAGGCCAGAATATTGAGCAGGGTTGTTTTTCCCGAACCGGATTCCCCCATGATGGCCACATATTCGCCCTGTTCCACCGAAAAACTGACGTTGGACAGGGCCTGGACCTGATTCCCGCCAAACCGGGTGGTATAAATCTTTTTTAAGTTCTTTACTTCGAGTAATCGCATTATTTTCTCCCTCTATGATCTGAAATTTTATTTTATCGATAACCACAGTATAGCGAAAAAGAAAATAACCGGCCATCGCTTTGGCTTACATATCAGCTGTTAATCTTACACTTTTGTAAGGTTGTTTTATAACGCTTCAAACCCTCGGGTCGCCAGATCAATGCTGATTCGGGTGCCCTGGCCCACCTGGGAGGTTACAGTGATGGCGTGGGAAAGTTTGTCAAGCACCTGCTGACAGAGATAAAGACCGATGCCGGTGGATTTTTTATCCATTCTGCCGTTATAGCCAGTAAAGCCCCGGTCAAAAATCCGGGCAATATCTTCTGCTCGGATACCGACGCCGGTATCTTCAATGATCAGGGTTTTTTCTGACCGCTCATCCAGATAAATGGAAATCTTTCCCTGATTGGTGTACTTCAAGGCATTGGAAATAATCTGTTCCAGCACAAAGACCAGCCATTTTTCGTCGGTTAGAACCCGGCAATTCAGTTCTGCCAATTCCAGGGATATTTTTTTATTGATAAAAATAATGCCATATTTTTTCACGGCCTGTCGGACAATGTCAGCCAAATCATATTCGACTAAAATTAAATCCGAGGACATGCTTTCGAGTCGTAAATACTGGAGCACCATCTCCACGTATTGTTCGATTTTAAAAAGTTCCTGCCCATAGGCGCGGGTACGTTCCCGGTCACCCTCTTCGGTCTGGAGCAGCAGTCCCATGGCCGAGATGGGGGTTTTAATCTGATGAGCCCACAAGGTGTAGTAGTCGATCATATCGGTTTGCCGGTTATCAAACTGGGAGATCAGCTCAGCGCGGTTCTCAGCCAGCACTCGGATCAGGGTTTGATAGTCTCGCTCCAGCAAATCCCGGGGTTTGGGCAATTCCCCCACCCCGGCAGTTGCCGCATTGATCGCGGCTGTCAAACTCTGATGTTTTTGATAAAAATGCAGAAAATCCAGGCCGGAAAAAATTACTGCCAGCGCGGTCACCAGTTCAGCACTGTAAACAACGGGCTCCAGTGGCAGATGATAGAGGGCATAGACCATCGCAAACACCAGCATAAATAAGACAAAAGCCGCAATTACCTTAATCCGACTTTTCAGGTAGGCTCCAAATAAATAAGATCTTTTCATATTAACCTCGATTAATCCCCAATTAAATAGCCAATGCCTTTCTTAGTGGCAATAAATTCTGCCAGTCCGGCCTCATCCAGCTTTTTCCGCAGTCTGGCAATATTGACCGTCAAGGTATTGTCGTCCACAAAACAATCACTGTCCCAGAGCCGTTTCATGATCACATCCCGGGATACCACCTTGCCCTTGTTTTCCAGCAAAATCTGCAGGGTCTTGAATTCGTTTTTGCTCAGTTCCACTTTTTGATCCGCGTAGAGTATGCTGGCATCGCTCAAATTCAGAATCGCGCCCTTATGTTCGAGCAGGCTGACCTGTCCCTGAAAAGAGTAGGTCCGTCGCAGCAGGGCCTGAATTTTGGCCACCACCACCGTTAAATCAAAGGGCTTGGCAATAAAATCATCTCCACCCATGTTCATGGCCATGACAATATTCATGTTGTCGCTGGTGGATGAGATAAAAATTATCGGCACCTTGGAAATCTTGCGGATTTCACTGCACCAATGATAGCCATTAAAAAATGGCAGCGAAATATCCAAAAGAACCAGCTGGGGATCATAGGCCACAAACTGATCCAGAATATGATGAAAATCCTCAACTATTTGGGTTTCCAGTTCCCATTTATCCAAATGATTTTTCAGTGCCTTGGCAATAATCTGATCGTCTTCGATAATTAGTATTTTATACATGCGAACCATCCTATCATTTTCTGATCGCGGGCAAAGCAAAGCACGCTCGCTTCGTTGCCGCTTATGCACCATTATAAATCAAATCCGCCAAATTTCAAAATCCATCTGAAATCATTGTTATTTTTTATAAAAAAACGGTCCCCCTGCCATATAAAAGCGATTTATGGGTATAGATTTAATATAGACCCTGCAGATTTTTCCCATTATCGATTACTGGCCATTCGTTTTAAATTGTCGCAACCATGCGTTTTGATTCCAACCCGGACAAGGAGGGTATAAAATGAAGGATCACGAATACCCGTCGGATAACCATGAAGGCAAACCAGCTAACGACGAGTTAAATTGGGCTGAACTGGAACGGACCGATATTGATTCAAATCAAACGTCTGCTACCGTCCCCCCTGCCAATCAGCCGCCGAAGAAAAGCAAAAAAACACTGATCATCATCCTTGCCATTGTCGGGAGTGTACTGATTCTGGCCGGTCTTACTTTTTTTCTTTACAATCAATTTGTCGTTTCAAATCTGACCAGTGAAGAAAAAATTGAAAAAACCACCGATCAGGCCGAATTGAAAAAACTCTATGATGAATTAATCAGTTCCTATCTGGCGTCGGGAAAATCAGAAGCCGAGATTCTCACTTTGCTGGAACGGGCCGCCAAAGAAACCGGGGATCAAAGCTATCTCACGAACAAAGACAGTTATCTGGTTAAAAAGCCCAGCTTCAACCTGGCCCCGGGCACCTATCAGGGCTCCCAGAATCTGGAAATCATCACAGGTAGCGCTGACGATGCGGTCTATTATACCATCGATGGCAGTGTTCCCAATCAGGCCTCAGCCAAATATACCGCGGCGATTCCGCTGGCGATTGGCGAAACCACCGTCAAGGCCATTGCGGTGAGTGCCAAAGGCTTTTCCAGTCCGGTAATTGAAGGGCACTATATCCTGACCAGTCCCCCAACCACGACCCAATCCGTTCTTAGTGAGGAGGAGTTTATCAATAAATTATATGGGATTTGGTATAATTCCGACTCTGGAACAGTTTTATCCATTTCGCAAACTACCTATCGGGAGTACATCCCCACACCACTCAGTGTCGCCAGCGGTGATTATGTTGTTGTCTCAACTACTGAAAACGGCGGTACCATCAAGGTTCTGGATTTCACCTATGATGGCTATAATGCCGGCGATACGCTGGTAGAATTCGATTTCGGAACAATCGGAGACAACCAGATCCAACGCCGCTATGCCGGTAAATCCTGGTTGAATTATACCGCCGCTGAATACCTCGGCAGCGGCCAGTATCGGATTCCCTTTGAATTTGCTGGTCAAGATATCTTCACCTTTGACTAGATTTCTTCGCCATTAACCTCAAAACTCCCAGTCTCTTGACCGGGAGTTTGAGGTTGTCGATAAACTACCGTACCGACCAATTGTTAATCTGTTGTTCGCCGCGGAATCGGACAGGCTATGCCATGTCCGCTCCGATGCGTACAACATGATGTAACAATTGTCGGTACTGGGTTACCTTTTTTGACAGTCATAAACTCCCAGTCGCGTGACTGGGAGTTTTTCTGCGTTACAGCGATTAAGTTCTACTCCACGCTCCAGGCTTCCACATTGGGGATGGTGTATTCCTGACCGGCATCGGAGGTGTAGGTATAGAGGTATTCAACGGTGCCCCAGACTGTCACCATCTGACCTTCAACCAGCGGTGATTCCCCGGAGTTTAAACGGTAGTAGACCTGCACCATCTGATTGGGATCGTCATTTAAATCCATGATAAAATCACAGAAGTATGGTTGATTTTCAAAGTTTTCATAAACCTGATAAACCCGCCCCGTCATCTTGACCTTATTTCCGGTAACATTTTTGGCCGCTTCAAAGATTTCGGTATAAGATAATTCCGCGGTTTGAGCTTTAAATGGATCCAAGCGGACCTTTCTCTGGACAGCGGTCTCATTGTAGTAGCCCATGTCAAAATCGCCCTCGTAGATCACCTCGCCATAATAATTGTAAAGCGTGCCCTGTCCGTCATAACGATTATCGGTGTAATTGCCATCATATAAGAGATTCTTATCAAGATATTCTTGTCCCGGCCCATTTAAAAGATCATTCTGGTAGTTACCTTCCTGCATGAACCCATCTTCCCAGACGGTTTCCCCGTCGCCCTGAAAATGACCTTGTTCCCATGCCCCTTCATAGGTCCAGGCAACTTCTTCCTCGTTGGAAACAGTGAAGACACCAGTACCCTGGGGCAAACCTTTGACCAGCTGACCGCTATAGGTGCCAGTTTTTTCACCAAACGACAAGGCCAAGGTAATTTCCTGATTTTTCACCGACTCCGATTTATTGCCAAAAATCCCTGGGATCAGCGAACAGCCTGACAGGAACAGGGCTAAACCAATAGCTGTCAGTATCAACATTAACTTTTTCATGATTGACCACCTCTTTTCTTTTTATCAGAATTACTTTTTCTGTTTAATAAATCTTTTCTCAAACTAAAAATAATTATCACTTGTAAAACATCAATACTCCCAGCCCCGCTGATTCATTTCTTCAATGGCGCTGGCAACCAGGTCCACAAAGATTTCCAGCATCTGCTCGCCTTTTTCAATGCTGGCTTTGGTGGGATCGCCGGTGGCACCGGTGGCAGTAAGTTCCTTGATATCCCAGATAATGTCCGCTTTTTCATTAATCTTAATGACATTTTCCGGTACCTGGGAAATCGCATCTTCCAGCTTGACCAGTTCCGGCCGTAACGCCATCATAATCGAGGTTTCGCCTTCGCCACCATGTCCCAATCCATTCCAGACCTCAAAACGATCACCCATAATCGGTCCGACCTTGGTCCACCAATCCGGCAGATACAGGAATTTTGCCTCGCGATGACGATTTTTGACCTTATGGGCGGCAATTTCCAGCGCCGGGATATTGCCGTCATGGCCATTTAAAATATAAATGTGTTTGATGCCGTTGTTAATAAGGCTCTCGAAAATATCTTCGGCAATGGCAATTTCCGTTTCGTACCGCAGCGTAATCGACATCGGGTAACGGTTATAATGAATGGAGGTCCCAAAGGGGACGCAGGGCAACACCACCACATTGTCCAGCTTCTGCGCCACCCGTTTGGCCACCTCTGATGGCACGAAAAAATCCGGTCCCAGGCAACAATGCCAGCCATGGCTCTCGCAGGAACCAAAGGTCACAATGGCAGTGACCTGATCGGCCTTTTTTAACATCTCCTGAACTTCCAGTGCGGTCATTTCGTTAAGCATTACCTTTTTCATCACACAACTCCTTTACACAAAATGTTTCGTCAAACAATTCTCCTGATTTATATCTACCCAATTTTTTACCAGTCAGTTGTTGTGGAAGTTAATTTTTATTAAATCCGCCCTTCCTCAGTCAGTTGTTTCAGTTGATCCAGAAAGGCTGCCATCCACTGATTGTCCTGAAGGATGTATTCCGGGTGGGCCAGGACTTCCTCCGGTAACTGCACATAATCACCGGGAATCATTTCATCACCGCAATTTGCAATCAGATCTTCAATAATCGGCAAGGTGTTTTCCAGGTGAAACTGAAAGCCAAAAACTCTTTGTTGGTATACGAAGGCCTGGTTTTTACAAGCGGCACTGGCAGCAATGACCGTGGCTGCCTCAGGCAGCTCGACAAAGGTATCGCCATGCCAGTGAAAGACCACCGGATGCTCCGGAAAAAAGGCAAACAGCGGTGACGCTTTGGCTTCTTCCGAAAACGTGATCGGAAACCAGCCGATTTCTTTTTGGTTGTTTTGAACGACCTTCCCGCCGATGATGTCAGCAATTAACTGACTGCCAAGACACATTCCAATAACCACCTTGTTTGCTGCAATGGCGGCTTTGATCAGTTCTTTTTCAGCCTTCAGCCAGGGATATTGGTCTTCTTCATAAATATTCATCGGTCCCCCCATCACCACCAGCCAGTCAAAATCGCTTACCTCCGGCAGCGCTTCATCGTGATACAATTGCGTTGAGGTGACGAGACCGTTATTGGCTTTGGCCCATTCTAAAATACTGCCGGGGTTTTCAAAGGAGACGTGCTGTAAATAGTGAATTCTCATCTGTGACCTTCCTATCTGATTATTTGTCAGTATCTTTGTTTTTTATAGCAAGTATACCATTTTAGGTGCTTTTTCAAAATCTTTTTTAATGGCCAAATGAATTTCTCACCAATAAAAAAAGCACATCCATAAGCGAATGCACTTTTTTTATTGGTGCTCAAATTTTTGGCCAGAAAAATCTAAGCAGAGGAATGAGGAATAATGTTATCTATCAAAAATGTAAATTAATGAAAGCTAAATAAATTCGGGGATGTCACACACCATCCCCGAGGAAGGGCATTAAATACTGACTTGGAGATGTCCTTCTATTCGAAGAGATTCTATTATTGGCTAGGAGAAATTAACCAACTTCCAAGAACCACACAATTCCTGGGTTCGCTTCCGGTCGCTGATGGCTAGAAAACGAAAAAAAATCCTTCTCCAACGGAGAAGGATAAAAGAATCATACTTACAAATTTAAATATAATGCTCTTACAGTCCTCTAAATCGGAGGTGTATAAGAAATCACTACAAACAGGTCTTCTGGCTCAACAATCAACTTTCCATCTCCCTTCCCGCTAATTACTTAACAGTGGTTATGAGACAGTCATCATGTTTTACAGCTGCGATTACAGCAAAGGATTTACACCTTTTTCCCTTGAATATAGGACAAGTTCACTATTTAATTGAATTTATTTTACACTAAGAACGTCTTCTTGTCAATAGCAGTTTTACTGCAATTCCGAAAGTGCCGCAAGCTTACCAATCAGTTTTGCACGAAACAATTTCTACACTGTACGGTGTACAGGCTATCGCCTGTTCGCCTACACGTTACAAAATTGTTTGTGAAAACTGCTTGGACGCAACCATTGTTCGTTTTATTGAGTTTCGCAAATACCGAAACGGTTGTTTAGTTCACGTCGCCAGTAATAATAAAAATCGGGTTGGCGGCCTTCAGCATGGTTAAACCACCGATGCCTTCGCCCCGGCTGATGCCCACCTGAATCAGTTCGACATTGTCAAAATACTGATTCATCAGGGTGGTGGCCTGGGCGGCGTTCTCCAGGGTAACGAAGTTGGCAATGACCCGGCCGCCGGTGCGGGTATTGGCCTTACACCACTGGAACAGCCCTTCCATATTGCCACCGGAACCGCCGATGATAACCCGGTCCACCGGCTCTTTGATTTCAGCCAATGCTTCCGGTGCTTTACCGGGAATAATCACCACATGGTCGGCATTAAAATGCTCTTTGTTTTTTTTGACCAGCTCCAGCGCCGTTTCCTTGGCTTCGACGGCGTAGACCTTACCCTGGTCGGCGGCATAGGCCGCTTCCATGGTGAGACCGCCGGTGCCGGCACCGATATCGACTACGACATCACCAGGATTTATCCCCAGCAATGAAATGGTCAGGATGCGGATTTCTCGTTTGGTCATTGGGGCCTTACCCCGAATATAGGCATCGTCTTTGTATCCTGCGATCTTACTCATTGATTACCACCACTACTGCCAGTCCTTCCTCCTGATAGCTCAGGGCTTCTGCCACAGTTAAGCGGGTTATCTTTTCGTTGGGATAGGATAACTCTTCACCCACATAAAGGATGCTGTTTTCACAACCGGCGGATTGCAGGATCTCGGCAATGAACGCGGTATTATTATTTTTATCGGTGAGAATACCCAGCTTTTTATTTTCCGCCAGGGCGGCTGCCAAATCCTGATCCCGGCCATGAAGGCTCATCAGTTTGGCATCCTCCCAACTGATGGCCAGTTTGGCAAAAAAATACTGCAGCGAACTGATCCCCGGGATACAGACGATGTCCTTTTCCGGCACCACTTTTTTGGCATAGGCCAACAGACTGTAAAAGCCACAATCGCCGGAAACTACCAGTGCGGTTTTCCGGCTCTGGTAGCCCTTAGCAACCTTGTCCATCAGCTCGCTCAGCGGGGTTCCCTTGCCGATAAAAAGCATTTCTTTACCACTGGCATCAAAGCTTTCGGCGTGGCGGGTGCCACAGAGAATCACTTCGGCGGCGGCAATTTCTTTTAAGGCGATGGGCAATATATAATCCGGATGTCCCGGTCCCAGTCCAATAATTTTTAATGGGTACATAATCGTTTCCTCAACTCTTCTGCGTCTTTGCTTTGTCCGAGCAAGCCATGGATCTTGGAAAATAGCACGACTTCTATTTCAATGGTGCCATAAACTCGATCCGTAACCTTTTTTTGTACGACCTCGGCCAGATGGTTAAAATAGTCTGGCAGATTTTCGGCCAGAATAATATCGGTGGCTTCATCAGTGGTTTTGGCCGCCATAATTTTTGCCATGGTTTCCCGGGTTGCCCCGAGTAAACCGGCGTGGGCGGTCAGAATTTCCATCCGGCCGTCGGCAACGCTGCTGTGGGTATTAAAAATTCCCCCGGCCACTTTGACCAGTTTACCCAGATGGCCGATCAGCAGAATTTTCTCAAAGCCCATCCGTTCGGCCTCATCCAGCATAAAGCCCATAAAATTGCTGGTCTTCACCAACACATTTTCATCCAGTCCCAGTTCTTCGGAGAAGTCTTTTCCGTAATTACCGGGGACAAAGATGATTTCTTTAAAGCCTCGGGCATGCAAAACTGACAGCTCCAATTTTAATGAAGCTGTCCAGGCCTCTTCGCTCATCGGCTCGACAATCCCGGTGGTGCCAATGATTGACAAGCCCCCTTCAATCCCCAGCTTGGGATTAAAGGTTCGCTTGGCCAGTTCCACCCCCTGGGGAATCGACAGCTCCACCCGCCAGCCTTTGGGTAAATCTGACCGCTGTCGTACCGTGTCAGAATTCAAAATCGTGTTAATCTCCTGGGCAATCATTTCTCTGGGGGTCGGATTAATAGCCGGTTCACCGGGTGGAATACTGAGTCCCACCGAGGTCACGGTGCCAACGCCAAGGCCGGCGGCAAACGCTATCCCGGCCTGATCGGATGGCGTGACTTTCGCAAAAATCTTGACGCCATTGGTCACATCCGGATCATCGCCGGAATCTTTGACCACTGAACAGGAGGCTTCGTGGTCGGAAAAAGTCTGATCATGGAGCACCAGATCCAGCACCCAGCCCTTGGGCGTATTGATTTCAACCGTTTCCCATTTCTGCTGATTTAAAAACATCAACAGCGCCGCCTTGGTTGCGGCCGTGGCACAGGAACCGGTGGTATAACCATAGCGCAGGGTTTTGCCGTTTTTTTCAATGGTTCTATCTAACATCGTTTACCTTCCTTACTGAAGGGGATAATTCTTTTTGATTAATAGGGTCGATAAGTACGGAATCTTGCCTTTTAACACCTCAATATCCCGAACTACCTGCTGGGTTTCCATGCCGATGTTGGATACCAGCACAAAGCTTTTTTCCAGCCCGCGGGCTTCTAGTTCTTCGGCCATCCAGGCATTGTTGGCGGAAATTTTCATCACCACAATGTTCTGATGGGCATCCAGAATCGCCCGGATTTCTTCCACCGGCTGAGTCATCGCCACAATGCCCAACGATTCTTCCCCCTGGGTCAGGGGAATGTTCAGTTGCGCGCCGAGATTACAGAATGACGGCACCCCGGACAGGGTTATTACTTCAATATCGCGTTTTAACAGATATTCCATCACATAAGAATAGGTGCTGAAAACCATCGGGTCACCCAGGGTAATAAAGGCGACATCCTTGCCCTGATTTAAGAGCACTTCAATTTCGTCGGCATTCTCCTGCCATTGCTTTTCCAATGCTTCCCGTTCCTGAGACAGGGAAATCATCGGAAAATTCATTTCAACGACCTTTGACAGATCGGAAATATGACTTTTAACAATTTCAAAGGCCACACTGGTGCTGCCCATTTTTTTGACCGGGGTAATCACGACATCACAGGCATCTAAAACCTTGGCGGCTTTAACGGTGAGCAGATCCGGATCTCCGGGACCAACCCCGATGCCATAAAAAATTCCTTTTTTTGCTGCTGTCATTGGTTTTACCATTCCCTTCCCAGTTGATAAAGCATGGCGTTAAGAATGGCGGCCACAACTGGGCTGCCACCTTTTCGGCCGTTGATCCGGATGATCGGGCTGTCGATCTGATCCAATGCTTCCTTGGATTCAGCTGCCCCAACAAAACCAATCGGGGCACCGATGATCAGCGCCGGTTTGGCACTGCCCAGTTTGACCTGTTCAATCAGGGTATACAAAGCGGTGGGCGCATTGCCAATGGCAAAGATACCGACGCTGTCGTCCTTCAAGGCTTTTTCCATGCTGACTGTCGAGCGGGTCACGCCCCGTTCTTTGGCTTCGGCGGCCACATCGGCGTCGTGGACAAAATTGACAATTTCAATCCCGTGATCGGCCAGGGCTTTTTTATTAACGGCGACCTGAATCATCCGGGTGTCAGCGTAGATTTTCTTGCCTTGTTTCAGGGCTGCCATCCCGCTTTCATAGCCGCCATTCAAAATTTCCAGTAAATCCGCATATTCAAAATCGGCGGTGGTGTGAATGATCCGTTTGACCATCGGGGCAATCGCTTCTGGGAAAACCTTATCGCCCATTTCGGCGGTGATAATCTCAAAACTACGCTCTTCAATTTCTCGGGGGTTGTTAATATATTCCATATTTTCTCACTCTCTTCGTTCAATTTTTTTATTTTTTGGTCATTTAAAGCTCTATGGTCACACCGCGTCGGTGGTAATTTTTATGCCGCCGGGGATCAGGCGATTCCGGTAGATTTCGGCGTAAACCGAATTGGGAACAAATTTTTTGAAGGCCTTGAAGAATTCCTCTTCCTGAAAATCACCATTGTCATACATAATCCCGATCACCGTACCGCTATGGCCGATGACGGTGCCGAGCCCGCCAAAATCCCGGGACAGACCAATCAGGCAATCGAGATAATTCTTCTGCAACCGTTTCTGGTTAAGCAGGGCGCTTTGGGTACAGGCGGCGCCAATATCCTTGAGGCTTTTGGTGCGGACGCCTTTTTCAAATTGCGCCACAATTTCGGCAAAGGTATCCAAATCAGCGGCGGAATAGTCATCCTGGGTTTCATTAAAAGTCATCGTATCGATGCCACCATGAAAATCAATAATCAGGATATCCGCTGCCACGGTGCCCTCAAATTCCTTTAATACCGAACCGCTGATATGATTAAATAAATTCAATTCGGCAAACATCAGATTGTCGGACGGCTCAATGCCGGTACACAGCAAACCGATATCCGCCTGGGTCAGATCCAGCCCGAAATAGGCGGAAAGCCCGGCGGCCATGCCGGCAATGTCGGCGGTGCTGCTGGCCATGCCCTTTTCCAGGGGAATGTCGCTGGCCATGGTAACATGCAAATGCTCTTTTTCCCGCTGGGGAATCGCAAAGCGCCGGAAAACTGCTTCGACCTGTTTTTGCGTTTTGGGTTTTAATGTTGCCAGATTCCCCGGGCCTTCGGCGATCGTAATCCGGGAATAGCGGTCAATCGGACTGGATACCAGACAGGGATTGCCATCATACCAGCCCTGAATATATTCGCCACAGGTGCCCGGGGTTTCGACCCTGACCCGCCTCATGCCTGCCCCGCTTGATGCTCCAGGACGGCATTTAAGAGACTGGTTAAAAACATCGGGTTACTGTAAAAATGAATATGCGGATAGCCGGCCAGGACGTTTTTCTGGCGGTACCCACAGGTCCAGGTTCTGCCTTTTTTGGTGATTACATAGGCGGTGGGCAAGGCTTCAGCGGTGGTCACCAGACTGTGATGAAATTCATGCCCGCGGATCTCAATGGTTTTGCCGCCAAGATAAGCGGTAATATTCACATAACCAAACCGCTGCAACCGTTTGGTCATCTGGGAATCGGCCGCGAAAAAGCCCACGGCCGGATTGGTTTCGCCGCTGTTTAAGGTCATCGAGTTAGTCAGATACATCAAGCCCCCGCACTCCGCATAACAGGGTAGCCCGGCTTCCAGTTTATCTTTGATATCGGCAATCATCGCTGTGTTGGCGGCCAGCTCGGCGCCGAATATTTCCGGAAAGCCGCCGCCGATATATAAACCATCGAGATGTTCTGGTAAAGCAGCATCATTCAAGGGACTGAATTCGACCACTTCCACCCCGGCGTTGGTCAGAGCCATAAAATTGTCCTCATAGTAAAAATTAAAGGCCCGGTCTTTGGGGACCCCAATCCGCAGTCCCTGATATTTAGCAGCGTAGTCCGAAAAGGGATCGACATAGGTGCTGACCACCTGGTCATGCTGACTGATTTCTAATAATTTATCCAGATCAATATGGGCTTCGGCCAGTTCCCCAGCCTTATCGACCTTGTCCCGGAAGTCGGCAATTTCTTCGACCGGTACCAGCCCCAGATGACGGCTATCCATGACAATGTCAGGATTATTGGGAAAATAACCCAGGCAGGTCACATCATTATAGGCTTCAATCATTTCTTTTAATAAAGAATAATGGGATTCAGATGAAATCCGATTGATAATGACTCCGACAATATTGGCCTCGGGATCAAAATCGACGTAGCCTTTTACCAGGGCCGCGGCACTTTTAGCCATGCCCCGGCCATCGATGATCAAAATCACCGGCGCCCCGATGGTTTTGGCCAGATAGGCACTGCTGCCGACATCCGATTCCAGACTATGGCCGTCGTAGAGACCCATGACCCCTTCGGCAATCCCCAGATCATTTTCTGCCAGCCGTCTAAAAAAGAGGCCCCGGATCGTTTCTTCGTCCAGCATCCAGGTGTCCAGATTAATCGACGGTTCGCCGGTCACAAAACGATGAAACATCGGATCGATATAATCCGGTCCGGTTTTAAAGGGTTTTACCCGCAGGCCTCGTTTCTTGAAGGCCGCCATGATGCCCATGGTGACCGTTGTTTTGCCGACATTACTGCTGGCTCCAGCCAGCATAAAATAATTCATAATTCTGCCTCCTTTTTTAATGACACGTTCGCTATTAGAAATTTCGTCGGGCGGCTGCCGATGCCGACATACCAACCCCTGGCCAAACTATTTTTCTTCAATCAGGGTCAACGCTTTGACTTTTTCGATAAATTCCTGATGATCATCAATTTCGTTGACCTTCTTTTGCTTTTTAATGGCCGCCAGCCGCTTTTCCAGCTGGCCTTCGGTGAAATCGTTGTTCAGACAATTGCGATGGAAATAAATCTCACCGGTCAGCTTTTCCAGACCGATCAGGTTAGCAATGTTGCCATGGCCAAAGGGCAGATCGGAAATCAAAATCACGTCACTCTCCGCCATCACGGCCAGGTTTTCGGCCTGTTTTTCGCTGCTGATAGCGGTAAAGGGGCTTTCTTCAATCATCGGAATCCCCAGCACATCACAGATGGTCCAGTCATCACTGCCCTGGTTGACCACCCCGGCGGTGACCTGATGGCCCATGGCCTCCAGTTCTTCCAACACCTGGGAAGCCTTGTTGCTACCGCAGATGACATGAATCCGCAGACTACGGTAATCTTCCGATTCTTTAATCACCCGCAGCGGAATAATCTCCGGTTTTCCAAACAGCTTATTCTCCTGAATAAACATTTTCATTTCATAGACTTTTTTGAGATTGGCTTCGGTGATCACATCTTTAGGGGTGCCGTCGACAACCACCCGGCCGTCTTTCATTAAAATCAGCCGGTTGCAGTAACGGGCCGCCAGATTAATATCGTGCAGCACCGCCACCACGGTCATCGATTTTTTCAGGTTGAGATTGCGGATCAACTCCATCACTTCAATCTGGTGGTGGATATCCAGCGCCGAGGTGGGTTCATCCAAGAGAATGATATCCGGTTCCTGGGCAATCGCCCGGGCAATAATCACCCGCTGTTTTTCGCCGCCGCTGAGATTATTGTAGAGCCGTTTTCGAAACTGGAGGGTCTTGGTAGCCCGCATCGCCTCGGTCACAATCGTATAATCATTCTGGCTTTCCTTGGTTCGATAACTCAGATAAGGGTTTCGTCCCATCAGAACGATGTCCTCGACGGTGAAATCATAGTCGATATCAAAGGACTGGGGCACCACTGCAATCATCTGGGCCCGTTCCCGTTGGGTATAGCTGGTGTTGTCCTTTTCTTCCAGGGTAATGACCCCGGATTTCACCGGCAACAGTCCCGATAAACATTTTAACAGGGTCGACTTGCCGGTGCCGTTGGGACCGATCAGTCCGACAAACTCGCCCTGGCAGATAGTGGCGTTAAAGCCCTGCAGAATATCTTTTTCGCCATAGCCGGATACCACATCCTTGAAATCCAGCATGATTCTTGGCATTAACCGTTCCATCTCAGGCACCCCCTTGCTTGCGTTTTCTCAAGAGATAAACAAAGAAGGGACCCCCGAAGGCGGCGGTGATAATCCCCACCGGGATCTCCTGTCCGGCCACGGTGCGGGCCAGGGTATCGCACAGAATCAGAAACGCCCCGCCAAACAGCAGCGAAAAAGGAATCAACACCCGGTGTTTGGGCCCGGTTACCAGCCGGACAATATGGGGTACTACTAATCCGACAAAGCCAATGATCCCGGTAACCGAGACCACTGCGGCGGTTAGCAGCGATGAGGTAATCAGAATTTTCTTTTTTAACCGCTCGGTATCTACTCCCAGCTGGGTGGCCGTTTCCTCGCCCAACAGCATGATATCCAACTCCCGCACCGAGGTCAGCATAATCACCCCACCGACAATCACATAGGGCAGCACCGTTAAAACCTGGCCCCAGCCCTTGCCATTTAAACTGCCCATGATCCAGAACATAATCTGGGTCATTTCTTCCTGATTAAAAATCATCAGCAAATACATAATTGCACTGATGGTTTGGCCGATGGCGATACCACTGAGCAGCAGCGTCGCGACCGGCACCTTGCGACCGACCCGGGAAATATTATAAACCACCAGGATTGATGTAAAAGATCCGACAAAGGCCAAAATAGCCGTGCCATTCATCCCAAACAAACTGCTGGAAAAATTCATGACAATACCAATGGTCGCCCCCAGAGCCGCCCCGGAGGACACCCCTAAAATATAGGGGTCGGCCATCGGATTTTTAAAAATACCCTGATAGGCAGCACCGCAGATGGCCAGCACCCCACCGGTAATAAAAGCCAGAATAATCCGCGGCAGGCGGACATTCCAGATAATCGCAACAGCGCCGGCGCTGATATTCTCCATCCCCAGATCGATATGAAAAAGCTGGTCCAGTAAAATTTTATTGGCATCCCAAAAAGATATCGACGCCACTCCCAATAAGGTACAGACATAAATGATAATGATACAAATGACAATGGATATGATAATGCTGTATTTTTTGACGCTATTTTTCATGATTTCTCCCATTGATCGTTTTATCTGTTCACCCCCTGAGTCTCTCGTTAAGAAAACCAGGGGGCGAACAGCCTTCGCCCCATAAGACAGCTTTATTTAGTAAATATTTCCGGATAAATGCTTTCAGCAATCAGGGCCATTCCTTCAATAATCCGGGGACCGGGCCGCTGAACCATATCACTTTCCGGGGTCAGATATTCAAAGTAGACCAGTTGATCATTGATAACCGCATTGATCTTGTCAAAACCTGGGGTAGCCTTAACATCCTCTGGTTTGGTGTAAAGCGAAATATAGACATCCGGGTTGTCGGCAATGATTTCTTCGGTGCTAAGCTGCGGCCACTGTTCCGCTCCGTCGGCCGCAATATTCACCGCGTTCAGATCAGTCAGCATCGAATCCAGGGTGGAACCGGGGCCGGCGGTGTAGAATTTTCCAATATCAAAGAAGACTGATTTTGGGGTTTTAGCTGTTTTAGCCTTATCGATTAAGGCTGCTCGGTCGGTGGCCATTTTTTCGACGATTTCGGTCGCTTTATCATTGGCATTGGTCACTTCTCCAGCCTGAACGATATTGGCCAGCACCCCGTCGATATCGGCGGCATTAAAGGTGATGACCTTGGCGCCGGTGGCTTCCAGTTGCTGTTTGATATCATCAGAAACAAAATCTGAGGCCACCACAATATCTGGGGCCAGCTCAATAATTTTTTCCAGGGTCGGTGCGTTAAAGCTACCAATATCTGTTACCGCCAAAGCCGCTTCGGGATAATCACAGTATTTGGTCCGTCCCACGACCTTGTCGCCCTGATCCAGGGCAAACAGGATTTCGGTTGTTGCCGGCGACAGGGAGACAATCTTCTGGGGTTCCTTTTCGATAGTCACGGCGTTTCCGGCATTATCGGTTACGGTTACCGGGTAAGCAGTCGAGCCGCTTTTCGTTTCAACGCCCGCTCCATCCGCTGACGTTTTACTTTGCTGACATCCGGTAAAGGATACCATCACGGTTAAAATAGCTAAAATAGTCAACAGACTTGTCATGGTTTTCTTTTTCATTTTCTTCCTTCTTTTTCTTTATTTTTTTGCATTTTTTGCAAAAATAAATCCAGCTTCCTGTGGAGGCTGGATACTAAACAAAAGGTTTAATCCTGTTCTTCCCACCGAAGAATATCAATGATTATGAGTGTCCTGACTTTTGCGTATCCTTGGTTCTCCCTTCCCATCCTTAAGACAGTGGTACAAGAACCGCGTTGGCAATTACAGTAGCGGGGGCTGTAGGGGTCTTCCACCCCTTTCCTCATCAATTTTCTATTATATTAGTGGAAGTGTATCACAGAATAGGTAACTTTTCAATTGATTATTTTTGCCGTGGTTTTCCATCGTTTATTGCCAGACTGTGAAGCACCGCCCGGGCAAAATCCCGGGGCTCTTTTTCCTGCCACGCTTCGTTGGCCAGCACTTCATAGGAAAGAGTTCTGATGGTTGGGACCGTCAGAATTTCCGCCATCACCTCATTCAGCGGGATCTTTCCTTCACCGGGAATCCAATGCCGGTCGGCCTGAAAATCATTATCGGATAAATGCAGGGCTTTGATCCGGTGCTTGTATTTTTTTAGAATCCGGCCGCAGTTCTGCTCTTCCAGAAAATCGTGGGAGCTGTCATAACACATCCCAAACCGGGGCGCATCAATCTGCTCCAGCAGAAAAGTAAGCAGATGCTGTCGGGAGACATTTTCAACCGCCAGATCAATGTTATATTTTTCGGCAGCATCAGCCAGCTCTGAGAAAAAAGCCAAACCCTTATCCAGATCCGGCTCAAATTCATCCAGGTCATTGGTGTGCATTACCATCGCTGGAATCTCAAAAGCCTGACAATCTTTGAGATAGTCCTTAAACATTTGCTGCTTGGGCTGAATCTCCATCCGGGAGGCCGTCCAGATATCACTGTAACCAATAAAGGGGGCATGGATATTGGTAATTTCCAGACCATTCTTTCTGACAATTTCGGGAAAATCTTCTTTTCTGATCGGCCAGGGTTCTTCCTCATCCTCCCAGGAAATCATCGCCTCTTCAAAACCGGCATCGGCAATGATTTTAATCCGATCCTCAAAATTCATAAAATAACCAAACCAGGAAAACATACTATAATTCATAAAGGTCTCTCATTCTAAAATAAATTTTACCAACCAAAATTTTTATTGCTTATATTTACCCCCCGACTACAATTGAAACGCTGGTCATCTTTTTAAAACTACGTTATAATACAATCAAAATCAATCATACAAAACTGGAGATAATTCATGAAAAAATATTCCAAAGGCATTCTGATCGGCATTGGCTTTATTACTCTATCCGCCATTCTTTACTATTTGCATTTCTTATTCTTTAATGATTCTCATCATATCTTTATTTATCTTCTCGGCGACATTGCTTTCTTACCAATTGAAGTGTTGCTTGTTTCAGTGATTTTCCACAAGGTTATTGAAGATAAAGATAAAAAGGAACGTTTGAAGAAAATCAATATGGTGCTCAGCGTCTACTTTTCCGAAGCCGGTGTCGAACTGATGCAGTTCTTTTCCCGGGAAGATGACAATTTATCTGATTTCCAGGAGTCCCTGTTGATCAAACCCCAATGGGATAGCAGGGATTATAAAAACGCCCTTAAGGATCTCAAAGGGATCAACCATCACCTGAGTTTTAGCGGCCCCTGTCTGATCAGTCTCAGTAAATATCTCACTTCCCACCGGGATCTTTTCCTGAAGCTGTTGGAAAATCCTTTTCTGGTTGAACACGAAACCTTCACCGACCTGATTATGTCACTTTCTCATGCTGAACAGGAACTGTCCAGCCGCAAGAATCTGCTGGAACTCAACGACAATGACTACCGCCACCTGATGAATGACATTGAACGGGCCTATAAACTGCTGCTGGTGGAATGGCTGTTGTATATGAACCATCTGCGGAAGTCTTATCCCTTCCTGTACTCCTTTTCGATCCGGACCAATCCCTTTGATCCCAACGCCGAAGTCGAAATTCAATAGCCAACGTTCGTCTCAACCTTTAGGGTTATCGATCAACTACCGCACCGACCAATTGTTAATCTGTTGTTCGCCGCGGAATCGGACAGGCTGTGCCATGTCCGCTCCGATGCGTACAACATGATGTAACAATTGTCGGTACTAGGTTATCTTCATATAATAAATATCTGTAATCTACTCGCTGATGGTTTCCACCGACTCGATGGTGTACTTCTGTTTGCTGAAAACCAGTTCCATCAACATTGATAAGTATTTGATAATCACCGCCAGAATCACAAAGACGCCGAAAAAGCCAAAGACGATGACCAGCATCATCGAGGTGTAGCCAGACACCACATCTTCATAGACATAGCTGACCAGGGTATAGATGCCAATGCCAAAGGTGGCCATCATCATAAAGACCGCCGCCAACAGGGTCATCTTATAGGCCACGTTGGTAAAAAGAATCAGCGAATCGGCGGCCATTTCTTTGCGCTGATGGCGGGTTTCCTTGTCGTAGGCTTTAGTGCAGGACAAATCATTGTCGTACTCGATGGTGTCGATCTTCAGGCCACAGTTGGCATAAACCGCCTTGCGGTAAGGGATCGTCTTGCTCATCGAGTGAACCCGATTAATCGCCCGTCGTGACAGCACCCGGAAGTTTTCCGTCCGCAGCGGATGAGGGCTGTGAGAATAACGGTTGAAGACCGTGTAAAAAAGCCGGGAGCTCTTGCGCCCGCATTTTTTCGGGGCGGCATTGACGATATCAAAACCAGTGAGGCTGTGATTATACACCGCCATCATCAGGTTGGTATCATAATCCATGACCATGTTATCAAATTCAAAAACAAAATCGCCGATGGAAAGATCAATGCCGGCATTCATGGATAGCTCGACACCCTGGTAAAAGCTCATATTGACGACGTTGATGACCGTTCCGGCGATGCTTTTGCCAATCTCCCGGATAACCGCCAGACTGTTATCATCCGAGGCGTCATTGACGCAGATAATCTGATAGTTTTCAAAATTGGCGCTTAATACCCCGTTAATTTTTCCCAGAAAATCCCGGATCCGCTCTTCATCATTATAAATATAGATCACCGCCGAAACAAAGTTCTTTTCTTTGTCCAGCACTGCCCCTTTATTTTCTTGCTGTTTTGTCATGTTTTCAATACCTCATCCAAATCATAAACCGTATTTATTTTTCCCGACAACACCGATACAAAGGTCGGTTTCTCGCTGACCTTGCGGACCACCGTGGGCCGCGAGTCGTCCACCTCGGAAGCCTTTAAGATCGGCTTCATCGAATAGAGCGAACCGGCATAGCTAAAGCCGTAATCCTCCTTTAGATATTTCTCGGCCATATTGGACATATAGGGCCAGGCGGATTGCGGTTTGGCAATGCAATCATTACAGTTCCCCAACTGCTTAGGACTGCAATAGCCCCGGCTTTTTTCCTGACAGTTAAATTTGGGTAAGCTGTCAAAGGACGACACGTGGGGCGTAAAGGTCACCGAAGTCAGGGAATGATACCCGGTTTTGCCAAAGGGCATCACCGAAAAAAATGGCCCGTCCATCACCGTGATGCCCACCTCGGGCAGCTTGTTTTGCGGCTGACAGAGAATGATTTCGCACAGTTCATACTTAATTTTAAACGGCTCAAAACCGGCCAGATCAAGGATCTGATTGGTTGACCCGTAGGTGGCATTCAAAAGAAAAGCGGTTTCTTCGACCGCGCCACTTTCCAGGGTCAGGGCATAGACATCACTGCCCTTTTCAATGGTCTGCAGCCGGGCCCCGTAGCGGATTTCAACACCCTTCATTTCTGCCAACGCATCAATGAAAAACTGGCCCAGAATCCCGGCGTCATAGGTGTATTCTTTGGTCAGGTAGGCACCGTCACAGAGTCCCTTTTTAAAATATTTCTCGGGAAATAATTCTTCACAGGGAATCTCGGCCGCCTGACAAAATTGGGTAAACTGTTCCCGGTTCGTCCAGCTGAAACTGTCGCTGGTGGCATAAACCTGGTCAAATTCACTGTGAATGCAGAAATCATAATCCTTGATAAAACGATTAAAATAATGAGCCGATTTGATCGCCGTCGCATAGGACCGGGGGTAGTGGTAACCCATATGAACCCGAGCCTGGTTGATATAGGTGGCCCGTTTAAAGGGCGCATCTTCCCATTCCAGCACCAGCACCCGCTCGCCCCGCTCGCCACAGATCTTGGCGGCGTAAAGACCGTAAAGACCAGCGCCGATGATGATTTTGTCCCAAGTGTTTTTATTTGAATTTTTTTTGTTTTGGATCATCTTATGACTCCAGCAACCTGGGCACAAAGGCATTGATGGCGGTTACGACGGTGTCAATTTCGGTATCGGTCATCCCATAGAACAATGGCAGCGAAAGCACCTCATCGGCCAGTTTTTCAGTAATCGGCAGACTGCCCCGGCCAATGTTCAGATAGGCATAGGCTTCCGACAAATGAGGTGGAATCGGATAATGAATGATGCTGCCGATGCCCGCGGCTTCCAGATAATCCTTCAATTCATCCCGATAGGGGGTGGTTACAACAAACTGATGCCAGACCGTGGTGGCCTGGTCCCGCAGTTTAGGCAACGCGATCACCGGATTGTTCATCTTGTTAAGATAGGCCGAGCAAACGCGGTTGCGGTCAGCATTAAGCTCATCCAGATAACGAAGCTTAACGTTCAGCAGCCCGGCCTGGAGCTCATCCAACCGCGAATTGGTGCCGACGACCTTATTATAATAGCGCTTTTCACTGCCGTAAAAACGGTACATCCGAAAGGCCTGATCCAGTTCCGGGCTGTTGGTGGTAATGGCCCCGCCATCGCCGAAAGCACCGAGATTTTTTGACGGATAAAAGCTGAAACAGCCGATATCGCCAAACGAACCGGTCACCTGACCCTGATAGGTGGCGCCATGGCTTTGGGCACAATCCTCCACCAGCCGGAGATTGTGTTTTCTGGCAATCGCCACGATCTTATCCATTTCGCAGCTGGTACCGTAAAGATGGACCACCAGAATAGCTTTGGTCTTTTCGGTAATCATCGCTTCAATTTTAGCCGCATCAATACTATGGAAAGCGTCCGGCTCGACAAAAACCGGGGTGGCATCGTTAATCGTGATCCCCATCACGCTGGCAATATAGGTATTGGCCTGAACAATGACCTCGTCACCGGCGCCAATGCCCAAAACACGAAAAGAAAGCCACAGGGCATCTAAACAGTTCCCCAGGCCAACGCAGTGATTGGTGCCAATATATTTGGCAAAATCCCTTTCAAAGCGGTCCACTTCATTCCCGAGAACATAGTTGCCGCTTCTTAGAATTTCCAATGCTTTGTTTTCATATTCTTGCTGATGTTCTTCAAAATGCCTAAGTAAATTATTTGCAGGTACCTTCATCTTGCCTCCTCTGCTGTCAGGATTTTGTCTCATATTCTTACATCAATATCTTAACTCAATCTTTTCTGACGATCTTCTTTGATAAATTCTGACTTTAAAAATTTGATCTGCTTGAGATAGGATACCACAGTTTTAACAACCTTTACCTTAGTATCATAATCATCTTCCCAGATCACCGGAATATCATGAACTTCGAGGCCCTGGCGCTCGGCACGCAGCAGCAGCTCAACGCAATAAAACCAGCCATTGTCCTGGCTGGAAGCAGCAATCAACTCGTCAAAGGTCTCTTTGCGATAAAAATCAAAGCCGCAGAGGGCATCGGTAAACTTGTTTTTAAACACCACATGCAAGAGGCCATTGAGTCCCCGGGAGGTAAATTCTCGAGAAGGCTTGCGTCCCATCACAGTGGAATTTTTCATCAGTCGGGAACCCTTGATAATCTGCACATCGGGCTGGTTTTCAAAAATATCCTTAACCGCTCTGAGATGTTCAATATTGGTGGAAAGGTCAATGTCCATATAGCCGATTACTTCACAGCGATTGTCCGCCGCACCGGTTCGCAGGGCCACCCCTACGCCCCGCTGTGGCGTTTGGAGATAATGGACCTCGGGATGCTTTTCGCACAGGCGTCGGCTGATGGCCTCGGTGGCATCGGTGGAGCCGTTATCGATGATGGTCAGCTGATAATCAAACAGCTTGTTTTTTTTGAGGAAAACCAGGGTTTTTAAGATCCCTTTTTCCAGGCGCCGCTCTTCATCAAGAACGGGAAATAATATATTTACTTTCATGATTCATCCTTTGGCTTTATTCTTATTCTTTCAGCTTGGGAATTCTTTAAGCTTAGGTATATTAATGTCATAAGGCGGATAGACCACACCCTTTTCGGTGATGATGGCAGTGACATTCTGGTGAGGGGTGACGTCAAAAGCCGGGTTTTCCATGGCAACCCCATCCGGTGCCACCTGAATTCCACAGATATGGCTGATCTCCCGGCAGTCCCGTTGTTCGATGACAATCTCATCGCCGGATTTCATGGCGAAATCAATGGTCGAGGTCGGCGCTGCCACATACATCGGGATGCCGTGGGCTTTGGCCAGGACCGAAACCGAATAGGTGCCGATTTTATTGGCCACATCGCCATTGGAAGCAATCCGATCCGCTCCGACAATGACGCCGTCAATTTTGCCCAGCTTCATCATCCAGCCCGCCATGTTGTCAGTGATCAGGGTCACCGGGATGCCGTCGGCATGAAGCTCGTAAGCCGTCAGCCGGGCACCCTGTAAAAACGGCCGGGTTTCATCGGCATAAACGGAAATGTTTTTTCCCGCTTCGTGAGCCGCCCGGATCACGCCCAGGGCGGTGCCGTAATCAGCCGTGGCCAGGGCGCCGGCGTTGCAGTGGGTCAAAATGGTATCATTCTGATGGATCAGCTCGGCACCATGCTTGCCCATATCCCGACACATCTGAATGTCTTCGGCACAGATGGCCTGGGCTTCATCCTTTAATATCTCAACCAGTTGCACCGGTTCTTTATCGGCATTGGCCGCCATCACGTCTTCCATCCGCTTGATCGCCCAGAATAAATTCACGGCGGTGGGGCGGGTGGAAGCCAGCAATTCGCAAACTTCTTTCATTTTATCATAAAAAACATCTTTTGGCTCATTTTCATATTCCACTGCACCAAAATAAACACCGTAGCCGGCGGTTACCCCGATGGCCGGTGCGCCGCGAACGATCATATCCACAATGGCTTTGGCAATTTTTCGATAATCGGTATAAGAATGGACAATAAACTCGGTGGGAAGCTTGGTTTGATCAATCAGCTTCAGCTCCCCATCTTCTAAATAAACTGGTTTCAAGCCTACACCTCTAATTTATCGATGAGCTTAAAGATCAGTGCTTTTACTTTTTCGGTATTTTCATTTAAAACCCGGATGACATCCTCATTGGTGACCGGTTTAATATCGGGATGGCCTTCCAGGCCGGCATCATAATCGGTGATCAGAGCAATGTTCACCACCGGGATTTCCTGTTCCAGACAGAGATATCCTTCCGGATACTGGGTCATATTGACCACATCGGCGCCCATCATCGCAAACATCCGGCTTTCGGCCACGGTCGAGAAACGGGGGCCGTTAATGACCACCACAGTGCCGCCAAAGTGGGCGGTAATCCCGCACTCTTTTGCCGCTTCCATCGCCAGAACCCGCAGATTATGATCATAGGGATGAGCCGAGCTGAGATGATTGACCTTGGGTTTTTCAAAAAAAGTATCTTTACGGCCAGAGGTCATATTGATAAACTGATCGGTTACCACAAAATCCCCGGGTTTGATCTCAAATTTAAGACTGCCCACACAACAGGGTGAAATAATCGCTTTGACACCCAGGCTTTTTAAGGCAAAAATATTGGCCCGGTAATTAATTTCTGAAGGGTTCAATGTATGTTCTTTTCCGTGTCGCGGCAAAAATGCCACGGTTTTTTCGCCTAGCTTGACCAGGCTGATATCATCCGAGGGCTTGCCGTAAGGGGTATCTATTTCAATTTTCTTTACATCAGGACTTAATTCGTAGAGACCTGAACCGCCAATAACGCCAATATCTGCTGAATAATACATAATTTCTCTCCTTCAAATTGTTTTATTATTGTCTATTTATCTAAACTGGTGATGACTGCCTTAGCGCAAATTAGATTGTGCCCGGGACGATACACCCATCCCCAACACAATCTAGCTCGTCAACTTTATTTTATTCGGGAATATTCAAGCTGGCCAGGGTGGATTTTTTAACAATCGGTTCATCGTCATCCAGTGGCGCCTTAAAGCCCAGCCACTGATATTTGGAGTCATCCTCTTCTTCGACTGACTCTTCAACTGGCTCTTCAGTTACTTCCTCAACCGCTTCTTCAACTGCCGCCAAACTGATCGCCTGTTCTTCGACAGCTTCGTCATCCGCTGCCAGTTCCGCATCGGTTTTATCATAATACGGGGTGCAATCTTCTTCTGGAGCAACTTCGGCAGCCATGGCTGGTTCCTTAACATCTTCAACTGCCGGTACTTCTTCACCATCCAGAATCAGTTCGGTCATTTTGGGGATCGGGCGTTTGACAATTTCGTCGTCATCAAGCGGCGCTTTAAAGCCCAGCCATTGATACTTGCTGTCATCCTCTTCCTCAACCACTTCCGGCTCAGGGGTAGCCGCTATGAGAGCCTCTTCCACGACCGCTTCTTCCGCTTTGACTTCCGGAGCGGACTCTTCGTCATCGATTTTTTCAGCTGCCACTGCTTCCGCTGTTTTTTCCGGAATCACTTCTTCGACGCCTTGAATGGTAACCGTGTAGCCCTTTTTCATGGCATCATCTTCGGGATTCTTTTCAGCCTTGTAGCCGACCCAGCTTTTCTGGGGCCGATACGGTGGGATCTCCTCATCGATGATTTTGGCCTTGGCCAGAACCGCGGCACTGCTACCGTGGATGGTTTCTTCCGGCTTGATGGTTTCCGAGGTATGAAATTCCGTCTCAGGATTTCGCTGATCCTTCTTTTCCCAGCTTTTCTTTCTATCCGGGAAATATTTTTTCAGGATATCCTTGGGAATTTCTTCATTGCAGAGGATCGCCGACACCGACGTCAGCACCTCCGGCAGGCGGTAGGTATCCCCCCATTTAATTGTCATCCCGACCTCATATTTTAGCAGATCTGCCACATTAAAGCCTAACGACTCCAATGAAAAACGCATCAGTTTCGGGTTGCGGCAGGGCTGATTTATTTTCCGGGCACATTCCATCCCCTGAGTTTCGCAGATCGGGCAATTGCCGGGAATCAGGCCGATGGCCCCGTCCACCTCGTCTTCAATTTCCAGCAACGTTTTCCAGGTCATCACCTTGATCGCCTGGAGCTTATCGGTGCTATAATTTTTAACCGCCTCGGGATCCCGGACATTTCTCAGATCATCCCGGGGCACCTCAAACTGCCTGCCAATAATATGCATATATTTAAACTGTTTTAAAAAGATTGCTTCATCAAATGCGTAAGGAGGGCAGGACCAGTACTTGGAAAAATTCGGACATGCCTTACAAAAGCCCAGCGTTTTTTCGCGATTGAAATACTCTTCCATTAAGTACTCCACTCGTTTTGCTCCCAGGCTAAGTTTGTTTTTCAATTCCATTCGTTTACATCCCTTCTCAATCAATCCGCAGATTAATCGACCAAATCTGTATCATTATGTTTAATTAATTTTTAAGATAAGTTCCCGAACCAAAGATAAAATTCACCTATTTTAGGTTCTTGCCCTATTCTACATCGATTTCCCCATTTCATCAATTAAACTTTTTGTCCAATTCGGGTATTTTTCCCCGTTTTTCCAAAATAACAAAATATTACCTGTTTTTTTTGAATTTTAAAGTTTATAATTAAAGGAGTAATTTTTTGAAGGGAGATTAATGAATGGAATATTCTCACGAAATTAAAAGAATGTGTACCGTTGGTAATAATGCAAACCACGGTTGTGCCCCAATCCCAGAGGAGGGAAAATGGGTTCAGGCAAAAGATGTTACTGACATCTCAGGTTTAACTCATGGTATTGGCTGGTGTGCCCCGCAACAAGGCGCCTGTAAACTAACCCTTAATGTAAAGGATGGCATCATCGAGGAATGTCTGATTGAAACCATCGGTTGTTCGGGAATGACTCATTCAGCTTCAATGGCCTCTGAAATCATGCCAGGAAAAACTATTTTAGAAGCACTTAACACGGATTTAGTTTGTGATGCAATTAACACCGCGATGCGGGAATTGTTTTTACAAATCGTATATGGCCGTACCCAAACGGCTTTCTCCGAAGGCGGACTGCCGATTGGCGCCGGACTTGAAGATTTGGGCAAAGGTTTACGAAGCCAGGTTGGGACTACCTATGGTACCCTTGCCAAAGGTCCTCGCTACCTTGAAATTGCCGAAGGTTATATCCAGAAATTGGCGTTAAACAAAAACGACGAGATTGTTGGTTACTCCTTCGTTCATCTTGGAAAAATGATGGAAAGTATCAATAACGGCGTTGAGCCAGCAGCCGCTTTAGAAAAAGCTTCTGGTAAATACGGACAATTCGACGATGCTGTCAAATACATCGATCCAAGAAAAGAATAGGAGGAAATCACATGGCATTATTTGAAAGTTATGAAAGAAGAATCGCTAAAATTGAAGAAGTTTTAGCTGCCAACGGCATTGCCTCTTTAGAAGAAGCAAAGGCTATTTGTGATGAAAAAGGCATTGATGTGGCTGAAATTGTTAGAAGCATTCAACCCATCTGTTTTGAAAACGCCTGCTGGGCTTACACCTTAGGTGCGGCCCTGGCGATTAAACGCGGCATTACTAATGCTGCCGATGCATCCGAAGTAATCGGCGAAGGCTTACAGGCTTTCTGTATTCCCGGTTCGGTTGCTGAACAACGTAAGGTTGGTTTAGGTCACGGTAACCTCGGCGCCATGCTCTTAAGAGAAGACACCGAATGTTTTGCTTTCGTTGCCGGTCATGAATCCTTTGCTGCAGCTGAAGGTGCCATCGGCATCGCCCGCTCGGCCAATAAGGTACGGGTCAAACCATTACGAGTTATCTTAAACGGTTTGGGAAAAGACGCTGCTCTGATTATTTCTCGAGTCAATGGCTTTACCTATGTTAAAACCGATTATGATTTTGCTAAAGGCGAACTGAACATCGTTTCAAAAACACCTTATTCCGACGGTGAACGAGCGGCCGTTAACTGCTATGGCTGTAACGACGTTCAAGAAGGCGTAGCCATCATGCATCACGAAGGTGTTCATGTTTCCATCACTGGAAACTCCACCAACCCGACCCGTTTCCAACACCCTGTTGCCGGCACCTATAAAAAGGAAGCCCTGGAACAAGGCAAAAAATATTTCTCCGTGGCCTCCGGCGGCGGTACCGGCCGGACCCTCCATCCCGACAATATGGGATCAGGCCCTGCTTCCTACGGGATGACCGACACCATGGGACGAATGCACTCCGATGCTCAATTTGCCGGTTCTTCATCTGTTCCTGCCCATGTTGAAATGATGGGACTGATTGGAATGGGTAATAACCCAATGGTTGGCGCGACGGTTTCGGTTGCGGTGGCGATTGAGGAAGCAAGTAAGTAGGCTATACAGCCATTTATTGCGGTATCATGCGATTTTAAGCGAGTTCGCTTGAGATTGGTTTTAGTCGTAAGATACCATGTAATATACAAATTATTAAAAACCAGGCTATTATAGTCTGGTTTTTATGTTTTAAACAGCATTCTAATTTTCTGTGATGGCTGATTTACCACTATCCGTTAGCCTGTACTTTTGCAAGCGACTGTTCGGTTTATCTGGGACAGTCATCTCAATGAGGTCTGCCACTATGAGCGGTTCGATGTGTCGTTTAAACGAGCGGGAGTCGCCGTTCATTCCGATTGTTGCAAAGATTTCTTTTCGTGACAACGTTTTGTCTTGAAGCGATTTCAAAACGTCTATCTGTGTGCCTGTTAAATCGACTTGGTGCTTTACTTGGTGCTTTACTTGGTGCTTTACTTGGTGCTTTACTTGGTGCTTTACTTGGTGCTTGTCCTGTTCGACGATTGTATCTAAAACAGCGGATAATGTGAATTCGATAAACACGCCGGAATCATTAGATTTTCTTGCCGCTTCGATTGCATCATAGTATTGCGGACGCTTCTCAAACATAACAGATTCCATTGGAATCCAAGCAAAAATTGTATTCCATTTTGCCAGCACGAGGGTCTGCCATAGCCGTCCCATACGTCCATTTCCGTCTGAAAACGGATGGATGGTTTCAATTTCATAGTGAAGAATTGCACTTTTTAGCACGGGATGCAGATCAGACTTCTTAGCCCATTCAAACAAATCCTTGATAAGGACAGGTACGAACTGTGGTCTTGCGCCGATATGTACAGCCACATCGCCGTCGAACACGCCGACATCGCCGTTTCGAAACTTTCCAGATTCCTCAACCAACCCCTGTGTCATTAACTCGTGGGCTTTCAAAAAGTCTTTTACGTCATAAGGGTTGAAGTTTATAATTTTGTCATAGGCTTCGTATGCATTTTTTACTTCTTTTATCTCTGTTTGCTTCCCTGCAATTATCTTACCTTCAATGACAGCAGTCACTTCCCCGAGCGAGAGGGAATTACCTTCAATAGCGAGGGATGAGTAAATTGTCCGAACTCGATTTAATCGATGTAGACGAATATTCCGATTGAAATCTGTGGCGTATTCCAGTTTTGTTACGGTCTCTACTATTTTTGCCAGGTAATCGGCAGATTTTTCCGTTATCGTATACGGCGGTTTATTAGTCATTTCATCGTCTCCTATGTGAACTCTTTTTAGTTGGTTTCCATCACCGAAGCCAACCAGAATTTTTCCAAGGTTGCCCGACTTATGGATGAAAATGGCGCTGCTATCATTTAAAAAAACAATCCCCCCCGCTATGACCTGTTTGAGTTCAGCCAGTTTCAGGAAGAAGAAGTGATTGATAATGACGCAGTTGATGCCATTGCCAAACGAATTTTTTAAAAAAATCAGACTGCCTTTGAGGAATTGGCCAAATGAAACGTCTAAACCGGCGGCTGTGATGGCCTCCGGGATGAAGGACTGCTGGATTCTGCTCTTGGCTGACTTATTCCAATAAGTTTATAAGTTGGTGTCGGGCACTGTTCCTTTTCAAAAATATAGTAGGGAAGACCGGCTTAATCATCGGTCTTTTTATTTGACTAGATTGGGTTCTTTTTGAACAATATCAATTCTCCATTAAATTATTTTTTTAATAAATCTTGCTCCATTTTCATGTATATACAAATCTTTAAAATTTGCCAGACCTCTAAGATTTAGATCATCATCTTCCTTTAAAATAAAATCAATATTGCAACCATACATATAATTAGTTTCAATAAATCCATTATTTAGGTCGCTGTAAAATGAAATTTGAAAAGATATATATAGATCTTCGTAATTAATTTCTCTGATTTTTTCGTCGGTAATATCAATGTTGCAATTAAATCCTTTCTCATTCAAATCAATAATATCAGCTGGATCTTTCTGATATTTTAGATCGTCACTTAATACCAGTTTATTTTCTTTTAAAGTGCGAATGATAATATTTTTAATTCTGAATTGTTTTGGTATAATTCCATTAGCAGTAACAAATCTAACATTTAAAGAAAGTGCTGCTTTTGAATCTTCATTTGCAAATACTATAAAAATATTTTTTGGAATTGATCCAAATCTATAAACATAACTCTTTTCGATTTTATTATATTTTTCTTTATGCACTTCTGGTATTTTATATAATATTACTTTATGACTCAGAACCAAATCATTTTTTCTAAAAATGCTAGTTTGCCATAAAGCCACTATTCCAAGAAAAAAAGTTGCTACTCCAGATAAAGCACTCCAAAATATTGATAAATCAAATTGACCAGATGTATTTTTAAACAGGAATAAAAAAACATTTATAATCCAAGGAACTAAAAACGGACTAACACAGCCAAACAATATCAATGAAATTATAATAACAAATCGTTTCTTATTCATCATACAAACCTTTTTCAATCTTTTTTATTTCAGTATACTCCAAGAAATAAAAAAAAACCACCCGAAGTTGACCCAACTAACCTAATTCAGGGAGACATCGGGGACGTTTCATTTGTCACATTCTCCCACACCCCTCTAAAGAACATGACACGGGGACGTTTCGCATGACACGGGGACGTTTCGTTTGTCATTTCCATCGCTTTAATAACAGCACCACCATCGCCTTTCACAGCCCCAGCACCCGTCTCAATTGTCAGATACTCCCCTCGTTTCCTTTTGAATCTTCATGATCAGCTGAGTTGCTTGTCTACCAACAATTCCTCGACTGCGTCATCCATTTAATGCTGAAATACATCCCCTTCTTTTGATCAGCAAATATATGTAATTATTGAACATACAAAAGAAAAATAATTGAAAACCGCTTATTTATCTATCTTTATCAAGTTTTTCAATAGTAATCGATCATTCCGCATCATCCAGAGCTAGATTACGCCGATCCAGACCCTTCAACATGATATGGCAAATACCCGCTATGCTTTTATTCCGCACTAACCTTGCCATTTCCGATTTCGTTTCCTGTTGTTTTTACACGCATATCATAGAACCGCGAATATGACAAACCGCCATCCACTGACGTTTCGTTTGTCTTATGTGTTCATTTCAAATGATAAAATCGCCATCTAAAAGACGTTTCTTTTAAATCTGTCTCTCCATCTAAATAGAATTGCTAAAGTTGTTTACTTCTCAACGGTTTATCCCCAAATTCTTTAATCAATTCAGCAGTTCCTAATTTATCGTTCACTTCATCTCATCTCGTTTTTTCGTTTCCAACAAACGGGGCCTTTTCGATTTAGGCCCCATTTGTTAGTTTTTTATTTTTGCCATATTGGGTGCGGTTTTTTGTACTATATTTTATATTATCTCTACGAGCATTTAAAATTCCCTGAAAATCTTTCAACTTTGAGAAAGTCTTTTTCAATTCTTATTATTTGACGTATAATAAACTTATCTTATTTTAGGGGGTACTAACGTTGAAAAAATGGTATTATAATTCTTGGCTTTTAGCTGCAATGTACGTAGTTGGCGGTATTGGTTCACTCTTTTTAATTGGTCTTCCAATTTTAATTACTGCAATTGTTTTTACGGCATTAAAAACTGGTTTTGAAAAGAAGGTGACTTCTGAAGATTTTAAAATATATCAAGACTATATTGAGAAAAATAAGACCCTGGCTGAATTGGATAATAAAATTACTGATAAGGATGTATTCTATAATGAATTTGTTGAAAAAACAAAATCCGAGGCGATCACCCAAGCCAATGTTATTGCAGAAAAACGAAAGTCAGAATTAAATGCACTGGTCGAAGCGAAGGAAAATACCCTAAAAGAACTGGATGAAAAAATCACTAACAAGGAAGTTATTTTTGAAAAGTATTTCCAGGAAGCAAAAGATAATGTTGATAAAGATATCAAAGAAATCATTGATAACCAGTCTAAGATGCAAGAAGAACTTAAAAACACGAACGAAACTTTAGAAAAAACCACATCGGCACTTGCTTCTCAAGAACGAAAACTTGAGAAAGTAAAAATCCTCTATCGTGCTGCTGAAAATGCATTAAGAAATTACACAAATCTCAATCTCAGAGAATCCGACCTGCTTATCCCTGAAAACATTGAAAGAGATCTTTCTGATTTGTCCCCTACCGTTACTTTGAAACTCCATAGCATGGATCTTAAAGATCTCCGCAAAGCTTTTAAGGCGAATGATAAAATTATTGAAGAAACGCTTCTAAATTATTCAAGTCGATATAATACAAAGGCTAATGCCGCTATTTACAAATTAATGGTTATGGCTCTTCGAGCGGAACTTCAAAATATACTTTATAATCTTAAATATGAAAAGATCGATACAGCCAACGAGAGTGTAAAAATCATGACAACCAAATATTTAAAATTGGCCTCTGATGGGAATCAAAATATTGCACCAACCCTTGTAAAGTTCATTGGTGAAATTGAAAGCCTCTTCTTGAATGCAACAAATATTGAATATGACTATTATATCAAAAAAGAGCAAGCCAAGTTAGAGCAGGCCGCAATCAGAGATCAGATGAGACAGGAAGCCGCGGAACGAAAAGAATTGGAAAAACAAAAAGCTCAAATCGAAGCTGAAGAAAGCAAGTATATTTCTGAAATCGAAAAAGTCAAAGCTCAAATGATCAGTGCTGATGCTGAATTGTTAAATTCATTAGAAGAAAAAATTAAAATGCTACAAGAACAACTTGATCTCGTTGAAGAGAAAAAAGAAGAGATCATTAATCTGCAAAATGGGAAGGCTGGCAGTGTTTATGTTATCAGCAACCTTGGTTCTTTTGGCGATTCGGTGTATAAAGTTGGTATGACACGAAGACTGGATCCATTTGATCGTATCAAAGAACTTGGCAGCGCAAGTGTACCCTTCCAGTTTGACGTTCACAGTATGATCTTCTCTGATGATGCCGTAAATTTAGAAAGTAAAATGCATGAAATATTGGATGAAAAACGTGTCAATAAAGTCAATAAAAGGAAAGAATTTTTCTATTCGTCTATCGATGAATTGGAAAATATTGTCACTCAGATTGATCCAGCAGCTGAATTCAATCGAACTCTGCTAGCTGAAGAATACAGACAAACACAATCAATGGCATATATTAGCTAAAACCCAATAAGTCGAGTCGCTGAGATAGGCAAAAGAAGCCTGCAAAAATAGCAATAACCAGATTTCCGAACATTTTGTTGACGTCAACAAAATATCTATACTTCCTCAAGGTGGCGAAAGAATCATTGAGGAACATTATACTCACGTTTTCTCATCTCTTATATTTCGTTTCCAACAAACGGGGCCTTTTCGATTTAGGCCCCATTTGTTGGGTTTGCTTTATTACTGATTTTGCAAGAAAATTAAAATGACGATCCTCTGGAGCTATTGCATTTTCAGCAGAAATGAGGACGCTTCGTCATATCCACGATGCATGAATGAGCCGTTTTTTCATTCTGTCAAATTTATGATAAACCGACGCTTATTCCATCAAAGTAAGTTGGTCCTCTATCAAACCTTTAGAAATATCCATATGTATTTAAAAATTTTCAAAACAGCAGTATCGAATGGTTTTTTCCGCAAATTTTCCCTAGCAGCAAGGCTTCTGCTTTATTCGTTTATTTATAGTGAAAACGACATTGCACAACTTCAATTTGACCGTCTTTTATTCGGTATACAATACGATTGGTATCATCAATTCGGCGACTCCAAAAACCCTGAAATTCATACCTTAATGGTTCCGGTTTCCCAATTCCTTCATAACCATTCCGATCAATATCCTGCAAAAGTACATTGATTCGCTTTAATGTCTTTTTATCCTGTCTTTGCCAATACAGATAATCTTCCCAGGCCTCATCTGACCAGACCTTATTCATCGTCAGCCTCAATTAGCTCATGAATGGTTCCCTTGCCAGCCTCAAGACTTGCGATGGATTTTCTTAATCTTTCCAGGTTTGCTTCACTATAGAAAAAATCATCATTAATTGTCAAATCAAAGGGAATCCCATGCTTACGAACCACTGCTCTTGCAAAAACATTGATCGCTGCTGTCATATTTAAGCCCAGTTCCGTACAAATCATATCAAAGTTTTTTTTCAATTCTTCATCCATCCGAATGTTGATATTTGTTTGTGCCATAATTTGTCACTCCTTTTCTTGTATATAAAGACATTATAGTCCATTTTATTGACATTGTCCTTAAATATAATTACATTGCGCATTTTATTCACCCACTATTTTAATCAAAGTCGCCATTTTTATCCATTCGCATGTCTAAAGGACGTTACCGGTCGTGTGAAAAAGGCTTTTTTTACTAAACTCAAAAAATCAGAAGACAACGGGGTACGTTTCGTTCGTCATATCCGTTCCACATTAAGTGGTTGATTTCTTGTTTTATCCATTTGTATTTACTATAAATCACCACTTGTTCCATCCAAAGCAAGCTGGGCCTCTATCAAAGTTTTAGCAATTTCCATTGCTTTGATTAAATTTTCAAGATGACAACAATGAGAGCTTCCTTCCGCAAATTTCACCTGCGCTTTTTCACACTTACTGATAACTGAAACCACTGGCCTGAGTGCTTCGGTTAATTCTGCTTTTGTATACTGCCCCAGGTCATCTGTCATTTGTTCCTTATGGGGTAGTTCACTTTCAATCAATAGTTTTGAGATAACCATTGCTTTGATTCTATTTCTAAGAAGTGAATACTGGGCGGTTCCTTCCGCAAATTTCCCTTGCATCTTTTCACATTTGCTGATCGTTGAAGATACTTCCCTAAGTGCTTTGTTCAATTCTTCATCCGTGTAGTTATCCATCCGATTGCTCCTTTGATTTCGTAGTATCTAGCCGCAAATTCCACTTTCTTAATTACTAAATATAGACGCGGGAACATTTCGTTTTTTATGATCGATACTCATTCTAGGTTCAACGCAAATTCCGCTGCATTCCTTAAATCCTCACTGTTTGGTCTGCCTTTGTTCATTCCACCAAAGAATTTAAGAAAACTGTTGGTATTAAACCCTTTGCAACTAAACTCCCCATTTACGAGGTATCCTTTTGACACAAGTTTCTGTCTTAGTGCCGAATGATCTTTTGCTACCTTAGCTTCTCCTATAATCGCACTGGTAGAGAAGATAAAGCATGACTTTTTACACACTTCCGGCAGCTGATCAGCTAGATCCAGCAATTCTTTATAGTGACTTCCACTGTCGATGCCTGCTCCAAAGCCAATCAGGTCATAATCCTCAAGCTCTGCCAGCGTGACCTGATCGATTCTTTTTACCGGGGCATGTAATACTTCGGCAAATACATCAGCAATTTTTGCGGTATTGTTGTGATGATACGAATGGACAATAATCAGACACTTTCCTCCCTCGGCGGCCATAACACTATTTTCTTTCGGCATGGTTTTTCACCTCTCATTTTTATTTCACTCTATGAATTTAAAAATTCGGTCACTTCTTTTAGATATAAATCCGGGTTTCCGATACACAATTCCCCGTGATCAAATCCTTTGAAAACCTTGATCTTAACACGGGGGAATTTTGATAATATACAATTTGCATATTTTTTTCCCAGCCACGCCTCCTTGGAACCATACCAATATGCGATATCGGTCTTGGAGTCAACAATTGAATCTGGAAGGCCATAACTAAAAACCGACACGTGGGCATTTCTGCAGCTTTGACCTGTCATATTTGCCCCAATTCGAAAAACTTCATCAACCATTTCCGGGGGATAAAAGGTTCGATTTAGAAGATGCTTCAAAAGCCTACTTCCTTTTTTCATGCTATGCGCTTGCCTTATTCGATAATTTACAGACAAGTCCAACAAAAATTTATTCATTGGAACGATCGGCCCTGCATCAACAATTGCCTTATCAATTTCAAGTCTGTTTTGAGCAATTATCTCAACCACAATTGTAGCCCCCAGCGATGCGCCGCAAATTGCAAAGACATGTTTCCCATATGTTTGTAAAACATAATCGCTTATATCGGCAGCCGCTTTTTCAACCGTCGTAAACGTCGAATTATTTTCTATGTTATGTCCATCCAATACCGGCACGATAACAAAATAATCATTACTTAAAATATCTATTTGAGGTTTCCACATTCTCCAGGATATGCCATATCCATGGATAAGAATGATCGCTTTATTCTGCTTATTTCCAAATTCTTTAAATAACATCCCGTTGCTCTCCTAATCCATGTCTATAAAATCTTCATTGTTTGAAATTGGTTTTGCTCGTCAATTTTTTACATTATACCACCGCCAGGATGTTTCAAAGATTGGCGAGACATCGGGGACGTTTCGGGAGCAGTGAGAAAGGCATGTTTTTCTTGATGTGTTCTTAAAATTCGAGAGAAATATTTTTAGAAAACGTAATTAATTCGAAATATAACAAATCGTTCACAAAAACAAGAAGCGCTTCATTTAATTCTTCATTGGTGTACTTATTCATAATCATGCTCCCTTGGTTTCGGAACAGCCTTTTGTCTAGGTACACGGGAAGTTTGCTCACGTCCCCTTTTCGCTTACTAGCCCGTGTATTTCGCTTTCGATCAAATTCGAAGTAAAAAGATCTGCTTTCGTCTAGCTTAATCCAGCTTGCCTTCATTGACGGCAACTACTTGAAATACGTTTCTTCTCTTGATATTAATCTATGCCAACCACAACGGGAATAAATTAGATATCCAGTTTGATGCCCTGGTTTTCGTTTCAAATCCCACATAACCCATATAGGTGTAGCGATAATCAATCTTCCATTGGTTGTCAGAAATTTGTTTGCTTTTGATAAGCTTCATTAATGACGCGCATTCTGGTTTATCTGTTAATTTCCGTTTGCCTGCAATATAGGCTAAGTCGGTAAGCGAAAGTGCATAGCTTTGAGGCATCATAATATCGGTAATATGGGCGCTGATCGGTGCTCCGTTAGACAAACGCTGATACATATTGTGACGTAGCATGTAGCCAATGCCTTTATCAATCAATTCTTCCACAGCATCATTGGTATGATCAACCGATTCTGAATAAGTTATTAGCGCACGGATCGTCTTCCCTATTCCGATATAACAAGGAATATTGCCTAAACAACCGCCATGTTTACACACACCTTTATATTGCCAAGTCGTCCTTGAACCTCTTTCGAATAACTGGTAGGTCTTAATCCAATTAAGAGCTGATTTTGCTTCTTTGCAGTCTGCCAAACCAAATCGGCAATAAGCTTCCAAAAGAAGCGCATTATAGCATGGTACCATTTCTGCAACTCCTCCCAAGCATGAAAAACCTTGGGGCGTCGATATATTTTCATTAACATAACTCAGTAATTTTTTTGTGTAGGGCAAATCCTGAGTAAAAGGTATTTCACTTAATCCTAATAAACGAAATACTACAAATAAAGGATTATCTATAAAATCTTTGGTGAGTTTGGATACCAGTTTTGACTGATTTAATAAATTGGTTACTTCATCCCCATCTGGACTTCTTTTTTCTTCAACAGCAAGCCGTAAAGCCAATGCAGTATCCATCGCAAACTCCTTTAAACAAATTATTACTGTGTTGTATATTGTACTATAATCGTTGCTCAATTTCCAGTTAGCCTGTACAAAAAAAGACCACCCGAAAGTGGCCAAATAAACCAATAAAAAAGTAACCAGGGATAACGAAAAGGTGCTACCATGGCCCAGTGTCTAACATATCCTCAATGTTACTCGGATTAATTATAACAGCATCGACCAAGATCGGATAAAATATTGCGATGTAAACTAATGGGGAGCATTTTTTGAGAGATTCTCCTAACCCCCTCTAAAAATATGATTTCCCAAAGAATATTGGATTCTTCGAAACGCAATTCCAGGAACAGTGGCTACTCATGAGACCGGTTGCCAGCCCTTACACAGATCAAACCAGCCGGCACAGTTGGAATATTTTTCCAGTTCCGCTATTGTCAGTTCAATGGCACTATTACTGCTTCCGCAGGCAGGAAATACCGTATCAAATCGTTTCAGCGAATCATCGAGATAGATATCCACATTGCCGTTGACGGCAAAGGGACAGACGCCGCCAATACCATGACCAACAAGGTGCTCGACCTCTTCCGGCGAAATCATTTTTGCCTTCGTTTTAAAATGAGCTTTAAATTTTGAATTATCGATTCTGGCATCACCGGCTGTCACTACGAGCACACATTTTTCCGCTAGTTTAAAGGACAAGGTTTTGGCGATTCGTTCCGGGGCACAACCGACAGCTTGCGCCGCCAGTTCCACCGTTGCCGATGAGGTCTGGAATTCCAGAATTCGGGTTTCAATATTCCATTGTTTGAAATAATCTCTGACTTTTTCTATTGCCATTTAAATTTACTCCTGTTCTAATAAAATGGGATTCATTTATTGTCCTTCTAATTCTATCATAAATTTTTTTATGACATGAGGCTGACACTTATTCCATCAAATTCAAAGTAAAAGATCTGTTCCCACTGGCCAAAATCTAGCTTCAACAGTTCTCCGGAAATCATCCATTTATCAATCTTTATTGAACGCATCTATATACTTATTATAAATAAATACTTTCTTTCTTTTACGGTTATCGAGATTACTTAGAATCCCTTCCTCGCAAAGTCTTTCTAATAAACGGCCACTTGTTGCAACGCTGATATCCAGTTTATTTGTCGCTTCTTCAATGCTGATTGTCGGCTTATCAAATAATCCTTCATAGATTACCAGAGCATTTTCACTGATGCGCCCCATTGCATTGATTTTCTTTAAATCTTCGTCTCGTAGGCCAGAAATACTTCTTGCAATCTCCACTGCTTCTTGTGCTGTTTCGATAACACCTGTTAAAAAGAATTTGATCCAGCTCTCGTAATCGCCTTTTGTATGAATATGAAATAAATACTCATAGTAGGCCTGTTGATTATGTTTTATGAACTTTGATAAATATAACGTGGGTTTGTGTAAAATATCATTAGCTGCCAAATAAAATGCAATTAAAAGTCTTCCCACTCGTCCGTTCCCATCTAAGAAAGGATGGATCATTTCAAATTGGCTATGTATTAATGCCGCTTTAACCAGTGGCGACATCCAATCATTTTTATGCATGTATTTTTCAAAGTTGTCCAAACAATTGCTCATATAATCAATTGATGGGGGAACGTAGCTTGCAGTAGTTATTGAATAACCACCAATCCAATTTTGAGATCTTCTGAATTCACCTGGAGTTTTGTTTTCGCCGCAGACTCCTTCCATAAGAATTCCATGTATTTCTCTTATAAGTCTTAAAGACAGTGGCAAGGTTTCCAAACGTTCAAAGCCGTAGTTTGTCGCCTTTACATAATTTTCGATCTCTTTAACATCATCTGGTACCTCGTCAGCCATACCAGCTTCAGCTTTAATCAAATCACTAAAGGTCGCTCTTGTACCTTCTATTTGAGAAGATAGCGCTGCTTCTTTTCTGGCATACATGTAGACAAAAAAACTCGGCGAAATCAATGTGTCCGTTACCTCATCCAACCTGCCGATGTGCCGATTGGCTTCTGATATCAAATAAATCATCTCATCGTCGTATTGAATCACAGGATTTTGAGGGGGTAGCGGTGCCGGAATAAAACACGAGTATTCTGCTTGGCCACTCCCAACCTTTATTTTTCTTCCTGCTCTATTTTCCATATAATCACTCCTCACTTTTTGTCTTAAAATGATTATAATTTATTTTTATTTGCATTTCAACGCATTAAATGAAAATATCTTTTTTTAGTATGCACTTTGCCGCAGCACAAGGGGTAAGACGGTGAGAAATCCGGGCATAAAAAAGCCCCGGGGAAGATACAAAGACATGTTTCCCATATGTTTGTAAAACATAATCGCTTATATCGGCAGCCGCTTTTTCAATCGTCGCAAATGTCGAATTATTTTCTAAGTCATGTCAATCCAATACCGGCACGATAACAAAATAATCATTACTTAAAACATCTATTTGCGGTTTCCACATTCTCCAGGATATGCCATATCCATGGATAAGAATGATCGCTTTATTCTGCTTATTTCCAAATTCTTTAAATAACATCCCGTTGCTCTCCTAATCCATGTCTATAAAATCTTCATTGTTTCAAATTGGTTTTGCTCGTGATTTTTTTACATTATACCACCGCCAGGATGTTTCCGTCTCAACCAATTGCGAAGTTTTCTTTAGTCTCCATTATTTCCAGAAATTTTTGACCGAAATACCTTAGTGTTTTAAATAGTCATCGGTGGGTAGAATAATAACATCAAAGTGATTCCTGATTATGTCAAGAAAGGAGACCCATGAAAAAAGAAATAAAACTGTACACCTGGCCGTTTTGTCCTTATTCCAATGGTGCCAAAAAACTGCTTGATGACAGAGGTATTGCCTATACAGATGTCGACATCTTCAAAAATGATGACCTTCGCTATCATTTGCAGGCAGAAACCCATCATTACAGTATCCCTTTTGTTTTTATCGGCGATACCTGTATTGGCGGCTTTTCTGACCTTAAAGAACTTGACGAAAAGGGTGAATTATCTACTTTAATTGATGAAAAGAAGGATTAATCAAAAAAACTGCTATCACACAATAGCAGTTTTTTGTCTTCCGACTGAGATGATTCAATTTGAAAGATACACGCATTGCAACCGTTTCGAATCTGCTAAAAGCAGCATTCCAACGGCAAAAAATGCTATATTTTTGGAGTCTTTCACCGTTTCTGATCAATCATTTTTTCTTTTCTTCGGCTTGGGCATTATCGGTTGATAATGCGGCGCTGCATACTTGCCACCTCATCCAATGCCGCTCTTTATTTTAAGCCCCTTTGTTCTTTTTCGATTCTGTTTCATACCCCCGGGGAGGATTCGTTCATCATGTCCACAATGCCAAACTAGAAAAACTTCACAATATCTGCAACTGTTTTTCTTTTCGGCATTTTAGGTTCCTGGGCACCATATCCCAATGCAATCACTGAAACGACTGTTTCATCTTGACTGATCGACAGCATTTCGCGAATTTTGTCCGCATCGCGAATGCCCATGACTAATGTAGCCAATCCCAGATCGACAGCTTTTAGAATAAGATTTTCATTGTGCAGGCCCAAATCGTAAAATCCCCAGTCGTTTCCCAGTTCATTAGTCGGTTCCCCATCTGGATTGAAACCTGATGAATTCTTGACAAAGGTCGTCACAATCAACACCGGTGCATCTGCACAATTACTGGCATTAAACGATGGCAGACACGCTTGTTTGAACTTGGCAAGGGTTGTCTCTGTCTGAATGACATAATACCGTGCTGTCTGAGAATTTTTCCATGATGGTGCCAAAATCGCAGCCTCAATAATTTCTTTCAACGTGGCTTCATCGACCTTTTTATCCGGATCATATTTTCTGACGCTTCTTCTTAATCCAACAACTTTTTGAAATTCCATAATTACCTCCCAATGTTTTTTGTTATTATACCTGTTTCTTACCTCTTTTTAGGCATTATATTTGTGTTCGCAATTATTTTTATTTATGAGACCGGTTGCCAGCCCTTACTCAGATCAAACCAGCCGGCACAGTTGGAATATTTTTCCAGTTCCGCTATTGACAGTTCAATAGCACTATTACTACTTCCGCAGGCAGGAAAGACCGTATCAAATCGTTTCAGTGAATCATCCAGATAAATATCCACATTGCCGTTGACGGCAAAGGGACCGACGCCGCCAATACCATACCCAACAAGGTGCTCGACCTCTTCCGCTGAAAGCATTTTTGCCTTCGTTTTAAAATGAGCTTTATATTTTGAATTGTCGATTTTGGCATCACCGGCCGTCACGATGAGCACACATTTTTCCGCTAGTTTAAAGGACAAGGTTTTGGCGATTCGTTCCGGGGCACAACCGACCGCTTGCGCCGCCAGTTCCACCGTTGCCGATGAGGTCTGGAATTCCAGGATTCGGGTTTCAATATTCCATTGTTTGAAATAATCTCTGACTTTTTCGATTGCCATTTAAATTGCCGAAATGGAACTTGTTGCGGTGATCCTTATCGTAAGCCGAATACCTTCACAGCATCTAACGATTTTCAAATTGTCATTCAGCAGGCCACAATTTCTTTAATCATAAACTCCTTACCGCATAGTATTTCCCAGTCTTGCTTACCGCAGTTGGGACAGATGTCTTTATTCTCAATCAGATTAAAGACACTATTACAATTTTGGCAAATCGCATTGCCGGGCAATATTTCTATTTTTAATTCAGTCTCCTGCAACAGCGTTCCCTCTACGGCGGCCGGGTAGCACTCTTCGATATATTTCGGAATCATCGACGAAAGCTCCCCAATTTGCAGTACCAGGGTTTGAATTTTTGTCACCCCATTTTTTTGGGCAAATTTCTCGACAGTATTGATCGCACCCATTAAAATTCCCAATTCATGCACGTGGACTCACCTCAATCATTAAATGTTATTCTAAAATATTAATAATGGGGAGAATAACTCCTCCCCATTATTTTATGACCTGTTTAGCCAGCACTCGTTTATTTTGAAAAAAGCGAATTGATGGTTTTTTTGGTATTTTTAACGGCAATTCGGCCCTGACGTTTGATCACATGCTTGATCACCGCCGGTTTCATGTCCTTTAACTCCATGCCAGGCTGGTCATATTTCCGAACCAGGGAAATGGCATCAAATTTACATTTGGTCGTACAGACCCCGCAACCCACGCATTGATGCTGATCCACAAAGGTGGCGCCGCATCCCAGGCAGCGTTCGGTTTCTTTCTGAATTTGTTCCTCGGTAAAGGTTACCCGCAAATCCTCAAAGGTCTCTTTTGATTTATTGCCATCGATGTGGATTGCCCGTTGTCGGGGCATCCGATCATAGCCACCCATGTTGAGATTATTGATATCCAGGGCATGGTATTCCCGATCCCGGGCAATGGTCAGGTTGTCCCCATGGACATAGCGATGGATTGACACAGCGCCCTGTTTTCCCAGCGCAATCGCATCGATGGCAAACTTAGGTCCAGTCAAGGCATCGCCACCGGCAAAGACGTCTGCTTCACCGGTCTGGTAGGTAATGGGATCGGCTTTAATGGTTTTGTTCAGATTTAATTCGATCTTAGAGTCTTTGATCAATTCGCCCCACTCCATTCCCTGACCAACTGAAATCAGAACATGGTTTGCTTTGACAATCTTGGTATCCCCCTCATCAAACTGGGGATTGAATTTGCCGGTTTGATCGAATACCGACCGACATTTTTTGAATTCGACCCCAACAACCCGGCCATTTTCGACCAGGATTTGTTTTGACCCCCAGGAATTATTGATCACAATGCCTTCAGACAAGGCTTCGTCAATTTCTTCATCCAGGGCGGGCATTTCGGCTCGGCTTTCCAGGCAGAACATATCGATTTGTGAAGCGCCGATGCGTTCAGCCGTCCGAGCGACGTCAATGGCGACATTCCCACCGCCGATCACGATGGCCTGACCGTCCAGTTTTAAATCATCTTTTGTATCATCAAAGAGACTGACCTGGCGCAAGAAATCGACCCCGGTCATCACCCCAGCGGCATCTTCGTCGTCAAGCCAGAGGTTTTTCCCAACCTGCGCGCCGATCGCTACATAAAAAGCGTCATAGCCTAGTTTTCGCAGTGCTGGCAGGGTGATATCCTTGCCCACTTCAATGCCCGCTTTAAATTCCACCCCTAATTCTTTCAAGACGTCGATTTCGGCATTGACGATCTCTTTTCCCAAACGGAAGTTAGGAATCCCCAGGGTTAACATGCCGCCAAGCTTTTGCTGTTTTTCAAAGACGATGACTTGATAGCCATCAACCGCCAGAAAATAAGCGCAGGATAATCCGGCTGGTCCAGCCCCGATGACGGCGATTTTTTCTGAACGCTGGGCGCGCTTTTCAGGAACAAAGCGATGTTCTGCTTTTAAATCCTGTTCGGCAACAAATTTTTTGACCTCATCAACGGCCAACGCTTCATCGAGACTGCCTCGAGTACAGGCTGATTCGCACTTGCGGGGACAGATTCGTCCGCAGATGGCCGGGAAGGGATTTTCTTTTTTGATCAGCTCCAGAGCATCCCGATACCGACCCTGGGCCGCCATCTTGATATAACCCTGCACGGCGATATGGGCCGGACATTCGGATTTGCAGGGGCTGGTTCCGCTGTCCTCGACAAATTTGCGATGACGATAGTTGTAATTCCATTTGTCTTTTCCCCACTGGGTATCAAAGGGGCGATCCTTCACTTCAACCATCGGGATCGGTTTTTTGGTGCATAAATTTTGACCTAAAGTGGCAGCGCTGGCCTGACAATTTTCGACGCACTCGCCACAGGCGACACATTTATCTTTGTCAACCTGAGCGACATAATTTGAACGTGACCAGTCAGGATTTCGGTAAAAGGTGGTATTACGAAGTCCAAAGCAGGAACAGCCGCAGCAATTACAGACCGCCAGAGCATTGCCCGGCCCTGATAAATTAGGGATGGAATGAACCAACCCCTCTTTTTCTGCCTGGTCACAAATGGCAAAGGCTTCGGCCCGGCTAATTTCCCGGCCTTTGCCCGTCCGGATATAGTATTCCGCGGCTGGTCCCACCTGAATACACATGTCTTCAATGGTATGGCCGCAGCCTTCGCCGATGGATCGCATCGATGTCCGACAGGCACAATCCGCCGCCGAGAAAACCTCATGGCTGTTTAAAATATGTGATATTTCTTCATAGGAAGCCCGTTTGGTATCTCCGTCTATGGCACTTTCAATCGGGATGACCCGCATAACCCCAGATCCGATGGGAATGTTACCGGCCATCAGTCCGCCCAGTTTACGGGTGTATTCTTCAAAGCAGGCGGCGATGTCCGGATACTTGGCAACATTTTCCTTGTTGACAACCATGTATTCCATCACGCCAGGAACAAAAAGTTCAAGACAGTAGACATCCACACCGTGTTCCGTTTCCACCTTAATTGAACCGTCAACCGCCATCTTATAAAGGATTTTCTCAACATAATCAACTGGTTTGCCGCAAAGCTTGGCGACTTCGGCAGCGGTTTTATATTTACGGATCTCCAGCTTAAGGGCAACTTCGGCCTCTTCATCGCTGGTAACTGGTGCCAGAATCCGATATTCCGGGTCGCTTGGTTTTACTTTGACGATCCCGCCGGTGATCCCGGCGGCTATCTTATTGGCTAGTTCAAGTACCTTTTTCTTTACCATCTTATTTCTCCGATTCGGGTATTTTATTTAAATTAAATGATGTTATAGCGCTGTAATACTTCTTCAATCACAGTTCCGGAAATCTTCTTTAAACCTTTCTTTTTGACAAGGTTCATAATAAACGGGAGCTTTGTATCCCCGGGCTTTTTGCCATCCATCATCTTGACGGTAGAATCCAGCAACACCCGAACATCATAGCAAGAATTAAATACCTCGGGCACACCGCGATCAATGTCTAATAAGGTATAAACGGCCTCCATTCCGGTTCTTACTGAATATTCGGTGGTAAAGACGGTATCTCTGGGGGTATCGGCAAATTGTCCCAGGAAGGCAAAGTTCTCGCTGCCGTCTGGCACTACCTTGGGGCGGTCGCCAGCCCGTCGGGGCATAAAGAAAGCGGTAATATAGGGCATCATACAGGGAATCGTATGAGCTGACTTGGTGGCCATATCATGGATCTGAGATTCCGGCACACCCATATGGTAAAGCCATTCTTCGGTAATCTCCACCCCGGTACATTCTTTCATGGGCTTCTTGATATAGTTGCCAGGCACTTCAGAAAATAAACCGTAGACCCAAACGGTCAGTTGGTCTTTGGGCTGTTCCTTAAAATGAGGCTGGCGGTTGACAGTGTAACTCAGCATCCAATTGGAATCCTGAGCGGTAATGATGCCCCCGGTAACAACCCTGCCGTTAAAGGGATCACGCTTACAGATCTTTTCGATATAGGGTGGAATGCGGTCGTCCAGTGTGGTAACCGTCGCTGATTCCCAGTTGGTTTCTTTGGTATTGGTACAGAATTTATCCGGTTTGCCAAAGGCGGGATCCTGTTTGGCAATGTTTCGCCACAGTTCCCAGCAGCCACTGATGGAATCATCAAATACCGGTGCGTGGTCATCATCGCCCAAAGTTGAATTCTCAGTACAGCTGCCGTTAGTGATAAAGACCAGCTCATTTTTCGAAAGCGGAATGACTTCTTCCTTGCCAGCATGGTTACAGATAATCTTGGTGGCCCGTTTTTTACCGTTTTTACAATCAAAGATAACATTGGTAACCATGGTGTCATATTGGAACTGAACCCCATGGGCTTCCAGATATTTAACCATTGGCAGGATTAATGATTCATATTGATTATATTTGGTAAACTTCAGCGCTGATAAGTCCGGCAGTCCGCCGATATGATGAATAAAGCGTTGCAGATAGAGTTTCATTTCCAGGGCTGAATGCCAATCGCGGAAAGCAAACATCGTTCGCCAGTAGAGCCAGAAGTTGGAATTCAGCAGTTCCTTCGAGAAGACCTCATCAATCCGTTTGTCATAAAGGTCTTCATCCTTGGTCATAAACAGGGTGACCATTTCTTTGGAGGCCTGTTCACTGAGATCAAACTTCCCACCCAGTTCAGCATCCCGACCCTGGTTTTTAGTCACCCGCATCAGCGAATAGTTGGGATCGGCTTTATTCAGCCAATAGAACTCATCCAGCACTGAAACGCCATCAGTCTCAATGGATGGAATCGATCGGAACAGATCCCAAAGGCATTCAAAGTGGTTTTCCATTTCCCGGCCGCCGCGGATGATAAAACCTTTTTGATTGTCTTTAATGCCATCACAGGCGCCGCCGGGCAGACTTAGTTCTTCGAGAATATGAATATTCTCGCCCTTCATTTGACCATCCCGGATCAGAAAACAGGCTGCTGCCAGCGATGCCAGACCGGCACCGACTAAGTAAGCTGATTTTTTATCCACGTCCACTGGTTTTAAGGGACGGGCAAATGCTTCATAATTACCATTGCTATAGTACATTTAAATTACCTCCGTTATTTTTATAACTCATTGATTTAACCAATACATTATTAAAACCTGGACACTTATTCCGCCAGCGCTTTGACTTCCTGATATTTCTGCAAATCAGTATACAATTCACCCAGATATGGGTTTCTTTTTGTTTTAACAATTTTATAAATCATATAAATAAAGAGCCCAATATTAGCAACCAATGCAGTCAAGCTAAACGCAAACAGCGGCAAGGTGTTATAGGTTGAAGCAACCGCAAATATCCCCTGATCAATAAAGGCTGGAAAGGTCTGGGCAAACATACACCAGATGGCCAGGGTCTGGGCTCGATGTTGCAGCCAGGCGCCTTTTCCCACCGTGAAGGCACAGAGTGTCGGTGCCAGCAACAGGGCAAAACCACAATACCAGGCATGACCCGGAAGGCAGTTGTAGGTATACGCAAAATTCCATAAATCATAGGCGATGATCCAGAACCAGAGCATATCCGGCCAGAGCATATCCTTGCTGCCATCTTTGGCGGTCTGTTTTTTAATACAGATGCCAAACCATCCCGTAATGGTGATAATATTTAAGATCCCGGCAATCCCGTTCATATAATTCCAGGAGCCGCCCAATACATACATGGCTTCGTCTGCTAAAATGCCACCGCCGGCATACTGCATCCCAATTTGAAAATCCCGGGATACCGCTTCGATAATATTGATAGCCAGAATCAGTGCCGGAAAGGTGAGCATCCATTTCACATCCGCCAGACGGCGTTCTTTGCCGGTGGCTTTGCTTTTCCACTTAACATGGCGGATACACCAAAAACCAATACATCCAGCCGTGGCTGAATAGACCTTCGCTAAATGAAACCAGTCCGTATAGGTCGTATCTCTTAATACCGTAAACCACAGCGAAGAAAGAATAATTGGTAAGATGACAAAACAGAAAAAACCAATATATTTCCATCGCCGGGCTACTTCATTAAAAGCAAAGAGTGCAGTGAATACGATTAACCACACTCCCCATACGCTGAATGCTGTAGCTCCTTCAGCATAATTAAAAACAAACATTTTTGTTCCCCCTAAATGATTTGATTCCAGAATTATACATCCGTTGTTAAAACTTCTTCAATAGACACATAAAAGGAAGTGTCGACTTCAACACTTCCTTTTATAAAAAAACCTATTTTATATCAGCTTTGACAAACGCTTCCACCGAACGGGGAATACTTCCTCTGATCATGATCAGCAGTTTTTTCAGGATAACTTCCGGTTCTTCTTCCATCCCTTCGCTAACCCAGTCGATCAACAAGCCATTAAAGACATGGCGATAAAAATTAACAATAAATTTTCGATCCGCTTCCTTCAATTGCACATTTAATTGTTTCACACATTCATTGACCACGCAGTCCAGTAATCGGCTGGAGAGATGAGTCAGATAGGTATTAGTTTCCGGCCAGTACGATGAATGATAAATATGGAGGATCATTTTCGAATTTCGCTTGGTATAATTCATGGTTGCCAGAAATCCGCCCCCCCAGGTTTCGAAGGTTCTGTTTTGGGCGATTTCATGAGATAATTCTTCATAAAATATTGTTTTGAAGACCGCCATAATATCAGAAAAATGATTGTAAAAGGACTGCCGGTTGACACCGCAATGGTCACAAATTTCCTTCACCGTTACCCGATCGAGGGATTTCCTGCTGACCAGTTCTTTAAATGATTCGATGATTGCATCCTTGGCATGCTTTTTCATAAGCTTCTCCTTTAATATAACTCGTCTGTCTTAGTGATCTACCAAAATATCGAAAAATTCTGCTTTCGGAATAGCCTTTTACCCAAGACCTGGGGAAATTAGCTCACATCACTTTTCACTTACATGACGTCTTATTTCGCTTGTCATTAGATTCGACATTTTAATTAAAGCGAATTGGCATGGTTTTGATCGCGGCTACAACAACCGCTGATGATATCACGACAATATCAATCCCCATCGGCAATCGAAAAAATAAACTGATTACGAGGTAAACACAACAAACCAGTGTTATTTTTAGAAACACGCTTAAATGTGCAGCTGCATAGGCTTTTCTTTTCTCGCTGCCAGCTGCTTTTGCTTCCTCAAAGCTGGGTCCGCCATTAATCCAATAGACATATTCCCCGGCATAAATCATCCACATTAAACCATCAATTGCAATAACCATGAACATCAGGATCATTCTAACCTCGGCGCCCGCTCCCCAGGTTGTCTGGAATAGCTCCTGCAGGATTCGATTGATTACCGTTGGCATCAAGGTACTCACTGCTATGAATAATATCATCCACAGGACCAATGGTTTATAAGTCTTTTTATAAGACTGCTGATTCATCATTTTTTCTTTTTCTTCGGCTTGGGCATTGGCAGTTCCTGATAACTGGCCCGCAACAATTCGGCCAACCATTCCCGGTCATCCAGAGAATCAATCAAAAACTGTGGCTTGGCACCCGGATATGGCAGACCTTCTTCAACGGTTCCCAAGTGTTCTTCAATCATGACTTGCCCCGCTTCGGTTTTCTTGAGAAAAAACTGATTATCGCAGATCAGTCCGATAATCTTTTCGTCAAGATAGACGCCATATTCGCCAAACATTTTTTTGCAGCTGATGTTACCCGCTGCCATTAACTGATCACAGACATAGTCTGCAAATTCCTTGCTGGTTCCCATTGTTGCCTCCCTTTACTCGCCAATGATTTTGACTAGCACCCGCTTGTCCCGTTTGCCATCAAATTCAAAATAAAAGATCTGTTCCCACTGGCCAAAATCCAGCTTGCCGGCGGTGACGGCCACCACTGTTTCTCTGCCCATAATCGTTCGCTTTAAATGGGCATCAGCATTATCTTCGTAACCATTATGCCGATACTGGCTATACGGCTTTTCTGGCGCCAGTTTTTCCAGCCAGACCTCATAATCCTGATGTAAACCGCTCTCATCATCGTTAATAAAAACACTGGCCGTAATATTCATCGCATTGATCAAAATCAGTCCTTCCTTAATTCCACTTTCCGTCAACGCTTTTTCAACATCTCTGGTAATATTGACCAGTCCTCTTCGTCTGGGCAAATTAAAATGCAGCTCTTTGCGATATGAAATCATTTCCCACTCTCCTTGTTTTTCTTTATTCTACTACTTTTCATCATATAATTCAGCAATTTTTCAAAAGATCTTGATATCATCAACGCAATAATAATAAAACCCCGGACAAAGCCGGGGTAATTTCACACCAAATTCAAACTACTTTTTAAAATCCCAATCATTTCATCAATCTCTTTTTTCTCGATCACTAATGGCGGTAAGAATCTCAATACGTTTGATCCGGCGGTGATGATGATCAGTCCCAGTTCCTGGGTTTTTGCGATGACGTCTGCAACCGGACGATCCAGCTCCAGGGCTTGCATTAACCCCATACCACGACGTTCCTTGACCCCCGGATAATCGCTGACCAGCTGATCCAGTTGCACTTCCAGATAGCTGCTGACCGCTTTTACATGATCCAGCAAAGCAGTCTGCTCATAGATATCCAACACCACATCAACGGCGGCGCCAGCCAGGGGATTAAAGCCATAGGTAGTGCCGTGATCCCCCGGTTCTAAAACTGCGGCAGCTTTACCGCGAGCTGCAAAAGCACCCACAGGAATTCCGCACCCGAGGGCCTTGGCCGCGGTCATCACATCCGGGATGACACCATATGCCTGATAAGCAAACATCTCTCCCACCCGTCCCATGCCGCATTGGATTTCATCCAGCATCAACAGCAGCTCATGTTCTTCGCAAAGCTTTTTCACGCCGATTACAAACTCGGCGGTGGCCGGATACAGTCCTCCTTCGCCCTGAATGGTTTCCATTAGTATAGCGCAGGTTCTTTCATTGATCTGAGCTTTGACACTGGCCAGATTATTAAACTGGGCAAACTTGATATTTGGCATCATCGGGCCAAAAGCTTCCTGGTATTTGGGTTGTCCAGTAACCGCCAACGCCCCCATGCTACGGCCATGAAAGGAATGGTCCATGGCAATGATTTCGCCTCCGGGACTGCCAGTCTTATTAAAATAGTATTTACGGGCAATTTTTAACGCCCCTTCGATGGCTTCTGTTCCGGAATTGGTAAAGAACACCTTCTCCATGCCCGATACCTGGGCAAATTTCTCAGCCGCCTCGGCGGAGGGCTTGTTATAAAACAAGTTGGAGGTGTGAATTAATTGATCGATCTGCGCTTTTACGGCCTGGTTATATGTTTTATTTTGATAACCTAAGGCAAACACGCCAATGCCCGCTGCAAAATCAAGATATTTTTTTCCCGCATCGTCATAGAGATAAACACCTTCCCCGGATTCTAACACAATCGGATAACGATTATATGTTTTCAAGAAATAGTTATCGGCTTTTTCAATGGTCTGATTCATGTTTAACACGTCCTTTCAAATTTGTTTGTAATTGTAACACACGATTATTTTAATTGCAAGTAGCAACTATTGCTTTAGTCAAACATTGCAAATGCAAATTAAACATGCTACAATAAACCCATCTTAAAGGAGGTGCTGTCATGAATCGCGCACAACCAAAACAATTTAGAGAACAAATCCGCATCCTGGAGCGAAAACTGGGACTCTTGAAAAAAAATAATGGCAGCTGCTGTGCTGCCGTTCTGACCCTGGCTCAATGCCATGCCTTAGTCGAAATCGGCCGGGTTAACTCGATTTCTTTAAAGGACTTAGCCGTTATCCTGGCTATCGATATGAGCACCACCAGCCGCACCGTCGACGGACTTGTCAAAAAGGGCTATGTCCAACGCATCCCTTCACGTGAAGACCGGCGCAGTGTTGAGATATCCCTCACTGAATCTGGTATGGTTATCTTTGAGACGATTGAAAGCAATAATGATACTTTCTTTGCCGATATTTTTGATAACATTCCCCATGACGAAAAAATGCCAGTCCTTCATGCCCTTGACGTCATTCTGGCAGCTTTTGATCAGGAATCTTAAGCCCGTTCGATTTAGCTCACATCCACTAAGCCAAAATCGGTATTCTAAAATTACAGGGAGTTTTAAATGAAAATCCGCACTGATTACACCTGCCCGCTTGAGATTGTCCATGACATTATCAAAGGCAAATGGAAAAACATTATCATTTTTCAAATGAGAGCTGGTTCTGTTTCTCTTTCCCAACTGGAGAAAAGCATAGCAGGTATCAGCCAAAAGATGCTCTTGCAACAATTAAATGAGCTTCGGCATTTCGGCCTGGTTGCCAAAGAAAACGCTCCGGGTTATCCGCTTCATGTTGATTACTATCTCACCGCACGGGGCAAACGAATCCTCACGGCCATTGAAATTATGCAGGAAGTTGGAATTGACTATATGGTTGAACACCACCTGACTGATATCCTCGATCAAAAGGGCATCTGCTATTTCAAATAATTGCTCTGGTTTTTATCCATACTTGCAAAACATACCCACAAAAAAGTGGGTAATTTACCTCCTGATCAAGATGACTTATACTGTCAAAAACGAGGAGGTTTTCAAATGAAAAAAGCATTAATTCTAATTGATATCCAAAATGATTATTTTCCCGGTGGCCGTTTTCAGCTTAATCAGCCGGATGCCGCTGCCCAAAACGCCAAACGCGTTTTAGATTACTTTAGAAAAAAAGGGCTTCCCATCTTTCATGTTCAACATATCAACATAAACGCTGAATCTCCCTTTTTTAGCGCTGATACCGCGGGAGTCAATATCCATACCCTGGTATCGCCCTTTCCGGGAGAAAGGGTGATTATCAAAAATACCCCGGATAGTTTCTTCAACACGGATTTACTTCCGCTTCTGAATGAATTTGGCATCGAAGAGTTGGTAATCTGCGGTATGATGAGCCATATGTGTGTTGACACAACGGTGCGTTCCGCCAAGCGACTGGGCTTTGCAATTGAATTATTGAGTGATGCCTGTACCACCAGAGATCTACGCTGGGAAAATGCCCCGATTCCCGCTGAGCTTGTCCACACAGCGTTTATGGCGGCTCTGCAAAACACCTTTGCTGATGTGAAGCGTACCGAGACATTTATAAAATCCGACTCCTGAATATGGCCTGGTATTCGTCATGCCTGTATCGGTGCGCCCTGAGACAAACGCTGATAATCAATTATCGCTTTTCCATTTGCCGCGATGGTTTCAGTTGGTGTATACTCAGGGTGGTACGCAAAAAAAATATCCATTAAGGCAGGTGAATCTTATGCCAGAACTACCAGAAGTCGAAACCGTTCGCCGAACGCTAAAGAACTTTATTATCGGCAAAGAAATTAAGGAAATCCGGGTTCATTACGATAAGATCGTCGGCGGCGATACGGATAATTTTGTGACGACGTTAACCGGCCAAACCATTCAGGATATCGATCGGGTCGGGAAATACTTAGTCTTTATTTTGGATCGTGATGCTTTTATTTCTCATTTACGGATGGAAGGCAAATATAATATTGTCGATGCTTCAAAGCCGCTAAGCAAACATGAACATCTTACCTTTGTCTTTAGTGATGGCACCGAATTACGCTATCAGGACACCCGTAAATTTGGTCGTTTAGAACTGGTGAACAAAGACAGCTATCGTCACGATTTACCACTTTGCAAGCTTGGTCCGGAACCATGGGATGCCGATCCTAAAGCGATCTATGCAAAAATACATAAGAGTAGTCTGCCGATTAAAACCTTGCTATTAGATCAAACCATCATGACTGGAATCGGTAATATCTACGCCAATGAAATTTGTTTTACAATGAAAATGGATCCCACCACCCCCGGGAAACGAGTCAGCAAAAAGCGGGTTGTCGAATTAATCGCCGTAGCGAAAGAAATTCTGGAGCAGGCCATTACCCAGGGTGGAACAACGATTCACTCTTTTGACGCCAATGGCATTACCGGCTTGTTTCAGGTCCAATTACAAGTTCATACCAAAAAAATTTGTCCGGTCTGCAATGGCGCAATCACCAAGGAAATGGTTCGTGGCCGAGGCACCTACTATTGTTCGATGTGCCAGAAAAAGAAAGGTTAGACACCATCGGAAAAGTACGCAGCAGGGATGGATATGTTCCTGCTGTCAGCTTTTTGGCTTCACGATAATTTGGAACCACTTGAAAACAAACAGTGCCCCCATTGCTATGAAAGGTACCATAAAGAAAAATCCCAGCTGATTGTTATTGCCAATAATCAGGATCATCATTATCTGAAATGATACCACCGCCCCACAAGCCAGAGCTGCCATTATATTGGCTTGTCTGGCATTTTGAGGCGTGAGATACAGGGCTTTAAAGTCGTTTAATGAGTGCAAGATCGCTAAAACAAAAAATACTGCTGCCGGTAAAACAATTAAGTCACCAATATTTGATTGATATGCAAACTGCAGCAGTTTCGAAACCGCTGAAAGCATGATCCCAATGGAAAGAAATATAATATTTAGTTTGATTTTCATTACCTTACCTCGCATTTAATCCACGTATTTTGTAAAAATCGATAGGTGTTTAAAATGATGAATCATGTTATAATGATTACTAAGAACTATTTGTTCAAGAAAGGAAAATATATGTTTGAAGAATTAGGTGGTTTTTTTGGCTGGCTTTTGATTGGTGCTTTTGCGGGCACCCTGCTTAACTATCTTGTAAAATTTGTTAATAAAAAATGGGGCAAGGCGATTTCTGGCAGCAGTTTTGGCAAGAAAACAATGAAATTACTGATGACCGTTTTTGTTCGGAATCACCGGTTTTTTGGTTTCCTGACTGCTTTGCTGCTACTTGCCCATTTTACCATTCAATTTAGTCGATATGGCATAAATCTAACCGGATCACTGGCCGCAACCTTGATTATTGCGCAGGTCAGTTTAGGGATCTACGCAACGCGGGCTCACAAGCCGCGCAAGGGTGTATGGTTTGTCGCCCACCGGCTAATTGCCGTTTTGATCATACTCGGAATTTTCTTGCACTTATTAGCACCATATGCTCTGAACAGTTTACTGCCACAATCCGCAACCACAGCGGTACAATCAACAACAATAGACACTCCGTCAACCGAAGCTGATAGTCAATTAAAGCGTTTTACTAAGGATGACCTGGCGAAATATGATGGTAAAAACGGCAATGCCGCTTATGTGGCCTATAAAAACGTGGTGTATGATGTTTCGAACGTTAAAAAATGGGTGAACGGTGAGCACAATGGTAATCGTGCCGGCAATGATCTGACCCAGGCGCTTTCTGCTTCTCCCCATGGCGAAACGGTACTTAAGGATCTTCCGGTCGTCGGCGAATATATAAGTTGAAGTAAACCATCGATTATCTAATCCTTATCCTGTTCATCCACTCGTTCCCTGTTCTGAAATAGTTTTATCCATAGTTCTGGACTTTTTCCCAATGAGTCTCAGCAAGGTTAATACCGCGCCAATCAGACAGATCACCGCCGCCACGATATAGACAATTCGCATCCCGTTGATGAAAGCTACATTTTGACCGACCACATAATCCGTCACACGATAACCCAGTTCTGCGCTCATACTGCCATAAAGCAAGGTGGTGGCCAGCGCAATCCCAGAAACCATACCCATATTTCGAACCAGGGCATTGATACTCCCGGCAATCCCCAGCTGATGTCTGCCCACGGTTGACATGATCAGGGAATTATTTGGCGATTGAAACAAGCCCATCCCAACTGATAAGACGACAATAAAGACAACCATGGTCATCAGAGTGGACTGTTCAGTCAGGGTGGACATCAAAAACAAACCCAGACTGATCAGCAGCAAGCCGATGAAGGTTAACAATTCTGATCCGATTTTATCGGACACATGACCACTGACCGGTGCCAGCACGGTTAAAATCAACGGGAAAATCATCATAATTAAACCCGCCTGCTCCGGTGTATAAATCATCACATCCTGAAGATAGAATGGTTGAATAATACTGTTGCAGAAAAGCCCTACAAAGGTAATAAAGGCACAAAATATACTCAATGAAAATAGTTTATTCTTAAATATATCCAGCGGGATCAACGGGTTTTCACGTTTTTGCTCAACCACGATAAAGGCAATAAACGATAGTATCGAGACGATAAAGCCGGTCAGGATCAGCGGATTGGCAAAACCCAGACTTGGCACCTGCCCCAGGGCCACAAATAATGGCACAATACTTAGCATAAACAGCGCCGCACCCAGTACATCCAGTCTGACCGTCGCCTTTTTATTGCTTCGCGGCAGCAGCTTGATGGCAAAAAATAAGACCACCACGCCCACCGGAACATTGATCAGAAAGATGTATTCCCAACTGGAGGTGCCCACAATAATCCCCCCCAAACCGGGACCAACCAGCGATCCCAAGGCCACGGATGTGCCGGTTAAACCGAGGGCCTTGCCCCGCTCAGTGGCTGGAAAAACCTGGGTAATGATGCCCTGATTGTTGGCCATGGTTGCGGCGGCACCAACCGCCTGAACGATCCGGGCGCCGATAAGCACCGGAAAGGAACTGGTGATTCCGCAAAGTAGCGACCCCAGCGTAAACAGCGCAATTCCGAAGGTAAAGATCTTGGTCTTGCCCAGCATATCTCCCAGTTTTCCAAAAATAAGGATGATCCCGACGATGACAATCAGGTAACTGGTCACCACCAGCTGAATCTGTGATGTATCAACATCCATCGCCCGGGCCATCTGGGGTAGGGCAACATTGACGATACTGCTGTCCAGGGTGGCCATAAAGGTGGACATGACCACAATTAGCAGAATCGGCCATTTATTTTTCTCATAATTTTTTTCCATTTATTCCTCCTCGACTCTTAGCTGCTGGGTTCGCATAAAAATTTTTTTCATCGATGCCAGAGTCACGTCCTTCTCTTCCTGGGATAAATCTACTGAGATTAAGTCCACGATCTCCTGAATTTCCCCATGCATCTTAGGTAATAGCGCTTTGGCTTTCTCGGTCAGATATAATTGATAGGCCCGGCAATCCCCATCTTTACCTACTTTATAAACATATTCCAGCTCGATCAACCGTTTAATGGTGCGGGTAGTCATGGCCTTATCATTGCCGATTTTTCTACTGAGCTGATGGAGACTGACACCCTCGCTTTTTTCCAGAATAAAGAGATAGGGCATCGAACCACTGCTTAAGCCATATTTTTTCATCACCTTGTCCAATTGAATCTGGTTGTTTCTGAATATTTTATTATTGAGCATAATAAAATGCATGTTTTCAATTTCCAATGTACTCACTCCTTTTATCATTGACTAGTCAACGTTATTATAAATTCTTTTCGTTGAGTTGTCAACTATATTTTGATCGTAATGATTCAACCTCACAATAGCTCATATTGGTTGAGGTATCTAATTATCTGATCGGCATTCATTCTTGACTTTATCATCAAAAATCGCTAGGATATAGCTTAGATAAAGAATCATCATTCGGAATCACGTAGCAACGGAATATCCCGATTCCTATTTTTGGAAGGTAAATTTATGGAAAAAGAAATCAGTCGCAGAGATAGAAAAAAACGCCAGGTACTTACTACATTGGTCGATGTGACAATGAAACTGTTTATTGAAAAAGGATTTGATGAAACAACCATATCTGAAATTGCAACCGCTGCGGATATTGGTACCGGAACCTTCTATAATTATTTTCATTCAAAGGAAGACGTTCTGAGATATGTCCTGACAAAAAAATTGAACGAAACAAAGGACTCACTGGAAGAGTTGAATCACTCATCCATGAGTCCTCCGGAAAAAATTGCTCAAATTCTGTTAACCGTCGGAAAAATTTTTAAAGAAAATCAGCAATTATTTAACTTATGCAATCGCCATCTCGCCCTGATGGGACCACCCCACGGAACTGAATTTAAAGATATCTTAGTTGACATGATCCAGGCAGGACAAATAAATGGCGATTTCAGAAAAGATCTTCCCACTGAAATGATCTCTGAACTGTTTATGGGTTTAATCAAATCTGCCATCACCAGTCATGCTAAAATCCCTTTTGAGGAAAACCTTAACTATAAATTGAGTTTATTTTTGGATGGACTTTTGGCGAGATAACCGCAGATCTTCTCAAATACAAGCTTATCTTTAAAATAACGGGGATGGCTTGCGCGATCTGAGTGTTCTTATGACAATTGGCAACTCTTGGATTATATAATCAACGTCCTCATCGGTATTATGCTCATTCAAAGATAACCTTAGCGCACCATACTTCGTACTTTCTGCCTTCTCATTTTCTGTATCCGCAATAATCATTGATGTTCCGCTGAGTGCTCTGGTCAGCTCTGTTGAACCCGAGCTGCAGGCGCTGCCAGAACTTGCGCAGATTCTCACCTTACTCAGCTCGGCCACAATAACCTTGCTTTCCAAACCTGAAAACAAAAACGAGGCGATCCCCGGAAGCCGATCAACTGGGTCCCCTGTCAGTGTTGCGCCATCGATCTGCAGTACCGACGCGATGATTTTATCGCGCATGGTTGTTATTTTCTTAATATTACCCGTCATATTTGCGACGGCCTCTTCAAGTGCAACCGCCATCCCCACGATACCGGGCACATTCTCGGTGCCGGAGCGCTTGTTCTTTTCCTGCCCACCACCAATGATTAGCGGTGGAAGTGCCAAGCCTGTTTTAATGTATAGCGCACCTACGCCCTTTGGCCCACCGAATTTATGAGCTGACAGGGAAAGCATATCAACATTCAAATCCCGGACATCCACGGGAATGTGGCCAACCGCTTGTACTGCATCGGTATGAAAAGGCACTCGCATTTCTCGGGCGATTTTGCATAGCTCTTTGATCGGCTGGATTGTTCCAATCTCGTTATTGGCCATCATAATGCTGATCAGCGCCGTGTCGTCACGGATCGCATTTTTCAGCTGTTCCGGGGATACCTTTCCAGATTCGTCAACTGGTAAATATGTCACCTCATACCCCTGCTTTTCTAGGTTTTCGGCAGTGCGGAATACCGCACTGTGTTCAATGGATGAGATTATAATATGTTTGCCTTTGGCATTAGTCATCAAGAGACTGCTGCGAATTGCCCAATTATCAGATTCACTTCCACCGGAAGTAAAAAATATTTCGTTGATGCGCGCATTAATCGCCAGAGCAATTTTCTTTCTGGCTTGCTCTAATGCCTTTTTAGATTCATATCCGAGACTGTGTATTGAGGATGCATTACCATAGCTGTTTTTAAAATATGGCAGCATCGCTTCCAACGCCGTATCTGAGAGTGCAGTCGTCGCCGCATTATCCGCATACACGAATTTCTTATCCATAAACATCTCCTTTTATTCAAATAGTTTTTTTTAACCAAATCAGCTGATATAAATACCATCAATTAATGTCTCTCAGTTATTGATGATTGATCAGTTATCATCTATGCCAATCGTTTTAATCCGGCCGCATCCAGAAGTCGATTCACCAGATCACTACCGATTCCGATGACGGTTTCCTCATGGGTGAAATCAGTAATTTTTTGATCAAAAAGGATAGTGGCCTGGGCGGGAAGTTCATCATCACCATCCCAAAATAGAAACCGGATTGGCATACAGACAAACGCCATAGCCTGAAATCCGGCATCTGAATTAGGCAGTCGTTCAAACCCCAGTTTTTCTGCGGCCGCAATCAATTGCTGGGCTTTGCCTTCAAATGCTTTGGCAAAAGGAATCAGGGTTGATTTTTTAAACGCCGGACTAAACGGTGCCGCGCCTCGTAGTTCGTGGAGGGGAATAAAATTACCGGAATTTCGCGGTGCTTCTTTTGAGAAATAAAATAAGTGGTAGATGGCTGATTGGGTATAAAAATCCAACTCTTGTTCCGGTTTATCAACCCGGATAATGCGGGCATCGGTGCGATTAATTTCGTAGTCCACACCAAAGTAAGTAATCGGCAAATTATTGTCATTGTATCCAGGCAACCCCAGAGCGGTATAGCGCTCTTTGTAGTCAAACTCCAAAGCCTTTAGTCGCCAATATTCACACACTTTTTTATAATTATCTTGTTCCATATTCGTCTCTCTTTCTTATTTTTCACTTCACACATGGATAAATGGACAGTAGCTTAATAAACGACTTCAATTATGAATCCATTCATAATTATACTAGTGTTTTATTTCTGATTTGTCAATAAAAATGACCACATCCGCCCGGATCTAAACCAGCACCAAATTAAAAGGTACTAAAAAAACAGCCGACTGATATAAAGTCCGCTGTTTTTTTGGTGAGGTGGATGTTATTACCTTGATAATTTAATCCATGAACCTTGAAACAAAATTGAAAAAGAAAAATGTCGCCAATCTTGATCAAACAACATCAGCGATCAGGGGAAAATTCCTTTGATTTCTTCGGCGTAGATCAATCGTTTTAAGGCAATGATATAGGCCGCCATCCGCAATGAACACCGGGATTGCCGGCTTTCTTCGAGGATCTCGATAAAAGCGGCCGACATAATTTTTTCCAGCGTTTTATTGACCTGATCCCGATTCCAGGTTAAGATCTGAATATTCTGGACCCATTCAAAATAAGAGACAATGACGCCGCCGCTGTTGGCAAAGATATCCGGTACCAGTACGATGCCCCGTTCTTCCAGCAAGGCATCGGCGGCCACGCTGGTGGGTCCGTTGGCGCCTTCAATAATATAAGAGCATTGCAGCTTTTCAGCATTTTCAGCATTGATCTGATTCTCCAGCGCCGCCGGGATCAGCACATCACATTTGCAGGTCAGTACCGCTTCATGAGAAATATGGCGGACACCCTCTTTCTGATAATCCTTTAACTGTTTGCCTTTAGTCTCCAGGAACTCCGATATTTCATCGGCATCGAGGCCGTTTTCACAGTAGATGCCCCCGGAAACATCACTTAAGGCGACTATTTTACTGCCCCGATGAAAAAGGATCCGGGCCGCATTGCCACCGACATTGCCCATCCCCGAAATCGCCACTGAGACATCCGTGAGCTGCTTGCCATCCCGTTCCAGAATCAGTTTGGCACTGATGGCCACGCCTCGACCGGTGGCTGAATTCCGTCCTTTGGAGCCGCCCAGTTCCAATGGCTTGCCGGTGACCACCCCGGGACAAGGCTTGCCTTTTAACATACTGTAGGTATCGAGAATCCAGGCCATCGTCTGGGAGTTGGTGTTGACGTCCGGGGCCGGGATGTCGGTATCGGCACCAATCAGCGGTTCGATGGCAAAGGCGTAGCGCCTTGTCAATTTGCGCAGTTCCCGTTGTGACAGGTTATTGGGATCAACCCGTACCCCGCCTTTGGCGCCGCCGTAGGGAATATTGACCACCGCACATTTTAACGACATCCAGGTTGCCAGAGCCTTTACTTCATTGAGGTTACAATCCTGATGAAAGCGGATCCCACCTTTAAAGGGTCCCCGGATATTGGAGTGCTGCACCCGATACCCTTCAAACACCTGCACCGTTCCATCATCCATTTCTACTGGCAAATATACTTTTGTTTCCCGCTGGGGATTCTTAATGATATCAAACATATATTGATTCATCCCACCAATTTCCATTGCCTCTGTCATTACATCTACCACGTTCAAATATGGATCATAGCATTCTCTCATACAAATATCTCCTGTTTATGAATTGTTGCGGCACATCAACTGAAAACAATCATAAACTTAAAGCATTTACATTGTCAATCACTCAATGTAAAACGATGATACCTAATTATTTTAAGTATATCTACCTAATTTAAAAAGTTTTTTCGCTTTTGAACTTAATTTAATTATGCTACAATATTGTAACAAACATCCGCTATTTTACATCAACAATCCATTTTCAATTATTTTCAAAGATTTCAGGAGATTAAGACAATGAAAAACAAGTTACTGGATGCCATCGATCTGCAGATATTAAATCTGCTCCAGAAAAACGGACGGATCTCAATTAAAGAACTGGCCGCCCAGGTCTATCTTTCGTCACCGGCGGTTTCTTCCCGGATTGAACAATTGGAAAAAAACGACTATATTTGTGGTTACCAGGCGGTGGTGAATCCCATCAAAATGGGCTATCATATTAAAGCTTTTGTCAATCTCGAAGTGGAGCCGGTCTGCAAAAAAGAATTTTATCCTTACATTCAAACCTGCAACAACGTCATTGAATGCAACTGTGTCACCGGTGATTATTCGATGCTGCTGGAAGTTCTTTTCCCCAGCACCAGCGAATTGGATAGCTTCATCGGTGAACTGCAACGATTCGGCCGAACCAAAACACTGATTGTCTTTTCGACTTCGGTAGAGCACCGGGGGATTGAGTTTTCGCTGGAGTAAAAACTTTGTGAACTTTTGGATCCCATTACCTCGTCCTCTTACATGCCCCGTGAATCTTTAGAAGGGGTCATAATAAAACTTTTCGTTTGATTCTGTGGAACTTATTATTTTAGCAGCATCTTATTGACCGCATTAATCAGTGCCAGGGCACTGGCCCGCATCACATCCTGTTCGATGGCTTTCCCCGAGAATAATTGATCTTCACAGCGAATCTGGGCCGTGACCTTACCCAAACTCCCTTTGCCCCGGCTTAAGCTGTTAATCCGGTAATCGATGAGTTCAATGGGCGCCCCGACGGCTTCCATAATGGCCCCATAAAGGGCATCGATGACACCAGATCCACTCTGGCTGACCACCACCGCTTGCTCACCTCGGGCCAGCTTTACCGTCGCCGTAGGCAAGTTGCTTGTCACCTGCAGCTGATAATCGACCAACTGCCATAATTCCGGGCTATTACCGCGGCTGGGGACGCCACTTTTTTTCAGCAGGGTCAACACATCATTGTCGTAGATCTCTTTTTTAGCATCGGCCATGGTCAAAAACTGCTGATAGATTTCCGCCACCGATTCCGCGGGGATATCAAAACCCAGACGCTGAGTGACGTGCATAAAAGCATGTCGGCCTGATCTGGCGGTAAGGACAATTTCCATTGCCGGTGCTCCGATGGTTTCCGGATCCATAATTTCATAAACATCTTTGGATTTCAGCAACCCATCTTGATGAATCCCCGAAGAATGAGCAAAAGCATTTTCCCCGGTGATGGCCTTGTTCACCTGAAGATCCAGCCCCATGGTGGCACTTACCATCCGCGAGGTTTCATAGATTTTCCGGGTATCCACCGTGGTCTGACCACCATAATAATCCGGGTGGAGCGAAATCCCCATGACCACTTCTTCCAGCGAGGTATTCCCGGCCCGTTCACCGATGCCGTTGATGGTGCACTCCACCTTATCCGCCCCGTTTTTAACGGCTGCCAGGGTATTGGCGGTGGCCAGACCGGTGTCATTATGACAGTGAACACTGAGCATCACCTGAGGGTCGAGGTTTTTCAGCCGATCATTAATGCGGTAGATCAGCTTGCCAAATTCTTCGGGAATGGCAAACCCCACCGTATCCGGCACGTTGATGATGGTGGCACCCGCCTTCACCACGGCTTCAATGGTTTGCCAGAGATATTCAAACTCCGAGCGACTGGCGTCTTCCAGCGAATACTGAACCTGAGGTAGCAGGCTGCTGGCATATTTAACTGCGCCGACCCCCATTTGAATGACCTGCTCCGGTGTTTTTCTGAATTTCTTGGCGACGTGCACATCCGATGACCCCAGGATAATATGAATCAGTGGATTCTCGGCCGCCCGGATGCTCTCATAAATGCAATCAATATCCGCTTGCACCGCCCGACCCAGGGCGGCGATCCAGACGTCCTTCCCGATTTTTCGACTGATGGCCCGAACCGCCTCAAAATCCCCCTGGGATGAAGAAGGGAAGCCCACCTCCATCATATCGACCCTCATTTTGGCAATCTGCTCAGCCACCTCCAGTTTTTCAGTCAGATTCAATTTGGCGCCCGGTACCTGTTCCCCATCTCTTAATGTGGTGTCGAAGACATAAATTTTTCGTGACATACGCTTTCTCCTTTTATGAATTTTGGGTAAAAAAAAGCTCCCTGACATCTCAATCAGAGACGAAAAGGGAGCTTTCCGCGGTACCACTCTTATTCATACAGAGATCTGTATGCACTTTATCGATACCCTTTACTGCCCCTGAAGATTTTTTTGTATAAAAAAACGCCTGTCTCAAACGAGACAGACGTAAAATCTGCTATACCACTCTATTTTATCCAAGTCTTCAATACGGGTTTAATAAAACCGATATCCATCCCCTGTAACGGTGGGCTTCCGTCTTAACCTACTTTTGCACTGAAAATATCAGCGCCATTTCAGCAAGCAACTCCGAGATGAGTTCATCGTCTTCTGATTTCTGCTTCACACCACCCAGCAGATCTCTGAAAATCATCCAATAACTACTATTCCTCATCAACGTCTTTTTGATATTCTGTTTATCATAAACGAATCAAACCCGTTTGTCAACCCAATAAAACAGAAAAAGCAGCCGTTTCATGAACAGCTGCCAAGATAGTGAAGTGAAAAAAGATGTCGAAACTTTTTCCACTTCACAAATTATAAATTGTTAAGCTTAACTTTCTCTGTAAACTTACAGTTACTTAAGCAAATGTTAAAAAAAGATGAAAATTAGTGTAATTTATTTCCAGGGATTCCAAACTTTTTTTTTAAGACAAGAATAAGCCCGTCAATCTTTAATTTTAATCTGGCTACCCGCTTGTTTGCGACCCCTGATTATCCGGTCCTGCGTCAGCGTAAAATATCCCGGGCGATTTTCTTCGCCGTGGGGGTGTCAGCCAGACCACCTTCCGCCGTTTCTTTTAATGATTTTGGCATGGCATCCCCAATCGCTTTCATGGCACCAATCACCTCATCCACTGGGATGGTGCTCTCAATACCGGCTAAGGCCATCTCCGCGGCAATCAGGGCATTGGCAGCACCACTGGCATTGCGCTTGACACAGGGCACTTCCACCAGCCCGGCAACCGGATCACAGACCAGTCCCAGCACACTTTTTAAGGCCATCGCACAGGCATGGGCACTCATTTGTGGGGTGCCCCCCATTAATTCAACCGCCGCCGCCGCCGCCATCGCTGCCGCACTACCGCATTCCGCCTGACAACCACCTTCCGCCCCGGAAATGCTGGCCTTTTTGGCAATCACCATGCCGAGTCCGGCAGCGGTAAAAAGACTCATCACCACCCGGTCCTCTGCTAAGTTGTTTTCTTCTTTCAAGGTCAGCAAAACGGCTGGAATAATCCCGCAGGAACCGGCTGTCGGCGCGGCCACAATTCTGCCCATACAGGCATTCACTTCGGCAATCGCCAGCGCCTTGGCCAGGGTTTCACTGAGCACCTTACCACTAAGGGATCTGCCTGCATCAACCGACTGTCTCATTTTATTGGCATCGCCGCCGCTGAGTCCGCTGGCCGATTTACTCACTGCGGTAAGTCCTTTAGCAGCCGCTTCCGCCATCACCTGAAGGCTGGCCCGCATCAGCTCAAAGAGTTCTTCCTGAGATTGTTCCATTTGTAAGGCCTGATCCTCCAGGACAAGCTCAGAAATAAGCTTCCCCTTTTTTTTCGCCTTGTCTACCAGTTCTTGTATCGAATCATAACTAATCATTTTCACTCCTAATAGATTGGCTCAATTAAGACAGCCTTTTTCACCGTCTTCACCGCTTCGATTAAACTGATCTGCTCACCTTTTACGGCCTGATCGGTCTCAATCACCATCATCGCCTCCCCGCCACGATGGGAACGGTACATATTCAGCTCGGCAATGTTAATGCCTTGATCTGCCAGCAGATTGGTCACCGCCGCAATCACCCCAGGGGTATCGGTGTGGGGAATAAGCAGGGTATAATATTCACCATTGAATTTGACATTGATCTCGTTAATCCGGTTAACCACGATTCTGCCGCCACCGACTGAAGATCCCTGGACAATTATTTTTTTACCGGCTTGATCAACCGCTGAAATCAGAGCCGTATTGGGATGAACTTCTTTATTGTGAGACTTCCTGAACTTAAATGTCATTCCTGCCTGCCGGGCCAGCTCCAGACTGTCCTTGATCCGCTCATCATCCGGTGCCATCCCCAGCAGTCCGGCAATAATCGCCTTATCGGTACCGTGGCCCTTATAGGTTTGGGCAAAGGAGCCATAGAGCTCAATGGTAACCGCTACCGGCTGCCCGCCGGCCACCGTTCTGGCGATTTTTCCAATCCGCACCGCTCCGGCCGTATGGGAACTGGACGGGCCCACCATAATCGGTCCGATAATATCAAATACATTCATGCCAACCTCAATCTTCAGGCATCAGCCAGTTTTTAAACACCAATCGCTGGTGTCACGATCCATTTGTCTTATCTTTTTACCCCGGAAATTACTTTTTAAGCGATTACTCCTCTTTACACCTCTTTGGCATATCTCAAGACCGGTTTTCGCACCGCCTTGACCTCATCCAACCGTTTCACGATGGTGTCGTGGGGGGCGCTTTTTAACAACTCAGGGTTTGTTTCAGCTTCCCTGGCAATTTGCAGCATCGCTTCAATAAACTCGTCCAGCGTTTCCTTGCTTTCGGTCTCAGTCGGTTCAATCATCAGGGCTTCTTTGACAATCAAGGGGAAATAAATCGTCGGTGGATGATAACCAAAATCAATCAGCCGTTTGGCAATATCCAGGGCCGAAACCCCAAACTTCATCTGCTTCTGGGCCGAGAAAACGACCTCATGCATACAGGTCTTGCCGAAGGGCAATTCATAATCATCCTGGAGTCTGGCGCGGATATAATTGGCATTGAGCACCGCTGTTTCCGAGGCTTCCCGAAGACCGGCCGCCCCCAATGAGCGGATGTAGGCAAAGGCTTTGACCACTACCCCAAAATTGCCATAAAAAGATTTGACCCGTCCAATTGATAAGGGGCGGTTATGATCCAGAACATACTTATCAACGGCCCGTTCCACCACCGGTCCCGGCAGGAAGGGCACCAACTCTTTTGTGACCCCCACCGGACCGGAACCCGGACCGCCGCCGCCATGGGGGGTGCTGAAGGTTTTGTGCAGATTGAGGTGCACCACATCAAAGCCCATGTCGCCGGGGCGGGTCTTACCCATGATGGCATTCATATTGGCCCCATCATAATAGAGCAGTCCGCCGGCCTGATGAACAATCTCGGCTATTTCGACGATGTTTTCTTCAAACAAACCCAGGGTACTGGGATTGGTGAGCATCAGCCCGGCAATCTCATCACTCATCACGGCCTTTAATGATGGGATATCAACGCCGCCAAATTCATTGGACTTCACTTCGATCACATCAAAGCCAACCACTGCCGCCGAAGCCGGATTGGTGCCATGGGATGAATCCGGCACAACGATTTTTTGTCGCTTCGTGTCACCGCGGTGCTGATGATAGGCTTTGATAATCATCAGTCCGGCCATTTCGCCATGGGCGCCAGCCGCCGGTTGCAGCGATACCCGCGCCATGCCGGTGATCTCCGCCAGCATCTTATCGGTTTGATAAAGGAGTTCCAGCGCGCCCTGAACGGTTTTTTCTGACTGATAAGGATGGATTCGCGAGAATCCGCTGTATCTGGCCACATCTTCATTGATCTTGGGATTATATTTCATGGTACAGGAACCCAGCGGGTAAAAGCCGGAATCCACGCCGTGATTCATTTTCGACAAGGCGGTAAAGTGACGAACCGCATCCACCTCGCTGACTTCCGGCAGTTCCGGGGGCTGCGCCCGTAAAAATTCGGTCGGAATCATGCTGCCAAGGTCCCTTTCCGGGACATCGCAGGCCGGTAACAGGCTGGTTCTGCGGCCCGGAACCGATTTTTCAAAAATCAGTGCTTCATTTTTAATCATAATGGTTCACCGCCTTTTCTGCTAAACTGTCCATTTCTGGTCGGGTCCGTTTTTCGGTCACCGCGAGCAACCATCCGTTTTTCAGCTCCGGATACGATTTCTCCAGCGCATAACCGCCGATAATCTGATCCGCGAGCAGAGCATCGTTCAGTGCTTCGGTATCACCGGCGCTGGTCACTGCAAATTCCTTGAAAAAGGGCGCTGAAAAAACGGGGGCAAATTTCCCAGATTGGATCAGCTGATCATGAAGGTAATGGGCTTTGTTGAGACAGAGGGTGGCTACTTCTTTTAACCCCTCCTTGCCGAGAACGGTCATGTAAATGGTCGCCGCCAAAGCATTCAAGGCCTGGTTGGAGCAAATGTTAGAAGTCGCCTTGTCCCGGCGGATATGCTGTTCTCTGGTCTGCAGGGTCAGCACAAAGGCGCGCTTGCCATCGACATCGGTGGTCTGACCAACGACCCGGCCCGGCAGCTTGCGCATCAATGCCTTGGAGGTGGCCATGAAACCCAGACCCGGACCGCCAAAACTGATCGGATTTCCTAAACACTGGCCATCCCCAACGACAATATCGGCCCCCAGTTCGCCCGGGGATTTAAGGATCGCCAGCGAAATCGGATCGACACTGGCAATCAACAGCGCCTTATGCTGGTGCGTCACTTCGGCAGCCTGACCGAGATCTTCAATGATGCCAAAAAAGTTGGGACTCTGGACAATCACCGCCGCTGTTTGATCGGAACACGCCGCTGCCAGAGCGTCTAGATCGATGCACCCATTATGGTAGCCAATCTCTTTAACCGCAATGCCCTTGTAGTGCGCATAGGTCTTTAACACTTCGCGGCTCTCGGGATGAACGGTATTGGCGATCAGCACCTCATTTCTACCGGTCTGGCTAACGGCCATGGCGACCGCCTCGGCCAGAGCGGTGGCGCCATCATACATCGAGGCATTGGCAATGTCCATGCCCGTCAATTCACAGATCATCGACTGAAACTCGAAGATTGCCTGCAGGGTGCCCTGGCTGATTTCCGGCTGATAGGGGGTATAGGCCGTATAAAACTCCTGCCGCGAGATCAGATTAGCGACCGCGCTGGGGATGAAATGATCATAGGCCCCGGCACCGAGAAAACAGCTGGTGTCATCAAGATTTATGTTTTTCTGGGACAGCTTTCGCAAGTAGCTGGCCAGCTCCAGTTCTGATAAGGCCGGTGGTAGTAAAAGATCCCGGCTCAGACGCACCGGTTCCGGGATATCAGCAAAAAGTTCCTGGATCGAATCGTTTCCCATCTCTGAAAGCATGGCTTTTTGTTGCTCTTTGGTATTGGATATGTAGGATGCCACTCGTATTCCCCCTTTATAACGTTGATTTTAGTTTTTCCAGCTGGGCGGCAATCGCTTCGTCGTCAAAACAATAGTTAAGATTGGTGAAGTTGCTTCTCAGCTTCGACACATCTTCTTTAACATCTTTATTTCTTAAGATCACATCGGCCATCAAGCCCGCGGTTTCAGCAAACTCTTTGTCACCAAAACCAAACCGGGTCATTTCCGCCACGCCGATTCGGATGGCCCCCGAAGCGGTAAAGCCCTCTTCTTCCGGGGTGGCCTGATAGTTGATGATAATATTGTTATCTTCCAGCCGATTGGCCACTTCGGGACCGCTGCCATAACCAACCCGCACCACCACCTGATGGGTCTCGGTGTAAGAGATCGCCGGATCGCCCGCCACATCCAGGCCGGCATCAGCCAGACATTTGGCAAAATATTTGGCATTATGGATAACATTTTTCTGGTATTCATCTTTAAAATAGTTCATTTCATAGGTGGCCATCAGCAGACCCAGCATCGTGCCCAGATGGTGATTGCTGACACTACCGGGGAAAGCCCGGGTTTCAATGGTTTCCCAGAGGCCATATTTATAATCGTCCTTATCATAGTTCCCGGCAATGATGCCCCGCTGCGTCCCAAAGAAGGTTTTGTGGGTGGAACCGGTCACCAGTTCCGCCCCTTCGGCAAAGGGATCCTGGAAATGGTCGCCCACCAGCCCCAGCACATGAGCCATATCATACATGATGATCGAATTCAGTTTCTGATCATCGACAAATTTCCGAATTTCCCGGACTGGTTCCTTATGCAAAACCATACTTTTACCAAAGATAATCAGCTCCGGCTGGTATTGGGCGATCACCTTTTTGGTTTCGGCCACATCGATCTTGAAGGGGTTATCCTTTTCCACCGGGAAATTGACCACCGCCGTTTTTTCCGTAACCGGATCAATGGCAATATAGTCGTGGAGGGCCCCCATCGGCTGAGCACTTAAATGGCCGCCTTTGATGATATGATTGTTCATGACATAACCCAGCCGTTTGGCATCGACCTTCCGGTTAACCCGGTTTTTATAATCCATCAGCGCACTGAAGACCGCCACATTGGCCATTTGACCGCTGATCACCCGGGTTTCCACCTCGGCACAATTGAAGTATTTTTTCATTTCTTCCATCAGCAGATATTCAACCTCATCAATAAAGGCCGTCCCCTGATAATAGAACACATCATAATCATAGAAGGATTTTGTTTTTTTGTGCTCGGCATAACGGAAAGAAGGGTCCATCACCGACAATAACCGCACCGCCGCTGAATGAGACTGTTCCGATGGAATCAGGTTGATGGTTTGGTGCTGCCTCCAAATAGTGTTGTCAAAGCTTCTTTCCAGCAGATTCAGGGCTTTGGTTTGATAATCCGGAGCACTGTCAAACTGACGCTCAATTTCGACGCCATAAATGATTGGTCTGGCAAAAGGCGGGGCATCGCTTTTCATGTGGTAAGGGGCGATCACCGCCGCTACCATCTTGCCGCGGATTTCCACATCGACCCGATCATTTAATTCTACATCCCCATCGATGAGAGCCAGGCCGATGGCCCGCATGGCTTTCTCGTCGGTGATTTTGCTGTCCAGCCCGTAGCCCTCCGCCTTTAAATAAGGCACCATGGTCGCGCTGGTAATCACTCCGACTTCCTTTCCAGCTTTAAAGACCTTACAATCGGCTCGGGCAATACCGCGGCCGGTAATCGCAATCGGTCTGACAATCCGGGATAGTTCCGACAAATCTGAAAGATCCCGTTCCATAATTTTTTTAAACCCCAGATATTGTTTAGCCAGGGCTTCTCGGCCGATATAATCGCCTTTGACCTCGGCAAAACTGACCGCAAATTTGGCCAGTGGGCAAGAAAAAATGGGTATTTCGTTACCGTCATTATCAAGCCCCAGCTCATGGCCATAAAGCGGCAGACCGGCTTCCAGTCTTAAGGTATCCCGGGCTCCCAGGCCGATGGGCATCGCTCCCAGTTCCAGCAGCTTTTCCCAGATTTCATTAGCCTGGGAAGCTTTGGCAAACAGTTCAAAGCCCAGCGGTTCGCCGGTATAGCCGGTTCGGGCAATCAGCAAGGGCGCACCTTGATAATCAAGAATGCCCAGGGCATTTTTAAGCGGCTCGGTGAGGTTCTCACTGCCGGTGAGTTTTTTTAGCACCGTTTTTGAGTCAGGGCCCTGAAGCGAAATCATCGCAATTTCAGCGGACCGATCAACTATTTTGGCATCAAAAAATTTTATTTCCGTGTTCAGATGATCCCAGTCCTTTTCGGCGTTGGCCGCATTGACCACCAGCAGATATTCATCTTCATAAAAGCGGTACAGATAAGCGTCATCCAATGCCCCGCCGTGACTATTCTGGATCATTGTGTATTGGGCTTGCAGTAAATCAAGAGCTAAGACGTTGTTAGTTAACACATATTGCAAAAAGGCGGTGGCTTCCGGGCCGGAAACAATAAACCTGCCCATGTGTGATACATCAAAGATGCCTGATTTAATGCGGGTATGAATATGTTCGTCGACGATTCCTGAGGGATACTGGATCGGCATTTCCCAGCCCCCGAAATCCACCAGGGTTGCCCCGGCTTTGACATGATTATCATAAAACAGTGTTCGTTTTAATGCTCCCATTTTTTCATCTCCATTTTCTGCCCTTAGTCGTTACAGATTGTTTCGTATTCTTTGGCATCCATCAGCTCATCCAGTTCCGCCAGATTGTCCATTTCGACACAGACCATCCAATTTTCAAAGGCATCGGCATTGACCAGCTCCGGCTCATCAACCAGCGCTTCATTTATTTTAACAATTGTCCCAGATACCGGCAAATAAACATCAGAGGCCGCCTTTACCGATTCGACCACGCCAAAGGTTTCATCTTTCCCAATCGTATCACCAATCTCCGGCAATTCGATATAAACAATATCGCCCAGTGAATGCTGGGCAAAATCGGTTATGCCGATGGTAGCCAGATTGCCCTCAACTTTTACCCACTCATGATCCTTTGAATACTTCAAACCTTCAACAATTTTCATCTTTCTGATCCTCCACTTTTTTTAGTTTCTGTAAATTCAATACCCATACCGAAATTTTATAAACAAAAAAAACAGAAGGCTTACGCCTCCTGCTCTGTTATTAACCTGAGAGATTCTTTCCATTTTGGAAGTTGCCCCTTCGGTGCTACGCTTTCCAGAGTTATGTCCGGTTACGGTCCCCTTTACCTGAGATCATCACTGATATTAGCTAAATATCGGTTTAATCCTTCGGTGCTGCACTTATGCAGACTCTCCCGTATCCATCATCCATTCGCATCTATTTAATTGTGTTTAGTGCATTATATTTGTTTAGATATTTCGCATCAATATTTCTTTAATTTATGTGAGTATAACTCTTTCCAGGGGGGATTGTCAACCACCTTTAGTGTTTTCTTGATTTATAAAATAAATCGTCGTGATAAGCGTATGCGAATAACCATTAAATGCCGACTGAAAAATCGAATCTGTTTCGTGAATCGAGCTTTTTCTTCGCCAATTTTTTAAACGCCCTGTCGCCGTTTTGTTATAATATGATCGTTGAATCTTTAGTAGCATTTTTTCTGCTTTGGATCCGTCCATACTTAAAAAATCTGTTTTGTTAATTAAACATACGAGGAGTAAAAAATGAAAAAAATCTTATCGGTCTTACTTATCTGCTGTGCGCTATTTCCCGTTCATTCGGTTGTGGCAGCTTCTGCAGATACCACTACTTTACCAGTGCTTTCCCGCGGTCATATTCAGGATCTCGGCGACTACCCGGCGGATGGTTCCTGGGTGGCAAGCCCCAATCTTATTGGCACCGTTGGCCAGAGCAAACGGATTGAAGGCTTTGAATTAAAAGCCAGTGACAGTCTGCCTGCAGACATTGAGCTGCGCTACAATGTCCATGTCCAGAACCGCGGCTGGCTTTATGATGAAAACGACCCGACAACCTGGGCCAAAAACGGTGACTATGCCGGGACCCGGGGCGATGGGCTGCGAATTGAAGCGATTAAAATCATCCTGCTTAATGCCGCCGGTAATAAGGCCACCGACTTTCATGTTCGCTACCAGGGTCATGTCGAGAATGTGGGCAACCTGCCGGCAGACTCTTTAAAGTGGTACCTTGACGGCGAACAGCTTGGTACCGTGGGCAGCTCCCTGCGCCTGGAAGCATTGAAACTGGAAATTGTCAAAGAGACTCAATCCACGACTTTCGACAAATCCGGTACCTATGGCCCCACCAGCGGCACCGAAACGATCAGCCAGGATGTAATTATCACCACATCTGGGGTGACGCTTCAGAACCTGACCATTGATGGTAATCTGATTATTGATGAAGCCGTCGGCGTCGGCGATGTTACCCTGAACAACGTCACCGTCACCGGCGAACTGCGGGTTCGTGGCGGTGGTCATAACAGTATTCATATCAATGGTGGTGCGTATTCAAAAATTCTGGTTGAACAGGCACCTGATGGTGGGGTCCGGATTGTCGCCACCGGACTTGATGGGGTCCCGGTTGTTTTAAGTGAAAACGCCGCTGGTGAAACCCTGATTCTCGAAGGCAGCTTTGATTCAGTCACTGTCAATGCGCCCGATGCCGTAATTAAAACCCAGGGCCAGACCAGCATTAAATCCCTTGATGTCGCCGGGACAGCCCAAAACACCGCTATTGACCTTGGCAGCACCACCACGGTGACAAACCTGGCTTTGGCATCCCCAACCAAGGTGACCGGCACCGGAACCGTCAGTAAAGCTGAAATCGCCTCGGATAATGTCAGCTTTGAAAAAGCGCCTGAGGACTATACCGTCGAACCCGGTGTGGTCGTGCCGCCGGTGATCCCAACACCAACACCTGAACCGCAACCCGGTGGCGGTAGTGGTGGCTATACACCACCGAGCAAAATCAGTCTGAGTGTAACCACGGCCCCAACCGTCACCCTGTCGAAAACTTATGATGGCACCACCGTTACCGATGTGACGAATCAGATTCTTGATGCGGCCGTGATTACTGGAATTGTGGCCGGCGATACCGTGACCGTCAGTGCTACTGCTACCTATGACAATAAAAAAGCCGAATCTGGCAAAACGATAACAATCACCTACAGCCTCTCCGGCACCGATGCGATCAAATATACGGCTCCTGCCAAAGCCACCGTTAGCGGTGGCGAAATCTCTATGGCCAATCTGACGGTGCCGGCCCCAACCACAACCAAAACCTATGATCAAACCGCCACGGCAACCCAGACCATCACCCCAACAGCCGGGAAAATTGCCGGCGATATCCTGACGGTAACCGAAACCTCAACCTTTGATACTGGTAGCGTTGACAAAAGCAAAAGCGTCACCTGCAGCTATTCCTTAACCGGCGCCGATGCTGGTAATTACAATGTTCCCGCTGATCAAAGCTTTGACAATGGTGAAATTATCGCTAAACCGATCACCATCACCGGAACCACGGTAGAAACCAGCAAAACCTATAATCGCAGTGATGTTGCAGCCGTTAAAACAAGTGGTGCCAGCACTGATATACTCAGTGGCGATACGGTAATCATTGGAGCCACTGCCTATTATGCAACCAGCAGCGCCGGCACCAACCAGCCGATTTATGTGACCTATACGCTAACGGGCAGCGAGGCCACCAACTACCAGGTTGTCTATGACAACCCTCAGACCTTAACAAACCACCAGGGAATTTCATTTATTAAACTGATTGACACTGGTGTGATTAATGCGGTTCGACTGACCACCAGCCAAATCCCGACTATCACAAACAAAACCTATGATGGCAACGCCACGACCAATATTACCAATACCACGGTCAACACTGGCAATATTTCCGGGATTTGCTCAGGTGATACGGTGAGCTTGACGACCACGGCCAGCTTTGCGGATGCCAACGCCGAAGAAAACAAACCGGTTACTATCGCTTATCAGATCATCGGCGGAACCGGATCTGATAACTACCTGCCGCCGGTTAATGGCACGGCCTCGGCTACCATTAGCCCGCTGGAGTTTGATACCACCAAAAACTTTGAGAGCTGCTCCAAGGAATATGACGGTACCAGCAAAGCTACTGTAAAGATTGGTGTGCTAACACAAAACCAGCTAGTCACTAACTCTCTTCTGTCCAAACAAATCACTTTTGAAATTTCGGCTGTTTATAAGGACAGCAACGGCAATGAAACCAGTAACTTCGGCAGCAATTATACCATCGCCTACAGCTTTAAATTAAGTGGTCCAGATGCCGGCAACTTTAAGCTAACAGGCTCCGACGTCAACAACGTCATTACCGGGAATGAAACTGGTTGCAGCATTACCCAGAAGAAATTGACGGTTTCCGCTGCCGCTATGGGGCTGCAAACCGAGAAAACCTATGATGGCAATACCACCACCAATGTGAACGGCAAAACCATCACGGGCGGCACTGGCCTGACGGGGATCATCGACACGGAGAAGGTCACCGCGATGGTATCAAGCAACTATGCCAATGCCGATGCCGGCGACCAAAATATCACCACCAGCTTTTTGCTTAGCGGCGATGACAGCGGCAATTACTGTATCGATAACCTGACCAGCAACGGAAAGATCAAGCCGATTCAATTAAGCGTCGACAGTACCAAGCTCCCGGCCGTCGCAACAACGCGAAAATATGATGCCACCAGAGATGTTTATCTGGCCAATAATACGACCAAATTGTCGGACTACCCCCTCGATTCTAATGCCGTCGGCGGCTTAATCAATAATGATGCCGTAACTGTCAAGGCCACCGCCAACTACGATACTAAAGATATCGGCAGTGGCAAATCGATTACGATTACCTACAACCTAAGCGACGGTGCTGCCAAAAACTATCTGGTTCCGACTGCGGACGCCTCGAAAACGGCAGCGATTACGGCCAGAACCTTAGGTTATACCAATGTCAAACTGGAAACCATGAAGAAAAATGACGGCACCAGCATCGCGAAGATCACGAGTGCAGAGATTGATTCTACTACAGCAAGCGGAGATGGTGTCGTCCATCATGCTGGCTCTAACACGCTGGAAACTGTGTATCTCGGAAACTACAACGCTGACTATTACGAAAATGATTTAAATAACACAACCAGTACAACTGGCCAACACCCCATTGTGATCACCGGTACCCTGGCCGGTGCCGATGCCGGCAATTACGTCATGGACGATAATACTGTCCCTGGCAAGATTCTTGATGCCAATGCGGTCATCTCCACCCCGTACAACAGCACAAACTGGAGTGTCTCCGGCACCATGTCCGCACCAGCTGCCAATTTCAAACTCTTTTATGCCAAGCAAGCGGGTGCTACGACCCTTTACGGCTACGATAGTACTGGACAAATCTACACCTCTACCAATTTAAGCGCCTGGACAACCGGTGATAAGGTGACATTGGACGGCAGCAAACAGCTGATTGGTATCGATAGTTCCGGCAATCCCTTAGCCATTGCCACCACCCCTGACACTGACCAATACACCAACACGTCCCACCCGGTTTATTACTGGACTGGCGGAACTTTCGGCAGCTGGAACAATTATGGTGCCTTAACAAACATCCAACCAATCAACCCGACTTATTATACCGAAGGAGCTACCGACTATCTGATTTATCAGGACGAAAACAACAAAGTGATTAAACGCGTTGTTTCCGGTTCCGTCGAAGCGGAAATCGGCTCTTACCCAGGCCCGTCTATCCCCAGCAGCTTTACCAACTCCCTGCTGGTCTATGACGGCAACACCCTGATGCTCTACGCTTACTAAAGCTCCCGCTGGCAGCCCTGTCGGGCATTTCTCCGGCTGCAAAAAACTCAGAGACCCCTGATTCATCATGAATCAGGGGTCTCTTCTTGTCACGCTTACCATTGTCCTTTGTTAACTCACCGATCATCTTTATTGAGCGACTTTTACCTTAAACCGCAACACCGTTTTTAATTTAGCTGTCTCGGTCCGGCGGGGATCGGACAGATAAATTTCCCGATGGGTTTTATCGCTGCGCACATAGCCATGCTCACTGCAAAAAGCTTCCATCTGGGCAAAACTGGCCGGTTCATCATCATAGCTGCCTAAATGCAGCATCTGACAGCAGCTTCCTTCGTCGTAATCCTCAAGCCGGATCTGATCGAGCCAATCATTGGGCTTTTTCTTTTTGACTTCATCGATAAAACGGGCTGCCAGTTCAGCGGTCAGAAAATCCGGCTGGCGGATCATCATCGTATAAGCATAATTGCTTTTATCGGCACTGGTTCTGGTCTTGTCAACCAGATCCCAGACCCCTTCCAGGGGAAAAACAGTATAATCGTAATAGCCCTCCGGAACTGCCTTACTCTTATAGGACATTTTCACCGCATAACTAAAGCTGTACAGCGCTGCCACCGCCTCCGCAAACGCTTCGCCATTGGGATCGCCGTTACCGTCCAGCATGGCAAAACGCATTGGCGGCACCGCAATCATTGCGGGCTGGGACTTTGGCAGGTATAAGCTTTTAAATTGCTTTTTATAATCGACTTTCTCCATCGCCTGTTTCTCCTTTAATTTCTCCCTTAATTCAGTGAAATATAGATATGAATTTCGGCGTTTTGCATGTCCTCTCCGGGTTGATATTCCTCGAAGTCGCTGCTAAACTTGCGGTCAAGATCCATCCCCCAAAGCTTCATCCAGAAGTCGCCGACAGCCTGCTGGACATCACCCTTTACAATAAATTTTGCATATTTCCCAGCCGCAATGGTTTTTGTCTCGACCTGCTCTGGTTGCGAAACCGCGGCTGCCACTTCGCAGCCCACCATGACATCATAGTCGCCGGCCGCACCATTTTCATAGTTGCTGTAAAGACCAATACATTTTTCATTTTTTCTGCCGGCCAGGGATGCTTCAATCCCATCGCCATAAAAACGCTGCCAGGTCGTCCCAATTTTTTCACCCATCTGAGGATCGGTATTGCTGGTGCGTATTTTCAGCCCCGCTACCTGCGTTTCTGTAAGTTGTACCAATTCATAATCCATTCGTATACCTCTTTCTCTTATCTTTCTAGTATTTATTTTCTCCATTTGATAAGATCAGTATACACCTGTTAATATGACACCTGATGTCATATTAAAGATACTTTTTTAAACAATTCTCCAGTTTTTTCTTAATGCCCTCCCGCAGCCATTGGGGTTCCAATACTTCGGTGGCATCACCATAGGAAAGAATATACCCCACTACCCAGTCACCCTCGGGCAAGCTGCTTGCGACCATAAAGGACCCATCTTGGTTTTTTGTGATCGCCGTCGGGTCAAATTCATCGTAAACCCGATAAGCCATGGCCGCGTCAATTTTCAGAACCAGCCTGATTGGGGCAGCGCTTATTTCCGGTGCTTCAAAAACAGTGCCCGCTGGCAGGGTTCGAGTAAAGGAATCTGTTGATAGGCTAAGCTGTCTGATCCGACTGACCTTGAAAAAGCGTAGCTCCTCTTTACTCAGACAAAATCCGTAGACATACCAGGACTGCCCCTTAAACAACAGCTTTAGTGGTTCAATGCGGCGCCCGGTCTTTTTGCCGGAGGCACTGAAGTAGTCAAAAGCGATTCTGTTTTTATTGAGAATCGCACTTTTCAGATCGTTGAATTTTTCCCGCTCATCGACACCGCCGCCCCAGTGGGAAAAGTCGACTTCAATCCAGTCGGCATCTTTTCTCTCAAAAAGGGTTGCCAGTTTTCTCAGCACCGGATCCAGCTCCGGCCCGTTCAGAGCCTTCATCCCCTGTAGCGATGCCAACAGATTAACCTGTTCCTGCTCGGATAACAGCGATTTTTTGATCACATAGTTATCCAGCAGCCGGATCCCGCCGCCCTTACCTTTTTCCGCATAAACGGGAATCCCGGCGGCACTCAGGGACTCCACATCCCGGTAAACAGTCCGCTGAGATACTTCAAAATAGTCGGATAATTCCCGGGCGGTAATCTTTTTCTTTTCAATCAGAATATAGACCATTTCCAGCAATCGATTGATTTGCATTGTCCTCATCCTTTGTCATTTTTCTTCTATTCTAACACAACTGGTACTTCGATAAAAGCTTCGTATCGTTATCAAACCTTCAATCGATTCAGGCTAATTCTTTAATAACACTTAATAATTGCCGGCAAAACTAACACTGTTTTGTTTGTTAAACAATATTTGCTGTTAATTCGCAATCATTTGGGTATAAACATCTTATACTCTATATTTATAAGGTAGGAGGAATTTTTATGGCACAGTATCATGAACCAATTGAATTATTAGACGAAAAAACGATGAATATTACCCGAGCCATCAATAGTCTAAAAGAAGAATTAGAAGCTGTCGACTGGTATAACCAGCGTGTGGCGGCAACTAACGACCCTGAATTAAAAGGAATTATGGCACATAACCGGGATGAAGAAATTGAACACGCCTGCATGGCCATTGAATGGTTAAGACGAAACATGGATAAATGGGACGAAGAACTGCGAACTTACCTGTTTGTCGATGGTTCAATTCTGGAAGCCGAAGAAAGTGAAACGGCGGCAGAAGTTGTAAACACATCCGGTATTCATGTTGGCGATCTAAAATAATATCGAGAATCAATCAAGGAGGAAAAAAATGTTAAAAAGAGAAATTGCACCCTTAACTCAACTCGCCTGGAGCGAAATTGATGGCAGAGCGGAAGCCGTATTAAAAAGTCGGTTAACGGCAAGAAAAGCCGTAACCGTAAATGGACCGAAAGGTCTTGATTTTACAAGCGTTTCAGAAGGTCGTTTAGAACTGATCAACGACGAAAAAAACCTTGTTAAAACAGGTGTTTTTAAGATCAAACCGCTTGTTGAAGCGAGAATAAGCTTCACCTTAAACCGCTGGGAGTTGGATAACCTGACGCGCGGTGCCAAGGATATTGATTTGACCAATCTTGAAGAAGCCGTTCAAAAAATCGCTGAATTCGAAGAAACGGCCGTATATAAAGGATTTGGAGCTGGTCAAATTATGGGTCTGGAATCCGTAAGCGTCAATAAAAAGATACCATTTGGTGAAACGGACTCCCAAATTATGGAAGCGATCTCAAAAGGCCTGGTTACATTAAAAGAAAAATTTGAAGCCGGTCCCTTTGTTTTAATCGTCGGTGAGGTGGCTTATAATCGTCTCAATATAAGCTCTCATGGTTATCCACTGATTAAACAGATCGAAGCCCTCATTGGTGGAAAAATATTGTTAAGCACCGTTCTTGATGGCGCTTTTCTCATCCCTTATGATAGTCCAAACTTCGAACTGACCATCGGACAGGATTTTGCCATCGGTTTTGAATCTTATGATAAAGAAGATGTTAAACTGTTTATCACCGAAAGCTTTACCTTCCGGGTGTTGGATGAAAATATTATTATTTCCTATACCTTATAAGCAGTAATAAGCTTACATGCCAAATCTCAAACAGCAGACCAATCAAGGTCTGCTGTTTTCATTACTCAATCTTTCTGTTTTTTAAAAAGCCATTGATATCACTGTCTAATGATCCCGCTCACCTGAGAGCGGATCTTTCAACTTATAATAATCTGCTTCAAATATTTAATTACCATATCCGCAAAGCGGTTGATGTCCTTGATATAGGCAAAGTCCTTGCCGTAGATCAGTTTTTCGGCCATCAGATCCTGTTCTTTGCCGGTGAAAACGCCCAGCACCATAATGCCCTGCTGTCTGGCGAACCGAACTTCCCGGGCGGTATCGGAAATGGCCACCCGACCCCGGTAGGCTTCACTTAAATCATTGACCTGACCTTTACCCACCTTGATATCATTAGGCCGTCCGTCGCTCAGTACGATCAGAATTTTGTTATCTTCCCGGCGCTTAATCAAATCTTCACAGGTTGCCTTGATGGCCAAACCATCCCGGTTGTTCCCGGAGCAGTAATATTCAAAGATATTATCATTGGCAGAAAGCGGTGATTCATAATCCCGGAAGCGTTTGATCACCGTATAATCGAGAAAACTGGAAAAACCCAGGACTCGATTGGGAATGCCGACCAAAGTCAGGGCATGAGCCAGAATATAGGCCTGGATGGCGACCCGAGACTGGTTTCGTCGCTGAGATCCGCTGGAATCGATCAGGATATCGACCACAAAGCTGCCCTTATTATTATCAATATTCTTGACAAACACCTTGTTATTGCTGCTGCGGCCAATCCGCCAGAGTTTGTTGGGGATCAGTTGGCCGGCATCGGATGGAATGGCATCGACAATTTCTTCCTGGACCAGGGTTCGCGAGATGCTTTCCCTCAGCTTATTGATATTGCGCTTGAATACCTTGTAGTTAGCCCTGAACACATCAATATTTTTAACCTGATGCCGCTGCACATATTTCTGCTGGAATTCGTTTTTGCTGTCGCTGCGGATCACCCCGTCAGTCATATGAATCCGACAATTGCCATGTTCTCCTTTGCAGACCCGGTTCTGGAGTTTTTTGACATCACCAGTCTCTAAAAAAGAGTTGCCATAATAATAGGCTACTTTTTCATAGATTTTTTCAATATCTTCTTCCTGGACCCGCAAAACCCGATTATCGTTGGAACTGTTAATGTTGGCCATATCACCCTGGGATTCACCCAGCAGGGCTTCGGCAATTTCTTCAATGGAGGCTTCAATATCCTGGTCTTCGGGATCTTCAAACATTTCTTCCAGCATAAAGTCGGAAAAATCACCCCGGATATGATTTTTATTATTACCAGATTCATAAGCATCGCCGTCTTCACCTTCGACAAACAGGGGAAAATATTTCACATAAACATCTTCGATGCCTTTTAGCAGTTCAATGGTATCTTCGCGCTTTTGCAATGCCATTAAATCGTTGGCGATACTCCGGGTTTCGGTGTCCACCATCGGAGTCTTGCCGATTTTTTCAAGAATCATGGTGTGGCGTACCTTTTCCAGCAGGTCGCTGGTATGCAGTTTGTAATAATTGCTGAGAATATCGTCGTAGGCGTTTTTGCGGATATCATAAACGCCAGGACGTTCGGCAATAATCTTTTCTTCTACTACCACATCGCTGCCCATGGCAATTAGACTTAATAGAATGTCCTTGTTAAATCCCGCCCGATGACGGCTGATCACGTATTTTTTGACAGCCGGCCAGTTAATGTATTTTCGCCGGCCGCCGGCGGTGACGGCGTGATAAAGGGCGACATTTTTAGAAATAAAGCTCTTTTCACCGCTGTCCATATTTTCTTCATAATCGCCGGAAACAGTCCACATCAGATTGGCAACCCGATTGTCAAATTCATAGTCTTCGTACATCCATTTGGCATCCTTCAAAGCGTTTTCCTCCCTTCTCTGGATTGTTGCACTTTAGCGACTGGTAAAAACATCGGACGCTTCCCAGCTTTCGCGGATCCGGGTTTTGATCACGTCCAGGACAATTTCCTTTTCAAACTGGTCAAAGGTTTTGCCGATGACGCCCATATCCACGGCCAGCATCGGTTTGAGTCCCCGGCGGATGGTTTTCAGGCTGCCGATAATCCCTCGCAGATCCACCGATTTAGTGGAAATTTCAGAATTTTTTGATTTTTCCTGAAGGTCCAGAAAGATCCCGGCAAACTGCGGCAGGATTTCTTCATTGGCCTCCGGGAAATATTCTTTTAAAATAAGCATCAGCGTTTCTTCCTCAATCTGAGGAATATCAATGGTCATAAAACGGGATACCAGGGCTTCATTCAGCTCTTTGGTACCGGCATATTCATAGTTCATCGTGCCAATGAAGCGGGTTGCTTCATGGAGTTTGATTTTTTCGTAGCCCGGCACATCGATGACTTTCCGGTAATCAAGCGCTGAATGGAGTACCACCAGGGCATCATTTTTGGCCATATTTATTTCGTCAAAAACGCCGAAGCCGCCGTTGATGGCACACTCATAAACTGATCCCCGCCGCAGCCGGACCTCATTATCAATAAAGGTATCGGTGCCAATCAGGCTGGAGCTGTCGGTATTCACATGGAAGGAAGTATTCCACTGCGGACGGTTAAAGAGCTCGCAGATATTATCGGCCAAAACATTTTTCCCAGTAGCCTTGGGCCCGGAGAGCAGAATGTTCTCGCCCTCTAAAATAGCGGTGATGCACATCGACCAGATGTCCTTGCCATAAAAAACGGTTTCGGTACTGGGAACCCGATCCTGAAGACTTTCTTCCAATTTATAAAAATGTTTGAAATATTTTATATCGTCGAGAAGTTTCTCGCTGATTCCCTGTTTTAATAATTCCTGTGTTAATCTCATAAGTTCTTTCCTTTCGCTAATGCCCTGCACTAATTCTGCAACTATTTATTTAGAATGGTTTGAATATAACACAAAACCCAGCGGAATGGTTAGAAAAAATGCAAAACAACAAAAATTTATCCCTTTTTAAGCCTCTTATCTTAAACCGTCAAATACCGGTAATTCATTTAAAATCGGTTATTGCGATTTCCACTAAAAAAGCGATCCCCCAAATCGAAGGATCGCTCTTTGTTATCTCTTCTTCAATTTTTTTTGATCGCTTCCAGCACCTGCCTCATGCCAAGATCGGCATTCGCGACGACCGCCGCAATCTCTTCCCGGCTAATCGCATCCAGATGAAATCCGGCTACCACCGTGCAGACACAATGACAGGTTTGCGAAACTTTTTTTGCCAGCGGTATCGCCAGGGCATCATCCTTATGAGACTGAGGGGTGTAGCTGCAAAGGCGACCATCATCACCAATGGCAGTGCAACCGATATGGGCATCGCCGCCGGTGAGCAAAATCAGCCAGTCATTGCCAACGGGGATGATCTCATAATGAAGCGCCGTTGGCCCAGTGCCCTGGGTCAGTTTGATGCACTCACTCATGGCTGTCCTCATGACCCCAGCGGGTAAACAGATTGTGGGGAATCCTCAGCATATCGAAGACTTTTCCGACACTCTGGTTAATCACATCATCAATGGATTGGGGTTTGTGGTAAAAGCCCGGCATCGGCGGCAGAATAATCCCACCGGCCTCGGTTACCGCAGTCATATTGCGCAGATGAATCAGGGTCAGCGGCGTTTCCCGGACCATCAGAATCAGCGGTTTGCGTTCCTTCAAGGCCACATCGCCGATCCGGACGATCAGGTTGTCACTGAAGCCGTTGGCAATCCCGGCCAGGGTCTTCATGCTGCAGGGTGCAATCACGGTGGCGTCGATGCCATAAGAACCGCTGGATACGGCCGCCGCCATATCCCGGCTGTCGTAGACGCAGTCGGCCAGTGAGAGTACGTAATCCTCGGTATAACTGGTTTCCAGGCCAATGGTTTTGCTGCCCCATTCGCTGAGGATCAGCGAAACATGGTGTTCAGTCTCTTTTAAGGCTTCCAGCAACCGGATGCCATAAACGACACCGGATGCCCCGGTAATTCCCACTGCAATTTTCATCAAAGGTTTCTCCGTTTTTCTGTTTTTTCAAAATCGATGCCGGTTTCATTGATGATGACCCCGTAAACATGCTCCGCCGTTTCTTTAGAAATAATCTCGTCTTGCACATCGTCATAAACTTTTTGCGGGGACCGTTTGCGCGGGTCGCCCCAGCCGCCGCCGCTGCTGGTGTTCAGATAAATCCGATCACCTTTCACCGCATGGCGGGGCGCTTCCTTGCTTTCCATGATGATCTGCTCGCCGTCATGAACAAAGACACTGCGGTTCAGACTGCCCGGATGACCGCCCCGGAGGCCGTAGGGGGCAAATTTAATGCCATCGCCAAAATTGACCACATCGCCCTTTTCGGCGGTGATCTCAAAGGCATACTTCATGCCGCAGCCACCCCGATACTCGCCGGCCCCGGCGGTGTCATTATCCATCTCATGATGCAGGGTGATATGCGGGTATTGCACTTCGTTTGATTCGATATTGGGGGCCTTGACCCCACCGAAATTCGATAAGGTCGCCATATAGGGTTTGCCGTCGTGGCCGGCCATGGCCCCGCCACTGCCCAGCGAACAGAAAGAAAAGCCGACATAGTAGCGGTCATTGCGAGGATCCACGCCATAAAAAGATGGTCCCAGATAACGATGGTAACCAGCTGAGACCCGGCCCGACTGGGCCTGATCCAGGGCTTTGAAAATCGTTCCGATGATTTCGCTGGCCGGGGTCAGAGTACACAGGGTCATCGGCGCCGGGAGCCGGGGATTGACCAGCGAACCCTCGGGCAGATTGACCTCAATGCAGCGAAAGGCACCGCTGTTCCGGGGAATGTCTTTGCCCAGAAACCATAAGGCCGCGATACCAGAAGCGCAGGTAGCCGTCACCACCGAGGTGTTGATAAAGCCTTTGACCTGGGCGTCGGTGCCGGAAAAATCGACCAGCATCCGGTCACCGGTGATGGTCACCGCCACTGCGATTTTGACCGGTTCGGTTTGAAAACCGTCATCATCAATATAATCAACGGCGGTGTAGGTACCGTCTGGCGTGGCAGCAATGCGCTGACGGGTCAGGGTTTCGGTCTGAATCAATGACTCTGTCACCGCTTTCTTAACGGTGGCCACGGAATAGGTGCCTAACATCTCTTTGATCCGTCGGGCAGCCAGTCGGTTGGAACCGATCTGGGCCAGAAAGTCGCTGGTGAGCATTCCCGGATTCCGGGTATTCAGGCGGATCAGCTCCAGCACGTCGGTAATCATTTCGTTGTTTTTCATCAGTCGGGTCGGTGGAATCCGCAGCCCTTCCTGAAAGATCTCCGTTGCCTTGGGGTTATAACTACCGGCGGTGGAACCGCCGATGTCGCCGTGATGAGCCCGGCTGACACAGAAGAACAACAGCTCGTCCTGATAAAATACCGGGGTAATGATGCCGATATCCGGCAGATGATTGCCGCCGTCATAGGGATCGTTGATGATAAAAACATCACCGTCAGCGATGGCTTCACCGAATTTCCGCAGCACCGCTTTGACACTGAAAGACCCGGCGGTAGCCAGGATCGGAATACCACTGAGTTGGGAGACCAGCTCCCCGGCCTCGTCGCAGATACAGCAGGCGAAATCACAGGCTTCGGCAAAAATCGGGGAATGGGCCGAACGTTCCAGGGCGATCCCCATTTCGCTGGTGATGCTGTCGAGCCGGTTCATAATGACGGTGCGGTTAATAATATCGTCAGTTCGCTGATTCATGGGTCGCCTCCTTTCTGAGCGCAAAGATGCCTTCATCCTCCAAAACACAATAACAGCCGGTGGGCACGATCAGCGTCGTATAAACAAAATCTATCAACGCCGGACCGTTAATGCGTCCCGTTAAATCGCCTTCCCGGTAAACCGGGACAGCTATCTCGCCGTGACTGTTAAAGACTTCCCCGGCAACCATTTTCGTTGTCACACCGGTTATTGCTGTTGTGGTAGGGAATAAAATATGCTCCTGATCGCATTCGGAACAGGCCAGATGCAGATCGATAATTTCCCAATCCTTGGCTTCGGCATATTCATAAATGGTTTCGTGAGTGTGGTAGAAGGCTTGCTCCACGTCAACCATACTTTCAGGGCTAAATTCACCCTGGGTCCAGGGCACTGAGATTTCGTGGTGCTGACTGACGTAACGCATTTCCAGCATCAGATCAAAGCGCTGGCGACTTTTCGCTACCCCCAGCCGTTCCAGTTGAGCCGCCCCTTCGGCTTTCATATCCGCAACCATGGCGTTTAAGCGCTTGGCATCCCATTGTCTTTTTTCCATTAAAATACTCTGGTTGATATCATAACGGCAGGCGGCTCCCAGCATTCCCCAGGAACAGAAGACTGGCCCTTGCACCGGTATCAGGGCTTCCGGCATTTGCAGGGATTCCATAATCCGGGCCGCAAACAAACCAAAGGCGCCGCCGGCACTGATCAAGCTGTAAATCCGCGGGTCGTTTCCTTTCTGAGTCGTCACCAGCCGCAGGGCATCGGCCATCATTTCGGCGGTGATGCTGTAAATAATCCGGGCGGCATCGGTAACTGAAAGATTTAAGGGATCGGCCACTTTTTCTTTAATCGCTTTAACCGCCTGATCCATCGCCAGCGGCAGCTTGCCGCCGAGGAAATTGTCGCCGTTGATCAGTCCCAGCACCAGCAGGGCATCGGTAACAGTGGGATTCTCACCACTCTGATTATAGCAGGCCGGGCCGGGAATCGAACCGGCGGAATCCGGACCAATCAGCACCCGTCCGCCGGCTTCCACATGGGCGATACTGCCGCCTCCGGCACCGATGGAGCGGATATCGATCATCGGAATGCTCAGCGGATAGCCGTCCAGTTCGGTTTGGGGCACCAATTGATTGACACCACCGCTGACCACATGGAGGTCAAAGCTGGTTCCACCCATATCTGCCAGGACGGTGTGGGTACGGCCCAGGGTTTTGCCCAGGGATTCATTGCCCACAGCACCGCCGGCCGGCCCGGATAACAGGGTTTGTACCCCAAAGCTCTCCAGAGCCCCCGAATCGCTGAGGCCGCCGCTGTTTTTCATAATATGGACCGGTTTATCCCAGCCGAAAGCGGCCAGTTCTTTTTTGACCTGCTTCAGATAGTCAGCCAGCACCGGAGTACAATAGGCATTGATCACCGTGGTGGTGGTTCGCTCATATTCCCGGATGCGGGGCGAGACTTCCGAGGACAGCGACACAAACACATCGGGCAGTTCCGCTCTGATGATCTCAGCCGTCCGCTTTTCATGGTCCGGATTGAGAAATGAAAACAGATAACAAACGGCAATGGCTTTTACGTCAGCTTTTCGACACTTCTGACAGGCGGCTCGAACGGCGGCTTCATTAAGGGGTTTGATCACTGCCCCCTGATAGTCCATCCGCTGTTCAATCCCCAGTCGCAGCCGTCGGGGCACCAGCACCATCGGGTTTTCAATCGCCAGATCCCATTGATTGGCCAGCTGCGCCCGGCGAATTTCCAGGGCATCCCGAAATCCTTCCGTGGTAAACAAGGCGGTTTTAACCCCTTTTTTCTCCAGCAGCGCATTCAGGGCCAAGGTCGTTCCCAAGGATATTTTTTCGGTCTCAGCCAATAGTTTTTCCAGATCGGTTCCCCAAACCACCGCCAATTCTTTAAGTCCGGCCAGAATCCCCTGAGCGGGATGATCATGATTGGTGGGGTTTTTCAGGGCAATCCGCTGTTCGGCCTGGTCTCCGATACAGCCCACCGATGTATAATCGGTAAAGGTACCACCGGTGTCAATCGCAATTTTTATCATCTTTTATCCTTCTTTAGCAATTTGATTTTTAGTGTGCAAGTCTGTGCGACAATAGTGGAACATATTTGTGACAAACTTAGACTAAACCAGTGCCGACAATTGTTACATCATGTTGTGTGCATCGGAGCGGACACGGCATCGCCTGTCCGATTCCGCAGCATACAACAGATTAACAATTGGTCGGTACGGAAGTTGGGCGACAACCAATTATGCAAACACAAATGATTGTCGCTCAGACGATTTCAGCATCAATCTTTCTATTTTACGTATTTAAATAAGCGCTTGATATCTTCAATAACATTTTCGTCGATATCGATTTTTGGTGAGTAGCCGCTGAGGGGTTTGGTGGCATCAATGCCCATTTTGGCCGTGAGACCATCGTCACCGGTGGAAGGATCGAGGGTTTCACCCATCATATTTGGGAAGATCATCACGCCCTTGTCGGCCTGAAGCCGGGTAGCCATCGCCCACAGCACTTCCTGTTCGTTGAAAACATCCACGTCCTCGTCCACGACAATCACCATTTTGATATGATGATCCATTCCGAGTGCGGTTAAAATAACCTGTTGCGCCTGGCCTTCGGCGGTTTTTTTCATCGACACATAGCAGTGGAAAATACCGCAGGAGGATAAGGGCGAATGAACGGCCTTGATGTTTGGCAGATTCTGTTTTAAAAACTTGGTGATATCCCCTTCCCGCTGGATTGAAACAATGGTAATGTGCTCACTGCTCATCGCCGGGGTAATGTCGTGGAAAATTGGTTTTTCCCGGTATCGGATGGCATTGACCTGGAAGACATTTTCGGTGCTGCGGAAGCAGGCGTAATTGGTGTATTCCGCAAAAGGACCTTCCGGTTCCCGGACATTGCAGAGGACTTCCCCTTCCAGCACAATTTCAGCATAGGTGGGTACATTCAGGTCGATGGTGGCACAGGGTGATACTTCCAGGGGTTCCCCGAACAATCCGCCAATGGCACCATATTTTCCCAGATGATAGGGAACCGAGGCTTGTGAACCCAAAGCAATATTGGGATGGACGCCGATACAGATGGCGGCTTTCATGTTCTCGCCCCGTTCTTCACTCTTTCTGAAAAATTCCCACATCCGCTGGCGGGAATGGAAGGAAATCCCCAACTTGTTTTTACCTTTTAGCTGCAGTCGATGAAAACCCAGCGTTTCAACTCCGGTTTCGGGATCTTTGGCCACCGTCAGACCGGAGGTAATATAGGGGCCGGCATCAATGGGAAAATGGGTAATGATCGGCAGCTTGGTTAAATCGACGTCATCGCCAGTAATCAAATGGGCATTACAGGGGGGATTTTCGACGATTTTGAGATCATCAAAGCGATTTTTAATCCGTTCAGCAAACTCAAACGGCAGATCTTCGGTTTTAACACCCATGGCTCTGGCAAACCGATCTTTGGTTCCGAGAATGTTGGTCACCACTGGAATATCACCGCCGTCTACCTGATCAAACCACATCACCGGATATTTCCGCTGTTTTTCCAGCTCCATCATCAAAGTGCTGATTTCATATTCCCGCTTAACAGGTTCCGTCACATGACAGATTTCCCCATCTTTATCCAATTGTTCTAAAAATACCCGTAAATCCTGACTCATATTCGAATTCTCCTTAATTGTGATTGAATAAACTACTTATAAAACTACAAATTGCTTTGGCACCTGTTTTCATTAAACAGATACCAAAGCACTTGATTTTTCTTTATTTTGTTTTAGACTTTTATTGTATTATTTTACCATACCTGATTTCAATAATGCATCATAAACTTTTTTTGTCGCGATGGTGGCTAATGGCCAGGTCACGGCGATCAGAATCACGGTTTCGATAGCAGCGACGTTGACTGGCAGGCCCAGAATGAAAACCAGACCAATCGAAACAATGATGTTCCCTAACACACAAACGCCCGCCTGAGCGATAATGTGATGCGACCATTTGGTCATGTCATATCTGGCAGCGACGAAAGATACCCAGATCGATGCGATCCCGTTGGCAAAAATAAACGCGACCCATAGTGGCGAATACATCACTGAAATGACAGCTTCTACTTCAGCGGCAATCAGGCCGCCGGGCTGTTTGTAAAGCAGGGTCAGGATGGCAGTAAAAAATGCCCAGACGGTTCCATTAATCAGGTACATCCCCATTTTTCCCCAGGGCAGCATGTTATCGATCTGACCGGTAATCTGGCAGGCAATAACAAATACGATCCCCATGACGACAGCACCAATCAAAGATTTGGTGTCCGTTTTAAAAATACTTCTTTTTCCAATTGCTTGTTCGTTTTGCATGTTGTTCTCCTCTGTTTTTTTAATTTACTTTTGTATTTATTATAATTTGAAATTTATTTTAATTTCTAATCAGACAATTGGATGTCATTATAGAATGGTTTTTATCAAGACCCCACCAAACCCGATAATCAGGCAGACAATCGTCATGCCTTCCAGGGGACGGAGATTGATTTTTTTCTGAAAATTTCGCGATGCGTGACGGCCATAACCGCGGAGTTCCACCGATAATGCCGCATCATTGGATATTCGCATGGCCCGGTACATCAGCGGTAAAATTGAGGCCGGCAGATTCCGGATTTTTTCAACCACCGTATCGCAGGGCACCCCCCGGGCCGACTGGCTGTCACAAATGGACTGGTATTCGCCAATCATCACCGGAAAAAAGCGGGCCACCATTGGCACCAGCATCGCGTATCGGTAGGGGATCCGCCAGTAAATCAGCATCTGGGCCATATCCATGGGATCGGTGTGCACGCCAAACTGATAGGCCGACAATGACACGATGCCGATTCTCAGAAAAGCCAGGATTGAGGTAGCGATAAAGCCACTGTAAATCTGCAGCATTCCCCACGAATAAAGCAGCTCCCCGACCCGTCCAAAAATCAGATTGATGATCAATACCTGCGAGCCAATAATCAGCAACAGGATTGACAGCATTTTGAATGATTTCAAGGTCTTCTCTGAGAGCAGTTCACTGACCAGAATCAACCCCAGCAAAACCCCATTGAGGATCATACTGCGCGAAACCAGGGCGGTAAAAACCAGAAACAGACACCAGGTCAGTTTCAGCCGCGGATCCAGTTCTTTAAAATTAAACATTTAACAATCGCCTCCTTCAATCAGTTCCAGTCGGACTAAGTCGTTTTTATAATTATCCATTTCGGCTGCTGCAAATTCCAGAGCCAGCTGATGATTGTGCATCACCACAATCCGATTGGCAAAGTCTCTGGCCTCTGCCAAATCGTGGGTCACCAGCAGGATGGTGACTCCCTGACGGCTGAGCCGGGCCAGTTTTTCCATCACCAGTTGACTCTGGGGACCATTTAAGCCAGAGGTCGGTTCATCGGCAATGATCAGCTCGGGGTCATTAATGACCACCGAACCCAGCGCCAGCAATTGACGCTGTCCCCGGCTCAACCGCTGGGGATGCATTTCCTCGAGACCCTCCAGTCCGATCAGGGCCAGGGTTTCCTGAATCTTTTGCTCCTGCTCGTGCTGACTGAGATTCTTATTGCTGCTATTTTTATTTTTTAGAACATAGCTGATTTCTTCTTTGACCGAACTGCAAAAGATCTGATCATCGGGATTCTGAAACAGAAACCCGATCCGGCGCCGCAGTTCACCGACATTTTTCTTTGTCACCGGGATCCCGAATAGTTCCACACTGCCGGCACTTGGTTTAACCAGCCCTTCGATGAGCTTGAGCATGGTCGATTTTCCCGAACCGTTCTGACCGATGACCGCCGCAAAATCGCCTTTTTTGAGACTAAAATCCAGGGGCTGGCATCCGATTATCCCGCCTTTATAGCGATGCGACGCACCGCTTAGCTTAATCACGTTGGTACTATCATCCACCTGGAGCGGTTCCACCAGGCGGTTGTTTTTCCGGCAGCCATATTTTTCCTGATATTCAGCAACCGGTAGAAAATCTTTCACTGTACCGGCTTCCATTACCAGCACCCGATGGGCGTCTTTTAAGACCGCGCCGGATTTATCCATGACGACCAGGGTCGTGACCTTTTTCTCCCGGTTTAGCTGACCCAAGTGCCGATACAGCTCCGAACTGGTTTTGGGATCCAGCTCGGCGGTGGGTTGATCCAGCAGCAGGATCGGGGTTTTCATCGCCAGGATACTTCCCAGTACCACCTTCTGGGCCTGCCCACCGGATAAGGCATCCGTCATTCGGTCTGAAAACGCCCGGATCCCCAGAAAGTCCATGATCTCATTGACCCGGTTCGCGATTTCTGCCCCGGTCAGATTTAGATTCGCTACCCCAAACGCCAGCTCATCGCCAACCCGTCGATTGACCATCTGGTTTTGCGGTTCCTGCATCATATATCCCAGATAGTCGGCCATTTGGCAGAGCGGAATGCTCGATACATCCTGATCGGCTACCTTCACCGTTCCGTTCAGCGCACAGGGATAAAACTTCGGTGCCGCCGAGGTAATAGCGTGAAGCAATACCGATTTCCCCGCAGCCGCGCCACCAGTAATGGCAATGAACTCGCCCTCATTGATATTCAATTTGATGTTTTTAAGCGCCGGTTCCCTTTCGTCGGGAAAGGTCAGTGCTTTAATATCCAGTTGGATAATGGGTTTCATGGGATGGCCTCGTGATTGAATTTTTTGAATGATGGCTTTATAACTTTCACGCAAAAAGATAAAAAGTTCCGACTATCGATAGGGTAATCCTAAGGATAGTCGAAACTTTACCGTCGTTTCATACTATTATAATTTAATGGCAGGTCTCCTGACTCTGGTTTATCTGTTTTTGCGCCTTCCCGTTTCCAGTGGCATTTGCAAGAACAAAACCATTACAGTGATGGGTTCGTTCAGGATTCTCACCTGATTCCCTATTCTCCTTTTACAAGGCACCATAAATCTTTTAATATTTTATTGACATTATCATAACGAATTTACTTACATTTGTCAACTATAATATCCCAAATGCCGGTTGAATGATCATCAGAAATAAATTTTACTTTCAATAATCAATTTTAGACTCTATAATTAATTAAAGCTTCTACATTATAAACAATGCATGACACTTTGACTTTTTTAGTTTTAAATACAAAGAATAGGAAGTACCAGATGAAAAATTCAGAAAACAATAATTATTTCTCACTAAACAGTTACGATCCCCATACCCATGGCGGCCAGTATCTGGAAAATATATCCGCAGCTAACTGGGTATCCGAGGCCTTATTCACAGCACTTGACCTGGATCTTTTTGAAACCCTGGAGACTTATGGCGCTAACGGTGCTGGTGCTAAGCAGCTTTCCCAAAAGCTCGGCACTGAGGCCGCTGCGCTCTCCCCCTATCTGGCCCTGCTGGAAAGCCTGGGGCTACTTTTTTGCTTTGAGGGAAGCTACAGCAATGCCAGCCTGACCAAACGCTATCTGCTTTTAACCAGCCCGGATTATCTGGGGGATGCCCTTCGCTTCCGCCAAACCCAGGCACTCCAGTGGCATCATTTGAAGTCTTCACTGATGCCAAACAAATCCATTAGTCTAAGCGAACAATCAGATCCGGCTACCAATCCAGAAATAACCGCCCTGAAAAATAAGGCGGTCAATCAACTGACTCGCATGAAAGCCCTTGAGTGTGTGGGTTTTTTCACCGACTTAGCGGGAAAAATCCTGATTATTGGTCCTGGTGCGGAAACAATGGCTCGGTCTTTTGTTGAAACCTTTCCCGATATTTCGGTGACTCTCTTAACCGATGAAAGTGCCTTCTCACCGTCGGTGACATCGATAAATGATGTCGCACGGATTAACCCGGCGACAAAAACGGATCTGAAAACAGCTGCCGAAAATCCCGACAATGACTTTGCTCTGATTATTCTCACCGGCCTGTTTGTCACTGATGACAATCAGCTTCTTGAGGATCAACTGTCGAGCTATTTGCCGATGCTCAAACCCACTGGCATCCTGATGCTTCACGATGCCTTTGATGAGCATGCCACCCTGATGGCCAGACTATCCGGGGTCAATCGGATGATTCATTTTGGCGGCCAGGTCTGTTCCGGCAAAGAAATCATCCCGCACTTAGCGGCCGCCGGTCTCAGCACCACGGCACTAATTCCGCTGGAAACCGATACCGCCGTTATTTTTGCCGGTAAATCTCCGTCGTTTATCGATGTGCTGTCGCTTACGCCCCTCCAGCGTTTAAAACACCCGATCCTTAATATCGGCTTTGATGATGTCATCGAGATCGCCACCGATTCGGTCGTCGTTACGGAATTTGCCAAGAATAAGTGCGCTTTTGGTTGTTCTTCGGCCAATCTCAAACATTGTCAGGCCAATGAGATCCCCTTTGAAGAAACCGGCCGGCTGCTCGCCAGCTACTCCCGGGCATTTCTGATTAAAGGAACCCCGGGAACCGGAGACTTTCAACGGAAGATCCTTGAAGCTGAACGATTGGCCTTTACCGGAGGCTTTCATAAGGCTTTTGCCTTCTGGGCCGGGCCTTGTCATATCTGCGCCACCTGTGATTTGGAGAAAGCTTGTCTCAATACCAAAAATCGTCGACCTTCCATGGAAGGCTCCGGCATTGATGTCTTTGAAACCGTGCGAAATAATGGCGAAACCTTGAAAACCCTGGCAACCAAAGACGAATTTATTAAGTATTATGGCTTATTGCTGCTTGATTAATAGCCTTTCCGATCAAAAAAACCACGGATAACCCGTGGTTTTTTTGATTTCTTGACTATTCGATGACAATCACCCGTTTTTCGATTGGCACAAACTCTTTTTGAATCGGTTCCTCGGTTGGACTGCCAAAAGGCATCTGCGCAATCAAGCGCCAGGCCGAGGGAATATTAAAGGTATCCTTAACTTCCTTATCAATAATTGGGTTGTAATGCTGGATGGTTGCACCCAATCCTTCTGCCTCCAGCTGGGCCCATATTGCAAATTGCAGCATCCCATTGGACTGTTCGGCCCAGATCGGAAAACTTTCCTTGTATGGCATAAATCGATCCATCAGACCTTTGGTGACAGACGTATCATCATAAAACAGCAGGGTTCCACAACCAGCGGCAAAACCGTTGATCTTCTTTTCGGTTGCTCTAAAATCTTCGGCCAGAATGATTTTTCTGAGGCTCTCCATGACGATTCCCCAGAACTCCAGATGCCGTTCTCCAAATAAAACCGCAACGCGTTGACTTTGACTGTTAAAAGCTGAAGGTACATGTTTAGTTGAATTATCAATAATTTCAAGTATTTCTTCAGCAGAAATTGGGCTTTCATCACATATGCCATAGATCGAACGACGATCTTCCATTGCTTCTTTATAACCTTTTGCCATTTGGTTAGTCTCCTTTTATATTCTAACATTTAATCGTTTGCTTCCATTAAACCAGATTATTCGCTAATTATCAATAGCCACCAGTTATAAAAATAACGTTGCTTTGTTTTTGTCCAAATTTGTAACAAAAACAGAGTCTCAAAGACCCTGTTTTTCACAAATCAATTTTTCACATCATTATTATTTTGTAACTATTTTCGTTCGATCGCTTTTTTTGCAGCTGTCACGATATCGTTGGCGGTTAAACCATATTTTTCCATCAGTGGCGCAACCTTGCCGGATTGGCCAAACAGATCCTTGACGCCAACCCGTTCCAGCGGCGCTGGCGCGACATCACATAATACTTCGGCCACGGCACTACCCAGACCGCCGATGATGCTGTGCTCTTCAGCCGTAACGATGGCACCGGTATTAATGGCGGCCTCTGTAATGGCATCCACATCGATGGGTTTAATGGAACCCATGTTTAATACTCGGGCCGAAACACCATCCGCTTTTAAGAGCTCTGCAGCTTCTAATGCTGGTCCCACCATCAGGCCTGTGGCAATCAGTGTCACGTCACTGCCGCTTTTTAATAAGCCGGCTTTTCCGACCTCAAATTTGTAGTCATTATCAAATAGAACCGGCACGTCACTGCGGCCCAGACGAATGTAAACCGGTCCGTCGATTGCCATCGCGGCATCCATCATTTTTTCTGTTTCGATGGCATCTGCCGGTGATAAAACCGTCATATTGGGGATTACCCGCATCAGCGCAATATCTTCGATGGACTGGTGCGAACCGCCATCTTCACCGACTGAAATTCCGGAATGGGTTAAGGCGATTTTTACATTCAATTTCGGATAGCAGATGCTGTTACGAATAATTTCATAGGCCCGCCCGGCACCAAAAATGGCAAAGGTGCTGGCAAACGGAATTTTCCCTGCGGTTGCCAGACCGGCGGCCATGCCCATCAGGTTCGCTTCAGCGATCCCGACATTGAAATGCCGTTCGGGGCAGGCATTTTTAAAGATATTAGTCTTGGTTGCACCCGAAAGATCCGCATCCAGAACCACCAGATTCTGGTTTTTCTCGCCCAGCTTCACCAAATATTCACCGTATGCCTGTCGTGTTGATTTTTTATCTGCCATGATTATGCCTCCAATTCTGCCAATGCTTGTTTCACTTCTTCTGCATTCGGCCCTTTTCCATGCCATCCCGCATTGTTTTCCATAAATGAAACACATTTACCCTTAACCGTTTGACAAATGATCACGGTTGGTTTATCCTCTGATTTTTTGGCCGCTTCCACAGCCGTGCGCAATTCATCAAAATCATGTCCGTCTTCGACGGTAATGACATTCCAGCCAAAGGCTTCAAACTTGGCATCGATGGGGAATGGCGACATAACCTCACAGATGGCACCGTCAATCTGAAGATTATTGTTATCCACAAAGGCAATCAGATTATTAAGCTGGTAATGGCTGGCAGCCATGGCGGCTTCCCAAACCAGGCCTTCCTGCAATTCGCCGTCACCCAGCAGGGCATAGATCTTATGGGACTTGTTGTCCATTTTTCCGGCCAATGCCATCCCGGCGGCCACCGAAATACCCTGTCCCAAAGAACCAGTTGACATATCAACCCCAGGAACCTTATTCATGTCCGGATGTCCCTGGAGCATCGAGCCCAGTTGTCTCAGGTTTTCCAGCTCGGCTTTGGGGAAGAAGCCTTTTGCTGCCAAAGTTGCATAAAGCACCGGAGCAGCGTGTCCTTTTGACAAGACAAAACGATCCCGATCTTCTTTGCGGGGATTTTTTTCATCCACATTCATTTGTTCAAAATAAAGCAGGGTCAAAATTTCTGCTGAAGACAATGACCCTCCGGGATGCCCTGAAGCTGCTTTACCAATCATCTTTACAATATCTTTGCGAATTCCCCTAACGGTTTCTTCTAAAAATGCCATTTAATTCTCCTCTTTAATAAATATCACTGTTCGTGTTTATCTGTCGATCTAAAATGTCACGTCTGATGGACTGGGGTACCCCGTCTTTAATGAACACCCGGGGTACCCGTTTGTTCACCATACAGGTAATTTCATAATTAATGGTTCCCAATGCCTCGGCTAGCACATCAGCTGAAATGTTGTTGCCAAAAAGTTCCACCTCGTCATAAAGAGAAACCGCTTCCACCTCGGTCAAATCGATCATGCACTGATCCATGCAGATGCTGCCGACCACCGGCACCAGCTGGCCGGAAATCCAGACCTTGGCCCGACCATTTAGCATTCGGGTGTAACCATCAGCATAGCCAATCGGCAAGGTGCCGATGATCCGGTCTTCTTTGGCGACAAAACGGTTGCCGTAGCTCACCGATTCGCCGGGATGAAGGGTTTTCAGGTGAACAATGGTCGATTTCAGGGTCATTACTGGTTTCAAGTCGATTTTTGAGCGGTCCACTTCTGCCGAGGGATAAAGCCCGTAAAGGATAATCCCCGGCCGCACCATATCAAAATGAACCCCCTCCACATCAAAGATTCCGGCACTGTTGGCCATATGCTTGATGGGAATATGAATATTCTTTTCGGCCAGTTCCGCAAGAACCAGTTGATAGCGGCGTATCTGCTCCTGGGTATGCGTTTTATCGGCGGCATCGGCGGTTGAAAAATGAGTAAACAGACCCTGAAGTTCAATCCCTTCCAATCGGTTCATGGCTTCAATCGCTTTTGCCGCCTCTCGCCAACCAATTCCGATTCGCCCCATCCCGGTATCAATTTTGATATGAATAGGATGGCAGATGCCGATTTCCTGACAGTGCTCTGACAAAGCCTGGGCAAAATCCATCTGATAGACCCCGGGGATCACGTCCCAGCGGATCAGATCGGGGATATGCTCTTTGGCGGTATAACCCAGCAGTAAAATCTGTTCCGTGATGCCGCCCTGCCGCAGAGCAATGGCTTCATCAATAAAAGCCACTGCCAACATATCCACCCCGGCATCACAAAGGGTTCGGGCGCATTCCAGACTGCCATGTCCGTAGGCATCAGCTTTGACAACCCCCAGAACTTTAACGTTGGGCCCGACAATTCTGCGAATTTCTTCATAATTGCTAGTCAGGGCATCCAGGTCTATTTCTGCCCAGGTCGGGCGGAGTGCCAATTCTTTCATGGCTATGCGACTCCCTGAATCATATTCAGCACCATGGCGACCCCATTCTTAATCGAGGCTTCCAGGTTTTCCTTGTAATCATCGGTCAGATTGGAATCGGCTTTGTCGGACATCGAACGGATCACCAGATAGGGAACCTGGTTCAGCATGGCCACCTGTCCCACTGCCGCCCCTTCCATTTCCACACAAAGTCCGCCGAATTCTTCCCGCAATTCTTCTTTGAGTTTATTGGAATCGACGCCCAAATCGGCGGTCATGATTCGACCCGTCCGGTAGGAAACTTTCAGCGCTTCGGCGGCTGTTTCGGCCAGCTTAATCAGGGTGGGGTCTGCTTTGAAAAAAGTAATATCCATGTTTGGTATTTCGCCCCGGGGATGGCCAAAAGCCCGGGCATCCATATCATATTGACAGCTGTCTTCTGAAATGACAATGTCGCCAATTTCCAGATCCGGATGAACCGCACCGCCTACACCCACGTGGATGATGGTATTGACCTTGAAAATGTCAATTAAAATCTGGGTACACATGGCGGCATTAACTTTTCCAACGCCGCTTTTGACCGCAATAACCTCTTTTTGGTGAAGCTTCCCCTTGAAAAAAGTCATCCCTCCGTGGTGGATCTTGATTCCATCTTCCATCGCCGACTTGATGTCACGAACCTCACTGTCCATGGCTGCAATAATACCAATCATTTGCTTATTTCTCCTTTCAACAGACTCACCACTGCGTTGGCAGCAATCCCCTGTTCACTCCCGGTAAAGCCAAGACCTTCTTCAGTCGTGGCTTTTACACTCACACAATCCCCGGATAAATCCAGGGTTCTTCTAATATTCTCCACCATGATTTCAATATAGGGCGCAAGCTTTGGAGCCTGGGCAATAATCGTTGAATCAATATTATTGACGGCGTACCCCTTTGCTGCCACGAGCTGTCCCACTTTTTTAAGCAGCAGCAAACTGTCACAGTCTTTATAGGCTCCATCCGTATCGGGAAAGTGCTTGCCGATGTCACCCAGCGCCAAGGCCCCCAACAGCGCATCGATAATGGCATGCACCAGCACGTCAGCATCCGAATGTCCCTGTAGTCCCAGCGGATGTGCTATTTTCACACCGCCTAAAATGAGTGGTCGATCTTCAACTAAACGATGGACGTCATAACCGCTTCCTACCCGTATCATCTTACTCCTTCCTGCTACTTTTATAATTAGATTTAACCCTATTTAAAGGCTCTGGCTATTCAAATTCCGTAAGAGCCTCACTTGACAATAAAATTATAACATAAACATTCAAAAAAATGCCACCAAATAGATAACTTAAAAGGCTTTTAAGCTATTTGATCTGGTGGCGGGTATCTGTTTTAATTTTCGTCCATACTTCCCGTTTTCAGAAGATCCCGTACCACTTCCCCGGCAATCAGAAGTCCGGCTACCGAAGGGACAAAGGCAATGCTGCCCGGCGGGGTTTCTCTGATTAATGGTTCTTCAGTGGAATAAAGTACCTTCAGGGATTTTACGCCCCGTTCCCGCAACTCTTTACGCATCACTTTGGCCAGAGGACAAACGGAAGTTTCATAAATATCAGTAATAATAAAACGACTGGCATCCATCTTATTCCCGGTGCCCATACAGCTGATAATCGGAACCTTGTTTTCCTGACTCTTGATGACCAGATCAATTTTTGCAGTTACCATATCCACCGCATCGATGACATAGTCGTAGTCCTGGAGGTGAAACTCCTGGGAGGTTTCCGGGGTATAGCAGCGATGCATCGGATGAACGATGGAAAGCGGATTGATGGCAATCAGTCTTCTGGCCATGACATCGACTTTTTTCTTTCCCACGGTTTTGACATTTGCCATAATCTGACGATTCTGATTGCTGGGATCGATGATGTCCTTATCCACGATGGTTAAAAAACCCACCCCACTGCGGATTAAGGCTTCGGCCACAAATGAACCGACGCCACCCACACCAAATAGGATTACTCTTGAATTTTTTAGAATCTCCAAACCGGATTGCCCAATGAGTTTTTCCGTTCGATCAAAGATTCCTGATTCTGTTTTCATTTTTACATTCTTTCTGGAGCAGATACTCCTAAAATACCCAAGGCATTTTGAATAACCTGTTGAGTTGCCTCAATCAACGCAACTCGGGCTTTCATTAAAGCCTTATCTTCAACCCGCACGTGGCAGGCATTATAAAAACTGTGGAACGCTGCCGCCAGATCAATAGCATATCGGGTAATTCGGCTGGGGTCCAGTTTATCTTCGGCGGTCAGAATTTCATCCGGGAAATTAGAAAGAATTTCCATCAGGTTCAGTTCTTCTTTTTCAACCAGTCGGTTGTAATCCAGGGGAATTGTGTGTTCCAATTCTTCGCTCATCTGGCGAATGATGCTGCAGATTCGGGCATGGGCATATTGCACATAAAAGACCGGATTATCATTGGACTGCTCAATCGCCAAGTCCAGATCAAAGTCAAAATGACTGTCGGGTGATCGCAGATTAAAGAAGAAACGGGTCGCATCAACACCCACTTCATCGATGAGATCGGTCAGTGCAATGGCTTTTCCCTGCCGTTTGGACATTCTTGCCACTTCGCCGTTGCGGAGCAGACGCACCAGTTGCATGATGACCACATCAAAATTACCGGCGTCAATTCCTACCGCCGCCAGTGCCCCTTTGAGTCGGGCCACATGGCCATGATGGTCGGCCCCCCAGACGTTAATGCAGCGATTGAAGCCGCGGTTAATGAACTTATCCATGTGGTAGGCAATATCGGCCATAAAATAGGTCGGTAGTCCGTTAGCCCGGATTAGCACATCGTCCTTATCGGAACCGAATTCGGTGGCTTTAAACCATAAGGCGCCTTCCTGTTCGTAGGTGAAACCGCCTTTTCCCAGCAGTTCAACAGTCTTTTCAATGGCACCGCTGTCGTAAAGACTTTGTTCTGAAAACCAGACATCATAGCGGATCCCATAGGCTTCCAGATCACTCCTCATTTGGGTAAGGTTTTTATTCAGCGCATAATCAATCAGGATCGGTTTTCGATCCTCTGGTGTCATCGTGCGGTGGATGTCACCATTTTCGGCAATGAAAACTCTCATATGTTCGGTAATGTCTTCGCCCTGATAACCATCTTCCGGAAAGGGGATATCTTCTCCCATTAATTGGCGATAACGGGCATCCAGCGAATCTCCGAATTTGACAATCTGGTTTCCGGCGTCATTAATATAGAATTCCCGGGTGACGGCATAGCCGGTCCAGTCGGCCACTGCTGCTAAGATATCGCCGATGGCTCCGCCTCTGGCATTTCCCATGTGCATTGGTCCGGTGGGATTGGCGGAAATAAACTCCAGATTGAATTTTTTTCCGGCATTTTTCTGACTCCGGCCATAATCAGCTTTCAGATCTGCCACTTCGGCTAAAACCGCATATTGCCAGTAAGGTTTCAGTTTGAAATTAATAAAGCCGGGTCCCGCTATTTCAATTGACTCGATGTAGGAGTCCGTGGTTTTCATATTGGCGACCAGGGTTTCGGCAATAAAACGGGGGGCTTTTTTTGTCTGTTTGGGCAGCTGCATGGCGATGTTGGTGGAATATTCACCATGTTCTTTTTCTCTGGGAATTTCCAGAAAAAGTTCCGGCTTGATTTCAATAGCCAATGCTCCCGATTCGACTGCTTGATTTAAAGCATCGCCAATGATTTTTTTAACTTGTTCGGTGATCTTTTCGCGTATGTACATCCTTAATTTCCTCTCACTCTTCTATTTTTTATCAGCTAATTGTGCCTATCTATTCATTCTTGGTCAGGTGAAATTTAAAGGAGAAGCGCTCCTGGCGCTTCTCCTGCGATTGGCATCCCTGCCATTTTTTATTGGGTAATTTTGATGTTCAGGATATTCTGAGAATTTGTAACCCCTTCGATTTCAATGTTATAGTCGATCGACACCTTGGTCGGCTCTTTATCATCATTATAGTTTACAAATACATCCTTGGTTAAAATCCCCATGGTCACATCCCCGTAAGGGGTTGAATACCAGGTCAGGTTTCTTTTTCCGCGTTCAAATTCCATAATGGAGTTGGTTGTTCCTAAACGAATGACTGACACTTTTTGGGCATCAACACAGACGGTCGTGATTGTTCCTTCCATCCCGGAAACTTCCGATTCTTTATAAGTCACACAAGATCGATTGGCTTCTTTATATAAATCTCCTTCGGTCAGGAACTCCAGAGTATCCTTTTCATCTTCATCTTTAACGGTTCCCGAAATGGATAACCATACTTTTTTTCTTTCTTCAGTCATTGGTCTCCTCCTAGAGGTATAATTTCTCCCACTATTAAACCATTGATGAGTTTTTTTATCAAGAAAAATTATCCTTTTAAGTTTTTATTAGGATTACACATCAGAAAGAAATCGGACACCTAGTTGGTGGTTGTGCGTTTCCGCTTTGCTGACGCAATAATCAGGTCTACAAGTTCTATATACCCAATTCCGGTGGCTTCCCACATTTTGGGGTACATACTTATATTTGTAAACCCCGGTAGGGTGTTTACTTCATTGATTAAAATGCGTTCATCGTCAGTGACAAAGAAATCCACCCGGGTTAAACCAGAGCCTTCGATGGCTTCAAAGGCTTTAATGGCGTAATCTCTCACTTTCTCGGTGACTTCCGGGGACAGATCAGCCGGAATCACCACCTTGGAGTCTTCAGTGGCTGAGTACTTGGCCTCATAATCATAAAACTCTTTTGATGGAATGACCTCTCCGGGAATCGAAGCCCGGATAACGTCCCCAACTTCCAGGACCGCACACTCGATTTCTCTTCCTTTGACAAAGTCTTCCAGAATCAGTTTATTATCATAAACAAAAGCTTCTTTAATGGCGGTAACGAGTTCGGTTCGATCGTGGGCTTTGGTGATGCCCACGCTGGAGCCCATGTTTGCCGGTTTAACAAAAATCGGATAACCCAAATCCTTTTCAATCTCGGCAATTTTGGCATCGGCATCTCTGTTCCAGTCATTTTCCCGGAAATAGATGTACTTTCCGGTGGGGATTCCCACGCTTTGGAACATGATCTTGGAAAAAACCTTATCCATTCCCACTGCCGAGCTTAATACACCGCATCCCACATAGGGTTTATTGAGCATTTCAAAAACACCCTGGATGGTGCCATCTTCTCCCATTGGCCCGTGAAGAACCGGAAAAAAAACATCGATCTTAGCGATTTCCGGATGAGAGAAGATTGAAAAGTCTGCTATCAGGTTGGCCTGATCCTGTTCCCAGGAACCATCTTTAATTTTCTCGTCAGCGCCTGAATATAAAAACCATTTGCCCTGTTTTGATATGCCGATGGTTACAATATTATACTTATCCCGATCGATGACACCTAAAACATTATATGCAGATACCCTTGATACCTCATGCTCGCCCGACTGTCCTCCAAAAACCACTCCGATATTGAGTTTATTTTTCATATTTCTTCCTCACTTTTCTTTTGAGAACTCAGTGTTACTATTCTATAAAATAATGCCAAAACTGCCACAAGCTTTGCGAACCGTTCGCAAATATCTGATTATTTTAGACACTCCAGAAAGTCTTCTTCAGTGATGACGCGAATACCATTTTCCTTCAACAAAGCAACCGTGATACCGTCCCCCGCAATCAGATTTTCGCTGAAAGTTCCATCATAAATTTTCCCACAGCCACAGGAAGGGCTGTTGCTTTTCATGATGGCAATTTTTGTTCCGGATGTCCGGGCGGTATCCAAGGTCCGCTGGGCACCCAGGCGATATTCTTCGGTCACATCAATTTCTTTATTATTATACACTTTCCGTTCCCCATTGACCATGACTATTTCGGCCGGATCTCGCGGAATCGGCATCGTTGCCAGTACCTCCGGACAAATTGGAATGGCCAGTCCCTGGAGGAAAAGCTGCCGCAATTCATCCACCGGGTGAGCCTTTCCCTCATAGTTAATCTTCATTCCCAGCAAACAGCTGGACACTAAAATCTTTTTTTTCTTTTCCAAAGCTTCTTTTAAACAAGTAAAATCTTTCTGATTCATTTTCTTCCCCTCAATCCTCGTTTTTATGATTTAAACTGTCTTCCCGGTAAATCCAGGCGCCTCGTTTAAAAACCATTTTATAAATCATATCTTTTAAGATGATTTCGCCAATTTTGATTACCGAATCGGGTCCAATCGTTACCCCATTGGTAACCCGGGCACCAATCCCAATTCTGGTGTTTTTACCGAGGGTTACTTGTCTGCCGATAATCACCCCGGGTTCCAAAACGCAGTTGTTTTCAATCCTGCTGTTTGCTTCGATTATCACCCCGGTACCAACCTGACAATCATCACCGATAATAACACCTGCTCCGATGATTGCCCCGGCCCCAATGGTGGTTTCATTTCCGATCATGACGTCTTCCGAAATCACCGCACGGGGATGAATCTTCTTTTGGTTCGCCTGGTTACTCATCCGTTTTTCTCCTATTTTTTCCTGATTCTCAGTCCCTTGGGATAATGGTTTTTAATCAAGCCCTCACTGGCTTTTCCAAACCCCAGCGCATAGCCATCATAGCCAACCAGAACCCAGCCTTTTTTTGCTTTCAGATTTAATGCCTCACCCTTTAAATACTGATAGGCCCGATCTTCATCCGTTAAATCGCAGACATTTTTGGCCTGGGGTAACTTAAGCGCCATTGCCAGCGCATAGCTGGGTTCAAAACGGTTCTTTTTAAAGGTCCCCAGATGAAGGCCAGTGCGCAAGAGTTTTAAATTGGCAATCCGCTCCAGATCGACCCCTGCCGGGAGGGCATAGAGATGTTCGCCCAAAAGATAGAGCCGGTCTTCAATTTTCTGGTAAAATTCCGCTTCCAGATTATTTTTAGCAAAATCGGCATAGTCTTGCAACTCGGTTCGGGTTGCCTTTTTTAACCGTGATTTGGCATACCCCTGTTTGATCTCAATGGTGTCGGTTATGGCTTCCGATTTTATCAGTTTGGCAATAAAATGTCCTTCACCTTTGACGGTCATGGGCATAATCCGCAGGGTTTTAGCGATGGCTTCCGCCTGCTTCCGGGTCCAGTCGATCCGGCCATGCTCGGTAATCCCGGGTAACGCAATGGTTTCCAGAACATAGGGATATTTCTCAATAAAGGCTTCAATCATCTGTTCGTTTTCTTCCGGCGAAAAGGTGCAGGTTGAATAGACCAGCACTCCGCCGGGTTTTAACAGCCGATGGGCGGTTTCCAGTATTTTTTCCTGTTTGCCTTTACACCGGTCAACCCGTTCCAGACTCCAGTCAGCCAGGGCCCCGGGGTCTTTCCGGAACATCCCTTCGCCGGAGCAGGGGGCATCCACCAGGATCCTATCAAAGCTTTCGTAAAAGGAATCCACCAACCGTTCCGGAAATTCATTGGTGACGATGGCATTGGTGATCCCCATCCGTTCGATATTGGTGGATAGGATCCCGGCCCGGGAATTAACCAGCTCATTGGCCACCAGCACCCCCACACCCTGAAGTTTAGCTCCGATTTGGGTCGATTTACCGCCGGGTGCCGCACAAAGATCCAGCACCCAATCCCCGGGTTTTGGGTCCAGCACTTCCACCGCCGCCATAGCTGTTGGCTCCTGAACATAATAGAGCCCGGCATAATAATGGGGATTTTTACCCGGACGCACCTCATGATCAATATAAAACCCTTCTTTGCACCAGTTCACACCCTGGGTTTTAAACGGTAATTTATTGGCCAGCTCTGTTGGGGACAGCTTCAGGGTATTGGTTCTGATACCTTTGCTTTCCGGCTGGTCATAGGAATCCAGCAGGCTCTCATAGTCATCACCCATCAGATTTTTCATTTTTTCCTTAAACGCTTTTGGTAATTCCATTATGATCCCCATTTTCACCACTTTATTTCTTGCAAAACCATCTCTGGCGCTGCACCGATTTATAACCATATTCATTTCATTATACGTAAAGCCCCTGTCAATTACAATAAATTTGTCAAAAAACGCCGAAATAAAAACACCAACGTGAACGCTGGTGTTTTTATCGAGAACTTATAATTGCTGGTTCATTATTTCTTTGGTTTTGCAAAAATCATCCGTCCGGCTGCTGTTTGCAGAATACTGGTTACTATAACCGCAGTTGTGGTTCCGATATATTTCTTGCCATTTTCGACAACAATCATGGTTCCGTCATCCAGATAGGCAACGGCCTGGCCGTTCTCTTTTCCGCCTTTTACCAGGAGAACCTTCATCTCTTCCCCGGGCAAAACAATTGGTTTCACAGCATTGGCCAACTCATTAATGTTAAGCACATCCACCCCTTGAACGGTGGCAACCTTATTAAGATTATAGTCGTTGGTCAGAATCTTGCCTTTAGTTGATTTTCCCAGTTTCACCAATTTTGAGTCGACCTCATGGGTATCTTCAAAATCTTCTTCGGTTATTTGAACTTCGATTTCCAGATCGGTCTGAATTTTGTTTAAAATATCCAAACCCCGACGACCCCGATTTCGTTTCAGCTCATCGGATGAGTCCGAAATCAGCTGGAGTTCGTTAAGCACAAATACCGGGATCACCAGAGGGCCTTCAATAAAGCCGGTTTTACAGATATCAAAGATCCGTCCGTCAATGATCACGCTGGTATCCAGTAATTTGGGAATTGCAGCGCCTTTCTTTTTGGCGGGCCGCTTTTGTCCGACCGGCACATTGGCATCCTTTTCCCGTTTGGCAATCTGAAAAGCCTGGAGAATATCTTCCCGTTTTTTGATCGGTAAGGAAAAACCAATATAACCCAGCACAATATAAATGCTGATGGTCAGCAGTCCCCCGATCCAGGGAATGGGAATCTGCGAAAATGCGAAACTGATCAGCATGGCAATCACCAGACCAATCACCAAACCACCGATACCCAGGCCAATGTCAATGAGCCGCACATTTTCCATACTGGTCTCAACAACTTTAGACAGCTTTTTAACGCCTTTGAGCATGAGGGGAAATAGAATGAAAAAAATAAGTCCAAATAGAACAATCAGAGCCGCATAAAGAATAACTTCTAATTCTGGAGTCAGGTTTATCTCCAGACTTCTCAGAATCCACGCATTGGTAACCAATACGTTGGCCAGAGCCATTCCAACCAGAATTCCAACAATTCCAAATGACACGCGAAGTATCTTTTGTATCATCATCTTCACCTCCTTTCATATTATTACCTTAAAATTATAGCACCCAATTCTTAAGACTACACTATTAAATACAACAAAAGGCGTGAAATTCACGCCTCACTGTGTACCGAACTATTGATCAAATCTAAGATTTCTTCTTTATCTTTATCTTGAATCAAGACCATTTCGCTGACGATGAAATTTCGGGCATTATTCAACATTTTCTTTTCTCCGGTTGAGAGGCCTTTTAATCGATCTAATAAGATAAGATTCTTGACAACCTTTGCTACTTCAAAAATATCGCCGGTTTTTAATCGTTCCAGATGTTCCCGATACCGTCGGTTCCAGTTTTTTTCCATCACATCCATTGGTAATTTGAGGGTTTCGATCATCTCATCAATTACTGGCTGGGTCACAATGGTTCTTACCCCAATATCATCGACTTTATCAACGGGAATTAAAATCTGCAAACCCTCGGATACGATTTGCATGATGTAGTAAGGTTTCGTTTCTTCAAATATTTCTCGTTCTTCGATTGCTTCAATGATACCCGCTCCGTGCATCGGATAAACAATTTTATCCCCTATTTTATACATTTCAACCACTCCTATCATCGATTCTCTCTATATTATAACATATAAAAAAGGAATAAGCCTTTTATTTTATAAAAAACTTATCCCGCTGTCAATATTTATTTAGATAATCATGGTTACATAATCATGGTTAAACTGATCCGTTTTCGTTTCAGATCCACTGCTAATACCTTAACGGTAACCACGTCTCCCAGGGAGACTGCCTCAGACGGATGTTTGATATAACGATCAGTGATTTGAGAAATATGCACCAGCCCATCCTGATGGACGCCGATATCCACAAAGGCGCCAAAATCGATGACGTTTCGGACCGTGCCGATGAGTTCCATATCCACTTCCAGATCGCTCATCGATAAAACGTCAGAGCGCAAATGGGGTTTGGGGGCATTTTCCCGGGGATCCCGTCCCGGTTTTTTCAGTTCTTTGACAATATCATAAAGAGTTGGGATTCCGATTTCCAGCTGGGCCGCCATTTCTGAGTAGTTCAGATCGTTAAACAAGTCCTGCTGCTCCCGGGTACCCAGTTTTTCTTTTTTGATGCCTTTGAGTTTCAGGAGTTTTTCCACGCTTTTGTAGGCCTCCGGGTGAACCCCGGTATTATCGAGAATGTTATCCCCGTCATCAATTCGCAAAAAACCGGCGCATTGCTCATAGGCTTTGGCACCCAGGCCCTTGACCTTCATCAATTCTTTTCGGCTTTTGATCGGGCCGACGCTGTTACGGTAATCCATAATATTATTGGCAATGGTTTTGTTGACGCCGGCCACGTATTTGAGCAGCGCCACCGAAGCCCGGTTGACATTAACCCCAACGTTATTGACGGCGTCCTCGACCGTTGCTTCCAGGACCCGCTCCAATTCTTTCTGATTGACGTCATGCTGATACTGACCGACCCCGATGTGTTTGGGATCGATTTTTACCAGTTCGGACAACGGATCCTGAAGCCGCCCGCCAATGGAAATGGCGCCCCGGATGGAAACATTGATGTCCGGGTATTCTTCGGTCCCCAGTTCCGAGGCCGAATAAACCGAAGCTCCGGCCTCATTCACCACGATATACTGCACCGGCAGCTTCGTTTTTTTAATCGTTTCGGCGACAAACTGTTCCGACTCCCGGGAGGCGGTGCCGTTGCCGATGGCGATAATATCGACCTGATGGCGTTCAATCAGTTCCAGAAATTCTTTTTCCGCTTTTTCGGCCTGACCCTTACCAAAGGTTGGATAGATGGTGGTGTAATCCAGCACTTTTCCGACCTTGTCGAGAATGGCAATCTTGCAGCCAGTTCGAAAGGCCGGGTCAAAGCCCATCGTGACCTTTTCTTTAAAGGGCGGCTGGAGCAGCAGTTTTTTCAGGTTAAGGGCAAACATCTTAATGGCTCCTTCTTCCGCCCGTTCTTTTAAGGCAGTCCGGATTTCACGCTCAATGGCCGGCGCAATCAACCGGGTATAGCTGTCCCCGATGGATTTTAATAAATAGCTGGAGGGCTGGGCTTTTACCAGTTCTTTTTTTAAATAGGCTTCAATTTCTTCGCTGGGAGCCAATAATTTAACCGACAGCGCTTTTTTCTTTTCGCCCCGGTTAAGCGCTAAAATCCGGTGATCTTTAATGGTTTTAATGGCTTCGGTGTGGTCGAAGTACATTTCCAGTTCCGGATTATCCGCTTCCTTGCCCTTAACCACGGTGGACTTGATCTGTCCCTTATCGTAGGTACACTTCCGGATCACACCCCGATAGGTCCCGTTGTCGGAAATGATTTCGGCAATAATATCCATCGCCAGTTGCATCGCTTCTGCGGCGGTATTGATTTCTTTTTCGGCGTCGATATAGACAAGTGCCGCTTCATCCAGCTCGGCTTCGGTCAGTTTTTGCGCCAAAATTTGCAGTGCCAGCGGCTCCACCCCTTTTTCTCGGGCTACCGATGCCCGGGTTTTCTTTTTTTGTTTATAAGGCAGGTAGAGGTCTTCCACTTCCTGAAGGGTTTGGCTTTTTAAAATGGCGCTTTTAAGTTCCGGAGTCAGTTTACCCTGTTCCTCAATGCTGCCAGTGACCTCTTCTTTTCGTTTTTCCAGTTTTCTTAAATATGTTAAACGCACATCCAGATCCCGTAACAGGGCATCACTTAAATTCCCGGTGACCTCTTTTCGGTAACGGGCGATAAAAGGAATCGTATTCCCACCATCGATTAAATTGATGGTATCTTCCACCTGTTGGGGGCGTATTGAAAATTCTTTAGCGAGTTGATTGATTATCTGTTCCACAAAATTCTCCATTTCTTCATTTTTAAATTGACTGCGGGGGTTTAATTTCCAAAGATTAGTTTAACATTTTTTTGATATAATCACAAACCTTCCTCGAAAACCCCTATTATGCTTAAGGCTGATGGCTAGAGCAATTGTAATAAGACGCGGTTCATGGTAGAATATTTTGTACTAAACGAAAAGGAGCAACACTTTAATGGCTATAAAATTTATCGTGGATTCCATGTGTGATACCAACAGTGACATCTTAAATCGCTATGATTTTGATATATTACCCTTTCCGGTAACCCTTGATGATAAAACCTACTTCGATGGCATCAACATCACCCCCGAAATGGTGGTTAGCTTTGTCAATAATAACAGTAAACTCTTTCCCAAAACGGCCCAGATCCAACCCCTGGATATTACCAATACGATTGAAAAACACCTTAAGAACGGTGATGATGTCATTTATCTGGTGCTTTCCTCAAAGCTTTCCGGCACCTACCAGACCGCCCGACTGCTGGCCCGGGATTTGCTGGAAAAATATCCGGAACGGAAAGTTGCGATTGTGGATTCCCTTTCAGCCACCACTGGCTCGGCACTGATCCTTTATCAGGGTCTGAAGCTGAATAAGCTCAACCGTCCCTATGAGGAAATTGTTGAAACGATGACCTTTCTGGCTCATCACGCCCAGATCTTTTTTCTGGTTGGCGATATCAAATGGCTGGCTCAGGGCGGTCGAATCAGCCGAAATGCGGCGATGCTTGGGGATATGCTGAAAATCGTCCCGATTCTGTACTTTAAAGATGGTGAAATCCTGGTTTATGAAAAAATTCGCGGCCAGAAAAAAGCCTTAAAGACGCTGTTCGCCATTGTCGAAGAAAGAATGACGAATAAGGAACAGGTCCTCGGGATGATCCAAAGTACCGCCCCGGATCTCCAGGAAAAGGCAAAGAAATATTTTGAAAAAGAACTGGGGATTAAAAATTTCTTACTGCCGGACAAAGCCGGTTCAACTCTGACCGTTCACATTGGCACCAATTGTCTGGGGATCATGTTTTTTGATGAACTGCCGGATAATTATGTCAATGTTACTCCCTGAAATCCTGTTTTTTTAAATGTCTAGCTAAATAAAGCGCCTTGCCGAATCCCATGATCGGCAAGGCGTATTTTTATTATTTCAATTGAATATTTAATCGGTTCTACCCTCTTGGCGGTAAGCTTGAGGCCACCAGTTGAACCAGTCGGCTCAGTGGCATGGTTTGCAGCCAGACCTTACCCGGCCCTTTTAAGGTCGCCAGGAATAATCCTTCTCCGCTTAAAAAGATATTCTTCATGCCTTTAACGGCCTGAATGTCAAAACTCACCGATTCTTCAAACATCCCAATGTGACCCTGATCGATTTTAATCACTTCGCCGGGAGCCAGATCATATTCAATCATGGCGCCATCCATTTCAATAAAGGCGGTTCCTGGTCCTGAAATTTTTTGCAGAATAAAGCCTTCGCCACCAAAAAAGCCGACCCCGATATTCTTTTTAAAGTACATGTCCACATCCAGGGTCGATTCGCCGGCCAGAAAACTGCTTTTCTGACAAATGATCGATTGTCCCTGTTGCAGTGTCAGCGCTTTGATTTCGCCTGGATAACTGGAACAAAAGGAAATCTGACTGTTACTCTGCTCGGCGGTATAAGTGGTCATAAAAAGAGAATCCCCGGCCAGGGTCCGTCGTAGCCCCTTCATCAGACCGCCTTTGGTGTTGGTTTCCATGCGGATATTTTCCGACATCCAGGACATTCCCCCGGACTCGGTAAACATCGATTCGCCACTGTTTAACGTCACCGTTACCACCGGGAGATTGCCTCCCTTGATTTCAAAATTCATTTTATCCTCCTCGTTTTGTGTTATTATACAAAAATCGCCAATTAATGGATATTTACCCGGAAATTGGCGATTTATTTTAATTTGTCAGATTGTTTTTAGATTATTTTTTTAATTTGATCAGGTTGATCAGTCCGCCGGCCAGCAGCATTTCTTTTTGTCGCTGCGAAACTTCCAGCAGCATTACATAAGTTAAGCCTTTAGTTTTATTTACTAGTTTGGCCTGGCCTGATTTAACCGCATCAAGAGCATTCTCAATGATCAGTTCGTCATTCAGGGCGATGGTGTCATAATCAGCTTCATTTTCAAATACCAGCGGCAAAATCCCATTATTGATCAGATTGTTTTTATGAATCCGGGCGAAGGATTTAACCGCCACCCCTTTAATGCCCAGGTAAACCGGTGCCAGTGCCGCATGCTCCCGGCTGGAACCCTGACCGTAGTTGGATCCGCCGACAATAAAGCCGCCGCCATTATCCAGCGCCCGTTGTGGGAATTCGGCATCACAAGGGGCCAGGCAGTAGTTTGACAGGTACGGAATGTTGGAACGATAGGGCAGTAATTTGGCGTTGGAAGGCATGATATGGTCGGTGGTGATGTTATCTTCCACGACAATCAGGGCTTTACCGGTGACAGTGTTTTTAAGTGGCTTGGTGGCTGGGAAAGGTTTGATGTTTGGTCCTTTGATGACTTCTACTACCGTGCCTTCTGGAGCTGGTGCCATCACCATGGTATCATTGAGTAAAAAGTTTTCTGGCATCGCAATTTCCGGCAGATCAATTTTGCCTAACGGATTGGTCAGCACCCCTTCAAGCGCCGATATGGCTGCTGCTTCGGGGCTTAACAGATAGACATCGGCGGATGGCGTTCCCGAACGACCAAAAAAGTTCCGGTTGAAGGTTCGCAGTGACACGGCATCGGTTGAAGGTGCCTGACCCATCCCGATACAGGGACCGCAGCCGCATTCCAGCACCCGGGCGCCAGCGTTTAACAGGTCGGCCAGAGCGCCATTTTCAGCCAGCATCGTTAACACCTGTTTAGATCCCGGGGCAATCACCAGGGAGACATTTTCAGCCACGGTTTTGCCTTTGACAATGGCCGCCACCTTCATCAGATCCAACCATGATGAATTGGTACAGCTGCCAATGGCGACCTGATTAACGACCAGACCTTCGATATCCGAAATTTTCACCACCTTGTCGGGACTATGGGGACAGGCCGTTAATGGTTCCAAACCATCCATATCAACCTTGACCACTTCGTCATAGACGGCGTCTGCATCGGCGGACAGTTCAATATAATCTCCGCCACGGCCCTGAGCTTCTAAAAATACTCTGGTCATTTCATCGGATGGGAAAACCGAGGTCGTTGCCCCCAGCTCGGCACCCATATTGGTAATCGTCGCCCGTTCGGGAACCGTCAGGGTTTTAACCCCTGCGCCGGTATATTCAAAGACCTTATTGACGCCGCCTTTGACGGTGCATTGACGCAACACTTCCAGGATGACATCCTTGGAGGAGACCCCGGTACGCAGTTTACCAGTTAATTCCACCTGAACCACTTTAGGCATGGTGATATAGTAAGGGTCGCCGGCCATGGCCACAGCCACGTCCAAACCGCCGGCACCAATGGCCAGCATGCCGATGCCGCCGCCGGTGGGGGTATGGCTGTCTGATCCCAGCAGGGTATCGCCCGGTACACCAAAGCGCTCAATCTGAACCTGGTGGCAAATGCCATTGCCGGGTTTTGAATAAAAGACGCCATGTTTTTTGGCTACACTTTGAATGTAGCGATGATCATCCATGTTTTCCGGACCTTCCTGCAGCATGTTGTGGTCAATATAGGCCAGGGATTTCTTAGTTTTAACCCGTGGTACCTCCATTGCTTCAAACTGCAAATAAGCCATCGTTCCGGTGGAATCCTGGGTCAGGGTCTGATCGATCCGAATCCCAATTTCTTCGCCTTTGATCATTTCTCCCACTACAAGGTGTGCCGCAATAATCTTCTCTGTTAATGTTTTTCCCATTTAATTTACTATTTCCTTTCGATACTGCTATTTTCCTGATTTTCTCGGTGTGATTTGATTATACTTATAAAACATGATTGTATTATTATACCATCTTTTTTCCCAACTTTCCATTTTTTTACTTTAGCGGTTCGACTTCAATTTAAATCGAAACTATGTTATACTGAGGCTCAATTAACACAATTATCGCAAGTGGATGTGGAGGGGATCATGACTTTTCTTAAATGCTTCAGCCGCTTTTTATATGCCCAGGGAAGAAAAAACAATATCATCAATCTTTCAGCTCAAATGTCCTACCGGACGCTATCCGCTTTTATTCCTTTTTTGATGTTGCTTTATAATCTCATCAACTGGTTTTCTGCCGGTGTGAATGAAACCCTGTTTTTTGTGCTTTCAAAAATACTGCCCCAATCGATTATGGATTATGTTAATCTGGCCATGGAAAATGCCAGTACCATTTCATTTTCATGGGGAACCAATCTGATTCTTGGTTTTTTTATTTTGTATGTCTCGGTTTCCGCCATGCATTCGCTGATCACTTCTTTAAACCGCATTTTCGGACAAGAAGAAACCCGCGGAATCATCGCACTCTGGATCCAATCCATTCTTTATCTGTTCTTATTTCTACTGATTATCTTTTTTACGTTTTTTTTCTATTTGTTCGGAGAGAAACTGCTCGCCTTTATTTTTAATGCTTTAAATTTATCCGAGTTTTTTGCCGTTTTCATCATTCTTTTTACGCTGCTTTATATAATCATTGTGCCAACTCTTATTTTTACCCTGATCTATATGTACGCTCCCAAAAACCATCTTGGTTTTTTTGAAGCCCTGCCTGGCGGCGCTTTTGTCAGTATCAGCTGGTTTATAATCCTTTTTCTATATGCGCTGTTTGCCAACGCCACCCTGGATTTCAAGACCTTTTTCGCCAATCTGCAGGGACCCTTCTCGCTTTTTTTTGTGGTCTATCTGATCTGTTTCACCCTCGCCTTAGGAGGCGTCGTCAATCTGTACGGGGCTAAACAGTCATCAGTGAAACAAGCATCCCGGGAGGCTGAAAATGATTGACCGAGTGATGAATTCAAGAATTGTCAAGCTGTTCTTCTTTTTGATGGAAGATTTTGAAGAGACCGATTTTTCAGGAATCTGTACCCAGATGTCTTTTTATCTGCTGCTGGCTTTTTTTCCGTTGCTGCTCTTTCTGATTTCGTTTATCGGAAATTTCATCAAGCCCTTTGAAACCTATCTCTACGAAATTTTAGAAACCTTTTTGCCTAATCTTTCTTATGAATATGTAACCGGCTTATTGGACAGTATGATCAGTCAGGTTTCCGGTTCCCATTACAGTCTGATTCTGGTCGCTTTTTTCTTTTCATCGCTGGCCACCAGAGCCATTATGATAGGCATCAACCAAACCTACGGCCGGGATGAAACCCGGACTCTTAGCGAAATCTGGTTTTATTCTTTTCTGTTTACTTTCATGTTTACCCTGGCTATTTTATTAATTGTGGTTGCCTATATTTTCAGTGCTGATGTAGGTGCTGTTATTTTTCAGAAAATCGGGCTATATACATATCATTATCCGGTCCTGAGCTTTTTTGCGGTAGCTTTTTCATGGATTGTTTCAACCTTTATTTTTAATATGATCTACGTGATGGCACCGGCTCAGCCGTTAAAATTTAAAAACGGCCTTCCCGGTGCGCTATTTGCAACCCTGGGACTTAATATTGCTTTTCGCATTTTTACTTTATTAATTAATCATTCCACTAAATACAGTACTCTCTATGGCAGCCTGGGCGGACTTTTTGCCCTGATGGTGGCGATATACTTTATTTGTGTGATTCTTAATCTGGGCGGAAAGATCAATCTGTACTGGTCTTTATATCAGGATAAAGAATTCTCATTTAAACGATAGGCGTGACACTTTGTCTGAAATTATTAAAAAGATTGTACTTTGTTTAAAAAGATGCACTATCAATATTAACAGATTGTGATAAAATGTTAGGTGTATCAGCACTCGATTCCAACCAAAATTGAAAGGACACGTGTACAATCATGAATAAAATCGATGACCATGCAGATTTAGCCAGTAACAGGCGTTTTCTCAGTTACCAATATTTTGGTGCCCATCTTAATGAAAAAGGGGTCACTTTTCGGGTCTGGGCCCCCAATGCCCAGGGTGTTTCCGTTGTCGGCGATTTCAATGGCTGGAATATCCAGGACCATCCTATGAATCCAGTTTCTGGCGGCGATGGGATCTGGGAACTTTTAATTCCGGAACTATCGCAGGGCCAGCTTTACAAATATGCGGTTCGCCAATATGATGGTGAACTGGCCTATAAAGCTGATCCCTACGGTTTTTACAGTGAGGTTAAACCTAAAACAGCCTCTATTATCTGGGAACTTGATGGTTATGACTGGCAAGATGAAAGCTGGTGCAAAAAAAGAAACGAAACCGATTGGCTGAAAATGCCGATTAATATTTATGAAGCCCATCTGGGCAGCTGGAAACGCAATGATAAAGGGGAATACCTGAGCTACCATGAACTGGCCGATCAGCTGGTTCCCTATCTGGTCGAAATGCACTATACCCACATTGAACTGATGCCGATCATGGAACATCCCTTTGATGGTTCCTGGGGTTATCAGCTCACCGGCTACTATGCCGCTACCAGCCGCTACGGCGATCCCCAGGGACTGATGTATTTCATCGATCGCTGCCATCAGGCCGGTATTGGTGTGATCCTGGATTGGGTACCCGGCCACTTCTGTAAAGATGATCAGGGCCTGCGTCATTTTGACGGCACCAGTCAATACGAGTTTTCCGAACACCAGCAATGGGGCACCATGGTCTTTGATTACGGAAAACCGGAAGTACTTGATTTTCTGATCTCCAATGCCCACTTCTGGTTTGATCGCTACCATGTCGATGGCCTGCGTATTGATGGGGTCGCCAGCATGATTGAACTGAATCACGGCCTGGACGGTGAGCCCTTTCGCAATACCCAGGGGGGTACCGATCGACTGGAAGCGCTGTCGTTTATCCGGGAATTGAATACGATTATTTTCAGAGATTTCCCCTTTGCGATTATGTCAGCCGAAGATTCCACCTCGTATCCGATGGTCACCTGGCCAGTGGATAAAGGCGGCCTTGGCTTTAATTTGAAATGGGACATGGGCTGGATGCACGATACCCTGGATTATATGAAAACCGATCCGATGTTTCGAAATCGCTTTCATAATCTGTTGACCTTTTCGATGGCCTATGCCTTCAACGAAAATTTCATCCTACCGCTGTCTCATGACGAAGTGGTTCACAGCAAACGAACGATCCTTGACAAGATGTTTGGCGATTATAATATGAAATTCGACCAGTTTCGCATCCTCTTCGGGTATTTAATGACCCACCCGGGAAAGAAGCTGTCCTTTATGGGCAACGAATTTGCCCCTTTTCTGGAATGGCGGGTGGACGAATCACTGGAATGGTTTTTGCTGGGTTATCAAAAGCATCAGGAGATTCACACTTATATCAAAGATCTCAATAAGTTCTATCGCAAAGAAAAAGCACTCTGGACTGATGATCATAGCTGGGGCGGTTTTGAGTGGCTGGAACCAAACAACAGTGAGCAGAGCATTCTGATTTTTAAACGCCTCGGTTCCGAGGCCAGGGATACCCTGATTACCATCATCAACTTCTGTCCGCTTAACTATAATGATTATCAGATTGGTGTTCCCGCTGAGGGTAATTACCGGTTGGCCTTTAATTCCGATGACAGTAGCTATGGCGGCAGCGGTTTTAATATGAAAAAAACTATGAAGGCTCAAGCCATTCCCCTTCATGGGCAGGACTATTCGGTTTCCATCAATATTCCCCCCTCATCGGTGATTGTTTTAAAAGGCATTGTTCCCCGGGTGAGCACCAAAGTGAAACCGGAACCGGCTAAAAAAACGAAAGCAAAAAAATAAACCATACGATCATAAAATTTTTATAAAACTAGCTTTGTTGAAAGGAACTACCATGAATTCTTCAGAACGAGAAAACATAAAAGCAGCCTATAAGGCTACCTTTACCAAAAAAATCGAAGAGGTTTCCGGAAATTGCCTGGCTGATGCCTCCCTGCTTAAACAATACCAGGCTTTGGCGGAAATGGTAATGGAAAGCATCACCTCCCAATGGGCTAAAACCAACACCCTCTATAACAAAAACGAATCCAAACAAGTCTACTTTTTTTCGATTGAATTTCTAATCGGACGCCTGATGAAATCCTACCTCAGTAATTTGGGGGTTGAAGATCTGGTTCAGGAATGCTCAGTGGAAATGGGGCTGGATTATGAGGCCATTCTTGCCCAGGAGTCCGACCCGGGTTTAGGCAATGGCGGTCTGGGTCGGTTAATGGCCTGCTATCTGGATTCCTCTTCGGCCATGGGGATGCCGGCTCATGGCAACGGCATCCGTTATAAATACGGTTTGTTTGAGCAGCGCATTATCAATGGCGAACAAATTGAAGTGGCCGATAACTGGCTTAAAAACGGCTATCCCTTTGAGATCCGTAATCCCGATAAGTCAGTGATCGTCAAATATTATGGCCAGATTCATTCCGAAAACATCAATGGTAATCTGACCTTTGTCCACGAAAATTATGAAGCCATTATGGCGGTCCCCTACGATGTTCCGATTAAGGGTTATCGCAACGAAACCGTTAATTCCTTGCGGCTGTGGAGCGCCGAACCACTGGAAGCCTTTGATCTCCCCTGCTTTAACCAGGGCCATTTTTTAAATGCGGTCCGACATAAATCCGAAGCCGAAGCCATCAGCCAGATCTTGTATCCCAATGACAATGGTTTCGACGGTAAGCTTTTGCGCCTCAAACAAGAGTACTTTTTTGTCTGCGCCGGGATCAAGCGGATTATTGTCGATTTTAAACGATCCAACAATAATTCCATGGATGGTTTCAGCGATAAGATTTGCATCCATATTAACGATACCCATCCGGCCTTGTGCGGTCCCGAACTGATGCGGGTACTGATGGATGAAGAAGGTCTGGGTTGGGATGAATCCTGGAAGATTACCGTCGCGGCGATGAGCTTTACCAATCATACCGTGCTTCCAGAAGCGCTGGAAAAATGGCCGGTGGATATGATGAAGGATTTACTGCCCCGGATTTACATGATCATCGAAGAAATCAACCGCCGTTTTCTGCTGGATCTGGATTGCGAATATCCCGATGATTTGGAGCGGAACCACAGTCTTTCGATTATCCGGGACAACTATGTCCATATGGCCAGCCTGGCCATTGTTTCCAGCCATTCCGTCAATGGCGTGGCGACCCTCCACAGCAAAATTCTGAGAGAAGAAACCTTTAACGGCTATTACCAGGTCTTCCCCAAGCGGTTCTACTCGGTAACCAACGGGGTTTCGCCGCGACGTTTTCTGATGAACAGCAATCCCGAGCTGAAAACACTGATTAATGAATCGATCGGACCGGATTGGGATCATAACCTGTTCCATCTGAAAAAACTGTTGAACTATATTAATGATCCGGTTTTTTATCAAAAGTTCGATGCCGTCAAACTGTCAAATAAAGTCCGTCTCGCCAATTACATGGCCAGCCACAATAATGTGACGGTGGATCCCAACTCAATTTTTGACATCCAGGTCAAGCGGATCCATGAGTATAAGCGACAATTACTTAACGCCCTCCATGTCCTTTATCTATATAATCGACTTAAAGAAAACCCCAATCTGGAAATGGCGCCACGAACCTTTATCTTTGCCGGTAAAGCGGCACCAGGCTATTACTATGCCAAAGAGGTTATCAAGCTGATAACCGCCATTGCCGAGCTGGTCAACAACGATCCGACCCTGCATGACAAGCTGAAAGTGGTCTTCCTGGCCAATTTCAATGTTTCGCTGGCAGAGATCATCTATCCGGCCGCCAATATTTCCGAACAGATTTCAACGGCGGGAAAAGAAGCCTCCGGAACCGGAAACATGAAATTCATGATGAATGGCGCCGTCACCCTGGGCACCATGGATGGCGCCAATATCGAAATTTTCGATGCCGTCGGACCCAGTAATATTGTAACCTTTGGCTTGTCTGCCGATGAGGTCCATCATTATCAAAAATATGGCGGCTATCGATCCGTCGATATTTTTGAACAGGATCCCCGAATTCAGCAGATCCTTCACCAACTGATTGATGGGACCCTGGGCCACGGACTCAGTTTCCAGGCCATCTATGATTCGCTGCTTTTGTATAACGATGGCTATTTTGTCCTGAAAGATTTTAATGCCTATACCGATGCTCAAAATCAGGTGGATCATCTCTTCCGTAATCCGACCATTTGGACCAAAATGTCCATCAGCAACGTAGCAAATTCCGGTGTTTTCTCAAGCGATCGTTCGATTGCCGACTATCAACGAGAAATCTGGAAAATCATTTAAGGAGGTATCACTTTGAATACTGAATGTGTCGCAATGCTCCTGGCAGGAGGTCAAGGGAGCCGTTTAGGCTCGCTGACCTTTAATAACGCCAAACCAGCCGTTTTATTTGGGGGAAAATATCGAATCATTGATTTCCCGCTCAGCAATTGTATGAATTCGGATATTGATGTGGTGGGAGTGTTAACCCAGTACCGCCCCTATATCCTGAATAATTATATTGGTGATGGGTCGGCCTGGGCGCTGGATCAGGTTCAGGGCGGGGTCCATATCCTGCCGCCCTATATGGGCCAGAAAGGGGGCCGCTGGTATTCGGGAACCGCCGATGCCATTTACCAGAATCTGGATTTTATTGACCGCTTTGATCCGGAATATGTGCTGATTCTTTCCGGGGATCATATCTACAAGATGGATTATTCCAAAATGCTGGCCTTTCATAAGGATAAAGACGCCGACCTGACTATCGCTGTGATGGACGTGCCCTGGGAAGATGCCCACCGTTTTGGTATCGTTAACACCGATGAGGAACATTGCATCAAGGAGTTCCAGGAAAAGCCTGAACACCCCAAAAGCAATAAAGCGTCGATGGGTATTTATATTTTCACCTGGAAAGAATTAAAAAAAGCCCTGTTGGACGATGCCGGAAACCGGGAATCCGAACACGATTTTGGCCATAATGTGATTCCCATGCTCCACGAAAGCGGCAAGCGGATTTACGCCTACCCCTACTCCGGCTACTGGCGGGATGTAGGGACGGTTCAGAGCTATTACGATGCCAATATGGATCTTCTGGATACCGACTGCGATTTCGATCTCAGTGACCGGAACTTTCGGGTCTTTTCCAACAATACCAGCCGTCACCCCCAATTCATCGGCCCCCAGGCCAAGATCAGCAACAGTCTGATCTGTGATGGCTGTATTATTTTTGGCAAGGTTGAGAATTCGATTCTTTCCCATGATGTGGTGATTCACAAGAAAACCAGTTTGAGAAATGTGATCGTTCACACCGGAGCCATCATTGAAGATGGGGCTATTTTAGAAAATTGTATCGTAGGAGCCCGGGCCAGAATTAAAGGTGATGCCCGATATGTTACCGATCCCGCCGACACAACTCCTGAAATACACGTTATTAATAACTGAAAGGAGTAAGAAAAAATGAAAAATGCTGTTGGACTTATCTTAAATGTCGATGGAGAGGATGATTCCTTAAAAGACTTTCTTCAACATCGCAGCTTGAGCACCCTGCCTTTCGGCGGGCGTTATCGTCTGATCGACTTTACCCTCTCTAATATGGTCAATTCCGGCTTATCGCATATTGGCGTCATCGGTTCTCATAAATACAGTTCGCTGGTTGATCATCTGGGAACCGGTAAGGAGTGGTCCCTGAGCCGAAAAACTCAGGATCTTTCGATCCTCTCGGGATCAAATAACTACCATATTGGCCGACTGATCAAGGTTAATCTGCGAAATCTCCAGAATAACCGGGGCTTTCTGGATGCCACCGGGGCCGAGCATGTGCTGATTGCCACCCCAAACCTGGTAACCACCTTTGATTTCAAAAATGCCTATGATATTCATTTGAAAAATGACAGTGATATTACCCTGATTTTTAAAAAAGATGACCCTCTTTATCATCTCAAGGACAATGATCTCTATCTGGAATTTACCAAAAACCGGGTCAGCGGACTCCACTATAAACGGGAACACACCACCGGACATTTTTTCACCGAGATGTTTTTTGTCAAGAAATCCGTTCTGGAGGAATTGCTGGATCTCAGCGAGCGTACCGGAGACTGGGATTTAATGGATATGATCAAATATAATATCGACACGCTCCGGGTTTTTGGCGCCCAGCATACCGGTTATATTAAACGGGTGAACTGCCTGGAAAATTATATGAAAACAAGTATGGATCTGCTGGAGTACGAGATTATGCAGGAGCTTTTTCTGGGTAAAAATTCCATTCATACTAAAATAAAAGATAATCACCCCACCCTATATGATGATCCGGCTCAGGTATCCAACTCCATTGTCGGCAGCGGTTGCATTATCGACGGAACCATTAATCACAGTATTATTTTCAGAGATACGCAAATGAACGTTGGTTCACACATTCAAAACAGCATTATCATGCAACGGTGCGAAATCGGGAGAAATGTTAATCTGAACTATGTGGTCATGGACAAAGATACCAAAATCAGTGACCACACCACCTTAGTGGGCAAGCCCCATGCTCCCATTGTTTTAAAGAAAGGCACGGTAATTTAAATGTTAAACGTCCTATTTGTCGCTTCGGAAGCTTACCCTTTTTCAAAAAGTGGTGGATTAGGGGATGTGCTTGGTGCTCTGCCAAAATCATTTCCCGAAGATGTCGATGCCCGGGTTATCCTTCCTTATTACAGCACCATTCCAGAAGAGTTGCGTCAGAAAATAAAGCCTGTTAAGCATTTTCAGATGTGGATGTCTGACACCCTGCATTATTGCGGTCTGTTGACCTGTGAATACGAAGGCGTCACCTTTTATTTTATCGACAATGAGGCTTTTTTCAAACGTCCCTCGCTTTATGGCTACTTTGATGATGGTGAACGGTTCAGCTTTTTTAGTCGGGCGGTGCTGGACTCCCTACCTCTGCTGGATTTCAGCCCGGATATCATTCACTGTAATGACTGGCAGACGGCCGCCGTTCCCTATCTGATCAAGCATCAGTATCGGCGGGCTTTTCCTGATACCAAGGTGGTTTTTACCATTCATAATATCCGCTATCAGGGAGTTTATGGTTTTCACGATATCAGTCCCTATCTGCATCTGGGTTTCTTACCCTCAGACCTGGAGTTTTACGGAAAAATCAATCTGATGAAAGGGGCTCTTTATGCCGCTGATTTAATTACCACCGTCAGTCCAACCTATGCTGAAGAACTGACTGATCCCTATTATGGTGAAGGCCTGGATGGCGTGATCCGCCATCTCAATCATCAGGTCGTGGGAATTCTTAATGGCATCGATGAGTCGATCTATGATTCTAAAACTGATCCTGCCTTATTTGTGCCCTTTGACAATCCCGAAAAAAAGAAAGTGGATAACAAAAAAGCCCTGCAGGAATATTTCGATTTACCGGTCCGGGGAGATGTTCCGATGGTATCGATGATCACCCGGTTGGTTGAACAAAAAGGATTGGATCTGGTGTCCAACGTTATCCATGAAATTTTACAGCAGGATCTTCAGCTGGTTATTCTCGGTACCGGGGATTCAGTTTATGAAAACCTGTTCCGAAGCATCGCCTACAACTACCCGGATAAAATGGTGACCATCATTAATTTTGACGAAGATCTGTCCCGAAAAATCTATGCGGCCAGTGATTTTTTCTTGATGCCGTCTAAATTTGAGCCCTGCGGCCTCTCCCAGATGATTGCGATGCGTTATGGAGCTGTTCCCATCGTTCGGGAAACCGGCGGACTCAAGGACACCGTCAGCTATTTTAACGCCAAGACAAAAAAGGGCAATGGCTTCAGCTTTGCAACCTATAATGCCCATGACATGCTTTTCACCATCCAGCATGCCGTTGCCGTCTACCACAATTCTCCGGCCGCATTTAAAAAGCTGGTGAAAAATGCCTATAACACTCATTTTGACTGGAAACAATCAGCCGATATTTATCTTTCATATTATAATAAATTGATGGAGTGATAAAATTATGGAATTTCGTCATCATTCATGGGAACAGGCCTTTCGCAGCCCCTTTGGGGCACTGCCGGTTGGCAGCGACGTTACCCTGCGGGTCTATGCCACTCAAATTAATAAATTAATACTGCATGCTTCTTTTAATGATCAGGAATTTATCCATCCCATGATCAAATCCCTGGAATCCAATTATTGGGAAATCACTTTAGCGATGCCCCTGCTTCCTGGTATCTTCTGGTATGACTTCAGTTTTTCCTCCCGGGGCAGGGCCTATGCCTATGGCACCCTGAGTGATCATTTAGGTGGTGAAGGTCGGGTTTATGAATCAAAGCCGCCCTCATTCCAGATTACGGTTTATGACCCCATGCGGCAGTCACCAACCTGGTATTCCCAGGGTATTATGTATCAGATTTTTCCGGATCGGTTTAAGCGGGGTGCCGACTTCGATCTTGCTAACTTCCATAAAGATGCCATCCTTCATCCCGACTGGAACGATACCCCCCACTATTTCAGAGAGAAGGATGGCGGTATCAAATACTGGGATTTTTTTGGCGGCACCCTGGCAGGAATTACGGAAAAGCTGGACTACCTGCAGAGTTTAAACGTCACCATTCTTTATCTGAATCCCATTTTTAAATCCCAGAGTAACCACCGCTATGATACCGGCGATTATATGACCATCGACCCGGCGCTGGGAACCCAGGAAAGCTTTGAAACCCTGGCTTCGGAATGTAAAAAACGAGGAATTTCGATTATTCTGGATGGAGTTTTCAGCCATACCGGTGACGATAGCCTGTATTTCAATCGTTATGGTCATTATCCGGTCGTTGGCGCCTATCAATCTAAAGACTCGGATTATTATCCCTGGTACACCTTCATTGACTATCCTAAAACCTACACCTGCTGGTGGGGGGTTGACGCCATGCCCAACACCAATGAGATGCATCCCAATTTTCAGGCCTTTATCTATAAAAATAAAGACAGTGTTATCCGTCACTGGATGAAGGCCGGGGCTTCCGGCTGGCGGCTGGATGTGGCCGATGAACTGCCGGATCCTTTTATCAAAGGTCTGAAAGAAGCCATGATTGAAGAAAATCCTGACAGCATTCTGATTGGTGAAGTCTGGGAAGATGCCTCCCGAAAAGTCGCCTATGATGAACTGCGCAGCTATTTTTCCGGTTATGAGCTGGATGCCGTGATGAACTACCCCTTCCGGGAAACCTTTATCGACTTTGTTATTGGCGATAAAAGCTCCGGCCTGGCCGCCCGGATTATGATGTCGCTTTACGAGCACTATCCCAAAGACCAATTTATGGGCAATATGAACCTGATTGGCAGTCATGATCGCCGGCGGATCCTTAACGTCCTTGGCGAAGCCTATAAATATCTGGGAAACCATAGCCATAAAACTTATCGCCTGGATGACACCCAATACGCACTCGCCGTAAAACGATTAAAGCTGCTCAGTCTGATCCAGTTCACCTTTCCCGGCGTCCCCTGCCTGTACTACGGCGACGAGGTCGGAGTACAGGGTTTTGAAGACCCCTACAACCGGCGCACCTATCCCTGGGGCAATGAAGATCAGGATCTGCTTGCCTGGTATCGCCTGATCACCAAACTTCGGGCTGATCATTCGGTCTTTCAGAACGGCTCCTGGAAACCCTATGAAGCCAGCGACGATCTTTTCGTATTTGAACGTCGGAACGATGAAGCGCTCTGTTTTTGCCTGTTCAACCGAAATTCCCGAGCGGTTCATTTATTCAAACACCCGGATTTTACCGGATGCAAAGGTTTAGATCTGATTTCAGGCGAAACCGTCTCACTGAATCCTATCGTCCTTCAGCCCCTTTCTTATGCCATTGTTATGGTAACTCCCAATACCTGTCAAATTATTTAGATTCACCCTCTCAAAAGGATTGCGGCTAGCCGCAATCTTTTTTGTTTTATTCTTTTGATATGGGGTAATTATATAAAGATAGCTCCGATGATTAAATAAAAATACTTGGAGCTCGGTATTCTTAATAACTACTTTATTGAAAGGAAACCTCATGAAATCATCAGATCGCCTCGAAGAAATTGAAAGTTTTAAATCTGCATATATTAAAAAAATTGAAGAAGTTTCCGGTGAATATCTGGCTGAATCATCCCTACTGAATCAATATGAAGCGTTAGCTGAAATTATCATGGATAAAATAGCTTCCCAATGGGCTAAAACAAGATCTCAATACGATGAGATCCCGCACAAGCGGGTCTACCTGTTTTCGATTGAGTTTTTAATTGGACGGCTGCTGAAATCCTATGTCAACAGCCTGGATATGGAATCAACCGTCAAAATTGCCATGGCTGAATTGGGCTTGGATTATGAAACTATTCTCAGCCAGGAAACCGATCCGGGTCTGGGAAATGGTGGTTTGGGACGACTGATGGCCTGTTTTTTAGAATCTTCAGCCACCCTGGGCTTACCCTTTCATGGCAATGGTATCCATTATAAGCATGGTCTTTTTGAGCAGAAGATAATCAATGGCGAACAGGTTGAGGTCGCCGACAATTGGCTGCGACACGGCTATCCCTTTGAAATAAGAAAGCCCAATGAATCGGTTATTGTTAAATTCTATGGAAATCTTCACTCTGAAAAAATCAATGGTGTGTTGACATTTGTTTATGAAGATTACGAACCGATACTGGCGGTACCCTATGATGTTCCCATAAAAGGTTATCATAATAATACAGTGAACTCTCTGAGACTTTGGAGTGCTGAGCCGATTGAGGAATTTGATCTGCCCAGCTTCAATGAGGGGCAGTTTCTGGATGCCGTCCGGCATAAATCAGAGGCTGAAGCGATTACTCAAATTTTATACCCTAACGATAATAAGTTCGATGGCAAGCAACTGCGTTTGAAGCAGGAATATTTTTTCGTCTGTGCCGGTTTGAAACGGATGATCACTCGATTTAAGCGTTATAACAACGATTGTCTGGATGAGTTTGCCGACAAAATTTGTATCCACATCAATGATACCCACCCTGCTCTGTGCGGGCCCGAAATGATGCGAATTTTTATGGATGAGGAAGGTTTAAGCTGGGACGATGCCTGGAAGATTACCGTCAATTCCCTGACCTTTACTAATCATACTGTGCTTCCGGAAGCACTGGAAAAATGGCCGGTCGATATGATGAAATTTCTACTCCCACGAGTCTATATGATTATCGAAGAAATTAACCGCCAATTTCAGGAAGACTTGAGGATAAAATCCGGACTCAATGAATTACAAATCAGTTCATTATCCATTATTCAAGATGGTCAAATCAATATGGCCAATCTGGCAATTGTCTGCTGCCACTCAGTTAATGGTGTCGCTGAGCTCCACAGCAAAATTTTAAAAGAGGAAACCTTTAATGGTTATTACAAACTATTTCCGGAACGTTTCCATTCGGTCACTAATGGGGTTACTCCCCGCCGTTTCCTGATTAACAGTAATACCGGTCTTAGGGATTTGATCACCGAATCCATCGGCACCGACTGGCTCAACAATCTTTTTGACCTGGAAAAACTGATGGCCTTTAAAAATGACGCTTCGTTTTTTGATCGTTTCAATCAAATTAAATTGGAAAATAAAACCCATTTAGCAAATTATATTAAAGAGCATAATCATATCTCAATAAACCCGGAATCCATTTTTGACATTCAGGTCAAACGCATTCATGAATACAAAAGACAGCTCCTGAATGCCTTACAGATTCTTCATTTGTACAATCATTTAAAAACAAACCCCCATATCGAAATAGTTCCCCGAACCTTTATCTTTGCCGGTAAAGCTGCTCCGGGTTACTATTTTGCCAAGGAAGTTATTAAACTGATTAATTATATTGCCGATCTTGTCAATAATGACAAAGACATTCGCGATCAGATTAAGGTTGTTTTTCTAGCGAACTTTAATGTATCTCTGGGTGAGATCATCTATCCGGCCGCCAATATTTCCGAACAGATCTCAACCGCCGGGAAAGAAGCCTCTGGTACTGGCAATATGAAGTTTATGATGAATGGCGCCATTACTTTGGGCACCATGGACGGAGCAAACATTGAAATCCATGAAGCTGTTGGTAATGACAATATTATTACCTTTGGCTTATCCTCTGATGAGGTCGCGCATTTTGAAAAATATGGTGGTTACAGCTCGGTTCAGATTTATGAAAATGATCATCGTATCCAGAAAATTATGCATCAGCTCATTGATGGCACCTTTGGCCATTTAACTAATTTCCAAAGTGTTTATGACTCCCTGCTTTTGTATAATGACACCTACTTTGTATTAAAAGACTTTGATTCATATGCAAAAGCTCAGTATCGTATCAATGAACTATTTAAAGATAAAAACAAATGGTTTGAAATGTCCCTCAGCAACGTGGCCTACTCCGGTCTTTTTTCCAGCGATCGCGCGATTCTGGAATATCAAAAGAATATTTGGAAGACACTGTAGATTATACCCCTCCTTTCCCCCCTTTATTTGGAAACAGAACCCTATATCGTCGATACAGGGTTCTGTTTCCGTCAACAACTCTTAACTTCACTGCCGTTGTACTCGCTCATGCGGCACTTCGTCTCCGCTGCGCTGCGCCTCAGTCGCGTCAGTCGCCAGATGGCTCCAATAAAAAAAGCTTTCGTCTCAAACGGCTCTTAATAGTTACTGCCGTCTAATGAAGCCGTGCAACTCCGTCTTCGCTACGCTACGCCTCCGTTTGGGGCTTCGCCCCATAAAAAAATACAGATATAAACATTGATTTTCAAGTGAACTTGAATCAACCGCTTAACTTCACTGCCGTTATACTCGCTCATGCGGCACTTCGTCTCCGCTGCGCTGCGCCTCCGTTTGGGGCTTCGCCCCATAAAAAAATACAGATATAAACATTGATTTTCAAGTGAACTTGAATCAACCGCTTAACTTCACTGCCGTTATACTCGCTCATGCGGCACTTCGTCTCCGCTGCGCTGCGCCTCAGTCGCGTCAGTCGCCAGATGGCTCCTTCCTAAAAATATAAAAAATAGAGACCAAAAAACAAATAAATTTGCTCTTTAATCTCTATTTTTTATATTTTTCGCCGCATGGCTCGTTGTTTCGCGCAAAAAAAGTCCCGCAATGTCCTATCCTCCCAGGCAGTTGCCCACCAAGTACTTTCGGCGCTGGAAGACTTTACTTCTGTGTTCGGTATGGGAACAGGTGTGGCCCTTCCGCCATCATTACGGAACTAGATAAACTAGTTAATACTATTAAGTTATAATTGCATTTATCAAATGTCTTGATTTATGGTCGCTTGCGACCACTCAAAACAGCACAGTGTATAAATTATTGGATCAAGACCTCGGTCGATTAGTACTGGTCAGCTCCATATGTTGCCATACTTCCACATCCAGCCTATCTACCTGATCGTCTATCAGGGACCTTAACCATTTCTGGTGAGATATCTTATCTTGAAGGGGGCTTCGTGCTTAGATGCCTTCAGCACTTATCCTTTCCAAACTTAGCTACCCAGCTATGCTCCTGGCGGAACAACTGGTGCACCAGTGGTTTGTCCGTTCCGGTCCTCTCGTACTAGGAACAGCTCTTCTCAAATATCTAACGCCCACGACGGATAGGGACCGAACTGTCTCACGACGTTCTGAACCCAGCTCGCGTGCCTCTTTAATGGGCGAACAGCCCAACCCTTGGGACCTGCTTCAGCCCCAGGATGAGACGAGCCGACATC